>BNJU01002369.1_pt1 | contig 402101 bp, 474 predicted proteins | sample 8539281 | NCBI WGS metagenome assembly BNJU01 (sample SAMD00202456, study PRJDB9452) | human saliva metagenome | isolation source: human saliva | place: Japan
TGATAATTTCAGATTGGGAAATTTTTAAAAAGTAGATGGGCAAGTCTTCAGAGAGTTGGTAGAGTGGACCTGTGAGGATGAATTGATTATCCTTTGTTTCCCCCACCACTTGCCGGTTTTCAATATAGAACCGATGAAACAAGTGAGTCTCTACAAGATAGGTTTCCCCCTCCTTTTTCGCTCGCAAGCGTTCCTTCTGGTCCAATTCCTCTATGAATTGTTGGACCTTCTGGATGCGTTCGCTAGGTTGTGGCGCTGTGATGGCTACGCCTTCTTCTTGAAAATGGGGGTCAATGGTAACTGTTACTTTCATACAAATCCCTTCTAACATATTGACGTCAAGTAAGCGATCCGCTAGCAGGACTTCTTGCTTACAAGTCTATTAAACACTTTTTCAGGCATCAAGACAAGGCTTTTCGCATATTCGGTCAGTTTGTCTGTTTATCTGGTAGAAGACGGTATCTTTAATGGAGCTGGAGCACAAGGTTTTATAAAGGGAGGGCTTCCTTGTAGATATGGTATAATAGTTCTACCTATGCGCGTATAAAACATAAGAGGAAGCTATGTCACAGATTATCGAATTACCAGAAATTCTAGCCAATCAGATTGCTGCCGGTGAGGTCATTGAGCGCCCTGCTAGTGTGGTCAAGGAACTGGTTGAAAACTCCATCGATGCGGGAGCTAGTCAGATTGTCGTAGAGATCGAAGAAGCTGGCTTAAAGAGCATTCAAATCACGGATAATGGACAAGGGATTGCCCATGAGGAAGTGGAATTAGCTCTTCGTCGCCATGCGACTAGTAAGATCAAGAGTCAAGCCGACCTCTTTCGCATTCGGACACTAGGCTTCCGTGGCGAGGCCTTGCCGTCTATTGCCTCTGTCAGTGTCATGACCATCCTGACAGCTCAGGAAGGAGCTAGTCATGGGACCAAGCTAGAGGCTAAAGGGGGCGAAATCACTTCTCTTGAGCCGGCGACTAGCCCTGTGGGGACTAAAATCACAGTTGAGGACCTCTTTTTCAATACACCAGCCCGCCTCAAATATATGAAGAGCCAACAGGCAGAGTTGTCCCATATCGTCGACATTCTCAACCGCCTGAGTCTGGCCCATCCAGAGATTGCCTTTACCTTGATCAATGACGGCCATGAAATGACACGGACGGCAGGAACGGGGAATCTCCGTCAAGCCATCGCAGGAGTCTACGGGCTCTCTACCGCTAAGAAAATGGTTGCCATCGAGACAGGTGATTTGGACTTTGAAGTGTCGGGCTTCGTCTCTTTGCCAGAATTGACCCGGGCCAATCGCAATTACATTAGTCTCTTTATCAACGGTCGTTACATCAAGAATTTCTTGCTCAATCGGGCCATCTTGGATGGCTACGGCAGTAAACTTATGGTCGGACGCTTCCCGATAGCAGTGATTAATATCCAGATTGACCCCTATCTAGCCGATGTCAATGTCCACCCGACCAAGCAAGAGGTGCGTATTTCTAAAGAACGAGAACTAATGGCCTTGATCTCCCAGGCCATTGTCTCCGCTTTGAAAGAGCAGGATCTGATTCCAGATGCTTTGGAAAATCTAGCCAAGTCAACGCTTCGTCGAACAGAAAAGCCAGTCCAGACCAGCCTCCCTCTAAAAGAAAATAGCCTCTATTACGACCGAGACAAGGGAGACTTCTTTGTCCGTCCAGAGGTTGCAGAATCCCAACCAAGTGGTGAATTGACCCCAGAGCAAACGGTTCTCTTTGCCCCAGAAGAGGGAAATCAGGAGGCTAAATCACCAGCCATCAAATTCGCGGAGCGAAAGGTGCCTCAGTATGATCAACTTGACCACCCAGAGTTGGATCTAGCTAGTCTAGACAAGGCTTATGACAAGTTGGAAGGAGAAGAACATTCGACCTTCCCAGAGTTGGAATATTTCGGTCAGATGCATGGAACCTATCTCTTTGCCCAAGGCAATGGGGGCCTTTATATCATTGACCAGCATGCGGCCCAAGAGCGGGTCAAATACGAAGAATACCGGGAGAGCATCGGGAACGTAGACGGCAGTCAGCAACAGCTGCTGGTGCCTTATATCTTTGAGTTCCCTGCAGACGATCTGATCCGCCTGCAACAGCGCAAACACCTCCTAGAGGAAGTGGGCGTCTATTTAGAAGAGTATGGAGCTAACCAGTTGATCTTACGGGAGCATCCGATCTGGATGAAGGAAGAAGAGATCGAGTCGGGCATCTATGAGATGTGTGACATGCTCCTTTTGACTAAGGAAGTGTCCATCAAGAAATACCGGGCTGAGTTGGCCATCATGATGTCTTGCAAACGCTCCATCAAGGCCAACCATACACTGGACGATTACTCTGCACGCGATCTCATCTACCAACTGTCCCAATGTGACAACCCTTATAACTGCCCTCATGGCCGTCCCGTCTTGGTCAACTTCACCAAGTCGGATATGGAAAAGATGTTCCGACGCATTCAGGAGAATCACACCAGTTTACGGGAATTGGGCAAATATTAATCAAACAATAAAGGAAGATTATGTACGAATACATTAAAGGAATTTTAACGAAAATCACCGCCAAATACATCGTGGTGGAGACAGCTGGAATCGGCTATCTCTTGCATGTGGCCAATCCCTATGCCTACTCTGGCAAAATGAATCAAGAGGTGCAGGTCTACCTGCACCAAGTGGTTCGGGAAGACGCCCACCTTCTTTATGGTTTTGCGACCGAAGAAAGAGAAAAAGCTCTTTTTAAACTTGATCTCAGTCTCTGGGATTGGACCTGTTTCAGCTCTGGCTATCATTGCTGCAGATGACAATGCAGGCCTTGTCCAAGCTATCGAAAGCAAGAACATCACTTACTTGACCAAGTTTCCGAAGATCGGCAAGAAAACAGCCCAACAGATGGTTCTGGACTTGGAAGGTAAGATCAATCTTGATCTAGAAGATGTACCGGCTCAGTCCAAAGCCAAAGTAACAGAAGAAAACCAAGCCTTGGAAGAAGCTATGGAAGCCATGTTAGCCTTGGGCTACAAGGCAACGGAACTCAAGAAAATCAAGAAATTCTTCGAAGGCACGACGGATACAGCAGAAAACTATATCAAGTCTGCCCTTAAGATGTTGGTGAAATAGGAGAAATCTATGTCAAAACGTTGTGGCTGGGTTAAAATGAACAACCCGCTTTATGTAGCCTACCATGATGAGGAATGGGGACAGCCTCTCCATGAAGACCAAGCACTTTTTGAGTTGCTCTGTATGGAGACCTATCAGGCTGGATTATCTTGGGAAACGGTACTCAATAAGCGGCAGGCTTTCCGTGAAGCTTTTCATGGTTACCAAATTCAAGCTGTTGCAGACATGACTGATGAGGAACTGGAAGATCTGATGAATAATCCAGCAATTATCCGCAATCGTGCCAAGATATTTGCGACGCGCACCAATGCTCAAGCATTTCTACAAGTTCAGAAGGAGTATGGTTCTTTTGACACCTATCTTTGGTCTTTTGTAGATGGGAAAACCATCGTCAATGATGTCTCGGACTACAGTCAAGCACCAGCTAAGACGCCTTTATCTGAGAAATTATCCAAGGACCTCAAAAAACGTGGTTTTAAGTTCACCGGACCAGTCGCAGTTTTATCCTACCTACAAGCAGCAGGCCTGGTTGATGACCATGAGAATGATTGTGAATGGAAAAGTGGCAAGTAGTGAGTACAGATAGCGAAAGTATTTGAGAATATAGAAAAAGCTGAGAAATTCATCTCAGCTTTCTTTGTTATAGTCAAAGCGAATGACTTGCTCCGTTGCATCTACATACGCGTGGACTCCAAAGGGAACAATTGTTCTTGGAGTTGCGTGTCCGACATTCAGATTATAGACAATCGGGATATTGCTATCAATGGTGTCCATTAAAGCCTCCTTATAGTCGTCATAGAAGGTTTCATCCATAGGTTTTCCGACCAAGAGTCCACTGATGACCTCGAATATACCAGTGTCCTTTAAAGTCCGCAACATCTTTTTGAAGTCTTCAGGATTAGGCTTTTCTTCACTTGTTTCTAGCAATAGAATCTTTCCTTCCCAGTCGGATAAGTCAGGGAAAAGTTTGTATTTTTGGCAGAGGTCTGTGCTATCTGCGTGTAGAGAGTTGTCAAAAATATCATAGAGAGACTCAAGACAACCACCGAGGATTTCTCCCTCAAACTGAGCATTGCCTTGTAACAAGTCAAAACCTGTATTTGCGTGGCTGACACGAGCTGTTCCCAGAGCCTCGGGACTATAATCAGTCCGTTCCTCATACCAAATGTTACTAGGGCGGATTTCTGAGATTCTACCAGTCTCAATTAATTCTTTAAAGTAGTGGCAGCTATATGGCAACATTTCTTTGTCTAATTCACAAATGTCTGCTAAAAAGGATTGCCCATAAAAAGTCTTGATTCCTAGTTTATGCAACATGAGATGGTTCATGGTCGTATCCGAGAAGCCAAGAAAAATCTTTTGCTTGATAACCTTTTGTAGTTGGTCATTTTCAAAAAGATAAGGTAGCAAGCGATAAGTATCGTTTCCACCGATGGCGCATAGGATCATGTCGATACTATCATCAGAAAATGCCTGAATCAAATCCTCCGCACGAGCTTCGGGATGTTCTTTGATAAAGTCTAAGCCTTTTAGTGAATGAGGTAAAAAGATAGGATTGAGTCCGAGGTATTTGAGTCGTTGGACCCCCAAGTCCACCTCGTGCTTTACAAAGTCCTCTCCGATAATCCCACTAGATAAACTTATAATACCAATAGTAGAAACCACATCTCATCCTCCTAGAAAAAATTGATGCTATTGTATCACAAAAAATGAGGGGAAACAACAAGAATTAGAGCCAGAAGAAGGCTTTTAGATCAAGAAAGAAGTAAAAAAGCAACCGCTCGATATGGTTGCTTCAGAATATAGATAAACTCTATCAACAATAGAAAATAGCCCTTTAGAAGTTGATTACCACATAGTTAAAACTCTTGGGAATGTTGATGTAATAGTGTTTCTAAGAATTTTTTTACTTTATACTCTAAAAGAAAAAAAGATTGAAGAAAAGTTGTCCAAAATGGACTTTATCTTCAATCTGTTTTTTTAAATAATTTAGGAAATTGTGTTAAAATGAAATGAAAAATTACGAATAGTATAAGTAGGAGGCACCATGAAGGCGGAAATTGTGCAGTTGGAACAGAAATTCTAACAGGACAAATTGTCAACACCAATGCTCAGTTCTTGTCTGAAAAAAATTGGCTAGTTTAGGGATTGATGTCTATTATCATGTGGCGGTAGGAGATAATGAAGGTCGTCTCTTCTCGACCATTGAGACAGCTTCAAAAACGCAGTGATTTGGTGATTTTTATGTGGTGGACTTGGGCCAACAGAGGATGATTTGACCAAGCAAACCCTTGCTAAGTTTTTAGGGAAAAGAACTGGTTTTTGATCCAACAGCGCTTGCCAAACTCGACACCTTCTTTGCCAGTCGCCCTGATTATGTACGGACGCCCAATAATGAGCGACAAGCACAATTGATTGCCGGTTCAATCCCCCTTCAAAACCGTACAGGTCTCGCGGTTGGAGGTTTGATTGAAGTCGATGGTGTGACCTATGTCGTTCTACCTGGTCCACCAAGTGAGTTAAAACCCATGGTCAATGAACAATTGGTGCCTCATTTGACAACAGGGGAGCAACTCTTTTCAAGAGTCTTGCGCTTCTTTGGGATTAGGGGAAAGCCAGCTGGTTACGATCCTAGCAGATATCATTGAAAAAGCAGAGTGATCCGACGGTGGCCCCTTATGCCAAGACAGGAGAAGTGACCTTGCGTCTGTCTACAAAGGCGAAGGATCAAGCCTCAGCGGATGCGAAGCTCGATGTCTTAGAAAAGGAAATCTTATCACGCCACACCCTGGATCATCAACCCTTGCATGAACTGTTTTACGGTTATGGGGATGACAATTCGATGGCCAAGGTGGCCTTTGATCTCTTGAAAGGGACTGGTAAGACCATTACAGCTGCAGAAAGCCTGACGGCTGGCCTTTTCCAAGCGACTTTGGCAGATTTTTCAGGGGCGTCCAGCATCTTCGCGGGTGGTTTTGTCACCTATAGTCTGGAAGAAAAAAAAGCAAGATGTTGTCTATTCCAGCTCAAGAGTTAGAGCAACATGGAGTGGTGTCTCACTTTTACAGCTCAAGCCATGGCTTCACAGGCCCGTAAGTTAACAGGATCCGATTATGGTGTTAGCTTGACCGGGTTGCAGGGGCCAGATAGTCTAGAAGGGCACCCAGCAGGGACTGTCTTTATCGGACTTGCGACTCCAAATGGAGTGGATAGTGTCCAAGTCAATATCGCTGGACGTAGCCGGGCGGATGTCCGCGAAATTGCAGTCCTTCATGCCTTTAATTTGGTACGCTTGGCTGTATTAAATGGTGAAAATTTGGTATAATGAAGTTCGTGCCAAATGAAGAATAATTCTAAAAATGGATAGGAAATGTGCCTTTCAAAGACCGGAAAACGTCAGTGAGTTGCATGCATTTCCTGTATAGCAAAAACATAGGAGAAAAGAATGGCGAAAAAACAGAAAAAATTAGATGATATCTCGAAGAAATTTGGAGACGAGCGTGAAAAAGCTCTCAATGATGCCCTAAAGTTGATCGAAAAAGACTTTGGTAAAGGATCGATCATGCGTCTGGGCGAACGCGCAGAGCAAAAAGTTCAAGTTATGAGCTCTGGTTCCTTGGCGCTTGATATTGCCTTGGGTGCTGGTGGTTATCCAAAAGGTCGGATCATCGAAATCTATGGTCCAGAATCATCAGGTAAAACAACCGTTGCCCTCCATGCAGTAGCGCAAGCACAGAAAGAAGGAGGCATTGCCGCCTTTATCGATGCCGAGCATGCCTTGGACCCATCCTATGCTGCAGCTCTTGGTGTTAACATTGATGAACTCCTCTTGTCTCAACCAGACTCAGGGGAACAAGGACTTGAAATTGCTGGTAAATTGATTGACTCTGGTGCCGTTGACTTGGTCGTTATCGACTCTGTTGCGGCCTTGGTCCCACGCGCAGAAATCGATGGAGATATCGGTGATAGCCACGTTGGTTTGCAAGCACGGATGATGAGCCAGGCTATGCGTAAGCTTGGAGCTTCGATCAATAAGACCAAGACCATTGCTATCTTTATCAACCAATTGCGTGAAAAAGTTGGGGTTATGTTTGGGAACCCTGAAACCACACCTGGTGGTCGTGCCCTTAAATTCTACGCTTCGGTTCGTCTAGATGTTCGTGGAAATACTCAAATCAAGGGTACTGGGGACCAAAAAGATACCAACGTTGGTAAAGAAACCAAGATCAAGGTTGTGAAAAACAAGGTAGCTCCACCATTCAAGGAAGCTATGGTTGAAATCATGTATGGAGAAGGAATTTCACGTACAGGCGAATTGCTGAAAATCGCGACAGACCTTGATTTGATCCAAAAAGCAGGAGCTTGGTATTCTTATAACGGTGAGAAGATTGGCCAAGGTTCAGAAAATGCTAAGAAGTACTTGGCAGACCATCCAGAAATTTTTGATGAGATTGATCACCAAGTGCGCGTGCGCTTCGGTTTGATCGATGATGACACTGCTGTAGTTGCACAAGATGAAGTAGCTGAAAGCCCACTTGTTGAAGAAGTAACACTAGATCTTGATGATGCCATTGAGATTGAAGAGTAATTTTTTTCAAAATAGGTCGAAAGACTGATGGTTTTTATGGTATAATATACTACAATGTTATTATCGTGTGGCGAAAGGAGTGCATACATGATTAAAATTTACACAGTTTCAAGTTGCACGAGTTGTAAAAAAGCCAAAACTTGGCTAAATGCTCATCAGTTGATCTATAAAGAACAAAACCTTGGTAAAGAAGGAATTACAAAAGAAGAATTACTCGATATTTTGACCAAAACAGAAAATGGGATTGCAAGTATCGTTTCTTCAAAAAACCGATACGCTAAGAATCTAGGTGTCGATATTGAAGACCTCAGCATGAATGAAGTCATCGATATCATCTTAGAAACACCACGAATCTTGAAAAGTCCTATCCTAGTGGATAACAAGCGACTTCAAGTTGGTTATAAGGAAGATGATATTCGGGCCTTTTTACCACGTTCTGTACGAAATGTTGAAAATGCGGAGGCTCGCTTAAGAGCAGCCCTATAAGAAACAAGTAGTCAATCGTTTAGCTACTGAGAAGAGTCGAGATGTCAGGATCTCGACTTTTTCTTTTGTATCCGGCCAAAGAATCCACGAAAAAATGCTTGTAAGAATGTTTTTGCGGGGGATTCTATGGTACAATACTTCTGTGGGGAAAATCCCTTTATAGAAGCTTATCAAAGGAGAAAACATGAAAAAGAAGCTTATTTGTTTGGGTGTCTTGCTCCTGACGCTGACAGCTTGTGGACAGAAGAAACATGGGAAAACTGATTCTTCCAATGTCCAAAAATCCAACAGTGCTAAAATTGAATCGTTCAATAAAGAAAATCGAAATCTGTTAGAGAAGGCGGAAGAACAGCAAGTTTTCACTAAACACTTTGTCCTTCCAAAAGATGAAAGTGGTATTCGCCAGGAGCAGACCATCACTTATCAAGGGGAACAATTTCAAAAATTGGTCATGACCAATACCACTCCTGTCAGTGATGAATTGAAAAATGCTATTCAAGAAGTTGGTCTTGAAGAGGCCCAACGATTGATGGTAGAGTCGATGGGTAAGGATGAAAAACTTCAACAGGCGCGGACTCTTCCAGGATTTACCATTGAACTGACTTTGCCAAATGAAAATGAATACCAAACGGTCATCACTTATGATTTCACCCAGTTGGATACTAAAAAAGCGGTCGAGTTAGAGTACTTCAAATCAGCCAATATTGCAGATTTATTGAAACTGACACCAACAGAATATATGAATAATCTACTCCGTAATGGAGCAAAAGAAGAATAAGGAGAAAAAACATGAAAAAATTTCTATTACTAGTCGTTGCTGGATTACTTATCTTGGTAGGTTGTGGGAATTCTCAATCAAAAGGGGGCAAGTCCTTATCGAAAGATAGCGTTATCACTCGGACCTTTAAGCTTGACAGGGATATCAATGAGGCTGACGAGGTAGCCAAACAGGAAATCACAGTGACCGTATCCTACCAAGGAAAAAAATACAAGAAAGTTTCAATCAAACTAGCGACTCATGTGTCGGATGAATTCAAAGATGAAATCAAGAAGTTGATCGATGCTGAGGATGATAAAGAAGGTGCCAAACAAGCCTTGATCGAGGGGTATGAAGGAGAAGGTGGCATTGATGAATTGAGAGACTACGATGGAATCACCGTGACATCAGATTGGACAGGTGAAGCAATGGTCTCTGAGATTGAGATTGATCCTGATAAAGTAGACTTCGATGATATTAAAAGCAGTGAAGACTTGGGAGATATTTGCAAAATGATCAAGACTTACTCTCCAACGCTCTTCATCAAACATGGAAAAAAATGGCTTTAAAGAAGTAAAATAAAGTCATTGAAAAATGCAGAAGATTGCTTTCAAAAACAAGTGATGAAAAGTCCAAGAAAGCCCGTAAAATCAATATTTTTCGTTTGAAAAGGTATGGAAATTATGGTATAATAGTACTAATATAAAGAAAGAGGGTGGTATTGTGGGATTTACAGACGAAACAGTACGTTTTAATCTTGACGATTCAAATCGTAAAGAAATTAGTGATACATTAAAGGATGTCTACTTATCTTTGGATGAGAAGGGCTACAATCCAATCAATCAAATCGTTGGTTATGTACTCAGTGGTGATCCTGCTTATGTACCTCGTTATAACAACGCTCGCAACCAAATTCGTAAGTACGAACGAGATGAAATTGTTGAAGAATTGGTTCGTTACTACTTGAAAGGGCAAGGGATCGATCTCTAATGAGAATTATGGGACTAGACGTTGGCTCGAAGACAGTCGGAGTAGCCATCAGTGATCCATTAGGTTTTACTGCTCAAGGTCTGGAGATTATTCAGATTAATGAGGAGAAGGGAGAGTTTGGCTTTGACCGTCTCTCTGAACTGGTGAAGGAATACCGGGTTGATCGCTTTGTCGTTGGTTTACCAAAAAACATGAACAACACAAGCGGCCCTCGAGTGGAAGCGAGTCAAGCTTATGGGAAGCGCCTTGAAGAGTTATTCAACTTGCCGGTTGAGTATCAGGATGAGCGTTTGACGACCGTTGCAGCGGAGCGAATGCTGATTGAACAAGCGGATATCAGCCGAAATAAGCGTAAAAAAGTCATTGATAAATTGGCTGCCCAGTTGATTTTACAAAATTATTTAGATCGAAAATTTTAGAAAAAAGAGGAAATAAGATGGCACACAATCATGATCATGATCACAACCATGACGAACGCGAATTGATTACATTGGTAGATGAGCAAGGAAATGAAACCTTGTTTGAAATTCTTTTGACCATTGATGGAAAAGAAGAATTTGGTAAAAACTATGTTCTTTTGATTCCTGCAAATGCAGAAGAAGATGAAAATGGTGAAGTAGAAATCCAAGCATACTCATTTACTGAAAACGAAGACGGAACAGAAGGCGACCTTCAACCAATCCCAGAAGATTCAGATGATGAATGGAACATGATTGAAGAAGTCTTCAACAGCTTTATGGAGGAGTAAAAATGTTCAGTGAACATTTTTACCCTTGCGTTGGAAATGCAGACCGCAAGTAAATCCAGTGGATGTTTTTAGCCCAACTCCTAGAAGCTGGAGAGAGTTGGAATGTTCAGTGAACATTTTTACCCTTGCTCTGGAAACGAAAAACGCAAGTAAGTCTGGGAGACTGTATCACCCCAACTTCTAGAAATTGGAAAGAGTTGGAACGTCCGGGGGACGTTTTTAGCTCTGCTTCTAGGAACACTAGAAGCGGAGTAGCAATTAAAGAAATAGCGGAGCGTGAGCCAGCAAGGTGGCTTGATCGCTCTTTTCTTTTAGGAGAAAGAAATGAATCAAATTGAAGAATGGATGAATAGTCGAATTGGACTCAATTTTCGTTCAGGCTTGGGGCGCATGCAACAGGCTGTAAAGCTCTTAGGAAACCCTCATGAAGCAGTTCCTATGATCCATGTGACAGGGACAAACGGGAAGGGATCAACCATTGCTTTTATGCGACAACTATTCCAGCAGCATGGTCTGAAAGTTGGGACCTTTACTTCTCCGCATATCGTTAGTATGCATGATCGGATTTGTATAAATGGGCAACCGATTTCGGATCAGGATCTGATTCGCTTGGGTCAGAGAATCCAAGAGATGGAGTCTCAGCTTCTCGAGACTCACGACCAACTCTCCTACTTTGAGATTATCACCCTCTTGGCCTTTTTGTATTTTCATGAGCAAGAAGTAGACTTGGCCTTGATTGAGGTTGGGATTGGGGGCCTCCTCGATACGACCAATGTCATCACAGGAGAAGTAGCAGTGATTACCTCAGTAGGTCTGGATCATCAAGAGACCTTGGGAGGAAGTCTAGAGGCCATAGCTGCTCAAAAAGCTGGAATCTTTAAAGCAGGGAAGCCGGCTGTTATTGGTCCACTGGCTGAAGAGGCTGAGCGTGTCTGCATAGAAGAGGCCAAGGCAACAGGCTGTTCGCTGGCTCGCTATGGAGAAGATTTCCAACTGGTAAAGGGTGTCTTCCAAGATGCCCGGCATCGGTTTGATTCACTAAAAGTGGGGCTCAATGGAGCTTACCAGGAAGAGAATGCTGCGGTGGCTCTCGAAGCCTTTCTCCTCTTTATGGAGCAGAGAGGGGAAGCAAGTTGATGAAAACTGTGTTCGGGAGGCTTTGCAAACGACTAGCTGGCCGGGTCGTCTGGAAAGCTTTGGCCAAGGAGTCTATCTAGATGGCGCTCACAACCCTCATGCCATCCATCGATTGGTCGAATATTCGCGCACCTTTTCAGATAAGCGGGTGAAGATCCTCTTTGGTGCGTTAAAGCGCAAAGATTACAAGGGGATGTTGGAGATCTTTTCAAGAGACTTGCCGGAGGCAGACTTAACGGTGACGACCTTTGCTTATGGGGAAGTTGTCCAAGAGGCGGATGGCTTAGGCTATCCTTATGTAGCTGATTTCAGAGATTATTTACAGGATTTTTATAGCCGACAAGATGGCCAAGAGGTGCTATTTGTCACTGGCTCACTCTACTTCATTTCAGAAGTACGCGCTTATCTACTAGAGCAAGGAAAGAATCCTTTATAGGCAGTAACCCTCATCGGTCAGTCATAAAGATTGACCGAAAACTACCTCTATCGTATACTAAAGGTGAGCCACAAATGAACGGGGAAGTCCGTTAAAAAAGTTGGCGCGAAAGGAGACCATCCATGGCAAAGAAAATGACTGTTTTATTAGCAACAGCTACAGTCCTCCTACTTGGAGCGTGTTCAAATCAGCAAACACCATCGCAAACGAATACTCCATCAAGTGTGACGACAACAACGGCGACTTCTTCTAAACAGACAACAACCAGTCCGCAGGTGAACCAAACTGGTCTTGACGGAACCTATATGGGAATGGATGAAAGTGATCAAGTGACTCTCGTCATCACTGGTGATTCAGGGACTTGGACAGCTGTAGAGGCAGATGGAGAGCAAGAGCTGAAACAGGTCAAGCTAGATGCTGCCAACCAGATCATTTTTATCGGAGATGATGGTTACCGCTATCAATTGGAGGGGCAACAATTGACCCTGAAAGAAACGGACCTAGAGTTGGATGATCAGGACACGATCGTTCTAACCAAACAATAAAATAGCTGAAGTGAGAGTGGGACAGAAATCGGTAATTCGTTAGAATTCGATTTCGTCGTCCCACCCTCCGCACAGTTGAGTAGGGATGTAAAAGCTGATGAAATCAGCGTAGTAGAGCCCACTCAACCACTGCGTCTTGCTCGACAATCCAAAAACAATTGAGAGGCCGGACTTCTGTCCCACTCTCTTTTTCATTTTATCGGGTTTGCGCTCCCTTCTTAGAACTGGTATACTAATAGGGATTATAAAAGAAGGAGAATGAGGGTGAGTTTTCGAAAGCTTCGATTGTTAATGTCCAAATATGGGTTCAGTATCCTCTTTATGGGATTTGAACTCTGGCTGTCTTTTGCGGCCTTCTTTTGGCTAAATGAATGGTTCCCCAATTGGATGTCTGTCACCATCATGGTCCTCTTGTATATCTCGACCATTTTGGCGATTGTCAACCGAAATATGCCTCCAGAAAGCAAAGTGACCTGGCTCTTGATTGCCGTCATCCCCGTCTTTGGTTCCCTTCTTTACCTCATGTTTGGGGAGCGTCGTCTGTCCAAAAAAGAAATGGTTCAGTTGGAAAATATGGAGTCCATGAATTTCCGTGAGGACAACAGCCGCGAGCTTCGCCTCCAATTAAAGGAAGAGAGCAAGGCCGTCTATGGGATGGTCAAGTCTATTCTATCCATGGACCACAATGCAGACCTATACAACGGTACAGCTTCGACCTTTTTCCCACTAGGGGATCAGATGTTTCCACAATTGTTGGAGGATTTGCGCTCAGCCAAGAAATTTATCTTTCTCGAATTTTATATCATCGAGGAAGGTCTGATGTGGAACAGCATCCTAGATATCTTACTTGAGAAAGTTAAAGAAGGGGTAGAAGTGAAGCTGTTATATGATGATATTGGCTGTATGGCGACCCTCAAGGGAAACTATTCCAAACGCTTGCGCAAGTTAGGTATTGATGCCCACAAGTTTAATAAGGTGGTGCCACGATTAACGGCGGCCTATAACAACCGAGACCACAGAAAGATCTTGGTCATTGATGGTCAGATTGGCTATACAGGTGGGGTCAACCTAGCGGATGAGTATATCAACCAGAGAGAACGCTTCGGCCATTGGAAGGATAGTGCAGTGCGCTTGGACGGTCGAGCCGTCAAGGCCTTGACGCGACTTTTTCTCATGAACTGGTACATTAACCAGGGAGAAATTGAAGATTTTGATAAATACCATATGGAAAACCAAACGGTAGAGGGTGAAGGTTTCTATATCCCCTTTGGTAGTGGACCGAAACCGATCTATAAGTCCCAGGTTGGTAAGGCTGTGTATCAGAATATCATCAATCAGGCAACGGACTATGTCTATATTACGACCCCTTATTTAATCATTGATTATGATTTGACAGAAGATATTCGAAATGCGGCACTCCGAGGTGTTGACGTACGTATCGTGACCCCCTACATTCCGGATAAAAAGTTAATCCAAATCGTTACACGAGGGGCTTATCCAGATCTGATGGAAGCAGGGATTAAAATTTATGAGTACACTCCAGGCTTTATCCATAGCAAGCAAGTATTGGCCGATGATGAAGTCGCAGTGGTCGGGACCATCAACTTTGACTATCGGAGTCTAGTCCATCACTATGAGAATGCTGTCTGGATGTATCGAAGCCCGGAATTGACCAAGATCCGAACTGATTTTGAAGAGATTTTCTCCGTGTCTCAGCAGATCAAATTGGACACTTTCCGAATCACCTGGTACCAGCATTTGATCAAAGAGATTATGCAGTTATTTGCGCCCATGCTATAGGCGATGAGATCCCTCCGCAAGAGAAGGGATCTTTTTTGTTACGAAGTAGAGACAAAATATTACAATTTATTGACATACGCTTGTATAAGAATGTTCAGGGAGGCTATTTTTGGTATAATGAACATAATCTATAAAAAATAAGGAGAATTTATGAAAAAGCTCGTAAAATACGGTATCTTACCAGCCTGCTTGCTGTTGTTGGCAGCTTGTTCATCAAAACCAGCTACTGAGAAAAAAGCAGCCAAAGAGGATAAAGTAGAATAATCTAGTGAATCAAAAGAGGAAAAAACAAAAAAACAAATTGAGAAAGATGGAGATATCATTCTTCGTGCCATCTTCACTGACCATTCTTCTGGTTTCACAACCTTGATGGGGACGTCAGTTGACAAGTGGAAAAAACAAATTACCGAAAAATATGTTGATGAAAATGCATCAAAATATCTACCTGCAGAAGACTTCACACTTGAACTCACAACTGAAACATTCACGCCAGAAAAAATCTTAGAATTGTTTGACCAAGCTCGTTTCAAAGTGCTAGCAACTATCGGTGATGACTATGAGATCACCAAGGTTGAAGACGAAGGAGATATTGCGACAGTTACATTCAAATCTCGTGCGATTGCAACACGTGACTTGGCTAACTTGATCAACCGTGCAAAATCCAGTCTTTTTGAAAACGGAATTGAGGATGTTAAAAAATTAGAAGATAACACAGATCCAGATTTAGAAAAACGCTTGTCTCTATTGAACAACTTCTTGTTCTACTATGCCTTTGATCGTTTGAATGAAGACTTTGGATACATCGAACCACGCGAGTACACGTTAGAATTGACAAAAACCAAAGAAGGGCGTTATATCCTTAGTGATGAAAGTTTCCTTGAGTTACGTAAGGAAATCTTTGTAAACGAATACTCTGCTGATGGGGCTGAAACTCGTAAAGGAAGTAATACCTCAAAGAGTGATTCCTCAACTAGCAAGGATTCAGGCACAAGTTCTACCTCAAAAGATAAAGTATAAACCCATAAAAAGAGAGTGGGACAGAAATCGGTCATTCATTAGAATTCGATTTCGTCGTCCCACCTCCGCACAGTTGAGTAGGGCCGTAAAAGCTGATGAAATCAGCGTAGTAGAGCCCACTCAACCACTGCGTCTTGCTCGACAATGCAAAGAAAATTGAAAGGCTGGGACTTTTGTCCCATCCTTTTTTATTTGCCCTTTTCTTTTTCCCGTATTGCTGTACAGGGAGCTCAGAATAGTATAAAATTAATAGTGGAGAAATGGGCATAGATTCTGATCTGTAGGGCAATTTTATGTTATAATATTTAAGAAAATAGTATGGGGGATAAAATGAATCGAAGTAGAAAAAACAAACATTCAATCAGAACAAGTGGCTGGGATCAGCTACGTATTGTAAATAGTGGTCTCTGGGTTTTAACACTACTTGTGGCGGGGCTCTTTCTTTATAATGTCTTTAGTTACAATATCCTAGCTTTCCGTTATTTGAATATACTTGTGACGGTATTGTTAATTGGCGGACTTTTTTTAACCTTGGGTTTGATCCTTGCAGGCAAGGCTAAAAAGACGACGCTATTTTTATTGGTTCTAGGCTTGCTAGGTACCTCCGTGGGGACCTATGTCACCCAACAATTGGTCGATATCGCTGGAAATGTGAACCGAAATGCCAACTATACGGAATTTGAAATGGCTGTCTATGTCAAAGCAGATAGTCCAATCCAAGATATCAAAGAAATCAGCAGTGTAGCAGCGCCTACGGGGAATAATAATGCAGATGATCTTCTAGCCTTGGTAGAGGAAGTGAAGAAAACGCGCCAGCATGACTTGACCATCGAAGATGTGGAATCTTACGTGGCAGCCTACCAGGCCCTACAAGAAGACAAGACACAAGCCATTGCCTTGAATAGTACCTTTGAAGATACTATTGCAAGTGTGGATGCTGACTATGCGAAAAAATTAAAGAAAATATACTCTTACAAGATTCGTCGTCAAGTTGAAACCAAAGCTAAGGTGGATGCGAATGCGGATACCTTTAACATCTATGTTAGTGGAATTGACACCTATGGCCCAGTGACTTCGGTTTCTCGGTCTGATGTCAATATTATCATGACGGTCAACCGAAAGACCAAGCAAGTTTTGCTGACCACCACTCCGCGTGATGCCTATGTACCGATCGCCGATGGCGGAAACAACCAAGGGGATAAATTGACCCACGCTGGGATTTATGGAGTAGATGCGTCTATCCATACCTTAGAAAATCTGTATGGCATCAAGATCGACTACTATGTCCGATTGAACTTCACATCCTTCTTGAAGCTCGTCGACCTAGTCGGAGGGATTGATGTAGAGAATGATCAAGAATTTACAAGTCTACACGGAAACTACCACTTCCCTGTAGGAAAAGTTCACTTGGATTCGGAGCAAGCCCTTGGCTTTGTCCGTGAGCGCTACTCACTTGAAGGTGGAGACAACGATCGCGGGAAGAACCAAGAAAAAGTGATCGCAGCCATTATCCATAAATTAACATCAACCAAAGCATTGAGCAATTACAATGAAATCGTTTCTGGTTTACAAGATTCCTTGCAAACCAATATGCCCTTGCCAACAATTATGAATTTGGTGAATACACAGTTGGAGACTGGTGGAAGCTACAAGGTAACTTCACAAGCTGTCACTGGACAAGGACGAAATGATTTGCCTTCATATGCTATGCCAGGATCTTCCCTCTACATGATGGAGTTGAATGCTGATAGTGTGACACAAGCCAAAGAAAAGATAAACCAAACCATGGAAGGAAATAACAATGATTGATATTCATTCACACATTGTCTTTGATGTGGATGATGGACCAAAGACGATTGAGGATAGCAAACTCCTCATCGAGGAAAGCTACCGTCAAGGGGTTCGTACCATCGTTTCGACATCCCATCGTCGAAAAGGGATGTTTGAAACACCAGAAGAGAAAATCTATCAAAATTACTTAGCAGTAAAAGAGATGGTCGAGACCTATCTGCCTGAAATGACCTTGCATTTCGGAGCAGAAATCTACTATACGCAAGATATCCTAGAAAAGTTAGAAGCTGGGACTATTCCAACGCTTGCCGAGACCAGCTTTGCCTTGATTGAATTTAGTATGGCGACGCCCTACAAGGAGATTCATCAAGCCTTAAGCGCAGTCTTGCGCTTAGGAGTGACTCCGGTGGTTGCCCATATTGAACGCTACCACTGTTTGGAAAAGAATGAAAAACGGGTGCGGGAATTGATCCGAATGGGATGCTATACCCAGATCAATAGTTCTAGTGTCCTCAAGCCTAAATTATTTGGTGATCGCTACAAGTTCATGAAACAACGTGCCCAGTATTTCTTGGACAAGGACTTGGTCCATTTTGTTGCGAGCGATATGCACAATGTCGATCAGCGCCCTCCATACATGGAAAAAGCTTATCAGTTGGTTGAAAAACGCTACGGCAGTGATCGAGCGCGTGCCCTCTTTGTTGAAAATCAACAAACATTATTGAATAACGAATTATTTTAACAATCAAGTTCCATCACGGGGATTGAAAAGGAGAAAGTGAATATGAAAAACCAAGAGAGCCAAGAGATCGAATTGGATGTGGTCTCCCTCTTTAAAACCTTATGGCGTCGTAAATTCTCAATTCTAATTACGGCCTTAATGTTTGCGATTGGAGCCCTAGGGTACAGCGCTTTTGTAGCGAAGAAAATTTACCAAAGTACCAGCCGTATCTACGTGGTAAGTCGTCAGAACCAAGAAAACAATGCCTTGACGAACCAAGATCTTCAAGCAGGATCCTACTTGGTTAAAGACTATCGTGAGATTATCCTTTCTCAAAATGTCTTAAACCAAGCTATCGAAGAGTTGAAGTTGGAAATGACTCCAGCAGAACTTGCTAAGAAAGTCTCAGTGGCAGTTCCGACAGATACTCGGATTTTGTCCATCACAGCATCAGACCCAGACCCACAAGAAGCGGCTCGCATCGCAAATGGATTGAAAGATGTAGCGGCAGAAAAAATTATTGCTGTAACCAAGGTGTCTGACGTGACAACATTGGATGAGGCAGTTGTCCCGCAAAATCCTTCTTCACCAAATATCAAACGAAATGTTGTCCTTGGCTTTGTCCTTGGTGGTGTCTTGATTTCCATTCTGGTGATCTTGTCAGAGGTATTGGATGACCGTGTGAAGAAACCAGAAGACATCGAAGAAGTGATGGGTATCACATTATTAGGTGTGATCCCTAATGTGAAGAAACTGTAAGAGGGAGAAATCATGGCAACCTTAGAAATTGTAAAAAGCAAATTAGCAGCGATGACTCAGGCTGAAGAGTATTTTAATGCCTTGAGTACCAATATTCAGTTGAGTGGGACCAATATTAAGGTCGTTGCCATTTCATCTGTGCAACCTAACGAAGGAAAATCAACTATTTCTACGAATTTGGCGACAGCCTTTGCGCGTGCGGGCTATCGCACCTTATTGGTCGATGCGGACATTCGTAATTCGGTCATGACAGGTGTCTTTAAAAGCCAAGGTCGTGTCTCTGGCTTGACAGAAGTGCTTTCTGGTAAGAGTGAAATTTCCCAAGCGATTGCAACAACTGATTATCCAAAATTGGACGTTCTCTTGTCGGGGCAAATTTCTCCTAACCCTACAGGCCTCTTACAAAGTAAAAATTTCGAAGTGATTATTGAGGCACTTCGAAATCATTATGACTACATTATTGTCGATACACCTCCGATTGGGATGGTCATTGATGCGGCGATTATCGCTCAACGCTGTGATGGAAGCTTAGTCGTGACGGCATCAGGAGCTGTGAGTCGCAAGTCTGTGCAAAAAGCTAAAGAGCAACTGGAACAGACAGGAACACCATTCCTAGGAGTCGTCCTCAATAAATTTGATGTTCAATTAGAAAAATATGGTTCCTACGGTAATTACGGGAACTATGGCAATTATGGGAAAAAAAGATAAGGAATAGGATAGAGATATTATGACAGAAGGAAGGGGATTTCACAAATTTGCTTTGGCATTTTTCCAAAGCTTACCAGTCTTAGTTGTGGCTTATTTGTTTAGTTTTGTAACAGAGACAGAAATCCACTCTAATACAATTTTCTATCTGTATTTATTGCATTTCGTAGCCTTCTACGTCAGTGATTACAACCAAGATTATTTCAAACGTGGACATCTCGTTGAATTCTTACAAACCTTGAAATATAGTTTGTGTTTTGCGCTTGCAATTAGTTTTTCGAGCTTTTTTTTGGAGGAGAAGTTTTCCCTTTCCCGTCGTGGGATGGTTTATTTTCTGGTTCTTCTGACTCTTGTCCTTTATTTAATGAATTACTTCATTAAACGGTATTGGCGTCGCTTTTACTACAATCTCAAGGGAAGTCACAAGATTTTCTTGATTACAGCGAATTCTCGTCTGGATAAAGTCCTCGATCGACTCCTTTCATCTAATGACAGCGGTGGAAAAGTAGTAGCTGTAACGGTATTGGATCGTCCAAACTTTCAACACCCAGGAGTTCGGGTTGTTCCAAAGGAAGAGCTGTTGACCTATGCGACCTATGAAGTGGTGGACGAAGTCTTTATCAACCTTCCAAGTGAAGAGTATGACATTGGGGAATATGTCTCGCAATTTGAGACTATGGGGATCGATGTTACCGTTAACCTCAATGCTTTTGATTTAAACTTTGCAGGGAATAAACGAATTCGAGAGATGGCTGGACTCAATGTCGTTACCTTCTCGACTAATTTCTACAAACCTAGCCATGTGACTGCGAAACGTGTGATCGATATCTGTGGATCCTTGGTGGGTTTGCTCATCTGTGGCTTGGTAGCGATTGTATTGGTACCTTTGATTCGCAAGGATGGAGGACCTGCTATTTTTGCCCAGAAACGGGTCGGGAAAAATGGGCGCTATTTCAAATTTTATAAATTCCGTTCCATGTATGTTGATGCAGAGGAGCGGAAAAAAGAATTGATGGATCAAAACACCATGACCGGTGGCATGTTCAAAATGGACAATGACCCTCGGATTACGCCGATCGGGCGCTTTATCCGGAAGACCAGTCTGGATGAGCTACCACAATTCTTTAATGTCCTAAAAGGAGATATGAGTCTAGTTGGAACCCGTCCGCCAACAGTGGATGAGTATGAGAAATACACTCCAGAACAAAAACGACGCTTGAGCTTTAAGCCCGGTATTACAGGACTCTGGCAGGTGAGTGGCCGCAGCGAAATTACAGATTTTGACGAAGTGGTTCGCTTAGATGTATCTTATATTGATGATTGGACCATTTGGTCAGATATTAAAATCTTGCTGAAAACGATCAAAGTGGTATTTAAACGAGATGGAGCGAAGTAGGAAATTCCTGCTTCGTCCTTTCCATGTAAGGAGAAAAATGAAACAGTCAGTTTATATCGTGGGTTCTAAGGGAATTCCAGCGAAATATGGTGGTTTTGAAACCTTTGTCGAAAAGCTGACAGAGTGCCAACAAGACCGAGAGATTCAATACTATGTAGCTTGTATGCGGGAGAATTCTGCAAAATCAGGGATTACTGCAGATACTTTCGAGCATAATGGAGCTATCTGTTATAACATAGATGTCCCTAATATCGGTCCTGCGCGTGCCATTGCTTATGATATTGCAGCTCTCAATAAGGCCATTGAAATGGCTAAGGAAAATAAGGATCAAGCTCCAATCTTTTATGTTTTGGCTTGTCGGATTGGCCCCTTTATTTCAAGAATAAAAAAGAAAATCAAGGCGATTGGAGGGAGTCTGATGGTCAATCCAGATGGCCATGAATGGCTTCGTGCAAAATGGAGTCTTCCAGTCCGCAAGTACTGGAAATTTTCTGAGCAGCTCATGGTTAAACACGCCGATCTTTTGATTTGTGATAGCAAGAATATCGAAGCCTATATTCAAAAGGACTACGCTAAATATCAGCCTAAGACGACCTATATTGCCTATGGAACGGATACAAGCAAATCTATCCTGAGTAAAGAAGACGAGAAAGTACGGACTTGGTTTGCAGACAAGCAAGTCTCAGAAGGATGCTACTACCTTGTTGTTGGACGTTTTGTACCTGAAAATAACTACGAGGCCATGATTCGTGGTTTTATGCGGACAAACTCTCAGAAAGATTTTGTCCTTATTACCAATGTGGAACAAAACAAGTTCTATGAACAGTTGCGTAAAGATACTGGATTTGATCAGGATCCTCGAGTGAAGTTTGTAGGGACTGTCTATGATCAAGAATTGCTCAAATACATTCGTGAGAATGCTTTTGCTTATTTCCATGGTCATGAGGTAGGTGGGACCAATCCCTCCCTTCTTGAGGCGCTCGAGTCTACTAAACTCAACCTCTTATTGGATGTTGGTTTTAACCGTGAAGTAGGTGAAGAGGGGGCTCTCTATTGGAAGAAAGATCAATTGGCAAGCGTTATTGATCAGGCTGAACAATTGGATGATCAAGCAATCGAAGACCTCAATCAAAAATCAAGTAAACGTATCTCTGAAGCCTTTACTTGGGAAAAGATTGTTACAGACTACGAGAAAGTATTTAAAGGTTAGAAATGCAGAAAATTTTATATCTCCATGCTGGTGCCGAAATGTATGGTGCTGACAAAGTTTTGTTGGAGCTTATTAAAGGATTGGATCAAGATGCTTTTGAGGCACATGTTATCTTACCCAATGATGGTGTCTTAGTGGGTGCATTGGAAGAGGTTGGTGCTAAAGTTAAAGTCATTGATTACCCAATCTTACGCCGTAAATATTTTAATCCAAAAGGGATTCTTGAGTATTTTGGTTCCTATAATCGTTATTCAAAGCAAATTGCTCAATATGCTAAAGAAAATGGGATTACCCTTGTTCACAACAACACCACAGCGGTTCTTGAAGGAATTTACCTTAAGCGGAAGTTAAAACTTCCTTTGATTTGGCATGTGCACGAAATTATCGTCAAACCAAAAGCAATTTCTGATTTTATCAACTTTTTGATGGGGCGCTATGCCGATACGATTGTGACAGTTTCAAATGCTGTAGCAAACCACGTGAAGCAGTCTCGCTATGTGAAAGACGATCAGGTTCAAGTTATCTATAATGGTGTCGATAATGCTGTATATCAGGTGATGGCTGCTAGCGCTGTTCGTGACCAGTTTGGAATTGCGCAGGATGCTTTGGTGATCGGTATGGTTGGTCGAGTGAATGCCTGGAAGGGGCAAGGGGACTTCCTAGAAGCTGTTACTCCAATCTTACAGACCAATCCAAAAGCAGTAGCTTTTTTAGCAGGTAGTGCATTTGAGGGAGAAGAGTGGCGCGTGGATGAGCTGGAAAAAGCTATTTCAGACTCACCAGTAGCTGGACAAATCAAGCGAATTGACTATTATAGCAAGACGACAGAACTCTATAATATGTTTGATATCTTTGTCTTGCCAAGTACCAATCCAGATCCTCTCCCAACAGTCGTCCTAGAAGCCATGGCTTGTGGTAAACCTGTAGTTGGTTATCGTCATGGCGGTGTCTGTGAAATGGTCAAGGAGGGTGAAAACGGTCTCCTAGCCACTCCAAATCAGCCTGCAGAATTGTCGAAAGCTATTCAAGAATTAGCTAACAATACCGGGAGGAGAGCGCAATTTGGTGAGGCCTCTGTCCAACGTCAAAAAGAACTCTTCTCATTACAAAGTTATATTCGGAATTTCTCAGAGCTATATAAGAAATATTAAGATGAATACTGAAAAAATTAAGAATAAATTAAAACCATTCGTTTATCCAATTATTAATTTTATTCCTAGACGAAGACTCAAGAATAAAAATTTTACGATTATTTGTGATAATTGTTGGGCTGGAAAAGTTTATCAAGAATTGGGCTTGCCTTATCAAACACCCTTTGTAGGGATGTTTGTCTTCTCTCCTGATTACATCAAGATGCTCAAGAATTTAAAACATTATTTGAGCGGAAACATCCCCTTGAAATTTGTTAAGGAATCAAAATATATCAAAGACTTTGATAATGCCTATCCTCTAGCACTTCTTGATGATATCGAACTTCATTTCCTGCATTATGCAGATGAGGAAGAAGCAACTAAGAAATGGCTACGCCGTTTAGAAAGAATTCATTGGGATAATTTGTATTTCAAGTTCAATGATAATGATGCTTGTACTTATGAATTGATGAAAGAGTTTGAAGAGCTTCCATACAAGAGTAAGGTGATTTTCTCTTCGAAGAATTATAGTGATTTACCTTCCCTAGTTCATTTCAAATCAGCTGAAAAGCAAGGACACGTTGGCATCGACTTGAAAACGTATCATCGCTATTTTAATGTTGTAACTTGGTTGAATAAGGGTGGAGAGGATTTAACATAAATGAAAAAAATAAGACTCATTATTCCTTATTTTGGGAAATTACCAAAGTTCTTTCCATATTTTTTTATTGACTGCCAAACGTAATCAAAAGATTGATTTCTTAATTTATACTGATCAAAATGTTGACCAATTTGAAATTTTGAACGCTGATAATATTGCATTTAAGACTCTTTCGTTTGATGATTTAAGAAAAAAAGTCCAGTCTAAGTTTGATTTTAAAATCTCTCTCAAAACGCCTTATAAATTATGTGACTATAAAGTTGCTTATGGGCTTATCTTTGAAGAGGAGTTGAAGGGATATGACTACTGGGGATTTTGTGATACAGATGTCTTACTTGGTGATATTTTTCAATTTCTAGAAGAACATAGCTTTTTTGAGAATGACTATGCTCGATATGGTCTTTTAGGTCATCTCCAAATATTTAAAAATTCACAAGAAGTTAATCATGTATTTATGTCTGGGCAAGGTTTAAACTATCGATTAGATTATCATAATGTCTTCGCTAATGAGCAAAATTTTATTTTTGATGAGGCAGACGGTATTCAAGTTCTGTTTGAAAAATCAGGTTTGGATCAATTGCAAGATAAATTCTTTGATGATATTGATATTAGTCATTTTTCATTCAGAGAATATGGTGAAGTTGAGCCTAAACGTTATTATTTTTGGTCAGAAAAGAATGGCCTTGAGAGTATTGAAATTAAAGACAAAAAGCTAGTCGTCAAACATCCATTATATGCACATTTTCAAAAAAGAGTAATTGAATGTCCAGAGTTTGAGGTTGCCGATTCATTTTATGTTATACCTAACCGACTAGTTGTTGGAGATAAAATTTCTATACAAGAGATTGAAGAACTAACAAAGAATAAATTCTATTGGGATTATGTTAAATCAACATTTTTTTAAGAAATTTAAGAGAAAAAAATGGACATTAGATTTTTATTCGTCATAAATTTAGGATGAAGAGTTAATGAATAATATAGATTTGAGCATTATTGTTCCAGTATATAATGTTGAGAATTATTTAAGAAGAGGGCTAGATTCAATACTTTTGCAACCGTCATCAATCACATATGAAATTCTGCTAATTGATGATGGTTCAAGTGATAAAAGTGGTACGATTTGTGATGAGTACCAAAAAAAATTTCCGAATGTTTTTGTTAGTCACATTGAAAATAATGGAGTGGCAGAAGCTAGGAATTTAGGTATTTCATTATCAAGGGGAAATTATTTATATTTTATGGATCCGGATGACTTTTTGTCAGATAATTTCTTTGAAAAGATATCTTCTAATCTAAAACAAAAATGGGATGTTCTTTGTTTTGGCTACAATGAAATTAAAGAAAATAAGAACACTATATTGTCTTGCCGCCCTCATTCTTATACGCATTGTGGTCTTCTTGGAAAAAAATGAGTTTAGAAATGAATTTATAGAGTTATTCAAAACTGATATGATGTATAATGTTTGGTCAAGAATCTATAACAAGACATTTATTTTTAAAAACACGATATTAAATTTCCTAGCAAACAAATAGGAGAAGATACTTTATTCAATTTTTCAAGTTTATCGACATTTAAATACCATTCTATTTATTGATTCTACACTCTATAATTACATTGCTGGTAGAAGCGGTTCAGTATTGACCAGTTTTTCATCCTAGAAGAATCGAAATACAATTAGATGAACTTCAAGTATTGCAAAAATTACTAAAAAAGTTCCAAATAGAAGATGCTACATTAATTCAAGAGATTAAGACAAAAATCATTGTAAGTTCAACCTTTCAAATTTCTAATTTAAATGCGAGAAGGAAAGAAAAGATAGAATTACTGCGATCTATTATCGAGAATAAAAGCTTTTTACGATATTTTTTTCAGGAAACAGGAATCAAATTATTGGGTCTTATAAGACGTTATTGAGACAGCGAAATATTGCTTCTTTTTCTTAGAAGATTGAGTATTGATCTTCTCACCAAAAAAATTTTCGGACAGTCATTTTTTTATTGAAAAAAATGAAAATGAATCCAATTTTACGTAAAATTGCTTTTTAAATAAATTAGCTTTTTCTTATAAATAGTAAAAAGGATGTTATGTTAAAAAAATTAAGTTTGAGAACCTTTTTGGTTATTCTAGTGTTGACCCTTATTGTTGGGTACGATACTCTTATGACAACAATGTTAAAACAGAACGATACCAAATCTTCCGGTTATTTTTATTAATCTGTTTTTTTCATTATTATTATGTTTTTAGATTTTTTTATATAAAAAAATTCACTTTCTTTTTATATCTTAACTGCTATTTTTATTACTAGTAACAAGTTCTATCGTGTTTATGCATACGGGTGGGACTAATTTCCTACTTTATTCATTATTGATTTTTGTTATTATATGATGCAGATATTGATGTTATATTAAAAACATACGTTATTGTATCAGGAACGATAGTGTTAGGAGTTTTCTTACTTTCAATTCTGGGAGTTATTCCAAATTTACAGTTTGCCCAGATCCGTTCGTCAGGCTTTGTGATTAGAAATTCCTTTGGTTTCATTTATCCAACTGACTTTGCGTCTCACTGTTTTTATTTATTTATTGCTTGGGGGTATGTACTACGTAAGAGGCTCATCGTACTACGAACTTTGGTAGGCCTAAGTTTGGCATTTTTCATTATCAAATTTTGTGACGCTAGGCTAAATGCCCTTTCTGTACTTGTGGCAACTGTCATTTTTATTGTAATGTATGTTACTAAAGAAAAAAAATTAAAAATTTATGGGATTCTACCTTATTCTGCAGCGTTTTTTTCTTTCCTAATGTTTTATTTGACATATTTCTTTACCTGGTCTTCTTCGCTATTTGTGAGTTTGAACAATTTATTCAGTATGAGGTTGTTTTTAGGGAAAAATGCAATAGATACCTATGGCATACATTTATTTGGAACAACTGGAGTTAAGTTTATTGGATATGGCGGTAGCACAGAGTCAGTATACAGTTACAATTATGTAGATTCCTCTTATATCCAAATGTTGTTCTACTACGGAGTTGTTCCTGTTGTATTACTGGTATTTATTTATGTTCTTGCATCAAAAAGGTTTTATAAACAAGGTATGTTTTTATTCTTGGCCTTATTGTCGCTTATTACAATCAATTGTATGATTGAAGCTTTTTGGATAAGACCAGGATATAATATTTTTATATTTACACTTTTTGCTAGTCTTTTGCCAATTCAATACAAAACAAAAGATAGAATTGAATTATCATGAAAGTTCTTAAGAATTACGCCTATAATCTCTCCTACCAGTTACTGGTGATTATATTGCCGATTATCACCACTCCTTATGTGACAAGGGTTTTTAGTTCAGATGACCTAGGGACCTACGGCTATTTCAACTCCATTGTCACCTACTTTATCCTTTTGGCGACCCTAGGCGTGGCCAATTATGGAACCAAGGAGATCTCAGGACACCGGAAAGACATCCAAAAGAATTTTTGGGGGATTTATACTCTCCAGTTAGTGGCGACCTTTGCCTCCATCTTACTCTATGTCTTGCTTTGCTTGGTGCTTCATTCTATGCAAAATCCTGTGGCCTATATTTTGGGGCTCAGTTTAGTTTCAAAAGGGCTTGATATATCTTGGCTCTTTCAGGGGTTAGAGGACTTCCGCAAGATTACGATTCGGAATATCACGGTCAAACTGGTTGGAGTCATCTCCATCTTCTTGTTTGTTAAGTCTGCTAATGATCTTTATCTCTATGTATTCTTACTAACGATCTTTGAGCTGTTAGGTCAGCTCAGTATGTGGTTGCCTGCCCGTGAATTTATTGGGAAGCCCCATTTTGATATGGCTTATGCACGGGTGCATTTAAAACCGGTCATTCTGCTCTTTTTACCGCAGATTGCCATTTCCCTCTATGTCACCTTGGACCGGACCATGCTGGGGGCTCTCGCATCTAAGATGGATGTCGGGATTTACGATCAGGCTTTAAAACTGGTCAATATTTTGTTGACCTTGGTGACCTCACTGGGGAGTGTCATGTTGCCTCGAGTATCGAGTCTCTTATCCTCAGGGGACCACAAGGCTGTTAACAAGATGCACCAAATGTCCTTTTTGATTTATAATTTGGTCATTTTTCCCATTATTGCCGGCATGCTGATTGTCAATGATGACTTTGTTCAGTTCTTCCTAGGGAAGGATTTCCAGGATGCGCGTTATGCCATTGCCATCATGATTTTCAGAATGTTCTTTATCGGCTGGACCAATATCATGGGGATTCAAATCCTCATCCCGCATGATAAAAACAAAGAATTTATGATTTCGACCACTGTTCCTGCCATTGTCAGTGTCGGGTTGAATTTGCTCTTCTTGCCTCATTTTGGTTTTATCGGTGCAGCCATTGTTTCGGTTTTAACAGAATCCTTGGTCTGGGGAATTCAATTGTACTATACACGTCATTACCTCAAGGAAGTTCCGATTATTGGGGCTATGGCAAAAATTGTATGTGCATCTGCTATAATGTATGGCTTGTTGCTATGTGTAAAACCATTCTTGCATTTTTCACCTACTTTAAATGTTCTTGTGTATGCAGTGGCTGGTGGGATCATTTACCTGCTTGCTATTCTAGTTCTGAAAGTGGTAGATGTGAAAGAATTAAAACAAATATTTAAAAAATAATGGAGTAAACTATGTACGATTATCTGATTGTTGGTGCTGGTTTATCGGGGGCAATTTTTGCTCATGAGGCAACCAAGCGTGGTAAAAAAGTAAAAGTAATTGATAAACGGGACCATATCGGTGGGAATATCTACTGTGAAGAGGTTGAAGGGATCAATGTTCACAAGTACGGTGCTCACATTTTCCATACGTCCAACAAAAAAGTTTGGGACTATGTCAACCAGTTCGCTGAATTTAATAACTATATCAACTCACCGGTGGCTAACTACAAGGGGAGCCTTTACAATCTCCCCTTCAACATGAATACCTTCTACGCTATGTGGGGAACCAAGACCCCGCAAGAAGTCAAGGACAAGATTGCCCAGCAAACGGCTGATATGAAAGATGTTGAGCCCAAGAACTTGGAAGAACAAGCCATCAAGTTGATTGGTCCGGACATTTATGAAAAACTGATCAAGGGCTACACAGAAAAACAATGGGGCCGTTCTGCAACAGACCTTCCACCATTTATTATCAAGCGTCTTCCGGTTCGTTTGACCTTCGATAATAACTACTTTAACGACCGTTACCAAGGGATTCCAATCGGTGGCTACAATGTCATCATTGAAAACATGCTTGGCGATGTAGAAGTAGAGCTTGGGGTTGATTTCTTTGCCAATCGTGAAGAGCTGGAAGCATCAGCAGAAAAAGTAGTCTTTACAGGAATGATTGACCAGTACTTCGACTACAAACATGGGGAGTTAGAATACCGCAGCCTGCGTTTTGAACACGAAATCTTGGATGAGGAAAATTATCAGGGTAATGCTGTAGTCAACTACACCGAGCGTGAGATTCCTTATACTCGGATCATTGAGCACAAGCACTTCGAGTATGGAACCCAACCGAAGACAGTTATCACACGTGAATACCCAGCTGATTGGAAACGAGGGGATGAGCCTTATTATCCAATCAATGATGAAAAGAACAACGCCATGTTTGCCAAGTATCAAGAAGAAGCAGCCAAAAATGACAAAGTTATCTTCTGCGGACGTCTAGCAGACTATAAATACTACGACATGCACGTGGTCATTGAGCGTGCTCTAGAAGTCGTTGAGAAAGAATTTGCTAAATGACACAAGAAAAAATTGATATCGTGGTTCTTTGGGTCGATGGAAGTGACCCAGAGTTTATCCGCGAGAAACAAGCCGTGACAAGGCAAATACCAGAAATAGACCAAGAAATCGATGGTGAGCAACGCTATCGTGATTATGGCATTTTTAATTATTGGTTTCGAATGATTGAAAAACATGCCCCTTGGGTAAATCATATTTACTTAGTCACCAATGGACAAAAACCGGAATGGTTGAACTTGGAACATCCAAAACTTAAGTTGGTTACTCATAAGGAATTTATCCCTAAAGAGTATCTACCGACTTATAATTCAGCGGCTATTGAACTTAATTTTCATCGGATTGAAGGCTTGTCGGAAAACTATCTCTATTTCAATGATGATATGTACTTGATTAGAGATAGTCAGCCTTCTGATTTTTATAAGAATGGGCAACCGAAACTTTTAGCGGTTTATGATGCTTTGGTTCCTTGGTCGCCATTTACCAATACGTATCACAATAATGTTGAGTTAATTTATCGTCATTTTCCTAATAAAAAAGCCTTAAAATCTTCACCTTGGAAATTCTTTAATTACCGTTATGGTTCCTTGGTTTTGAAAAACTTGTTACTCTTACCATGGGGACCAACAGGCTACGTGAACCAGCATGTACCTGTTCCAATGAAAAAGAGTACCTTGGCACATTTGTGGGAAATTGAAAGAGAAACATTAGATAGAACGTCACGCAATCAAGTGAGAGACTATGGAGTGGATGTCAATCAATACATCTGTCAGCATTGGCAAATTGAAAGTAATCAGTTTTATCCTATGTCAAAGAATTTTGGAGAGGCAATTGGTTTAAATCAAGTGGATAAACTTGATAAAATCTTTGATGATAAACATAAAAAACTGCTTTGTGTGAATGATGATAGTGACTTTAAGGAAGAAAATCTCATTCATTTTAAGGAAATCTTACAAGAACGCTATCCTAAAAAATCAGCTTTTGAAAAATGAGAAATAAGAGATGAAATACTATTTAAAAAGAAGAATTTTTACACGATAATAATATGAAAAATGCCGGGAATAAGGCACGTAATGATGTTGAAGTGATCTTTAATAGACTAGGTTATGCTCCCTTAAAAGTTAGGGTAGATGACTGGTATAAAATGAATGTTCTTAATGCTCAGATTCACAAATATAGAGCACTTTTGAGAGCCTTCAAGCGCTTAAAGAAAAATGATGATATTGTAATACAATTTCCCTTGTTACATCATTCTTTATTTATTAACAGTCTACTAAAATCTCTTAAAAATAGAGGTGTTAACATCTATCTTCTGATTCATGATTTAGAAACATTGCGTTTTGTAAATGACAAAACTCTACCACTTAGAATGAAGTTACGGATGAAATTAACGGAAGGTGATACATTTCATAGTGTAACTGGAATCATCGCCCACAATCCTATTATGAAGTCAGTTTTGGTGGATGAAGGTGTTGCGGAAGATAAGATTGCGAGTCTTGGCATTTTCGATTATTTGATTCCAAATTTCCAAGAAAAGAGCGACCAAACAAAAGACCAGCCCATTATTGTAGCTGGTAATTTGGCAAAGGAAAAAGCTGGTTATCTTTATGCTCTTCCTGAAGAACCTGCTTATAACCTTTATGGTGTTGGATTCGACGAGAGCAGAGCTCTTGCGAATGAGACTTACTTTGGGTCCTTCCTACCTGACGAGCTACCAGTAGCTCTTGAGGGTGGTTTTGGGCTTGTCTGGGATGGGGATAGCGCTGAGACCTGTAGTGGCGTCTTTGGTGAATACCTTCGCTACAACAACTCTCACAAGGCGTCTCTTTATTTAGCGGCGGGTTTTCCTCTAGTGGTTTGGAAACAATCTGCTCTCTCACATTTTGTCTTAGAGAATGGTTGTGGGATTGCAGTGGAATCGCTACATGATCTCTCTCAAGCGATTGAACAGTTAGACGATAAGGACTACCAAGACTTGCTTGTCAATGTAAAAAGGATTGGCCAAAAGATTCGTAATGGAAGTTATTTAACAAATGCCTTAAATAAAATTGTAAAATAGAAGCCTAAAAGGGCTTCCTTTTTATATTCCGTAGAAAAGACGCCTAGAAACCTTTTCGAATCCCTCTCGGTATGCTAAAATAGGAACAGTATAAAATATGATTAAGGGAATGAAAATGAGAAAAAAGGATTTCATTTATTTTGCCAGTACAGCTGTATTGCTAGCCGCCTCAGTTCAAGTTGCCCATGCCGATGAAGTGGGAATGAAAGAATCGGCAGTCGCTGAAAGTGAAGCAGTAACGACACAAGCTAGCTCAGCACCAGTGGTCGAGGAAAAGCAAGAAGTAGGGACTCATCAATATACGGCGCCAGCCCCAGTAACAGAGCTTCCAGTCACTAGCTCAGAAGATACGAAGGCAGACGACCCACAGGCAGAAACAAAGCCTATTTCAACAGAGGAATCTATCCCATCTTCTGAGTCAACTGCGAAACCTGTAACGGGAGGTACTACCTTTTTCAATACAGGTTCAAACGCTCCAGCTAGTCGCTCGACGGATGTGGCTGTTCAGCCAAAATCATTCGTTGATGTGAGTAGCCATAATGGAGATATTAGTATTGGAGATTATCGTACTCTTGCTAATAAAGGTGTGGGCGGTGTCGTTGTTAAATTGACAGAAGACATCTGGTACAAGAACCCGAATGCGGAGAACCAAATTCGCAATGCACAAGCTGCGGGTCTGCAAGTATCGACCTACCACTTCTCTCGCTATACTTCTGAAGAAGCGGCGCGTGCAGAAGCACGATTCTATATTGCGGCAGCACAACGTTTGAATCTTCCAAAGAATACTCTTATGGTCAATGACTTTGAAGATGCTAAGATGCAGTCAAATATCAACCGCAATACTCAAGCTTGGGTGGATGAAATGCGCAAGAATGGCTACACCAACTTGATGTTCTATACTAGTGCCAGCTGGTTGGATGAAAACAATCTTCGTAAGAAAGGTCCTGTCAACACTGCTCAATTTGGTCTTCAAAATTTCTGGGTTGCCCAATATCCTTCTCCAAAACTATCTGTAAATGATGCGAAAAGCTTGCGTTACAATGGAAAAGCTGGAGCATGGCAGTTCACTTCTCAAGCGGAATTGCTTCCAGGCAAACACCTCTTTGACCATAGTGTAGACTATACAGGTCGCTTTACAGCGAACGCAAAACCCGCAGCTGACCCGACAGAAGGCAACTTAAGTGGTAAGATCAGCATTGTCAATAATGATACCATGGCGGGTCGCTTTGACGTTGTAATATCAAATGTTAAGGCGCCAAACGGGGTTCGAATAGTGTCTGTACCAGTCTGGTCAGAAATAGGTGGTCAAGATGACCTTGTTTGGTATACAGCGAACCGTCAAGCAAATGGGACCTATACCGTAAACGTAAAAGCAACGGACCATAAAAATTCAACCGGTCTTTACAATATCCACCTTTACTATGTTCAGAATAATGGACAGATGACGGGTGTGGGTGGGACAACCACGCAAGTCTTCATTGGCAAGACATCTGAGCAGTTGAAACCAAAAGCAAGTTTTGCTATTGAAAACAATAATACTAAGAATGGTACCTTTGATGCCGTTATTACTAACATCTCAGCACCATTAGGTGTTAAAGAAGTGTTAGTTCCATCATGGAGTCTTGAAAAAGGTCAAGACGACCTTGTTTGGCATAAGGCGACTAAGCAAACTGATGGTAGTTATCGTGTAACTATTAAGGCAAGTGAGCATAAGGGTAATAAAGGAAATTACCGTGCCGATGCCTACATCGTGGATAACTCTAGCAATCGCCACTACATTGCTGAAAGTGGTATCTGTTAATTATGCTCGACCAAGTGGTGTCCTTACGATTGAAAACAACAATACCGTATCGGGTACTTTTGATGCAGTTGTCCGTAACATTGTTGCTCCTACAGGATTGAAAGAGGTTCTTGTTCCTTCATGGAGTTTAGCGGGAGGTCAGGATGACCTCATCTGGCATAAGGCAACTCGTCAATCCGATGGTTCTTACCGAGTGACTATCAAGGCAACGGATCATAAGAATTCAACTGGTAAATACCGTGCCGACGCCTATATCGTAGATGATTCAAACAAACGTTTCTACCTCACTGAAAAAGTGGTAGAAGTTACGCAAACTCGTCCTAGTGCAAGACTTTCTATTGAAAATAATAATGCTGATTTAGGTACTTTTGATGCGGTTATCCGTAATATCGTTGCACCAAATGGGGTTAAGGAAGTTTTAGTTCCATCATGGAGTTTGGTTAATGGGCAAGATGATCTCGTTTGGCACAAGGCAACTCGTCAATCTGATGGTAGCTATCGTGTAACAATCAAGTCTAGTGAACACAAAAATTCACTAGGAAATTACCGCGCTGACGTATATATCGTAGATAATGCAAATCAACGTCATTATGTTACTGAAACAATTGTTGATGTAAAACATAATAAGCCAGTCGGTACTATTTCAGTAATTAATAACAATAAAGAAACTGGCACTTTCGATGTCATTATCAGTAATGTCTATAGTCCTAAAGGTGTACGTACTGTTCAAGTACCAACTTGGTCTGAGGTAAATGGTCAGGATGATTTGACTTGGTATGAAGCGACTCGTCAATCAGATGGGACTTACAAGGTAAGCGTGAAGGCTTCTGACCATAAGTTTTCGACAGGTACTTATCATGTCCATTTGTACTATATCCAAGGTGATGGTAGTCAGGTTGGTGTCGGTGGCACGACGGTGCAGGTAGAGAACCGGAACTTTATAACTAGAAATCAGCTCTATCTGAAGCATCTTTCTGCAAAAGATGCAGATGGTCAGTTAGGTCGAGTTCTAAAGGCGGCATCAAGCTTGATTGGTGTTGATACTGGATCTCCAGAGCACCTTAAATTGGTCAGAGATTACAATAGCGTTCATCCGTTGCCAGTAGGTTATCCTGTGAAAAATACAGATGATTGGTGCGATGTGTTTGTCACAACTGTCTTCCAACGCGAAGGGCTTAGTCATTTGATTGGTCGTGAGTGTGGGGTGGAACGCCATATCCAAATCTTTAAACATCTAGGTATTTGGAATGAGAATGGGGCTTATGCACCGAAGTCAGGTGATATCATTACCTTTAACTGGGACCAAGACTCTCAACCGAATAATGGATTTGCGGATCATATTGGAATTGTTGAATACGTTGAAAATGGACTGATTCATACAATCGAAGGAAATTCCGGTTATGTTGGAACCGTAAAACGCAATGTTTACCGTATCGGACACGGGAATATCCGAGGCTTTGCTACACCACGTTATAGATAACAAGCAAGTGTCTCAGCATTTGCCTAAGGACTTTTCTATAATAGAAAGACAACCAGCTCTGAAAGAGGGCTGGTTTTTTGTATTCTTTGCGGACTTGACAAGAGTGCTAAGTAATGGTATCACCATCTCCTTGATTAGCTTGGTATTAGCCTTTGTAGTAGCAAGCGGTGCAGCTTATCTCCTTAAAAAGAAGAAAAAATACAAAAAAATCTTGACAAACTAAAAAATTAGCGCTATTATTAACTAGTTAATTAACCGTTTAATAAACTGATTAAGAAAAAGAAGGGGATTATACATGTTTGGGAGAAAACTAAGAGTCTTAGGAATTGGATTCATCTGCCTCTTGTTGTTGGTGGCTTGTGGAAGCCAGAGAAGTTCTGGAGCTGACTCAACGAAAAAGGGACTCAAAATTGTGACGAGTTTCTATCCTGTCTATTCCCTGGTTAAGGAGATTTCAGGCGATCGAAACGAGGTCTGGATGGTTCAGTCAGGTGCTGGGATTCATGATTACGAACCTTCGGCCAAGGAGACAGCCCAGATCTATGACGCGGATGTCTTTGTCTACCATTCTCACACACTCGAATCTTGGGCCGGGCGTCTAGACCCTAGCTTGCAAGACTCGAAACTACGAGTTATCGAAGCCAGCAAAGGAATGGGACTGGACAAGGTCGCTGGATTAGAGGATATTGAGGATACGGCGGGCAAGGATGCAAAAACTTGTATGACCCTCATACTTGGATGGATCCACTGAAAATTGCTGAAGAAGGGAAAATCATCGCCCAAGAGTTGGGAGACATTGATCCAGAGAACAGAAGTTATTATGAGGCTAATGCCCAAAAACTTGAAAAACGCTGTGAGGCTTTGGTGGCCAAATACCAGCCTCTCTTTGAAAAAGCGACACAAAAGACCTTTGTGACCCAGCATACAGCCTTCTCTTATCTAGCCAAGCGCTTTGGCCTGAAACAATTAGGAATTGCAGGTATCTCGCCTGAGCAGGAGCCAACAGCCCGTCAATTGGCTGAGATTCAGCAGTTTGTCAAGGACTATCAAGTTCAGACGATCTTTGTTGAGAAGCATACCTCGTCCAAGGTGGCCGATAGCATTGCCAAGGCGACAGGAGCAAAAGTGAAGGTTTTAGATCCTCTCGAAGCGGATCCGGAAAATAATAAAGATCTCTTAGAGAACCTAGAAGAAAATATGGCTAGTCTTGCGAAAGAATTACAGGAGTGAGTAAAAAGAAATGAAGAAAAAAGCAACAATTGGATTAGTAGCAACTGTAGGTTTGGGTTTGTGCGCCTATGCCTTAAGTCAGCAAGCACCCGTCAAGGAAGACAAAAAGAATCAGAATCAGGTGCAGTATTTACAAGGAGACAAGAAAAAGTCAGCTAGCCACTCAAGCAAGCAGGAAGAAAGCATTGAAACCGTCAACTCGAAGGAAAAGATCCAGGCAGAGCAGATTGTGGTCAAAATTACTGATGAGGGCTTTGTGACTTCCCATGGAGATCATTTCCATTACTACAATGGCAAAGTCCCTTACGATGCGATTTTTAGTGAGGAGCTGATTTTACGTGATCCCACTTACCAACTGCAACAATCGGATATTGTCACACAGGTGCGAGATGGCTATATTATCAAGAAGGATGGGACCTACTACCTCTACCTAACCAATCCGCAACATACGCTAAATGTCCGTTCGGTGGAGGAAATAGCCCAACAGAAAAAAGGAGAACTGGTTTCAGGTTCGAAAGACAGTACCCAAAAAGCTGGGCAAACTCGAGACTTTAGCCAGCCAAGTCAGGCCCTACGGGAAGGGAAAACAGTAGCTAGTCTAACAGCTGGAGTTAAGCCTAGTCAAGGTGGCTACCGGACAGATGACGGTTATGTCTTCCATCCTGGGGATGTGATTTCTGATACAGGGGATGGCTTTATCGTGCCTCATGGTGGACATTACCACTTTATTCCGAAGAGCGCCTTATCAGCTGGAGAATTAGCTGCTGCCTTATCTATCTTAAATGGTAGAGGGGGGAAAAATGAGGTAAAACCTGTATTGCCCCCCTTCTATCCAGTTGACTGCACCGGTTAATCCGAATCAACCGATTCCAGCGCCTGTCACTCCAGCGCTCTCCACTCCTCTTCCCCATCCAACAGTGACGACAGAAGGGCGAAGTCTGGAAAGCCTACAGAAAGAGCTGCAGCATACCCCGCTTTCAGAGCGCCATGTTGAGTCGGATGGTTCTGTCTTTGATCCAAGCAAAATTACCAAATGGACAGAGCAAGGAGTGGTGTATCCGCATGGGGATCACTTCCATTTTATCCCTTATAGTGTGCTTTCGCCTTTAGAGCGGGAATTGGCACGCCAGTATCAAGTCCTCCGGTCTCAAACTGGGACTGTAGCGACAGAAGAAAAGCCAACTCAACCTTCAAGCCCAGACACAAAACCAGTCGATCAGGACCACGAGAAGGAGGATCCTCATCATAAGCATGACCATGAGGAACATGAAGCCGATCATGATCATCATCATGAAGGCGAACATGATCATGGTTTCCATGCAGATCAGGTCATCAGCAAGGATGACGAGGGTTATATGGTTGCTCACGGGGACCATGCCCATTACTTCTACAAGAAGGATCTCTCACCTCAAGAAATCGCAGCTGCAGAGGCAGTATTAGCTGGTAAGAAGGAAGAGGACAAGGGGGCAACCACTGACAGATGATGTGGCGACCTATTCGCGCGATGCTTCGGATGAAGAAAAAATCCAATACATTAGCCAGACCTACGGCGTCCCTCGGGAAGCTATCAAGATTTCCAATGGTTTCTTTGTCTTTAACAATCCAGACCAAGAATACGATCCAACCCATATCCATCCTTATGCAGTTCGGAAGGAACATGTCCGGATTCCACTTGAAACAGGAAATCCTGAGCTAGACTTTATCAACGAGCTTTATGCAACAGCACTTCGCTCTGGTATTTCACCATATACGATGCAAATCGAGAATGGTCAGTTTGTCATTCCGCATGGAGACCATAACCACTATATCAAGGTGCGCTCAGCAGGCTTGGCGGACTACTTGGCTCACCGTCTGCCGACCATCCAAGCAGCTTACCAGAAAGGTGACTTGGATCAGAAAGCTGTGGAGGACAAGGTCAACCAACTCCTAGCAGAAAGTCGGACTTTGTACGCTTCAGACCCTCTGCAACAAAGACGGATTGAGTTGAACTTGGGTCAATTCTTAGAAACTGTTAAAAACTTCCCAAGCAATTCGACAGCAGGCTACTTGGCTAGTCTTGACCAAGTTGACAAGGAATATATCCATGCGACCCAGGAAGTCAAACCGAAAGAAGAAACAGCCTTGGACCGTCGCTACCAAGAATTGCTTGAACAAGTTCGCTTGTTAGATACCGAAGCCTTCCAACTCAAGAAAGAAAGCCTCGTTTCTCAGTTGCAGGAAGCCTATACGGCCAAGGATAGCCAACGATTGGAGCAAGAAGGAAAATTGTTGCAGGCCATTCAGGAGATGCAAGATCGGACCGGTGTGACTTCGGTGGACTACCTCAAGTATTTCTACCAAAGTTTAAGCGATGCGCGCTTGACACCAGAATTGCGGGCGACAGCAGCGGACCTTGCTTTGAAGCTTTACCGGGCTCAGGCCTTTGAAGAAGCTTGGGACTCAAAAGCCCATTTCATGGAACTCTACCAAGCCAAGCAAGCCATTGACCAACTAGTGTCTCAGGAAAATGCTCCAACCTATCCAATTGAAAAAACAGTTCTGGATCAAAAGGGAGCAGATGCTCCATCCTATAATCTAGCTGTTTACGACTTCCTCAAGGGGGTCTATGGTGACCTGGATGAAAAGACAGAGTCTCGTCAACGCTCTAGTCTCTTGACAGTACTTGTAGAACAAATCACCTCTCTTTTGCCACAAGTAGAAGAAAGCAAACGTCCTGCCTTTGAAGAACGTTTGGAACAGGTGCGCCAAGAGCCAGATGCTGACACGGCTTTGACAACTGGGAAAACTCTTTTGCGTGAAGTTGGTGAAACGATTGAACAACAAAAGCAAAAGAAAACAGAAGAACCTCAACTTGGAGACGTAGCCCTCTATCAAGAGATTTATAACCAGTTGATCGCTCTCCACCAACAATTGGTCGAAAAAGGAGCCAGTGATGCTCAGTTTGAACGCTTGGAAGCCCTCTTTGATCAACTAGCTGATCCGAAGAGCGACAAGAAAGCCTTGCTACAGGCGATTCAAGCCCTTCGAGATGATTTGCTAGCGGCGCCATCGACAGCAGTGGCGGAAGCAGACAAAGCAACCCCAGCCCCTCAAGTCCTGCCACGAGTGATCCTAACCTGAATAAGGAAGAAGCTTCAGATCCTGCTCAGACTCCATCTCCAGAGTCAGAAAACACAGAAGTCAGCCCAGTCACAAGTGAAGAAACGACGGACTAGGACCTATGTAGAAATAACAGAAAAGAGAGTGGGACAGAAATCGGTAATTCGTTAGAATTCGATTTCGTCGTCCCACCTCCGCACAGTTGAGTAGGGTTGTAAAAGCTGATGAAATCAGCGCAGTAGAGCCCACTCAACCACTGCGTCTTGATCGATAATCCAAAGACAATTGAGAGGCTAGGACTTTTGTCCCAGCCTCTTTTAGATGTAGACAATCTTTATTTTTACATAGAATAGCTAGATGATTTTCTAAAATGACTTTGTCTTCACACTGAAAGCTTCTTCTAGTCCACTAGATTAGAAACATCAGGCACATGGCTCTATGGAGAAGCCTGCTCTTTTAATCCTTTTTCAAAACTTGCAGAAGGAGCCTCGACTTGAATTTCCTCTAAGGTGAAGGGGTGGGTGAGTCGCAAGCGGTGGGCATGGAGCATGAGACGAGGAGCTCTTTCTGGGTTGTAGAGTGGGTCTCCCACAATCGGATGGCCATGGTGAGAGAGGTGGACGCGGATCTGGTGGGTACGACCTGTCTGGAGCTGGCAGTTGACCAAGCTGGTGCGTTTGAAAGTCTTTAAGCTGGTCACATGGGTTTCCGCATAGAGGCCCTTTCGAGGATCAACAATGCGTTTGCGTCGATCGTGGCGATCTCGTCCCAATTTGTCCTTATAAACCAGCTTCTTTGGGTAAGCTGCCTAGGATTAAGGCCCAATAGTCTCGTTGGATTTTCTTGTCTTCTAACAGCCGATTCAGGACGGGTAAAACAAAGGGATTCTTGGCAAAGACCAGAGCCCCACTGGTTTCCTTATCTAAGCGATGGACTACATAACAGGTCTTCCCGACATAAGTGGAGACATGATTAAGAAGGGCGATTTCATCTGGTTGATTGGCGTGTGTTTTCATGCCTTCCGGCTTGTTTACGATGATGAGGTGCTCATCTTCATAGAGGGTTTCGACCAGGCTAGCATCCCCTGTCAAGAGATCCTTTTCTTCATAATCTTCCGGATCAAAGGTGAGGGTGAGTTGGTCACCCGCTTCAAGCATCGATTGCCAGTGGACGGTCTCCCCATTGACTTGGACATGTTTTTTGGTTCGCAAAAAATGACGAATCTTTCGTGGGATGAGAAAATAATCTTCAAGGGCCTCTTTGACCGTCATAGCGGGCAAGGCACTTGGTATCGTTATAGTATACTGCATAGTGTTATTGTATCAGAAAGCAAGAGGAAAGAAAAGGCGAGAAGGAGGAAGAGGAAGGGGGAACGAGACGCTGAAACCCGCCCTAGAGTAGACTAGATAGCAACCTTAAAGAAAGCTAAAAGCATCCTTTCTTGCGAAGGTCTTTCTTGTCTAGACGTTAGGAAGGTGATAAAATAGGGACTATGAACAAATTAAAGAATTAATGGAGGAAATGATTCGTCATTTCCAACGAGAAAAAAAACCAAGAAAGATTGCGGAAGAGGTTGAGTTATCAACGGACGGGGAGGAGCAAGCTCCAACCTATAGCCGCTCGGACAAGTCACGGAGAAAATCTCACTCCCAACATCCGATCAGACGTTTTTGGCGCAAGTATCACTTGACTAAGATCTTCCTACTGATTGGCCTGACCTTTAGTCTCGTCGTCGGAGGTTATCTTTTCTACATAGCCAAGACGACCAATGTAGCAGATCTGCAAAACGCCCTCAAGGCGACCACGATCATCTATGATAAAGATGGGAACCAAGCAGGTAGCCTAACGGGGCAAAAAGGAACCTACGTTGAGTTAGATGCCATTAGTGAAAACTTGCAAAATGCAGTTGTTGCGACAGAAGACCGGAGTTTCTACAAAAATAGTGGGATTAACTATGGTCGTTTCTTCCTGGCGATTTTGACTGCCGGTCGCTCAGGTGGGGGATCGACGATCACCCAACAGTTGGCCAAAAATGCCTATCTTTCTCAGGACCAGACGGTTGAGCGGAAGGCTAAGGAGTTTTTCCTAGCCCTCGAGATTAACAAAAAGTATAGTAAGAAAGAAATCTTGACCATGTACCTCAACAATGCCTATTTTGGAAATGGGGTTTGGGGGATTGAAGATGCTTCTAAGAAGTATTTCGGTGTATCCGCTAGTGAGTTGACTCTGGATCAGTCAGCTGTCCTTGCCGGTATGCTCAAGGGACCAGAAATCTATAACCCCCCTTTATTCAGTCGAGAACGCAACCAATCGTCGCAATACGGTCCTACAAAATATGGTCGCAGCTGGTTATATCGACCAAGCTACAGCAGATCAATCCGCCGCAGTCGACATTCATGGACAACTGGTGGATGCCTATGAAGGCAAGTCAGAGGATTATCGCTACCCGTCCTATTTCGATGCGGTTATCAACGAGGCTGTCAACGAATATGGTCTAACAGAAGAAGATATCATCAAGAATGGTTACCGGATCTACACAGAGATGGACCAGAATTACCAAGCCAGCATGCAGGTCATCTACGACAATGTAGATCTCTTCCCTGTTGCCGAAGATGGCACGCGGGCAGAATCTGGTAGTGTAGCCCTGGATCCTAAGACCGGAGGAGTGCGGGCGATCGTTGGACGCGTGGCTAGTGACCAAGATGCTGGCTTCCGAAGCTACAACTATGCGACTCAATCTGCTAGAAGTCCTGGTTCTACCATTAAACCCCTGGTCGTTTATAGTCCAGCTGTAGCCAACGGCTGGTCAACCAATAAAGAATTGGACAATGCGACCAAGGTCTACGGCGGTTATACAGTTGATAACTATGGTGGCATCCAAGGTAGTCCGACCGTTCCCATGTACCAAGCCTTGGCAGAATCTCTCAACCTGCCAGCTGTAGCGACAGCCAATGAGTTAGGGCTCAATACTGTCTTTGATTATGGGAAAAATTTGGTCTCAATATGGACAAGGTGGACAAATCTCTCGGAGTAGCTCTGGGATCTGGTGTGACGACCAACCCTCTTCAGATGGCTCAGGCCTATGGAACCTTTGCCAACGACGGAGTGATGAACGATGCCCATCTCATTACGAAGATTGAAAATGCCAGCGGTCAAGTGGTGAAAAGTCACAGTCAGAAATCAAAACGGGTGCTTAGCAGCTCAGCTAATAAGAAGATGACCAATATGATGTTGGGAACCTTTACCAACGGAACGGGTGTCAACGCAGCACCGTATGGTTATACCATGGCTGGTAAAACAGGAACGACTGAAACAGACTTCAACCCGGATCTCTCTGGTGACCAGTGGGTCATTGGCTACACGCCAGATGTGGTCATTAGTCAGTGGCTAGGTTTCCCTAAGACGGATGAAACCCACTATTTGACAGGGACTAGTGCAGAGACAGCCTCAGTGATCTTCCGAAATGTAGCCAATAGCGTCCTTCCTTATACAGAAGGAACTAGCTTGACAATGAGGAAAATTCTTACCAGGAAAATGGCATTGCCCCTGTCGGTCAAGAAACAGAAACTGAGAGTCCAGAAGAGGACAAGGGCTTCTTTGATACTGTCAAAGAACGCGCTGCAGGTATCGTAGACGATGCCAAAAAAGCCATCGATGAAGCAGATATTCCTGGAAAAGCACAAAATGCCTGGGATACTTTCAAAGGTTGGTTCGGATTCTAAAAAATAGATGCTTAAAAGATGGGAAGGTTCCTTGCCATCTTTTAGATTGTAGACAAACTATATTTACATAAAACAACGTGGAGATCCTTCAATAAAAAAGTTAATTTCTATTTTATGAAATTATTCAACTTTATCTCGAAACTTTCCGCCGTGAGAAAAGTGCTTGAAACACTACGTTTCAAGCACTCGGGAGTTTTGAAACTTTAGGTTCAAAACAAATTGAACACGGGCTGCGGATTGTGTCAAAAAGATAAGTTCTCCTAGAATCGATAGATTCTGCGTCAAACTTCCTATTTTGACTTTATCCGCAGACGCCCTTTGTATCTTAATAAGTCATGGAACTTCTTCGAAGTTCGCTGACGTCCGTACTCACCTAAGGAAAGTTTCTGAGAAGATGTTGAATGAAAAGAATTTTTTCAATACTTTTCGATGCTCAGACAGCTGTCGATAGGGTAACAAAAAAGCCTTTCAGATGATAATCTGAAAGGCTTTTGTTTTTAGTTTCATTACAAGTCTTCATCGGAGACGCTGAAGGTATCTCCGTGTTCAAAGTCGCCGTATTGGTAGCCACGTTTAAACCAGCGCATGCGTTGTTCAGACGTCCCGTGGGTGAAGCTATCAGGGACGGAGTAGCCATAGGCTTGTTCTTGAAGGGTATCATCTCCCACGGCATGGGCAGCATTGAGCGCTTCTTCGATATCTCCCGTCTCCATGAGGCCTTGCTCTTCAATGTAGCGAGCCCACATACCCGCATAGTAGTCAGCTTGAAGTTCCAAACGGACATTGAGGGCATTTTTTTCTGTCTCGCTTTTCCCTCGGATGGCTTTTTGGTAACTCTGAAGAGTCCCTAATTCGTTTTGGATATGGTGGCCGACTTCGTGAGCGATGACATAAGCCATGGCAAAATCTCCGCTAGCCTTGTATTTGGTGGTCAACTCTTTGTAGAAGCTGATGTCTAAATAGATCTTTTGGTCTGTCGGACAATAGAAGGGACCTGCAGATGCTTGACCTACACCACAGCCAGTACGAGTTTGTCCGGTATAAAAAACCAGGGTTGGCTTGTGATAGGTCCGCCCGTCTTTTTGGAAGGTTTGCCCCCAGAAATCCTCAGTGGTTCCAAGGACTTGACTGACGAATTTGCTATCTCCATCACTCACCTGGGTATTACTTTGGCGCGTGACTTGTACTGAGTTGTAGTTCTGTGTGGTCTGACCCTGGTCAAAGAGCCCGCTCAATCCAGCTCCCCCGCTCAAAAAGATGAGAACGAGGATTAAGATTAATTTGCTCTTAAAGCTTCCAGGCGAGAGGAGGATCTGTAAAATACCACCCCCTAAATTCCACCAGACCGGCCAGATGAGTAGCTCCCGCCACTTTGCCCGCGACGGTCTTCAATGTTTTTACTTTCTTTCAGATGATCGCTTTTCATAATTTCTCCTTTATCCTCTATATTGTATCAAATCATAGAGAAAAGCCAAATAAAATGCGCTCCCTTAGAGTAGAAGAGCTTGTCAAATAGTGGAAAACTTGCTATAATAGTGTGAATGGAGGCGTTATGGCATTAAAAAAAGCAAGTCTAGCGTGTACGGTTTGTGGGTCACGCAACTACTCAATTAAGTTGAGTGCGACGCCAAAACCAAAACGTCTAGAAGTTAATAAGTTTTGTAAACATTGTAGTAAATATACAATTCATAAAGAAACCAGATAGGAGAATGTTGTGAAATTTTTTAAAGATATTTTTGTCTTGCTTAAAAACACGACTTGGCCAAATCGCAAGGAAAGATGGAAAAATTTTATCTCAGTGATAGAGTACACCGCTTTTTTTGTAGCTTTGATTTATTTGTTTGACCAAGTAGTGGCTAAAGGTATTTTAAAGCTAATCGATATGTTCTAAAAAAGAAACAAATCTGCGTCCCATGTGGATGCTTTTTTCTTGCCTTGGTGAAGAAAAACAAGAGAAACTTCTTTGCTTTCTCTGGTTTTATGTTATAATGGAGCTAGGAAAACAAGAGCCAGAAGGCTTTTTTTAGTATCGTGATGAAACGATCACCTTTTGGTATATAAGAAAGGAAATAAAAATGGATAGTTTTGACAAAGGCTGGTTTGTCCTACAGACCTACTCAGGATATGAAAACAAAGTGAAGGAAAACCTTCTTCAACGCGCACAAACATATAACATGTTGGAAACATCTTGCGTGTGGAAATCCCTACTCAAACTGTGCAAATCGAGAAGAACGGGAAGACAAAAGAAATTGAAGAAAATCGCTTCCCAGGTTATGTCTTGGTCGAAATGGTCATGACCGATGAAGCTTGGTTTGTCGTTCGGAACACACCAAACGTAACTGGATTTGTTGGATCGCACGGGAACCGTTCAAAACCAACTCCACTTTTGGAAGACGAAATCCGTAACATCTTGATTTCGATGGGACAAACAGTTCAAGATTTCAATATTGATGTGAAGGTGGGAGATACTGTACGCATTATCGATGGGGCTTTTGCAGACTACACTGGTAAGATCACAGAAATCGATAACAACAAGGTGAAAATGATTATCACCATGTTTGGAAATGACACTGTGGCAGAAGTCAACCTCAATCAAATTGCAGAATTGTAAGGAATGAAAAAGGGGCCTTCCCCTTGATAGAAAGAAATCCTCCAAGACGCTGGTCTTGGAGGATTTTTGTTTGTTGAGAAGGGATTCTTATGCAGGTTCAGAGACTTGGAAGACTGTTTCTTTATCAAAACCGACAGAGTAGTCTTTCCCGTCTTCCCCTTTCCAAGTAAAGATAGTCGCGTAGCCAAAGACGAAAACAGTTTCTGGACGGCCGTGTTTTTCAATGACTTCTTTAGCCGTCATTCCAGGTTGAATATCCTTGAGATTGGTCACCTTTTTAGCGTTTGGTAAGGTGGCAATTTTGTTAGTGGCTTGACCTTTTTCATTAAAATCAATCAAGATAGCAGAGCCATCTCCATGCCAGTAACCATCATTACCAGAAGAGGAATCAGTAGGACCTAACTTGCTGATTGCTTCACCTTTTGTAGTAGGGGCAAGGGCTTCATTACCAACGAGGATTTCCACTTTAATTTCTTTGAAGGCAGCCCATTTTGGCATTTCAGGGATATCACCGATGGCTTCCAGTGACTCTCCTTGGTCCATCAAGCTCATTGTATAGTTAGGATCCTCGCGCGTGTTAGAATCTGAAGAGCTATAAGAATCATCCTTATCGAAGCCTGATGAAAAATCCTTTTTGATGGTTGACTTTTTAGAATATGAACTTCTAGAACTCTTAGAGCTTTTAGAGGTTTTTTTAGAACTGCTCACAAGGGGCTTTCTTTGGTGAGTCTCTGGTGCAGCAGGTTGGCAAGCAGCCAGTATGGCCAAAGAGAGGATGCTGAGAGCATATAGGGTAACTTTTTTCATAATCATCTTTTCCTTTCATGAGTGGATAACAGAATCGCTCGCAAAGGAGCGATGGTGCAGTCCAATCAAGTGATGGTATTAAAAAAAGCCCATTGTTGGGCTCATTGATATTTGTTTGTGAAGGCGGTAGACGGATTTGAACCGACGATCAAGCTTTTGCAGAGCCGTGCCTTACCACTTGGCTATACCGCCACAACATATTCTATTTTATCTTAAAAATCAGATAAGGTCAAGAAAAAATTTTGGACAAAAGGCTTATGAAAGGGAAAGAATGAGAATCGTGCAGAAAAACATAAAGAAAGGAGAAAAAAGACCTGAAGAAAAGCAGGAAAGTCTAGGAATTTCTCTCAAATGACTTGCAAAATGCTTCTAAATCTGCTATACTGATAAAGTTGCGTAAAGCAATAAATACTCATCCCGGAACCATTGTGGCACCGTTGCCCTTGTGGTCGTGTTGCAAGCTGACGTCTGGGAGAGGAGAAAAAAACAAAAAGGAGAATTTACTCATGGCAGTAATTTCAATGAAACAACTTCTTGAGGCTGGTGTACACTTTGGTCACCAAACTCGTCGCTGGAACCCTAAGATGGCTAAGTACATCTTCACTGAGCGTAACGGAATCCACGTTATCGACTTGCAACAAACTGTAAAATACGCTGACCAAGCATATGACTTTATGCGTGATGCTGCTGCAAACGACGCAGTTGTATTGTTTGTTGGTACTAAGAAACAAGTCGCTGAAGCTGTTGCTGAAGAAGCTGTTCGTTCAGGTCAATACTACATCAACCACCGTTGGTTGGGTGGAACCCTTACTAACTGGGGAACAATCCAAAAACGTATCGCTCGTTTGAAAGAAATCAAACGCATGGAAGAAGAAGGAATCTTCGACGTTCTTCCTAAGAAAGAAGTTGCACTTCTTAACAAACAACGCGCTCGTCTTGAAAAAAATTCTTGGGTGGTATCGAAGATATGCCTCGTATCCCAGACGTAATGTATGTTGTGGATCCACACAAAGAGCAAATCGCTGTTAAAGAAGCTAAGAAATTGGGTATCCCAGTTGTAGCGATGGTCGACACAAACACTGACCCAGACGATATCGATGTAATCATCCCAGCTAACGATGATGCTATCCGCGCTGTTAAATTGATCACTGCGAAAATGGCTGATGCTGTTATCGAAGGACGTCAAGGTGAAGATGCAGTTGCATCAGTTGAAGCTGAATTGGCAAAAGAACTGAAACTCAAGCAGATTCAATCGAAGAAATCGTTGAAGTTGTAGAAGGCGACAACGCTTAATTCATAATCGTAATTACCTAGGAGGGCGGGGCTTAGCCCGGCTCTCCTATTTTTAAAAAAATATAGGAGAATCAAAATGGCAGAAATTACAGCTAAACTTGTTAAAGAGTTGCGTGAAAAATCTGGTGCTGGTGTCATGGACGCTAAGAAAGCCTTGGTTGAGGTTGAAGGTGACATCGAAAAAGCAATCGAATTGCTTCGCGAAAAAGGTATGGCTAAGGCAGCTAAGAAAGCTGACCGTGTTGCCGCTGAAGGTTTGACTGGTGTTTATGTGAACGGTAACGTTGCAGCAGTAGTTGAAGTAAATGCTGAAACTGACTTCGTTGCGAAAAACGCTCAATTCGTTGAGTTGGTAAACGCAACAGCGAAAGTCATCGCTGAAGGTAAACCAGCTAACAACGAAGAAGCTCTTTGCTTTGACAATGCCTTCAGGTGAAAACTCTTGAAGCAAAGATACGTATCTGCAACTGCTACAATCGGAGAAAAAAAATCTCATTCCGTCGTTTTTGCTTTTGCTTGAAAAAACAGACGCACAACACTTCGGTGCATACCAACACAACGGTGGACGTATCGGTGTTATCTCTGTTGTCGAAGGTGGAGACGAAGCACTTGCTAAACAAATTTCAATGCACATCGCTGCAATGAAACCAACTGTTCTTTTCATACAAAGAATTGGATGAGCAATTCGTGAAAGATGAGTTGGCACAATTGAACCACGTGATCGACCAAGACAACGAAAGCCGTGCAATGGTTGGTAAACCGGCTCTTCCACACTTGAAGTATGGTTCTAAAGCTCAATTGACTGACGAAGTGGTTGCTCAAGCTGAAGAAGATATCAAAGCTGAATTGGCAGCTGAAGGTAAACCAGAAAAAATCTGGGATAAAATCATCCCAGGTAAAATGGACCGCTTCTTCTTGGACAACACAAAAGTTGACCAAGCCTACACTCTTCTTGCACAAGTTTACATCATGGATGACAGCAAGACAGTGGAAGCTTACCTTGAATCAGTAAATGCTTCAGTTGTTGAATTCGTTCGCTTTGAAGTTGGTGAAGGTATTGAGAAAGCTTCAAATGACTTTGAAGCAGAAGTTGCAGCTACAATGGCAGCAGCTCTTAACAACTAAGAATAAAAAATAAGAGGTTTCGATGGAAACCTCTTTTTTGCAAGATAAAGTCATCTAGCTATTTTTTATAAAAAATAGTTTGTCTATATTCTAAAAGGACTGAAACAGCTGTTTCAGTCCTTTTTGTGATTAATGCGCAAAGGTATCTAGTCCAAAGAGGAGCGAGAGAGAGCCCATGATGAGACCTGCTAGGACAACTCCCAGCATAACAGCAAGGACGCTCCGTTTGAAGTCCCAGTCTAGAATAGAGGCGACGAGGGTTCCAGTCCAGGCTCCAGTTCCTGGTAAGGGAATACCGACGAATAGGAGTAGGGCCCAAAAGATTCCCTTATCCCCTGCAGCTTCTTCTAGTTTTTGTCCTCCACGATGGCCTTTGTTGAGACACCAGGTAAAGAAATTCCCGATAACAGGCTTATCTTTCCCCCATTCCAGGATATGGCGAGCGAAAAAGAAGATAATAGGGACAGGAAGCATGTTGCCAATGACCCCAATCAGGAGAGCTTGCCAAAGAGGAATTCCACTAGATATGGCGTAGGGAACGGCTCCACGAAGTTCTACCAGAGGAATCATGGCGATTAAAAAAGTAATAATGTAGTTCATGTGTTATCCTTTCAATTCATCCTTTCCATTCTACCTTATCTTATATAAATTCACAACTATTCAAGTTAAAAATCTAGTATTTCAGAATTAAAAAACGAAGAATATTATCTATTCTCTACAAATTATAGTTCTTTTTGATCAAACTAAAGACTGTCCATTACATCCCTTGTTTAACCTTTATTATTTGGTATAGTTATAATGTGAGATTCGGTACAATTTTCAAAAGTATTGAAAGCGCTTACTATATTAATTGTTTAAATGGAGGTTAAATATGGGAAAGTCTTTTTTTGAAAAGTGCAGTGTATTTAGTATTCGCAAGCTCGCGGTTGGAGCTTGTTCTGTATTAATCGGTGTATCTTTTTTTGGAGCTCCATCTGTCTTAGCTGAAGAAGAAGGAAGAGCTGTAACAGAAGAGGAGATGACAGCCACAAGGGAAGCGTCAGAGGTGACGAATGGAGAAGTTGGGACAAGTGATAAAGCTTCAACAACCTTAGAGGCACCTGCTGTGATTACTACTGAAAGAAATGAGAGCAAAATCGAAAAGCCACAGGTGGAACCTCAAACAAGTGAACGTTCTGCTGGGGCTACTGAAGAGGCTGCGAAGGATCAAAAACAAGTAGCGGAGGACATGGTGCAAAATCGCGAACGAGATTTTAACAAGGACTGGTATTTCAAGTTAAATGCAGCTCCTGGTGCAGAAGGTCGCCAGGTGGATGTCAAAAACTGGAAAAAATTAGATTTGCCACATGATTGGTCAATCTTCTTTGACTTCGATCACAATTCTCCGGCTCAAAATGAAGGGGGACAATTAAACGGTGGGGATGCTTGGTATCGCAAGACCTTCCGTTTGGATGACAAAGATCTAGATAAGAAAGTCCGCTTGGAATTTGGTGGAGTTTACATGGATTCGAAAGTCTATGTAAACGGACAATTCGTGGGTCATTATCCAAATGGCTACAATGCCTTTTCTTATGATATTACCCCTTATTTGAATGCGGATGGAAGTGAAAACACCATCGCGGTTCATGTGGTCAACCAACAGCCAAGTAGTCGTTGGTATTCTGGAAGTGGGATTTATCGTGATGTCAAACTCAGTGTGACGGATAAGGTCCATGTAGCTAAGTATGGGACCACCATCACTAGTCCAAAGTTAGAAGAACAACAGAATGGGGCAGTCGATACTCTTGTGAAGAGTCGTATTGTCAACCAAGATGATCAAGCCCACAGTGTGTATGCGGAATACGAAATCGTCGATCAAAATGGTCAAGTGGTCAGTGAAAAGGTGCGCAGTGAAGTGCAATCCGTTTTGGCTGGTCAAGAGATCAACCTGTCTCATACCCTTCATGTTGAAAAACCAACTCTCTGGGATGTCAAAACCAATAACCCAGCCCTTTATACTCTGTATACACGGGTCTATCGGGATTCGCAATTGGTCGATGTGCAAAAGGAACGTTTTGGTTATCGCTATCTCAACTGGACACCAGAAGGGGGCTTCTTCCTTAACGGAGCGGCTACGAAATTCCACGGTGTTTCCCTTCACCATGACCATGGGGCCCTCGGAGCTGAGGAAAATTACAAGGCTGAATACCGCCGTCTCAAACAGATGAAGGACATGGGGGTCAATGCCATCCGGACGACCCACAACCCAGCGAGTGAACAAACCCTGCAAATTGCGGCTGAGTTGGGCTTGATGGTCCAAGAAGAAGCCTTTGATACCTGGTATGGTGGCAAGAAACAATACGATTACGGTCGATTCTTTGAAAAGGATGCAACGCATCCAGAAGCTCGAAAAGGGGATAAGTGGTCTGACTATGACCTTCGGACCATGGTAGAGCGAGGCAAGAACAATCCTTCTATTGTGATGTGGTCAATCGGTAACGAAGTCGGTGAAGCAGATGGATCTGATAAGTCTGTCGCAACCGTTCGTCGTCTGGTCAAGACCATCAAGGAAGTGGATGCAACTCGCTATGTCACCATGGGAGCTGATAAATTCCGCTTTGGTGATGGATCAGGAGGGCATGAAAAGGTAGCGGCAGAGCTCGATGCGGTTGGATTTAACTCACTCAGAGGCCAACTATGAAAGCCTACGCGCTAAACATCCAAACTGGCTCATTTATGGTTCTGAAACCTCTTCTGCAACGCGGACGCGGGGCTCTTACTACCATCCTGAAAGAGAGTGGGTCGGAAGCAACCAAGAAGACCGCCATTATGAACAATCAGACTATGGCAATGACCGGGTTGGTTGAGGGTCGGACAGCGACAGCCTCTTGGACCTTTTGACCGCGATCATGCCGGCTATGCAGGACAATTTATCTGGACAGGTACGGACTATATCGGCGAGCCAACCCCATGGCACAACCAAAAATGACACACCTGTGAAAAGTTCTTATTTCGGTATTGTCGATACTGCCGGCCTTCCAAAGAATGATTTTTTTACCTTTACCAAAGTCAATGGGTATCGGCTGAGAAACATCCAATGGTTCATCTCTTACCACATTGGAACTGGGACAATCCAGAATTAGCCAATCGTGTCATGGATGAAGAAGGTCGGATTCCTGTTCGTGCCTTCTCCAATGCCCACAGTGTGGAATTGATTGTCAATGGGGAATCTCAAGGAGTCAAGACCTTTACCAAGAAGACCACAGCAGATGGCCGGACCTACCAAGAAGGGGCAAATCCGGATGAACTCTATCTAGAATGGTTGGTTCCTTATGTGCCAGGTAAGGTGGAAGCTATTGCCCGCAACGAAGCAGGAGAAGTGATTGCCCGCGATCAGATCGAAACAGCTGGGAAGCCAGCCGGTGTTCGTCTATTGAAAGAAGAACACGCCATTGCGGCAGACGGCAAGGATTTGACTTATATTACCTATGAGATTGTCGATGAAGCAGGCCGTGTCGTACCAACTGCCAATAACTTGGTGCATTTCCATTTGCATGGCCAAGGCCAAATTGTCGGTGTCGACAACGGGGAACAAGCTAGCCGGGAACGCTACAAAGCGCAGGAAGATGGCTCATGGCAACGTCGGGCCTTTAACGGCAAAGGGGTTGTCATTGTCAAATCGACTGAGCAAGCAGGTGCCTTTACCCTGTACGCAGACTCAGACCGCTTGCAGTCAGACCAAGTCAGCCTCTTTACAGGTAAGAAGGACCAAGCAGAACGCACTGTATTAGGTGTGGAACCTGTTCGACAAAGTGCTTATCTAGGAGAAAATCCAACCTTGCCAAGTAAGGTCAATGTAGTCTATAGTGATGGCAAGGCCCAAGAAGAAGCCGTTGAATGGGATGCAGCAGACTATAGTCGTGCTGGCCAAGTCCGTGTGACAGGTCATGTTCAAGGACGGACGGTCGAAGCTCTGGTCGATGTGATCGGTGTGGAGCAAGTCCTTCCAGTTATCAAACAAATCCCACAGGGAGCAGACCTAGCGATAGTGGATAAGACTGTGCAATTGGTCTTCACAGATGGCCGGACAGTTAGCTATGAAGTTGATCAATGGACCTTGGAAGCTGGTCAAGAAGATCAGTTGTCCACACCAGGTGCTCGCTTGAAAGCGACAGGACACCTAGGCAATGGGGAAACCGTCCAAGCGACTCTAGTGGTTGCAGGTGGAACAGTCAGCAAGGCTAAGAAACCAACCGTGCAACTAGATGGAGTAGCCCTTCCAAAATTTGGTAGTGGCAACCATACTATTTTCCGTTCCCTCGCTTATGGGCAAGAGCCAGGTCAAGTCACAGCAAGTGCAGAAAATGCTCAAGTGACGGTCCTACAAGCTAATCGTGAAAATGGTTTGAAGGCTCAAATCTATGTGACTGCTAAGGATACGGGAGCTGTACAGACCTATGTGGTCCAATTCCAAGAAGAAAGTCCACAGATCCAGCGCCTAGAATTGCGTCTGCCAGAAGGACAGGAACTCAAGGAAGACCAAACGGTACCACTTGAAGTCATTGCCCATTACCAAGATGGTAGCCAGGCAAGTCTCCAAGCAGATCAAATCGATGTGAAGACAAGAGCTGGTAGTCAAGGAAAAGCGGTCGCAAGCAAGAAAGGTTTGGAACTACGGGAAGCAGGATTGGTTCATTTAGAAGCTAGCTTCCAAGGACAAACGGGAGAAGTCACCTATACCATCACGCCAAATCCTGAAGAAAAGACGGTTGTCAAGGTGCGTCCTGTACGGATTAGTACGGATCGAAATGTTTTGCCAGCTCTTCCAGAGACAGTCTTGGTCGAGTATGACAAGGGATTCCCGAAAGAAAAACGTGTGACCTGGGATGCCGTGACAGCAGATCAAGTCAAGGATTACCATAGCTTTACAGTCACAGGTCATGTAGAGGGTGTGGAAAAAGAAGCCCAAGCTCAAGTCACCGTTGAAGGCATTATCGCTGTAGAAGAAGTCAGCACGACAACGCCAGTTGGTGAAAAACCAGCCCTTCCAGAAAGCCTGCGGACTTATCACTCCAATGGCAAGACCTATGCTGCCAAGGTCGCTTGGGATGCGGTCGATCCGCAACTCTTGGCCCAAGAAGGAGAAGTTGTCCTCTCCGGCCGTGTAGAAGGAACCAACCTTCCAACCCGTCTTCATATTCGTGTTTCTAGCACCACAGTCAAGGGAGCCAATGTAGCAGAGCAATGGACAGGATCAGTCTTGCCACTCGCTTTTGCAAGTGACTCTAACGATGCGGATCCAGTTGCTAAGGTCAATGACAAGGTCATCTCCTTTACCGATGCTCCAGCTAACCGTTGGACCAACTGGGGCCGTGACAATGCGGAAGATTCTGTTGGTATCTTGTTTGGAGATTCTGGTATCTTGACCAAGCGAGCAGTGGACAACCTCCATGTTGGTTTCCATGAAGACCACGGCGTTGGAGCTCCAAGTGAATACGTGATTGAGTACTATGTAGGGGAGCAAATCCCAACTGTTCCAAGCAATCCAAATCGCGTCAAAGACGAAACAGACCATCCATTTAACAATCCAGCCAACTGGAAAGAAGTCAGCAACTAACCGTTGAAGAACCGGTAGCAGCTGGCAAGATGAATCATTTCAGTTTTGATAAAGTCGACACCTATGCTGTTCGGATCCGCATGAAGACACCAGAAGGCAAACGTGGAAGCTCTATTTCAGAGATTCAGGTATTTGCCAATAAGGTTGCGGCAGAAGAAAAGAGCCAGGTGACCATTCGTGTCAACGGTGAGGTTTTACCAGGGGTTAATCCAAGTGTGACCGATTACTACATCGATGCGCGTGATCGGGCTTATCCACAAGTGGAAGCGACAGCTAGCCATCACGGTCTTGCAACGGTTGTGCCAAGCGTCCATGAAGGTGAGCCAATCCGTGTCGTCCATAAAGCGGAAGATGGTACTATCTTACAAGAATACCGCCTCCATCTCACAAGTGATGCAGAAAAACTGAAACAAGCTACCCCAGTAGCAGTAGAAGCAGGCAGACGTTTTGTGAAAGTCGGTCAAGATCTGGTTCTACCATCTACAGTAGGTGTCTACTTCAAAGGGGACACAGGTTACGAACGCAAGGAACTTACGGTGGACTGGCAGGCTATCCCAGCTGATGCACTTTCTCATGAAGGCATCTTTACGTTAGAAGGAAAGGTCCTCGGTTATGATCTGACAGCTCAGCTGACCGTCCGGGTGTCCGAAAAGACAGGAGAAATCCTGTCTGTGAACCGTGACTACAATGCAGAGGATACCAGAGCATTTGCTAGTGAAACCAACGATCTCGATCCAAATCAAATCGACTATATCGATTACATCAATGATGGTGGCTACAACGAGTACTACCGTTGGACCAACTGGAAGAGAGAGCCGGATCAAACCGAAGTGTTTGCTGGTCTCATCTTCAAGAAAAATGGTCAAGTAACAGAGCGTTTGGTCAATAAAGTAGCAGTCGACTTCTTTGCAGATCAGGAAACAGGTCTGCCAACGAAACTGTTCTTGAACGCTACATTGGTCCAGACTTTGATGTCCCAGATGATTACGGCAATCTGAAAAATCTTCCAGAACATCCATTTAACCAGGCCTCTAACTGGGAAGAAATTCCTTACAGCTTGGATTATGCCTTTGAGCCTGGTTATATCTCTAACCTCAGCTTCAACGAAACCAGAACTAAAGCCATCCGTTTAAGAATGGTCCGTGATGAAAGTCTTAAAGGAATCGGAATCATTGAATTGAGCGCCTATGCTCCAACAGAAGATGCTCAGGCAACAACAGACGTCACCATCCAAGTGAATGGCAAAGACCTAGAAGGTTTTAAACCAGATGTGACAGATTATCATCTAGAGTATGAGGGAGAACGTCCAATCGTTTCAGCACAAGGCAAGAATGGAACAGCCGTTACGGTCGTGGATGCTAAAAGTGCCAATGCCCCGGTTCTTGTCAAGGTTGTCTCAGAAGATGGCAAGCTCGAAAAAGTATATCAACTTTCTCTATCCGCAAAAACACCTACAGGAACCGCTATTCCTGAAGATGGTGTGAAGAATTTGGTCCATACCAAACCAGAGTTGGTGATTGAGCCAGAAGAGATGGACTTTGAACGCTTAGAACGTCCAAATGCGGATCTTCCAAAAGGTGAGAAACGTGTGGTTCAAGAAGGTCAAAAAGGCCGCAAATTGAGCTTGGTGGAAGTCTCTCAAGAAAATGGTGTGGAAAGCCGGAAGCAACTAGATGCCTTTGTAGAGCTAGATCCAGTGGCAGAAATCACAGAGGTGGGCACGAAAGAAGTGCTTCCAGACACTCCACAACCAGAGCCACAGCCAGAACCGCTTCCGAACCCAGAACGTCCTCATGGCTCAGAAGGACCAGTAGCTACCCCAACTCCTCAAGCATCTCTTGAGGTCAAAGCAGTGCGTCAGGAAGGGACAGATGCAGCAGGGAAGGAAGTCGAGAAAACAGCTCAAACACCAGCAGTTTCAGCTGCTCCAGTTTCCGAAGGTAGATTACCAAATACGGGAACGGAAGAAAGCGTCACAAGCCTCGTTGTTGGAATCCTAGCAGCAGGCCTTGCCGGTGCTGTACTGGATGATAAGAAAAAAAGAGCTGATAAGGCTAAGTAAGATAGCTGGATAGCCAGCAACTATACGGTGAAAAGTTCACAGGTAACAGGAAGAGGATGGGGAAAGTCTCCACCCTCTTTACCTGATGACATAAAGGAATGGAATATGGGAAAAAGATTAGTTGATAAGAGAAATCGATTTGGCATTCGCAAGCTCTCAGTAGGCGTCTGCTCTGTAGTCGTAGCGACTTGTTTTTTAGGAGTGACTACCAGTTACGCAGAGGAACAAGCTGAGAATAGTGGACCACGTGAAGAACGGGTTGAAACGAGCAATGCAGGGGATCAAGGAAAGGAGGAGAAAACTGTGAACGAGCACCAAGAAGAATCAGAACATTCCTCGCCCGTAACGAGTGAGAAAGAAAATCATGCAGTTAGCCAAGGGACAGAAGCAAGCCAACCAGCCCCTTCTCTAGATGAGGAGCCTGAGATTGCGGATTATGGACCACTTCCAAGCAAGGCTCAGATGCAATACCACCGCGAAGAACTAGCAGCTTTCATCCACTTTGGGATGAATACTTACTACGATCGTGAGTGGGGAGATGGGCAAGAAGACCCTTATTATTTCTATCCAGAGCATCTGGATACCGATCAGTGGATCAAAACCCTGAAAGACGCGGGCTTCAAACGAACCATCATGGTCGTCAAGCACCACGATGGCTTCCTCTTGTACCCATCCAAATACACGGACCATACCATTGCTAAAAGCGGTTGGAAGGAAGGTAAAGGCGATATCCTAGCCGAGGTTTCTGCTTCTGCTAGCAAGTATGACATGGATATGGGGGTCTACCTCTCGCCTTGGGATGCTCACAGCCCGCTCTACCATGTGGATACAGAGGACCAATACAACGAATACTATCTCAACCAGCTCAAAGAAATCCTTGAAGATCCAAAATATGGAAACAAGGGCAAGTTCGTAGAAGTCTGGATGGATGGAGCGCGTGGCGATGGGGCTCAAAAAGTCACCTATACCTTCGACAAGTGGTTTGATACCATTCGTAAGGCCCAAGGGGATATTGCCATCTTCTCAGCTGAGCCCACCAATGTTCGTTGGATCGGAAATGAAAAGGGAATTGCTGGAGATCCAGTTTGGCATAAGGTCAATCCAGATAAGATCCGCAACAATCCATCCAATAGTTACCTCAATCACGGGGATCCAGAAGGGAAGCAATACTCAGTGGGAGAGGCGGATGTTTCCATTCGCTCCGGCTGGTTCTACCATGACAACCAAGAGCCTAAGTCCTTGCGTGAATTGATGGACATTTACTTCAAATCGGTCGGCCGTGGAACCCCTGCTTTTGCTCAATATTCCACCCAATCAAGATGGAAAAATTTGCGGATGCCGATGTAGCCCGCTTGAAAGAATTCCGCCAGACTTTGGACCAACTCTACAGTGTGGACTATGCAAAGAGGAGCTTTGGTCGAAGCTGACTCGACACGGCGCAATGCTCATTATTCAGCCAACCATTTGACAGATGGGGATGAAAAGACCAGTTGGGCTCCTGCAGATGATGCCAAAACCGGCTCTTTTGTCCTCGATCTTGGAAAAGAGCAACACTTTGATGTAGTCGAGCTCAAAGAAACCATCGAGAAAGGCCAACGGATTTCTGGCTTCACCATTGATGTGGCAGTGAATGGGCAATGGGTTCCTTATGGAGCTGGCTCAACTGTGGGATACCGCCGATTAATCAAAGGGCAACCAGTTGATAGTCGCTATATCCGGGTGTCCATCACTGATGCCCAAGCCACTCCAATCTTGAACGGTGTCTCTGTCTATAAGACACCAGCCAGCATTGAAGAAACCGATGGCTATCCGCTTGGTTTGACTTATCATTCCGACCGGACAGCAGAGCGGGCCAATGGCCAGTGGAATGAAGAGGGAGAAGGCGTTCGAGGCACTTCTATGTGGACCAAGGAAAAAGGAGCTTCGGTGACCTATCAGTTTGAAGGCACCAAGGCCTATGTCGTCGCAACCGTGGATCCTGGTCATGGGGAAATGGATGTCTATGTCGATGGCCAAAAGCTAGCGACGGTCAATACCCAAAGCCCAAACCGCAAACGCAGCCAAAAGGTCTATGAAACACCGGACTTGGCAGCAGGATCCCACACCTTGACCTTGGTCAATAGCAAGGGAGATGCGATCGCAACAGAAGGGATTTATGCCCTCAATAACCAAGAAAAGGGTCTCTTTGAGTTTGCTCAGCCAACCCTAGCTGTTAAGAAAGGCGACCCAGCGCAAGTCGTCGTCAAGAGAAAAGGTGGCTCTAAAGGAAGTGCCAGTCTTAAATTGATCACAGAACCAGGAACAGGGGTTCATGGCAAGGTCTACAAAGATACTAACGTCACCCTTGAGTTCGCAGATGGAGAGACAGAAAAAACAGTCCAAGTTCCAACCCTTGATTTTGCAGGGAAAGCGACCGACGTCTATGACTTTAAGGTCAAATTGCTCCATCCGGATCAAGGAAGCTTGGTCGGCTTTATTCCAGAACTGACAGTCCAAGTGATGAACGAGGACCAGCTCCCAGAAAATCGCAAAGAAGTGGATGATCAAGATCCAAAACTGCATTACAGTGAGGGTTGGCACCACGAGACAGACAATCAAAACTTCTCAAATGGCACAGAATCTTGGTCGAGCTTTAACCAAGTGACCGATGAGGAAGGCAAGAAACACATTGAAGTGACCATTACCTTTAAGGGCACTGGTGTGGAGGTCCGAGGAGTGGTCGATCCAAGCCATGGTCTCTACAGCGTCACTCTGGATGGAAAAGAAATAGCCTTCGAAGAAGGTCGTGGCCATGATTATGAAATCGAAGGCGATCATTATTTCAGTGGCTATGGAGATCAACGCAAGCTCGACCAGAGTTTGGTCAATCTGCAAGGCCTAGCCAAAGGTTATCACCAGCTACGCCTGCATCTGGATCCAGCCCTCAATGACCCTCAATCATCCAGAGCCATCCAGGTAGACCGATTTATCCTATCAGGGAAAGATAGTCAGTTGCTCAGTCAAGAAGAGTTGCAACAGATCATCAGAGAAGGAGTAGAAAAGATCAAGGCTGCTTCTCTCGATCGCTTGAAAGCAGACCTCAAACCAACGGTTCAAGGACAATTGACGGCCTTGACTCAGTTGTTGGATCAAGAGCGGCCAGATTTGGTTGCTGCAGCTAATCAAGTCGAAGCCCTTGAAACCATCTTAGAAGATGCTCACAATTATGAACCCCTGACGCAGACACGGCCAGACGAAGGTGTTCGGGATTTGATTCTTGAAAAGCCAGAACTTCTCATCGAAGCGGAGGAGATTCCATTTGAGAGTCAAACACGTGAGAACAAGGACTTGGCCAAGGGCGAAAGTCGGATCCTTCAAGCAGGAAAGGTCGGACGCCGGTTGAAATTGATCGAGGTTCGACAAGAAGAAGGCAAAGAAATTCGGACAGAAGTCGATGCCTTTGTCGAAGTGGAGGCCCAGGACCAGATCACGGAAGTCGGAACGAAGGAAGCAGAAGAAGCTCCTATGATTCCGGATGTGCCTCTACCAACAAAACCAAGTGAAGACTCACAAGAAACGAAACCGCTCCTTCCTCCAGAAGACAAAAAAGAAAGTGGAATTGCTCCAATTTTGAAACCGACAGCTTCGAAAGAGACTCCTCTTTCTCCTGAGGTAGAGGCAGTAACTCCGGACCCTGTGCAGTCCCAAGAAAAACTGCCACAGACAGGATCAGAGAAGGCAAGTTTCTTAGCTTGGATCGGACTACTCGGCTTAGGCTTCCTAGGCGGAAGAGTGAAATACGCTCGTCGGAAATCCTAAAGTCCCTATTACAAGAGGTTAGCAACGGCTAGCCTCTTTTTGGCCTCCTTCTGGCTACCAACAAGGGGTCTTCAGATTCTATCTCGACGTAGTCTTTGCTTTATTTACAGGCGTAAAAATTGTATAATAGTCAGATAAGGTCAATAATGACATCATGGATGATGAGACCATTTTTGATCCTCTGAAAAGCAGAGAGCTTATCTAGAATGAAAAGGTTAGAAAGGAGCATCATGGCAAGTAAAAATACATCAGATAGCATTGAGGCCTATATCAAGTCGCTACTGGCTCAAGCAGGCATCGCAGAGCTCAAGAGAAGCGAATTAGCGGATGTTTTCCAAGTTGTTCCTAGTCAAATCAATTATGTGATCAAGACTCGCTTCACCGAAAGTCGAGGCTATATCGTAGAGAGCAAGCGTGGAGGTGGCGGTTATATCCGGATTGGCAAGGTCCAATTTCAGACCAACACCAGATGCTAAAAGAGCTTAGCGCAAGCATCGGAGAACAAATCAGTCAGACTGTTTTTGGTGATATCCTCCAGATGCTATTTGAAGAAAAACTCCTTACAAAGAGAGAGGCAGAGCTTTTGTCAGTGACGACGACAGACGAGGTTCTGGGAAGTGAAGCCCATCGCTTACGAGCCAATATCCTACGAAAAATTATCCAACAAGTCGATAGAAAGGGAATGTAATCTCCTTATGAACTATTCAAAAGCCCTATTAGAAACGATTGAAGCCGCTCAAATCTTGGCGGGTCATTTTGAGTCCCAAACGCTAGATACCTGGCATATCCTAATAGCCCTAGCCAATAATCCTTATAGTGTAGCTGGTTCCGTCTTAAGTGACTATCCTATGCAGATTGATGATTTTCAAGATGCGGCTGAGCACATTACGGGTCAAGTCTACCAACGGGATGGCCGCTATGAGGTATTTCCTTTTTCTTTCCGTGTCGAAGAAATCATGAAACGTTCCCAAGAGATTGCCCAGGCAGTCCATGCCAAAAGTCTTGGAACAGAGCATGTCCTCTTGGCGCTTCTTTTAGAACGGGGAACCTTGGCTTCTCAAGTATTGGAGTATGTCGGCTTCCGCTATGATGATCAGGAAGAGGGCATTAAAATCGTCGAGCTTCGTAAGAGCTTGGAACAACGAGCAGGTTGGGACAAGGAAGCTGTGAAAGCTATCCGTTCGCTCTATCGGGCCCAGCAACCCAATCGTCAAACCATGGGAAATATGATGGGCATGCCAGCCTCTACCAGCGGTGGTTTGGAAGACTACACCCGAGATCTGACAGAAATGGCTCGCAATGGCAGTTTGGAACCGGTGATTGGCCGGGGTCAAGAAATCTCGCGGATGATTCAGATTTTGAGCCGCAAAACGAAAAATAACCCAGTCCTGGTCGGGGATGCCGGTGTCGGAAAGACCGCTCTAGCCTTGGGCTTGGCTCAACGGATTGCCAGCGGAGATGTCCCGACGGAACTGGCTAAAATGCGGGTCCTAGAATTGGACTTGATGAATGTTGTCGCAGGGACGCGGTTCCGTGGAGATTTTGAAGAGCGGATGAACAACATCATCAATGATATCGAAGAAGATGGCCATGTCATCCTCTTCATTGATGAGCTCCATACCATTATGGGATCTGGCTCTGGGATTGACTCCACCTTGGATGCGACCAATATCTTGAAGCCAGCCTTGGCTCGCGGGACCCCTACGGACCGTAGGAGCCACTACGCAAGAAGAATACCAAAAACACATTGAAAAAAAGACGTCGCTCTGTCACGCCGCTTTGCTAAGGTCTTGATTGAGCAACCCTCTGTTGCAGATAGCATTGCGATTTTGCAAGGGCTCAAGAAGACCTATGAACGTCACCACCGTGTTCATATTACGGATGCGGCTATTGAGACAGCTGTTGTCTATGCCAATCGTTATTTGACCAGTCGCCTCTTGCCTGACTCCGCCATTGACCTCTTAGATGAGGCAGCAGCGACCGTGCAAAACAAGGGGCCTCAAGCCGGTCTTCAGTCCGACTTGACAGCTGCCGATCAAGCCTTACTCAAGGGGCAGTGGAAAAAAGTTGCTCAGTTGCTAAAAGAAGATGCCAGTCCAAAAGGCTACCAGTTGGAAGTCAAAGAAGAGGATATCCTGAAGATGCTCAGTCAATTGTCAGGCATTCCTGTGGAGAAACTAACCCAAACAGCAGCTAAGAAATACCTTGAATTAGAAGCAGAACTTCATAAGCGCGTGATCGGTCAGGATCAGGCTGTCTCAAGTATCAGCCGAGCGATTCGTCGCAATCAGTCGGGAATTCGGTCTCACAAACGGCCAATTGGCTCCTTCCTCTTCCTCGGTCCGACAGGAGTCGGGAAAACCGAGCTAGCCAAGGCGCTTGCTGAGGTTCTCTTTGATGACGAGTCCGCTTTGATTCGCTTGACATGAGTGAATATATGGAGAAATTTGCGGCCAGTCGTCTCAACGGTGCCCCTCCAGGTTATGTCGGTTATGAAGAAGGGGGCGAGTTGACGGAAAAAGTCCGCAACAAACCTTATTCAGTCCTCTTGTTTGATGAGGTGGAAAAAGCCCATCCAGATATCTTTAACGTTCTCTTGCAAGTCTTGGATGACGGTGTCTTGACCGACAGCAAGGGACGCAAGGTAGATTTCTCCAATACCATTATTATCATGACCTCAAACTTGGGAGCTACCGCTTTACGAGATGATAAGACGGTTGGCTTTGGAGCTAAGGATATTCGCTTTGACCAAGCCAATATGGAGAAACGCATCTTTGAAGAGTTGAAGAAGACCTATCGACCAGAGTTTATCAACCGGATTGATGAAAAGGTTGTCTTCCATAGCTTGACCAGTGATCAAATGCATGAGATTGTCAAGATTATGGTGAAACCGCTGGTTCAATCTCTAGCAGAGAAAGGCATTACTCTGAAATTCCAAGCGTCTGCTCTTAAATGGCTGGCGACTCACGGATATGATCCAGAGATGGGAGCACGTCCTTTGCGCCGAACCATCCAGACCCAGGTGGAAGACTACTTGGCAGAGATCCTCTTGAGAGGAGAAGTGGCTGAAGGGCAAACCCTCAAGGTAGGTGTTAAGTCTGGTCGGCTTAACTTCACGATTGACTAGGAGGATATGCAGTGCCTCTCAAACGCTTGACCCGAATCACCCTCTTAGCAGCCCTCTGTGTGGTGCTGAGACAAGCCTTTGCCTTCTTGCCCAATGTCCAACCCATTAGTGCCATTTTCTTTTTACTGGTGCTATTTGAAGACTGGCAATTTGCCTGTTTGGTGATGGCGGTCACCATGTTTACCTCGGCTTTTCTCTTGGGGATGAGTCCAGTGGTGCTCGCTCAGATACTGGCCTTTGGCCTCCTCTTGACTCTTTGGCGGGGGCTTTACCGCCACTTGTCTTTGCAAGTCCAAACCCTGGTGGTCGGCATCTTATCCTTTCTCTACGGGGTGCTGATTGACAGTCTTTATGCGGTCCTCTACCACATGCCCTGGTGGACCTATGCCCTGGTGAATGGCTTTAGCTTTAACCTAGCTCACGCCCTTTCCACCGCCTGTTTTTACCCTCTACTTTATGTAGTATTTAGGAGATTGTATCATGAAAAAAACACTTTATAGTTTCTTTGCTGTCCTAGCAGCTCTTGTATTGGTCAGTTGCGGACAAAGCAAATCATCGACTACGGAAAGCTCAGCTTCTAGCTCACAAGTAGCGAAAGAAAAACAAATTACCATTACGGTCAGTATCGCCCCTGAAGGGCAAGAAGCTCAAAGCAAGACCTTGAAGGTTGCTGAAAATGCCAACCTGATGGAAGTCCTGAAAGCTAACTACAAGATTGAGGAAAAGAGTGGCCTCATCACCTCGATCGATGGCGTAGCCCAGGACGAAAGCAAGGGACTTTATTGGATGTACAAGATCAATGGAGAGATGGCACCAAAAGGGGCAGCAGAAACAACTGTCCAAGATGGAGATACTATCGAATTTTATCAAGAAGTTTATCAATAAGAAAGAGAGTGAATGATTGGAGTAGAGCTCCAGTCATTCACTCTTTATTTGAAACTAGTTTCTATTTTTTATAAGACTTGCAAATCCTCTTGACTTCCCTATAGATAAATGTTACAATTATATTACAAAATGTAACAAATGTTACAAAAGAGAGGTGTTGCCATGAAAACGAAAGGAACCTTCTTTAGTCTATCTACCCTTGCTCTAACACCTGCTCTTCTCTTAAGCGGATGTGGATCAGAAAAGAAAAAGGAAACCAGTCCATCTTCAACTAGTAAAATTGCGCAAGTGAAACAAAACTCTACTAGTAAAAAAGAAGAGAAAAAGACCGCAAGCAAAACCACACAAAGCACAGAAGTTGCACAATCACCTGCCATCGCTTCGAGCGAAACACAAGCGAGCCAAGAAAATCCATCAACTCCAGTGACACCAAGAGTTCCAGAAGCCAGTCAAGGCCTGGTTCCAACTCCTTCCAAAGAAACAAAACCAGCAGTGAACTCAGCACCAGAAAAACAAAAACGTCCTAGCTTGGAAGAAGGTCGCACGACTGCCAAAGAACAAGCCTCTAAGACAGAGAATCCACGCTATAAAGGTGTCTTGAGTTATGCCTCAGGGGATTATTCAGGAGCAACAGGTAGTTGGACCGACGGTCGCGATACAGGCGTAACGATCGGACAAGGTGGACAAGTAACCATTCAAACTCCTGGTGGCGATGCAGTGGGCTATACAATTGGAAGCTATGAATACAACTTGGATCAAGGCCATTACCATGCTAGCTTGATTTCCACCCAAGATGGATCTGCGACTAGCCTGGATATAGTTGTCGGTCAAGATGGTCAAGTGGCAAGTGTTCAAGTGATAGAAAATGGCCATGTGCATGCCTTGGTTCGGGAATAATGGCTCGCCACTGAGAAAAATTTAAAAAATGATTGAAATCAGAGATTCAATTCTGTATAATAACATACAGAGTTGGATCTTTTTAATTTTTATTTTATAAAAATATATTTTTTTATAAAAAAGTATTGACACTGGCTAATTATAGTTTATAATAAAAGTATAAGCAAAGCATGTTTTGAAATAATAATAAAAAGGAGCCAGTAAGATGAAAGAAAAAGTGGCAGTGGTTTTTGGAACATTTGCCCCCCTTCATCAAGGGCATATTGATTTAATTCAACGGGCAAAGCGCCAATGTGACCGCGTTCGTGTAATTGTTTCTGGGTACAAAGGTGACCGTGGAGAAGAAGTTGGTCTTCCTTTGCAGAAACGTTTTCGCTATATCCGAGAAGGTTTCAAATGATGAACTCACTCAAATATATAAACTTGACGAGACAGATCTTCCCCGCTATCCTTTGGGATGGGAGCCTTGGTTGAAAACAGCCTTAGAAACCATTCAATATCATGCAGAGAGAGAAGAACTGATCTTCTTTGTTGGAGAGAAGGCTTACCAAGAAGAACTTGAAGCGCGAGGCTTTGAAGCCCGCCTGCAGGAGCGTCAGTTCGGCATCTCAGGAACCCTCATCAGAGAGAACCCGAGCAAGTATTGGAAATACATTGCCCAACCCTTCCGTCGTCAGTTTACGAAAAAGGTTCTCATTATGGGTAGTGCTAGTAATGGGAAGACGACTTTGGCAAAGGACTTGGCCCGTTTCTATGATGCGCCAGTGAGCTTGGAATATGCTCGGGAGTACCAAATTAGAAATAATGTACGGGATGATGAACTAACCCCAAAAGATTACTATTATCTCCTACTCGGACAATACGATCAAACCTCAAAATTAATCGACAGTAGTGCCAATCGTGGCTTAGTCATTGCGGATACGAATTCTCTGGTGACGAAGGGTTATTACGACTACTATATGGAAGTAGAAGGCCAAGAGACCGGCATGACGGATACCTTTGACAATCTCTTTGTCAGCATCTTAGCTAAGGAAAAGTGGGATTTGATCTTATTTGTCCAACCTATTGGCTCCTATGTTAATGATGGTTTCCGTGATATGACCATGGCAGATGATGACATTCGCAACAGTTTTTCAAATCACCTGGATCAACTCCGGCATCAATACCTCTCGGATATCCCTACAGCCTATCTCGGGCAAGACTACTTGGGGAATTATGAAGAAGCGAAACGTGTCATCGATACGATTTATCAAGCTGATTAAAGGAGAAGCAACATGAAACGATTACAAGAAAAAATTCAAACATTTGGGGAACATTTAAAAAATGTCCATCGAGAAGCGGGCAAACGTGGCTTTGTAGGCATTATGAAACTCCTTTGGAAAGACCTGTTCGCTGGCCGCACATTGACACAATGGCTCTATTTGCTTGCTTTGTCCAGCGTGCCCTTTATCTTAGAATTTACCAATCAGGAAGCGAGTCATGATTGGTTGGGGCTCTTTGCATCCTGGACAGGAATAGTTTGTGTTATACTAGTAGCAGAGGGTAGGGCTAGTAACTATCTCTTTGGAGCAGTAAACTCAGCGATTTATCTCATCCTAGCCTTGAACAAAAACTTCTATGGAGAAGTTCTGACGACTCTGTATTTCTTCGTGATGCAGCCAATTGGTCTCTATGTCTGGTTGTCGAATCGGATCAATGACCAAGGAGGGGCAGAAGAATCTCACTTTGAAGCCAAGAAATTAACCATAATGGAATGGATCAAGTATTTGGTTCTAACAGCTCTGATTTGGATTGGGATGGGCTATGCTTATAAAAGCATCCACAGCGCACGACCTTTCCGTGATAGTGTGACAGATGCGACCAACGGAGTCGGTCAACTTCTCATGACCGGTCTCTATCGTGAACAGTGGATTTTCTGGATTGCGACCAACCTCTTCAGTATCTACCTCTGGTGGGGAGAAAGCATCCATATTCAGGGAATGTATTGGGTCTATACCCTTAACAGTCTTGTCGGTTGGTATCAGTGGAGTAAAGCAGTGAAAAAGGAGGTTGCTTAGATGGCAACAATCAGCATTCCGGAAGGGATGAACGAAAAGGAATACTACGAGACGGTCGTCAGCGAGGAAGAATTCCTCCGTTGGTATAAGGAGCAGGATCATCCCACCTATGAAAATCCAAGCGTAACTGCCGATATGGTGGCCTACTGCTTTGTAGAAGGGCGCTTGAAACTCTTGGTGATTCGCCGGAAAACCCACCCTTGTCAGCATCGGGTCGCCTTGGTTGGAGGATTCTTGCAAAAGCACGAAGATGCTATCCAGGCTTGTATCCGTGAAGTCCAGGAAGAAGTTGGACTAGAATTGACCCCTCAAAAGGTCGAGCAACTAATGACAGTTTCTACTCCTGGTCGGGACCCTCGGGGTTGGGTCATTACCATTGCTCACTTGGTTTATTTGCCAGCTGAAGCAGTAGATATGGTCCGAGCTGGAGATGATGCCAAAGAAGTTCTCTTTCTCGATGTGGACTTCAAACATGGGGAATGTTCCCTAGATGGACGTGTCTTGACGGCTGAAGATTTTGCCTTTGACCACTATGAGATTGTCCAAGAATCTATCAAGCGGATCCAAGGGCGCTTGGCCTGGAATCCAACCTTCCTCCATCTCCTAGAAGAGCCTTTCACCGTATACGAAGCAACCGAGTTGGTGAATTTGATCCATCCAGATAAAGAAATTTTGACCAATAATTTCCTTGTAACCTATGGCTCTTACGTTGAAGAAGTGGGTGTCAAGCGGGTACCTAAGAAAAAACCACGCAAGACCTATCGCTGGAAAGAAAGCGAGTCTCAAGCGGATCAATAAGATACAAAAGAGGCTGGGACAAAAGTCCTAGCCTCTCAATTGTTTTTGGATTGTCGAGCAAGACGCAGTGGTTGAGTGGGCTCTACTACGCTGATTTCATCAGCTTTTACAGCCCTACTCAACTGTGCGGAGGTGGGACGACGAAATCGAATTCTAACGAATGACCGATTTCTGTCCCACTCTCTTTTTTGTTTTAGAAAGAAAAATTAAAAATAATGTCAAAAATAGTTGACATTTTATTTTTAAAATAATATACTATGGTCAAATATATACGACATAAATTAAAAGGAAGAAGCATGAATCGTGTAAAAGAATTCCGAAAGGAACTGGGAAAGTCCCAACTCGAACTTGCCAAGGATATCGGCGTCTCGAGGCAAACCATCAACATGATTGAAAACGACAAGTACAATCCTACCCTGGAACTCTGTCTCAATCTTGCTAGAAGCCTACAGACTGACCTCAACAGTCTCTTTTGGGAAGAAGAGTTTTAAAAAGGAGAAAAAATGAAAAAAGAAACATTCACTGAAAAACTTATCAAACGTACATATGGTATTTCTGGACCTCTTGACGAACACAAACGACGTGAAGCTGATCGTATCGGTAATCAGGTCTTTATCGTCCTCTTTTACCTGATGATATTTGGCAATTTAATCCCACTCGTTCTTGCCAATAAATATCCAGAAATAGTTGCTATCGGTTATCCTCTGGTGATATTTGGTATTTCTATGATAGCCGCTTTCTATGTGCTTTCTCAAACCAAGAAAACGGGTATCACAGCTATCGATCCTGATATGTTGAGTCAAAAAGAAAAGAAACAGTTACGTTTTCCTGGTCTGAAAGCAGGTCTAATATATGGACTAGGTATGTTCTTTGGAATCCCATTTCTTAATGTCTTGACGGATGATAATAAGAGTTATCTAAGTTCTCTTTTAAATACAGGACATTTTGTGACAACTATCATAGCAACTTTATTCTTCGGATTGACCATGCAGAGCGTTTTCTCCCATCGTATTCAAAAAGCTAAAAAAAATCAGGACGACGATTAGGAGGTGCCCTATGAAATCATTACTAACTTTACTGACCTATCATCTTTTGTTTGCTTCACTGCTCATCTTCATCATAGTTTCAGGGAACTTGCCCCTCTACGATGTAGTTCTCCTTCTAGTCTTTGTTCCAGCATTCAACAAAGGACTGACTTATCTAAAGATAGATTCCCAAAAAACGCGCATACTCAACTTAGCACTATGCTTTATGATTCTATCTCTGCCACAACTGATGGTCATCTCAAGCAATTGGAAATATTATTTACTATTAACTATCGCTAGCCTTTCTTCTATCACTTATCTTTATTATCTCTATCAATTCGTAAAAGAAACAAAGTAACATCGTTCATTTAGGAGAATTCATCCATGAAAAAAGAAGACTTAACAACTCGCTTACTTCGAAATCTCTTTCATATACAAGGGCCTTTTGACGAATGCCGTCAAGAGGTTATCTACAAGGCTTGCGCCCGTTCCATGGTTCAAATCTTTTACTCTTCCTTCTTTCTCTTCCTGTTCTATATTTTATTCGGACGCTTTATAGAAATTGTTCGAAATGTTATGCCCTTCATCTATTTTGGACTCATTCTTTCTATGACTATAAAAGCCCAAAGAGCCGTCCAAGAGCTTCATCTTGAAAAGGACGACAAATCAGAAATCATCTATAGAACCTACAGCAAACACCAAATTAAAGTTCGTAGTTGGTTGGTATTTATAAGTATTGAGATTGGCTTATTTGCCCTGCTGGTCTTTCATAAACTCTTCGTTCAGCAGATGCCCCTTTCAACTTTCTTGGAAAAAATCATCCAAACAGAGATAATGATCCCCTTACTGGTCTTTGGTCTTAGTATTGGAGCAATCTTTGGGACTATGGTCTATGGCTTTCTATCGTTGCACGAGGAGAAGTAAGAAACCGCTTGGATTTTGTTTATAATAACTATCAACCTAACAGAAACAACACCCCCCTAACACTTCTACGTGCTAGGGGGTTCTTTTATCTTTTTAAATAGTGGTTATAGCCAATCAATACATAGATCAGGATTGTCAAACAGATGAAAGTTTCTGCCCAAACGAGAAGGTTGAGGGCCGGAAACTGCAGAATGCCTTGGGTCATTTTCAATGAAGTTGCTGTGATGATCGTTGGAAGCTTTGTCCTTGTTTTCTGAGTGCATAGATCAGAACGATATCCTCATCTGTCAATTTCATAATAAAACCCCCAAAAAAGTTAGATTTTTTCTGTCTAACTTTTTGGGGGAGCAGTTCACATAAGGTCCTATTTTTATGTTTCTTATGCGTTTAATTGAAGAAGTTCTTCAATCTCAGCTAGGCTATTGGCTTGAGAAATCGCTCCACGAAGTTTAGCTGCGCCAGAAGTCCCACGAAGGTAATGAGGAGCTAAGCCACGGAATTCACGAACGGCAATGTGTTCGCCCTTGAGATCGATCAAGCGTTTCAGATGCTCGTAGGCAATCTTCATCTTGTCTTCGAAGGTCAAATCAGGTAGGATCTCTCCTGTTTCAAAGTAATGATTGATTTGGTTAAAGAGGTAAGGGTTCCCCATAGCAGCTCGTCCAATCATGACAGCGTCAGCACCAACTTCTTCGATGCGTTGTTTGGCTTCTTGAACCGTGCGGATATCCCCGTTGGCGATAAATGGGATTTTTGTCAGAGCTTGTGCAACCTTATGAAGGGTCTCAAGGTCTGCATGACCAGTGTACATTTGCTCCCGGGTCCGTCCGTGCATAGCAAGGGCAGAAACACCTGCAGCTTCTGCAGCAAGGGCATTCTCGACTGCTAGGGATGGGTCAGACCAGCCTGTACGCATTTTGACAGTGAGAGGGATATCAAGGACAGATTGAACCTTGTTGATAATAGAGTAAATCTTATCAGGGTCCCTGAGCCACATCGCACCCGCTTCGTTTTTTTGACGATCTTATTAACTGGGCAGCCCATATTGATATCAACGATATCAGTTTTGGTATTTTCTTGATTAAATTCTGCTGCGCGTGCCAGGCTGTCCTCATCGCTACCAAAGAGCTGAATCGATACAGGATTTTCACCTTCATCAATATGGAGCATATGCAGGGTCTTTTCGTTGTTGTATTGGATCCCTTTATCAGAGACCATTTCCATGACCACAAGGCCAGCCCCGAGTTCTTTCGCAATGGTCCGGAAAGGCTGAGTTGGTCACACCGGCCATGGGGTGCAAGGACCGTCCGGTTTGGGATCTCGACGTTCCCAATCATAAAAGGTGTATTAAGATTTGTCACGAATGAGTTCCTCCAAGTCGTTTTTCATCAAAGTGGTAAGTTGTCTGACAGAATTGGCAAAGCGATTTCTGCTCCCATGGTCCTCGTCCTTCATTTCTTGAAGGTCTTTGGCTGGCAAGCTAGCCAAGGCATCCATGAAGCGTTCCTTGCTACAGTCACATTGGAAGCGGATCTCTTCTTCAGAGAGACGTTTGTAGTGATCTTCGCCATAGATGGCAGTAAGAAGGGCTTCAATATGGTCGTCAGAGGCTAAAAGGGTAGAAATGGCCGGCATTTCTTGGATCCGTTTTTCAAAGCTGGCAATTTCTTCTTCCTTGGCATTTGGCAAGACCTGCACCAAGAAACCACCGGCAATCTTGACCTTGTCTTCTTCATCAAGGAGGACATTGAGCCCAACCGCAGATGGCGTTTGTTGGCTTTCAGTCAAGTAATAAGCTAGGTCTTCACCGATTTCTCCAGTGACGAGAGGTGTCATGGAATGATAAGGATTGCCTGTGCCGTAGTCGGTAATCACTAGGAATTCCCCGTTTCCGACAAATGGTCCGACCACGACTTCACCGGTCGCTGTTTTCTTGATATCCACACCAGGATTTTTGCACGTAGCCTTTGACGTTTCCTTTGAGTATCTGCCACAGTGATGATAGCACCAAGTGAGCTAGTGCCCAGGATTTTCACTGTTATCTTGGTGTTTCCTTTTCATTGGTCGTGAGAATTTGACTTGCGATCAGGGTCCGACCGAGGGCCACAGTTGAGCTTGCTTGTGTCTGATGGTATTCTTGGGTCGCTCGCACGGTCTCTGTACTGTCTAGTACAAAGGCACGGAAGGAGCCACTTTCTGAGATAGTTTTTAATAATTTTGTCCATAGCTTCTATTTTTAGATAGAAATAGAAAAACAAGCGCGGGCCTGCGCTTGTTTTTTTGGGGATTAGGAAGAATTTTTAAGACCAAAAAAATAGTATAACAAAAACAAAGGAGGCTAGCATGAACCAATCTTTGAAAACGGCAGTCTATGGTTTGGCGGTAGCTGATGCATTAGGGGTTCCGTATGAATTTTTAACCCGAGGCAGTTTTAAAGCGGTTGAGATGGTGGGCTATGGAAGCCAACAGTAACTGGCTGGAACTTGTTCAGATGATACTAGCCTTGTATTCGCGACCCTATGATTCTTTTTTTAGGAAAAAAAGGAAGATTTCTCTGCTATATGCAGGAGAGGTTTGAAATTTGCTTGTTAGAGGATGATTTTACAGCAAATGACTTGCTATTTTAAACTTGTAGGAGGACCATGCTTAATCTTTTTAGGTTATCATCTAAAACTCTACCTCGGTTACAAAACAAAAACGCAGAGACATCTTCTGCGTTTTCTTACTTTATAGGTCCATTTCTGGGAAAAGTTTAGCTAGTATTTTCGGAGTAATGCTTTGTCCCGGCCCCTCAGCACAATAGGTGTGCATATACATAGAAGGATTGAAGTTGAGCTCGATGCAGGTACAGTTGGGATTTTCCTTTGTGGAAATAGCAGAGCTGTCAGGGATGATGAGATCAACGCCACAGGCCCAGGCTCCCATAGCCTTTGCCATGTCCGCAGCGAGTTCCCTATAAGATGGGTGCATGCTGTCTGTGACATCAATCGAGTCTCCGCCAGTAGAAATGTTGGAATTGCGCCGCAAGTCAACCTTGACTCCAGCAGGCAGGATATCATCTGCTCCATAGCCTTGCTGGTCCAGCATGAGCAGTTCAATGTCCCCCAGTTCAATGATTTCAAGCGGTGAACGATGATCTCGGCCCCGCAGAGGATTGTCATTTTTGATGGCAATCACTCTCTCACGGTATGCTGACCGTCTCCGACGACATTGGCCGCCACTCGCAAGAGGACTGCTTGGCATTGTCCGTCTAAGACAAAGAAACGGTACTCCGTTCCAGCGATAAATTCCTCCACTAAGACGGCGACATCTTCTGAAAAAGCAATCTCCAGAGCCTTGTGATAAGCTTCCAGGCTAGCTGGCTCTTGGAAGATAGAGATGCCCAGTCCGAAGTTAGTTGACTTGGGTTTGACAACAATTTCTCGGTTCTTAATCAAAGGGTAGTAGGCCAGTCCCTCTTCTAGAGAAGAAAATTCTGCTCCAGCCGGAACGGGAAAGTCAGCTGCTGCCAAAATCTTTTTGGTGACTGTTTTATTGGCCATGGCCAAAGGGATGACATAGTTATCCTTGGAGGTCATATTGCCGTTCTTGACATATTCTACATGACTACCATGCCAAAGCTTGAGAAATTGGTCCTTTTCATCTAAAATTTCGACATTTAGCCCCTTTTGAATAGCATCAAAGAGTAGCATCTGGGTGGACAGTTCCATATTTTCGTAGCCTTTGAGGGCATAAGGAGCAGTCCAGGCATAGCGGTGGTATTCTTCTGCTTTTTCTAGACCAAAAGCTGTTAAGGAATCTTGCTGGATATGGGGCAGGAGCTGTCCTGACAGTGTCAGCTGAGGATGTAAGAGAGCCTCTCTCATCTGGTCCAGCAAAGTTTGATAGTAAGTTGGCAGTTCAAAATGCTGGATGAGCTCTTCCATGGCTTGGAGAAGGGCTGAGCTGTCTGCCTCATCTGGCAGGGCAGTCAGCGGGTGGCTACAAGCAATTTTCTGGTTCAAATCATGGGCAGCTTTTTAATACTGCATCAACATTTTTCTACATCATCTAGCCAGAGCAGGCCCAGTAAAAAGAGATGGACAGTATCTAAGGTCTCTTGGCTAATGCCCAAATGGTCAAAAGGATTGAGATCGAAGCAGCGGAATTCCAGATAGGTGATACCCTGCTCCAGATAGGCGCGATTGTGCTTCTGTCCACGGAAGCGAACGGCTGAGTAAAATTCTTTTTCAGCACTGAGCTCGCCAGACTGAACGTAGTTTTCAATATCGGTTACATATTGCTCCAAAGAAGTGTAGGACACCTGAATATTCTCGTCATTGACATAGCCATAGTCGCTGTTGCGAAAAAGAGCGGATAGGTCGCGGGTATTCCTGACTGTAGAAGCCGGCTTCTGCCAGAGGAGCAGACACCGTAGAGATAGGTTAAGAGCCATCGGAAACGCAGAAAGTTTCGAGCCAGTTTGAGATAGAGGTCATTTTTTTAAAGTCCTTGAGTAAATGATAGGAGCTGACTTGAAAGAGAGCAGCGACCAGATCTTTCCCTAGCTCCATGTTGTAGTGGATGCCAGAGATGGCCTGTAGTTTTTTTGCCATATTTTTTTCGCTAAACCCTCTCGGTAGTGGCGTTCGTATTCGTTTTTCCAGACGGGCGATGATAATATCTTCTTCAGTCAGTCGCGGTGGCATGGACAGAGGCCACAGGCATTCACTCTGGTCAATTGAGCTACCTGCCACATCGCTGATAGCTCCCAGTAAGCGCCGCGCTTCCTTAGTAGAGTGAGCAATAGGTGTAATTAGTTCCAGTTGTTGTTCGCTGAAGTCTGTTTGGATGGTCGGGTGGAAATTGCGGGAACCAAGCTGACTCGGATGAGCAGTTTGAGCTAAGTGTCCATCAGTTGTCACTGCAGATTTTTCCCTCTCCAGACCAAAGGTCGCTTGGAGAATAGGGCTTGATGTATCCAGTTTCTGCAGTAATTGATTAATCGTCATCGTTTCACCGTCCTATGGTAGTTATTTTTAGTCTATTACAAACGGAAAAAAAGAAAGCAAATTTCCGCTACGATTTTACAAAAAAATTCCGAACTTTTATTTTTAAATTAAGTACTAAAAATTCAGAAAATACATATTTTGTAAAAAAATGTAATTCGTCTACATAAGAGAAAAAACAAATGAAATGATGAACCCTCCTTGAAAAATTGTCAAATTTTTCATATAATGAGGTATAAAACATAATCGCAGGTGAGATTCCTGCCTGCTTTTCAAGAAAGGACGAGCTATATAGCTCAGACAAAGATATGACATCAGTAGTTGTTGTAGGAACCCAGTGGGGAGATGAAGGAAAAGGGAAGATTACAGACTTCCTATCAGCCAATGCAGAAGTCATTGCTCGCTACCAAGGTGGGGACAATGCCGGTCACACCATCGTGATTGATGGCAAAAAGTTCAAGTTGCACTTGATTCCTTCTGGTATCTTCTTCCCTGAAAAGATCTCTGTGATTGGAAATGGGGTGGTGGTCAACCCGAAATCATTGGTCAAAGAGTTGGCTTATCTCCATGAAGAAGGGGTATCAACAGACAGCCTTCGCATTTCTGACCGTGCCCATGTCATCCTTCCTTACCACATCGAATTGGACCGTCTCCAAGAAGAGTCTAAAAGGGGACAACAAAATCGGAACGACCATCAAAGGGATTGGACCAGCCTATATGGACAAGGCTGCACGTGTAGGAATTCGGATTGCGGATCTTTTGGACCGTGACGTCTTTGCGGAACGCCTTCGCATCAATTTGGAAGAAAAGAACCGTCAATTTACCAAACTCTATGATGCAGAGGCTTTGTCATTTGACGATATCTTCGAAGAATACTATGAATATGGTCAACAAATCAAACAATATGTAACCGATACTTCTGTTATCTTGAACGATGCTTTTGGATAACGGCAAGCGCGTGCTCTTTGAAGGAGCCCAAGGGGTTATGTTGGATATCGACCAAGGAACCTATCCATTTGTAACTTCCTCAAACCCTGTTGCAGGTGGGGTGACCATCGGATCAGGTGTCGGCCCAAGTAAGATCGATAAGGTGGTCGGTGTATGTAAAGCCTATACCAGCCGTGTTGGAGATGGCCCATTCCCTACGGAGCTCTTTGATGAAGTGGGTGATCGGATCCGTGAAGTCGGCCATGAGTATGGGACAACAACCGGTCGTCCACGTCGTGTCGGTTGGTTTGACTCAGTTGTCATGCGCCATAGCCGTCGTGTGTCAGGAATTACCAACCTCAGCTTGAACTCCATCGACGTTCTGTCAGGTTTGGATACAGTGAAGATCTGTGTGGCTTACGACTTGGATGGAGAACGCATTGACCACTACCCAGCAAGCTTGGAGCAACTCAAACGTTGCAAACCGATCTATGAAGAATTGCCAGGTTGGTCAGAAGACATCACCGGTGTCCGTCACTTGGATGAGCTTCCAGAAAATGCCCGCAATTATGTTCGCCGGATCGGTGAGTTGGTTGGTGTGCGCATTTCAACCTTCTCAGTCGGACCAGATCGTGACCAAACCAATATCCTGGAAAGTGTCTGGTCAAGTAAATAATTCAATAAAAGTTGGGAGTCTCTCTCAACTTTTTTGAGTCTTAAGAATACTTTAAGCCCTGTGGTCTATACTAAGACCATAAACAAAGACCTCCCAACTTTGTTTAGAATCCAAACTTTTTTTCATAATATCTCCCTATAAGAAGTCACCCATTGGTGGCTTTTTTTCTGGCTTCATCATATAATAGAACAAGAACATAAAAAGTAAGTGAGTGTACAAGTGAGAGACTATACCCTAGAAGAGAAAGAAGCTTTTATGCGAGAGGCTTTAAAAGAGGCAGAGATCGCCTTGGCCCATGAGGAAATTCCTATTGGCTGTGTCATTGTCAAAGACGGCGAGATCATTGGACGTGGGCACAACGCGCGAGAAGAATTGCAACGAGCGGTCATGCATGCAGAGGTAATGGCGATCGAAGAAGCCAATCAGCAAAGAAAGAGAGCTGGCGTTTGCTGGATACCACCTTGTTTGTGACCATTGAACCCTGTGTCATGTGCAGTGGTGCCATCGGGACTGGCCCGGATTCCCCAGGTAGTCTACGGTGCGACCAATCAGAAATTTGGCGGAGCAGGGAGTCTTTATGACATTTTGACAGATGAACGTCTCAATCACCGAGTCGAAGTAGAAACAGGAATCTTGGAAGCAGAATGTGCAGCCATCATGCAGACCTTCTTCCGCCAAGGCCGAGAACGAAAAAAACAAGCCAAACTAGCAGCCAAGGCCGAAACACAAGAATAAAAACCGGACCTTTGCAAATTCAGTAAATTATGTTATAATACCTATCGGAGCAACAGTTCTGCGTGAAGCGGGTCAGGGGAGGAATCCAGCAGCCCTAAGCGAAGTGAACTGTGTGCTCTTTTCTATTGCTCTTGATGAATCAAGCCTGCAAGGCGTAGATGAATCCTAGAGCAATGGATGCAGTTTTTCCCGTTAGGGAAAAAGCTGTAAACCGATGAAGTTTTTAGTGAATCAAGTCCAAGGGACGCAGATGAATTCTAGAGTAGTGGATGGGAGTGGAACAGAACGTTTGTTCGTAGTTCCACCCCCGCAAAGCTGATTATGTTTTCTTTTGAGCTTAAAAAGCGAAAGAAGAAACAAATCAGCTACTGCGTTAAATTGCTTAACTAAAATTTATTTGGGGATGAACGATTAGTCGCCGATAAAATACCCTAACGAAACAAGACTGCAAGTCTTATCCGCCACCTCAAAGAAAGTGCTTTGAGCAAAACAGCTATTGCTTTTAAACTGCTTAACTAAAATTCATTAGCGGATTCAAAGAATAATTGCGTGAAAATGGAGCTTCATCAGTAGCTTCTTTTTTTGTATATTCTGATCAAAATAAGGCGCCATATGCAAACGATTGCTATTGCGTCGTTGCTTGATTTGTGAAAATAAAAAAATTAGCAAATGAAAACGTTTTACAGGGTGGTTTCCCTTGATTAAATCCCGGTAAAGCGATATCATAGAGAAGAAGAAATTTTGGAGGAATACTATGTCACATATTAAATTTGATTATTCAAAAGTATTAGACAAATTTGTTGCACCACATGAAGTGGAATACATGCAAGCACAAGTTACAGCAGCAGACGAATTGATCCGTAAAGGAACTGGTGCTGGTAGCGACTTCTTGGGTTGGTTGGACCTTCCTGAAAACTATGACCGCGAAGAATTTGACCGCATCTTGAAAGCTGCTGAACAAATCAAAGCAGACAGCGATGTTTTTGGTCGTTATCGGTATCGGTGGATCATACCTTGGTGCGAAAAGTCGCCATTGACTTCTTGAACCACCACTTTGCAAACTTGCAAACAAAAAGAAGAACGTAAAGCACCACAAATCCTTTACGCTGGGAACTCAATCTCATCAACATACCTTGCTGACTTGGTAGAGTACGTTGCAGACAAAGACTTCTCAGTCAATGTGATTTCTAAATCAGGTACAACAACTGAGCCAGCCATCGCTTTCCGTGTCTTCAAAGAACTCTTTGGTTAAGAAATACGGACAAGAAGAAGCTAACAAACGGATCTACGCAACAACTGATCGCCAAAAAGGTGCTGTTAAGGTTGAAGCAGATGCTAATGGTTGGGAAACATTTGTAGTCCCAGATGATATCGGTGGACGCTTCTCAGTATTGACAGCAGTTGGATTGCTTCCAATCGCTGCATCAGGAGCAGATATTAAAGCCCTTATGGAAGGTGCGAACGCAGCTCGTAAAGACTACACTTCAGATAAGATTGCTGAAAATGAAGCTTACCAATATGCTGCAGTTCGTAACATCCTTTACCGTAAAGGCTATGCAACTGAAATCTTGGTAAACTATGAGCCATCACTTCAATACTTCTCAGAATGGTGGAAACAATTGGCTGGTGAGTCAGAAGGTAAAGACCAGAAAAGGTATTTACCCAACTTCAGCTAACTTCTCAACAGACTTGCACTCATTGGGTCAATTTATCCAAGAAGGAACTCGTATCATGTTTGAAACAGTTGTTCGTGTTGACAAACCACGTAAGAACGTGATTATCCCTACATTGGAAGAAGACCTTGACGGACTTGGATACCTCCAAGGAAAAGACGTTGACTTCGTGAACAAAAAAGCGACTGACGGTGTTCTTCTTGCCCACACTGACGGTGACGTGCCAAACATGTACGTGACTCTTCCTGAGCAAGATGCCTTCACTCTTGGATACACTATCTACTTCTTCGAATTGGCCATCGCCCTTTCAGGTTACTTGAACGCTATCAACCCATTTGACCAACCAGGTGTTGAAGCTTACAAACGTAACATGTTTGCCCTTCTTGGTAAACCAGGATTTGAAGAATTGAGCAAAGAACTCAACGCTCGTCTATAATAGACAGACAAAACGATCTCGAAAGAGGTCGTTTTTTAATCGCTTTCCATATCTCAGAATGAGGTGGAAAAATAGACTGTTTTATGATATAGTAGAACTACTATATTTATACTTTGCACGTCAAACTATGATCACAAAAAAGTAGAAAGAACGATAAGCGAAGGTTGTTAGTAAAGGAGAGATTATGACAACAGAAGACAAGACATCTTTGGAACACAAGAGGGACAAACTGTTCAAGAGCCTTTTGGAACACAAGAGGGACAAACTGTTCAAGAGCCTTTTGGAGCACAAAACGAACAAACTGTTCAACCACCTCTTGAAGCCCAAACGGGTCAAACCGTCCAAGACCCTTTTGGAGCACAAGGGGGGCAGGCTGCTCAAGAACCTCTTGAAGGTTCAATGGGCCAAAACTTCCAAGACCCTTTTGGAGTACAAAATGGCCAAACAGCTTATGAGCCATTTGGTGCACCAGGAGCGCAAGGCTTCCAACAGTCTTCTCCAGTAGAAGGACCACAAACTGGAGGACAGGAACAATTTTTCCAAAATCAAGCGCCACAGGTAGAAAACAATCCTTTCTACCAACAAGGGAACCCTCAAGCCTTTCAATCACAATGGAATGTTCAGCCAAAACCGAAGAGTGGACGGACTAACTTTATCGTCTTTTCTATTCTTGCCCTCTTTCTTGGTGGCTTGATCGGTGGCGGAGCTGGCTATTTCTGGGGACATTCATCTAAGCCTCAAGCAGATGCCAAACGTACCAAACGATTAGACCGTGCTAGTGAAGAAGCTAAGAAAACAAAGACAGGCTTTATTACAGAAAAGGATGAGGTTATCTTTACTTGGACCCTAAAAGACCTTGCTGCATTAAGTTATAGCAACAAGGACGGTTATGGCTTGACTGCTGATCAGATTGTTGAAACTTATGGATTGGCTACCAGTGTCGATTATGAAAAGAAAGGCATGACTCTTACTTGGGATCGTGCAAAGAACGCCTCTCACCAGAATGTTTATTTCAAATTTGAAAAAGTGGATGGCAACTATTATTTGAAATCTGTAGAAGCCTTTAACTTGGAAGAAGTCTATGCGAGTGAAGACGACGAAGATGAAGATACTTCTACAGATCGTGAGATGAGCACGAAAGAATTCAAAGATCTGAAAAAAGGAGATAAGAAAACTGGTAAAGGTGGAACCTCCTTATTGGAAGTTTTGAAGAAACATAAACAAAATGTTCAAATAGGTACAGAGACAAAAATCACTGCTGATGGAGAAGAGTATGACTCTACTCGAGTGGTTGCAAAGATCAACCTTAAAGTGGGAGACGATTATAAGACATTACGCTTCTTAGCACAACCAGATGGGGACTTCTTATACATTGGTCCAGAACGTTTTTAATATAGAGGAGATAGATGAAAGATGAATACGAATCAATCACAGGCACCATTTGGTGTGCCAGAAACTGGTGATCAAAAGAAGCCAGGGAAAGGTCTGTTAATTGCTTGTATTAGTGGCTTTGCGGTCTTAGGAGTCATTATCGGTCTCTTCGTCGGCCATTCTATGGGTGCAGCAAATAGTGCTAAAAGTTCCTATCCTGCCCTTCATCCGAAAGCTGATGCAGGGGAATCAAAACGCGATCAGTCTGGAAAGTATATTGATCCAGAAGATACTGATTTTACATGGAACATTACTGATTTGGCTGACCTCGAGCTTGGTACTTACTCAACTTCAAATTTGGGAACATCCATTGAAGATGTTGTGGATAAGCACGGAAAAGCTTTACAAGGTTCATTTAGAAGAGATCTCATTGATTTAGAGTGGGGCGAGTTAAAAGAAGATCAGGATGATACCTATTCTCAATACCATACCGTTCGTGATATGAGATTGACCTTTAAGAAAGAGGGGGATACCTATTATTTACAGGACCTCTATTATTCAGGGGATTATAACGAAGCTGAGGACAATTTCATGACCTCTTCTTACTATGACAAGCTTAAAGTCGGGGATTCCAAAACTGGTAAGGATGGCGTTTCTTACAAGGAAGTGTTGAAAGATAATACCATTTATTCTCTCTCCTTGTCTGCAGATGAAGACTACAAAACTAAATGATATTGTGACTACCATGACAATCCGTTTTAAATCTTCAACTTCAGACCAATATAAGTTAACGTTTGTGAAACAATCAGACGGCGATTTCCTTCTTGCTAAAAAAGGTGACGACTAAGATTGGTCACTTTCCTGCCTCACAATGGTAGGGAAAAGAAAGGAAGAAACTCAACTTTCCTAAAGCTAGAAAAAGAGGCTGGGACAAAAGTCCTAGCCTCTCAATTATTTTTGGATTGTCGAGCAAGACGCAGTGGTTGAATGGGCTCTACTACGCTGATTTCATCAGCTTTTACAGCCCTACTCAACTGTGCGGAGGTGGGACGACGAAATCGAATTCTAACGAATTACCGATTTCTGTCCCACTCTCTTCTCTATTCTAGCTAGGACTGGCTATTTATGGTATAGTAGGATATGTTGCTAAAGGAAATAGGCGTGAACAGTTGGACGGAAAGGGATACAGATTCGATCACAGAATGGATAATGTAAAGGAAACAATAAGAAAACATCTGAAGGCCCTCCTGGTTTTCATCCAAAAAAGAGGGATTGTTTTAGGAATCCTCGCAATGCTGGGAGTAGGCTATGAGCTTGCTGCTTCTGGGAGGCCACAAGAACAGCTGAATACAGACCAGCAAGTGACCTTTCATCAGGAAGAAGCTTATCTGCAGGACTTCCTGGCGAAATCAGATCACCCAGAAGTTGGGGTGAATTTGGAGGAGTTGCTGGAGTTTAAAATAGGAGATGCGACTGGTGGTCCAAGCACCAAGGGGACGACACCAGAGGCTCTGGTTAAAAATTAGGGGGAGCCAAGCAAGCTCGACTCGAGTCAAAAGCTACAACGCAGCTCCTTCGTCTAAGCTATGGAACGACACAAGATGGACGAGATAGATACCAATTTGAATTTACCCATATGAAGGATGGCTACTATCTAACGGCTATTCAGGGCTATCAGCCAACTTCTAAGGATCATCTGGAAAGTAAACAGCTGAAAAAGGTAGCCTTTACCAATCTTGCTAGTGGGAAAGAGAAAACCGGCATGAAGCTTGAAGACATTTTACAAAAGATAGGCTTGCCACAATCATTGCTTTTGAATCATAAGGATGGCAAAACGGCTTTAGTCCTGACCTACCGTGCACAAGAGGGGCTCGTCTTTCTCACTTTGCAAGCCCAAAATGATGCTCGCTATCATCTAGTCAAGGTCGGATAAGGAGGAGTAAATGGATACAGTCATCAAGAAGTTAACAATTCCTAGTCTCCTGCTGCTAGCGCTCCTCCTAGGGATGGGGTTAGAGGTCCTTAGTCATCCACCGAAAAGTTCTACAGCGATAAGCGAAATAAGGAACTTGTCAACTTTTAAAGCGAAAGAATTTCAAGGGGAGCGACTCTTAAAAGAAACGAATGAAAAAAAGGATTCGTCATGGACCTTGGAACAGATCGAGCACATTCCTCTATCGATAAAGAACCAAAACGGTAGCCTGAAGCAGACTGGAAGTCGCCTGGAGACCCTTCTGAAGGAGATGGGCCACCCCCAAGAGAAAGTCCTCTTTCAATCTACAGCAAGCAAGCAACCCAGTCTCTCTCTTCTCTATCGATGGGACGACAGAGGAAAGGGAGCCTCCATCCGTTTGCTTTTTAGCAAGGGGGCAGATGGGAGCTATCTGCTAGAAGAGATTGACGCGAGTCTGGCCAATCTAAATCGGGAGGGGAAAAAAGCTTTTTCAGAAAAGGTTTATCAAGGTTTGGAGCCTGGAGAAAAGATAGATCTTAAGGCATTGTTAGCCAACTATCAGGGCCTACAATCCTTCGTCCGACGCCAGATCGGGCCTGAACAGGAAGGTTTTCAATTATCCTATCAGGATGAGAAGGGAAAAACTTATTTATTGGAGCTGGAACATGTAGACGGTTCCTATTCCTTGTTGCGCAAGAGTCAACTAGATCCTAAGAAACAAAGTTAAGTAAAAAGAAGGGAAAATGGAATGGAAAAAGGTAGACAGATTCAAAGAGAATGGACTAGGTTCCCAAGTAGGAATCGGGAAGTGTCTGAGGTCTTTTCGGATCGTGGGCCTGAAGGAGAAGCTTTTGAAAGTCCCAGTCTTCGGAGCTATCAAAAAGGGGTAAAGAGAAGTGTCCGTGAGGATGCTTTTCGAGGAGCGGGCTTGCCCCGTTTTGGTTCACTTTTTGCAGTTGCTGTGGGTATGGTTCTCGTCTTTAGTCTCTCCATTATAGCGCTTGGTTATGTAAGCAGTTCTCTCAATAAGACAGAGCAGGATAGCCCAGTAAGTAAAAAACAGGACCGTCATTCTTTCAGTTCGACATCCTCTAAACAATCATCTGCCTCCTCTAGCCAACCATCAGAATCTTCTAGCTCAACAAAGGAAGAGAAGAGTGAGTCAGATAAGAAATCGAAACAACTGACAGCCGAAAATTCTCCTTATGTGGATGAAAACAATGGCGTTCACTCTTTTAGTTTGGACGAGTTGCTGAACTTGATCCATCATAAGAAATTAGAGTTTGTAACACCGGAGGAAACTGTTGAACACTTTGGGAAAGCTTGGAATGGTAATTATTCCTATTTTAGCCCAGAACAACAAGGCACACATTTAACCTATAAACAGCCAGATCAATTTGGTTTTGTTTATATTAGTTTTAAGAAGATTGGTGATAGAGAAAAGATAACTAGTTTAAGTGTAGGTAACAATAAAAGTAAGCTAGGTGAACCTACCAAAACCACAGACGAATTTCAAGCTCTGATGCCTCAGGATGGGCAAGAAGGGATGGAGATCCGAGAAGCTGCTTCTCAATTGGGAAATCCAGATTCCATGATTTTTATTATTCCCAATCCTGGAGAAGTGGATACCATCGCTCTAGTCTATTCAACTACAGATAGCAAACGAGTCTATTTGTATTTTGACGAAAATTCGGATCAATACCGATTGAAAAAAATAGTGGTCCAATAGGAACCAAAATGACAGGAACCAACTGTAACCATTTGACTAGGTCGCGATTTAGTGTGTCCATTAAATTATGCTATAATAGTAAAATCAAAGAGTTCAAAAGGAGCCTATCTTCCTAGAGGACTGACTACATAGAACAAGAGGTATCGCCATGACTGCACAAAAAATGACTGCACAAGAAATTATCGCCTTTATCGGCAATGCAGAAAAGAAAACCAACGTAAAAGTGACCTTTGAAGGGGAATTGGCAGGAGAGCTTCCAGCATCCGTTGTAAAGCTAGGCAATGTCCTATTTGGAGACTGGAAAGAGATTGAGCCCCTTCTTGCCAACTTAACAGAAAACAAAGACTATATCGTAGAGCAAGATGGTCGCAATTCAGCGGTGCCTTTGCTGGACAAGCGTTATTTGAATGCCCGGATTGAACCAGGTGCGATTATTCGAGATCAGGTGACCATTGAAGACAATGCGGTAATCATGATGGGAGCAGTCATCAATATCGGTGCTGAAATCGGTGCGGGGACCATGATCGATATGGGAGCTATTCTTGGTGGCCGCGCAACGGTTGGTAAAAACAGCCATATCGGAGCAGGAGCAGTCCTTGCCGGTGTCATTGAGCCAGCCTCTGCAGAACCAGTTCGTATCGGGGATAACGTTTTGGTAGGTGCCAATGCCGTCGTTATCGAAGGGGTTCAAGTTGGCAATGGCTCTGTCGTAGCGGCGGGTGCGATTGTTACCCAAGATGTCCCTGAAAATGTAGTAGTAGCAGGTGTGCCTGCGCGCGTGATCAAGACGATTGACGAACAGACGCAACAAAAAACAGCACTTGAGGATGCCTTGCGTAACCTTTAATAGAGGAATAAGAAAAGGAAGCTGGGGGATACCTCGGCTTCTTCTCTAAAAGAGGAAGATGGATATGACACTTGATTTAGTAAAAATTCGACGGGACCTGCATCAAATCCCAGAAATTGGACTAGAAGAATTTAAAACACAAGCCTATCTCTTGGAGCGCATCGCAGAAATCACCGAGGGAAAAGAGTTTGTCGAGCAACGGACCTGGCGGACAGGAATCTTAGTCTTTTTGAAGGGCTCCAATCCAGAAAAAACCATTGGCTGGAGGACGGATATCGATGGCCTGCCCATTATCGAGCAAACTGGCCTTGACTTTGCCTCCCGCCACGAAGGTCGGATGCATGCCTGTGGCCATGATGTTCATATGACCTTAGCCTTGGGCTTGTTGGAGCAACTGGTTCAAGAACAGCCTAAGAACAATCTCTTGTTCCTCTTTCAACCAGCCGAGGAAAATGAAGCTGGAGGCATGCTCATGTATGAGGATGGGGCCTTTGGAGACTGGTTGCCTGATCAATTCTACGGCCTCCATGTCCGTCCGGACTTAAAGGTAGGCGAGATCGCGACCAATCGGGGGACGCTCTTTGCAGGGACCTGTGAAGTGAAGCTGACCTTTAAAGGAAAAGGTGGACACGCCGCTTTTCCCCATGAAGCCAAGGATGCCCTGGTTGCTGCCAGCTATTTTGTCACCCAGGTTCAAACCATTGTCAGCCGCAATGTCGATCCTATCGAGGGAGCGGTTGTGACCTTCGGTTCCATGCATGCGGGGACGACCAATAATGTCATTGCAGAGACGGCCTTTCTGCATGGGACCATCCGGACCCTGACCATGGAAATGAACCTCTTGACCCAGAAGCGACTCGAGACGATTGCGAGAGGAGTTGCAGCGACTTTTGATATGGAATTAGACCTGGAACTCAAGCAAGGGGGCTATTTGCCAGTGGAAAACAATCCAGACTTGGCAGATGAACTGATGACCTTCTTTGATCAAGCAGAAGATGTGACCTTGATGGATATCCTGCCCGCCATGACTGGAGAGGATTTTGGTTATCTCTTGTCAAAAGTGGATGGAGTCATGTTCTGGTTGGGAGTGGACAGTCCTTATGCCCTTCATCACCCTCAGATGAGTCCCAAGGAAGAAGCCCTGCACTTTGGTGTCAAAGCCATTAGTCCTTTCTTAAAAATGAAAGCCAACCAATAAAGAGAGATGGAAATGAAAGCAAGTATTCGAAAAAGTGTATTGAAGAAGATGAAAGGCTTGGAGCCGGAGAACAAGCGAAAGGCTGATCAAGCCTTGATCCAGCGGTTACGCTCTTTGTCAGCTTACCAAGAAGCAAGCGTGATTGCGACCTATTTGTCCTTCCCGCATGAGGTGGATACAAGTTTTCTGATTGATGCAGCTCAAGAAGATGGCAAACAGGTCGTCATCCCAAAGACCTATCCCAAAGGGCGCATGGAATTTGCAGCCTATGATCCGCAGAAATTTGAAACCAACAGCCTTTGGCCTCTTGGAACCAGAGGATGGGGCTCAAGCGGTAGATCAGTCGAAGATTGACCTGATCCATGTTCCCGGAGTGGCCTTTCAAAAGGATGGCTACCGTCTGGGCTATGGAGGAGGCTATTACGATCGCTATTTGGCAGATTTCGACGGAGCGACCGTCAGCACCATCTATGCCTGCCAGGAAGTAGACTTTGCACCTGCTCCCCATGATATTCCAGTACAGGAGGTTATTGTGGATGAATCAACTATTTGATAAGAAATACCCAGTGACCAGTAGCTTACTCTTATTAACAACCGGTGTTTTTCTATCCATGTTATTGCTTCGTGGCTTTGATTATGAATCGGTTCAATCTGTTTACGACTTTGGGGGTGTCTTAGGATATGAAATCCAGGTGGACCCAAGCCAGAGCTGGCGTTTGCTTGCTGCCATGTTTGTTCATGTTGGCTTGCAACACTTTGTTTTGAACATGGTTACCCTCTATTTTATCGGTAGAATCGCAGAAGATCTATTTGGCTCGAAGGCCTTTTTAGCCCTCTACCTCTTATCCGGCTTGATGGGCAATCTTTTTGTCTTGGTCTTTTCTCCAGAAGTCGTCGCAGCAGGTGCTTCTACAGCCCTAGCTGGACTCTTTGCTGCCATTGTCAGTTTACGCTTCATCGCTCGAAGTCCCTATATTCGCTATCTGGGCCAACGTTACACTGCCTTGATTCTGATCAATATCCTCTTTAGCTTCATGCCGGGGATCAGTCTAGCCGGTCACCTAGGAGGCCTGGTGGGAGGAGGGATTCTAGCCTTGTCTTTCCTGTCTATGGTGAGCGAGATAGCGTGAAAAAAAGCTGGCGTTTGGGAGCTCTTCTCCTTTATACAGCTGGGGCCATTCTTCTTTATGCTTGGCCTTTACTTGCTCATACCTTTTTATGATTTGTAGCATATTTGTAAATTATCTGAAAACTGAGTGAAGTCTCAGTTTTTTTGTATATATTTCTCAAAAACGGTAGAGAAAGCAAAAAATATTACCAATAAATGAATAAAAACGTAAAAAGAAAGCGCTTGCAATGTTGATTCAAAAGGAGTAGACTGGTGGTATATAAAACCTAATTGTGTCCAAAAACCGCTTGAGGGCATAAAATAAGCAAAAAGGAGATTTGCGATGAAGAAATGGTTGTTTAAACTAGCTTTGGTAGCGATGACGTTCTTACTCCTACCAATTCAAGCCGTTCAGGCCTGTTGTGGATTTATCATTGGCCGCCAGTTGACCAAGGATGGTACCACCCTTTTTGGTCGGACTGAGGACTATCCTTATTATCCAAATGGTGGAAAACACAACAAAAACTATGTTGTTGTCGATGCCAAGACCTATAATGAGGGAGATCAAATCGAGGATGAATCCAACGGATTCACCTACCCGCATGCTACTAACGAAATGAAATACACAGCTACTTATGATTCTGCTCGTGGTGACGGTAGCAACGGGGCTTTCGGGGAACACGGTTTTAATGAAGCCGGTGTATCTATGACAGCGACAGTAACAGCTATTCCAAATAAGAAGGTCTTGACAACGGATCCTTTGAAAGCGGATGGACTTCCAGAAGCTGCTATGCTGGATGTCATCTTGCCACGTGTTAAAACTGCCCGCGAAGGGGTTGAATTACTGGCTAAAGTCATTGAAGAAAAAGGTTCAGCTGAAGGAAATGTGGTAGTCTTTGCTGACCAAAATGAAACTTGGTATATGGAAATTCTATCTGGTCACCAATATGTAGCGGTGAAGGTGCCAGAAGATAAATACGCAGTCTTTGCAAATACCTACTACCTAGGTCATGTTGATTTGAATGACACTGAAAATGTCATTGCCTCTAAAGATGTAGAAAAAGTAGCCAAGGAATCTGGCAACTACAAGACCGATAAAGATGGAAACTTCCATATTGCTAAATCTTATGGACCAGAAAAATATGCTGAAGGAGACCGCTCACGGACCTATGCAGGTATTACCTTGCTAGATCCAGACTCTAAAGTCACCTATGAGGATGATGAGTATGAGCTCTTCCGTTCACCAACCGATCCAAACAAAAATACACTTTAGAAGATGCTTTTGCCTTGCAACGGAACCGTTTTGAACACTTGAATGGACGCTTTGTACCAGATGATCAAATTGGCGTGAAGAAACAAGGTGATGATGGTAGCAACGATACTGTTCGTAAAGACCAATACAAATATGCTTTAGGAAACGAAAATGTAATCGATGCCCATGTCTATCAAATCAATCCAAATCTTCCAAAATCATTTGGTGGAACTGTATGGATAGGTATGGGACCTTCACGGAATACCCCTTATGTTCCATTCTATGGAAATGTAAAGGATACTTACGAAGCTTTTAAACCTCAAACAGCTACTTATGATCCAAATTCATGGTATTGGACAGTTTGGCACATTGACCAAATGGCCATCAATAACCAAGATCTCTTTGGAAAATCTATCCAAAATCATTGGAAAGCACTAGAAGAACAGCTCATTATTGAACAAAAAGTGAGTGATGCAAAATACGCTGCCTTGAAAGCTGATGAAGCAGCTGCAAAAGGGGCGGAGGATCAAGTAACTGCTGAAGCAATTGCGCGTTCTGAACGTCTTTTCAAACAATTTAAACAATATGAAGCTGAGCTTTCAGCAACCTTGAAAGAAGCGGGTAGAACAGATGATCCGTATCGGGCATCTCTCCCAGATGATTACAAGGAACCAACGGACGCGACCACAACAACAGCTCCAAGTACTGAGCCAAGCACGGATGCAACCACGACGACTGAGCCAAGTGTCGAGCCAAGCACTGACGCAACCACAACAACTGAGCCAAGTGTCGAGCCAAGCACTGACGCAACTACAACAACTGAGCCAAGTGTCGAGCCAAGCACGGATGCAACCACAACAACTGAGCCAAGTGTCGATCCAAGTACGGACGTAACTACGACGACAGATGCAAGTGTCGAGCCAAGTACGGACGTAACTACGACAACAGAGGCAAGTGCCGAGCCAAGCACTGACGCAACTACGACAACAGAGGCAAGTGTCGAGTCAAGCACGGATGCTACCACGACAAATGAGCCAAGTACGGACGCAACCACAACAACAGTTCCAAGTACTGAGCCAAGCAAGAACGAAACCAAGCCAACTCAACCAAGTACTGAGCCAAACAAGGATGTAAACACATCAACTAAGATTGTCCCTGCTCCAACTACAAACAATCGTCCAGTTCTTCCGACGAATTCTTACATTTTAGTAGATCCTCTTACTGGAATCACCCTACAAAACCCAGATTTTGCCCAAGGTGGCTTTAATTTGGCAGTTTCTGTTTTGAAGGACGTCCAAGCTTTGAAAGGTAAAGATTATAAGATTTATGACATTCAGTTGTCAAATCAAAATGGAGCCGTTCATCAATTCAGCCCAACTGTGGTGACTATGCCAGTTGATCCTACGAAAGAAGTAGAATCTGTTGTAGGCATTGGAGAAGATGGCAAGGTTGAAACCTACCAGTTCAGTTTGAATGAAGACAAGAGCAAGGTAACCTTCACAACCAATCACTTCTCATCTTATGGAGTTGTCTACAAAACAGCAGCTAAGGTAGAAGAAAAAACAGAAAGCAAGAAATTGCCATCTACTGGACAAACCATTTCAATGGTTGGTATCATCGGCGGTGTCTTGATTAGTGCCCTTGGATTTGCCTTCTATGTAGAAAAACGCAAACAGAACAAAGCTTAAAATATAATTTTTTAAGAAACGAAAAGAGGCCGGACATTTAGTCCGGTCTCTTTACTTTATAATCGAAAGTCGGGGTGAGGATCTTTTACTCCTCAGTACCTTTTCCTGATTCTTCTAATTGTTTTCCAAGGTTGATGATGTATTGTTTGAGATCATCTTTAACCTGTGGGTGTTTCAAGGCATAATCAATAGATGTTTTCATGAACCCAAACTTGTCCCCCACATCGTAGCGTCTGCCTTTAAACTCACGAGCAAATACTCGTTGGGTCTTGTTCAAGGTATCGATGGCATCAGTTAATTGAATTTCATTTCCAGCGCCTGGTTTTTGGTTTTCCAAGATTTGGAAGATTTCTGGAGTTAGCAAGTAACGACCAATAATGGCAAGGTCACTTGGTGCTTCCTCAGGTGCCGGTTTTTCGACAAAGGTTTCAACGCTATACAGTCCGTTGATGCCTTCCCCTTGAGGAGCAATGACTCCATAGGCAGAAACCTCTTCATGGGGAACTTTCATGACGGCAATGGTTGAAGCATGTGTCTCGTCATAGTCATTCATCAATTGCTTGGTGAGAGTAGTAGCTGTATCATCTGTGATATCCATGAGGTCATCACCCAGCATTACAACGAAAGGCTCATTCCCAACGAAGGCCTTGGCCTGAAGGACAGCATCTCCAAGGCCACGCGGATGTTTTTGACGAATGAAGTGGAGGCGCATCCCGGTAGTTTCATCGACCAGTTTCAACAGATCATTTTTTCCTTTTTCCTTGAGGTTATACTCAAGTTCGAAGTTTGAGTCGAAGTGGTCTTCGATCGAACGTTTTGACTTACCAGTGACAACGAGAATATCTTCGATGCCAGCCTTAAGGGCTTCTTCAACGATGAATTGGATGGTTGGTTTATCCACGATTGGCAACATTTCTTTGGCCAAGGCTTTGGTTGCAGGTAGGAAACGAGTTCCAAGTCCGGCCGCAGGAATGACTGCTTTTCTAACTTTTGTCATAATAATTCCTTTCTAACTAAAGAATAATTGGTTGTTAATCTAATTGGTAAGGAACAATCCCTTAGTTCCACTCATTTTCTTCTTTAAATTCATTGTTCATCATGAAGTTAATGGCTTCACGAATGTCTTGTCCTTCATAAATCACTTGGTAGATGGCTTGTGTGATCGGCATATAGACGTCAAGCTCTTGGGCCAGTTCGTAGGCAGCCTTAGTGGTGGAAATCCCCTCGATGATCATGCCCATGTTGGCTTCGATATCTTCTAGTTTTTCACCGCGACCGAGAGCATCCCCTGCTCGCCAGTTCCGAGAGTGGATCGAAGTTCCTGTCACGATCAGGTCCCCAACTCCGGATAATCCACTATAGGTCAATGGGCTAGCCCCAAGTTTCACTCCTAGACGGGTAATTTCAGCTAGTCCGCGCGTGATGATGGCAGCCTTGGCATTGTCTCCGAATCCGAGTCCGTGGAGGGCTCCAGCTCCGACTGCGATAATGTTTTTCAAGGCTCCAGCCGTTTCTACCCCAATTACATCTGTATTGGTATAGAGGCGGAAGTAATGGTTGCTGAAGAGCTCTTGAACGTAACGAGCTGTTTCTAAATCCTTAGAAGCTGCTGTGATCAGAGTGATATCGCGAACAATTGTTTCTTCAGCGTGACTTGGACCAGACACGACCACAATCTCGCTACGTAGAGAAGCAGGAATTTCCTCTTCTAAGATTTGAGAAATCCGTTTGTGACTGTTTGGTTCTAATCCTTTGGATGCGTGCATGACCTTAACAGGATGGTCCAAGAGTTCAGCTACTTGCTTGGCAACGAGTCGGGTCACCTTGGTTGGGACGACAAAGAGGACCGCATCTGCTCCAGAAAGGGCTTCATCCAAGTTGTGGTAAGCCTTGATCCCTGGATCTAGCAGGACATCCTTAAAGTAGCGTTTGTTGGTATGTTCTTGATTGATTTCGTCGATTTGTTCTGAGACGTTTCCCCAGATCCGCACTTCATGGCCATTATCGTGGAGGACTTGAGAAAGGGCAGTTCCCCAAGAACCAGGACCGATGACCGCAACGGTTTGTTTATCCATAGTATTCTCCTTCGTGAAGATTTCATTTCTATTTACCATACTAAAAGGAAAAAAACTCACTTGACATAGGAAGATTTTAAGGGAAAACAATTATGATTTCGGTGATAAAAAAATTTTATCAGGCCCTTAAAAAATACATATTAGACGCTCTAAGGGTGGGATGATAAAATAGGGAATAGAAATATCAAAGGAGGGAAGGTCATGTGTAGAACGATTGTTGGAGTCTCTGCCAATCTATGTGCAGTGGATCCAGATGGAAAAAATATCCATTCGTCTGTATCTTGTAAGTTTGCGGAAACCATTAAGCAAGTAGGTGGCCTTCCTATGGTCATCCCAGTGGGAGACCCATCTTTTGCAAAAGATTATATCGAAACAGTGGACAAGCTTATCCTCAGTGGGGGGCAAAATGTCCATCCTAGCTTTTATGGAGAAGAGATCGCTATCGAGAGTGATGACTACAATCTCGAGCGCGATCAGTTTGAATTGGCCTTACTAAAAGAAGCAGTCCGTCAAAATAAGCCGGTCCTAGCCATCTGCCGAGGAGTTCAGTTGGTCAATGTGGCCTTTGGTGGGACTCTCCATCAAGAAGTGGAAGGGCACTGGCAAGGTCTTCCTTTTGGCACTTCTCATTCCATTGAGACCAAAAAAGGCAGTGTGGTGGAGCGTCTCTTTGGACAAGCCAGCCAGATTAATTCTGTTCATCGCCAAAGCATCAAGGACTTGGCGCCTAACTTTCGAGTGACAGCCATTGACCCACGCGACCAGACCATTGAAGCTATCGAAGCAGTGGATGGTCATCGCATCATCGGTTTGCAGTGGCATCCAGAGTTCCTAGTCAAAGAAGAAAAGGGCAATCTCGAACTCTTTCGCTATCTGTTACAAGAATTGTAAAGTCTTTAGGATTTTTTAAGGAGAAAGAGGTAAACTAGTCTCATCAACAAAGACCTCCTAACTTTGTTTGATACAGTTTACTTTTTTCATATAATCTCCTGCAAAAGTCTCCTCGGTTGAGGGGGCTTTTGTGTGTTTGTCAGAAAAAATACGAATAGTAGTATAGGGGAGACGCTAGGGAAAAGTGATGGTATAATAGAAGAGATGGAAACTATTTAGAATGAAAGAGGAATCATCATGACAAAAATTCGTGGATTTGAACTTGTATCAAGCTATACCAATCAGGACTTACTGCCAAAACGGGAGACAGCACACGCAGCTGGCTACGACTTAAAGGTGGCCGAGCGCACAGTCATTGCACCAGGAGAAATCGTCCTCGTCCCAACTGGGGTCAAGGCTTATATGCAAGCGGGTGAGGTACTTTATCTCTATGATCGCTCGTCCAACCCTCGCAAAAAAGGCCTGGTCTTGATCAACTCTGTTGGGGTTATCGATGGAGACTACTACGGCAATCCAGGGAATGAAGGCCATATCTTTGCTCAGATGAAAAATATTACGGACCAAGAAGTCGTCCTTGAAGTTGGGGAACGTGTAGTTCAGGCTGTCTTTGCACCGTTCTTAATTGCAGATGGAGATGAGGCGGATGGCGTGCGGACTGGTGGATTTGGGTCAACAGGGAAATAGAGGAATAAAATGGCAGACTATTTATTAGTTGTAGACATGCAGTCAGATTATATTGCTGCAGGAAAAGCATATCATGAAGAACTGACTGCAGCTGTAAATGATAAAATTGCTACCTATCCTAGCGACCGAGTTATCTATATTCTCAATCGTTTTTTCTGGGAGAGAAAAGATAGAAAGAAGAAATTTGCGACCGGCTTGCTGGTTGTATCTTCTCGTATTTTTGAGAAGAGTCGGGCTTCTTGCTTTACTAATCCAGATTTAAAAGATTTTTTAGAGGGAAACGGTGCTAAAAGCATAGAGTTTATAGGGGTAGATGGCAATGGATGTGTCAAGGCTTCCATTTTGGCAGCTGTTAAAGGAGAATTATCAGGTTTCTGTCGATTTGTCTGCTGTCGGAGTTGCCAACCAGAAGAAATTCTCTAAAACACTGAAGCAGTGGCAAGATTGCGGAATCAAGATTGGATAGTTTTATGGGGATCTTAATATGAAGATTATCTTTGTCCGTCACGGGGAGCCAGATTATAGTGTGTTAGAGGAGCGTGCTTATTCCGGATTTGGAATGGATTTAGCTCCCTTATCTGAGAAGGGAAGGAAACAGGCTCAGGACCTTTGCCAAAACCCCTTGTTCCAATCAGCTGATCTACTAGTAGCTTCAGCAGTAACGCGAGCTTTAGAAACAGCTTCTTATCTGGCTGTGCTACGGGTCTACCTTTGAGAGTAGAACCCTTATTGCACGAATGGCAGGTATACGAAAGTGGTATAGAGAATTTTGAAACAGCTCGGACTCTGTTTCTAGAAAATAATGGGAAGCTCCTTCCGGATAGTCCAATTCAATATGAAACCGCTGAGGATATGAGAGCTCGCTTTATTGAAACTTTGGCCAAGTACCGAGACTATCAGAAGCTTGTAGTGGTTACCCATCGCATGCTCATGCGTCAATTTGTACCGAATGAAACCATTGATTTTTGCCAAGTGATTGAATGTGAGATAGAGATATAGAAAGAGGTATCTTATCGCTAAGAAAAAAACGACATTTGTATGTCAAAATTGTGCTTATAACTCACCCAAATATCTAGGGCGCTGTCCTAACTGTGGTTCTTGGTCTTCTTTTGTTGAGGAGGTTGAGGTTGCAGAGGTCAAGAATGCACGGGTATCCTTGACGGGTGAAAAGACCAAACCCATGAAATTGGCGGACGTGACCTCTATCAATGTTCACCGGACCAAGACGGAGATGGAGGAATTCAACCGCGTCCTTGGTGGAGGTGTGGTACCAGGAAGTCTCGTTCTCATCGGTGGGGATCCAGGGATCGGGAAATCAACCCTTCTCCTTCAAGTGTCGACCCAGTTGTCTCAAGTGGGAACGGTTCTCTACGTCAGTGGAGAGGAGTCAGCCCAGCAGATCAAACTTCGAGCAGAGCGCTTGGGGGATATCGACAGTGAGTTTTATCTCTATGCCGAGACCAATATGCAGAGCGTGCGGGCAGAAGTGGAGCGCATCCAGCCTAACTTCCTCATCATCGACTCGATTCAGACCATTATGTCTCCTGAGATTTCAGGGGGTGCAGGGGTCTGTTTCTCAGGTGCGTGAGGTGACAGCTGAGCTCATGCAGCTGGCCAAGACCAATAACATCGCTATCTTTATCGTAGGGCATGTGACCAAGGAAGGAACCTTGGCAGGTCCGCGGATGCTGGAACACATGGTGGATACGGTGCTCTACTTTGAGGGCGAGCGCCACCATACCTTCCGGATCCTGAGAGCGGTCAAGAACCGCTTTGGCTCGACCAATGAGATTGGGATTTTCGAGATGCAGTCAGGCGGTCTGGTTGAGGTCCTTAATCCCAGCCAGGTCTTTCTAGAAGAACGCTTGGATGGGGCGACTGGCTCTGCCATTGTCGTCACCATGGAAGGCAGCAGACCAATCCTGGCGGAAGTTCAAGCTTTGGTGACACCGACTGTATTTGGAAATGCCAAGCGGACGACAACGGGTCTTGACTTTAACCGGGTCAGTCTCATTATGGCTGTGTTAGAGAAACGTTGCGGGCTCCTTCTCCAAAATCAAGATGCCTATCTCAAGTCAGCTGGTGGTGTCAAACTGGATGAGCCAGCTATTGACCTATCTGTAGCGGTGGCCATTGCCTCGAGCTACAAGGAGCTTCCAACCAATCCGCAAGATGCCTTTATCGGTGAGATTGGCTTGACCGGAAGAGATTCGCCGAGTGACTCGGATCGAGCAACGGATTAACGAGGCGGCGAAACTTGGTTTCACTAAGATTTATGCACCTAAAAATTCTCTCCAAGGGATCGCGATCCCAGACGGCATTCAAGTGATAGCAGTCTCCACGGTAGGGGAAGTTTTGAAAAAAGTCTTTTCTTAACCAGATCTTGGAATCGTTTGCAAAAAGGAATTTTTCCTGTGCTATACTTTTTCTATACTTACTAAACATAGGGGGTTACTTATTTTGCAATTTTTTACAGATAACAATGTGCAGTTCCCTTTGGTCGAGCTATCTCTCAATCAGGGTGAAACTGTCTATATTCAACGGGGGAGTATGGTCTACCATACACCTAATGTGACCCTCAACACCAAATTAAATGCAAGTGGCTCTGGTGTGGGACGCTTTGTGAAAGCTGTTGGACGGTCAATGGTTTCGGGTGAAAGTACCTTTATTACTCAGGTATTTGCCCAGTCTAATAATGCTTACCTAGCATTGGCACCCGACTCACCAGGTCAGGTGGTACCTCTCTACTTGGGCGAAAAGCAGTATCGATTGAACGATGGTGCCTTCCTTGCACTTGATGGTTCAGCATACTATACAATGGAAACCCAATCGATCGGTAAGGCTCTTTTTGGTGGTCAGGGAGGATTCTTCGTCATGACGACCCAAGGGCAAGGGAACCCTCTTGGTGAATGCCTACGGCTCCATTAAAAAAATTGAGTTAAACAATCAAGAAATCACCATCGATAATGCCCATGTCGTTGCTTGGAGCCAGTCTTTGGATTATAATATCCATTTGGAGAATGGTTTCTGGCAATCCATCGGAACGGGTGAAGGTGTTGTCAATACCTTTAGAGGGACTGGTGAGGTCTATGTTCAAAGTCTCAACCTTCAGACCTTTGCTGGCTTACTGAATCGCTATTTACCAAAACGGTCTTAATACATAAAAGGAGAGTAGAAACTATACTCTCCTTTTTCATGTAGGCTGACAACTGACAATCTGGGAAAAAGATGGTAAGATAGAGTGTAAATAATTTGGCGTTCAAACTATTTTACCAACCAGAAAGGAAGTTCCTAATGTCCTATTTTGAGAATTTTTTAAAAGCCAATCAAGCCTATGTTGAATTGCACGGAGACCTCCATCTCCGATCAAACCGAAAACGCAAGTAGCCATTGTGACCTGTATGGACTCTCGTCTTCACGTGGCACCAGCACTGGGGCTTGCTTTGGGGGATGCCCATATTTTGCGGAATGCAGGTGGACGCGTGACAGAGGACATGATTCGTTCCTTGGTCATCTCACAGCAACAGATGGGGACTCGAGAAATCGTGGTCTTGCACCATACAGACTGTGGAGCGCAAACCTTTGAGAATGAAGGCTTCCGTCAGCATCTGAAGAAGGAACTGGGAGTTGATGTTGGAGACCAAGACTTCCTACCCTTTTCAAGATATCCTCGAGAGCGTCCGGGAGGATGTCGCTCTCTTAAAAGCCTCGCCGCTGATTCCAGACGATGTTATTATCTCAGGAGCTGTCTATGATGTCGATACAGGATTGATCACTGAGGTGACCTAAGAAATTTTATCTGTTTATGGGAACTTATTTCGTGAGAAATAAGTTTTTTTATTAACCAATTCAAAAAGAGAAATCCGCAGTCAAAAATTATCTCCTTTATTTATCTTTAAATAGGCAAGCTCTTCAGTTTATGGTAAAATATTTTATAATTACGGGAGGTTTAAATGAAAAAAATTAAGAATCTAGCCAACATGAACTATTTATGGTTGCTGTTAGGATCCTACTTTATTGTCGTTTTGTTTAATTTGCTTAGATTTTCGACTGAAGCGCTCTTTCTAAAATTAGGAGAAGTAGGAATTGTTGGGACAATTATCGGGGTTGTCATCAGTTACCCATTTCTATGGTTTATTGGTGAGTATAAGAAACTCATTGATATCGGTGTTCTCAATACTTTTTTGACAGCTTTAATTCTATTTGTAGCAATTCTTAAAAGTCCAACCTTATTCTTATCTCTGGGATTGATTATGATTTCAGTTGCTTTATTCTTATTTTTCTATCTAGACAAAATAAGGTATGCAATTGTTTTCCCAGTATTAGTAGTGCTATCCTTTCCCAAGCTGCTCCTTCAAGCAAGTGGAAATTTTCAGGATGAAGCCCTAAATTCATTCTTTTAATATCGCTGAATCAAAGTTTACTTCTTTAATTTGGCCAATTTTGACTTCAATTATTATTGCATTATTAGTCGGACTGATTATCAGTAGATTGGCTGTAGACAAAATCAGTAAAGTATGGGTTCGACGATTAACCTTGATGACTTTAATTGTTGGTGTTTGCTATGTCCTTTACTTATCTGTTGTAGTGTATTATAAAGTCAAGGCAAATTCAGGTTCGACATTTGATATTGGGATTTTCTCTCAAATGTTTGAGAGGATGAAGACAGACTTCACACAGATAACAACGCTTGAGAGAGATAAGGCTTTATCGCACTTTGCTGTCCATATTTCTCCAATCTTTTATGCGATTCTTCCATTCTACATGTTGCTTCCTTATGTAGAAACATTAGAAATTTTACAAATTCTTATTGTGTTTTCTGCTGTAATTCCCCTCGGGCTGGTACTGAAGAAATTACAATTGCCAAAACTGTTAAATCCTTTAGTCATTGCATTATTTTTTGTTACTCCAGCAATGACCACCAGTGGCAGTTACCACATTCATGAGAACTGCTTTTTACCCCCTTTAATTCTATGGCTCTTTTACGCTATCATCTCTCAATGGCGTTTGCGAACGATCTTGTTTGCTCTCCTCATCCTTTTTGTAAAAGAGGATTCCTTTATCTACGTACTATCGCTAGGACTCTATTTTGTCTTTCAGAATCGTTTTTCTATATCTCCGAGATTCAAAAAGTGGTTATATGCTAGTACATTTGTCTTGCCGGTAATTTACTTTGGATTTGCTATGTTTCTATTGACAAAATATGGTGAAGGTGCAATGGTTTCTCGATATAGTCATTTGTTAATGTCTGGGGAGAATGGATTGTTAATGGTGATGAAAAACACTATCTTAAATCCGCTTTATGTTCTGGGTAGTCTGTTTACGGCTAAGAAACTTGGCTATATCTTTTTAGTTCTGTTTCCTCTAGGCTTTTTGCCACTTGTCCAGCGACGCCTATCAACTTATTTCCTTATGCTTCCTCTGCTAGCGATTAATTTACTAACAGATTGGCTTTATCAATATGATATTAATTTCCAATATAGCTATGGATCAGTTACTCTTTTATTCATTATGGGGATATTGGCGTTGGATCAATTGAGTAATTATAAAGTAGTAGGGGAGAAGGCCCTTGTTGCTCTCGTTGCTTCGTCTTTAGTGATTTCAGGAGGGATCCTCTATAGCTACACTCATAAATGGAACTTTGAAATTAAATATTACCACAATAGAAAGGATTATTTTGAAGGGATACAATCAGTATTAAAAGATTTGCCGATTGAGTCCTCAGTAGTAACGACGGGGAGTTATACTCCAAGTCTTAGACAGCATGAAAAACTATATGATATCTACTATCATAATGATAAAAAAGTTGACTTAAATATTGATTATGTTGTTGTACCGAGAGAAACAAGGCAAGAAGGCAAAGGATTTTTTGAGGCGGATATCTTGAAGGCATATGAAGCTTCTGGCTATAAAGAAAGCTTATTCTCTACAGAAGACGTTCTTGTGTTAGAGAAGTAATTTGAAGAATTTTTTCTTGATTTTGGAGTAAAATGCAAGTGTCTTGAATGCTGTTACATCACTAATGACATTTGAATAAAGCTGTCGGTTATATGCGGCAGCTTTTTATTATTGAATAGGAGGTTGATAGAAGCTATATAGTGAACGTTCTTCAGTTTTATAGAGGATAAAAGGAAAATAGAAAAGGAATTCTTTTGGGTAAAAATTTATAGAATAAAATAGTTGACTTTCTATCAAACAATAAGTATTATTAAAGTAAAATCCATTTCTATCCACCTTATAAGTAATTAAATATTTGTTAAAAGGTTGGTTTAGTTGAAAAGTATAGACTGAGAAAAGTAGGAAGAATTAAATAAAAGAGGAGGATTCATGAATATTAAAAAAACAACTAAGTACTCTTTGTTAGCAATTGGGGTGTTAACAACATTTCAATTAGGCCAGGTAAAAGCCAGTGCGGATTCTTTTGAAAATTCAAATGAAAGTCTTATTAAGAATCAGGGCGAAAACCAGCCAGCATTGAATGAAACGGTTTCTATTCCAGAAGCTGAAACCAGAGTAGTTACAGAGCCAAATCCAGAAGAAAAGCCGGCAGTTGATCAGGGAGATAAGAAATATCCAGCTCCAGCTTTAACGGAAAAGGAAACAAAAAGCTCTGAGGAGGATGCTAAGAACCCTTCGACAGAAACCTCTTCTTCCGATAAAGATAGTAAAGCCGAAACAAGTCTTAATAAAGACAGTGAAGCCGAAACAAGTCTTAATAAAGATAGTAAAACCGATCCAACTCTTAATAGTGTAGAAAAGAAGGAAGATCCAACTCTTGCTCCAGGTACACTTTCCAATGCAAGTACAAACGAAGCTGAAACGGCTGCAACTCCAGCTCCTAAGATTCGTCGTAAAAGAGCTGCAGCTAGCAATACAAAAGTATACGAAGATGCGGATTACGGTAAATATGTAAAAGCAACAGATTTTGGTCTTGATACGACAGGAAAAGTTGAAGCGAGTGAAGCAATCAAAAAGGCGCTCTCTGCGGCCAACGAGGTTGAGGGTGGCGCTTCTGTTATGCTATCAGGGACAGTTTTGCTGAAGAATACCTTGGTTATTGATGAAAACTATGCCAATGTAAAAGGTTTGATTGGTAGTGGTCCAAGTCGTAACAACACAAAAATCTTATTTAATAAGAAGCAAGACGGAGAACACGATCCTGAAACAAACTTGACGGATAACCGTTACGAGTCTGCAGTGCTCATTCAAAATCAGAATAACTTTACTGTAGGTCGTTTAACAGTTGAGCATGCTTATGATTCGTCAGACTACACCAAAGATAATGAGTTTTACCGTAAAGGGAAATCATACTTTGGACGTTCAAACGGTATCTATGTAAACGATTCTTCAAATGTTACGATCAATGATGTTCGTGCTATGAAATTCAACAGAGCTGGTGTCTTCTTTAGTTCAAGTAAGGCAACAGCGCAAGAGTATGATAGCAATGGAAGACCGATCCGTTATAGCAGTATCTCTGAAAAGGTTTCAAACGAAGTCAAGTCTATCGGAGATCCAGATGTTCCAATCATGGACGGTAACAAGGTAACCAATTCTTTCCTTCATAACAACCGTGTTGCGGGTGTTATGTTCGGTTACCAACGTAATTTTGTTGTAGACAACAACATTTTGTCATACAATGGTCATGTGTTGGATGGTGGTACCGGATATGGTGCAGCCTCAATGGCAGGATCTTACAATGATGGTATTACCTATACTGGAAACTATACCAACTACAACTACCGTAAAGGATTGGATATCCATGACGGGAATAAGATCCTCATCGAAAACAACGTCTCACTCGGAGACCGTTTGAATGGTATTGAGGTTTATAACCGTGCTAACCCTATGACAGATGTCATTATTCGTAACAACAAGGTAACACAAGATCCAAACTCTAAGTTGGAAAACGATGATGATGATCCAGCGCGTTACCGTGGTTACACAGCTATCTCAATCCTAACAAATGAGAAAAACCACAAATGGACTAAACCTCTTGATAAAGGTCGTTATGTCATTTCAAATAACACCATTGAAGGTTTGACAAAATCATTTGAAAATGGCCAACTTGGAACCTTTGGGATTCTCTTTAGAAATAACGAAAGCTCAAATGATTATAGCCTGAACATTGAAGGTAATACCATCACTGGTGATTCAACAGACTATATCATCTCTGTTAACAACAACACAGCTCAAGCATCTAGAGGTGTTGAAGGTGGCGGTTCAGGTGACATTACTATTTCAAGAAACAAGATTGAAGTAGATGACATCAAGCAGTTACCGATTTACATCAATGATGATACAACTTATGTAGCAAGTGTTATTGACCGTACAACTGGTAAACGTGTCAACAAGGTTACAAAGTACCATTTACTAAGACTAGAGGAAGCATCAACATTGACAACAATGAGTTGACCGTTTCTAAGATTAAGTCTAGATGGAAAAATGCGGTTGCGATTGAAAGTACAAACGCTGCTTCGATTGATGTCAATAGCAATACCTTCAAGTATAAAGACAATGAACCATGGCAACGTTATGATGTCACTCGTAAAACAGACGGAGCAGTTATCAAGGATTTGATGCAAGCCTTCTTTGGTATCAACCGTCTCAACGATACTGTTAAAGTAACAGCGACAGACAACAAGTTCATCGCAGACACACCAAACAAAAATGGTTTCTTTAGACTATATAATGGTGAGTGGGTGAACTTGAATGCCAAGAGTAATAATGTCTTCCTTGGACGTAACACTCTTGACGGCAAGCCATTAGCTCCAGTAGATATCGTTGGTGACAAAACGGTTGAAACACTTCGGACAACAACTACTACAGAGTACATCATCGAAACTCGTGAGACCGATGAACTTCCTATCGGATTTAAAGAAACTGTACAAAAGGGTGTACCTGGTAAGAAAGTTAATGTTTATAAGATTACCAAAGTTGGTGATACAATTGTAGGTCGTCAGATTGAATCTGAGGAAGTAATTCAAGAGCCTACGAGAGAAATCGTTTTGATTGGTACAGCGACAGAAACATTTGAGACTGTTACTGAGAAAGAAACTGTTGAATACGAAACAGAGATCAGAACGGACCCAACAAAACCAAAGACTTATCTATTTGAAAATCAAGCAGGTAAGAATGGTTCTGTTGAAAAGACTTACCAAATCAGAAAACTGAATGGTAAGGAAGCAGGTAAGACTTTGACGTCTGAAACAGTGATTGACCAACCAGTCAAACGCATTATCACTGTTGGTAGTGCAGTTGAAAGAGTAGAATACACTACTGATGTCAAGGATGTAGACTTTGAAACAGTAATCGAATACGACTACACGAAACCAAAAGGCTACGAAGAAGTTCGTCAAGAAGGTGAAAAAGGCCGTATTGAAAGTCAATATAAATTGACCTACCTCAATGATGAACTTGTTGACCGTACCTTGGTCAATGAAAATACTCTCAAAGAGAAGAAGGACAAGATCGTTGTTAAAGGTCTAGGTGTGGTTGTATCAATCAGATCCGTAGTAGTTGTCGAAGAAAAAGACTTCAACAAGGTTATTGAAAAAGATGAAACCCAACCAGAAGGCTACAGCAAGATTACTCAAGTTGGATCTCCTGGTACCATCACAACAACTTATGAAGTTACCTATGAGGACGATGTCGAAGTTGCTCGTAAAGAAATCTCAAAAGTTGAGAATCCAAAAGCTGTAGACGAAATCACAGTAATCGGTACTTCTAAGATGACAGAACGTACAGTGGATGAGCAGGTTGACGTTCCATTCAAGACGATTTATGTCTCAGACAATACACTTCCAGCAGGAGAAAGTGTTGTCGACGAAGAAGGAACTCCAGGACAAATTATCCGTACTTTCTTGGTAAGCTATCGAAATGGTAAAGAAATCGGTCGTACCATCGTTTCTGAACATAAGATTACAGATGCAGTCAACCGTGTCGTTCGTGTCGGAAATGCGACACCTATCGTGGAAACAACTGAGCTTGTAGATGAGACAGAATCAATCGATTACAATACTCTCAAAGAGTTTCAGATCAGCTTCCAGCAGGAACAACCAAGGTTATCCAGGCAGGTAAGAAGGGTCAAAAAACAAATCGCTACTCTGTAACGAAAGTAAATGGCGAAGAGACATCTCGTACATTTGTAGAATCTAACATTACTACAGATCCAGTGGATGAAATCATCCAAGTCGGAACTCGTGTCAAAGAAATAAGAGAAGCAAGCGAGACAAGCCCAATTCCATTTACAGTTAAGGTTCGCAAAGACACTACGAAGCCTATCGGCTATCGAGTGACTGAAGTAGAAGGTCAAGACGGTGAGAAGTCAGACCTCTATAAAGTAACCTACATCAATGGTACCGAAACCAAACGGGAACATTTGAAGACAACGGTCGTTAGAGAAGCTGTTGACAAGGTGATTGTCGAAGGTGCAGGAGTAGAACGTGCTCTCTTTGAAATTCAAGAAGACAAGATCACAAGTACAACTGAGTACCGCAACGATGACACACTTCCAGAAGGTGAAACGAAGATTACCCAAGTTGGTGAGGAAGGACTCCTTCGTAAGACAATCGAGAAACGTTACTTCAATGATGAGTTGCGTTCTACGAAATTAGTAGAAAGCAAACTGATCAAAGAAGCAACTCCAACGATCATCTTAGTGGGTACAAAACATGTACCAACCATCAAGGTAGAACAAGACACTCAGACTGAGAAGATTGCCTATAAGACTCAAAACGTCGAAGATCCAGATCTACCAAAGGTCAAACGAAGGTGGTTCAAGTAGGTCGAACTGGTATCATTGAAAAAATTTACCAACTGACTTACAAAGACGGAGTCTTAATCAAGACAGACTTGATCAGTAGCAAGGAAGTTCAAAAAGTTCAGGATGAGATTATCCATATCGGTACTCAAGTCACTGAAACTAAGGAAATCAACACAACAAGTCCAATCCCTTACAATGTCATTATTCGTAAGGATAAGACCAAGCCAGTTGGTTACAGCCTTGTTGAAGTAGAGGGTCAAGAAGGAACACAAACAGACTACTATCAAGTAACTTATGTCAATGGTAAGGAAACGAAACGTGAACATCTCAGAACGGATATTACAGTTCAGCCTGTTAATAAAGTCTTAGTTGAAGGTTCTGGAATCGAGCGTATAATGTTTGAAATTCAGGAAGAGCGAATCACAAGTCCAACGGAATTCCGTAATGACGACACTCTTCCAGAAGGCGAAACAAAGATTATCCAAGAAGGTCAGGATGGATTGATCCGTAAGACGATCGAGAAACAATACTTCAATGACGAAGAACGTTCTTCAAAACTGATCGAAAGTAAAACTGTCAGAGAAGCAGTTCCGACCATCATTTTAGTAGGGACAAACATGTTCCAAATGTTAAAGTGAAGCAGGAAACGCGAACTGAGGAGACTAACTTTAGAACAGTTACCGTTATTGATGAAAACATGCCAAAAGGTGAACGTAAGCTTGTTCAAGAAGGTCGAGCTGGCTTGGTAGAAAAAATTTATCAGCTAACTTATAAAGATGGTGTATTAGTCAAGACGGACTTGATTAGCGTCAAAGAGTTGCGTCCAGCACTCGAACAGATTATCCATATCGGTTCTCAAGTTACTGAAACCAAGGAGATCAGCACAACAAGCGCAATCCCATACAACACCATCGTTCGGGAGGACAAGACTAAGCCTGTGACCTATCGTTTGGTCGAAGTAGAAGGCCAAGAAGGAAGTCAAACAGACTACTACCAAGTAACCTATGTCAATGGAAAAGAAACTCAACGTGAGTATCTAAGAACGGTTATCACGACTCAACCTATCAACCAAGTCGTTGTAGTGGGTGCTGGAGTTGAGCGTACAGTCTTGGTGACTGAGGATGAGGTCATTCCTTACCAGACAGAATACCGCAATGACGAAAGCTTGGCAGAAGGTGAAACTAGAGTCTTCCAAGAAGGCCAAGATGGACTGATCCATAAGACTTTTGAAAAACACTACTTCAATGATGAAGAACTCTCTTCTACATTGGTAGATACCAAGGTTATCAGAAAAGCAGTTACTCGAGTAATCTTAGTTGGAACAAAACGACTTTCTACTGTTACAACAGAGGAGCTAATTGAGATAGAAGTCGTCGCCTTTGAAAAGAGGATCGTCGAGAATCCTAATAAAGCAGAAGGAACAGTCACCCTCTTGCAGGAAGGAAAAACAGGTAAGCGTCAATACAAATACCGTTTGACTATTCAAGATGGTCGTGTCATCAAGAAGGAATTAATCCAAGTGACACTAATCGAAGAACCCGTTCATGAAATTACTGAACTTGGTACAAAAGTAGTGAAGAAGAACGAGAAAAACGACCAATCTCAGGATCAACCTGGTAATAAAGTTGAGGAGCTCAATCATGTTTCAACAAATCCAAAAGCGGAAACCAAAGTTGAATCTATAATAAATAGCCAAAAAGATAGTGGGGAAATCCAAGAAAATCGCTTGCCGATACAGGTGCAGAAGAGAGTTGGATCCTTTCTATCATGGGCTTTATCCTCTCAATTATCACTCTTGGTTTTTTCAATCGTCAAAAAAACGAATGATAAGTGAAAAAAGATAAAAAATACTTTGCAAAGTGAAACAATTATGTTACAATGATAAAAAATTAATAATAAGGAGTTTATTATGCAAACCACAAAAACGAGCATTAAGCGAGTTTTAGCGTTTTTTAGTGTACTAGTTTTGGCTTTGACAGTCGTAACAACGATTTTTGCTGACGAAGTTACAAACTATACCAACAACACGACTATTACCCTCGATGGTAAAGCCATTACTGCTGATACAAAAGTAGGCAGAGGTCAAGCCATGGAAGCTACAAACAGCATTACTTTCCCAGATTCTCAAGCAATCAATGCAGGTGATACACTTGTTCTTGACTTGCCAAAAGAATTGAACTGGCCAGTTAAGTCAGAATTCCCAATCAAAAACGGATCTGAAATCGTTGGTAATGCAGTTGCTGACCCAGCTACTGGTAAAACAACAGTAACGTTCACTGACTATTTCTCTAAAAATCCTAACAATAAGAGAATGTCATTGAAATACGATGTGGTTGTAAATGCTAGTACTGTAACTGAGTCTGGTAAAAAGACATTCAAGTATGGTGAGCAAACTTATAATTTGACTTACGAGCCAGATTCTACTGCGATTGGTCAATATGAGTACAAGTATGGATATCAAGACCCACAAAATCCAAAACGTATCAAATGGAAAGTTATCTTGAACGCTGGTCAAGATAAATTGAACAAGATGGTTATCACAGATGAGCTTGCTGACGGACAAGTATTGGTAGAAGGAAGCCTTCGTGCTGTACGTTACGCAACTCAACCTAAAGCTATCGAAAGCGAAGAGCAACTTACAAAACTTGACCCAACTGACAACTTCACTAAGAAAGCTGTATATACTAAGAACGCTGCAGGTCAAATCACTGGTTTCACTATCAACTTTGGTGACAACTGGAACTGGCCAATGTACTTGGAGTACACTACTGAGTTGACTGAAGCTAAGAAAAAAGGTGATGTAGTTAATAACACCATCAAGTGGAAAGCAGAAAACTTCCCTAACGAACGTAGCTACCCTGCTAAGACCCTCATCTATACTGCGTCTGGTGAAGGTGAAGGGGAAACTACAACCACAACTACAACCACAACTACAACCACAACAACTACTACAACAACTACAACAACTACAACTCCGGAACCAACAACCACCACAACTACAACTCCGGAACCAACAACTACAACCACAACTACAACTCCGGAACCAACAACTACCACAACTACAACTCCGGAACCAACAACTACCACAACTACAACTCCGGAACCAACAACTACAACAACTACAACTCCGGAACCAACAACTACCACAACTACAACTCCGGAACCAACAACTACAACCACCACAACTCCAGAACCAACTACAACAACGACTACAACTCCAGAACCGACAACTACAACCACCACAACTCCGGAACCAACAACTACAACTACTTCTCAACCGAGGAACTCAACAACTACAACTACTACAACTCCGGAACCAACAACTACAACCACCACAACTCCGGAACCAACAACTACAACCACCACAACTCCGGAACCAACAACTACAACCACCACAACTCCAGAGTCAACAACTCCAGAGTCAACAACTCCAGAGTCAACAACTCCAGAGTCAACAACTCCAGAGTCAACAACTCCAGAGTCAACAACTCCAGAGTCAACAACTCCAGAGTCAACAACTCCAGAGTCAACAACTCCAGAGTCAACAACTCCAGAGAAAACAACTCCAGAGTCAACAACTCCAGAGTCAACAACTCCAGAGTCAACAACTCCAGAGTCAACAACTCCAGAGTCAACAACTCCAGAGTCAACAACTCCAGAGAAAACAACTCCAGAGTCAACAACTCCAGAGAAAACAACTCCAGAGAAAACAACTCCAGAGAAAACAACTCCAGAGAAAACAACTCCAGAGAAAACAACTCCAGCCCCAGGAAACCCTGGCGGAAATGGAGATGGTAACGGTGGTGGACGTAAAGCCCTTCTCCCAAGTACTGGTGAAGTCGTAGCAACTGGCCTAGTATTCTCAGGAGTACTTGTCCTATCAGGTGCGATTGTAATGAAACGTAAAATGTCTAAATAATAGAAAAAGAGTTTCCGTATAAAGGAGAGAGCGAAAGCTCTCTCTTTTTTGGAAATAGAGTAGATGGAGAATAGAGATGAAACTATCGATACTCATTACATTACTGAATGAGGAGTTGGTCCTGTCTCAAACGCATGCTGCTATTTCGGGTCAATTAGAGCAGATGCTTGGGAAGGAACTTACTGACTATGAGATTCTCTATGTCGATGATGGAAGTAGTGATAAAACATTTGAACTCATTACAGCCATTGCGGAAGAGAACCCTCATGTAAAATATATTCGATTTAGTCGTAATTTTGGTCGTGAGAGCGGTATTTTAGCAGGCTTCAAATATGCAAGCGGTGATGCGGTAATGGTAATGGATGGAGATTTACAACATCCACCATATCTGATCCCCCTCTTTTTAGAAGCCTATAATGAAGGCTATGATATCGTCAGTGGGCAACGAACTCGAGAAGGGGAGTCCTTTATCGGCAGTACCTTTGCTCGTATGTTCTATTTCTTGTCCAACCGGTCGATGGATGTTAAACTAACGGATGGAAAATCCGAGTTGAGACTCCTTAGTCGTAAAGCAATTGATGCGTTTGTATCTATGCCAGAATACAATCGTTTCAATAGGGCTTGTATGAGTGGATTGGCTTCAAAGAGAAGGTGATTCCTTATAAAAACGAAATCCGTAAAGCTGGTAAGAGTAAGTTTGGTTTTAAAAAATCAATGAACTATGCCATTCAAGGGATTATCTCATTTAATGATCGTCCCCTTCGTGTTTGTATTCAGTTTGGATTTATCTGTTTGGGACTTGCTATTTTGTATCTTGCTTTTGAAATGATGAAGTACATGTTCGCGCAAGGGAATTATGTGAGTGGCTATTTTACAACCATAGCTGCGATCATTCTATTTAGTGGTGTTCAGTTAATATTTATCGGTATTCTTGGGGAATACATTGGAAAAATTTATTACGAAGTGAAGCGCCGTCCTCATTTCATCATTGAAGATACCAATATTGAACAAGCCAATGAGAATAAGATAGGTTAAGATGTATAGGAGATAAAAATGTTAGTTTGGTTCATGCGCTTGCAAGAGCTTTGGAAAAAGAATCCCAAGAGGTTTCTATATGCTTTTAGCGCTTTACTCCCGATGACAATTATGCTTGTTGTTTGGGCCTTTATGGGATCATATCCTTTTGGAACCAAAAGTTTGATGGCAGTTGACTTTGGTCAACAATACATCAGTTTCTTTGGTTTATTAAAAAATGCTGTACTCACTGGGGATCTTTCAAGTTTGAGTTATTCGTTTACTAAGTCCCTTGGTGGAGATATGATTGGGGTCCTCGGATATTATTTAATGAGTCCCTTCAATATCATTTATATTTTGACCCCACTTAAGCATTTTGGTTTTGCAGTGTTTTTGACAATTTGGCTCCGTTATGGCGCAATAGGAATGGCCTTCGCCTTTCTTCTTATCAAGCGCTATAAAGGATTAGAGAAAAGAAAATGGTTAGTGCCACTATTTTCGACAGCATATGCTCTTTCAGGAATGTTGGTTTCTTATCAAATGAACGTCATTTTTTATGATGCTATGATTATGCTGCCGATTGTCATTGTTTACTTGGAAGAATTATTAGATGGTAAAGCCCCTTATCGTTATTCTTTTGCATTGGGTCTGACCGTCCTACTTCAATTTTACATGGGGTACATGATTTCGATCTTTGTTGCTCTGTATGCTTGCTTCTATGTATCTCCTAGGTTGATGATTGATGGAGATCTTAAAGCAAAGATCAAAAACTTTATTGAACCTTTGTTACAGGCTGTCATTTATTCTATTATTGGGATTGGGACAGCAGCAATCCTAATCCTTCCTGTATTCTTCAATTTGGTAGAAAGTAAAGGTCAAGTTGGTGGAGGGATGACCTTCTCCTTAGCCTTCCAGATTAATCCATTGGATATTCTTGCTAAGATGGTGATTGGTGGCTTTGATACGACCTCTGGTTGGTCTGCAGGACCAAACTTACCAAATATCTATATTGGAGCGTTTGGTTTTCTTGGCTTTGTTCTCTACTTTCTCTCTAAGAATGTTTCAAAAGTTAAGAAATGGGCTGCTGGAATTGTTACCCTTGTATTCTTGACATCATTCGTCAATGAGTTTGTAAGTAAGATTTGGCATATGGGGCAAAACCCTGCCGGTTTCTTCTTCCGTTTTTCGTGGTTATTCTCATTCTTCATGTTGGTATTGGCTTACCAAGTAATGAAAGAGAAAGTAGTTATTTCTAAGCTAACTAATCTAGTCATTACAATTGGTTTGGTTCTAGCTGTTATCTACATCCATTCAAATAGCTATACCTTTATTTCGCAAAATTCAACCAAAAGCAGTAACATCCTATTTCTCAAGATACTCAATTCTTCACCTACTAGGGCTTCTGGCTGTTGCTTGCTTTGGTTTCTATACCTACTGGGAAAAATCAAAGAGCAATCAAAGAGAGAAAATCATTCGAATTGGAGTTACTACTCTTTTCTTAGTGATCGCAGGATTTTTGTTGAAACAAGGCTATCTATTCTCACAATTAAGTCTAACAGCAATAATCTATCTGCTTTTATTGCTCCTATTAAATTCTAAATTGTCACGTATTTCAGTAGTCATCGTGTCGGCTTTGAGTATCTTTGAATTTGGATATAATGCCTACCTTTCTCAGGTTACTCTGGGCTATGACGACGTCAATAAATTTTCAGATGCAGCTGTTTCAGTGAAACGCGTGACAGATAATATTCAAGAAAATGCAGATGAAGAATTTTATCGGATTGCAACGACTTTTGCATATTCACGGACGGTACCTTCTCTAGTATCTTATCCTGGCTTAAGTACCTTTAGTTCGAGTTTAGAAAGAAGCACCCTAGATCACTTTGCTTTAATGGGAGACCTAGGTGTCAATGCTGCTACAGAATATACAAATGGGACACCTCTAACAGATGCCTTGTATGGGGTTCGTTATTATATGACGGTGAAAGATTTTGATCCAAAAGAAATAGAAGCAAATCCAGAAAAAGATGTACTTCCATCGTTTTACAAATCGTTTTGATCTAGAGCGCTATTATACAGAAAAAGTATATGAAGATAAGCGATTCCTTGTTTATAAGAACCCAAATTCCTTCCCTCTTGGATATGGAACAAATGCCCTGGTTAAAAATATAAAATTTGGAGTGAATAATGCTATCGCAAACCAAAATATTATTTTAAACTCAATGGAAGGGCATCAAAAGAAAACGAGTGATTATTATGACTACTTTAAGCCGTTAGCTTTTAGTGCCATTGAAACGGAGAATGTCATTGAAGAAAAAGTAGATAAGAACACTGGGGAGGCAATCTATAAAAGAGCAGATTCTTCTAAAGAGGCCATCATTCGATATAAGCTAGTGCCACGTTCAAACTATACTTATTACTTTTTCACACCAGCGGGGTTGATTCCAAAACAAGATTACTCAGTTTTAGTGAGAGGGAAATGGTTGCCAAATAATAAAACATTTACTCAAAGACAACTTTGGCAACTAACTGATAATACTGAAAATCAAGAAACTGTGATTGAGTTTCGATTTAGAACTGATAAAATTGATATGAGTCATGCAGGGGTCTATCGTGCAGATCTTGATCAAATTCAAAAAGTATTAGATAATCGTAAGAAACAAGGTTTAGAAGTAACCAAGTTTTCAAATACCCATATTGTCGGTAATGTAAATATTACGGATGATAGTAAATTTATGATGACTTCAATCCCATATAGCGACGGATGGAAGGTCAAAGTAGATGGGAAATTTGTCCAAACTGAAATCTTGGAATGCCTTCTTATCCTTCCCAATCACAAAAGGGAAGCATAAGATTGAGTTCGTCTTTAAGAAAAAAGGATTTATCCTTGGTAGCTTATTATCAATCGTTTCGATTACTTCCTTAGTGATTATCATGAAACGTTCGAAAGAAACTGTCTAAGCATGTAGGTCTACTATCTTTTAAAAAGAGAGTGGGACAGAAATCGGTAATTCGTTAGAATTCGATTTCGTCGTCCCACCTCCGCACAGTTGAGTAGGGCTGTAAAAGCTGATGAAATCAGCGTAGTAGAGCCCACTCAACCACTGCGTCTTGCTCGATAATCCAAAGACAATTGAGAGGCTAGGACTTTTGTCCCAGCCTCTTTTATTTTCTTTTGGGCGAAATGTGCTTGTCAAAAAGGAAAGGAGAATGAAGTGGTGTAGAAGATTACTGAAAAGGGCTAGTTGACGTATCTTGGTAGCCGAATGCTCCATCATCTATAAAAGGAAATCCACCACATTCGAAGATAGTAAAAAATCGTACCAAGTGGGAAATAAAGTGACAATTTTGTGAAAACTATTGCAATATGACTAAGATTATGTAAAATAAATAGTCAAAATAGCCAAAAATGTATAATTTATTGACGAAACGCTACTTCTTTGTTACTATTCAATGTGTATCAAAGAAAAAATAATATGAAAAAGGAGATACAACAAATGAAGGAATTGTTTAATAGGCGCCAGCGCTTTTCTTTAAGAAAATATAGCATTGGTGTTTGTTCTGTATTATTAGGGACAGCACTTTTTGCTGTCGGAGCGCCGTCAGTAGCTGCGGATGAAGCTGTTTCTGCTTCTCAACCAAGTGAAGTGGTTACAGTATCAAGTCCCCAAGCTGAAGGATCTCAGTCGGCTAAAGAAGTGGCCCCTGAAAACACCAACGCTGAAGGAGCAGAGGCCCCTAAGAGCGCTCCAGTTGCTGAAGAAAAAGCCGCTGAAGCTACAGCAGCAACTGCAGAAAAAGCTGAGGTAGCAAAACCATCTACAGATGAAGTTGTTAAACCAGAAGTTGCTGAAGGAGAAGCAAAAAAAGAAGAAAAATCAGAAGAAGCTAAACCAGCTGCTGAAGCTAAACCAGCAACAGATGAGTCAAACAAACCAAAAGTACGTAGTCGTCGTGCTACTACTAACGAAGCTGTATCTGGAGACCACAACTCTAACCCAGTAGCAGTAAGCACTTACTTAAAAGATGGGGAAAAAGTAACTCCAGAAATTAAAGATGCTAACGGTGCAACTGTAAGCTCTCAACCTGTACCAGCTGGTTACTCTGCTAAAGAAGGCGATTACTATACATACGCTATTTGGGATCTTACTAGATTCAATGAACGTTATGGTACAAAATACTATGCTCGTGCTTATAAGAGATTTGATGAATCTACAGATACAACTGTTGAATTAATCGATAAAACGACTGGGAATGTGGTAGAAACAAGAACGGTAACTTCATCAAGTGGCGTTCAAAAATTCACTACTACCACAGCTGCGTCTAATAGTGAATTAACCTTCCAAGTAGATTATAAAGCTGGACTTGCTCAAGAAAAAGGTAAAACAATTCAACCATTCATTCAAATGGGTATGAAGTTGGAAAGAGTATAACAGATTTAGTGGCTGCTGGACACCAATTGACACCTGCAGAGCAAGCACTTCATACTGCGGTTTATAACGCTCGTACAACAACAGATATTCTAAACGTTGTTGAACCAGCATACAATGGCCGTACAATTACTGATTCAAACGCTAAAATACCAGAGGCAATTAATAAAACAACTTACTATAAAGTAGTTGATAAAAACAATCCTACATTCAATGCAAATAAAACAGATAAAACTGTTCAAGATTACAAAGAAAATGGTAATGAAGTAGATTTAGCTAGATATGCTACTAAAGCTATGGAAGGTCAAAGCTTCACAGCATCTGGTGAACGTCAATTTGATGGATATAAATTGTATCAAACAGCTGATGCAAACGATAAATCTGGTTATGTCAGTCGTCCTTATACTGTTGGGACGAAATTTATGGATGCAGACCGTTATGGTATTAAACGGATTAAAGAAGTTGTTGGAGAAGATGGTTCAGTAGTTATTCGTGTTTATCTTCTTGATCCAAAACAACAAAGTAAACGTTCTGATGGTTCATTAAGTACTGATGGCTACATGTTGATTGCTGAAACTAAACCAATTAAACCAGGTGAAGCTAATACGCAAGAACTAGTTGTTAAAAATCACCTCTTAATACGATTGCACATACTGTAACAGATCCAAAAACAGGAGCGCAAACTCAATATCCAAATGGTAAAGAAGTTGCATTCGATTTCCAAAGTTCAGCAGGATATACACCTAAGAAAACTGTATTCGTACCATTCTTAGGAGATGGAATTGGACACGGTTCAGCTAACGCACAATTAGAACGTGGAGTTGGTGGTATCGGTACAAACGTTGACTTGCTTAACACTTTGACGCCACATAAACAACCGGTTTACTACTATGTCAAACAAGAGCCAGTTGAAGTCACTCCAGAAGTTGAAAAACAATTGGAAGGACGTGTATTAGCAAATGGTGAGTTTACATTCAAACTAAAAGAAGTTCAACCAAATAAATCGATCCAAGCTTATGAAGAAACTGTAACTAACAAAGCAGACGGTAAAGCTACATTCAGCAAATTAACATTTAACAAAGCGGGAACTTACACTTACACAATCACTGAGACTCCAGGTTCAGATGCAAACGTTGATTACGATGCAATGACTGTTACTATGACAGTTACTGTAACTGAAAACACTCAAGGTGAATTACAAGCTGCAGTTAAATACAGTGCTGAAGGTGGATTCAAATCAAGTGCTGATGATAAGGTCTTCAACAACTATGTTGTAGCACCAGTTAAAACTAAATTCGACTTCACTAAGAAATTAGCTGGACGTGAACTGAAAGACGGAGAATTCAAATTCGTTCTTAAAGATGCAAACGGACAAGAAGTTGAAACTGTGACCAACAAAGCAGACGGAACTGTAACATTTACAGAATTATCATTCGACAACTCTAAAGTGGGTATTCACACTTATACTGTAGAAGAAGTGATCCCTGCAGCGAAAGAAGCTGGAATGGTATACGATACTATGAAAGCTACTATTACTGTAGAAGTTGCTAAAAATGGTCACACATTAACAACAGTAACTAACGTAGTTTCTACTGGTGGGGTAGATGCTAATGGTAACGCTACTGATGGAACTGAGGATAAAGAGTTCAACAACAAGATCACTCCTCCAGAAACGCCTGTATTCCAACCAGAAAAATTCGTCCTTAACAAAGAAAAATTTGATATTACTGGTTCAAAACTCGTTGACGATGATCATGAGTTGACAGATGAGTATACAGAAACAAATGCTAACCCATATGTTGATGATACAAACAACAATGAAGCAGAAAACATCAATACGAAAACTGTTGAACGCGGTGATAAATTAGTTTACCAAGTATGGTTGGACACTAAGAATTTCACTGACAAGAACAACATCCAATCTGTAGGTATCTCTGATACATACGAAGCAAATAAATTGACTGTTAACGCTACTGACATCAAGGCTTATGACAGCGTAACTGGTGAAGATGTAACATCTAAATTTGATATTACAGTAGCTAACGGAGTCATTACAGCTACATCTAAAGCTTCTATGAACAAATCTTTAGGTGATGCAGAAAATACTCAAGTTATCGACACAACTAAATTTGCATTTGGACGTTACTACAAATTTGATATTCCAGCAACTGTTAAAGCAGACGTTGCAGGTGGAGTAGACATCGAAAACAAAGCCAATCAGATTGTTCACGTTTACAACCCAGTAAGCAAATCTGTAGAAACTCCAGAAAAACCAACTCAAAAACGTGTGAACAGTGTGCCAATCACTGTAGAATTCAACTTCACGAAACGTTTGGAAGGTCGTGAGCTTAAAGCGAACGAATTTAGCTTCGTACTGAAAGATTCAACTGGCAAAGAAATTCAAACGGTTAAGAATGATGCGGAAGGAAACGTTAAGTTCTCAGCACTTAAATTCAAAAAAGGTGAAGAAGGAGCTCACAAATATACTGTTGAAGAGGTAGCAGGAACAGACACAACTGTAACATATGATACTATGAAAGCAGAAGTAACTGTAACAGTATCACACGATGGAACAGCGAAAGCATTGGTTGCTAACGTAACTGAACCAGCTGACAAAGAGTTCAACAATACAGTAACTCCTCCAACAGAACCTAAGTTCCAACCAGAGAAGTATGTGTTGAATGAAGAGAAATACTCAATCACTGAAAACAAACTTCTTGATGATGATGCTGAGTTGACTGATAAATATGGTGAAACAAATACAAACCCATATGTAGATGGAACTTCAAACAACGAAGCAGAAAACATCAATACCAAAACTGTTAACCGCGGAGATAAGATCTACTACCAAGTATGGTTGGATACAACTAAATTCTCATCAACTAACAAAGAAAACGTTCAATCAGTAGGAATCACTGATGACTTCGATGAAACAAAAGTTGATGTAGATGCTTCAACAATCAAAGCATACGACTCAGTAACTGGTGACGATGTAACAGACAAGTTCGACATCAAGGTTGAAAATGGTGTGATGACTGCAACCCTTAAAGCTGGCTTCACGAAGTCATTGGGTGATGCAGAAAATACTCAAATCATTGACACAACAAAATTTGCATTTGAACGTTACTACAAATTTGATATCCCAGCAACTGTTAAAGCAGACGTTGCAGGTGGAGTAGACATCGAAAACACTGCGGCTCAAGTAGTGAACTACTACAATCCAGTAAGCAAGAAAGTTGAAAAACCAAGCAAACCAACTGAGAAACGTGTAAACTCTGTACCAATCTCAGTTGAATTTAACTTCACGAAACGTCTAGAAGGACGTGAATTGAAAGCGAACGAATTCAGCTTCGTATTGAAAGATTCAACTGGTAAAGAAGTTGAATCTGTAACCAACGACAAAGATGGTAATGTGAAGTTCTCAGCTCTTACATTCAAGAAGGGCCAAGAAGGCGTACACAACTACACTGTTGAAGAGGTTGCAGGAACTGATGCTACTGTGACCTACGACACAATGAAAGCAACTGTAACAATCACAGTTTCACACAATGGTACAGCTAAAGCTTTAGTAGCTAAACTTGGAGACATCGCTGATAAAGAGTTCAACAACCGTGTAACTCCACCAGAAGAACCTAAGTTCCAACCAGAGAAATACGTTGTTTCTGAAGAGAAATTCGATATCACAGGCGACAAGCTCGTTGATGATGATAAAGAGTTGGCAGATAAGGTCGCAGATACCAATGTGAACCCATATGCGGACGATGCATCAAACAACGAAGCTCAAAACTTGAATACGAAGACTGTTAAACGTGGCGACAAGTTGGTTTACCAAGTATGGTTGGATACAACTAAATTCTCTGAAACTAACAAAGAAAACATCCAATCAGTAGGAATTTCAGATGACTACGATGAAACTAAGTTGGAACTTGATTCTACTAAGATCAAAGCCTACGATTCAGTAACTGGCGACGATGTAACAGCTAAATTTGATATTACAGTTAATAACGGAGTCATTACTGCAACTCTTAAAGCTGGCTTCACGAAGTCACTTGGCGATGCGGACAACACTCAAGTTATCGACACAACTAAATTCGCATTTGGACGTTACTACAAGTTTGACATTCCAACAAAAGTTAAAGCAGATGTGGCAGCTGGTGTAGACATCGAAAATACTGCAGCTCAAGTAGTGAACTACTACAACCCAACCACTAAGAAAGTTGAAAAACCAAGCAAACCAACTGAAAAACGTGTGAACAGCGTACCAGTACAAGTAGAATTCAACTTCACGAAACGCTTGGAAGGTCGTGAATTGAGAGCAAACGAATTCAGCTTCGTTCTTAAAGATTCAACAGGTAAAGTTGTTGAAACTGTAAGCAACGATAAAGATGGAAACGTTAAGTTCTCGGCTATCGAATTCAAGAAAGAACAAGCTGGCGTACATAACTACACAGTGGAAGAAGTAGCTGGAACAGACGCAACCGTTACATACGATACAATGAAAGCGAATGTAACAGTTACAGTATCACACGACGGAACAGCTAAAGTTCTTGTAGCTACTGTTGGCGAAATTGCGGATAAAGAGTTCAACAACCGTGTAACTCCACCAGAAGAACCTAAGTTCCAACCAGAGAAATATGTCTTGAATGAAGAGAAATTCTCAATCACTGATAACAAGCTTCTTGATGATGATGCTGAGTTGACTGATAAATATGGAGAAACAAATACAAATCCATATGTAGATCAAGCTAACAACAACGAAGCTCAAAACATCAATACCAAGACTGTTAAACGTGGTCAAAAACTTTACTATCAAGTATGGTTGGATACAACTAAATTTGACGTAGCTAACAAAGATAACGTTCAAACTGTAGGAATCACTGATGACTTTGATGAAACGAAAGTTGATGTAGATGCTTCAGCTATCAAGGCTTACGACTCTGTAACAGGAGCAGACGTAACAGCTAAATTCGATATCACAGTTGAAGGTGGAGTGATCACTGCAACTCTTAAAGCTGGCTTCACTAAGTCACTTGGCGATGCGGACAACACTCAAATCATCGATACAACTAAATTTGAATTTGGACGTTACTACAAGTTTGATATCCCAGCGACTGTTAAAGCAGATGTTGCAGGTGGAGTAGACATCGAAAACACTGCGGCTCAAGTAGTCAACTACTACAACCCAACTTCTAAGACAGTTGAAAAACCAAGTAAACCAACTGAAAAACGTGTCAACAACGTACCGGTTTCAATTGAATTTAACTTTACTAAGAAGTTGGAAGGTCGTGAACTTAAAGCTAACGAATTCAGCTTTCGTTCTTAAGAACGCATCAGGTGAAGTTGTTGAAACTGTAAGCAATGATGCATCTGGTAACGTTAAGTTCTCAGCTCTTGAATTCAAGAAGGGCCAAGAAGGAACTCATACTTACACAGTTGAAGAAGTGAAGGGTACTGATGGAACTGTAGCATACGATACGATGAAGGCAACAGTAACTGTGGAAGTTAAACATGACGGAACAGCGAAAGCTCTCATTACTGACGTAACAGAACCAGCAGATAAAGAGTTTAACAACAAGGTAACTCCACCAGAAACTCCAGAATTCAACCCAGAGAAATACATTCTTAATGAAGAGAAATTCGATATCACTGGCAACAAACTTCTGGATGATGATAAAGAATTGGCAGATAAGGTTGCTGATACGAATGCAAATCCTTATGTTGATCAAGCTGATAATAATGAAGCTCAAAATATCAATACGAAGACACTTAAGAAGGGTGATAAAGTATACTACCAAGTATGGTTGGATACAACTAAGTTCACTGAAGCTCACAATATTCAATCTGTAGGTGTAACAGATAAATATGATAGCGAAAACTTAGACGTCAACGTAGCAGAAATTAAAGCATACGACTCTGTAACAGGAGAAGATGTGACAGCTAAATTTGATATCAAGGTTGAAAATGGTGTGATCACTGCAACTTCTAAGACAGACTTGACTAAGTCACTTGGAGATGCAGAAAACACTCCAGTAATCGACACTGCTAAATTTGCATTCGGACGTTACTACAAGTTTGAGATCCCTGCAACTATTAAAGCAACAGCTAAAGATGGTGTAGATATCGAAAACACTGCTTCACAAACTGTTCACCAATACGATCCAACTAAGAAATCTGTTGAAAAACCAGAAAAACCAACAGAAAAACGTGTCGTTAACATCCCAACTAAAGTTGAATTTAACTTCACTAAGAAACTTGAAGGACGTGAGCTAAAAGAAGGTGAATTTAGCTTCGTACTTAAAGATAAAGATGGAAAAGTTATTGAAACAGTTAAGAACGATGCATCAGGAAACATCAAGTTCTCTGCATTAGAGTTCAAACGTGGAGAAGAAGGAACTCACACTTACACAGTGGAAGAGGTTAAAGGTACTGAAGCAGGAGTTGAATACGATAAGATGGTAGCTACAGTAACAGTAACAGTTACTAAAGAAGGCAAAGTCTTAACGACAACTTCTCAATTACCGGAAGATACTGAGTTCAACAACAAGGTAATTCCACCGAAACCACCAGTAACACCACCAACACCACCGGTGACACCACCAACACCACCGGTAACACCGCCAACACCGCCGGTGACACCACCAACACCACCGGTGACACCACCAACACCACCAGTAACACCACAACTTCCTGCTACAGGTGAAGAACAATCAGCTTCTGCTGCATTGTTAGGTGCTGCTCTTGGTTTGGTAGGACTTGCTGGTCTTGCAAGACGCAAGAAAAACGAAGACTAAACAAGTGGTAAAAACCAACGATTCACACTAGGTTCGTAAATGCTTTAGTTTTCCACAAGGAGGCCTCGCTCTAAGGAGTGGGGCCTTTTTGTTATTTCTTGAAAGCATTGAAATCACGTCTCGCAATATGATACAATAGAGGATATTTACAATAGTTAGGACAAAGATATGCTTATTTCGATTATTTCACAAGGCTTGATCTGGGCTATTTTGGGGCTAGGGATCTTTATGACCTTCCGTATCTTGGATTTCCCAGATATGACCACAGAGGGTTCCTTTCCATTAGGAGGAGCCGTTGCGGTAACTCTGATTACCAAAGGGGTTCACCCTTTATTAGCCACCCTGGCGGCCATTGGTGCGGGGTGCTTGGCTGGATTGGCTACAGGTCTTCTTTATACCAAAGGAAAGATTCCGACGCTGTTATCGGGGATTTTGGTGATGACTTCCTGTAACTCAGTCATTCTCTTTGTGATGCAACGGGCCAACCTGGGTTTACTCGGATACTCAAATCCAAGATATGATTCCCATCGCGAGTGGCGTAAACGAGATTATCATCGGGATCATCTTTGTAACTCTGGTGATTGCTGCCATGCTCTTCTTTTTAGATACTAAATTGGGACAGGCCTATATTGCGACAGGGGACAATCCTGAGATGGCTAAAAGCTTTGGGATCCATACCAGCCGGATGGAGTTGATGGGGCTAGTAGTTTCTAATGGGATTATCGCCTTGTCAGGTGCCTTGATGGCCCAGCAAGAAGGCTATGCAGATGCTTCTCGAGGGATCGGGGTCATCGTTGTTGGTTTGGCTAGCTTGATTATCGGAGAGGTCCTTTTCTCAAAACTAACCTTAGCAGAACGTTTGCTCAGTATCGTTATTGGATCAATCATTTATCAATTCTTGATTTGGGCTGTGATTGCCATCGGTGTCAATACCAGCTACATTCGCATCTTTAGCGCTATCATCTTGGCGATCTGTCTCATGATTCCAACCTTTAAAGAGAAACTGCTGAAAGGAGTCAAACTCAGCAAATGACCGCAATTGTAGAATTAAAAAATGCCACCATCGTGGTGAACAATGGCTTGAATGAAGAAAAAGTCATTTTGGACAATGTCTCTTTGGAGATTCATGAGCATGACTTTATCACCATTCTTGGGGGCAATGGTGCTGGTAAGTCAACCCTTTTCAACACCCTGGCTGGAACTCTGCCTCTGACCAGTGGTCAAGTCTTGATCAAGGGAGAGGACGTGACGCACTATGGTCCGGAAAAACGGGCCAAATACCTATCCCGGGTCTTCCAAGATCCAAAGATGGGGACGGCTCCTCGTATGACAGTGGCTGAGAATCTCCTGATTGCAAAATTTCCGAGGAGAAAAAGCGGGGCTTGGTTTCCTCGTCGCCTTGCCCAGTACAAAGACGAGTTTAAAGAGGTTTTGAGCCAGATTGGCAATGGTTTAGAGAAGCATGTCGATACAGCGGTAGAATTCTTATCTGGTGGACAACGTCAAGCTCTGAGCCTGTTGATGGCTACCCTGAAGCGTCCTGAACTCTTGCTCTTGGATGAGCATACAGCTGCTCTCGATCCCAAGACGAGTCAGGCCTTGATGGAGCTGACGGATCGATTTGTAAAAACGGATCGACTGACTGCCTTGATGATTACCCACCATATGGAAGATGCCCTCAAGTACGGGAATCGCTTGATTGTCATGAAGGATGGAAAGATTATCCAGGACTTGAACCAAGAGGAAAAGGCTAAGATGGACCTGTCTGATTACTACCGTTTCTTTGAGTAAATTTAGAAACTAGTTTCAGCGTGTAATCGCTTGCAATACCAATATTAAAGGAGTATACTATAGGTGAAGATAAGGGAGAAGGGGTTGATACCAATGCCTTATAGATTCATACATTAGGTTACTTCGTTTTAGGTCTGTCTTCGCTGACACTTGTCCGTGCTCTTTATGAAAAGAGCCTTAACGCCGGAAATGTTAAATCGGTTGAGCCGTCAAGTAAGTCTGCTTAACTTACTAAATGACATTGAAATACGTGTAAATAGTAGTGGAAGCTTTAGATGGTTTTCGAACTTCGGTATGCTCAACTGAGTGCTTTGTAACAAAACTGAAAGAGAAATTGCAAAGAAAACCACTGGTATGTGAAAACGTACCATGAAAAGAAATGAAAATCATAACTGTTGTTTTCGTTAGCCTAAATGGTTAATCGCCTCTTGTCAGTGAAGCAGACCAGACCTCTAGTCCCGTAAGACTGGAGGTCTTTTTGTCTGTCATGCTAGAAAGTTGAGGTGAGGTCAGTGGGATTGCCATACGCACATGAATATAGCTGTCGAGATCACTTTAAAGAAAGAGCAATGGAACGATTTGGGGTCGATAAAGAGCAGTTGAAACGCTGGGTCAATCAACATGTGCCCTCGCTTCATCATTTTGATAGCAGTTTTGATCAACGGCCTGATACGGAAGCCTATGTAGCAGAGGACGGTGTCGTCTTTGTGTGTGATCTGAAGAAGCGAGAATTTATTACTTGCTTCCAAGCGGTCAATTTGACGGTGGATGAAGAGCAGAAGGAAGTCTGTCAAGATATTCATCGTGAGAATGTGCTCGCCTATAAACATAGCCAAAGCAAGCTCCTGAATCGCTACCGTTTGAAAGAGGCGAAAGAGTTACTGGCCAATATTGAAGAGCATGTTGATCGGTTTTATAGTTTGTCCCAAACCCTCAAGAAAGGGGCTCTCAGCGATCGGAATTACCACCACCTAGAAGAACTGTTAAATGAATTTCATGTGATCAAGGCGGCGATACGGGTGATTGAGAATAAGAAAAATGACTATCATACGGACTAGCGTCTCTTTAGCAAGCTGACATTCTATGCTGTCGTCTTGGGTTTTGATAAGGGTTCCTCCATCAAATGATGGAGGGCTTTTGTTTGGTCTGACTTTTGAAAAAATCGTGAAAAAATAGTATAATGTTCTAGATATGCAAGAAAATTGCAAAACTGTAATTCGACTTGGTGAGCCAAGGACCGTAAGTATGAACCATCACATAAAGGAGAAAACATGAGTAACATTAAGTTGATTACTTTAGGTGGAGTCCGTGAAAACGGGAAAAACCTCTACATAGCTGAAGTAAATGGCTCTATTTTTGTTTTGGATGCTGGTCTCAAGTATCCAGAAAATGAGCAACTAGGGGTCGATGTCGTTATTCCCAACATGGACTACCTCTTTGAGAATAGCGATCGTATCGCAGGAGTCTTTTTAACGCACGGGCATGCGGATGCCATTGGAGCCCTTCCCTATCTTTTAGCGGAGGCTAAAGTTCCCGTATTTGGGTCAGAGTTGACCATCGAGTTGGCCAAACTCTTTGTCAAGAGCAATGACAGTGTCAAGAAGTTCAATGATTTCCATGTAATCGATGCCAACTCAGAGATTGATTTTGGAGGAACCGTTGTTTCCTTCTTCCAGACAACCCACTCTATTCCAGAAAGTTTAGGAATTGTCATCAAGACTTCTGAAGGAAGTATCGTCTATACAGGAGACTTCAAGTTTGACCAGACAGCGAGTGAGTTTTATGCGACAGACTTTGCTCGTTTGGCAGAGATTGGACAAGAAGGCGTCCTCGCTCTCTTGAGTGACTCTGCCAATGCCGATAGTAAGATTCAAGTGGCTAGTGAGCAAGAGGTTGGGGATGAAATCCTAGATACGATTGCTGACTGGGATGGTCGTATCATTGTAGCCGCTGTTGCAAGTAACCTATCACGGATCCAGCAAGTCTTTGACGCAGCTGCAGAGACAGGGCGCCGGGTTGTCTTGACTGGATTTGACGTAGAAAATATTGTCCGGACAGGGATTCGTTTAAATAAACTTTCTTTGGCCAACGAAAAAATATTGATCAAGCCAAAAGAAATGTCTCGTTTTGAGGATCATGAATTGATTATTCTTGAAACGGGTCGGATGGGTGAACCAATCAACGGCCTCCGTAAAATGTCCATTGGCCGTCACCGCTATGTTGAAATCAAGGATGGCGACTTGGTCTATATCGTAACAACTCCATCTATCGCTAAAGAAGCGGTTATGGCACGTGTAGAAAACATGGTCTATCAAGCAGGCGGAGTCGTAAAAGCGATTACCCAAAGCTTGCGTGTATCAGGACATGGAAATGCGCGTGATCTTCAATTGATGATCAACCTCCTGCGCCCCAACTATCTGTTCCCAATCCAAGGGGAATACCGCGAATTGGATGCCCATGCACGGCTTGCGATGGAAGTGGGGATTTTGCCTGAAAATATCTTCATTCCGAAAAAAGGCACCATCATGGAATATGACAATGGTGACTTCGTTCCTGCAGGTAGCGTCTCTGCTGGAGATGTCCTCATCGATGGGAATGCCATTGGGAGATGTTGGAAATGTCGTCCTCCGTGACCGGAAAGTCCTTTCAGAAGATGGTATCTTTATTGTAGCTATTACGGTTAACCGTCGTGAAAAACGCATTATCTCGAAGGCAAAAAGTTCACACTCGTGGCTTTATCTATGTGAAGAAGAGCCGCGATATCTTGCGCGAAAGTGCTGAGATTGTCAACCAAAGTGTGGAAGAATACTTAGCCCAGGACAGCTTCGATTGGGGCGAGCTCAAGGGTGCTGTTCGTGATAGTTTGGCCAAGTACCTCTTTGACCAGACCAAACGTCGACCAGCTATCTTGCCAGTCGTCATGGAAGTACGCTAGGATTAAGATAAGAGGAAAAAGTCGATCGTCGGCTTTTTTTCTTGTCAAGTAAAAGAAGAAATAGTGAGGAAAGATAGATGGCAGTAATGCAGATTGAATACTATTCAGAAGCGCTCGCAATGGAGTGGGGGATCAACGTCCTCTACCCAGATGGATCTCGGGTAAAAAATCCGGATGATCAAGATATCCCGGTCCTCTATCTCCTTCATGGGATGAATGGCAATCAGTACTCCTGGTTGAAACGGACCAATGTGGAACGGATCCTACGGTCGACCAATCTGATTGTTGTCTTGCCTAATACCAATAATGGTTGGTATACGGATACCCAGTATGGTTATCCTTACTACACAGCCATCGCAGAGGAATTGCCTAAGACCTTGGCACGCTTCTTCCCCAATATGACCAAGAAGCGGGAGAAAACCTTTATCGCTGGTCTATCGATGGGGGGCTATGGATCTTTCAAACTGGCCCTTCAAACCAATCGCTTCTCGCATGCTGCTAGCTTTTCTGGTGCTCTTAGCTTTGAGGGGCGTCAACTAGCAGATACCGATCTTGGCAGTAAGGCTTATTGGCAAGGGGTCTTTGGAGAGCTAGAAGATTGGACGACGAGTCCTTACTCCTTGGAGAGCATTGCGGAGAAGTACTCAGATAAAAAGACGGTCTTATGGGCGTGGTGTGGTGAGCAGGATGCTCTGTATGAGGCCAACAATACAGCTGTTGATCATCTGAAGGACCTCGGTTTTGATATCACCTACAGCCATGGACCAGGAAAACATGAATGGTTTTATTGGGAGCGGGAGTTGGAGCATTTCTTAGCAACCCTGCCAATTGATTTTGAACTAGAAGAACGACTCGATTAGGAAGCTACTCATGCAGAGATATGCTATAATAGAGTGAAAAGTGCCTGGGCCAGTTAGAAGAGAAGCCCAGAATCAATGAACAATTAGGAGAAACATACGTGACTAAAGATATTCGTGTGCGTTATGCACCAAGTCCAACCGGACTACTACACATCGGAAATGCTCGTACAGCATTGTTTAACTACTTGTATGCGCGCCACCATGGTGGAACCTTTATCATCCGTATCGAAGATACGGACCGTAAGCGCCACGTCGAAGATGGAGAACGTTCCCAGCTGGAAAACCTTCGTTGGTTGGGTATGGACTGGGATGAAAGTCCAGAGACGCATGAGAACTACCGCCAGTCTGAACGTTTGGAACTCTATCAAAAATACATTGACCAACTCTTGGCCGAAGGAAAAGCCTACAAGTCTTATGTGACAGAAGAAGAGTTGGCGGCAGAGCGTGAACGCCAAGAAGCAGCAGGTGAAACACCTCGCTACATCAACGAATACCTTGGCATGAGCGAAGAAGACAAAGCAGCTTATATCGCAGAACGTGAAGCAGCGGGAATTATCCCTACGGTTCGTTTGGCAGTGAATGAGTCTGGTATCTACAAATGGCATGATATGGTCAAAGGCGATATTGAGTTTGAAGGTGGCAATATCGGTGGTGACTGGGTTATCCAAAAGAAAGATGGTTACCCAACTTACAACTTTGCCGTTGTGATCGATGACCATGACATGCAAATCTCTCACGTCATCCGTGGAGATGACCACATTGCCAATACACCAAAACAGCTCATGGTTTATGAAGCGCTTGGATGGGAAGCTCCAGAGTTCGGTCACATGACCTTGATCATCAACTCTGAAACTGGTAAGAAGTTGTCTAAACGCGACACTAATACTCTTCAATTTATCGAAGATTACCGGAAGAAAGGGTACCTTCCAGAAGCAGTCTTTAACTTTATCGCTCTTCTTGGTTGGAACCCTGGTGGGGAAGACGAAATCTTCTCTCGCGAAGAACTCATCAAGCTCTTTGATGAAAACCGTCTCAGCAAGTCTCCAGCAGCTTTCGACCAAAAGAAAATGGACTGGATGAGCAATGAGTACATCAAGAATGCGGATCTTGCGACCATCTTTGAAATGGCTAAACCATTCCTCGAAGAAGCAGGACGTTTGACAGACAAGGCTGAAAAATTGGTGGAACTCTACAAACCACAAATGAAGTCAGTGGATGAAATCGTTCCATTGACAGACCTCTTCTTCTCAGACTTCCCAGAATTGACAGAAGCTGAGCAAAGAAGTCATGGCTGGTGAAACGGTTCCGACTGTACTTGAAGCCTTCAAAGCAAAACTCGAAGCCATGTCAGACGATGAGTTTGTGGTAGAAAATATCTTCCCGCAAATCAAAGCAGTCCAAAAGGAAACTGGTATCAAAGGGAAAAACCTCTTCATGCCAATCCGTATCGCCGTTTCAGGAGAGATGCACGGACCAGAATTGCCAGAAACCATCTACTTGCTTGGTCGCGAGAAATCTATCCAACACATTGAAAAAATGTTGGAAGAAATTGCAAAATAGGAATACATTTATTCTTATTTAAGAATGTTGACAGAGGCTTATAGATTGCATTATAAAGAAGTAAGTGTCAAGATTGCTACTCTAAAATCTCAGAAGGAGATTGGAGAAGGACTCTGGGTATTTTGTCAGCTATAATGGGTGAGGAAACGTTACACCTTGGAGAGGATCGAATTGGTTCTCTCCTTTTTGATGTTCAAAACGATGAAAATTCTAGTTTTAAAGTGGTCAATGTTCTGGAAAGCAACAGTATTTTGCTTGATGCCTTTGATGAGGTTATTGGTAGCTTTTAGTTTTACATTTGAGTAGGGGAGTTCCATGTGTTAATGGTCTTTAGAGATTTATGGGACTTATTTACAGCAAAAAAACTCCATCATTCCTTATATACTAGAGTAATTAAAGCATTTTAAAAAAGAAGTAGTTTTAGTGTCTACTTTTTTTTGATGATCCCTCCTGGTATTTTATGGTATACTGAAAGCGATAAAATGATTGGAGATCAAGATGAAAAAGATTCCTTTAGCATTTTCAGGCTGCCTGTTAGGTTTAGCAGGGGCTGGAAACCTTCTGTCTGATACCTTCCCAGTTCTGGCTCATTTCTTCAGTTTGACGGGTTTGATCCTATGGGTTTTCTTTTTATGTCACCATCTGATCTACTGGTCAGAAACCAAGATTGAACTACAAGAACCGGCCCTTCTATCTGGGATGGCGACCTTCCCCATGGCTGGGATGATTTTATCGACTTATCTCTTACGACTCTTTCCGACATTTGGAGGACTCGCCCAGGCAGTTTGGTGGACTGCTTTCCTCTTAGATTGTGGCTTGATCTTCTACTTTACCAAGACCCATATATTGGCAAAACCAAGAGCCAATGCCACCCCTAGTTGGACCGTTCTTTATGTGGGGATTGCTGTTGCTGCCTTGACCTATCCAGTGGTAGGAGTGGTTGGGCTGGCCTATCTGACTTTCGGATTTGGCTTTGTCTTAACCTTGATTCTTTACCCCTTGATCTACCAGGGGTTGAAGACCGCCCCTTTACCGAGCCACTTATTAGGGCAGAAAGGCATCTATTGTGCCCCCTTTTCTCTTCTGTTAGCGGCCCTGGTTCGTGTGGGTGGAGCCAGTCTACCTGTTTGGCTGTTATACACCATGGTCGGACTCTCTCAAGCTTTTTATTTCTTCGTTTTAACGCGTCTACCTAGAATGATAAAAGAGGGCTTTCAACCAGCCTTTTCAGCCTTAACCTTCCCGACGGTCATCACAGCTACTTCCCTAAAAATGGCCCAAGGCCTATTGCACAGTTCTCTGTTAAGGCCCCTTGTCTGGTTAGAAACCATTCTGTGTCTAGCCATTCTTGTGTCCGTGCTTGTAGGCTTTGTGATTTACATAAAAGGGGAGAACGAGCATTCCAATAGAAATTAGAGGTCAGAGACGGTTGTCTCGACCTTTTTGGGTTCACTTTCTAATTGAATCCTAGGAATGATTATGGTAAGATGCAATAAATCATTTTTTTGTCTCCCTCGAAAGGAATGTATGAAATTTTTTTAAAGACAAAGGCCAAGCTCTTTTTATCCACTCTTACTACTGGTCTTCTATATCTTAGTTCGGCCACAATTTCGCGAGTTGGCCCAACTAGTCAGCAACCAAGTCGGCCAAGCTCTTAGCTATTTTTGGACCCTTCTCTTTTTAGAGGCAGGTTATTTGATACTTGTTTTTTCATTGGTAAAGAAATACAGTCCACGTATGGTTTTTCAGTGGGCGAAGAAGAAACAATTCCTTCCCGCTATCTACGCTACTATATTCTCCAGTTGTGCCATCTACTGGCTAGACTACTTTCTTAGTGGGTTCACCAAAGGACGTCTAGCTATTTATCACTCTTTTCCGGTGACCTTGGAAGCCTTAGGATCTCTCATCCTCTTTGTATTAGTGGTCATCATTCGACCGATGACCGTGGAACTGATCTTTCGTGGAGCGCTTGTCCAAGCCTATTTTAAAAAATGGCCCTTCTACGCGAGTGTATGGGCCCCAGCCCTTATCTATAGTGGACTTCAATTCCTCCAGCATCCTTTTACTTTTTTGAGTTTTTTGATCTATACCATCCCCGCCCTTATTTTTGGATTATTGAATGAAAAGACGGGCTCATTGTATTATCCTATCCTTGCTCATATCGGCTTGAACTTCATTTATAGCTTACCCATCATCTTATCAACCCTCCAGCATCTCTTCTCCTAGCCGTTTTGACGGCACTGGAGGAGGCTTTAAACCAAGAGCCAGAAGGTCGTTGGTTTTTTTTGAAATTATGGTATAATAGAATAAATTTAAAAGAGGGAGTGGGAGTTTGAGAAAAAGCTATCGTGTCAAGCGAGAAAAAGATTTCAATGCCATTTTTAAAAGCGGCAAGAATTGTGCAAATAGAAAATTTGTCATCTACCGTTTGCCACAAGAGCAGCCCCATTTCCGTGTCGGCTTATCCGTGAGTAAAAAACTAGGAAATGCTGTGACACGCAACCGAATCAAGCGCTTGATTCGTCATGTTTTAATGAAGCACCAGGATCATCTTGTAGCAGATGATTTTGTTGTGATTGCTCGAAAGGGAGTTGAAGAACTGGATTTTGATCAGGTCGAAAAAAATCTAGTCCATGTATTAAAATTAGCGCAAGTCTATCGTCAGGAAAGGTAATTACGTGAAAAAGAAACTAAAAGTAGCTAGCTTACTCGGAGGGGCCCTCCTATTATTAACAGCCTGTGGAACGTCTGAAGTGACTTCCCAATCATCAGGAGTTTGGGAAAAATTCGTTTACTTCTTTGCAGAAGTCATCCGTTTCCTTTCTATCGGAGGAAACATCGGAGTCGGGATTATCCTCTTCACTCTCTTGATTCGGACCATTCTCTTGCCAGTTTTCCAATACCAAATGACCTCCTCGCGCAAAATGCAGGAGATTCAGCCACTTGTAAAAGAAATCCAGGCCAAGTATCCTGGGAAGGATTTGGAAAGCCGCACTCGCATGTCAGAAGAAATGCGGGCCCTCTACAAAGAAAAAGGTGTCAAGACTTCCTCTGCCTTCTTGCCATTGCTTGTTCAAATGCCAGTCTTGATGGCTTTGTTCCAAGCATTGAGTCGGGTAGAATTCCTAAAAGTCGGTCATTTTCTTTGGTTGGATTTGAGCGCAACAGACCCAACCTTTATTTTGCCAGTTTTGGCAGCCGTCTTCACCTTCTTTAGTACCTGGTTGAGCAACAAAGCTATGCCAGAAAAAAATGGTGGAATGACAGCCATGATGTATGCAATGCCCGTGATGATTTTCTTCTTCGCTATGTACTCAGCCAGCGGGGTGGCTCTCTACTGGGTAGTTTCCAATGCTTACCAAGTTGGGCAAACTTACCTATTGAACAATCCATTTAAGATTATTGCGGCGCGTGAAGCAGAGCAACAGGCAATCAAAGATCTAGAAAAACAAAAACGACGTGCATTTAACAAAGCACAGAAAAAGAAAAACTAAGAAGGAGTTTGACAGATGGTCCAATATAAAGGAGTCAATGTTGAAGAAGCCATTCAAAATGGTTTGAAAGAATTAGATATTCCGCGCATGAAAGCACATATTACTGTCGTTTCTCGTGAAAAGAAAGGTTTCCTCGGTCTCTTTGGTAAGAAGCCAGCCGTGGTAGACATCGAACCAATTGCAGAAACTACAGTGACAAAAGCCAATCAACAAGCTGTTAAGGGAGTTCCTGAGGAAATTAATGCTCAAAACGAACCTGTCAAGAGTGTCAGTGAAGAGACTGTTGATTTGGGGCGCGTGGTAGCAGCGATTAAAAAAGTTGAAGAAGAAGGCCAAGAAGTTTCGGAAGAAGTGAAGGCTGAGATTCTCAAACATGAGAAGGCTCCTGAAACCATTCTTGAAGAACAGGGTCATGGAGAGATTCTCGATTCAAGTCTTAACGAAGCCGAGACCCGCCAAACGTCTGATTTTGCTGGCTTAGGCATTGAAGTAGAAGAAAGCTATGACATTGAAAAGGTTGTCTCTGATGTCACTGCCTATGTTCAAACCGTTATTGATGAAATGGATGTCGAAGCTAGCATCTCAAGCAGCTACAACCGTCGCACCATCAATATGCAAATTGATACCAATGAGCCAGGTCGTGTCATTGGCTACCACGGGAAAGTTCTCAAGGCCCTTCAATTGTTGGCACAGAACTACCTTTACAATCAGTATTCTAAGAATTTCTACATTGCGATCAACGTTAATGATTATGTTGAACACCGTGCAGAAGTCCTTCAAAGCTATGCGCAAAAATTGGCAAGTCGTGCCCTAGAAGAAGGTCGAGCGCAACATACAGATCCAATGTCTAATAGCGAACGCAAGATCATCCACCGCATCGTATCGAAAATGGATGGAGTCACCAGCTATTCTGAAGGAGAAGAACCAAATCGTTACGTTGTCGTTGATATTGAAGGTTAATCTGCCGTCTAAAAAGGAAGATGCTAAAGGGAGAGAGGGGTGTAAGCTTGCTCTCTCCTTTTCTGTCTGAGAAAGGAAAACTAGCATGTATAGTAAGATAAGAGACTTTTTGAATTGTCAGGGAATCAAGTACCTAGCCCCTGCTAAAGCTGGTGAGGATGCAGAGCGAATGGTAGAGTATCGCGAGTTAGGGCAAGAAGCTCGGCAGGAATTCACCCACTTGGTCAGCGATTTTCAGAAGCTCTTTCCGCATTTAAAACAAGATCGGACCAGTCAGTGGATGAATCAAGCTCAAATTCTTCGCCCTCATTTTTTTGGGCTTATCTCCAAGGAGAGGGAGATCCAGGATCCGATGTTTGCCTTGCGACTTTATGGTGATGCGAAGGACTTTGGTGTGTCCCTGGAAGTAAGTTTTATCGAACGCAAGAAGGATGAGGAGAGTCTACAAAAGCAGAACCGCGTTTTAACTCTTCCGGTTTTTTCGCCAGTCTATTACTTCGCCCAAATAGAAGGTGTCAGTCAACGATTCCAAGGGACAGAAGCCAATCGCCAGAGACTTCTCAAAGGTGTGGAAACTGGCCAGGTCCGAAAGGTCTTGGTAAAAGTCGATGTCAATCTATCGCAAGCGACGAGTCAAGATGCCATTCTTGAGGAATTAAAAAAAGGAATGGCTAGCTTGCTTCCCTACTATGAAGCGACTCGTCAAAGGATAGAAGGAGATGCCCAATAAAAGCGGTATCATTGAACCTGCCCCAACAAATTTTTCATAGCTATTGACAAACAGACGTGAATCAGATAGAATAGTAAAGTATGTTTAGTAACTGATCACATTATAGCCGGCTAAACGAATACAAAATCTATGAGGAGGTATTCATCGTGAAACGTACTTATCAACCAAGTAAACTTCGTCGTGCGCGCAAACATGGTTTCCGTCACCGTATGGCAACCAAAAACGGTCGTCGCGTATTGGCAGCTCGTCGTCGTAAAGGACGCAAAGTTTTGGTGCATAATTCAGATAAAAAACTAAAAACCAGTAGAAACTCGAGACTACTGGTTTTTGTTTTGACAAAAGTGTATTCAGCTAGGCTTTCTGTTATAATAGAGTGAGAAAAATCGTAGAAAAGGATCCATATGCAAATTTTTGATACCCATACTCACCTCAACGTTGAAGAGTTTGCAGGGAGAGAAAAAGAGGAATTAGAACTAGCTAAAGAGCTGGGAGTCTTTGCCCACAATGTTGTTGGCTTTGACAAACCAACCATCGAACGAGCAATAGCCTTGGCCGACCAGTACCCAGAAGTTTATCTCACACTTGGTTGGCATCCCACTGAGGCGGGCGACTATAGTCCTGAGGTAGAGGCTTATCTAGTGGAGCAGTTGAAACATCCTAAAGTTGTCGCCTTAGGAGAAATCGGCCTGGACTACCACTGGATGACGGCACCAAAAGACGTTCAAGAAAAGGTTTTTCGTCGTCAGATCCAACTGTCTAAGGATTTGGACTTGCCTTTTGTAGTGCATACGCGTGATGCTCTCGAAGACACTTATGCCATTATCAAGAGTGAAGGAGTGGGTCCACGCGGTGGGATCATGCATTCTTTCTCAGGAAGCTTAGAGGAAGCTAAGCGCTTCATGGATCTGGGAATGATGATCTCTTTTTCTGGAGTGGTCACGTTTAAGAAAGCAACAGATGTCCAAGAAGCGGCAACTGGCCTTCCGCTCGATAAGATCTTGGTTGAGACAGATGCCCCTTATCTGGCACCAGTTCCTAAGCGAGGCCGGGAAAATAAAACAGCCTACACCCGCTATGTAGTGGATCATATTGCAACACTACGTGACTTGACAACAGAAGAAGTAGCTCAAGCCACCTATGACAATGCGAGAAAGGTATTTGGCCTTGACTGAGAAAAGAAAAATACCAGAAGTGATTGTTGTTGAAGGCAAGGATGATACGGCCAATCTGAAACGCTATTATGAGGTGGATACCTATGAGACACGTGGATCCGCCATTAATCAAGATGACCTAGAACGAATTGCCACCTTGCAGGAGTTGCGTGGAGTCATAGTTTTTACGGATCCGGATTACAATGGGGAGCGCATTCGTAAGATCATCATGCAAGAAATTCCGCAGGCCAAGCATGCCTTTTTAAATCGTGGCGAAGCAGTACCCAAATCAAAAACCAAGGGCCGTTCCTTGGGGGTCGAGCATGCCAGCTTTGAAGACTTAGAAAAAGCCCTTGCTGGACTGATGGGCTCTATGAAGATGAGCATTTCTTTGATATTACCAAATCAGATCTGATGCGACTCGGACTGCTGATGGGCAGTGAAAGTCGCAAACGACGGGAATATCTAGGAGAAGCCTTGCGCATCGGCTACTGCAATGGCAAACAACTGCTTAAACGCTTGGAATTGTTTGGGGTAACATTAGCGGAAGTTGAAGAAACGATGGCTAGTTATTAAAAAAGAGATAGAGGTAGAAGATGGGATTGTTCGACCTGTTTACAGATAAGAAAAAAGTGATCGGCTTTTCTTTGGAGAATGTTCACGCAGAACATCAAAAGAATCCACGGCATTTTTTGATTCCAAGTCAAGAAGAAATCAACCAATTGAAGCTTGGGGACCAGGTTCGCCTCATCTTTGTGCTGGATACAGTCTTGGAGAATGGGTGTCGAGCAGAGCGTATGTGGGTCGAACTCACTGAAATCCGCGATGGGAAGTTCAAAGGACGTTTAACCAATCAACCCGCTTATATTACCTCCATCCAGCTTGGAGATGAGCTGCATTTTGCGCAGGAACATATAGCAAGCCTGATGGTTCCTCCTCTGAATCTTGATACGCAAAAAGGGGCCATGATTACCAAGGATTGCTTCCTACGACGTGAGATTAATTGGGCGCTTCACGATGTCCCTCATCATCCACAAGATAGTGGTTGGCAGTTCTTTACAGGTTATGAGTCCCAGGAAGATTTGGACGATCCATCTAAGATTACCATTATTAGTCTTGAAGATGCCTTGGAAATGGAGCCCTTGCTGGAGACTGTCTTAGATAAGAATGGGGGAGCTTATGTCTACCAAGCGGAGCAGAATGCCTTTGTGGAAGACTGTTAGACTAGCCTGCGGAGAAAAAAGAGAGTATGTCTCACCCTAAACTGATTAGAAAAGAGAAAAAATGAGAATTGCAGATTATAGCGTGACAAAGGCAGTGCTAGAGCGTCACGGTTTTACCTTTAAAAAATCCTTCGGTCAAAACTTCTTGACCGATACCAACATCCTTCAAAAGATTGTGGATACGGCTGAGATTGATAAGCAGGTCAATGTCATCGAAATCGGTCCTGGAATTGGAGCTCTCACTGAGTTTTTGGCAGAAAATGCCGCAGAAGTGATGGCCTTTGAGATTGATGACCGCTTGGTTCCTATCTTAGCGGATACCTTGCGGGATTTTGACAATGTCACGGTTGTCAACCAAGACATCCTCAAGGTAGACCTCAACCAGTACATCGCAGAGTTCAAAAATCCAGAGCTTCCGATCAAGGTGGTGGCCAACCTTCCTTATTACATCACGACTCCCATCCTCATGCACTTGATCGAGTCTAAAATTCCTTTCCAAGAATTTGTGGTCATGATGCAAAAAGAGGTGGCAGATCGCATTTCAGCCGAACCTAATACCAAGGCTTACGGGTCTTTGTCCATTGCAGTCCAATACTATATGATCGCTAAGGTAGCCTTTATCGTGCCTCGCACCGTCTTTGTGCCAGCGCCAAACGTTGATTCTGCCATCCTCAAGATGGTGCGTCGCCCAGAGCCAGCAGTGGCAGTTAAGGATGAAGATTTCTTCTTCTCTGTTAGCAAGGCTAGCTTTGTCCACCGTCGCAAAACGCTTTGGAACAACTTGACCAGCCGCTTTGGCAAGACCGAAGAAATCAAAGCCAAATTGGAAGCAGGGATCCAAGCTGCAGGCCTGCAACCTTCTGTACGAGGAGAAGCCCTTAGCTTAGAAGACTTCGCCCGCTTGGCAGACGGTCTTCTAGAAGCCGGGATCAAATAATAGAAAAGACATGGGTTCGTAATCTTCTTTCTTAATTATAAATACGCTATGAAGTACGGTGTTTTTTATGTGTTTTCGAATGATATCGGTTATAAAACGAGACTTTCCGCTGTGAGAAAAGAGCCTAAATAAAAGGTAGTTTAGGCTCTCGGAATTTTTGAGACTTAAGGCTCAAAAATTAGTTATGGAACTTCGGAGAAGTTCGCTAACGTCCGTACTCACCTAAGGAAAGTCTCAAAGAAGTTTTATAAGTAATAAGCCATAGGTCATGACCTATGGCTTGTTTGCATCGTAAGGAAAGGACGGGATTTGAACCCGCGCATGAAGAAAATCCATTTGCCGGATTTCGAGTCCGGTGCCGTACCGAGCTGAGCCACCTTTCCAAGATGCGGAGAAAGGGATTTGAACCCTCACGCCCGAAGAGGCACATGCGCCTGAAGCATGCGTGTCTGCCGTTCCACCACCTCCGCATAGTTCTATTATACTCTTTTTAAAAGAAAAGCCAAGAAAAAATAGTAACAGAATTTATATAGTGATTCTGTACTGAGTCTTAAGGTAATATAAAATTCTAATATATATAGAATTTAAGGTTCGCAAGCGTTATCGTATATTTTTTGATATAATGGTAGTTTATAACACAAAGATACGCCAAACCCTTGATACATAAAGGGATTAACGTATCTAATGATTATATTTATTCTCCTTTTTAGGAACTTTTTACATTTTTTTAGTGCTGTTTCAAAGATTGAGACAGCTTTTTTTGAACTCTCTTTTGAGAGATGACTGTATGTATCCATTGTCATGGATAAGGTGGAGTGTCCTAATCTATGTTGTAATTCTTTATATGGTATTCCAGCATTTAATAACAAACTAGCGTGAGTGTGTCTGAAACCGTGGAAACCAATGATAGGTACTCCAGCATTTGTGAAGTGCTTTTTCAAGGTGACTTCTAGCAACTTATAATTTGAATACTTATCAATGATATTCGAGAATACGACTGTTTCAGATTTACCTATTCTCCAAGCCTCTTGGACTTGTTTACGTTTATAATCTTTGAGCATGGAAACAGTAGCAGGATCTATATCAATATCACGGTAACTAGATTTTGATTTAGGGCTATTAGTTTCAAGCCTATAATTAAGTGTCTTTGTAACGTGAACCACGGCATTTTCTAGATCAATATCAGACCAGTTTAAAGCCAAAGCCTCATTGATACGGCAACCAGTAGCAAGTAGGAACTTGTATAGAGTAATACAAAAGAGATTTGAAGTTAGTTTGATCCAAATTCTCCAAGTATTCGAAGAATTGTTTTAATTCTGAATCTGTGAAATGCTTTGTCTTTACCTTGTTCTTTTCTTTTTTAACCTTTGGAACTAGTATATCTTTTGCAGGATTGGAAGCAATCGCTTGTAATGAAGTTCCATACTGCAAGATACGTTTATTGAAAGAATGGAGTTGTCCATATCGTTTAAAACCGCTGTTATTTTGGTTATACTCTCTAGCCCATTTGTTCACTTGTTGTTGAATGATGGCAGGGGTCAACTTGTCTAATTTGTACGATCCAAAAGCAGGACGCAGATATTTTTCTATCTGTGATTTAATAACAATTTGAGAGTTTGGTTTAATTGTGGGGGGCGTAAGTTTCCCACCAACTATCTAGTAATTCGCTGTATGTTTCAAATTGAGTAAAAGTGGTGCGAGTTGCACCGTTCTTTTCAAATTCAACTTTTGCCTGTAAAGCCTTGTTCTTAATTTCTTTCTTGGTACGGGCTGAAATGGTTGTTTTAATCTTCTTACCCGTGATTGAATCAATACCAAGATATAGGCTGGTGCGGTACACGGTTGTACCGTCTTTCTTTTTATGTTCTGTAATTTTCATGATCTAAACCTTTCTAATTCATCAGCAGGCAAGCCGTAAAGGTTTTAGATTGTGGTTTATATCATGCCAGGGCTTCACAGATTGCCCTGTATTCGATTTTAAAGGGTCAGACGGTTGATTATATATCGGATTGTAGAAAGCGTGTATAGGGCTTGTATTAGACGGTTAAAACACACTTTATTTTTTAAAATCGGAGTTTTCGGACACCCTAAAGAAAAATAGAAGTGCTAAGGTTTGCTAAGGTTTGATATATAATCCTTGAAATTAGAATAGGCGAAAATATCTATTTTGTAAGAATTACTTCAGTTCAATTAGTTTATTGTAAATTTTTTCAGTTAAAGAATTTTGCTGGCTGGCAGTGAGGTACATTGAGGTACGAATTACAATAGTACCGTATACGTAATGAGAACCAGGTGTTATTGGGCTACCATCAAATGCAGATAAGTATGCATTTCGTTTTTCAGCCTCTTCTTTGGTCTTGTAAACTTCAATAGCTCCTCCAGCGTCAGTCCCTTTTTCAACTATATCAGTGCCTTCGATAGGTTCAGTTACTTGCTTATCAGAAAAATAAACTGTAGCAGTATATCCTCCTTGTTTGTTTAATGAACCATTAGGATCATGGTCTTCTGTAACATGTTGAACACCTTCGATTGTATCAATTTCTTTCAACCGTTCTTCAATGAAAGTATCTTTAGGGTTTGTAATTTGTGCTAATTGTTTAACGCTGTTTTGATATGCTGTTAGTTTCTCAGTGATGTTTTTTTGAGTTTCAGAATAATCGACAGGTTTCGCAATTTCTTTCGCTTGGTCTTCTATCTTTTGTGTATCGCTTTCCATTTTTGGAGCTTTACGAATCGAGTTTTTTGCTTCTTTAACAGCAGTTTTTAAATCTTCTAAAGTCTTAGCTTCTAATGGTTCAGCTTTTTCCTTAATGATTTTTTCAGTATCAGCAATTTGTTTTTCAATTGCTTTATTATTCTCATTAAGAGTATCAACAGACTTTTCAAAGTGACTTATTGCAGTTTGGTGAGGGGCATATTCCGAGAAATAATAGCTTGCTCCGCCAGTGGCAAGAGCTAAAACAACAGCAGTAGTAATAACATTCTTTTTCATAATGTTTCTCCTATATATTTTTAATAATATCCTAATCTTTTTATTTTTTTCTAGTATTTTTAACAAACCATGCATTTCACGCGCTTAAATCGAGTTTTTTTAAGCGTATTTAAAAAAATATAATTTACAAATTTTTAAAAAAACTTTAACTTGGTTTAAGAATTATCTTTATTTTGTTTGCTTATTGCCTCGTAAAAGTCTCTTGAATCTTTACTTATTCCTTCTAATTCATATATCACAACGGCCAAAATAAATGGTGCCCCGGCAACTTCAAGAGCAAATTTTAAATCACACCAATTAAAATACGAAGCACCATATGCTAATAAAAAAATAATCCTAATGCTATAGCTACTATATGTAAAGTATTGAATAAATTCCTGATATTATGATCTTTTATTTGTTGTGTTATAGACTTCTCTGTATTTAAATTATTGTCATTTATTTTGTTGTCATTAATTTTCATTTTTTTCTTGAATTTTTTTCCATATTTCTAGGCGCTCTTCTTGCCATTTTTATTACCTCGTTTCTACTTTTTTTGCGATTATCAATATAAACCATTAGTGCGTGTGGTCAATTATTCATCAGCCATGGTTTGGACTAACTCTAGTAGTAAATCCTGTTTTTGATCACTTAAGAGTGCAAAGAAAGTTAAAAGCTTACTTTCTTTATCGGGTAATGACCCTATCGCACTTAGGAGCATTGTGTAACTTTCCCAATCTGATTCAGGCCCATCCATTTTTGATATATTTGTCTTTGATTTTTTCTAAATCTGTTTTTAGTTACTAAGGATAAAAATTTTTAGATTTTTGCTATATTGGTCCAATCTTCCTTATTTTTGCTTTCTCAATTCAGAGAATGCAAAAAAATTCATCAGGATATTCACTATATCCCAATAGATAGCTAATCGGAACATCAAAAAAATTGATAGTTGTTCAGCATTTAATGTACTTATCGAATGTTTTTCATTTTCCCAATTTGAAATATTCATTTTTTTGAATAGGATTTTTTTATTCTTATAAATGCTGTTCAATTCATCAGCTAATTGTTGTTGAGTTAATCCTTTGTCTTTTTCGTAATTTTTTTAAATTATTCATACTTCATTCCTCAGTATCATTATAATTACTTTTTTTACAAAAGTAAAGTTTTTTTATCAACCCTTGACAAATAAAGAAAAAAACTTTATAAAATGAATTTGTAAAATAAAACTTTACAGAAAGGAGGGGTTATTTTTGAAAGTAAGTGATTTAGAATCAAGAGCATTGAGGAGAAAACAAGCTGACAAGTTACTAACATCATTAGAAGCAAGTAAAGAGATTGGGGTAAATCCTGTAACGTATAAAAAAATTGATCACTTGTGGTGAAGTGAGAACATCAATTTATAGGAAAGCCATGGAATGGCTTGCGAAAAGATTATTAAGGCAATAAAAAAAGGCCTGTAGCCACCAACTAACAAGCCTAAAATGGAATTAACTAAAACACAGGACAGCAGGCAAGCCGTAAGGGTTTTAGGAAATATTTTTATGGTTAAATTATACCATTCTTTGGTATTTATTAAAAGTCTAATAAGACTTAGTACTGAAGTATATTAAAGAACGATTGGAGAACAACATGAACAAAACAGAATTGATTAACAAGATTGATAAGGCAATGGATCGACTAGATTTCTTAGCAGAAATTATTGAGGGTGAGATAATTCTAACTACTGGACTAAATACCATTTGTAACATTCTTTTTGAAATTCGTGGAGAGGTTTCACTTAACGGAATCAAGGAGGATGAAAATGTTTAGTTTGAGTAAAGAAAGTGAATTCGAATTATCACACGCGCTTTTAGACCTGGTTGATAATTTTTAAAATCCAAAAGCCAACCAGAGCAAAGACTATTAGGCCTTATGACAGCAAAGCAGTTAAAAGATGAACTAAACGTAACAGATAACACACTAAAACGCTGGGAAGAAAAAGGCTTGAAACGTTACCAGCCACCTTTAGAAGACACGCGCAAAGCGTACTATAAAGTGAGTGATATTTTGATCTTTTTGGGGGTGGAAAATGGGTAGATATAACGTACACCCAGCGCAAGGCAGGGGGCATTATCACGATAAAAAGAAGTATAAGGATCACTCACCAACCTTAGACCAGCTGAAGGAACAGAAAAGGCTTAAAAAACTGAAGAAGAAAATGCAAAAGTACAAAGAAGGGAGGGGCGCGTGATTTGAATATAATTGATCAGTTGAAAGAAGTCGTTTCCTTGAATTGGACTGATGAAGATTATGGCCGGTCAAAGAATAAGGCTGATTATAAAAAGCAACTTTCTAATATATATCAATTAGATAGCTTAAATTATATTGAACATAATAAAACAAAGATCTTAATACCTGAAAGTGAAGTGATGTATATTGCTGACAGGAATGGCGAACAGAAAAAATTTATCTCTTGTAGCAGTGTAAAAACTAATGGCGAACCCACAGTGAAATATAAGGCCACATTCCCAAACTTTGCCAAGATGGTAATTGATTATTTAATGGGTAGGTATGTTGTATTTGATAATCGTATTTACGATATAAACAACCAGCAAGCAACACTAATAGATGAAATAACCCTTGCAAGGTTTTACGGGTTTAAAAATGATATTAGTTACGTGGTGGATATTCTAAAAGGAATTGACAAACATTTTCATGTTGAACCAGTGAGGAAGTTAGAACTTTATAAAATCGCTGGTAAAGACTTTATAATTGATTTGGAAGCCCACACCGTCACGCGCACTACAATAGATAACCAACGATCATTTTTCAAATACTATCCTGTAGAATATGAACAAGCTATAAAGCAAAGAAGTAGCAATGGAGTTTCTAAACTATGTTATTGATGATCCTGATAGCCTACACAATGCACTGTTACAGACCTATTATATGGTACAGGTTGCTAGTGGTTTAAAGAGTAAGACAAATTTCTTTCTTGCCAAGTCTGGAGTTAGGACAGGAAAAGGCTTGCGTCATATCGCTTTATCTGGTCTGCTTAATAAAATTGATGTAGAACTAGATAGCCTTACTGCTGGGGGATTTGAAGCCAGCAATGCCTGGGCCATGTTTTCCGGTGGAGAAATGGCCTTAGCAACTGAACAGGGCGATATTATAGGGGATAAAATAGAACGCGTGCTAAAGATCATAGCAACTGAGAAAACCCATCTAGGGCGTAACGTAGGTGGTAACCAAGGCTTGGTATATCTAACCAGTGTTCTATGTATTGATACCAATAGGAATGTGTCGCTGTCTGATGAAATGAATGGGCGAAAAGTACTTATTCAATACAAGGATAGACCAAAGGAGGAAACTGATTTGGAACGTGAACAGGTCTTTGAAAAATATTGGAAAGCATTTACTGACCAGAATAAAAACCCAAAAATAGAGGGCTGTATAGGATTCTTACTGGTCAGTCTGGATTATTTCAAAGAGCAAGGGGAAAAGTTCATTTGGAAAGATGTAGAGGTTTATAACGGTAATGAAACCTTAGATGATTTTCAGATGTATTTGATAAATGAATTGCAGTTATCTGAATACGTGGTAAGATCAAACGAAAATGATCTTATAGACATTTATAAAAGAACTTATGGAAGCAATACAGTTAAAGCCGGCAAGGCTTTACAAACCATAGGGGTTAAACCCGCAAAGAAGAAAATCAATGGGGAAGTAATGAGTATTTACCGTATTGCAAACCAAAAACGATTTAATAGTTTTATTCCACATGAGGAAGTAGAAGACAAGAAATTAAGTCTGTTTGAAGCTGATCCCTTTCTTTAAAAAAAGGTAACGTGGTAACTAGGTGGTAACATACTACCAAGTTACCGGTTAAGCCTTACTCCCCCAAAGGTTTACCCTATACGGTAACATGGGTAACATGGTTTAAGGGGGTTAGAATAAAATAATAAATAAAGTAAAAAAATAGTATTAGGGGTATAGGAAAACCTCGTTACCCACGTAACCTGGTTACCAATCCAGTAATACCAAGGCTTTTGGCGGTAACGTGGTTAGAATTGACCAGGTTACCACCAAGTTACCTTTAGAAATAAGTCTAAAATTTAAAAACAAAAGGAGCAAACAAATGAAAATTAAATTATTTATCCGTCGTGGCTGGCAACAACCATTAGAAGAATTTGAGCAAGAAGTAAATGACTTTTTGGCCACTGTTCAAATGGTGGATGTGAAGATTTCAGAGGCGACGTTTGGCAGTGGTGAAGATATGGCAATAGGAACTAAAATATTGGTGATTTATCAATAAGGATAAAAAGTACTTAGAAGACAGAGGGGGTACAAATGGAATTTGAGCAATTAAATGAAATGCTAGAAAAAAATATAAAATGGCTAAATAAAGAAATAGAGGCACTTAAATTAGAAATAAAATCACTTGAAAGTGGGGTGTATAAGCGTAATCATCTTTCTGCTTCACCATTTCAAAAAAACGCTAATAATAATGCTGAAAATAAAATAGTTTCTACCATTAAGTTGAAAGAAGACTTAGAAGACCGACTAGATAGGGTTATTGAAGAGCGCCTCGAAAGCCTTAGAATGATTGACAAAAACCCATACGCTTTGGAACGTACGATAATACGCTTATACTACGTCAGCGACTTATCGTGCTGGGATGTGGCGGAAAAAATAGATTGTTCAGTACCAACAATGTACCGGATTCTAAGAAGAGGAAAAGAACGATTAGCGAAGATTTTATAGAAAAGATAAATAATGCGCGTGCTTTACCTATTGAAAAAAACAAAAATGTTATCATTTGCTAACGTTTTAAATACAATAGGAAAAGGAAAATGCTACATAAAATACCCGGCAGGCTAACAAATACTAACATTTTAAAAAGCAATAGGGGGAAACTAATTATTTTTTTACCTTTTTCAATTCAATAAAATACTGAAGGGATTGAGTCATTAAAAAGTGTAGAAAGAAATATTCCAAAGCATAAAAAAACATACTCGAAAATCCTTTGATAAACATAACACTATGAGATATAATAGAAACGTATAGAAATTATACAAAAATATATCTAAGGGGAAATTAAAATGGCAACTAAAAAGCTTTACAACTGATTTAACTTTTAATAAAAAAAGTCTGCTGATAATTTAATTTCTGCTTTATCGGAGACTAATAAATTTAATCGTTCAAAAGATGTTGAATCAAGTGAGATTCGTAGTTTAGAAGCAATCAAATTAATGTTTGCAAAAGGGCAGAGTAAACGTGTATAATGTAATATCATTGGATAACCTAATAACTGCATTAGGTGAGGAAGTTTTAAAAGAAATTTTATTAACATTTAAAGGTAAGCCGAATGTTCCTAATGATATTGAATCTTTTTTACATGAAAAGGCAATTCAGTTTGAAAAATCTGCTATTGCAACAACTTATTTAGTGTTTGAAAAAGAAACCGATATTTTAGTTGGTTTCTTTTCTTTGGCTAATAAACCTCTAACTATGTCAAAGAAAAAAATTTTCAAGGATTGAGTAACACTCAAAGAAATAAGCTAAGGCAATATGGAAGAGACATAGGAAATAAATTTCAAATTAATAGTTACTTGATTGGTCAGCTGGGTAAAAATTTTTCCAAAGAGGCTGAGGGAAAAATTTGTGGAGCGGATTTACTAACTCTAGCATATGATAAAGTTGCTGAGGCTTCTGATATTATACGTGCTAAATATGTATGGTTAGAATGTGATAATAATGCTAAGTTAATCAATTTTTATAGTTCATTCGGCTTTAAACCGATAAATTCTAATCCACCTGAAGGGGAATTGGTAGTGATGATTCTAAAAATTAAGTAAGTATAATTAAAAGACCGCCTAATTCGACGGTCTTAGATCTTGCCTGCTGAACTCGTTAATTGTTGATCCTTTTAGGGTCAATTTTTTTGTGAACTTTTATAGGAACTTTTGAGACCATTTAATCAGATATATTTCAATGGTCGATAGCCCAAAACCCCTATGTTATAGCCGTTTTTGCGAATTAGTTTCAACTATATTTTGCAATGTGATATAATGGTAGTATTAACTTTAAAGGAGTGCCAGTTGCAAGGAACGATTGTTAAAGCCTTGGCCGGTTTTTATTATGTGGAGTGCAAGGGAGAAATTTACCAAACACGCGCCCGAGGAAATTTCCGGAAAAAGGGACAAACTCCCTATGTTGGAGATAAGGTAGAATTTTCAGCTGAAGAAAATTCGGAAGGCTATATTTTAAAAATATTCCCAAGAAAGAATAGCTTAGTCCGCCCACCCATTGTGAATATAGATCAGGCTGTCGTCATCATGTCTGCCAAAGAGCCGGATTTTAATGTTAATTTATTGGACCGCTTTTTAGTCCTATTGGAACAAAAAGTGATTCATCCGATTGTCTATATTTCAAAAATGGACTTACTAGAAGATCCAGCTCAGATGCTTCCTTTCCAGGAAGTCTATCGCAAAATGGGCTATGACTTTGTCACTGACAAGGAAGAGCTCTTGCCTCTCTTGAAGGATCAGGTGACGGTCTTTATGGGCCAAACAGGAGTGGGGAAATCCACCCTCTTGAATACCTTGGCTCCGGAGTTGGAACTAGAGACAGGAGAAATCTCCGACAGTCTTGGACGCGGCCGCCATACGACGCGAGCTGTCAGTTTTTATGATCTCAATGGGGGCAAAATTGCGGATACCCCTGGCTTCTCCTCTCTAGATTATGAAGTTGATAATGCGGAAGATCTCAATCATGCTTTCCAGATATCGCCAAGGTGAGCCAGGCTTGCAAGTTCCGTACTTGTACCCACACACATGAACCATCCTGTGCCGTCAAGCCCGCTGTTGAGGAAGGGATCATAGCTTCCTTCCGCTATGAGAATTACTTACAGTTTTTGAGCGAGATCGAAAATAGGCGTGAAACCTACAAAAAAGTATCGAAAAAATTACCCAAATAAGGAGACCTGAAGAATATGAAAACAAACAAATTAGCCCCTTCTATTTTGAGTGCAGATTATGCAAATTTTGAAAGTGAATTGAAGAAATTGGAAGCATCTGGTGCAGAGTACGCTCACATCGATGTGATGGACGGCCACTTTGTGCCTAATATCAGCTTTGGTGCTGGTGTAGTTGCTAGTATGCGTCCTCACAGCAAGCTAGTGTTTGACTGCCACTTGATGGTTACCAATCCTGAGCAACATATCGAAGAGTTTGCGCGTGCCGGGGCAGATATCATTAGCATTCACGTCGAAGCGACTCCACACATCCATGGGGCCCTTCAAAAAATTCGTTTGGCAGGGGTCAAACCAAGTGTGGTCATCAATCCAGGAACCCCTGTTGAAAGTATCCAACACATCTTGAACTTGGTAGATCAAGTACTTGTCATGACTGTCAACCCAGGATTTGGTGGGCAAGCCTTCCTGCCAGAAACTATGGATAAGATTCGTCAATTGGTACAATTGCGTGAAGAAAAAGGCTTGGATTTCGATATTGAAGTCGATGGGGGGAATTGATGATAAGACGATTCACGCCGCGAAAGAAGCAGGGGCAAATGTCTTTGTAGCAGGTTCCTATGTGTTTAATGGAGATGTGAATGAACGAGTTCAAACCCTTCGAGCAGCCATCCAAGACTAAGGTTGCGATTGTAGCTGGAGGCCGAGTGGAAACCATTCCGCTAGACTTGGATGTTTATGTCGGGGTAGATGCAGGCTGCCTTTTCCTATTAAAGCAAGGATTGGAACTATCTTTAGCAGTTGGAGATTTTGACTCTGTCGAGCCAGAAGAATTCCAGAGTATTCAATCTGCGGCTCACGAAATACGGACTTCGGTAGCAGAAAAAAAATGATACGGATCTAGAATTGGCGATTAAGGAAGTGTTAGAACGTTGGCCTCAAGCGGAAATTCAGATTTTTGGAGCCTTTGGTGGTCGCCTGGATCACCACTTGGCCAGCGTTTTTTTGCCCAGCGATCCAGAGATTGCACCCTTTATGTCCCAACTTTACTTGATGGACCAACAAAATTATCTCTGCTACCGTCCAGCAGGTCGCCATACCATTCTGCCTATAGTAGGCTATACCTATGTAGCTTTTATGCCAGTTGAGGGAGCTTCCATCCAGATTGAAGGAGCTAAGTATCCCTTAAATCAGACCAGTTATTTTAAAAAGGCTATTTATGGTTCCAACGAGTTTATCAATCAGCCGATTACCTTAACCGTTGATCGAGGCTACGCCCTTATCATTTATAGCAAGGATGGGAAATAAGATGGAAATAATCCTTTTTGTATTAGGAGTGGGAAATCTTGTCTTGCTCTTCTTGCTCTACCAGCAACGGACAGCTGATAACAAACAGGTCCGTGACTTACTGGAGGACCAAGAAGATCATCTTTCGGATCAGCTGGATTACCGATTTGAGAGAGAGCGACAAGCTCAGCAAATCACTGGCCAGCAGATAGAGATGGCGATTAGTGACCGTCTTATGGAATTACGGACAGAAATGCATCAGCAAACGACTGCTTTACGAGCAGAACTTGCTGAGAATTTCACTAAAAACCGAGACAAAACGGACGAGCGGATGCAACAGATTCAAGCTTCCAATGATTTGCGGTTGGAGCAGATGCGTCAAACGGTCGAAGAAAAGTTGGAAAAAACCTTGCATAGTCGTCTTCAAACCTCTTTTGAGACGGTCTCCAAACAATTGGAGTCGGTCAATAAAGGTCTTGGGGAAATGCAGACGGTCGCTAGAGATGTGGGAAGTCTCAATAAGGTTCTTTCTAACACGAAAACCCGTGGGATTATGGGAGAACTCCAACTGGGCCAGATTATCGAAGACATCCTAACTCCCGCCCAATACGAGAGGGAGTTTGTAACAGTTCCCCATTCTAGCGAGCGCGTCGAGTATGCGATCAAGATGCCTGGTCAGGTCAGAGGGGAATACGTCTATCTGCCAATCGACTCTAAGTTTCCTCTGGACGGTTATTACCGACTGGAAGAAGCCTATGAAAGTGGGGATAAAGAGGAGATTGAACGCTGTCGCAAGCTCCTATTGGCTAGTATCAAACAATTTGCCAAGGACATTCATCAAAAATACCTCTATCCGCCTGCCACTACTAATTTCGGGATTCTCTTTTTACCGACGGAAGGGCTCTATTCAGAAGTGGTCCGTGACCCAGCCTTCTTTGATCGCCTCCGAAGAGAGGAGCAGATCGTCGTCGCGGGGCCAAGTACGCTTTCAGCTTTGTTGAATTCCCTATCGGTTGGATTTAAGACCCTGAATATTCAACGAAGTGCAGATGATATTAGCAAGGTCCTTGCATCCGTCAAGACGGAGTTCCAAAAATTTGGAGGCGTTTTAGAAAAGACCCAACGGCAGTTGAAGCATGCCTCTGGTAATATTGATGACCTCTTAAATCGAAGAACAAATGCTATCGAGCGTACACTCCGAAACATTGAAACGTCAGAGAATCTAGATATAGCAAGCCTATTGAATTTAGAAGATGGAGAAGATGATGGTCAAAATTAATCAAATGAAAAAAGACGAATTGTTTGAAGGTTTCTACCTCATTAAGTCAGCAGATCTTCGTCAGACACGTGCTGGAAAAAATTATCTTGCCTTTGTCTTCCAAGATGAGACAGGCACAATCGAAGGAAAATTGTGGGATGCTCAGCCACATAATGTGGAGCAATTTCAGGCTGGGCGCGTGGTTCATATGAGTGGCCGTCGGGAAATTTACAACAATACGCCCCAGGTCAATCAGTTGACCTTGCGGTTGCCTCAAAGCGGGGAGCCATCAAATCCAGCAGACTTTAAGGAAAAACCTCCGGTAAATCCAGTCGATTTGAAAGATTACCTATCGGGGATGATTTTCAAAATAGAAAATCCAGTTTGGCAACGTGTGGTGCGGGCGCTATACAGCAAGTATGACAAAGAGTTCTACTCTTATCCTGCGGCCAAAACCAACCACCATGCTTTTGAGACAGGCTTAGCTTATCACACAGCCACTATGGTTCGTTTGGCTGAGAGCATCTCTCAGGTTTATCCTCAATTAAACCAGAGTCTCCTCTATGCCGGCATCATGCTCCATGATCTTGCCAAGGTACTGGAGCTATCAGGGCCTGAAAATACAGAGTATACGGTTCGAGGAAACCTCATCGGGCACATTGCTCTGATCGATGAAGAAATTACCAAGGTCTTACAAGAGTTAAAGATTGACGATCAAAAAGAAGATGTGGTTGTGTTGCGCCATGTGATTTTGAGTCACCATGGTCTACTAGAATATGGTAGCCCGGTTCGTCCAAAAATCATGGAAGCCGAGATCATCCATATGATTGATAACCTAGATGCAGAAATGATGATGATGACTTCTGCCTTAGCTTTAGTAGGCCCTGGTGAGATGACCAATAAGATTTTTGCCTTGGACAATCGCTCCTTCTATAAGCCAAATTTAAAAGATTCCTAATGAACTGGCCTTAAATAAGCTGCTCTTAGTTTGTTAGTAAAAAAACCAAAAACGAATGTTGTGAGACTAACAATGTTCGTTTTTTGGTATAATATGGTATAATACAATAAAAAAACTATGTGGAGAGAAAATGAAGCTAAGAAGAAGTGAGCGGATGGTTGTGATCTCGAATTACTTGATTAATCATCCCTACGAATTGACGAGTTTAAATACATTTGCCGAAAAATACGAATCTGCCAAATCATCTATTTCTGAGGACATTGTCATTATTAAACGGGCCTTTGAAGAAATGGAAATTGGAAGCATTGAAACTCTTACTGGTGCAGGTGGAGGGGTCATCTTTACACCATCGATTTCGGATGCAGATTCAAAAGAAATTGTCCAAATTTGTGCAATCAATTGTCAGAAAGTAACCGGATTTTACCAGGTGGGTATATCTACCTTTCGGATTTGCTAAGTGATCCAAAAATCTTAAATAATATCGGACGCATTATTGCCAAGGCCTTCCGAGATCAAAAAATCGATGCAGTCATGACGGTGGCCACTAAGGGTGTTCCATTAGCAAACGCGGTAGCGAATGTCTTAAATGTTCCTTTTGTCATTGTACGACGCGATTTGAAAATTACAGAAGGCTCAACGGTCAGTGTCAACTACGTATCTGGTTCCAGTGGCGATCGGATTGAGAAAATGTTCCTATCTAAACGTAGTTTGAAAGCTGGAAGCCGTGTTCTGATTGTCGATGACTTCCTTAAAGGAGGGGGAACTATCAGTGGGATGGTTAGCCTCTTAGCTGAGTTCGATTCAGAATTGGCAGGAGTCGCTATTTTTGCGGACAATGCTTCGGCTAGAAGTAAAGATTTATTCGATCACAAGTCACTTCTACGTGTGACCAATATTGATGTAGCAGAAAATAAAATTGATGTAGAAATCGGAAATATTTTCGATAAGGACTAAGCTGGAGAGGGAGAAAGGAAAATGAAAACAATTTTAGACCGTTTTGATCGTAGTCCCCTATGGCTTCGATTGGCAACGATATTCATCTTGACAGGAGTTCTTGTCGGTGGGCTTTATACGGTTCGTAAAAATTCTGCAGACCAAGTTACAGTAGTGAAGCGAGAAACCAAAAAAACAGGTTCTCTTCCTATTAAGAAGAAAGATCCTAAAAAAGCCAAAGAAGAAGAGGAAGCGAAAATCGCTGAAGCGGCTGAAAAAGCAGTTGCTCATTTTGAAACGACTGCAACTCAAGAAACCTTAACCGCAGCCAAAGAGGCCGTAGAAAAAGTGAAGGACGAAACCAAAAAACAGGCCTTTCAAGCTCGTATTCAGTACATTGTAGACTATTACGGAATGCAAACCAACCAGAATACTCAATCAACTGATACGAATCAAGCTAGCCAAACAGGTCAACCTCAGCAAGTCGTTCCAGCAGAAGTCCCTCAATATCAGTCCAATGAGGTTCCTCAGGTTTCGAATGCTACCACACCAGCTATAACGCAACAATCTGAACAATAATCTAGCGCGATTTTTAAGAAGAAGCAATCGTGCAAAAAAAGAGAAAAAAAATCTTGACAGTGAAAAGTGCCGCTATGTTACAATAATAGACGGTACTTTTTTTACTTTTAGTCTCTCAAGAGTGTACAGGGACGTGCTGACAAATGTTGCAAAAGTACACACAGATGGTAGCTGTCACCAAGTGTATCATCACCAAAAATAAAAAAATACAGGAGAATGTAGATGCCTACAATTAACCAATTGGTTCGCAAACCGCGTAAATCAAAAAGTAGAAAAAAATCTAAATCACCAGCTTTGAACGTTGGTTACAACAGTCATAAAAAAAGTTCAAACAAACGTTTCTTCACCACAAAAAAACGTGGTGTTGCAACTCGTGTTGGAACAATGACACCTAAAAAACCGAACTCTGCCCTTCGTAAATTCGCTCGTGTACGTTTGAGCAACTTGATCGAAGTTACTGCCTACATCCCAGGTATCGGACACAACTTGCAAGAGCACAGCGTGGTGCTTCTTCGCGGTGGACGTGTAAAAGACCTTCCAGGGGTACGTTACCATATCGTCCGTGGTGCACTTGATACTGCAGGTGTTAACGATCGTAAACAAGGCCGTTCTAAATACGGTACTAAACGTCCAAAAGCATAAGGAAAGGGGATAAAGAGAAATGAGTCGTAAAAATAGAGCTCCAAAGCGCGATGTATTGCCAGATCCGCTTTACAATTCACAACTAGTTACTCGTCTTATCAACCGCGTTATGCTTGATGGTAAACGTGGTACAGCAGCTTCAATCGTTTACGGTGCTTTTGAGCAAATCAAAGAAGCTACTGGAAATGACGCGCTTGAAGTATTTGAAACAGCAATGGAAAACATCATGCCTGTACTTGAAGTACGTGCACGTCGTGTTGGTGGATCTAACTACCAAGTCCCAGTTGAAGTTCGTCCAGAACGTCGTACAACACTTGGACTTCGTTGGTTGGTAACCATCGCTCGTCAACGTGGTGAGCACACAATGGTTGACCGCCTTGCTAAAGAAATCTTGGATGCTGCAAACAACACTGGTGCAGCAGTTAAGAAACGTGAAGACACTCACCGTATGGCTGAAGCTAACCGTGCCTTCGCACACTTCCGCTGGTAAGATCAAGATACTGAGGGCGTTAAAAAAGCGACTGAAAATTAGGGAAGCTTGACGAAGAATCAAAGATTCTAGGAAAAGCTTATCTATTTTTCCGAGCTTTTAGCCCTGAGTTCAATTAAGATACCAAGAGCGCAAAAGGCCCAAGGCAAAAATAGGAAACTGATACAGTGTTCCATGAACACAAGGCAGTTTATCTTTTTTTGCGCCGTGCCTCGCTCGGGTTCAAATCGGCTAACTAACTTTAGCCCGAGTTCAATTGAGCTCAAATCAGCTAAACCAAACAGAATAAACAATGAGAACGGGTAGGTCCTGCCTATCCGTTTTTTTGTTAAATCATGTTATAATAGTATAGAAATAAAAAAATATAGGAGAACAAAACCTCATGGCACGCGAATTTTTCACTTGAAAAAAACTCGTAATATCGGTATCATGGCCCACGTCGATGCTGGTAAAACAACTACAACTGAGCGTATCCTTTACTACACTGGTAAGATTCACAAAATCGGTGAAACTCACGAAGGTGCGTCACAAATGGACTGGATGGAGCAAGAGCAAGAACGTGGTATCACCATCACATCTGCTGCGACAACCGCTCAATGGAAAGACACTCGTGTTAACATCATCGACACACCAGGACACGTGGACTTCACGATCGAAGTACAACGTTCACTCCGTGTTTTGGACGGTGCTGTAACGGTTCTTGACTCACAATCAGGTGTTGAGCCTCAAACAGAAACAGTTTGGCGTCAAGCGACTGAATACCGTGTTCCTCGTATTGTATTTGCGAACAAGATGGATAAAATCGGTGCTGACTTCCTTTACTCAGTAAGCACACTTCATGATCGTCTTCAAGCAAACGCACACCCAATTCAATTGCCAATCGGTTCAGAAGATGACTTCCGTGGAATCATCGACTTGATCAAGATGAAAGCTGAAATCTACACCAACGACCTTGGTACAGACATTCTTGAAGAAGATATCCCAGCTGAATACCTTGACCAAGCTCAAGAATACCGTGAAAAATTGGTTGAAGCAGTTGCTGAAACTGATGAAGACTTGATGATGAAATACCTTGAAGGTGAAGAAATCACTAACGAAGAATTGAAAGCTGCTATCCGTAAAGCAACTATCAATGTTGAATTCTTCCCAGTATTGTGTGGTTCTGCCTTCAAGAACAAAGGGGTTCAATTGATGTTGGATGCAGTCCTTGACTACCTTCCAAGCCCACTTGATATCCCAGCGATTAAAGGTATCAACCCAGATACAGACGAACAAGAAGAACGTCCAGCATCTGATGAAGCACCATTTGCTGCGCTTGCCTTCAAGATCATGACTGACCCATTCGTAGGTCGTTTGACATTCTTCCGTGTGTACTCAGGTGTCTTGAACTCTGGATCTTACGTATTGAACACATCTAAAGGTAAACGTGAACGTATCGGTCGTATCCTTCAAATGCACGCCAACACTCGTATGGAAATCGAAACAGTTTACTCTGGAGATATCGCAGCTGCTGTTGGTTTGAAAGATACAACAACTGGTGACTCATTGACTGATGAGAAAGCAAAAGTTATCCTTGAGTCAATCGAAGTTCCAGAACCAGTTATCCAATTGATGGTTGAGCCAAAATCTAAAGCAGACCAAGATAAGATGGGTATCGCCCTTCAAAAATTGGCTGAAGAAGATCCAACATTCCGCGTTGAAACAAACCCTGAAACTGGTGAAACAGTTATCTCTGGTATGGGTGAGTTGCACTTGGATGTCCTTGTTGACCGTATGAAACGTGAATTCAAGGTTGAAGCAAACGTTGGTGCTCCTCAAGTATCTTACCGTGAAACATTCCGCGCTTCTACACAAGCACGTGGATTCTTCAAACGTCAATCTGGTGGTAAAGGTCAGTTTGGTGATGTTTGGATCGAATTTACTCCAAACGAAGAAGGTAAAGGATTCGAGTTCGAAAATGCGATCGTCGGTGGTGTGGTTCCACGTGAATTCATCCCTGCAGTAGAAAAAGGACTTCAAGAATCTATGGCTAACGGTGTACTTGCTGGCTACCCAATGGTTGACGTAAAAGCGAAGCTTTACGATGGATCATACCACGATGTCGACTCATCTGAAACTGCCTTCAAGATCGCTGCATCTCTTGCTCTTAAAGAAGCAGCTAAATCAGCACAACCAGCTATTCTTGAACCAATGATGCTTGTAACTATCACAGTTCCTGAAGAAAACCTTGGGGATGTTATGGGTCACGTAACTGCTCGTCGTGGACGTGTAGACGGTATGGAAGCACACGGTGCAAGCCAAATCGTTCGTGCTTATGTACCACTTGCTGAAATGTTCGGTTACGCTACTGTCCTTCGTTCTGCAACTCAAGGACGTGGTACTTTCATGATGGTATTTGACCACTACGAAGATGTACCGAAATCAGTACAAGAAGAAATCATTAAAAAAGCTAAAGGTGAAGCATAATTTTACCGTCTAGCTAAAAGCTTTCCTCCTATGAGGAAAGCTTTTTTTGATTCGAAAAGAGCTTTAGACCTCTTCCTCATAAGAGATAGTGAAAATGAATATGAAAGTTTGTGTAATATTTCTAATCCTAATGAAATCAGTTGCATTTTAGGGGAAGAAAGTATATAATAATATTGTTGAAAGATGATTTGTAACCTATCAAGTTACTCTTTTCACATAAAAAAATTTTTTTGATTTTTCATAAGGAGGAAATCACGAATGGTAGTTAAAGTTGGTATTAACGGTTTCGGTCGTATCGGTCGTCTTGCTTTCCGTCGTATCCAAAACGTAGAAGGTGTTGAAGTTACTCGCATCAACGACCTTACAGATCCAGTTATGCTTGCACACTTGTTGAAATATGACACAACTCAAGGTCGTTTCGATGGTACTGTGGAAGTTAAAGAAGGTGGATTCGAAGTTAACGGTAAATTCGTTAAAGTTTCTGCTGAACGTGATCCAGAACAAATCGACTGGGCTAACGACGGTGTAGAAATCGTTCTTGAAGCAACTGGTTTCTTTGCTAAGAAAGAAGCTGCTGAAAAACACTTGCACCCAGGTGGAGCTAAGAAAGTTGTTATCACTGCTCCTGGTGGAAACGACGTTAAAACAGTTGTATTTAACACTAACCACGACATTCTTGATGGTACTGAAACAGTTATCTCTGGTGCTTCATGTACTACAAACTGCTTGGCTCCAATGGCTAAAGCTCTTCAAGATAACTTCGGTGTTGTAGAAGGATTGATGACTACTATCCACGCTTACACTGGTGACCAAATGATCCTTGACGGACCACACCGTGGTGGTGACCTTCGTCGTGCTCGCGCTGGTGCAGCTAACATCGTTCCTAACTCAACTGGTGCTGCTAAAGCTATCGGTCTTGTAATCCCAGAATTGAACGGTAAATTGGACGGATCTGCACAACGCGTTCCAACTCCAACTGGATCAGTTACTGAATTGGTTGCAGTTCTTGAAAAGAACGTTACTGTTGATGAAGTAAATGCAGCTATGAAAGCAGCAGCTAACGAATCATACGGTTACACAGAAGATCCAATCGTATCTTCAGATATCGTAGGTATGGCTTACGGTTCATTGTTTGACGCAACTCAAACTAAAGTTCTTGACGTTGACGGTAAACAATTGGTTAAAGTTGTTTCATGGTATGACAACGAAATGTCTTACACTGCACAACTTGTTCGTACTCTTGAATACTTCGCAAAAATTGCTAAATAATTCATCTGTATGATGAGAGGAGGGTAACCTCCTCTTTTTTTGTACATTTTTTTAGTTCCTCCTCACCTTATTATAGGATTTGCTAAAATGAATTGACAGACCTCTCTTTAAAGGGGTAAACTAAATCTGAGTGAAGATTTCCAATTCAGAAAAAAATGTAAGCGATTGCACGCGAGTGAAGGAGGAGTGTTTTAGGAGATTGGAAATCAGTAAAATAAGATGGAGGTCAAGATGAAAAGTCATCAATTTGAAAAACAACAACGTTTTAGTATCCGAAAATTCAGTGTAGGAGTTTGTTCTGCATTGATTGGATTGGCATTTTTAGGAACGGGGGCAGTCTCAGCAGATGAGACGCATGCGACTAATGAACAACCCTTAGAAGCTTCCACAGCAAATACGGAAGATGTCAATCATTTGATCAGAGAAGCGGGAGTCTACACTGCAGATGCTGCTTTACCAACTGCAGAAACAGCAAAATCAGTTGAGGAGGCAACTCCAGCAACTCCAGAATCAGGTCCTGCAAGCACTGAAGCTAGCCCGACAACAGATACTCCAGCCGTTTCAGCGACAGAACAACCCAAAGCAGTCGCAGAAAAAGTGGAAGATTTACCAACCAATGAAGAAAAACAATTAAGACCAAAAGAGGTCAAATTTGATACTTGGGATGATTTGTTGAAATGGGAACCTGGTAAACGAGTAGATGATGATTTGAACCGAGCAAGTGTTCCCCTTGCTAGCCGTTTTCAAGGGAAGCAAATCAACGAGCAAGCCAACCCAGAAGCAAAGATCCAAGCCCTTTCTAACATGAACTCAAAGGCTAAGGATCATGCTTCCGTCGGTGGGGAAGAGTTTAAGGCCTATGCTTTTGACTACTGGCAATATTTGGATTCTATGGTCTTTTGGGAAGGACTTGTCCCTTCAGCAGACGTGATTGATGCGGCCCACCGAAATGGGGTTCCCATCTATGGAACACTCTTTTACAACTGGTCTAGTAGCATCAAGGATCAAGAGCGCTTTGCAGAAACCTTGAAAGAAGATAGTGAAGGTTCAAAAACCTTCCCGATTGCTCGGAAATTGGTTGATCTAGCCAAGTACTATGGTTTCGATGGCTACTTTATCAATCAAGAAACAACAGGGAACTTAGTAGAGCCTTTGGGGCCAAAATTAAGAGATTTCCTTCTTTATACCAAGGAATATGCGAAGAGCGTCAACTATCCGATCAAGTATTCTTGGTATGATGCCATGACTTATGAATATGGTCGCTACCATGAAAATGCACTGGGTGAGTACAACTACAATTTCATGCAGCCTGAAAATGGGGAAAATCCAGTTGATACCTTCTTTGCCAACTTTAACTGGGGCAAATCAGAAGTTGATTATTCCATCAGTACAGCCAAATGGATTAACCGCAATCCTTATGATGTTTTAGCGGGACTCGAACTTCAAAAAGGAGGTTCTTATAAGACCAATGTCGACTGGAATGCGATTTCTAGATGAGCATGGCAAGTTGCGTCTATCTCTTGGGCTTTATGCACCTGATACCATTACAGGTCTAGGAAAGACAGGAGAAGGTTACCATACCCATGAAGATTTATTCTGGACTGGTTTCAAGGAGATCCAACCAAAGGAAAACCAGCAGACCAATCTTGGTACGGGATGTCCAATCTAGTAGTGGATAAAACACCAATCACAAATGCTGATTTTAATACTTCCTTCAATACTGGTCACGGGCAAAACATTGGTTTGTAGATGGCAAGATTTCAAAAGAAGGGGAATGGAACTATCGTTCTGTTTCTGGCTACCTTCCAACATGGCGCTGGTGGGTAGAGCATAGTGAAGATAGTACGCCATTGAAAGGGCGCTATGATTTTGATCAAGCCTACAATGGAGGGAACTCTCTAGCCTTTGAAGGCGATCTGAAAGCCAATAGCAGTCAAAATGTCATGCTCTATTCGACCAAGATCCCCGTGACAGAAACGACCAAGTTGAGCGTCTCTCACAAGGGTGGGGTCGGTGCAGCTGCTTGGATAGCTGTTGCCACAAAAGAAGACTACTCCGAATATGTATGGAAAGAATTGACGCCAAGTGCAGATTGGTCAACTCAAACCTTTGATTTGGGAGGCTTGGCGGGTAAGACTATTTATGCCGTTAAGATGTTCTTTGATCATGATGCAGATGTCAAAGATTACAAGTTCAACCTCGGTCAATTGTCGATTACGTCCAACCAAGAAAAACCAGCTGCTCCTTCTGAAGTAACTGTGCAAGGCAAACGCCTACAAAATGCGCAAGAAGCAGAAGCAGTCCTAAACTTCAAAGGGGTTGCGGACGCAGATTTTTATGAAGTCTACGAAAAAGATGGCGATAACTGGCGTCTCTTAACAGGGTCTTCTGCGACAACCGTCTATCTACCAAAAGTTAGCCGTTCAGCAAGTGCTGAAGGAACGACTCAGGACCTCAAGGTTGTGGCAGTTGGGAAGAACGGCCAACGTTCAGATGCAGGAACTGTGGCCTTTGATTGGGGTATGACCGTGTCAGATACCAGTCTTCCAAAAGCCCTAGCACCAAACGTGGTCATCGGAGCCAAAGTCATCGGTTCGAGCTTCCCAGATGCGGATGGTAGTGAAGGCATCGAGGGGATGTTAAATGGTACCATTACAAGTCTTTCAGATAAATGGTCTTCTGCCCAATTGAGTGGAACCGTCGATATTCGCTTGACACAACCACGGACCATTGTTCGTTGGGTCATGGACCATGCCGGTGCGGGTGGAGAATCTGTCGACGATGGCAAGATGAATACCCGTGACTTCGACCTTTACTACAAGGATGAAGCGGGTGAATGGAAGCTTGCTAAGGAAGTTCGTGGCAATAAAGCCCATGTGTCCGACATTACACTCGACCATCCAATCAAGGCTCAAGAATGGCGTCTCCATGTCATTACGGCAGATAACGGAACCCCATGGCAAGCCATCCGGATTTACAACTGGAAGATGTATGAAAGTCTGGATACGGAAACGGTCAACATCCCGATGAAACATGCTGCAGCGCAAAACTTAGGCAATCATTTTGTCCAAGTCGGCTTCAAAGATGTTCCGGCCAATACCACACTGACTCTTTATGCCGATAAAGAAGCGACTAGCCCAATTGCGACCATGACAGCCGATCAAGCTGGAAATCTGATCTTTAAACCACTGGCTTTTGAATCAACCCCATCTCTTCTCTACTATCGTGCGCAAGAACCTGGCAAAGATATCAGTAATGTTCTAGCGATCGAAGTTCCAAAAAATGATAAAGAAATTGCGGGACTTCAATTTGAAGATGGTTTGACCAAGAAGGTTTACCGGGAAGGGGATGCTCTTTCCTTGAAAGGAGCAACACTCCGTGTTCATTATAAAGATGGCCAAGCAGATCAACTGGTCAACCTCACCAACTCAGGTGTAGAGATTCATGGATTTGACAGTAGCAAAGCTTGGAGAACAACACCTAGAAGTTTCTTACCTTGGTCAGAAATTGGATAAGACTCTCACTGTTTTTGTGGTCAGTGCAGAGGAAGCAGGTGAAAAAGCAGTTGCTGGTCTAGAATTGACCGACAAACCAAAAGTAGAATATATCGTCGGAGAAGCATTGGAAAAAGAAGGCGGACGCTTTACAGTTGTCTTTGATGATGAAACAACTGAAACGCACGCCTTGACCGATGAAGGTGTTGAAGTAACTGGCTTTGATGCGAGCAAGGAAGGCCGTCAAACCATCACTATCCATTACAAAGGAGCTAGCACAAGCTTTGATGTCCTCGTCAATCCAAAACCAGCTCTCAACGATGAATACCTCAAGCAAAAATTGGCTGAAGCTGAAGCTGCAAAAGCTAAAGTAGACTTTACATTTGCTAGTCCTGAAGTCAAAGAAGCCTTGTTGGCTGGAATGGCTGCTTCTGAAAAAGTCTTGAAAGAGCATGATACCAGCACACAAGATCAAGTCAATGAGCAGTTGAACCAATTGACCGCTCTCTTGAAAGCCTTGGATGGGCAAGCTAATCTAGTCAAAGAGAAAGAAGCTCTTTCTGCTCTGACAGAGGAAGCGACCGCTCTATTAGCAAGTAAGCCAAACCACCCTTCTGGTGACGCTTTACAGGCACTGGTTGAGAAAAATAAAGAACTCCTAGACTCTTCAGAGCTCACTCCTGAAGCGCTTGCAACCGCAAAAAAAGGTCTAGAAACTTTGATTGCGCTCCTGAAAGAAGATAAGCCAGCGGTCTTTGTAGACCCTGTGACTGGAGTCGAAGTTCAATTCTCTAACTTGGAGCCTACTGCTATTAAGGGACTAAAAGTCGCGAAAGTTGAAGACAATCAGGCAGAAAAAGAAGAGCTGAAGGGACGAGGAGCGACTATCTTTGATATCGAAGGAGTCGATGCAAGTGGTCAGGATGTCGATACCCAGCATCCATCCCTTGTGAAAATCCCTGTGGATAAGGATAAAGAAGTGGAGCAAGTTCTCTTCTTCCCAGAAGGTCAAGCACCTCAATCCTTAGCCTTTGAGCGAGAAGGAGATACCGTTATCTTTACAGCTCCTCACTTTACCCACTATGCGATTGTCTATAAGTCAGCAAAAACGGAAGGACCAGATCAACCGATCCAACCAGAAGAACCTGCTAAACCTGATCAGCCTGTTCAACCAGAGGAGCCTACTAAACCGGATCAACCAGCGACACCAGATCAACCAGTTCAGCCGGAGAATCCAACAAAACCAGAACAACCGGATGGCAATCAACCGACACCAGAACAAGTGAATCCGACGAAACCAACTGATCCATTGAATCAAAAGGAAAACGGATCAGACCTTCTGGACCAACGAGTTCAACAAGTTTTGAATCGCTATTTAACACCATCTAAAGAAGGAACTTCTCAACAAGATCAAGCTAGCAAAGATACTGACAAGGAATTGCCAACAACGGCAAGTTTAGAGGCTACGTTTGCAGCAGAAGCTGTTCTCCTAGCAGTGCTTGGTGGCTTCCTCTTAGCTGGCAAGAAGAAAGAAGAGTAACTTTTTAAGCGTTTTGATACTGACTGAAAAGGTCATGATGAATCGTAAACCTCCTTTGTAAAAAACAAGGGAGGTTTTATGATGCAGATTCTAATCGAGGAGCAGGGCTCCAGACTTGCTAATAAGAGGTAGAAATCCACTATTTTTCTACCTCTTTTACAGCTTTTGTGATATAATTATCATGTATTAAAAATAGAAGGAGTCATATCCAATGGCAAAATTGACTGTTAAAGACGTTGACTTGAAAGGGAAAAAAGTTCTCGTTCGTGTTGACTTCAACGTACCTGTAAAAGATGGCGTGATCACTAACGACAACCGTATCACTGCTGCTCTTCCAACAATCAAGTACATCCTTGAACAAGGTGGACGTGCAATCCTCTTCTCTCACCTTGGACGTGTGAAAGAAGAAGCAGACAAAGAAGGTAAATCACTTGCTCCTGTAGCGGCTGACTTGGCTGCTAAATTGGGTCAAGACGTTGCTTTCCTTCCAGGTGTTACTCGTGGTGCTGAATTGGAAGCAGCGATTAACGCTCTTGAAGATGGACAAGTTCTTTTGGTTGAAAACACTCGTTTCGAAGATGTTGACGGCAAGAAAGAATCTAAAAACGATCCTGAACTTGGTAAATACTGGGCATCACTTGGAGATGGTATCTTCGTAAACGATGCATTCGGTACAGCTCACCGTGCACACGCATCTAACGTTGGTATCTCAGCAAACGTTGAAAAAGCTGTTGCTGGATTCCTTCTTGAAAACGAAATTGCTTACATCCAAGAAGCAGTTGAAGCTCCAGAACGTCCATTCGTAGCGATCCTTGGTGGTTCAAAAGTTTCAGACAAGATCGGTGTGATCGAAAACTTGCTTGAAAAAGCTGATAAAGTTCTTATCGGTGGTGGGATGACTTACACATTCTACAAAGCTCAAGGTATCGAAATCGGTAACTCACTTGTAGAAGAAGACAAATTGGATGTTGCAAAAGCTCTTCTTGAAAAAGCAAATGGTAAATTGATCTTGCCAGTTGATTCTAAAGAAGCAAACGCATTTGCTGACTACACTGAAGTGAAAGATACTGAAGGTGAAGCAGTAGACCCAGGATTCCTTGGTTTAGATATCGGTCCTAAATCTATTGCTAAATTCGACGAAGCTTTGACTGGTGCGAAAACAGTTGTATGGAACGGACCTATGGGTGTATTTGAAAACCCTGACTTCCAAGCTGGTACAATCGGTGTGATGGACGCTATCGTGAAACAACCAGGCGTTAAATCAATCATCGGTGGTGGTGACTCAGCTGCTGCAGCTATCAACCTTGGTCGCGCTGACAAGTTCTCATGGATCTCTACTGGTGGTGGAGCATCAATGGAACTTCTTGAAGGTAAAGTTCTTCCAGGACTTGCAGCATTAACTGAAAAATAAGACGGTTTCTCATGAACCATAGAAGAAGCACCGAAAGGTGCTTTTTCTATTGGATGTGAGTAGAAGGAAACTAGTTGATCTTCATTTCCCCGCTTGAACCTTTCTAGAAATATGTTAGAATAAAAGAGATAGAAAGATAGGGGACAATGGATTACTTTAAACGACATAAATTTGACCGTTCCAAATTTCGATTAGGAATGCGAACCTTCAAAACAGGGATAGCCGTTTTTCTGGTTCTATTGATTTTTGGTATCTTTGGCTGGCGGGGCTTGCAGATTGGGGCGCTGACAGCTGTCTTTAGTTTGAGAGAAGATTTTGATAAGAGTGTTCACTTCGGTGCTTCGCGCGTGATGGGCAACAGCATCGGTGGTTTTTATGCCCTGCTGTTCTTTATGATCAAGATTCTCTTCCACGATGCTTTTTGGGTGACCCTGATTTTTGTGCCCATTGCGACCATGTTAACCATTATGACCAATGTCGCTATGAACAACAAAGCTGGAATCATCGGTGGTGTTTCAGCCATGCTCATCATCACCCTCTCGATTCCGACAGGAGAAACGTTCCTATATGTTTTTGCCCGCATCTTTGAAACCTTTATCGGAGTCTTCGTTGCGATTTTAGTCAATTCAGATGTGGATCGGATTCGGGACTTTATAAAAGAAAGAAAAAAAACCATGTGAGATTATGTGACATTTTAATCTTGACATCGGTTTTTTTTTGCGTTATAATAGAATAGAAAGGGGGTCTTGTATGAAAGAAAAGGAATTAAGACGAACGTTAGCGGTCTTTCCGATTGGTAGTGTTATGAAATTGACAGATTTAACAGCTCGTCAAATTCGCTACTACGAAGATCAACAACTCATTACTCCAGATCGAACAGAGGGCAATCGTCGGATGTTTTCTCTCAACGATATGGATCGCCTGTTGGAAATTAAGGATTATTTATCTGAAGGCCTTAATATTGCAGGAATTAAAAAACGGATTGCTGAGAAAGAAGCTCAACGTCAAGCTGCCAAGATTGTCAGTGAAAAGGATGTCCGTAAGGCCCTTCACCGTGACATTCTCCAGCAAAGTCGCTTTCATACAACCTCATCGCCATATGGTCAGTTACGCTGATCATTCTTTTTGCTAAATGCTATACTCATAAGGAGACACACATGTCAATTACTGTTGAAGATATTCGTCGCGAAGTCAAAGAAAAAAATGTAACCTTTATTCGGTTGATGTTCTCAGATATCTTAGGGACCATGAAAAACGTTGAAATTCCAGCGACAGATGAACAGTTGGAAAAGGTTCTCTCAAACAAGGCCATGTTTGATGGATCTTCTATCGAAGGGTTTGTTCGGATTAATGAGTCTGATATGTATCTCTATCCAGACTTGGACTCTTGGACGGTTTTCCCTTGGGGAGATGAGAACGGTAGTGTCGCAGGCTTGATTTGTGATGTCTATACAACAGAAGGGGAACCCTTTGCAGGAGACCCACGTGGGAACCTCAAACGTGCCCTTCGTCACATGGAAGAAGTTGGCTTCAAATCTTTCAACCTTGGACCAGAGCCAGAGTTCTTCCTCTTTAAGCTCGATGAAAATGGGGATCCAACTCTTGAAGTGAATGACAAGGGTGGCTATTTTGATTTGGCGCCTACAGACCTTGCTGATAACACTCGCCGTGAGATCGTCAATGTCTTGACTCAAATGGGATTTGAAGTAGAAGCCAGTCACCACGAAGTGGCCGTAGGTCAGCATGAAATTGACTTTAAGTACGATGAAGTGCTTCGTGCTTGTGACAAGATTCAAATCTTTAAACTCGTTGTCAAAACCATTGCTCGCAAACATGGTTTGTATGCAACCTTTATGGCTAAGCCAAAATTTGGGATCGCTGGTTCCGGGATGCACTGCAATATGTCCTTGTTTGATGCGGAAGGAAACAATGCCTTCTTTGATCCAAATGATCCAAAAGGAATGCAGTTGTCAGAAACAGCTTATCACTTCCTTGGCGGTTTGATCAAGCACGCCTACAACTACACAGCCATCATGAACCCAACCGTTAACTCCTACAAACGTTTGGTTCCAGGTTATGAAGCACCTGTTTACATCGCTTGGGCTGGCCGCAACCGTTCACCATTGGTTCGTGTACCAGCTTCACGCGGTATGGGAACACGCCTTGAGTTGCGCTCAGTAGACCCAATGGCCAACCCTTATATTGCAATGGCTGTTCTCTTGGAAGTTGGTTTGCACGGGATTGAGAACAAAATCGAAGCACCAGCTCCTATCGAAGAAAACATCTACATCATGACTGCAGAAGAGCGTAAAGAAGCTGGAATCACTGACCTTCCATCTACCCTTCACAATGCTTTGAAAGCTTTGACCGAAGATGAAGTTGTTAAGGATGCTCTTGGCGAACATATCTATACCAGCTTCTTGGAAGCCAAACGCATCGAGTGGGCAAGCTACGCAACCTTTGTTTCACAATGGGAAATTGATAACTACTTGGACTTGTACTAAGCAAATTTATCCAAAAATGAGCTAGGTTTGATGACCTGGTTCATTTTTCATACAAAGAAAATGGATGGGACCGACAGGTCTCATCCATTCTTTTTACTTAATTTTCTTCATCTGGTGTCAAAATCATCGGGATGATGATAGGTTCACGTTCCGTGCTTTCGTAAAGGAAAGGACGAAGGGCGTTGACAATAGCACCGTGTACGGTTTGAATATTGGCATCTTTGTTCTTCAAGGCGATTCGAATAGCATTGAAGAGGATGCGTTGACTTTCACGGATCAGGTCACCGGACTCTCTCATATAGATGAAGCCACGGCTGAGGATATCTGGTCCAGCTAAAATCATTTTCGACTTGAAGTCAACTGTCGCAACAGCTAGGACAACCCCATCTTCTGATAAATCTTTGCGGTCACGAAGGACAGCCGCTCCGATTTCTCCGATGCGATTTCCGTCGACATAGATATCTTGAGCATTGAAGCTTCCTGCGATACGAGCTGAGTTAGCCGTCAGGGCAAGAACATCTCCGTTGCTCATGATGAAGATGTTATCTTTTTCTACTCCACAATCACGCGCAAGTCCAGCGTGAATCTTCTGCATACGGTACTCACCGTGGACAGGCATGAAGTATTTGGGTTTGATCAAGCGCAACATGAGCTTTTGTTCTTGTTGGCCACCGTGTCCAGAGGTATGGATGTTGTTAATCTTACCGTGGATGACATCGACTCCTGCTTCCGAGATGATATTGATCAATTTATTCACACTAGTTGTATTCCCAGGAATTGGACTAGATGAGAAGATAACGGTATCACCCGGTTGCAATTGCACCTGGCGGTGGGTTCCGTTAGCGATACGAGACAGTGCCGCCATAGGTTCCCCTTGGCTACCTGTACACATAATGAGGATTTCATTTGCCGGGTAGTCTTTGATTTCACTTGGATCAATAATCGTTCCAGGTGGTACCTTGATATAGCCAAGCTCAATTCCGTTGACAATGGCTTTTTCCATCGAGCGTCCAAAGACAACAATCTTGCGGCCAGTTTTAACAGCGGCATCTGCAGCCTGTTGGAGACGGAAGATGTTGGATGCAAAGGAAGCAAAGATGATGCGTCCATGAATGCCTTCAATAATCTTCATAATGGATTGGCCAACGACTTTTTCAGAGTTGGTAAAGGTTGGGACTTCCGCGTTGGTTGAGTCAGAAAGCAGACAGAGGACGCCTTCCTCTCCTAGTGCAGCCATCCGGTGAAGGTCGGCCGGCTCACCAACAGGTGTAAAGTCAAATTTAAAGTCTCCCGTGCAGACGATTTTTCCTTGAGGCGTATGAAGAACAATCCCCAAAGGTTCTGGAATAGAGTGAGTCGTCCGGAAGAAGGTCGCTTTAATATGCTTAAAGGTCAACTCTGTATTTTGGTTGATTTCATAGAGTTTGGCACCACGAAGGAGACCATGCTCTTCCAATTTTCCACGAATTAGGGCTAGGGCCAAAGGTCCAGCATAGATTGGCACATTGGCTTGCTTCAAGAGGAAGGGAATTCCTCCGATGTGGTCTTCATGCCCGTGGGTAATCAAGACACCTTTGACACGATCGATATTTTCAACGATATAGGAATAGTCAGGAATCACGTAATCAATCCCTAACAAATCATCTTCAGGGAACTTGATCCCTGCATCCACAATGATGATTTCGTCTTGGTATTCAATCCCATAGGTATTTTTACCGATTTCCCCGAGACCTCCAATGGCGAAAACACCAACTTCTTCAGGTTTTAAGGTATATGCCATGGATTAGAACTCCGTAATTTCAAATGCGCCAGACTCTTTTTCATATTCTAGGTGTTGGTCTGACAAGAGAGTGATAAATTCGATATTGTAAGATGTATTTTCTTCAACAAGGCGACGAGCTTCAATGCGTCCTTCTAACTCATTCTTCGCATCAATATCGAGATAGAGGGCATGAGTCGTTTCACGACGAGGGTTGCGTTCTTTTGTTTCTTGGTAGAAAACTTTGTAAATCATTTCGTTTCGGTTCCTTTCACATGTTCGGACTGTAGCAGAAAAGAAACAGCTAGTAGCTAGCTGAGACACCTATTCTTGCTTTCTTTTGTCCTGATTCGATACAATTATTATTCATTATACCATAAATAGGCTCTAAGGAAAAGATGCAAGCGGGTTCTGAGAGCAGAAGGAAGCGCTTTTTTAGAAGGGATAGAGAGCAGTTGATTTCACAGTCTGAGGGTGCTTCCTCTACCGTTTGGCGTCTATTTGTAGTATAATATGAAGCAGACAACGAGGAGAAAACATGAAAGTATTAGCATTTGACACCTCCAGTAAGGCCCTATCCGTTGCCCTTTTGGAGGAAGAAAACCGATTAGCAGAGTTGACACTGACGATCAAGAAAAACCACAGCATTACCTTGATGCCTACTATTGAATTTTTAATGGCCAGCATTGATTGGAAACCGACGGATTTGGACCGTATCGTAGTAGCAGAAGGGCCTGGATCCTATACCGGCTTACGAATTGCGGTAGCAACGGCTAAAACCCTAGCTCAAACGCTAAAGATTGACTTAGTAGGGGTGTCGAGCTTACTAGCCTTGGTACCAGAAGAGATAGAAGGTCTGGCCATTCCAGTCATGGATGCGCGGCGCAACCATGTCTATGCGGGCTTTTACCAAGAGGATCAGCTGGTCTACCCGGAGGCTCACCTTTCTTTTGAAGCCGTATTAGAAAGAGTAAAGGGAGCTGAAAAGGTGACCTTCCTTGGGGAAGTGGAGGCCTTTCGTGAACAGATACAAGAAGCCTTGCCAAATGCTCAGATGGTAGAAACCCTACCGGATGCGGTACGGATTGGTCGACTAGGACTTACAAAAGAAGCTGTCTCCGTTCATGGCTTTGTGCCCAACTACCTCAAGCGGGTAGAAGCTGAAGAAAACTGGCTCAAGGACCATCAAGAGTCCGGTCAGTCCTACATCAAACGCCTATGATCCGAATCGAGAAGGAGGCGGGGCGATTCGATTTAGCCCCTCAGTTGGTAGAAATCTTAGACGATGTCTATGGACAAAGTCCTTGGACCTTGGAGCAAGTCCTAGCGGATATCGGTCAACCTCAAAATTGGTATGCCTTGGCCTATAGTGGGGAAGCATTGGTCGGCTTCTTGGCCATGCAAGAAAACTCTCTATGAGCTAGAGGTCGTCCAAATTGCTGTTCGAAAAGAGTGGCAAGGGCGAGGGATTGCTCGTCAGCTATTAGAAATCCTTCCTCAGGAGAAAGAGGTCTTTTTAGAGGTGAGAGAAGGAAACACTCCGGCTCGGACTCTCTATCAGAAACAAGGATTTAAAGAAATTGGTTGTCGGAAAGGGTATTATCATGCACCTACCGAAGACGCCATTATGATGAAAAGGGAAGCAAATGAAGGATAGATATATTTTTGGCATTTGAAACATCTTGTGATGAGACCAGTGTCGCCGTCTTAAAGAACGATACAGAGCTCTTGTCCAATGTCATTGCCAGCCAAATTGAAAGCCATAAACGCTTCGGGGGAGTGGTTCCAGAAGTTGCCAGTCGGCACCATGTCGAAGTCATTACGGCCTGTATTGAGGAAGCGCTAGAAGAAGCGGGAATTACAGAAGAAGAAGTCACAGCGGTTGCGGTAACTTACGGACCAGGTCTGGTTGGAGCTCTTTTGGTCGGTCTTGCTGCAGCCAAGGCCTTTGCATGGGCCCATGGGATTCCTTTGATTCCTGTCAATCATATGGCTGGCCACTTGATGGCTGCTCAAAGCGTTGAGCCTTTAGAATTTCCGCTCTTGGCCTTGTTGGTCAGCGGAGGACACACCGAGTTGGTCTATGTCTCGGAGGCGGGTGATTATAAGATCGTTGGGGAAACGCGTGATGATGCGGTGGGTGAGGCCTATGATAAGGTCGGTCGCGTCATGGGCTTGACCTATCCAGCCGGTCGTGAGATTGACGAGTTGGCGCATAAGGGTCAGGATATCTACGATTTCCCACGCGCCATGATCAAGGAAGACAATCTGGAGTTCTCATTCTCAGGGCTCAAATCAGCCTTTATCAATCTCCACCACAATGCCGAGCAAAAAGGCGAGAGTCTGTCCAAGGAAGACCTATCGGCTTCCTTCCAAGCAGCGGTGATGGATATCTTGATGGCCAAGACCAAAAAAGCCCTAGAAAAATACCCTGTTAAGACCGTGGTGGTGGCGGGAGGAGTCGCAGCCAACCAAGGATTACGTGAACGCCTGGCTTCTGAGATCACAGATGTTAAGGTCATCATTCCTCCTCTACGCCTCTGCGGGGACAATGCGGGGATGATTGCCTATGCCAGTGTCAGCGAATGGAATAAGGGAAATTTTGCTAGATTAGACCTCAATGCTAAGCCTAGCCTTGCTTTTGATCCGATAGAAGAGAACTTAGATTAGTTAAAAAACGAACATAAACGACGGGAGGACGATTCCCGTCCCTTTTTTTGTTATAATAGATAGCATCAAAAAAGAAAGGAAGAAAGAGTGGAAAAGAATTTTCAGCAGGGGGTCAGGGATGCCCTTCCGACAGCCTTGGGTTATATCAGTATTGGCTTAGCCTGTGGTGTGGTGGCGTCTCCCTATCTCTCCCCTTTAGAAATGGGCTTGATGAGTCTCTTGGTTTACGCAGGGGCTTCTCAGTTTGCGATGATCTCTTTGATTGCGGTTCATTCGTCCCTCATGAATATTGCCTTAACCGTCTTTTTCATCAATTTGCGCAATATGCTCATGAGTCTGCATACCTCCCCTGATTTTAAGGAGGCTAGCCTGGTCCATAATATTGGAATTGGTAGTTTGTTGACAGATGAAAGTTACGGGGTTTATTTGAGTGAAAAATTGAAAAGTGACCGGATCACTGTTCCCTGGATGCATGGCAATAATGTGGTCGGTTATCTGGCCTGGGGCTCATCAACTATTTTGGGGACAGCCCTGGGGTCTCTCTTGCCCAATCCTAGTGCCTTCGGCCTGGACTTCGCCTTAGTTGCTATGTTTATTGGGATTTTTGCAGGTCAGTTTCAAGGTATGCGTTTGACGGAGAAGATGGCTACCTTGCTCCTTGTTTTAGGTGCTGTGGCCTTTAGCTTTTTCCTCTTGACCTTCTTTTTGACCCAATCCTTGGCCGTTTTAGTTGCTACTTTAACAGGCTGTTTCGTGGGGGTGATGTGCGATGCGCGTGAATAGTTGGATTTTCTTAGTTATTTTGACGTCCGCAGTGGTCACCTGGATTCCGCGCATTTTGCCCTTCGTTTTGGTCAAATACCGGGGGCTGCCAGATCCAGTTCTGCGTTTTCTAAAGTATCTCCCCATTGCTATTATTTTTGCCCTGATCCTTTCCAGTCTGGTAGAGGGGAAAGTAGGCCAGCTTCCTCAAGTTCGGTGGGTGGATCTGGTCGCAACCATTCCAACCATGATAGTAGCCTTTCGCTACAAAAACCTAATGGGTACAGTTCTATTCGGGATTGTCTTGGTTGCCCTCTTACGTTTGCTTGTCGCCTGAATCTCCTGAATTTTTAGATAGATTACTATTTGTTACAAATATTACAAAAATATTTCAAAAATACTTGACATTGAGTAATATTGTAATATAATAGTTTTTATCAAATGAAGTGAGGGATCATCATGATGAAAAAATGGACAAGTTTAGCACTTTTAGGATTAACTTCTGCAAGCCTACTCGTAGCCTGTGGTTCAAAAAAAGAAGAGAACAAATCTTCTGCCAAAGAAGCACAAACGACGGTGAAGTCTAGTCAGAAAAAAGCAAAGGCAGCTTCTGGTAAGAAAGAGACAAAAGCTACTGAAACGGATTCGCAAGAAGGGGCACAAGCTGCTTCTCAAGATGCAGGAAACTCAGGTCAAACCGATGCAGGATCTGGTGCAGCAAGCACTGACAAGGCCACAGATTCGTCTCAAATGGTGCCAGAAGAGCTGGTAGGGACTTGGACAGGAACAACTGAAATTGCCAAAGATGTTCAAATGACCGTGGCTGCAGACGGTACGGTCACTACAACAGCGAACTTTTATCAAGCTGATTTGAATCCTGTTCGTACTGCAACAACGAAAGCCAAGGCAGTTCAAGCATCTGGTAATATCTATTACTGGGAAACAGACGAACCTGGCGCTTTTGATGCCCTTCTTCCAGGGATTGCTGGACTTGGGGGAGCCAATATGAAGGTAAAACCCGGCTTCATCTTAGAAGAGGGCCATTATACACCGATTGTATTTGTAACAGGGCTTAATGAAGACTTTGATTATAACAAATACAATGATTTCCGTGTTTCCCTTACAAAATAAAGAAAAATCCACGAATCCCTAAGGAGTCGTGGATTTTGTTTTAGATAAATTGTGTAATAAAGACAATGAGGATGACGACTGGGATCACAAAGCGAAGCAAGAAAACCCAGAGCTTGAAGAAGAAGTGCTTGGTTTTCTCTTCTCCCACCTTTAGTTCTTCTTGGGCTAGGACTTGATCAAAGATATAGCCTGTAAATAGGGAGAGGCAGAGAGCTCCAAAAGGCATGAGGAGGTTGGAAACCAAAAAGTCCATGCAATCAAAGAAGGATTTTCCAAAGAGGGTCCACTTGGATAGTACTCCATAGGAAAGGGCAGATGGGATCCCAAATACAAAGGTCAGAAGACCAATGATTTGGCTCCATTTAGCCCGCTTTTTGTTGTTTTGGTTGGTGACGTTCCCGACATTAATCTCTAACATGACGACGGATGAGGTAATAGTCGCAAAGAGGAAGAGAAGAAGGAAAAGCAGGTAGAAGAGAGTTCCAAAAGGCATCTTATCAAAGACTTGTGGAAGGACTACAAAGAGGAGTCCCGGTCCACTAGTAGAAGGGATTTGAAAGGCTGACATAGCTGGGAAGATCGCCAAGCCCGCCATGATGGAAACGGCGATATTCATGAAGACGACGGAAATCCCGGATTGGACCAGGTCAGTGTCCTTGTCCAAATAGGAAGCATAGGTCAACATGGCTGTCACCCCTAGCGAGAGGGCGAAAAAGGATTGGCCCAAAGCATAGAGTAGACCTTGACTGGTCATCTTGGAGAAGTCTGGCTTGAGGAAATAGCTGACTCCATCCCAAGCGCCATTTAGGGTTAAGGAACGACCAATCATGACTAAGAAAATGATAAAGAGAAGGGGCATCATGAATTTTGAGGCCTTTTCAATGCCTTGCTCCACCCCCTTGGAAACAATCAAGACATTGAGGAGGATGAAGATGGCCTGGGCTCCCAAGAGCCAACCAGGGATTTGAAATAATCTCCCCAAAGAGCTGGGTGTAGTCGTTAACTGTAAGAAGTTGGAATAACTCTCCCAAGGCAACCCCTAAATAAATCAAGATCCAGCCACCGATGACACTGTAGAAGGAGAGGAGGATGAACAGGGCAAAGGCCCCAATCCAACCGATTCCATCGTAGAGGCGACGGCCACCAAGTTTTCCAAAGGTTTTAATGGCAGAGACACCAGCTGCACGTCCTAGAGTAAATTCAGCCAGTAAGAGGGGAAAGCCGATGAGTAGAGTTGCTATCAAAAAAACGAGAAGAAAACTTCCGCCCCCGTTAGCGGCGGTCATATAGGGAAACTTCCAAACAGCCCCAAGGCCAATTGCAGAACCTGCAGAGGCTAGGATAAAGCCAATTTTGGAACCCCATTGAGATTTTTCCATATGGATTCTCCATTTCTAATTCAAATATAGGAAGAAAGCAAAGGCCAGCAAAGGCTCTTTCATAGACAAAAGAAAAAGGCTATTTAGTACGAACTAAATAGCCATAAAAACGCAAAGTGACATCTCTAAGAAGACGACTCTTATGTTTGTTGCTGGATTTGTTCTAAAAATAATCCTAACATCTTTTGAAAAAGCTGTCAATAGTGGAGACTTCCGGCCACCCAACCGGTACAGAGGGCAGCAGTAATGTTAAATCCTCCTGTATGGGCATTGATATCCAGGACCTCCCCAGCAAAATGAAGACCGGGGACCAACTTACTTTCTAAGGTCTTGGGATTGATTTCCTTGAGGCTGACACCACCTTTAGTTACAAAGGATTTGGCCAAGGACATCTCCCTGTTACAGGGATTGGGAGTTCCTTTACTTTCGCTAGTACGGCATCGATTTCTTTAGGAGAGAGTTGCTTCACCTTTTCCGGAAAATCCTGGGCAAAGAATTCCGCCAGGCGTTCTGGCAGATAGGCCTTCAGAACATTCTTTAGAGATTTTTCCCGGTTTTCCTCTAGGATTGCAGTGAGTTCTTCCTTAGAATAGTGAGGGAGACTATCTAGTGTCAGGATCTCTCCCCCCTTGACAAAGCTTGACATGCGAAGGGCAGCTGGGCCAGACAGTCCAAAGTGGGTAAAGAGGAGGTCATGGGTAATGTGGTGTTTGCCATAGTGGAGGGTCACATCGTCTAAGGAAATCCCTTGAAGGGCCTTGTGGGGGAAATCTGTGAGGAGGGGGCTTTCAGCAGCTTCTAGTTCTGTAATAGTGTGCTGGAAGTGACGGGCGATATCGTGGCCAAAGCCGGTGGAACCCGTCGAAGGGTAGGACTTTCCACCAGTTGTCACAATCAAGCGGTCCGCAGTCCAGGTCTCATCTTTGGATTTGATGACGAATTGTCCATCGATTTTCTTCACAGAGGTTACCTCTACTTGGCAGCGGACTTGACCGCCAAGCTCGGCAATCTTATCTGTCAGAGCTTGAATAATCGTTTGGGAACGATCTGAAGCTGGAAAGACACGACCATGGTCTTCGACCTTGAGCTTTGACCCCGTTTTTCTGTGAAAAAAGCGGATGATATCATGATTGTCAAATTGAGAAAAAGACACTGTAAAGGAAACGTCCGTTGCCTGGAATGCCTGCTAGGAGATCGTCCAGGCTTCCATTGTTGGTCACATTGCACCGACCTCCACCAGTCCCAGCTAGTTTTTTCCCTAGTTTGCGGTTCTTTTCCAAGAGGAGGGTTGCTTGCCCGTAGAAGGCACTAGAGATGGTGGCCATCATGCCAGCAGGGCCTCCTCCGATGACAATGGTATCGTAGTGGTTCATAAGGTCTCCTTTTTCTCGTCTCGTTTTATTTCCAGTTCATTGTAACATAAAAAATGGACCCTGTCCCCAGGCTCCACTTTTTATGAGTTAATTGTCTTCGTCTGGATTTTGACGGAGGTGGATGGAATAACGCTTAGGTGGGTAAATACCGATTTCAGGACCCCAGCGTGGGAAGAGCTGATTGGTTTTCTTCCCAGCAGCGTACTTGGCTTCTGCCGCCATTTCCCAGAGCTCTTCGTAGAGATCGCCGAGCAAGAAGTCGAGCTCTTGATAATAGAGGTCTGGCTTTCCGTAGTCACTAAGGCTTAGCTCCATCAAACCATAGACTTGTAGCTTATGGTCCATGAGTCTACGTCCGTCCACCTTGTTAGAGTGAACGATAATGCGTCCGAAGGGATCATTTCTTCGGATGCGTTCGAGCTCTTTGTAGGCGTTGATTCCAGAATTTCCTTGACAGGAGAAGAAGTAAATGTTTTTCAAGTCATAGTCAATATAGGAGATATTTCCATTATAGACCAGCTTGACTGGTAGATTACGAACCCGTTTTTTCTCTAGATAGTTGTTAATATGTTCGACCAACATCTTAGAGGGATAATTGTATTCAATGACATAGATCATAGTTTCTTTCCTTTGCTATTGAGTAAATAACTGAGCTATCTTTCAGTTACGAATAGTATACAAGCTTTTGAAGTCAGATAGGGGGAAAAATCTATTTGGTTCATTTTTGAAGCTATTTGGTTCATTTTAGAGGAGCAAAGGAGAAAAAGTTGCTAAAGGAATACGAAGAAAATGGGGAAGTGGGGGGCGAAGAAGGGCATATTTTTTGAAAATGCAAAGAAAATTTACCGAAGTCTTTCATTTGTGCTATAATCAAGGGGAAGTGACGTCATGGAAAGAAGGGTATCATGAGTTTAGAACAGTTAGAGCGGAAATCGCTCCAAGAAATCAATCAATCCGTCAAGGTTCCCAAAGGGAACTTCTTTTTGGAAGACCTTGTTATTGTTTTCAGGTCCGGGGAGCCTAGTAGCAGTGGGCTACATGGATCCTGGGAACTGGATCACCAGCGTTGTTGGAGGGGCTCACTATCGTTACTTGCTCTTGTCGGTGGTTCTCTTGTCTTCCTTGATTGCCATGCAATTGCAACAGATGGCTGGGAAACTAGGGATTGTCCATCGGAAAGATTTGGCCCAAACAACAGCGACGCATTTGCCCAAGTGGCTCCGCTATATTCTCTGGATAGTGATTGAATTAGCCTTGATGGCGACAGATTTAGCAGAAGTCATTGGTTCAGGGATTGCACTCCATTTGCTATTCGGATGGCCCTTGCTCTTTTTCTATTTTGGTCACCATCCTGGATGTCTTCCTCCTCCTTGGACTTATGCACTTAGGTTTTCGTAAGATTGAGGCTATTGTCTCCACCTTGATTTTGACCATTCTGGGGATTTTTATCTACCTTGTGGTCCTATCAAAACCAGATATAGGTGGCATTTTTGCTGGCTTTCTTCCTCAGAAAGAAATCGTAGGTATCGGTCTTCCCAAGGGATCACAAGCCTTGACGCTGGCCTTGGGGATAATTGGTGCAACCGTCATGCCCTCATAATCTCTATTTGCATTCCTCCATTTCACAGACACGCAAGGTCGATTATGAGGATCCTGCAGATGTTCGTCGGGCTGTGCGTTTCATGACCTGGGACTCTAATATTGAATTAACCCTGGCTTTTGTTGTCAACTCTCTCTTGCTGATTCTCGGAGCGGCCCTCTTTTTTGGACACGCAGAAGAAATTGGAGCCTTCTCTAGTATGTATGATGCCTTGCAAAACAATGCCATTGCAGGAGCTATTGCAAGTCCTTTTCTGTCCACTTTGTTTGCTGTTGCTTTGTTAGCAAGTGGTCAGAATTCAACAATTACAGGCACTCTGACGGGTCAAATTGTCATGGAAGGTTTCCTTAGATTCCGCCTTCCTCAATGGCTTGTCCGCCTCTTTACACGGATGTTGGCCCTCACTCCTGTCCTGATTGTCGCCTTTTCTCTTTGGAGACCAGGAAAGTGTTCTAGATGATTTGTTGGTCTATTCTCAAGTCTTCTTGTCTCTGGCTCTACCATTTTCAATTTTTCCCTTGGTTTACTTTACCTCCAATAAAAAAATCATGGGAGAATTTGTCAATGCAAAATGGAATACCTACTTAGCTTACGGAGTAGCTACTCTTCTGACTCTGTTAAACGTCCAACTCATTGTGACGACGCTCTTTAAATAAAAAATCAGTTTTGTCGGACTGGGAAAACATGCTATAATAGGAGGAAGTTCCCCATCTTGTCAGAAAATGGGCAGAAGTGGGCAGTAACCATTAAACAAGAGGTCCTAACCCCTTGATACGAAAGGAATCTAGAAAATCTTATGATGAATATGCAAGACTTAATCTATGGTTTTTTAAGTCTTGTTATCGTTCATTATCTAAGTTTAAAAGCTTTTTGTGTTTCATTGAAGCAATTTAATAACAAATAAATTAATAACAATAAGACAAAAAAATAGACAATGCAGTATCTGAATTGTACATAAAAAGAAGCAACAATATTAATGTTGCTTTTTTTATTGTTTATTAACTCTGTGACTACTCAAATGATATAAATGAAAACTTACAATAGACCGCATTGATTATAAATTTTTTTCAATAACACCTGATTTATATTCTATGTATTTATCTATATTATCTGGAAATAAAACAGCAGCTTTTTTTCTTTAACTTTTTGAATATTCATCCACTAACTCAGAATGTTGCCTTAAATAATTTCTAAAAAGTAATATGTTTAAATAATTCTTCAGAGTCTTTAGGACATACATATAAATGATGTGTCATTAAATCATTTTTATTAATATATGAAAAAAAGCCTCTCTATCTCTAATACCTAAATCGCCTTCATGCACATACCCTTTATCTTCAAGCAATTTTTTTAAAATTAGAAACTTATCATTTTCAATAACAATATCCAAATCAATTATTGGTTTTGCTGACATCCCTTCAACCGATGTACTACCTACGTGTTCAATCTTAATTACATTCTGAATGATTTCTTTTTCCAAGTGATTCTACTATTTTTTTCAAATTCTTCTTTCCATTTTTGGATTCCATTTTTTTCAACTACAACATTTTGTGTCCTCATAATCTATTTACCTCTATAACTCCTTTTCCTCTATTCAATCCTTTATAATAATGTAATTATTTACAATACTTATTTTTCATAAAAATTCTACAAAACAAAACACCATCGATTCATTTTTTTGATTTTTAAACTTTGGTAGAAGCTCTAAAACCCTTGTATTTACTTGACTATTTGCCTGTGTCATTATTATGACACGAAACCCAGTTGCAAAGTCCCAAACATAAGAGTCTTTATCAACACGAGCTAATTTTACTAATAAAAGTAGCTACGTAGGATGGAGTTAGAACAACATCATCCATTGCTCAAATCACCAACCATTGGTTCAACTGAGTGAATTTTTTTGTTTTTACCATTTATAATGACTCCTACTTTTTTTCTTAATTCTATACTATTATAACATGTAATTGTATACAACCAGAGGGAAACCTCTGGTTTTAATATTCAATATTGTTTGTTTCAATTTCAGAACCGAACTCCTCTTCAAGTTCAGGCTCGAACTCCTCTTCAAATTCAGGCTCGAACTCTTCTTCAAGTTCTTTAATTTGCTTTTGTGTTAGCAACTGATGAAGCCTTTCTTCTGAAAAAAATACGAAGTAGTAGACAATAAAGAGAACATACTATTAAAAGTACTTTTTCTTCGATATCTCCAAAATAATCCTGTTGCGCTTCTATCAACTTATCAATATAAATTTCGCTTGCACTTAACAAAGCAGACATAACATCAACATCGTTTTTTCCCGCCATCGTCAAGTGACGTCCATACTCTTCAGGACCTCTAACCATACCAATCTCCATTAATTTTGAATTAATTTTGAAGTCATCAAGAATGATATCATATGCTCGCTTCCCAAGAGACTGGTACATTTCCATATTTAATATGGGCTTAAGTATATCTTTTAGTTTCTCTTGAAATGCTTTATTGAAATTTTGAAAATGGATATTATCTGACTTCCAAAGAAAATGCCCATTATTATCCTTTGATTCATACTTGTATTTCGTATTTAAGAATTTAATAAAACGGTCCATCATTTCATCTGATTCATTTTTCATACAAAACAAATAGACTGCTTCAGCAAATACATCAAGATTCGCGTTCTTATAATCAGGAGCGAACATTGATCCAAATTCCCGATCTTCATCAATCGCTTTATCTAATGCTATATACCTGGCTAATGGGACATAATCAATCAAGATAGAGTATGTCATAGAAGAATACACTGGATGCTTGGATAGATCTAAAAAGAGATTTAAAACAAAATTGAATTTGTCGCTGTCAGTGTAGCTTTCATCAACTCCCCAAAAAATTTCTTGAAGACTAATAAATTCGAAGTTATTCTTTCTCATTTCCAATTCCTCATCTTTATTTGAGGAGTATGATTTAAAAATTTGGCTTCAACTTTATATTTTCTAACAATGACTCAGCGACTCTGACTGTCATCTTTTTGTATAATTGGTGGGGATCAGATTCTCGAATAATTTTAATTGCACTTGGTTTATGTTCATATAAATGGCTATTCCTGATTGGTTTTAAATCTGAGTAAAGACTGCTTCCAGAAGACCTTAGAGCAGAACGTTCTTTATTGATATCTTCAATTCGTTCATTAATTCGATCTTGAGCATTTTTTAAATAGTAATCTAATAAACTAGTAAACATTATCGTTAACCTTTCTAAAAAACGGAAAATTTCAGTTTATATTTTACAAATAAATCCTGAAATTGTCAAAAAGATTCCCGTATAATTAAAGCATAAGAAATCCGGATTTCTTAAAGGCATCTCGGCTAAGCGAGTTCTTCTTAGAACAGAAAGATAAACGAGGTTAACTTGTATGAATACTAAGTTACAAAAAACGCTTCGAGACTTACGAGCAAATCGTTTAATCCATTTTGGAAACTCAGCGTATCAAAGAGCCACTAATGATTGGTTCTTTAGAACAGTTCCAACCGAGCTAAATGAGCTATGGTATGGACAAGATGGCTTGTCGTTCCTGACCTTATCGATAGCGTATGACTCGGATATTGATTTAATGTCTGAGAGTGAATTAATTGAACGCATTGACAAGGAACGTCAAATTAGAACTCGTTTGGAAAGTATCTTTTCAAACCTTGGAAAAATGAAAGCAGGTAAAAGCAATGGCAAAAACTAACTGGAATCGGACTCTTGCGGAAGTTCTCATGCATGAGACACAACCAAAAGTAATGACTAGCGAAAAAACTGGAAATGAATATACAACTGATGTTATCCCGACTTTAAGAGTAGTCTCAATTGGTTCAATCGAGGAAAAAGACGGAAAATACAAGTACTCGATTGTAGATACAGTTAACGACTTAGAATATACCATTAAAGTGCCAAATAAAGTCGAAATTAAATTCGGTACAGTCCTTAACTTCAGTAATGTACGTGGCGGTGCAACTGCAAATGGTATCGGTTGGTATGCTGCTGACTCAGTAGAAGTGGTCACACGCAATGCGTAGGCATAAATACCGAAGAATCAAGCCTACACCAAATTGTACACTTCAGGGCTATCAACTCTCTCTGATAGCCCTGACGGCTACAATTGGATTGACTGTCTTGTCGTTCTTCATAAGCCAAATAGTAACAGTTTTATCTTCATATGTACGAAGCATACTATTCTACAGCATCATTACAAATATCGTCTCTATTCTTATTTTTGCATACACATGGTTTCATCGTGAAGAAGTCTCATCAATTGAGATTCCTGGTATGTCTGATAAATCTAAAAAGTTGGCAAAGCGTTTAAGACGATTATTTAATGATAAACAAATAACAGATGTACTCAAATTGTCAAATACAACCCGTTTTGGCAATGAAATGCCTGAAATAGAAGTATGGATAGATGAAGAACTTTCAAGTGGTTTCATCGCAATCGAAAATATAGCAAATTGGGAACGTGCCAACCGTGAAATTTGAACAGCGTGTATCTGGAATCTTAGCAGGTAAATATCAACGATTTGCTGTGGTCAATTCGGAACTAACAGTTGATGATAGCTATATCGTCTTTTACTTTGAAGACAGTCTTACATCTCAGCGATTATATATTGAAAGTGACAACTCATTAGATAAGTTGGTACACGAAAATCATCATGCACTACGCCTTTCTAAAGACCTTACTTGGCATTCCGATATTGTACCTCATTTGAGCGTCATTGCTCGCACTCGGGCAGGGAAATCCGTGCTTGCTGGTCGTTATATGGCTCGTTTAATGTTGTTACAAGGTTGGGTTGTTGAATATAATTCCGCTAAGTATGATAGATACGTTAAAGAGTTTGATGGTCAATCAGACCCTGTTAAAATTGTAGAGCGTGCTGAGTTTTGGTGTTCTGTGATGGACGAACGCCTTGCTGAAATCAACGAAGCTAACAAAGAAAAGTACCTCGAAATGGAAAATATACCAGATATTGGACTTTTCATAGACGAGCTAGGAAACCTAAACGCTTCTCTTGAATCTTTGGATAAAGTGGATAAAAATCTAAAACTCACTTCACGCTGGACTACTGCTATCAATCGTCTTTCTGCTACTGGCGGTTCTGCTGGGATTCATATTATCGCTATTTCTCAATATGCTACTAAAGAGGGGATTCCTCCCTTCTCTAGCTCGCGTCAACTGTTCCGATGCCGTAATTATGCTGGGTGGTGCAGCTGATTCCGCAGATGAGCGTAAATATCTGATGAGCGGATTTGCTGATCTGCCGAAACGTAGCTATGGGACAGGCCAAGGTGTCGCCCGCATTCTTGGCTCTGGTAAAAAGTGGGAGGCACCCCATTTTTATGAAACTCCTTGGTTTAAGGATTAGATAATGGATGCATGACTAGTCCAATGAATCGCAAGGTTGGTTATCCTAAAAAGGTAATACAAAACTAATACTAACTATATCTAATGCCTGCCCGGCAGTGGGCTAGTCAACTGCCGGGCATAACAGAAACCATAGATAGAACAAGGGTTTGAAGCAACATGACAAATATCAAATCCTTGATCTATCAAGGGAATAGTTAAGAGAATAATTAAAACAGAGGAGTATATCTATTTATGAGAAAGAAAGAAGCAAATCTGACAACAATCATGTTGGTACAACAATTAGAAGAAAAATACTGGTTATCACCTGACTATAAAATGCCAGTTCGACAAGCCAAGAACGGTGATTGCCTTCCATTACTCAAAATGATCGTCAATAATCTTGAATCTAACAATATTATCGTTAAAGAAGCTTATATAATTAAGCATGATAAAGATAAGATTTCAACTTGGGACGCTAATCAGAAGAAAAATGTCGTTCAAGATAAGGCAGTCCATATTCATGCTTTATTAAAATTTGAAAGAGGTGCTTCATTATCAAAAATTGCTCTAGCTATTAGAGTAGAACCTCAATATCTTGAAAAAATGAAATCTGGACGATACGGCTATGATAATTGTTTGGCTTACCTAGTACATGCCAAAGATGAAAGCAAGCATCAATATCAACCAGATGAAGTTGTGTCTTTGAGGGGTGAAGATTATACCAGCATTTACCAACGAAGCATTGAAATGTGGGTTAAAGGTCGAGCAACCAAAAAAGCTAAGGAAACGAATTTTAGTATTGATTGGTTAATTGAGCAAGTATTGGATGGTAAATTGACTAAAAGTAATATCATGCTTACAGATGAATATTACGAAATATATGGGCAACATAAACGAAAAGTTAACGAAGCGCTTGATACAGCTGGGGAGCGTAGAAGCTATCGGACTATAGCAGAACTTGAAGCAGCCCTATTTAAAAAGACAGTTATTTTTATCCAAGCTAACAGCGGTGTAGGAAAGACCAAGTTCAGTAAAGAATTGATAAGTGCTATTCAAGCGATCGCAGTGAAGAATGGATTAAATTGGGAAACATGTGTAACTGCTTCTACAAATGCATTCGATGAATACAACGGACAAGAAATTCTATTCCTAGACGATATAAAAGGGGATAGCTTCACTGTCTCAGATTGGTTAAAGTTACTAGATCCGTATACGATAAGTCCAATTTCAGCTCGATATCATAATAAAATGGGCTCAGCAAGGGTGATTATAATAACAAATACAAAGTTACCAGTTGAGCTATTTTACTTTGCAAAGAATAACTATAACGAAGACTTAGGTCAATTTATACGAAGGATTGATTTGTTAGTACACATACACGATGATATTTTTCATGTTTGTCCTCACGAGAAAAGAGAAGAAGAAAGTACAATAATAGCTTTTGGAACTAACATTCGCGTCCGACACTCTTACACTTTTCAAAAGTCTCATGCTATACAGCGAAATGAGGCATTAGAAGAAATCCTAGAAACAGTAATGACAAATATGAATTGGAACAAAGCAAAAAAAGTTATCACTGCTAGCGACCAAACCAACAATGATAACCTAAAGACTCAACAAAAAAATAGCAACAGCTACTTCTGTTGTTGCTATTATATCATAATTCTAATTTGAGGAAATATAATATGCAATCTAAAAAAAAACCAATGACACATTTCAAATTAACTACTTACCCACTTGTCGATAAAAATGATATTATGATCCTAACAGGGTACTCTGAAACGCAATCTAAACTATTAATCAGAAAAGCTAAATTGCTTCTAGTCGGAAAAGGGTTTAATTGGTACAAGAACAAACGTATCGGACGAGTTCCAGTGCAAACAATAGAAGAAATACTAGGGTTTCAGATAATTTCTAAAAATGTTATAATTGAAAACGTACATGATGATACTGCTGTTGAGGAGGACATCCACGATGGTAGTCACTAGACAAAAAAATAAAAAATGGGGGGTTGATATAAGTGACGGCTATGATGCTGTAACAGGTAAACAAAAGCGTCACAGAAAAACAGACTTTAAATCTCGAAAAGAAGCTGAAAGGTATGAAGCTGACTATCGCATCAATAAACTTCATCAAATTAGCCACAAGGAGAAAATCTCAATTTCCTATTTGTATACCTTGGTACAGGAAGAAGATGAACTGCGTGGCAATAAGAGAGGGACAATCGATAGCCAAGAGTCCTATTACCGTGTTTACATGTCAAGATACTTTAAGAATGCTGATATGAGAGCTGTCTCTTTGACAGATATCAAAGAGTATCGTAACTGGCTCAAAAGTCAACCAAGTGTAAAAGGCGGAACATTAACCAACTCTCATGTTAACCAGCAAATGATTTTCGTTCATAAAATGTTTGATGTTGCAATTGCTAATCGTATTCGACAAGATAATCCTTGCGATGGTTTACGGCGATTACCTCAGCAACAAAAAGAAATGGATTATTATACTCCTGAGCAATTCAAGAAATTTGATTCTCTATTTAACGAAGATGAATATCCATTTCAACTGTTGTATCGTGTGTTGATGTTTACAGGATTACGCGTTGGAGAAGCCTTAGCTTTAACTTGGGAACATATCAATCTTGATGAGATGTATATCGATGTTAAATACTCTGCCTATTATCGAAATGGACAAGTTCATATCGGAACAGTAAAAACAACTCAGTCAAACCGTAGAATATACATTCATAAAAGTTTTAATGAGGAGTTGAAAAAGTGGAAAGAAAGACAATTTGATTTACTCAAGTCGTTTACTGATAATTCTAAAAGTCTTCAAATTTATCAAGCTACTCCAGAAATTCTAACAAGTCCAAACGTCTCGAACTTCAGAGTTATTCTCAAAAAGAGAATGCCTAAAGATTTGAAACTAATTCGCAATCACGATTTTAGACATTCTCATGCTGCATTTCTTGTCTCACAAGGTCTCCGAAATGGTGAGGGAAAAGATTATATATTCTTCACATTGATGAAACGTTTAGGACATTCATCAATCAATACGACAATAAATGTATACTCACATTTATTTCCAACTCAGCAACAAGAAGTTGCTTCTGCCTTTGATAATTTCTAACAATAAGGCAAAATCAGGCAACGAAATTTATAAAACAAGGCTCAAACCCTTGATACGAAAGGAATCTAGAAAATCTTATGATGAATATGCAAAATATGATGAAGCAAGCACAAAAGCTTCAGAAACAAATGGAACAAAGTCAGGCAGAATTGGCTGCTTCTCAATTTGTTGGTAAGTCTGCTCAGGACTTGGTCGTCGCTACCTTGACAGGTGATAAAAAGGTGGTATCCATCGAATTTAACCCGGCAGTTGTGGACCCAGAAGATACAGAAACTCTTTCTGATATGACTGTTCAAGCTATCAATGCGGCCATCGAAGAAATTGATGCAGCAACCAAGAAAAAATTGGGAGCTTTTGCTGGTAAATTACCATTCTAAGCATACAGAGAAAACCTCTATCAGATGATAGAGGTTTTTTTAGTCGTTAAAAAAATTGGAGAGGTCTAATCCACCAAAAGGAGAGGTAGAAAAGGATTCTTGCTCGGTTAGAAGTTGCCGTGCTCGATCTGATTCGAGAAAGGCTTCATAAACAAGGGCGGTCATTCGTGCATCTTCTAGACTATCATGCGATTTTCCAGCCACTCCTAAAAACTGAGCAACTGTATGAAGCTGCAAGTTCTTAATCCCATGGAGGTCAGAAGGTCGGCGTTTAGAAGCTTCTTCAAAGACATCAACAGCATATTGGACCGTGAACTCTAGCCCATTTCCGCTAGGATAGGGAGGTCACTCTTGATGGCATTGTATCCAATGAGGGGACTGTCTGCAACAAAGTCTCGAAACTCCGCGAGAACTTGCTCGAGTGGGGGAGCTTGGAGGATTTTATCAGATGTAATCCCGGTAAGGCCATTGATAAAACTTTTTAGTGGTTTATCCGTATAGGCATAGGAATCGTAGTGGGCAACTTCTTGGCCATCTACAAAGCGGACAGCAGAAACTTGGATAATGTGGTACTTTCCTTCGAATTGATTAAATTCTAAATCAAAGGAGACATAGTGGCTTAATTCTTTCAAGGGAACTCCTTCATCTTATGCTTGCTTTTTGATTTTCTATTTGTTGAGGAGAGGCAAAGGCATAGAAAAAACTGACCGAAGTCAGTTTTTAGCGACCAAAGACGCGTCTCCAGAAGCCTTTACTCTCTTGTTCTTGAACCTTTTCATTGGCTTGATCTAATTCCAATTTCAATGTTTCGCGGTCATTCATAGCCTGAAGGGTTAGCTGTTGTTGTTGGTCGAGCTGTTTGTCTTTTTCAGCGATCTGAACATCTTTGACACGCAACTGCTCATCCTTTTTAGCTAATTGCTCATCTTTGGATTTTAGCTGGTCGTCTTTTGCTTTTAGTTGTTCGTAGAGACGAACAATCTCAGCATTTTTTTCATCTACCAAAATTTCCATCAATTCACGCTGTTTCACATCATCGCTGACTGGTTCGTCTTCAAAGATGGTTTTTTTGTAGATCTCTTCTAGCTTGATCAAGCCACTACGGGTTACGACGGTAACTCCCTTATCATTTTTTTCTGTATCTTCAGGATCTAGGGCCTTGACACGGTTGTTGACCGCTTGGCGACTAACTCCTAGAATTTCAGCAATTTCGCTGACTGTTTTTTCGATAGCCATAATATCCTCTAAACTCTTTTTCTATGAAATACTCTCTTAGATATTATCATAAGTAGGCAAGGCTGTCAAATCAAGCAAGGGAAGGGACGACAAGGAAAAAGCATGAAATTCCTTAATCCATCTTAGGAAGGGTTAAGCTCGAGTTGGCCAGATCAATAGTGAGTTGGTAGTCCGTTTGGTCGCGAACAGTGATCTCGAAGTCGGTTGTATAAAGGACGAGACGAAGAGTGGTCCCTTTCTCCAGTTTGTAGATGGTTGGTTGGAGTTCAAAGTCGAATTCCATCCATTCTCCTGGTGTTACGGGCTCAACCTCTAAGAGGTCATGACGGTTTTGGAGGTTAAGATACCCCTTTGTAATCACTCGTTGGCCGGCTTCCTTAAATGGCAATTCAGTCAAGTTGTCCAGCATATGGTAACGACCGTTATCCAGTGTACGGACGGATAGGACAGCTGGATAGGGTTGGAGGTATTTCTTGCTTCCTAGCTCCATGAGTTGGACTGAGAGCAAGCCCTTGTCAGTGCTAGATTGGAGCCGCAGGTGAAGGTGAGCTTTTCCGTTGAGGTGTAGTCTTCTGCAATCGGAAGATCGATGGTCACTTGTTGCGCCTTATCCTGGTAGAGGTCCGTTAGGAAAGTTGGATAGGCCTTGCCATAGCGCTCATAGTCTTCTGATGCGTAGCGGTTTTGGATGACTTTTTCACCATCTCCCAGTGAGAAGGTCTGCTGGGCTGTTTGATTGCCAAAGTCTTCCAAGGAGGTCCAACTTTGTTCCCCTGTATTGTCCTGCCAGATGACGGTTGGCAATTCATAGCTTGAATCATAGCCCAGTAATTTTTTAGAGAGGAGGGCATTCATACTCTCACGGAAGTCAATGGACTGCCAGTTGTTGAGATAGACATGGGCTCCATTGTGATAGAAGAGGTGTTTCTTGATGTTGGCTGGAAGGGCTTGGAACATTTGGTATACATGGAGGGGCTTGACATTCCAGTCTTGGGAACCATGGGTGAAGACGACCTCTGCCTTGACTTTGTCTGCCTGAAGGAGATAGTTGCGGTCATGCCAGAATTGGTTGTAGTCCCCTGTTTTGCGATCCAATTGCTTCTTAACCTCTTCCAAATCAGCGACATGGGCTGCATGGTGGCGGAGATAGTCTCCAGCCCGAAGGGCACGTGAATAAGTCAACTCAGCAAGCGAATCAAAATCCTCTCCAGGATAGCCGCCAGGACTCGTCACGAGTCCGTTTTCCCGATAGTAGTTGTACCAAGAAGAGATACCGGCTTCTGCGATGATAACTTCTAGGCCATCGACACCGGTGGTAGCCAGTCCATTGGACATGGTCCCTAGGTAGGACAAGCCCGTCGTAGCAACTTTGCCGTTAGACCAATCGGCCTTGACTTGGCGTTGGCGACTGTGGTCTGTAAAGGCCCGGCAACGGCCGTTGAGCCAGTCGATAACATTTTTATAGGCCTCGATTTGACGGTAATCTCCATTGGTCATCAAGCCTTGAGAGTCCTTGGTCCTAAACCGGAGACGTAGAGATTGGCAAAACCACGAGCGAGAAGGTAGTCATTGAGGGTATAACTGGAGTTGATATGAGTGAGGGTTTCTTCAGCCTCAGAGACTAGTTGAGCTGAACCGACAGGATCCACCAATTCTAATTGAGGTTCTTCTACTTGGATGGTATGAGGTTCTTTGACCTCGAGGTCCACATTCATATTATAGAGAGCCTTGTCGCTAGCCTTGTCATTGGTTCCTTGGTGATAAGGGCTGGCAGTCATGACGGCTGGAATTTTTCCTTCATAGCGAGGGCGAATAATATTGACCTTGACCAAATCTGGAAGACCATCCTGATCGCTATCAATCCGACTTTCCACATAGACCACTTCACGAATCACATCATGGCAGTTAAAGGTAGCTAGACTTTTTCCGTTGAAAAAGTGGTAGCGATTGTCCTCGGGGATCAAGCCATCGCTGACCAACTGCTCAATTAGTAAATTCCCTTTGACTGTTCGAGTATTGAGGAGGTGATAGAGGTTCTCAACCAAGTTTCCATACTCAATCGGAATTTGGACTTCTTTTAAGAAGCTGTCCGTATTTTCAAAGTCAATAAAATAGCGGAAACCGAGTAATTGGAGGGCCACTGTGTAGAAAATATTTGGAGACCATTCGCGGTCAGATTGGAAATAGCTCAGGAGATCTGTTTCAGCATCCGCCACTAGGTTAGAGAGAGGATAATCTGTATTTTTGTAGGTGAAATAAACCTTGCGAACAAACCATTCAAACAGTTCTTTCTCTGTAAGATGAAGGGGGAAGGTCAAACCCGATTTCTTTCAGTTCCTTTAGAATGTCTGCTTGGTCGACTGGTAGATAGCTATATTGATTGAATTTCATAGGATGCTCCTTTTATCAGCTTCACTGTTTCTTTACTTCTTATATTATACGTGATAAAATAGTATTTGTCTAAAGACCTTTGATCTCTGAAGGAGGGTGTCATGGTGAGAAAATTATCTGTTGAAGAAGTTGCAAGAAGACGGACTTTATTGTTTGGGGTTCTTGCCGTCATTTTTGGGATCCTCATTTTTCGAAACGGTGTTGGTTTCACAAAATTTTCCTTGGATCTATTAGCCATTTACTTTTTAGTTGATGGACTAGGAAGCTTTCTTCTTCGCTTTTTGTTACGTAGCAAGTCTATTTCCTATAGCCACTCTATTTGGTTTATTTTTCTTTCACTTGCGTTGATCTGGTTGAATCGACTGAGTAGTCTGCCCGTAAACTTAGTTGTGATTTGTTTAGGGGCATATCAGTTGGGGAGTGCCATTGTCTATGGGATCACATTTTGGCTTTATAAGGCCAATCGGGTAAAAGGAGGCTGGCTCTATTTATGGGATGCGCTTTTAAACGGTGGGATTGGTCTAGCAACTGTCTTGGAACCTGGTTCAGATGGGCACTTCCAATTTATCCTCTTGGGGGCTTATCTGGTCTTGTTGGGGATTTCTAATATTCGAGATGGTATTTTATTTGACAAAGACCAACAAGGCCAAGAGTTAAAACGTCGCTTTCGTATTAGCCTACCGGTTATCTTTGCAGCCTTTATCCCTGCTAAGGAGTTAAAACGGTTTAACCAGTTTCTTCAAAAAGGGAGCTCGGCGGGACACACAGGCCCTTATCGATTGGTGAAAAAAGAAGAAGAGGCAAGGGAATTAGAAATTTTGGTTCATACTTCTGACAGCAACTTATTTGGAGCGATTGGGCATGTAGATATTTGTTATCAGGGGAAGGTCATTTCTTACGGAAGTTACGATCCCTTTTCAGAGCGTCTATTTGGGACGATTGGGGATGGCGTACTGTTTAAAGTGGATAAGGAACCATACATCGAACTATGTAAAAAAAGAGTCAAAAAGACGCTGTTTGGCTACAGCCTATCCCTTACCGAAGAAGAGAATCAGGCAGTAGAGAAGCGTCTAGCTGAAATTGATCAGTTGTTAGAACCTTGGGATCCACCTAGTAGGTTACTGGAAGACGGTCAGCCGACCTACGCTTACAAATTGAAATATGATTTAGGGGGCTGAGCTATATAAATTTACTTCTTCGCGTTTTTAAATCTTACTTTGTTCTGTCTACGAATTGCTGCCTGTTAGCAGATTCCATTGTGGGACAGGCGGGAACGGCTGTATTAGATGTGCGTGGAGTGATTGCACCAGGGACCTATCAGGATTACTTAGAATACGAATTTGAAGCTCCAAACGGGCGGGTCCATACACGAACAGTATATTAAGTAAAGAAAGACAGATTCAAAATTTTTGAGAAATCTGTCTTTTTGCACAAGATTTCTTGTAAAAAGAAAATCTTTTAAAATATAAAAAGACTTGGAGGAATTATGTGCATAAATAAGATTAGTAGTATTTCACCCGTATTAAAAACAAACAATCGAAATGTCAATCAAGAATTTTTTGAAAAGGTCTTAGGAATGAAAACCCTGTTGGAAGATGGGGCTTTATTATCCCTTGGAGATCAATCGAAGACAGACCGCCTCTATTTAGAGGAATCCCTAGTATGAGAACCCGTAAGGTTGAGGGACCAAAACAGCTTGGCTTGCTTAAAGATTCGCGTGACCAACCCGCAAGAAATTGAGTGGCTTCTGGCTCGTGGTCATCAAGTTGATCGCCTCTTCAGAGGGGAAAATGGCTATGCCTTTGAAGCTCTTTTCGCCAGAAGGAGATCGTATCTTGCTCCATGCGGAAGAGCAAGTGGACAGTTTAACTGAAATTGAGGAAGTTCCAGATTTTCAAGCGAATGAAGAGTTTACAACCTTGACGGAGTTTTTCGTAGAAAAGATAGTTCTTCGTGTACCTAATGTAGAGACTTCTACAGCTTTCTATCAACAACTACCCGGCTTAGAAGAGTATTTAGACTTAGAAGCATCAGATGGTCCGGACCTCACACTAGCTAATGGACAGACTTGGGACCTTTGTCAGGTCAAGGTCATTCTAGAGCCATTTGTAGCAAGTGAAGTGGCCTCTTGCTTTGGAGATCAGGTGACTTTTTGTACCAAAAAGGCAACAATTTGTCTTGGTTGAGGATCCAAGCAAGATTGAATGGTGGTTCGAAGCCTAAGCAAGTCTTTTGGCTGATTGAAATGAGTGAAGAAAAATGGAAAAAAATCATCCAAAAAAATTCAAGAGCAAATAGGAGCAGGCATCTACCCAGGGTGCCTCTCTTGCGCTCTATCAGAAAAGGAAGCTGGCAGGAGTATTACTTGGGACTAGCTGATCCAGACAAGCAAGAGCCAGTTATTCCCGGCTTGACCTATGATTTAGCCAGTGTGAGTAAGGTCGTCGGAGTTGGAACGGTTCTTGCTTTTCTGGTCCGACAAGGGCAAATTGATATCGATCGTCCCTTAGCTTCTCACTATCCGGATATGGAGCAGGCAGAGGTGACCATCCGTCAGCTTTTAACCCATACTTCTGGGCTGGATCCTTTCATCCCTAGACGAGATGACTTGGATGCTGAGGGCTTAAAAGAAGCCCTGCACCGTTTGAAGCTCAAGGACAATCGCCAGTTCCACTATACAGATGTCAATTTTCTTTTGTTGGGCTTTCTTCTGGAGAAGTGGTATGGTCAGGATTTGGCCCAGATTTTTCAGGAGCAAGTCTTTGCACCTTGGCAAATGAAGGAGACTACTTTTGGCCCGGTTTCTCAAGCGGTGCCAACCCTTCGTGGCGTTCCAGCTGGTGTCGTCCATGATCCGAAAGCGCGTGTACTGGGAGTCCATGCCGGAAGTGCAGGTCTGTTTTCGACCATTAGAGATATGGAAATTTTCCTGGAGCATTACTTACAGGATCCTTTTGCAGAGATTTTATCGCAGAACTATGCTTTAGAAAAAGGGAAGATGCGCTCTCTGGCCTGGAATCTGGAAGGAGACTGGTTGGACCATACAGGTTATACAGGAACCTTCCTTCTCTATAATCGCAAGCTCCAATTGGCAGCTATTTTCCTATCCAATCGGACCTATGAAAAAGATGAGCGGGCCCAATGGATCCTGGATCGGAATCAACTCATGGAGCTCATCAAAAGAGAAATGGAAGGAACCGGAAAAATCCTTCCTAAGACGGAGAAAGAAGCGTGGTTTAGCCATCGCTTTTTTTCTTTTTTTATATTAAAATGGAAGGAGAGAGGATTGTATTAAGCAATCTATAGCAGAAAGAACGAAGATAACTGAGAGACATATGACTAGATCGATAGGTGTCGGACAAGCACATAGCAAGATTATTTTAATAGGAGAGCATGCGGTTGTTTATGGCTATCCAGCCATTGCCTTGCCCCTCCTTAACATTCAGGTCACTTGTCAGATTGTACCTGCGGAGCGTCCGTGGGTCCTTTTTGAGAATGATAGCTTATCTATGGCCGTTTACGCTTCTTTAGAGCATTTGGGGATTGAGGAGGCGGCTATCGCTTGCCGGATTGACTCCATGATTCCGTCCCAGCGGGGGGGATGGGGTCCTCGGCTGCTGTCAGTATTGCGGCAATTCGAGCAGTCTTTGATTACTTTGGGCGAGATTTGAGTCAAGAGACTTTGGAAATCTTGGTTAATCGAGCGGAAATGATTGCCCATGTGAATCCAAGTGGGCTGGATGCCAAGACCTGTCTCAGCGATCAGCCGATTAAATTCATTCGAAATGTCGGCTTCAGTGAATTAGAGGTTAATTTGGGTGCCAAGCTGGTCATTGCAGATACAGGTATCCATGGCCATACCAAAGAAGCCATTCAGAAGGTCAAGGAGTTGGGAACAGCAGCCCTCGCTAGTTTCCATGAAATTGGACTTCTAACTGAGTACGCAGAAAAAGCTCTTGCTCAAAAAGATGCTTTCACCTTGGGACGCATCTTAACAGACTGCCATCATCATTTGCAAGCAGTGGGAGTGAGTTGTCCAGAAGCGGATCAATTGGTGGAACTAGCCTTAGGGAGTGGAGCCTTGGGAGCCAAGATGAGTGGTGGTGGGCTCGGTGGCTGTATCATTGCCCTTGCTGCAGACCAAGAACAAGCAGAAATCATCGCAAAAGAACTAAGAAATAAAGGAGTGGAGGAGTTATGGATCGAAAGCCTGTAAGTGTAAAATCGTATGCCAATATCGCCATTATTAAGTATTGGGGCAAGGAAAACAGTGAATCCATGGTGCCATCAACTAGTTCCATTTCCTTGACCTTGGAAAATATGTATACGGAGACGCGACTCAGTCCTTTGGGTCCTGAGGCCAAGGCCCATGCTTTCTATATTGATGGGGTCTTCCAAAATGAAGCGGAGCAGGCCAAGATCGGAGCAGTCATCGACCGCTTTAAACCAGAAGGGGAAACAGGCTTTGTGAGGGTTGATACCAGCAACAACATGCCGACAGCTGCAGGGCTTTCTTCTAGTTCCAGTGGTCTATCTGCCTTGGTAAAAGCCTGCAATCGCTATTACCAACTGGGGATGACGCAGGCAGAACAAGCTCAAGCGGCTAAGTTTGCTTCCGGTTCGTCTTCCCGTTCTTTCTTTGGCCCTATAGCGGCTTGGGACAAGGATACTGGAGCAATCTACCAGGTGGAAACGGATCTCAAACTGGCGATGATTATGCTGGTGTTAAACGACCAACAAAAAATTCTTTCCAGTCGGGAAGGGATGAAGCGGTGCACGGAAACCTCTAGCAATTTCCAAGAATGGATCCGTCAGTCAGCTCAAGATTACCAAGATATGCTGGCTTACCTGAAGGACAATGACTTTGAAAAAGTAGGGGAATTGACCGAACGGAATGCTCTTCTTATGCATTCTACAACCAAGACTGCTAGCCCCTCCTTCTCCTATTTGACGGAAAAGAGCTATGAGGCCATGGATTTTGTGCGCTCTCTTCGTAACGAAGGGAAACGGTGCTACTTCACCATGGATGCAGGACCGAATGTGAAGGTTCTCTTTCTAGAAGAGGATCTGGACCAGTTAGTTCCACTTTTTGAACAAGATTATCGTATCATTGTTTCCAAGACCAAGGATCTATCCCATGAAGAATAAGAAAGCAGTTCGAGCAGGTGGGAAGCTGTATATCGCTGGGGAATATTCTATCTTAACCCCGGGACAAACAGCCATTATTCAGTTTATTCCCATTTACATGCAGGCAGAAATTCAACCGTCATCTACTTATCGGATTCAGTCGGACATGTTTTCCTTTGCGGTTGATTTGGCTCCGCAGGCAGACTATGCCCTGATCCAAGAAACCGTGCATTTAATGAACGCCTACCTCCAGTCACAAGGAGTGGCACTTGCTCCCTTTGATTTACGTATTGGGGGGAAATTTGAGCGAGAGGGTAAGAAATTCGGAATTGGCTCTAGTGGCAGTGTGGTCTTGTTGACCCTCAAAGCCATGGCAGCTCTTTATGATTTTCCCCTGTCAGCAGATTTGCTCTTTCGTTTGGCCTGTTTGGTCTTGATTCGACGTGGAGATAATGGGTCCATGGGAGACCTAGCTTGTATTGCCTATGAAGGCTTGGTTAGCTACCGCTCTTTTGACAGACGGGCACTGGCTGAGCAATTACAAGATCAGGATTTAAACCAGATCTTAGCCCTGGATTGGGGATATGAAATCCTGCCTCTTGCCCCTCAGTTGTCCTATACTTTTTTAGTAGGCTGGACCCAGGAACCTGCTATTTCAAGAGACTTGATTAACCAGGTTCGTTCAGCTATTGATCCTGTCTTCTTAGAGGGGACGGAGCAGGCTGTACAAGACCTCTTAGTGGCCTTTCAAGAGGCAGACCGAGACTTGGCCTGGTCTTCTATCAGTCGGGCTAGTGACTTACTTCGATCTCTCAATGAGGTGATTTATACCAAAAAACTGGCCCAATTAAAGAGGGCAGAAGAGGGACTAGCGGTCATTGCAAAATCCAGTGGCGCTGGAGGAGGAGATTGTGGGATCGCCCTCGCATTTGAGGAGGCTGCTGCCCAAACAATCGTCAGACGCTGGCAAGAAGCAGGGATTGATTTATTATATGCAGAAAGGATGGGAGAGTATGACGACCAACCGAAAGGATGAACATATTCGCTTGGCCTTGGAGCAAACTCCAGGTTACAATAGCTTTGATGAGGTTGAGTTGATTCATTCCTCTTTACCAACTATCGATTTAGATCAGGTGGATTTGACGACCCATTTTGCGGGTCGTGACTGGGACTACCCTTTTTATATTAATGCCATGACAGTGGCAGTGCCAAGGGGGGAGACATCAATCGGAAGTTAGCCCAGGTGGCAGAAGCCTGTGGCATTCTCTTTGTGACGGGGTCCTATAGTGCAGCTTTAAAAGATCCCCAGGACAGCTCCTATCGAGTCAAGGACCTTTATCCGGACCTTCTCTTTGCGACCAATATCGGGATTGACAAACCGCTTGAACTGGGCTTACAGACGATTGAGGAGACCCAGCCTCTCTTTCTCCAACTCCATGTCAACCTCATGCAGGAACTTCTCATGCCTGAAGGGGAACGAAGCTTTAGAAACTGGCAAGACCATTTAGCAGACTATGCAAAGCAATTACCAGTACCGTTGGTGCTAAAAGAGGTCGGTTTTGGTATGGATGCCAGAACTATCCAAAGAGCCATCGAACTAGGTGTCAGGACCGTTGATATCTCTGGTAGAGGTGGGACCAGTTTTGCCTATATCGAAAACCGTCGGGGAGGCAATCGCTCCTATCTCAATGACTGGGGACAAACAACGGTCCAAGCCCTACTTGGGGCTCAACCACTGATGGATCAGGTCGAGGTTCTCGCCTCTGGTGGCGTTCGTCATCCCTTGGATATGATCAAGGCACTGGTTCTAGGAGCCAAGGGGGTCGGTCTTTCTCGGACCATTTTAGAATTGGTAGAGACAAAGCCGATTGACGAGGCCATCGCCCAAGTCAATGCTTGGAAAGAGGATTTACGCCTGATTATGTGTGCCCTTTCTTGTCAGACAATTGCCGATTTAAGAAAGGTTCCCTATATTCTTTACGGACGAGTAAAAGAAGGACACGAACAAATCTCTTCCATCCATGATTAACTTGAAGAAACTAGCAAAAATCCCTCCGTTTACACGGAAGGATTTTTTACTTACTTTGACGAATTTCCTCTAAAACAGCTTGGGCTTTTTCCAGGTTAAAGGGTTTGTCCTCTAGCAATGCTTGCACCACCGGAGCCACCTCTGACGGAGTAGCTCCAGCAAGTAGGGCGAGTGACTTAGCCTGGAGTTTCATATGCCCATGTTGAATACCGGTGCTGACCAAGGCCTTAAGCGCTGCAAAGTTTTGAGCTAGGCCAACGGATACAATAATCCGTGCAAGAGTCTGGGCGTCAGGATTTCCAAGTAGTTCATGAGCCACTTGAACACTTGGATTGAGTCCGATGGAGCCTCCCTTGGTAGCGATAGGCATGGGAAGGGTCAGCTGACCTTCTAGGACTTGCTGATCTGGATGAGCTATCCAACTAGATAGTCCTTGAGCTTGTCCAGATCGACTAGCATAGGTATGGCCACCTGCTTCAATCGCCCGCCAGTCATTCCCAGTTGCCAAGACGACAGCATCGATACCATTGAAAATTCCCTTGTTGTGAGTCGCTGCTCGATAAGGATCAACAGCTGCCAATTGACTGGCCAGAGCTATTTTCTGAGCGATTTCGGCCGCTTCCTTGGGATCGCAACTGAGGAAGCGGTAGTCTATGTGACAGCTTGCCGTGACCAGGGCATCTGTCGCTAGGTTGGACAGAATAGCCATTAAGCCCTGCCCCTCGGATAAATCTTCTAAGGGTTGACCAGGGCTTCTAGCATGGTGTTGAGCATATTAGCCCCCATGGCCTCTTTTGGATCGACAGATAGGTAGCAAATGAGAAAGTCACCTTTCACCTCTGTCCAGAGATCTCGTGCCCCACCTCCCCGTTTAACGATGGAAGGATAGGCTTGATTGGCCAGTTGGAGCAGTTCTTCTTTAGCTTCTGTAATCGCCTGACTGGCCTCTTCTTTATGGCTAACCTCATATAGAGCCACTTGACCGATCATTTGACGCTTGTGAACCTGGGTCTGAAACCCACCTGAGCGCTTGATTAGTCCAGCAGCGTAAGAAGCAGCAGCGATGACAGAAGGTTCTTCCGTCACCATTGGGACCTGGGTTTCCTGACCATCTACCTGGAAGCCAGGAGCTAGTCCAAAGGGTAAAGCCAAGGTGCCAAGGACGTTTTCGACCATTTCATTGGCAAGAGAAAGGGGCAATGTTTCATTGTCCCTTACTGTCTGTAGACCTTCTTCTGAAAGGAGTCCGGCCTGAGCTAGTTTCTCGATGCGCTCTGCTGGACTTACTTTTGAAAAACCAGTTAATTTAACCATGGTGTTCTACCTTTACATAGGTTCGTTGGTGTTCGTTGATTTCTGATAAGGCATAGGTTTGATCTTGGTAGCCTTGGAAGGTTTGATTGCCTTCAGCATCTAATTGTGCCTCTTCGAAGAAGATCTTCTCATATTCGTCAATCGTAAGAGCTTTTCGCTGATCCAATTCTGCCATACGGTTTGGATGGAGCATTTGCTCAAATCCTTTGACCAAGTGAGCACTAAAAATCTCAGCGACTGCGCCACTTCCATATCCATAGAGGGCGATACGGTCGCCAGCCACTAATTGAGGCTGATTCTCTAAGAGAGAAAGCAAACCTAGGAAGAGAGAACCCGTATAGATATTCCCAACCTTTTGGCTGTAGAGAATGGATTGTTCAAAATTGTATTGCAATTGGGCTTGTTTCTCAGGAGAAAGACTCTTGTCAAGAATCTTTTTTAAGCCCTTGAGGGCGAGTTTGGGATAAGGTAAGTGTAAGCAGACCGCCGCAAAATCATCCAAGGTTAAGCCAGTCCGTTTTTGATACTCTGTCCAAGTTGTTTTCAGGCAATCCAAGTACTGTTGGGTCGAATAAATCCCATTGACAAAGGGTGTACTGGAGTAGTTAGGACGCCAGAAATCCATGACGTCACGGGTCTGAGCTACATTATCATCATTAAAGGCTAGGATACGTGGGTTCTGCGTCACTAGCATAGCGACAGATCCAGCTCCTTGAGTCGGTTCTCCAGGAGTGTCGATCCCATATTTTGCAATATCGCTGGCAATGACCAAGACCTTGCTCTGTGGGAACTTTTCAACATGAAGTTTAGCATAGTCCAAAGCGGCCGTTGCAGCATAGCAGGCTTCCTTCATTTCAAAGCTCCGAGCAAAGGGTTGGATTCCTAGGAGACCGTGAACGAAAACAGCAGCAGCCTTACTCTGGTCAATTCCTGACTCGGTCGCCAGGATGACCATATCGATTTCTTCTTTTTCTTCTTCGGTTAAAATACTATGGCTGGCACTTGCTCCAAGTGTGACGATATCCTCTGTAATAGGGGCAATACTCAGTTCTTTCAATAAGAGCCCTTTACTGAGTTTTTCTGGATCAGTATTTCGAGCAGCCGCTAGGTCACTTAAGCGCAAGACATACTGGCTGGTCGCAAATCCAATCTTATCAATACCGATTGTCATAAATAACCTCTTTTAATTTGATATCTACTAGTATATTTCGTTACTATTTTACCATATTTGAGAGCAAAACTCCCTTGAAAAAGCCAGAACAGAATGGAAATCATTCTTAGGACCGAGTTGGGCAAGGGGATTTTTTGAAAAAAAGAGGACGAAAAAAACAAAAGAGTGGGACAGAAATCGGTAATTCGTTAGAATTCGATTTCGTCGTCCCACCTCCGCACAGATTGAGTAGGGGCTGTAAAAGCTGATGAAATCAGCGTAGTAGAAACCCACTCAACCACTGCGTCTTGCTCGACAATCCAAAAAAACAATTGAGAGGCTAGGACTTTTTGTCCCAGCCTTTTTCAACTCTTATGCTTGCTTATCTTTCTTAGGGTTACTCATAACCCGTATGAAGAGTTCTTTGCATTTGTCTCTTAGAACTTTTTCGTAGAAGACGAGTATAGCGATGTCCGCAATCAGAAAGATCAAAGTCAGATAGAACAAGTCAAATGAACTGCGGGCATAGTAAGTCGCTGATAGATAGGAGGAGAAGGCTCCTAGAATCACCCAAGGAAGATACTTGATATACTTGTTTACCATCATACAGTACCTCACATACTTTAAAGGATTTGTTTTTTCACTATCATTGTACTCCTTTTAAACAAAAATGCAAGCGATTACATAGATAAGTTTTGAAAAACCAATGCTAGTTGGCATTGGTCATTTTTCTTTTTTGATGGCGTTGGTAAGAATGGTAGAGTTTCAAGACGACAGACCCGCTAGCCATCCCGATAGAGATAACCAAGGCCAGAATAACAACTAGGGTCACACTGGTCACGGCTTGCTGATATTGGCCACTAACAAAGAAGGAGGTGGTCCGATAGGAAATATATCCAGGAACCAAAGGAGCGAGAATAGCTAGCATAAAGACAACGACAGGCGTCTTGTAGATGATACTTAAAATTTGACTGATACAAGAACCGACAATGGCGGCGATAAAAGTCGCAATGATAACATTGGTAGGTCCTTTCAAGATATAGTAGAGCAACCAAATAGCCATCCCTAAAATTCCTCCAGGGAGTAGCATGGAACGTTGCACGTTGAGGACGATTAAAAAGGTAATGATGGCAATCAAACTCGCCACGGCTTGGATTAAAAATTCGATTAGATTCATGATTCTATTTCATAAGGACAAGAGCGACGGTCGTTCCGGCACCAAGGGCAAGAGTAATGAGCAGGGTCTCAAAGAGTTTACTCATCCCAGAGTTGAGGTGGTTGTTCATCAGATCCCTGACGGCATTGGTCATGGCAATCCCAGGAACGAAAGGCATGACACAACCAGCAATTATGAGATCGGTATTGGAAGGAAAACCACTATAGCGGGCCCAAATATGGGCTAAAAATCCAAAGACAAAGGCTGCCGCAAAAGCAGTGGCAAAAGGGATGCGCACGTATTTCTCAACGACTAGAGAGAAAGCATAGGCAAAGACAGTCGCAATACCTGCTCCTATCGCATCATAAAAATTCCCGCCAAACATAATGGAGAAAAAAGGAGCACTTAGAGTAGCCGCAATGGTTAACTGTGGATTGGTATAAGGCACTGCCTTCTGCTTCAATTGGATCAAGGCTTGGTAGGCTTCTTCGAGATTGATGTGCCCAGAGACTAATTGGCGAGAAATCTGATTGACATCACAGACCTTCTCGATATTGTAATTGGTCCGCAGGATCCGCTTCATCCGCGTGATATTGGCATTTTCGATTGAAAAGAAAATAGCGACTGGCATCGCTAAGGCATTGCAATCATCGATTCCTTGAGAATGAGCAATCCGGATCATGGTATCCTCCACCCGATGGATTTCAGAACCACTCTCTAAAAGGAGGGTTCCTGCCAACATGAGGACATCAATCACGCGGTCCATATCTTTAGACGCTTCCATTGTTCTTCCTGTTCTGTTAATAGATTGCTTCCATTATATCAAAATTTCACTGATTTGTACTAGTGTTACCACGGATTTAGTCAAGACAGGACAAGAAAAAACCAGCCGTTTCCGACTGGTTTGAAAAATCTATTTGAATCTTAGCTCAATGCATCATCCATAGAAAGAACTTCGTGGAAGACACGTTGTGTCAATTCAGTTTTTGTTCTGGAGTGAGGTATTTAGTGTTTACACAGTATCCAGAGATACGAACGATAACGTCTTCACCGCTCATGATCTTTTCGTAAACGTCTGACAAGTCCATAACGTTCAAGTTAACGTGTTGTCCACCGTTTTCGAAGTATCCATCAAGGATAGTTACCAAGTTGTCTACTTGTTCGTCACGAGTTTTACCAAGAGCACGAGGTGACACTTGAGTAGTGAGTGAGATACCGTCAGCTGCGTAACCAAAGTCAAGGCTAGCAAGTGAGTTCAAGTTTTGCAACCATCCACCTTTAGCTTTGTTAGATGGGTTAGCACCTGGTGAGAAGAATTCCAATTTGCTTGTGTTCACAGAACCATCTTCGTTGAGGTATACCCCTTTGTGGACTGGTGAGTTACCAGTTTGTTTAGAGTAAGCAACGTTAGAAGTGATAGTCAAAAGTGAAACTGTAGCTTCTGCATTCTTGTAAAGTTTGTGGCTGCGAAGACGAGTAGTGTAAGCTTCGATCAACCATTCTGCCAATTCGTTAGAACGTGGGTCATCTTCACCCCAACGTGGGTATTCACCGATTGTTTCGTAATCGTAGATGTAGCCATCTTCGTCACGGATTGGTTTAACAGTAGCGTATTTGATTGCTGACAAAGTATCAACAGTGTTAGCGAATCCACAGATACCGAATCCCATGTTAGCGCGTTGGTGAGTTGGCAAGAAGGCCATTTGAACAGCTTCGTAGTTGTACTTATCAGTCATGTAGTGGATGATGTTCAAAGCATCTACGTAAGTGTCAGTCAACCAGTCAAGTGATTTTTCGAAGTTTGCTTTAACAGATTCGAATTCAAGAACTTCGTCACGGATAGGATCGATGTCAAATACTTTGTAGTCTTTATGAACGTCGTCGTAACCACCGTTCAAACCAGTAAGAAGGGCTTTAAGCACGTTTACACGAGCACCGAAGTACTGGATGTTGTGGCGTTGTTCTTCGTTTTCTGGGTCAAGTGGAGATACACAACATGAGATACAGCTCATTTCACCGTATCCGTCTTTAGCCATAGTAGTTACACCTTCGTATTGGATAGAAGAGTGTTTGTGGCTCATGTGCATACAGTAGCGACGGAAGCTGTATGGCAATTTATCAGTCCAAAGAACTGTCAAGTTTGGTTCTGGAGAGTTACCGATGTTGTCCAACGTGTTCAAGAAACGGAAGTCCATCTTCGTAACACGGTGACGTCCGTCGTTACCCATACCAGCCATAGAAGTTGTGATGAAGGTTGGGTCACCTGAGTACAATTGGTCGTAAGCTTTTGTACGAGCAAATTTAACAGTACGCAATTTCATAACGAAATCGTCAACGAATTCTTGGATTTCAGATTCAGTGTAAGTACCACGAGCCAAGTCACGTTCAGCGTAGATATCCAAAACGATTGGCACACGTCCAAGAGAAGTAGCAGCACCGTTGATCACACGGCAGACAGCCATGAAGGCGATGTTTGTCCATTGGATTGCTTCTTTTGTATCGAAGGCAGGACGACGTACGTCTACACCATAAAGGTCACCCAATTTAACAACTTCTTGAAGTGCTTGGTATTGAAGGTTTACTTCTTCACGAAGACGGATTGATTCTTCATCGATTTCAGTAATCGCGTTCCAGTCGTTTGCTTTTTCAGCCATCAAGTAGTCAGCTCCGTAAAGGGCCAAACGAGCATAAACCCCGATGATACGTCCACGTGAGTATGCATCTGGAAGACCAGTTACTGTGTGAGCGTGACGTGCACGACGGATGTTTGTAGTATAAGCACGGAAGATACCGTCGTTAACTGTTGTCACATATTTTGTGAAGATTTCATGCACAGCTGGATCTGGCTCAAATCCATTTTCTTTCAAAGTAGTTTCCGCCATACGGATACCACCACGAGGCATGAAGTTCAATTTGAACAACTCATCGTTTTGGATACCGAAGATGACTTCGTTTTCTTTGTCGATGTATCCAGCTGCGATATCAGCGATAGAAGTTGGACGAGTATCGTATGGGAAACGAGTTTCTTCGTAGTGTGCTTTTGTCTCTTCAACAATCTTCTTGATGTGAAGTGAACGTTCTGTTGGGCCAGCTAGGAAGCTTTCGTCTCCATCATATGGAGTGTAGTTAGCTTGTACAAAGCGTGAGACACTGGCTCTTTCTTTCCAGTCTTCACCTTGGAAGCCTTCCCAGGCTTTGTCAAAAATGTCTTGTGCTTCAACAACTGTTTTAACAACCATGTTTAAATCCTCTTTTGTCTTTCTAGCAACAAATCTGTTGCACTTACAATAGTAGTATACCATATGGAAATCGGTTTCACAAAGGGAATAGCAAAAAGATTTTGGATTCTTTTATAATACAGAAGGGTAAATATGAATAAACTGTATTATATTTTTGTCTTAGAAGAGGTAGGAATTAGTAGGAAAAAATCGTTGATAGGGATATAATGAAAGAGGAGGTTACCCATGCTCATATTTCCTTTAGTAAATGATACGAGCCGTAAGATCATTCATATTGATATGGATGCCTTTTTTGCGTCCGTTGAAGAGCGAGACCATCCTGAATTGAAGGGAAAGCCTGTCATCATTGGTCATGATCCCCGTTTGTCTGGTGGAAGAGGAGTGGTATCGACTTGCAATTACGAAGCCAGAAAATATGGGGTCCATTCGGCTATGAGTTCCAAAGAGGCCTATGAACGGTGTCCTCAGGCAGTTTTCATCCCTGGCAACTACGAGAAGTACCAGGCTGTCGGTCTCCAAGTCAGAGAAATATTTAAACGCTATACCGATTTGATTGAGCCCATGAGCATTGATGAAGCCTATCTGGATGTGACCAACAATAAGCTTGGTCTTCAGTCTGCTGTCAAGGTAGCCCGCTTGATTCAGCATGATATTTGGAATGAATTGCACCTAACTGCTTCTGCCGGAGTTTCCTACAATAAATTTCTAGCAAATTGCCAGTGATTACCAGAAACCTCGGGGACTGACCGTCATTTTACCCGAGCAAGCTCAAGACTTTTTAAGTCAGCTGGATGTAGCTAAGTTTCATGGTGTGGGAAAACGGACAGTGGAGCGGCTTCATGATTTAGGAATTTATACTGGTGCAGATCTCTTAGAAGTGCCGGAAATGACTCTCATCGATCACTTCGGTCGCTTTGGTTTTGATCTTTATCGAAAGGCTAGGGGGATTCATAACAGTCCGGTCAAGAGCAATCGCATTCGTAAGTCCATTGGGAAGGAACGCACCTACCGAAAATTGCTGGTGGCCGAGGATGATGTGCTAAAAGAATTAGCCAACCTATCTGAAAAGGTAGCGAACAGTTTGGCCAATCATCAGAAAATTGGTAAGACCTTGGTGCTCAAGATTCGTTATGCCGATTTTACGACCTTGACCAAGAGACGAAGTTTAGAGGAAGCAACTAGAGACCCTGAAGCCATTCAGAGACTGGCCCAAGAGCTCTACCAGAGCCTAGAAAGTAACTCCTCAGGTATTCGCCTTTTAGGGGTGACCCTCACTAATTTTTCTTCCGAGTCTCGGGAAACCCATGAAGGATCTCTAATAGAAGAAACCCCGTAGGTATACTTGACCTACGGGGAATTTTTAATTAGTTTTTGAAGAACTCTTGAATTTCTTCCTCTGTGAGGCCAATCATGGGATCAATGCTTAAGTAATTGTCCTCTGTTAATCGATAGCCTTGTTGAGAAACTTGGGAAGCAGATGAGTCAGAGTGGTTTTCAACAGAGACGAGCTCCTTTTGGGGCTCTGTTTTTTTTATGGGCTCTTCCAGGTGGACAGGGCTCTGTGAGGCAGAGTCTCTACCTTGAGGAACCCCATCCGAAAAACGCTCAATCAGATAGGTTTTTCGAGCGGTTCCGGTATTCTTTGTCGCAAAGTCAAATGCAGTGTATTCTCCCAGGAGGATGAGTTTGCTTTTCGAACGGGTAATGGCTGTGTAGATCAGATTGCGTTGGAGCATGCGGTGGCTCTGATTGGTCAGAGGAAGGATGACCACAGGAAATTCGCTTCCCTGTGACTTGTGGATGCTCATGGCATAAGCCAGGCGAATCTTGTACCATTCATTGCGGGGGTAGACCAATTCATTGCCATCAAATTGGATGGTGAGTTCATCTTGCTTGGATTCGGTATACTTAGCTGGCAAGAGGTCGGTGATGTAGCCAATATCACCGTTAAAGACATTGCTTTCGGCATCATTGACCAGGTGGATGACCTTGTCACCATTTCGATACTGGCAATCCAGTGTTTGAAAGAATAGAGCACCCGTTTCTAATGGATTGAGGAGCTCTTGCATGAGACTGTTAATCTGGTCAATGCCTGCAGAACCTCGATACATCGGAGCGAGGACCTGGATGTCTCGAGCCGGAATGCCGTTGCGAAGAGCAGCGCTGGTAATTTTTTCAATCATGGGAGCGATGAGCTCACTCGGTGCTTCAAAGTAGGAACGATCAGGTTTTTTCTCTGTGAAATCAGGAGGCAGTTGGCCTTTGCGAATCTGACTGGCCAAAGTGACGATAGTCGAATCTTCACTTTGACGGAAGATGTGTTCCAGTTTGACTTGAGGGATGCTGGGGATCTGTAGGAGATCGGACAAGACTTGCCCAGGACTCACAGAAGGAAGCTGATCGGCATCTCCAACGATTAAGAGTTTGGTATTGGAGGAGATATTGCTGAGAAGCTGATTGGCCAGCCAAGTATCCACCATAGAGAATTCATCGACAATGACAAAATCCGCATCGAGATAATCATCCAAGTGGCTCGTGTCGTCGTCTCCCGTCATTCCTAAGTGACGATGAATGGTGGCGCTCGGAAGACCTGTCAGTTCACTCATTCGACGGGCTGCTCGACCGGTTGGAGCAGCTAAGAGGATTGGTAATTGAGATTTTTTCCGAAGATCCAATTGGTGCAGGCGGGCATAGGTTCCGATAATTCCATTGATAACGGTTGTTTTCCCTGTTCCTGGTCCACCTGTTAGCACGAAGACCTTTTGCTGGATGGCTTCCCGGATAGCCTTCCGTTGGATGGGATCGTAGTGGATATGGAGATCTTCTTCAATGTCATCGATCGTTTGTTCGATTTTTTCTGCTTCGAAAGATTCTTGCTTTCCTTTTTCTAACAGGCGACCGATATGGCTTCGGATCCCTTCTTCTGCAAAGAAGAGGCTGTTGTTGAAAATCTTAGTGTCAATGTTTTGCACCTTGTCTTCTTCGATGAGACTGGCCAATTCTTGGGCGACGCTGGCTGGATCGAGCTCGACTGGACGAGATGCTTCTAAGAGTTGGATGGTGGCTTGGAGCAATTCTTTGGCTTCAACGTAGGTGTCCCCTGTTTCTAAGGAGAGGGTTAAAAGACTATGGACTAGTCCAGCTCGGAAGCGTTCAGGAGCATCACTGGCAATCCCTAATTCTTCTGCTAATTGGTCGGCAATTTTAAAGCCCATTCCTTGAATATCTTCGACCAGTTGATAAGGAGCTGATTCGACGATTTGCAAGGTTTCTTCCTTGTAGAAATCCTGGATTTGGAAGGCTAGTTTATTAGGGATGCCATAGTTAGCAAGTTGGGCGAGGACCCGTTCCGTACCATAGTTGAGCTGTAGTTTTTCGACAAAGGCCTCGCGATTCTTTTTAGAAAGTCCGGAGATGGAGGCTAGCTTTTCAGGTGCTTGCAGTATTTTATCAATGGTATCCTCGCCATAGAGATCCACGATTTTTTTGGCCGTTTTGAGTCCGATCCCTTTAAAATGGTCGCTAGAAAAGTATTTCACCAAGCCTTTGCTAGTGGGTTTGGCTCGTTCATAGCGATTCATTTGCAACTGTTGGCCATATTTCGGATGATGGACCAGTTCTCCCCAGAAGGTATAATCTTCTCCTTCGACGATATCTGCCATCGTTCCAGTGACGATAATTTCAAAGTTATCATAGTCCTCTGCATCTGTATCATTGATATCCAACAATAAGATACGGAAAAAACTACTTTGATTTTCAAAAATGACCCGCTCAATGGTTCCTGAGAAATAGTATTCCATGCAGAGTTTCCTTTTAAGTAATGGTCTGAGAGAGCTTATCTCTCATGAAGATATTGAAAGAGATTGGAACAAGAGTCCCAACCTCATCATGGGTTAATAAGTCTGGAATGGAAGGAGTGGCCAGAGGCGAAGGACGGCTTCCCCTTTGATTTGTTCCTTCTTGAAAGCCCCCACCTGGGCGGCTATCTTTTGAAACGATTCGATCATCACCAAGGAGTAGATACTCATCATCCAAGAGCTTTTTCGTGAAGGTCGCACTTCCATCTTTATCAACGGTGAAAGCTTCGGCTATCTGTGCCATTTGGCGGAAGAGCTCTCCATTTTCTTCGAACCCTTTTCCAGAATAGGTTGATTGCAATTTATCTTCTTTAAATTTTTGAATGTAGTCTTTCAAGTAAGGCTCGTCAGTTTCTTTGCCGTTGATATAGAGGACATCGTTTTTGTACTCGATGGTTTCACCAGGGAGTCCAATGACCCGTTTAACGATTTCTTTGGTTTTTCCATTATCTGTTTCACTAGCGACTACGATATCAAAACGGTCGATAGGCAGTTTATTGATAACGAGAAGGTATTCACTATCTGCCAAGGTCGGATCCATAGAATGGCCATCGACACGGACAGGCGTCCACAGATAAATACGAGAGAGAATAATGCCTCCAATAATGAGGCCGAAGAGCGCCCATTCTTTCAGGAAAGAACGGACTGGATTAGTTGATTTTTTTGAACGTTTCATGCTTTATCTTTCTATCAATTTTTTTGCTTTTTCTGTATTTTTAAAATGAAGTTTGGCACTGTAGTCAAGGGCTTGAATGCCATAGGCCTTTAAAAGTTGAGCAGCTACCTTGTCTGAGGGCGCACCAGCCCCACTAGGAAGGGTGTAGCCGAGTTCTTGACTCAAATCTTCCAGATTTTGGAGGAAGAGGTCACGGGCAATAATGGAACTCACAGCTACTGCCAAGTATTTTCCTTCGGCCTTCTCTTCTAGGGTGACGACTTGTGGGACCTGATTCGCTTCTGCTTGAACATAGCGATCATAGTTTTTCTTGGTCGTAAAGGCATCGACTACAATCTTTTGAGCTTTTGTCCCTTGTTGCAAGAGCAAAAAAATGGCTTGATTGTGAAGAGCAACCTTGACAGATACCGCATTGTAGCCAGAGGCGATGACCTGATTGTATTTTTTAGGTGTCAGCAGTAAGGCCTGATGCGGGATTTCTTTTTGAGGATCGGTGCGAGAGCTCGAATTTTTCGATCATCTAAGGTCTTAGAATCCCCAACTCCTAGACTTTTTAAGCGGGCATGTTGCTCCGGGCTGACCAGTGAAGCTACGACGGCAAGCCCTCCAAAGTAAGAACCGTTTCCAACTTCATCCGTTCCGATTAAGGGGAAGTCTTGTCCGGCAAGTGCTTGGTCTATCGGATCTTGTTGGTAACCGAAGAAGGCAGCATAGCGCGTCGCCTGACTACCTTGTAGGACAACCTTTCCTGATGTGTAAATCGAAATGGTTGCACCAGGTGCCTTGAAAAAATAACGGATATATGGATTTTTTGAAGGTAGCAGATGGTCTTGGTGCTGACGAACAAATGCTTGGATGTCCTCGTTTTGAGGGGACAATGTAATTGTTTCCATAGCCCTTATTGTATCATAAAAGCTAGATGAAAGGCCAGAAAAAGACCAGCCGAATTTAGTCTGAAAGAACTTCTTTTAGGCTTGCTTCAATTGCTTGAGGATCAGTTTTTGAAGAGAAGCGGTGGATAACTTGGCCTTGGCGATTGATCAAGAATTTGGCGAAATTCCATTCAATGCGGGAGCCCAAGGGACCATTAGCTTGTTCTTTTAACCATTGGTAGAGGGGGCTGGCTTCTTTCCCATTGACTTTAATTTTTGCAAAGCGTGGGAAGCTGGTTTGGTAATGGAGGCTACAAAATTGATTAATCTCTTCCGCACTACCCGGTGCTTGGCCCATAAATTGATTACATGGAAAGTCAAGGATTTCAAATCCTTGGTCATGGTAGCGCTCATAGAGCTCTTGTAATCCCTGGTATTGAGGCGTAAGCCCACAACCGGTTGCAGTATTGACGATGAGGAGTACTTGGCCTCGATATGCTTCGAGGGAGAAGGGGCTCCCATCTTGGGCCATTACGGTGAAATCATAGATAGTCATTTTACACGTCCTTTCCTACTTTCTCTATTGTATCACGCTTGAGTCGAAAAAAGTTAAACCGTGGTCCTAGTGCTTCGGTATTTCCCTATGGGAAGGGATTTTTCCTACTGACAAGCGGGCTAGATTTTTGATATAATATCGTGAGGTGATTTTTTTATGTCCAGCTTAAATAGATACAAATTTACTTTCGGTAATAAATCGCTGACTCTTACAACTAATCATGATAATCTCTTTATGGAAGAGGTTGAACGGGTCGCGAAAGAAAAATATGAAGCGATTAAAGAACAAATGCCAGCTGCTGATGATGAGACCCTGGCCATTTTACTAGCAATCAATAGTTTGTCAACACAATTGAGTCGTGAGATTGAGTTTGACGATAAGGAAAAAAAAGAATTGGAAGATTTTTCGTCGCAAGGCCCTAGATGGCCTAGTCGGTAGATCATCTAATTAAGGGGAGTTGCATGTTTTTCAATCCTGATTTTTATTCATCCTAGCTTGGAGTTTTTTTATATTGGGTATTCACGAGGGATTTTTGCTTCAAGGATATTATTTTTTAACCATGATTGTGGCCATGTTGGTCGCAGGATCAGGCTATCAGTCCTTGGCAAAAACCATTAGTCTATGGATTCCATTTTCGAGTGCAACACAAGCTTCAAAAAGCTATTTTTATGGTGCAGACCAACTCTTTCACTTAGACAAAGTTTTTTACGCTGGTTTGGCTTACTTCATCTTGTTTGTTTTAGTCTATGCGATAGGTCGAGTGATTGGACTCTTTATTCCCTTGATTCCAACGCCTGAAAAAAATGGGAGGAGTATCCGTTTCAGATTGCCAGTGGTGTGCTAGCTGTCCTAGTAACCTACTTTGTTCTGCAAATGGGATTCACGATTTTGTCAACCATCCCCATGGCAGCCATTCAAGATCGACTTCATGGAAGTTTCCTCATTCGATTTATGGTGCAGCATAGCCCCCTTACAGCAGGCCTCTTGAAACAACTTTGGGTTGTAAAAATCTTAGGTGCGTAATCACTTCTCATCATGTCTAACAGTTCATGAGAGTTATTATAGAAAGGAAGGGAGGCTCAAACCAAAATCAGCCTCCTTTTTCTGTTGTGGAGAAACATGAATCAAAAAAATTCTCGAAACCTTAGAGTTTCAAAAAAAGTCAAAAAAACTTAGTAGAGCCCTATTTTTCAAACGGAGCAGGGCGAAGTGGAGTTGCAGGAATTAGCTCCCACTTACAAAAAGAAGCAATTGAAACCGCCTTTCTTGAAATGGCGGATATGGCTCAGATATTTGTGGAGCATCCGCACTTTAGCGTGCCCACCATCCAAGAAATTCGTCCAGTGACCAAGCGTTTAGAACTAGAAACATCGCTCAATATCGATGAATTGTTAGCGGTCAAGAAAGTCCTGCGCGTGACCCATGAATTGCGAAATTTTTATGATGAATTAGAAAAATGTCCGCTTGGAAAAAAACTGGATCGGATATTTGAAAATCTAGTCGACCTTCCACAGTTGCAGGGGAAGTCTCCATGCCATTAATGAGGCAGGATTTATTGAAAACTTTGCCAGTGAAACCTTGGCAAAAAAATTCGTCGACGGATTCAAGAGAATGAACACCAAGTGCGAGACATTTTACAAGAATTGTTGAAGACCAAGTCCGAAATGCTGGCTGATCAGGTCGTAGCGAGTCGGAATGGACGAAATGTCTTGCCAGTCAAAAACACCTACCGCAATCGGATTGCCGGTGTGGTGCACGATATTTCAGCCAGTGGAAATACCGTCTATATCGAACCTCGAGCGGTCGTCAATCTTAATGAAGATATTGCCAACCATCGTGCAGATGAACGCTTCGAGATGCTCCGGATCTTGGAAGAAATTTCAAACCTCCTTCGTCCTCATGCGGGGAAATCCGAAACAATGCTTGGCTGATCGGTCATATTGACCTCGTTCGGGCCAAACATCGCTTTTTACAGGACCGAAAAGGAACTATTCCAACCTTGTCAGATCAAGGGGAGATTCAGCTCTTGCAGGTTCGCCATCCCTTGATTGAGAAGGCTGTTCCCAATGATATCCACTTTGGCAAAGACCTCACAGAGATTGTGATTACCGGACCGAATACGGGTGGGAAGACCATCATGCTCAAGACCCTGGGACTAGCCCAATTAATGGCCCAGTCGGGCTTGCCAATCCTAGCAGATGCTGGGAGTAAGGTAGCTGTCTTCACGCAAATCTTCTCTGATATCGGGGATGAGCAGTCGATCGAGCAGAGCCTGTCTACCTTCTCCAGTCACATGACCAATATTGTCTCTATTTTGGAGCAGGTCGATGAGGAATCCTTGGTCTTGCTGGATGAGTTGGGAGCTGGTACGGATCCTCAGGAAGGGGCTTCACTGGCGATCGCCATCCTAGAAGATCTCCGCTTACGAGGGATCAAGACCATGGCGACCACCCACTATCCAGAACTTAAGGCCTATGGGATTGAGACACTTGGTGTTCAAAATGCCAGCATGGAATTTGATACGGACAGCCTGCGTCCGACCTATCGGTTTATGCAGGGGGTACCAGGACGTTCCAATGCCTTTGAAATCGCGCGTCGTCTAGGCTTGTCAGAAGTGATTGTTCGTCAAGCGCAGGGGTTGACCAATCAGGATCGGGATGTCAACCGCATCATTGAAAAGTTGGAAGCTCAGACCCTAGAAAGTCGCAAACGACTCGAGTCCATCCGAGATGTTGAACAGGAAAATCTGAAATTCAACCGCGTCCTCAAGAAATTGTACAATGAGTTGACCCGAGAGCGGGAAACAGAGCTCAACAAGGCGCGTAAAGAAGCGCAAGAAATTGTGGATTTTGCTCTAGCAGAGAGCGATCAGATCTTACAAGGTCTTCATGCCAAATCGCAACTCAAGCCCCATGAAATTATTGAAGCCAAGTCTCAGTTGAAAAAAATTGGCTCCCAGAAACAGTCGATCTATCGAAAAACAAGGTCTTGAAACAGGCTAAGAAAGCCCGTGCTCCAAAAGTCGGAGACGAGATCTTGGTCATCAGCTATGGACAAAGAGGAAGTCTTACCAAGCAGCTCAAGGATGGTCGTTGGGAAGCCCAAGTGGGACTGATCAAGATGACCTTGGAAGAAAAAGAATTTAATCTGTTAAAAGCTGAAAAAGATGCTTCACAACCGAAAAAACGCCAGGTCCACGTAGTCAAACGTTCCAACACCAACGGGCCTCGGGCTCGATTGGACCTTCGTGGCAAACGGTATGAGGAAGCCATGGAAGAATTGGATAGCTTTATCGACCAAGCCCTTCTCAATAATATGGCCCAAGTCGATATCATCCACGGTATCGGAACAGGGGTCATCCGGGAAGGAGTTACCAAGTACCTCCGTCGCAATAAGCATGTCAAAAGCTTCGAGTACGCTCCTCAAAATGCAGGAGGAAGCGGAGCGACAATTGTGACCTTTAAATAAGCAAAGAGTCAGTCGTGCCTTTTAATCAGGCACGCTTTTTGCTATAATACAGTCAGTTTAAACGGAAAGAAGGAAAGTATATGACCCCTAATCGTTCGTCTGATTCTTGTACCACTATACTCGTCGGAAAAGATGCCAGTTATGATGGTTCAACCATTGTAGCTCGCACGGAAGACTCTCAAAATGGAGTATTTACCCCTAAGAAATTTATCGTTGTTCAGCCAGAGGATCAACCCCGTCATTATCGGTCGGTCCTATCTCCTTTTGAGATAGACCTGCCAGATAACCCTGTTCGTTACACAGCTGTTCCAGATGCCATTCCAAAAGATGGTATCTGGGGAGAAGCGGGGATCAATCGGTACAATGTGGCTATGAGTGAGACAGAGACCATTACGACCAATAGCCGAGTCTTGGGGGGCGGACCCTCTGGTGGAAAGTGGAATTGGGGAGGAAGACATGCTGACCTTGGTCCTTCCTTATGTCCAGACTGCCCGAGAAGGAGTGCTTCGCTTGGGGAAAATCCTAGAAGAATACGGAACCTATGAGTCTAATGGAGTAGCTATCAGCGATGTCAATGAGATCTGGTGGTTGGAAACCATCGGAGGTCATCACTGGATGGCCCGCCGTGTGCCAGACGATGCCTATGTGACCAATCCCAATCAATTGGGAAGTGATCGCTTTGAGTTTGATCGCCCGGAAGAGTTTTTATGTGACCCAGACTTGAAAGATTTTGTGGAACGCCATCACCTGGCCTTGGATTTTGACGGTTCGTCTTTTAACCCTCGTTATGCTTTTGGGAGCCAACGAGATAAGGACCGCCATTACAACACGCCACGGGCTTGGGATATTCAACGATTCCTCAACCCAGAAGTGGAGCAAGATCCTCGTTCCTTCTTCCTTCCTTGGTGTCAAAAACCTTACCGCAAGATTACGATTGAAGATGTCAAATATGTCCTCAGCAGTCACTACCAGGATTCAGCCTATGATCCTTACGCTTTAGAAGGGGATAGTCATAGTCGTCGGACCTTCCGTACCATTGGCATTAACCGGACCAGCCAGACGGCCATTCTCCAGTTGCGGCCAAATCGTCCTCAAGAGACAACCGGGATTCAATGGCTTTGCTATGGGTCAATGCCTTTCAATACGGCCGTTCCTTTCTTTACCCAGGTCGATACGACACCGGATTATTTTGCCAATACGACAGAAAAAGTGACGACAGATTCCTTCTATTGGACCAATCGAATCATTGCTGGTCTGGCAGATGCCCACTATAGTCATCATGTTGGAGATTTAGAAGATTACCAAGAAAGCACTATGGCCCTTGGGCATGCCCGGATTGGACGAGTGGATCAAGCCTTGGCAGCAGGACAAACCGTTGATTTCGAAAGAGAAAATCAGGAAATGAGTGATCAGATTCAAGAAGCGACGGATTGCTTATTGGATAAGGTCTTGTTGGATGCTAGTAACCTGATGACCAACCATTTCTCTTTGAGTGACTAGTTGGACCAAGTTGTACTATTTCATGATAGTTTCTGAAAATATTGATTTTCTTTTCAAATTATGCTAAAATAGAACAAATTGAACATCATACCGGATGAAGTTTTTCAGAAGTAGGGCCTTCCTATGACTGTGAAATGGACGGAACTCTGGAGAGACCGTAAAGGCACCGAAGGGGCAAGGTAGAGCATTCTACTCAAACTCTCAGGTAAAAGGACAGAGCAAAAGATAGAAGCCTTTTTGGTTTTTATTTGGAGCACCAGAGTACATGTTTTGACATGTGCTCTTTCTTTTTCTCTTTGGATGATTGCTTGGATGATGTGGAGGAAGTGGATGGCTATCCCTTTCTAAAGCTAGACAAATGATAAAAGGAGAAATAGATAAGGATGACAAATTGGTTGGCGTTTTTTAAACAAGTAGATAATGTGGTCTGGGGGGCTCCCCTTTTGATCCTCTTGGTGGGGACTGGGATTTATCTGAGCTTACGCTTGGGCTTGCTTCAAGTTTTTCGTTTACCCCAAGCCTTTCGGCTCATTTTTACAGAAGATCAAGGAGAAGGGGATATCTCTAGCTTCGGAGCCTTGGCAACAGCCTTGGCAGCGACAGTTGGGACAGGAAATATTGTCGGAGTAGCGACAGCTATTCAGACAGGAGGTCCAGGTGCCCTCTTTTGGATGTGGATGGCGGCCTTCTTTGGGATGGCGACCAAGTATGCAGAAGGTTTGTTGGCCATTCGCTACCGGACCAAGGATGACAATGGTCATATTTCTGGTGGTCCGATGTACTACATTCTCCATGGGATGGGAGAGAAGTGGCGTCCCCTTGCTATCTTCTTTGCTCTGGCAGGTGTCTTAGTGGCTCTCTTTGGGATTGGAACCATGACCCAGGTGAATGCCATTACGGGCGCTTTGAAGACTAGTTTTCAACTTTCCCCACAAGTCGCTAGTCTGGTCATTGCAGGAATCGTTTCGGCTGTCATATTTGGGGGAATTCATTGGATTTCCAAGGTTTCCGAAAAGGTGGTTCCTTTTATGGCTGCAGCCTATATCTTTGCGACAGTTTATATTATTGTCTTGAATATGGACCAAGTGCCGACCGTTCTATCCCAAGTTTTCCAAGGTGCTTTTACAGGAACCGCGGCTATCGGTGGTTTTTCAGGAGCCTTGGTGAAAGAGGCGATTCAAAAAGGGGTGGCGCGTGGAGTGTTCTCCAATGAGTCAGGGCTGGGATCGGCGCCGATTGCAGCAGCTGCAGCAAAAACGGAAGAGCCGGTGGAGCAAGGTCTGATTTCTATGACCGGGACCTTCATCGATACCATAATTATTTGTAGCCTAACTGGTCTAGCTATTTAGTATCTGGCCAGTGGACAACAGTGGGGCAAGTTGGGAGTGATTTGACCCAACAGGTCTTTATCTCGACCTTTGGCCACATCGGTGGGATCATTCTGACTCTTTGTTTGGTCTTGTTCGCGACGACGACCATTTTGGGTTGGTCTTATTATGGTGAACGCTGTGTCGAATTTTTGGCGGGAGTCAAACTCATTCCCTATTACCGTCTTCTGTTTATCCTGATGGTGGGGGTAGGAGGCTTTCTTCAGTTAGAGTTGGTCTGGATCATTGCCGATATTGTGAATGGACTGATGGCCTTGCCAAATCTTATCGCCTTGTTAGCCTTATCGCCTATTGTTATAAAGGAAAGCAAACGATATTTTAAGAAAAAGAAATAGACCAGATCGTGTGATCTGGTCTTTCTGTCTTAATAGCGTTTTTCTTTGGGCCAATCTTTCATTTCAGAAATGGCTGTAAAGAGGACGTCTGTTGATGAGTTAAGGGCTGTTTCACAAGAATCTTGGATGACGCCAATAATGAAGCCTACACTAACCACTTGCATAGCGATATCATTGTCGATACCAAAGAGGCTACAGGCGACAGGAATCAAGAGGAGGGAACCACCGGCGACTCCAGAAGCCCCACAGGCTGAAACGGCTGCAACGATACTGAGGACCAGGGCAGTCCCAAAATCGACCTGAATACCTAAGGTGTTGACAGCAGCCAGGGTCAAGCTATTAATGGTAACGGCAGCTCCGGCCATATTAATAGTAGATCCCAGAGGGATAGAGACCAAGTAAGTATCAGGGTTGAGACCTAGTTCCTTACAGAGCTTCATATTGACAGGGATGTTAGCAGCAGAGCTTCTAGTAAAGAAAGCAGTCAGTCCACTGACTTGTAGACATTTGAAGACGAGCGGATAAGGATTTTTGCGAATCATGATGTAGACAAAAATCGGGTTGATGACTAGAGCGACGAAGAACATGGTGCCAACCAAGAGAAGTAAGAGGAGGCCATAGCTCTTAAGTCCATCAAATCCTTGTCCTGCAATCGTTGTATAGACCAAGCCAAGAATCCCAAATGGCGCAAGGTTAATGATCCATTCGACAATCTTGGAAGTGATGTCTGCCAGGGTTTGAAGGAGGTCCTTGCTGTGCTCACTAGCTTCTCTCATAGCAACACCAAAGACGACGGCCCAGGATAAGATTCCGATATAATTGGCTTGAATGAGGGCATTGAGCGGGTTGTCCACAATTTTTAAGAGAAGGTTGCTGATGACTTCCCCTAGTCCATCGGGAGAAGTTCCTTCAGCACTAGTTCCTGTTAAAGAAATGGTAATAGGAAAGAGATAGTTCACCAGGACCGCTACCAAGGCTGCCGCAAAAGTTCCCAGGAGGTAGAGGACAATGACTGATTTCATATTGGTTTGGGTTCCCTTTTGGTGCTGGGAGAGGGCGTTAGCGACAAGGGCGAAGACTAGAAGAGGAGCAATAGCCCGCAAGCCTCCTACAAAGATTTCCCCTAACAGACCAATTGCAGATGCTTTAGGAAGCAACAGAGCTAAAAGGGCTCCAACGAAGATTCCGATTGCAATCCGCTTCATAAGGTTGGTTTTGTTCCAAGTTTGAATGAGTCGTTTGACCATAAGGACCTCCTTTATTGAAAGTTTACCGTCCATTATACGATGGATAAGTTTGAAAATCAAGATGAGCATAAGAGGAGGTTAGTGGTTCTATAGCCTAAAATTTGATATAATCAAACCATTAGAAAAAGAGAAGGAGATTGATAGAAGGTATGAAGAATATTTTTTCCCGCTATGTCAGTCAGTTTGATTGGTCCAAGATCATGGATGAATTGGTTTCAAAATTGATTTCGTTAGCTTTTTTATTCGTTTTATTTTTTCTTGCAAAAAAACTAATCCATAGTTTGGTGAAACGCATCTTGAAGCCTTCTCTGAATTATGTAGGCCAAGATGAAGCGCGGAAGAATACCATCGTGCGCTTGGTAGAGAGTCTGTTAAATTACTGTCTTTATTTTATCCTGATCTACTGGATTCTTTCTATCTTGGGCTTGCCAGTCTCTAGTCTCTTAGCGGGTGCTGGAATTGCCGGAGTTGCCATCGGGTTAGGAGCACAGGGCTTCCTATCAGACTTGGTCAATGGGTTCTTTATTCTTCTGGAACGTCAGATAGACGTCAGGGGATACCGTTCGTTTGACCAATGGTCCGATCACCATCGCTGGAACCGTCTCTAGTGTGGGCATTCGGACGACCCAGGTGCGAGATGCAGATGGGACTTTGCATTATGTACCCAATCGCAATATTATGGTTGTCAGCAATCTCTCTCGGGGCAACCAGCGCGTCCTCATCGATATGCCGATTTCTGCTCAAACTGACCTAGACAAAATCTATCAAATCTTCCAGCAAGTCAACGATGAACAAGCCCAGAAGCATCCAGAAATTTTAGATGGTCCAACGATTCTAGGCCCTCAAATTGAAAAAGGGACAGGTCGTTATTCCTTCCGCGTCGCCATGATGGTCCAGTCGGGAAGCCAAGTGGCCATCTACCATCTTTATTACAAACTCTATCATGATGCCCTCTTACAAAATGGCATCGAGATTCCAACCACTTTCTCTGTCACACCCTAACAAAAAAAGACCTATTGGTCTTTCAGATTGAAGATAAAGTCTTCTGAAAAACTTTCCTTAGGTGAGTACGGACTTTATCCGCAGCCCTTGTTAAACTTGTATTGAGCCCCTTCGCTCTTTAATTTCTGGGCTCAGGCTAAAACAGTTTCCCAAACTGTTTTACTCTCAATAATTCCGAATGCCTGAAACAATTATGTTTCAGGCATTTTCTCACAGCGGAAAGTTTTTGATCTTCTTAAATAACTAAAAAATAAAAGTCATTTTTTGGTAATCACCTAACTGTTTTTATGTAAAACAATAGTTTGTCTCCATTGTAAAAGATCTATGTTTTTTTCTTATTCTAAAATAAGCATGCCATCTTTGACAGCGAAAGGATCTTTCGGATTGATCCGATCGTAGAACATAACGCCATTGATGTGATCGATTTCGTGTTGGACCACAATGGAGTTGTAGCCTTTGAGTTTGATACGGTGCTTTCTCCGGTCTTGTCATAGTAGTCTACCGTTACACGCGCGTGGCGGACTACATAACCAGGAACATTGCGGTCTACAGAGAGACACCCTTCCCCATCTCCTAGAGCAGCATCTTGGACTGAGTGGGAAACAATTTTAGGATTGTACATGACTTCTTGGATGGAGTAGGCTTCTTTTGGAGGATTTCCTTCTTCGTCCTCTGGATTTGGGACGAGAACGGCAATGATGCGCTTAGAAATGTCCAACTGAGGGGCAGCGAGTCCAACTCCACCTCGGAGACCCAATTTTTCCGCCATGACAGGATCCTGTGAATGGTGCAAGAACTGCATCATTTTTTCCCCTAGGATGATGTCTTGATCTGACAGTGGGAAAGTGACCTCTTCAGCGATAGCACGTAAAGTTGGGTGGCCTTCGCGGATAATATCATTCATATCAATTAGATGGGCAGCTTTTGTAATGGTTTCGATTGCAGACATGTTCTCATTCACTCCTTTTTTCTAGAAACCATCATATCATAATTCCTTTTAGAATGAAAGTTTGCCAATTGATTGAGGGGGGTGCTAATGGACCAGACGGACTGTAAACTAGAAAAGGAAAGCATCCTAGTCCGGTTCATGGTATAATGATAAGAAGAATGAAGGAGGCAAGCATGCGTCTAGATAAATATTTAGTGGACTGTGGAGTGGGAAGTCGGACAGAAGTCAAGCAAGTCCTCAAGCAAAAAAAGATTCAGGTTAATGGAAAGGTAGAAACCTCTGCCAAGGTCCATATTGATCCAGATAAGGATCAAGTGACCTATCTGGGAGAAAGTTTATTCCATGAAGAGTTTGTTTACTATCTGCTCAATAAACCCAAAGGGGTCATTTCAGCAACGGAAGATGACCGCCATCAAACAGTCTTAGATTTGCTAGATGACACGGCCAGACACAAGGAAGTCTTTCCAGTTGGACGTTTGGATATCGATACCCATGGCTTACTCCTCTTGACCAATAATGGTAAGTTGGCTCATGCCATGCTATCGCCTAAGAAACATGTGGACAAGGTCTACCGTGCCCAAGTAGCTGGCATCATGACTCAGGAAGATATCGACCGCTTCAAAGAAGGAATAGAATTGAAGGATTTCACCACCCTGCCAGCTGAGTTGGAAATGTTGGAGGTCGATCAAGAAGCTAATAGTTGCTTGGTTCAGATCCGCATCGCTGAGGGAAAATTCCACCAGGTCAAGCGCATGGTCGCAGCTTGTGGCAAGGAAGTCACCGATCTCGAGCGGATTTCTATGGGGCCCTTGAGCTTGGATCCTAGTCTCGAAATTGGGGGAGTGGCGTAGATTGACAGCAGAAGAAATAAAGTTCTTAACTGACTTTGGGGTCAACCTATAATGAGAAGTCATTGTAGTCTTGGGTTTGAAGAACTCTGTTGGAAAAAGCAGAAGTGTTTGACAGAAAGATGAAATCTTGGTAGAATGAATAGGTCGAATAGACAACTAACTCTTTCTTGGTAGCAGGCTATGCCAAACCTGCCACTCGGATAGAGCATAAAGAAAAGGAGCTTATCATGGCAATCTCAAAAGAGAAAAAAAATGAAATCATTGCACAATACGCACGTCACGAAGGTGACACTGGTTCAGTAGAAGTACAAGTTGCTGTCCTTACTTGGGAAATCAACCACTTGAACGACCACATCAAACAACACAAAAAAGACCACGCTACTTACCGTGGTTTGATGAAGAAAATCGGTCGCCGTCGTAACTTGTTGGCTTACCTTCGTAAGAACGACGTTAACCGTTACCGTGAGTTGATCAACTCTCTTGGACTTCGTCGTTAATCATGATGCTAAGGGCGCCAAAAATCCGTATGAAAAAAGGGAAACGACACAGTGTTCGATGAACACAAGGAGTTTCATCTTTTTCACTAGGATTTTAGCCCGAGCTCAAAACAGCTCTCTAAATTCAGAGGGCTGTTATTTTTTGCCAAGTGCTTAGGCCGTGTTCGATTGAGTATATCTTGAAAATAAGGCTACTCTAGTTGAGTAGCTTTTTTTGTTTTCACTAGGATTTTAGCCCGACCTCAAAACAGCCCTCTGAATTCAGAGGGCTTTTTTGTTATCTTTTTTCGGACAAGATTCATTATTTTGAGTAAGTCGTTTTGTTTGACAGATGTAATTGATAGAGTTACAATAGACACATCTTAAGAAATAGAGGTTATCGATATGATTGATATTACATATCTAGATGGTGCAAAACAAGAAAGAGTCATGCATTTTGATTCCTATGAAGAATTTGAACGCTCCCAACAGACCTGCTTGATCGGTGTAGCGGATTACTATCCTGTAGAAAAATTGACCTATAATGGGCACGAACTCGATTACCATGGAACTTACGGAGATGTCTTCTTCTATTTGATGAAGCAAGACCTCGATCAATACAAAAACTAAAGGAGAAAAACAATGGCAAAAGCAATTACAGACGCAACATTTGAAGCAGAAACGAAAGAAGGATTGGTCTTGGTAGACTTCTGGGCGACCTGGTGCGGTCCATGTCGTATGCAAGGACCAATCTTGGATAAATTGTCTGAAGAACTTTCAGAAGATGTCTTAAAAATCGTTAAAATGGACGTTGACGAAAATCCAAATACAGCGCGTGCTTTCGGCATTATATCTATCCCTACTCTTCTTTTCAAAAAAGATGGACAAGTGGTTAAACAAGTTGCTGGCGTTCATACAGCAGAACAAATAAAGGCTATTGTGGCTGAGTTGGGTTAAAAGCATAAGCACTCCCATTAATAAAATGGGAGTGCTTTTTTTATATGATAAATTGCAAGAATAAGTGCAACAGTTAGTATTGAAAAGATTGAATGGCCTCTTTCAACTCATCTTGTAAAAAGTCTCTCTGATCAAGTTGAACATAGACTTCTAACAGACAGGATCTAAGGTTGGAAAATTTATAAAAATCTTCCCTTTCTTCTATTGGAAAGTCAAGCGTTTTTATCCAAGAAGCTACTTGTTCTTGCTCGATTTTCCCTTGCAAAATAGGTTCATAGAGCACTCTAGCTAAACGCCAATCCTCATCATCGGTAAAACGAATTGAAATTCTTTTAAAGATTTGTCCAAGTATGTTCAATCCTTCGTGAACTTTGTTATTAGGAAGGTCTGGATGACAAACTACTTCTGTTAAAAGATCAGCTCCATGCGCAAAAGCGTGAACCCAGCCATACTGGCTGGAAAAACCTGTTGTATCCTTTTCTTTTAAAAGATAGTGTAAGCCTTGATCCAGTAAAATATATCTTATATCAGCTTTTAATCTTTGATAAAAAATCGATTGTTGGTTGGCATCTGCAGACAAGAGATTAGCATAAATCAGTGCTCTAAAAGAACGATCAAGTGTCGATAGTCCAATCTTGTCAATCTCTTTTTCTACTCCTTCATCGGATAAAATCGTCTCAGAAATGAAATGAAATTGTTCTTGCGTAAAGAGTTCTTCTTGAATCCCTCTAGTCAAGCTTGTAAAAACGAGATTATCGCGAATTTCTGGCGAGGGAGTCTCCCAAATGTTCCAGCAACCACTGGATTTCTTGTCGACTATAGCTTGGTTTTTCTTCTGTTACTTTACTTTGTAATTCTTGATACATCCCTAGCACCTCTGCATTATTACTAGCTTATTTTAGAGTTGGCTGTAGAGGAGTTTATTCTCCTAACTCTTCACTGTAAGCAATAATTTGATCCACTGTGTCTGAAAGGAATTGGATGGTATCGCGAAGTGGTTTATCCGTTGAGATATCTGCTCCGATAATCATGGCTGATTCAAGTGGGGTCTTGCTACCGCCTGATTTGAGGAGGTCCAGCCAATCTTTGGCTCCATTTTCGGAGTTCTTCAAATGCAGGTATCCCGCTGTTGAGATAACCAAACCAGCTGAGTAGGTATAGCTGTAAAGCCCCATGTAGTAGTGGCTTTGGCGCATCCAGGTCAAAGCTGCGTCATCATCGATTTCAACAGCGTCGCCCCAGAATTCGGTTAGGACTTCCTTCATGATGCTATTGAGTTTGCTAGCTCCGAATGTGCCACCTTCTTCGATTAAGGTGTAAACCTTGCGTTGGAAGGCTGCTTCCAACAAGTGGGTGATGAAGTTGTGGAAGTAGGTGTCTGTCAAACGGTGAGCCAAGGCAAAGCGTTTTTGACGAGGATCGTCAAACTGGTGTTCCAAATAGTCGCTGAGGAGGAGCTCGTTAAAGGTAGAAGGAGCTTCCACATAGTAGGTCGACATGTGGGCGTTGAAGTAGCTTTGGTTGTTGTCTGAGAAGATGAATTGACCAGAGTGTCCGATCTCGTGGATCAGGGTGTAGACATCGCTCATGCGTCCTGTCCAGCTCATGAGGACATATGGGTGGACACGGTATGGGTCAGCGGCATAACCACCGGAATCCTTGCCTTCATTGGCAGCAAAGTCGACCCAACGTTCGGTTTGGTAGCGAGCAATTTCGCGAGAGTATTCTTCTCCAAGAGGTGCCACAGATTTCATGACCAAGTCATAAGCGTCATCAATGGTAACATCAGGGTTGAGGGCGCTATCCAAATCCCAACTTCCAATCAGCAAAGGTCATTTTCTCAAGACCGTTGACCTTGGCTACGTGTTTGAGGAATTTTTGAGCGACTGGAGCGAAGTCCTTCATAATCAGGTCAATCTGACGGTCAAACATAGAGCGATCCACTTCCTGCTCAGCTAGGAGATAGTCAAAGACAGAATCGTAGCCCCGCATATCTGCAATCAGCTTTTCAGACTTAACTTGGGCTAGATAGGTAGCAGCAGCTGTATTTTGGTGCTTGCGGAGACCTTCTGAGAAGGAACGAAAAGCTTTTTCACGGACTTCGGCATTCTCATGGTTTTGGTAGAAGTTTTCATAGGTGACAAAGCTATTTTTGTAGACTTTTCCATCCACTTCAAAATCAGCCATTTCAAAGTCACCCGCCCGCATCTTGGTATAGATGTCTTGTGGTCCGTAGAAGACTTCACCAAGGTTGGTCAAAGTTTTTTCGACATCAGCTCCCAAGTAGTGGGCTTTTTTGATTTTAGCCTGACGAATGGCATAAGTGAGGTGAGGGAGTTGTCCCAGGCGTTCGAGGACTTCTTCATCTGCTTCGACCAAAGCGTCATCAAAGAAAGAGAGTTCGACGCTCGCCCAAGTTTCGAAATCCATCCCCGCTTGGGCAATTTCCCGCAAAAGCTTCATCGCCAAAGTCAGTTGTTTGGGGCATAAAGCTGTAGTTGCCAATGTGACTGAGTTGGATCTGAATTTGTTCAAAGACCGCAAAGGCGGCTTCGAAGTCTTCAAAAGTGTGGAGCTTGCCCTTGTAGTTGCGGACAAATTCATTGATTTCTTCGCGTGTTTTTTCAATGGCGCGCAAGAAGTCTTCCTGGTCTTGGTAGAGGGCTGTGAGGTCCCAGAGTTCGTTCTCAGGAAATTCAGAACGTTTTTTTAATTCCATAGTGTTCTCCTTTTGATCAAATAACTATACTCAGTATAGCAGAAAATAGGGGAGAATGATAGGCGAAAGGAGAACTTATCACTGCCAGCTTGATCTAATAAGAAACCAAGGATTTTCTAGCTTTTTTACCTTCTTTTGGTATAATAAAGTGGAGAAAGTTTTAGGGAGTATACGATGAAGAAAATCTATAAAGTTAGCTTGGCAGCGATGACCTTGCTAACCTTGGTGGCATGTGGACCTAAGCGACGTCCTCGGACGCAACCCTCTACAGCTCAGAGTGAAGTAACAGATGGAAAAAGTTCCAAGAAAGCATCGTCTGGGCATGAGTACTATCAAACAGTGCTTGAACGTTACCAGGCCTACTCTAGGGCTATCGAAGCAGGTGATAGTGCAGGTCTAGAGACCAAACTAAAAGAAATAGATCCTCAATCGGATGAGTATGTCTATGCCATGTATCTTCAAACTTTGGGTAGTAAACCAAATCTTTCCTATTTTTATACAGATTTGGATAAGGATGGCGGGATGAACTCTTGATTGGGAATGGCCAAACAGTCTCAGCAATCTACTATCTGAAAGGCCAGCAACCAGAATTGCTGCATACAGCTTTTGTAGCTTCCTCTGGTGGCTCTCGTTCAGGTTTTCAAATTTTTTTGAGGATGGCTCGGTCATTTATGCTAGCTTTTTCGTCTCTTCAACCAGAAGTAGATTTAATCCATTACAAGTTCCAAAAAGGAAAGCTGGAGACTGTCAATAAGATCCAAATTAAAAATGGGGACGGTCAGAAGCCAGAAAAAGCCTTAGGGATTACAGCAAAAGAATTGGATCAAGCAAAATTTGGATGGAAAGAACTAGAGACCGGAAAGAAGGCGACCAGCCAAGCAAGTACCTCAGAGCAGCAAACAAATAGTTACCAAGTCCGTGTAGCAGTTTCAGATCTTCGAATTCGTAAAGAAGCATCGATCAAGGGGGAAGAAGTCGGAATAATCCCGCAAGGTGTTTACACGATAACTGAGACGGTTACAGCTGACGGTTATACCTGGGGCAAGCTCCAATCTGGCCAAGGCTGGATCGCGCTTGAATTTACGACGAGAGTGGAAGGGGGAAATGCTGAATCAGCTCCTGCTCCTGACACTGCAAGTACTGGGATGAATCTAGAAGAAATTAAAAATGGAAATTTCTCAAGTGTGGCAGGCGTATGGAAAAATAAGCACGGAACTAGCATTGAGTTTAATGCGCAAGGAATTGTGAAGGCCAATGGTAGTGCTCTGAGTGGTGTTCAATTTTCTGACTTCTACTTTAAAGAAGGCAATTTACACGGGCTTAGTCGCATGCCTGGAGCAACGAGTGAAACGCCAATTATTTTCATTCCTTCAAGAGAAGGGGGAAGTGAATCCATATATTGGAGCAAGAGTGATGTGACGAATGGAAACGACTTGTACTACCGTGTGAACTAAGAAAAAAAGAGTCAAACATAAAAAATTGGGACCTATCTACTAGCTACAACCCTCTTGCTTTCTTTAGTAGCTTGTACTCCGAAGCGGTATGAGCGTAAGCATGGCCCAGTAGGGTCTTCATCAGTCTAAAAGTCATCTGGTGAGGCCCAAGAAAAAGAGAAGATGGAAGAAGTTAAGTCAGATGAAAATGACAAAAGAAGCCATTGGGACCTTGTCAAAAGCGGACGAAGAGGATATCTATTCGATCATTGAAAATAGTACATCTTTGACCTATTCCCTTCAGGTGCAACCGACTCGCTTACTGAAGTTGAACAATGATCATAGTGCAGTTGAAGGATACTCACAAGACTTGTTCATTGATTACTACAATACCTACACGCCGGGAATTTATAATTTACAAGATATTATTGAAAAATTGGACGCAGAAGAAACATCGAACTCAATCCGCAGTCTTTCAAAAGACAAGCTGATCCAGCTCACAAATGAAAAGAAAGACGGCTGGATCTATTTGACAAAAGAAAAGGTCTTCTACGAAGTTGTTCCTGGTGGTCGTGGCGGAGTGATGCCACCGATGGAAAATCCTTCACCCGATGAATGGGTGATCAATGAAGATTCGGTTGAAGTGCCAACGACCATCCAAGGGACTTCTGAATCCTACAGATGCTTTGTTTTGAAACGCAACAACAAGAACTACAAGGGTGGAACGTATAAAACACGCTTTTATGTGGACAGCACAGAATTCGTGAAATTGTAAAAAAATAATCAGAAGCTATATCTAGCTCTAAAATTTTTATATAGAACTTGCTGAAGATTCAAAGAAAAAGGCCCTCAAAGCCTTTTTCTTTTGGGCTTGAATATGTTAAAATAAAAGGTATACGTGCTTGGATACAAAGATGAGGATATAACATATAGATGGGCTGCGTCAATCTATGCTATCATGCGTAATTGAACCCGCCTACAACTCTGTGGAAAAAGATAAATCTACCTAGGAGCGTTAGCTCCATCGTTCGATTTCCTATTTTCCTTTGAGTTGCTTAACGGCTTAGTATCTTGATAGTTGAACACGGGCGAAATCCCTAGTGAAAAAGATAGATTTCCTGGTGTGCGTGGCACACTGCGTCAATCTCCTTTTTTCATACGGGATTCTTCACGCCCTTTGTATCCTGATTTTTGTAGGCAAGTCGTATAATTTTATCAATCCAAAGGGGATTACAATGACAAAACAAGTGTTTCAAACGACTTTTGCGGGTCGTGAGTTGATCGTAGAGACTGGTCAGGTTGCGAAGCAAGCCAAATGGCTCTGTTGTCGTGCGTTATGGTGAGTCAACTGTCTTGACTGCTGCCGTCATGTCTAAGAAGATGGCAACTGGAGATTTCTTCCCACTTCAAGTCAACTACGAAGAAAAAATGTATGCAGCTGGGAAGTTTCCTGGTGGCTTTATGAAACGTGAAGGACGTCCTTCAACAGATGCGACATTGACAGCGCGTTTGATTGACCGTCCAATCCGTCCAATGTTTGCGGAAGGTTTCCGTAATGAAGTGCAGGTCATCAATACTGTGCTTTCTTACGATGAAAATGCATCTGCACCAATGGCAGCCATGTTTGGTTCATCATTGGCCTTGTCTATCTCAGATATTCCGTTTGACGGACCAATCGCTGGGGTACAAGTAGGTTATGTTGATGGCCAAATCATCATCAACCCTACGCAAGACCAAGCTGATCAATCGCTTCTTGAATTGACAGTAGCTGGTACCAAACACGCTATCAACATGGTAGAGTCTGGTGCTAAAGAATTGTCAGAAGAAATCATGTTGGAAGCCCTTCTTAAAGGACACGAAGCCGTTAAAGAATTGATTGCCTTCCAAGAAGAAATCGTAGCGGCAGTTGGTAAGGAAAGCAGAAGTAGAATTGCTTCATGTAGATGCTGACTTGCAAGCTGAAATCATCGCAGCCTACAACAGCGACCTTCAAAAAGCTGTTCAAGTTGAAGAAAAATTGGCGCGTGAAGCTGCGACTCAAGCAGTCAAAGACCAAGTAACGGCTGTTTACGAAGAAAAATATGCCGACCACGAAGAGTTTGATCGAATCATGCGGGACGTGGCTGAAATCTTGGAACAAATGGAACACGCAGAAGTGCGCCGTTTGATTACAGAAGACAAGGTTCGTCCGGATGGTCGTAAGGTCGATGAAATCCGTCCTTTGGATGCACAAGTGGACTACCTTCCTCGCGTACACGGTTCAGGTCTCTTCACTCGTGGACAAACTCAAGCTCTTTCTGTCTTGACCTTGGCGCCAATGGGGGAAACGCAAATCATCGATGGTTTGGATCCAGAGTACAAGAAACGCTTCATGCACCACTATAACTTCCCACAATACTCTGTTGGTGAAACAGGTCGTTACGGTGCGCCTGGTCGTCGTGAAATTGGTCACGGTGCTCTTGGTGAGCGTGCTCTTGCTCAAGTCTTGCCAAGCTTGGAAGAATTCCCATATGCGATCCGTTTGGTAGCAGAAGTCTTGGAATCAAACGGTTCTTCATCTCAAGCATCTATCTGTGCAGGAACACTTGCCCTTATGGCTGGTGGTGTGCCAATCAAGGCTCCAGTAGCAGGTATTGCCATGGGTCTCATCTCAGATGGAAACAACTACACCGTATTGACAGATATCCAAGGTTTGGAAGACCACTTTGGAGATATGGACTTCAAGGTTGCAGGGACTCGTGACGGGATTACAGCCCTTCAAATGGATATCAAGATTCAAGGGATCACTGCAGAAATCTTGACTGAAGCGCTTGCCCAAGCCAAGAAAGCTCGTTTTGAAATCCTTGACGTGATTGAAGCAACGATTCCAGAAGTTCGTCCAGAATTGGCTCCAACTGCTCCGAAAATTGATACCATCAAGATTGATGTGGACAAGATCAAGATTGTCATCGGTAAAGGTGGAGAAACCATCGATAAAATCATCGCTGAAACAGGCGTTAAGATTGATATCGACGAAGAAGGAAACGTATCGATCTACTCTAGCGACCAAGCTGCCATTAACCGCGCTAAAGAAATCATTGCTGGTTTGGTTCGTGAAGCTAAAGTGGACGAAGTCTACCATGCTAAAGTTGTGCGTATCGAGAAATTCGGTGCCTTTGTCAATCTCTTTGACAAGACGGATGCCCTCGTTCACATCTCTGAAATGGCTTGGACTCGTACCAACCGTGTTGAAGACTTGGTAGCCATCGGTGATGAAGTGGATGTCAAGATTATCAAGATCGATGAAAAAGGTCGTGTCGATGCTTCTATGAAAGCACTTCTTCCTCGTCCTCCAAAACCAGAACATGCAGAAGACAAAGGGGATAAGGGTCATCGTCATGGCGATCGTCCTCGTCACCACAACAAAGATTATAAACCTAGAAAAGACTTTACCAAAGATCCAGGTGAAGCAACGAAAGAATAAGCATTTAAAAGAAAGGAGCACGGTATGGGATGGTGGCGTGAAACCATTGATATTGTAAAAGAAAATGACCCAGCAGCACGTACCTCGCTGGAGGTCCTCTTGACCTATCCAGGCGTCAAAGCGTTAGCTGCTCACCGTGTTTCTCACTTTTTGTGGAATCATGGCTTTAAGCTTCTAGCTCGGATGCATAGTCAGTTCTGGCGTTTTTGGACCCAGATCGAAATCCATCCAGGTGCGACCATTGCTTCGGGTGTCTTTATCGACCATGGAGCAGGCCTCGTTATTGGGGAAACAGCTATTGTTGAAAAAGGCGTTATGCTCTACCACGGGGTGACGCTCGGTGGAACTGGAAAGGATACAGGGAAGCGCCATCCAACGGTTCGTGAGGGAGCTTTGGTCTCCGCTCATGCTCAGGTCATCGGCCCGATTGAGATTGGGACCAAGGCCAAAGTCGGGGCAGGAGCCGTCGTCGTCTCGGATGTACCGAGTGATGTGACCGTTGTCGGTGTTCCTGCCAAGATTGTTCGGGTGCACGGTCGAAAAGATGAACCGGTCATTCACCAGGAAGAAGAAAAGCGTGAATACTATGTGAATAAGATGGAGCACGCCAAGGAAGCCAGCCACCATTCATCAAGTCTTTAGAAAAGGTTGGCAAAGTTATCGAAGTGAAATATGACAGGAGGAACCGACCTGTCAGATTTATCAGATGCTATTTTGAACCAGGTAGTCCTTGAACTGAAAGAAGGCTTGGAGTCAATTTCGCAAGAGTAAAGTCTATCAGTTCTTCTATACAGCTGACTATGTAGATCATCATAACCGAACCTGGGGTGCCCGCCATGAAGAGAGGACAGCTGATGCCATGACTTTTTTCACTATCGCTTTGACAATAGCAAAGGAACTAGAAAGGTAACTACCAGAATGGCAGTTTATTTTTACGGCTGTATCACCATGGATGGCTACTTGGCAGACAGCCAGCACAGGATAGACTGGCTACATCAGCTTGGTTCTGTAGAGGAAACAGGCTATGATGACTTTTACAGGCAAATGGATATCACCATCATGGGCAAGCGGACCTTTGAGGAAATCCAAGATTTGCAAGATGTAGAAAGTTTTTATCAAGCTACGGAAAACTATGTCTTTACGCATGATAGGCACCTGCCTGTCAGCAATTACCAGCCAGTAGCTGGGGATGTGGTGGACTTTGTTCACCAGATTGACAAAGGCAAAAATGTCTTTGTGATTGGTGGTAATTCCTTGGTAGGACCGCTCTTGGATGCGGATCTTTTCGACCACCTCATTATCCAGATAGCGCCCCTTATCCTAGGAAAGGGGGTTCCCCTCTTTACCCAAGAGGAAGGGCAGCGCTTTTACCAACTGGATAGCCTCAGACAATTTGGTCCCTTTTGCAGAGCTGGTTTTCAGCCGAAAAAGTCAGAAATAGAGAAGGGAGTGGACCGCATGATTAAAATTTATGACACCATGTCTCGTGATTTGCGAGAATTTGTCCCAATCGAAGAAGGAAAGGTCCGCATGTATGTTTGTGGGCCAACAGTTTACAACTATATCCACGTTGGGAATGCCCGTTCAACGGTAGCCTTTGACACGATTCGTCGCTATTTTGAGTATCGTGGCTACGAGGTTAACTACATTTCCAACTTTACAGATGTGGATGATAAGATTATCAACCGTGCTAAAGAAGAAGGCATTACTCCTCAGGAAGTGGCAGACAAGTACATTGCGGCTTTTCGTGAGGATGTGACGGCTCTCGGGGTCAAACCTGCAACCCGCCACCCTCGTGTGGTCGAGTTTATGGACGACATCATTCGTTTTGTCGCTGATTTGATCGAAAAAGGCTATGCCTACGAGAGCCAAGGGGATGTTTATTTCCGTGTGGAAAAATCCCACAACTATGCTAAGTTAGCCAACAAAACTCTAGAAGACTTGGAGTTAGGTGCTTCTGGTCGGACAGATGAAGAGACTGCCCGCAAGGAAAATCCAGTCGACTTTGCCCTTTGGAAAGCTGCGAAGCCGGGTGAAGTTTCTTGGGACAGTCCTTGGGGTCCTGGTCGTCCTGGTTGGCACATCGAGTGTTCGGTCATGTCAACGGGGATTTTTAGGCGATACCATTGATATCCACGGTGGTGGAGCCGATCTTGAGTTTCCACACCATACCAATGAAATTGCCCAGTCTGAAGCCAAAACAGGCAAAACTTTTGCCAACTACTGGATGCACAATGGCTTTGTCAATATCGACAATGTCAAGATGTCCAAGTCCTTAGGTAACTTCATTACTGTGCATGATGCATTGAAGACCATCGACGGCCAAGTCCTTCGCTTCTTCTTTGCGACCCAGCACTACCGCAAGCCCATTAACTTCACAGAAAAAGCGGTACGCGATGCGGAGACCAACCTCAAGTATTTGAAAAATACCTATGAGCAACCGTTCACAGGAGAAGTGGATCCAGCAGACTTGCAAGGCTTTGTGGACAAGTTTATCGCGGCGATGGATGAAGATATCAATGCAGCGAACGGAATCACTGTCGTCTTTGAATTGGCTAAATGGATCAATTCAGGTCACTACAATCAAGACGTCAAGGATGCCTTGACCAAGATGTTAGAAGTCTTTGGAGTGGTCTTTGTCGAAGAAGTCTTGGATGCAGATATTGAAGCCTTGATCGCTGAACGTCAGGAAGCGCGGGCTAAGAAAGATTTTGCGCGAGCAGATGCCATTCGCGATGAATTGGCTGCGCAAGGAATCAAGCTCTTGGATACAAAAGAAGGTGTAAGGTGGACTCGTGATTGATGTCAATCTAATCAATGGGATTGCCCTGGCCTTTGAGGGAGATGCGGTCTATTCTATGTATATTCGCAAGCACCTGATTTTGCAAGGGATGACCAAGCCCAATAAACTTCATCAGGCAGCTACCCGCTACGTCTCTGCCAAGGCTCAGGCTAGTCTGATTGCGATGATGTTGGAAGAAGAGCTTTTGACAGAGAAAGAAGTCGAGATCTATAAGCGCGGTCGCAATACCAATAGCCATACCAAGGCCAAAAATGCGGATGTCGTGACCTATCGCATGTCGACGGGTTTTGAAGCGGTCATGGGTTACCTGCATCTGACAGATGAAATCAATCGCTTAGAGGAATTGGTAGCTTGGTGTATCCAAAAAGTGGAAGAAGGAACAAAAGCAGTGAAAAATATCAGAGAGTGGTTCCCTCAGGCAGAGGTGACGGATCACCCCAATCCACCAGCTGGTTATGTAGCCATTCCCCTGCAGGCCCAGCAATGGTTGCTACTGAAGGGAAGAAGAGCTAACCGAGCGAGAAAAACAATTGATTGCCTGGTTGGCTAGTGAGGAAGATCTTGTCCCAATCCTTGGTACCAATACCTGATCGATGGAAAGGGAGAAGCCCCTCAAGTTATCCAAAAAATGCAACTTGTCTATTGCCACCTCTCGCACTCGACAGCGGAAGGAACGGCTTCCTGGTTAGAGATGATGCAGACGCTTTTGCCCAACTTTCGGGCAGTCTTGCAACTGAGTGGACAGGACTATGTACTCATTCTAGATCAAGAGCAGTCGCTGGCTGTGGCTGATATCTTAAAAGATACCGTCTCTGCCATGGAGTATGATTTTAACATTCGTTTATCCATCATGGTCGGGCAGGTATGGACCGAGTCAAAAGCTGGGAAAGTATCTCCTGTCATCCGAGCAGAACGGGCAGCCTTTCGAGCCTGGATCCGAGAAGGCCATCAAGGTGTTTACCGCTTTTCTCAACTCTACCTATGGGGAATCGAGCAGGCAGATTTGGATCTCCATCCTATCAAAGAACGCTTGCATCAGTTGATTGGGAGTCAAGACCAGTTGCAGGATATCATTGTTGCCCTCTGGGACAATGGGGCAGTTGTGACCAAGGCGGCCCAGCAACTCTATCTCCATCGCAATTCACTCCAATACAAGATTGATAAGTGGGAAGAGCTAACGGGTCTCCAGTTAAAAAATCTGACTGATCTAGCCCTTTGTTACCATTTGGTTCTACAGGATGTGATTTAACGGAATGAATTGAGAGTTTTGTGCAACTTGCACAAAACTCTTTTTCTTTTTTGTGAGACTTGCCATAGTTTTGTAAAGCGTTTTCATTTACAATAGAATTATAAAAATCAAAGGAGTACCATCATGGTAGAATTAAATCTTAAAAATATTTACAAAAAATATCCAAACAGTGAACACTATTCAGTTGAAGATTTCAACTTGGACATCAAAGACAAAGAGTTTATCGTTTTCGTAGGTCCTTCAGGATGTGGTAAATCAACAACTCTTCGTATGATCGCTGGTCTTGAAGATATCACAGAAGGTGAATGTTCCATCGATGGTACTGTTGTAAATAACGTGGCACCTAAAGACCGTGACATCGCCATGGTATTCCAAAACTACGCTCTTTACCCACACATGACTGTGTACGATAACATGGCCTTTGGTTTGAAATTGCGTAAATACAGCAAGGAAGATATCGACAAACGTGTACAAGAAGCAGCAGAAATCCTTGGCTTGAAAGAATTCTTGGATCGTAAACCAGCTGACCTTTCTGGTGGTCAACGTCAACGTGTGGCTATGGGTCGTGCCATTGTCCGTGATGCAAAAGTGTTCTTGATGGACGAACCTTTGTCAAACTTAGATGCCAAATTGCGTGTATCCATGCGTGCTGAAATCGCTAAAATCCACCGTCGTATCGGAGCTACAACCATCTACGTAACTCACGACCAAACAGAAGCGATGACATTGGCTGACCGTATCGTTATCATGTCTGCAACTAAAGAAACCCTGCTGGTACTGGTACAATTGGACGTGTTGAACAAATTGGTTCTCCGCAAGAAGTGTACAAAAACCCAGTGAACAAATTCGTAGCTGGATTTATCGGAAGCCCTGCAATGAACTTCATTAACGTGAAATTGGAAAGGTGGACACATCGTTGCCAATGGATTTGAATTTGAAAGTTCCAGAAGGTGCTTTGAAAGTTCTTCGTAGAAAAAAAGGCTATGATGGTAAAGAATTGATCTTTGGTATCCGTCCAGAAGACGTGAATACAGAGGCTGCTTTCCTTGAAACATTCCCAGAATCAGTAGTAAAAGCAACCATCTCTGTATCTGAGTTGCTTGGTTCAGAATCTCACTTGTACTGCCAAGTTGGTGACAACGAATTCATCGCTAAAAGTGGATGCGCGTGACTACCTTGGAAACAGGTGAAACCATCGAACTTGGATTTGACTTGAACAAAGCTCACTTCTTCGACAAAGAAACTGAAAAAAACAGTATACTAATATCTGACTGAAACTATAGAGACTGAGACGCATGTCTCGGTCTTCTTTCATTAAAGGAGACAAAACATGGAAAAAAAGACTGGTGGAAGGGAAAAGGTCGCTTATCAGATCTACCCAAAAAGCTTTAAAGACAGCAATGGCGATGGTGTTGGGGACCTGAAAAGGAATCACTCAGAGCTCGATTACCTTCAAAAACTTGGGAATTGATATTCTCTGGCTATCCCCTATTTACAAGAGTCCGTTTTATTGACCAGGGCTATGATATTTTCAGACTACTATGCCATTGATCCCCTCTTTTGGGACTATGGAAGATATGGAAGAGTTGATTGCGGAAGGCAAGAAGCGGGGCATTTCCATTATTATGGACTTGGTGGTCAACCACTGCTCCAGCCATCACGAGTGGTTCCAAAAAGCTTTAGCGGATCCTGATGGCCCTTATGCGGATTACTTTTATTTTATCGAAAGTGACAAGGAGCCCAACAACTGGGAAAGTTATTTTGGAGGCAGTGTCTGGGAACCCGGTTCCTGGCACCAACAAATACTATCTCCATTCTTTACCATAAGGATCAGCCAGACCTCAATTGGCAAAAATCCTGTCTTGCGCGAAGAAATTTACAGGATGATCAACTGGTGGTTGGACAAGGGAATCGCGGGCTTCCGGATCGATGCTATTATCAATATCAAAAAAGATCTAGAATGGCGTTCGCTTCCGTCTGATCGTGAAAATGGCTTGGTCCCAGTACTGGAGTCTCTAGTCAATGCCCAACCGATTGAACCTTTCTTGCAAGAGTTAAAGGAGCGAACTTTTGCCAAGTACAATGCTTTCACTGTAGGAGAAGTTTTCAATGAAACCGATGAAGAATTGCATTTCTTCATTGGAAAAGACGGTGTCTTCTCTTCCATCTTTGACTTCAAACAAACCATGCTGGGGCAGGAAGGAAAAGGCTGGTTTGACCATACTCTTCCAACAGCAGATGAACTCAAGGAAAGTATTTTCCAAGCGCATGAGCGCGCGGATAGCATTGGGGTTCTATCGACCATCATTGAAAACCACGACGAACCTCGTGGGGTGTCCCACTATATCGCAGAAGGTCCAGTAAACGATACCAGTAAAAAGGCCTTAGGAACCATTCAGATTTTGCGCAAGGGAATTCCTTTTATCTATCAAGGCCAAGAAATTGGGATGGAAAACCAAGTCTTTGAATCGGTGGAGGACTTTGATGATATCGCGACCATCAATGGCTACCATGTGGCGAAAGAAGCTGGTTTGACCGAGGAAGAAGCCTTGGCCGCGATTGCCAAATACAGCCGGGACAATGCGCGAACACCCATGCAATGGTCAGCAGAGCCAGGTCTGGGCTTTAGTGATGGACCAGCCTGGTTGATCAGTCCCAAACCAAATGTTGCCATCAATGTGGAAGACCAGGAAAAGGATCCAAATTCCATCTTGAATTATTACCGCCAGTTGACGGCCTTGTATCGCCATCCCCTCTATGGAAATACCATCCGAGTTCGGAGATATGATCCCAGCGTATCGGGACCGTGAAAACATCATCGCCTTTGAACGCCGTGGGGACAAGCGTCTCTTGGTTGTCAGCAATTTCCAAAATCGCCAGGCCACCTTGGAGTTGCCAGCTCCGATTAAAACAGTCGTTTTAAATAATACAGCAGGATTATTCCAAGAAGGAGACCAAGTGCTCGAATTGGTCCCCTTACCAAACGGTTGTGTTGGAATTGGTGGAATAAGGAGAAACTTTGCATCAGTGTTAGAAATTTAATGTAGAATAGTATTTTTCATTAAATATTCTGGAGAAATTTATAAAAGTTTTCTATACTTTAGAATCAGTCAAGTATAAACTGAAACTTTCCGCTGTGAGAAAAGTGCTTTGAAACATTATTGTTTCAAACACTCGGGAGTTTTTGAGACATTAGGGCTCAAAAACTAAGTCATGGAACTTCGAAGAAGTTCGCTGACGTCCGTACTCACCTAAGGAAAGTTTTAAAAGATAGTTTATCTCCAAAAAGAACCTTCGCATCTGCGAAGGTTCTTTTCATGTCATCCAAGTCTAAACCTGGAACTTACTCAACTTCTTTCTTTTTCAAGAGGAGGAAGCCTCCGCTAACGGCTAACAAGAAGCCTGAAAGAACGAAGTGTGCAGTTGAGTCTTCTCCAGTTTGTGGCAATTGTGCCTTGGCTGGACTTTCTTGGAAGCTTTGTCCTACTTGGTAGTCAAGGCTTGCACGCTTTCTCAGTTTTTAGTTGTCAGCTTTTTGTGGAAGGAGCACTTTAGGAGTATCCTTCTGCAGATTGCTGTGATTGCTTGCTTGATTGTAGATTGGGACCACCACTTGATCTGGTTCTTTGGCTGGAACGTAATCCATCAAGCTTGCCAACTTGCTGCCAAAGATCGCATTGGTTACCCAGCGGAAGAAGTGGACAGGGTGTTGACGGTTGGTTGGATTTCCTGCATAGACAAAGAGAGGTTGTCCCATCAGTTCTCCAGAGATGGCCATGACTTTGTTGGCTAGGACTTCATTTTTTGGCCACCAGCCTGCAATGTAGTAGTCGCTTGAAGCGATGCTCATCAAGGTCTTGAAGTTGCTTGGAACTTTTTCAATCCAGTTTCCTGAGTTGGAGTAGAAGAGGGCGTTCTTCTTGTAACCGCTGGTCAGTGGATCTTGGTCATCAATGATGGCCTTCATCAAGCCCTCGTAGTCACTGCCACCTTTAAGTTTTTCAGCATCAAAACCTGTAAGAACTCCCAATTTTTCCAGTTTCTGCATGGCTTCCCCTCCGATGACGAGAGTTGGTTTCTTGCCGAAGATGGAAGCATCAAAGCGGTTGTTTTCAAGCACAATGACATCTGCTTCGTCAGGAGTATCGACGATTTGGAAACCTAATTTTTCAAGGACCAAACTAGTATGAGCAGGCGCATCTACGCCGGTCCAATCGTAGTGATAGTTTGGAGAAAAGATCTTCAATGGTTTCAAGGTTGGACCGTTTGGTACCTTGTAGAGGGCTTCGCCATAGATAGCGTAGTTTGGAAGTAGTGATGCAAAGGTATCGCGATCAACGATGTAGCCATCATCTGTTAGGTAGACAGATTTACCTTGGGAAATCGCCTTGTTCACGGCTTGAACAGCGCTAGCCGAGGTATTGGCAATGACGTAGTAAGGCGCTTTCGGATCAATCTCAGAGGTTCTAGTCGCGCGAGTGGTGGTGACTTCTCCAAGTTTTCCAGCAAAGAGGCCGTCATTGAACACAGGTTCTGCCTTGAAGCCTTTCATATCAGGGAAGTTAACGAGAAGTTCCGCATACATAGCAGCCCATGCTGATTCATTGGAACCTTTGTAGAGGATATGGTTGGCGTAGCCCCGTTTAGCTTGGGCCATATCAATGACTAAGTCCCCTTTTTTGTAGTTGCCTGTATCTTCTTTGAGTTCTTTAACGAGGACACCGTTTCGTTTGAAGTAGTCGATCATATTGAAGGCTTCTTGGGCGTCATTGTCCTTGTCGAGTCCCATTGGGATAACATAGTAGTCAGGGAAGAATTTCGGACGACCATTCTTTACACGACCGACAACTTTACCAGTTGGTCCTACTAATTCATTTTCTGCTTTTGGATCTTCAATCTTGTTGAGACCACGTAGGTAGAAGTTGAGCCGCATCTCAAGGAGTTTGTCTGGATCTTGGTTGAGGAAGTCAATACCGCCGAGGACAGCATTACGACCAGCATAATAAGATTCCTGGTTGGATTCTGGTATTTCAATGGTGTGGCCCAAGATGCCGTGATAGACAGCATAGACACCTGTATAACCAGAGAAGGAATCATCCCAGCCATCTCCCCAATCCAGTTTTGGAATGATGTAGCTGTCGTATTTGGAATTGGCAACCCCTGCGCGACCCATATGACGGGCATTTTCCAGCATGAGATTGGACATGAGGTCGTATTCAAAGTTCGGATCATGTGGAGGTGTTGCAGGCTCGATCAAGAATTCTTTGACAAATCCATGGATATCATAGAGAGCGATCGGATTCCACTTGTTGATCATTTGGATGACGGTACGCACTTCTGGGTTGGTTTGGTAGCTGGCATCCCGGTTTGGATCCAGTCCATTGGCCAAAGCACGTAGGTTGAGAGCGTCCCCGTCAGGGTTTTCCGTGAAGTCAAACAAGAAGATGAATTTATTGAGCAAGGTTGGGATGTCCAGAGTCACATTCTTGACGTTACCGGCTTCATCCGTAGTCTTAAAGGTGACTTGATTTTCAGTTGCGAAGGTACGGAAGAGTCCCGTGATAATATCAATTCCAGGTTGTTCATCGGCGTGGGTATTGTGAACAAGGACAGGTAGTTTATAATCGAGTTTGTGGTCTTTCAAAGCAGCCAACATCTCACTTGGTTTGGTGAGGGCTTTTGGATTGGTAGATGAGAGGTAGTGATCGATGCTGGCTTGGTCCTTACTCACGATTCCCATCTTCATATCACGTCCTTGTGCGCTCTTACCAAGAGTTTCAAGCTGAACTAGACGGTCCGTTTTGGCTTCTGCCCTTGTCTGCTCAATGGACGCTAGCATTTCCTCGTGGGTATGGAAATCTTTATATGGACGGAAGGTTAGATTCTTGCGAATAGTCAGCCCAAGATCTGAACTAGTTCCGACTAAAGTATGCTCGCCAATATAGTTCCGATAGGTCCGACGGATATTATTAGGGCTCCGAAGGCTTAAATCTTCGCCAAAGAGTTCCTTGACCGTAAAGGTCAGATCCAAATCGTTTCCGTTTTTGTTCTCTTCAACTGTGATGAAGGGATCTTTGGACAGAGTTCCTGTCTCCATGTCCCAAGTTTTCCACTCTTCCAGTGGTTTGTCGTCCAAAGTCCAGCTAATCTTGCCAGCAGCCTGAGCTTGATCCTTAACGGTATCCGTCAGCGTTCCTTTTTCAGACATGTAAACAGGACTATCACTAAGGCTGATAGCTGGCTCTGCGTTTGCTGCTCGCTCTGTTCCTGTGTTTTCTGGCTTAGCACTAGGGCTAGTAGTGTCTGAAGCGGTAGGAGAGGCTTCAACTGGGCTAGAAGGATTAGTTGGAGCAGTCTCTGCAGAACTTGCAGTCGCTTCTGTTGCAGGAGCAGGACTGTTAGCCTCTGTGCTTGTTGCCGGGCTAGCGTTTGTTTCCTCTGGCTTGAGGACGTTTTCAACAGGTGCGGCAGGACTAGCTGTCTCAACAGTGTCCGCAGCAACTTGGCCTTGTGCGAGGAAGGCTAAAAGGACAGCGGTAGAGAGACTGAGTGCGTTTGTGTACAAACGCTTCTTATAAGAAGAATGCATAAAGAGACCTCCTTTGTTCTTTGTATACATATACACTTATCATATCATTTTATGACAGCGCTTTCAATAGGGGTTTTAGAATAATTTTCTGAGGAAAGGAGTAGAGTAGGATCAAGAAAAAGATAAAAAGAAGCCGAAACATTTGGCCTCTTTCTGTATATGAGCAGAACTCATGCTTGCAGTTCCTCCTGGTAATTTTGATAGAATTCCACCTTGATGGAGATAAAGGTTTCAAGATCTCGGAGGAGTTGCAGAAGGGTCGCTCGGGTTTCAAATTCTTGACGAGATCGAGGGAGAGGTCGCTCGCGGAAGACTGCTAGATAGCGGTTGATTTCGTCAAGTAGGAATTGGGCTGGATTTTCCTGACTGAGCTGGCTGGCTGTTTTAGCAAAGAGTTGGGCCAAAATAAGACTCTCGCTCGCGGCTAATTGACAGTTGTTTACGTTGTTGGCCATGTCCCGCAGGATATTATTTTGGTGCTTGCGCATCTCAAAATAATGGATATGGTAGTTGGTCTGATGGAAGAGGTGATTGGAGTGGTCTAAATAGACTAAATCGAGAGCTTCTTTTAAGATGGTATCTAGCTCACGAATCAAGCTAGCATCGTTGCTCCCATCTCCTTTTCCTAGAAACTCTGCAAAGCGATAGAGAATCTTCTTGAGTTGCTCCTCGACAATTTCATGATAGCGATCAATTTCTTCCTGTCGAGAAGGCATATAGAGATTGGCTAGGAGGGCAAAGCTGGTTCCGATTAGGAAAATAGCTACTTCATTTCCCAATAAAGAAAGGGAAGTGGATTTTTCTAGCAGGAGATGGGTAACCAGGACAGAGCTGGGCGTGATACCAATTTCCCAGCCTTGTAGGAAAGCAAGGGGGACATAGGTGGCCAGATAAAGACCAAGGGCCCAGAGATTGAAGCTGAGAATCTGAAAGGCTAAGCTTCCAAGGAGGAGGGCAAGAAGCATGGACATAAAGCGATTATAGGCTAGTTTGGCGGTGCTTCGACGGGTATCGCTAATACTGAGGATGGCAATGATCCCCGCAGAGGTGGCGTAGGACAGACCCAAAAACTCTGCAAGCAAGATGGCCAAACAGGTGGCGAGAACCATCTTGATGGTTCGGTGAATAAGTGGCATAATGCTGATTCTTTCCTTTTTCTAAACTAGTTTCATTATACCACAAGCAAAGTGCCCTACTCCAAATGTTTCACCAGATATGGCAATTGTGTTATACTAGTTTCATGGAAAAAAACGATATTGTTTATGGCGTTCATGCCGTTACAGAAGCACTAGTCGCAAATACAGGAAATAAATTGTATATCCAGGATGATTTGCGTGGAAAAAATGTAGAAAAAATCAAAGATCTAGCAGCGGAAAAAAAGGTCTCCATTTCTTGGACCCCTAAGAAGACCTTGCAAGAAATGACAGAAGGAGCTGTCCACCAAGGTTTTGTCTTGCGGGTTTCGGAATTTGCCTATACGGACTTGACTGAGATCTTGACCCAGGTAGCTAATCAAGACAATCCCTTGCTCTTGATTTGGATGGCTTGACCGATCCGCATAACTTGGGATCCATCCTGCGAACAGCAGATGCGACCCAGGTAGCGGGAGTCATCATTCCTAAGCACCGTGCTGTTGGGGTGACCCCTGTTGTTGCCAAGACCTCAACTGGGGCAGTGGAGCATGTCCCTATTGCTCGAGTAACCAACCTTAGCCAAACCCTGGACAAGCTCAAAGAAGCAGGTTTTTGGATCTTTGGAACTGATATGAATGGAACGCCATCTCACAAATGGAATACCAGTGGGAAGCTAGCCCTCATTATTGGCAACGAAGGCAAGGGCATTTCGGCCAATATTAAAAAGCAAGTGGATGAAATGATTACTATTCCCATGCAGGGCCATGTCCAAAGTCTGAATGCCAGTGTCGCAGCAGCGATCCTTATGTATGAGGTCTTTCGCAATAAATTATAATAGAAGAAATCAAAGGAAGGGGGCAATCCATGAAAGAAAAGATTTTGTTAGTGGACGGCTACAACATGATTGCCTTCTGGCAGGAAACCCGCCAGCTCTTTAAGAAGAGTGAGTTAGATGCTGCACGAACGATCCTCCTAGAGAAGCTTAGCCACTATGCCAGCTTTGAAGGCATTCGCGTGATTTGTGTCTTTGATGCCCAATACATGCCAGGGATTCGCCAGACCTATGAAGAATTTCAGGTCCAAGTGGTCTTCACAGCAGAGGAGGAGACCGCCGATGACTACATTGAACGGTTGGCAGCAGAGCTCAATACCCCCTCCACCAAGTATCAGTCGCGACGAGTGACTTGAATGAGCAATGGACGGTCTTTGCTCAAGGGAGCGCTTCGTGTGTCAGCGCGTGAGTTAGAGAAAACGAGTCGCTGTTGTCAAAGCCGACTTGAACCAGGCGCGAGGAGCCGTCAACGATCAAAAAAACCACCGATACGGCCTTTTGACCAAGAGGGCCTACGTCAACTACAAAAAGAGATGGGAGACAAGTAAATGACCTTTAAAATTTTAACAGATTCAACTGCAGATTTAGATGAAACATGGGCAAAGGAGCATGATGTAGAGATCGTCGGTTTGTCGATCCAAGTCGATGGGACTCATTATGAGACAGTAGGTCCAGATCAAACTGACCAGCCCCTCAATTATTAGCAGAGATGCAAAAAGGGTGCTAAACCAACGACCAGTCAGGTCAATGTTGGGCAATTTCAAGAGATTTTCAAAGGGTTATGCTCAACGCAAGGAAAGACCTCCTTTATATCGCCTTCTCTTCAGTCTTGTCAGGGACCTACCAGAGTGCGGTCATGGCAAGAGACTTAATCCTTGAAGACTACCCAGAAGCTGTGATTGAAATCATCGATCCAAAAGCTGCAGGGATTGGAGAGGGCTACTTGTCTATGCTAGCAGTTGAGGCGCGTGATGCAGGAAAGAGTTTGGATCAAGTTAAGGAAGAGCTGATGGAAGTTGCCCCTAAGTTACGGACCTATTTCTTGGTGGATGATCTCTACCATCTGATGCGCGGAGGACGTCTCTCTAAGAGTTCAGCCATCGTGGGAAGTTTGGTCAACATCAAACCCCTTCTTTGGATTGATGCAGAAGGCAAGTTAGCCCCTATAGCCAAAGTTCGGGGGCGTAAAAAAGCCATGCGAGAAATGCTTTCACTCATCCAGGATGATATCGGCCACAGCACAGCTTTGGTTTCTTACACGGACGATCTTGCTGGAGCGGAAGAGCTCAAGGCTCAATTGTTGGAGAATCCGGCCATCTCTCAAGTTTTGATTATGCCTTTAGGTCCAGTCATTGCAGCCCACGTCGGTCCTAATTCTCTCATCGGCTTTGTCATAGGAAAAGAAAATCGCAAATAATTTTTAAAATCGGTTGACTTTTATTTGAAAAATTTGATACAATAGTAGGCGGTATTGTTTACCCCATTTGTAAGGCCCCGGAACCTTTCAAATAACTCGCGGACCGGAACATCCGCCCTGTAAACAAAAACGACATTCATATAGGAGAAATCATGAACAAAACTACATTCATGGCTAAACCAGGCCAAGTAGAACGCAAATGGTACGTTGTTGACGCAACTGATGTACCTCTTGGACGCCTTTCAGCAGTTGTTGCTAGCGTGCTTCGCGGAAAAAAACAAACCAACATTCACACCTCACACTGATACAGGTGACTTCGTAATCGTTATCAATGCTGAAAAAGTTAAATTGACTGGTAAAAAAGCAACTGATAAGATCTACTACACTCACTCAAACCACCCAGGTGGATTGAAATCAATCTCTGCTGGTGAACTTCGTTCTAAAAAAATGCAGTACGTTTGATCGAGAAATCAGTTAAAGGTATGCTTCCACACAATACTCTTGGTCGCGCTCAAGGTATGAAATTGAAAGTATTCGTTGGGGCTGAGCACACTCACGCTGCACAACAACCAGAAGTTCTTGATATTTCAGGACTTATCTAAGGAAAGGAACAATAAAGTATGTCACAAGCACAATATGCAGGTACTGGACGTCGTAAAAACGCTGTTGCACGCGTTCGCCTTGTTCCAGGAACTGGTAAAATCACTGTTAACAAAAAAGATGTTGAAGAGTACATCCCACACGCTGACCTTCGTCTTGTAATCAACCAACCATTCGCAGTTACTTCAACTGCAGGTTCATACGACGTTTTCGTTAACGTTGTAGGTGGTGGATACGCTGGTCAAGCAGGAGCAATCCGTCACGGTATCGCTCGTGCCCTTCTTCAAGTAGACCCAGACTTCCGCGATTCATTGAAACGCGCAGGACTTCTTACACGTGACTCACGTAAAGTTGAACGTAAGAAACCAGGTCTTAAGAAAGCTCGTAAAGCATCACAATTCTCAAAACGTTAATCAATACGATTATATCAACGTTTACAGACATTCAAGAATTATTTCTTGGATGTCTTTTTTGTTTCAAAAAATCAAAGTTCACCCCAAAATTCACCCCATATTCACCCCATCAATTTTTTAAACTACGAAAAGCAATATCACCTACAGTCTGATTGACTTTATCTTTGATATTAACGTAAGTTTTTGTAATCTCTTTATCACTATGAGTAAGAGCTTCTGAGAAGGCTTCAAGAGAAACACCTGCTTGTTTAGCAAGAGTAGCACCAGTATGTCTTAGTTTGTGTGGTGATGCTGGTGCTAATTCGGGATGTCTTCGTCTGACTGATTTCATCTTGATAAAACTTAAAATTTTTCTAATTATAACGAAGCATAGTCAAAAAGCTATGACCTCTATATTCACAAAAAAATCCAGACCAATACTAGTCCAGATTTCTTGTCTATTAAACATTCTTTTTCAAAAGAATGGAAGAACAGCTGTAACGGCTTTGTCAACGCAATTATTTAACTGTGAGAATCCGACGCACATAAATTTTTAAATGGCGTCTCAGTCACATTTAAATTTATGAGACGCTTAGACGTTAGGCTTTCAATTTGTCAAATTTTGCTTTGACATTTGCCTTGAATTCTTCAAGTTTAGCCTTGCGTTCGGCTTTACGTTCAGCCTTCATTTGTGCACGTGCCTGGTTGTAGAGGTCTTCTTGGACTTGCAGAGCTGCTTCGATTTCGGCTACGACGGTTGCTACATCCCAACGCACGATTTGGGTGTCGTACTTGGTGAAGTAAGCATCGATGACTGCTTCGTTGTTTTCTTGCACCAAAGGCGACAACGGCTGTTTCGCCGTCGATCAATTTTCTTTGAGACACAACGTCAATCAAGCCAGCTTCTGCCGTATCAACGGTATCACCAGCAGCCAAACCATAGAGGCTGCCAATACCATAACCAAACAAGACGCCGATAGGACCACCCAAAAAGCCCGATAACTGCACCGAGCAAGCCACCTTCTAGGGTTGCATCCGTCGTTGAATCTTCAAAGTCATAGCGTTCTTTTTTTCAACGATGTGACCGTTTTCATTTTTGACCAAGGCGATTTGAGCAACCTTGGTCGTCTGAGTTTGGCGGAAAGCCTTCAAATCCGCAAAAGGACTGATAAGCTTCGCTTTCAGTGTTAAAGACTGAAACTACTAGGTTTTCCATAGTTAGTACCTCTTTTTCTAAATATATACGTTCATTATAATACAGTTTCAATCACTTTTTCAATCATTTTTAGTGCGACATTTTTAATTGATATGTCGCGTTTATCAGCGTCAAAGAACAGTTTCAGGCAGCGGTATATCTTTGCCATATCCCAGCCCAGACACTCTGGCGACTCTGAGTGATTATCAAGAAAGGCGTCCAGCAACATCTTAAAGCCTCCCGTGCAAAAAGTAAATAAATAGTGTTTTTCCTGTATGCCTGTCACACGGCTAAAAGACCGCTTGACCAAATCTTCCAGAAAATTATAGCAGATATTATGTACCAGCTCTGTGTAGCGAGTCTGATGAGCGTGCCGAATCACATCGACACTTTTATAGAATCTGCCAACTGTTTCCTTATGGTCGAATCCTTGAAAGAAGTCGCTTTATTCGTCGGTCAAGACAATTAATTTGGCTGGTGCAACTGATTCGCCAAGCTATGAACAAGCAATTATTACCTTTTGAAAGCAAAAATGGCAATTATGAAGGTGAAGCTACTCAGGTCTTAGTTCTTCTATCCAATTACTATGCAGACAAAAAACTATTTGATGAAAATACAGATGAATATGGAAATATCTTGATTTTAAAGGATTCATCCATCATTTCTAAATTATCGGCTATCCCAGATTTATTAAAAAGGGGATCTAGTAGGTAACAATAATATCGAATATATCAAAGTACGCAATATTAGGATTTCTTCAGAGGTTGAGTTAGAGTCAGATGTTGATGGGGATAAGTCGGATAATCTGCCAATAGATATAAAAATACTAGAAAACAGGCTTGAAAAAGGCTCGTAAAGCTAGCCAGTTCTCTAAACGTTAATTCGTTACTGGACAGCAGAATACAAACGAAAACACTTTGCATCTTGCAAGGTGTTTTTTTCTATGAGAACTGGCGGTGCGCAATTAGGATAGCTCTAGCGACTTTAGTCGCATAGAGATATGCTATGCACAGTTGCCTCAAGAAAACAATGCTTCTTGGTCCACCCTGTTAGACAAGCTTCAAAACCAAGGAATCCAACAGGTTTCTCTTGTAGTTACAGATGGCTTTAAGGGGCTTGAGCAGATTATCAGTCAGGCTCACCCATTAGCTAAACAACAATGTTGCTTAATTCATATTAGTCGAAATCTAGCTAGTAAAGTGAAACGAGCAGATAGAGCGGTTATTCTGGGGCAATTTATAATGATTTATCGTGCTGAAAATTTAGAAATAGCAGGACAAGCTTTAGAGGACTTTCTCGCCGAATGGAAACCAAAGTATAGGAAAGTCATGGAAAGTCTGGAGAAGACGGATAATCTTTTAACTTTTTATCAGTTTCCCTACCAGATTTGGCACAGCATGTATTCGACAAAACTCATTGAGTCTCTTAACAAAGAAATCAAACATCAAACGAAAAAAAGAAGGTTCTTTTTTTCCTAATGAGGAGGCTCTGGAACGTTACTTAGTTACGTTGTTTGAAGATTATAATTTCAAGCGAAGTCAACGAATCCATAAAGGGTTTGGTCAATGTTCTGATACACTTGAAAGCTTATTTAATTAACACTCCGTAACTCTACTTAAGTGTTTACACATAATTATTGACAGTATCAAAAAATAAAGTATATTGTTTTTCATCATAATATAATTAGATATCAGTATAGAGAATTTTTATCTATATATCAGATATCAGCAATTGCTTTTTGCTGTCATTTTTTTCGCTACAATAGTTACAAGGAGGAAATAAACATGTTAAAAAGAAGTATTAAACGTCGCAAAAGTTGCGAAAAAAAATCATCTCTATTCTTAGGAGGGTAGCATTTGGGACGCTTGGCTTGAAAGTCTTAGCAAGTAAAGAAGCTAAGAAAGGCTATTCTAAGGCCTTGGCTAAAAGCTTACAAATTGAAAGATGGACTGGATGCATCTGTTTCTGTTGTAAAACAACACGGTGATGATGTTTTTACAAGACGCTAAATATTTATACGAACAGGAAAAAGAAAGAAGAACAATTAGATAGCCTGACAGGTGAATAATATGTCTTTTTAAAAGTGCTACACAGAGGATATCAACATATCCGATTATCGTCCTCGTTTTTCACTGACCTTGGATATTCAAGATTATCTTCGTTCCTTGGCTAAAAGATGAAAAAAGGGATCGACTCTATTCAGTTTTTATATGGATCAGCAGCACTTTACTCTACGTATGAAAGAAGGCTTCTCTGTATTAGAAAATGCAGAGGCCTTTTTAAAAAAAATTGACAAGGGGAAAGTTTCGGACTTGATGACTCTTCCCATTCGTAGAGAAGAGAGTGCTTATTCAATTGTATCGGGTGCAGCGATTAAGCGTTTGCTGTTTCGAAGTTTTGTACCCTACCCTATTCGTTATATTTGGACTTGTTATCAGGCTTTGGGTTATGTCAAAGAAGCCTATCAAACTTTAGCGCGCAAGGAACTAACCATGGAGGTCTTGGACTGTTCGGCCATTTTTGTTGTCCTTGTTTATGAACCAATCCAAGACAGCTAGCAACATCATGTTTATGCTTGATTTGGGTAATCATCTGGATCAGTGGTCTTTAAAAAAACAGCAACAGATTTGGAACAAAAGCCTTCTTGCTAAAGAAAGTGATGTTTTTCTTAGTGCGGGGAGACATGGTCATCAGCATCAAGAGTTCTGATGTTCAAGTAGGTGATGTATTAGTTGTCTCCCAAGGTAATGAAATCTTGTTTGACGGCCAAGTGGTTTCAGGATTAGGCATGGTCAATGAGAGTTCCTTGACTGGAGAGAGCTTCCCTGTTGAAAAAGAAAGAGGAGATTCTGTATGTGCGAATACTGTTTTTGGAAACAGGAGAGTTAAGAATTCGTGTGACTGATAATCAGATAAACAGTCGTATTTTTGCAACTCATCAATCTGATGAAAAAAATCTGAAGAGAGTAAGAAGACAAAACAACGTCATTTTATTAGGATGGCAGACAAGGTTGTAAAATATAACTTCTTAGGTGCTGGTTTGACTTATCTGTTAACAGGTTCGTTTTCAAAAGCCATTTCCTTTTTATTGGTGGATTTTTTTCATGTGCTCTAAAAAAATATCCACACCTGTAGCCTACCTTACGGCCATAAAGGAAGGTCTAAATCGAGAAATGGTTATTAAAGATGGTGATGTATTAGAAAAAAATATCTGGAAGTGGATACTTTCTTGTTTGATAAAACGGGTACCATCACGACGAGTTATCCTTTGGTTGAAAAAGGTTCTTCCTTTCGGAGATTATACTGAGAAAGATATTTTTAAGAATAAGTGCATGTTTGGAGGAACATATCTATCATCCTATTGCCAATGCAATTGTTAAACAAGCTGAAATTGAAGGCATTGAACACGAAGAAATGCATGGCAAGCTTCAGTATGTTGCAAAGCAAAAGGGATTAAATCGCAAATTGATGGTCAATCGGTTGTCATTGGAAATTATGTACTAATGCAAGACGAACAGGTAAGAATTAGTTCTGAGCAGCTGGCCTTGATTGAGCAATATAAGACTCATTACAATTTATTGTTTTTTTGGCTTATAAGAAAAGAATTAATTGGGATGTTTTGTATCCACACTCCCTTGAGAAGCGAGGCGAAAGTTGCATTGAAAAAAAGCTAAAGCGCCAAGGGAAAAAAACTGATTCTGGCAACTGGTGATACGTTGGCTAGAACAGAAGAGTTGGTTAAAGATCTGCCATTTGACAACGTTTATACTGATTTAAAACCAGATGGTAAGTTTCAGTTGGTTCAGGAATTACAGAAAGCTGGCCGAACTATTTTGATGGTTGGAGACGGGTTAAACGACTCTGCTGCCTTGACGCTTGCAGATATTGGGGTTGTGATGAATGAAAGTGCTGATATTTCTAAGCAGATGAGTGATATTTTATTATTAGATAATCGTTTAGATTTCTTCGAGGAATTGAATTCTTTATCTGAATCGTTGCAGAAATTAATTCAAAGAAATATTCAAGAAACAGTTGTAATAAATGGAAGTTTAATTGGATTTGGGTTGTTAAATTGGTTAAGCCCATCTAATCTTTCGATATTGCACAATCTGACTACTTTAAGAATCGTCCTTCGTAGTCTTTCTATTAAAAAGTAGGTAAGAGACCGAGAAGCTGAGGTTATAAAAAAACTAAAAGGAGTTGTCTCATTTGAGAATAACGGTTCTTTGTCAACTGTAGTGGGTTGGTGGAAAATTATACCCTGGAGAGGACCAAATTGGTTCTCTCCTTTTAAATATTGAAAAAACCATTGGCAGTGGACATACTTTAAGACTATATATTTCTGAAACTAGTTTCACAATACAAATATTGACATGCAATTATTAATTGGTGGATTTTAAGTTGACATCTACAAAGGTTAATGTTAGAATACATTCAAAAAAATATTTGAATGAGGTGTTTTATGATTCAAAATATTGTTACTTCAATAATCCTGTATTCTGGGACAGCCGTAGACTTACTTATTATCCTAATGTTATTTTTTTGCCAAAAGAAAAAAAGCAGAAAGGACATCATTAACATCTATTTAGGACAATTTCTAGGCTCTGTTAGTCTAATATTCCTAAGTTTGCTTTTTTTGCATTTGTCTTAAATTATATTCCTAGTAAAGAGATTTTTAGGTTTACTCGGTTTGATTCCAATTTTTCCTAGGCCTCAAAGTTTTTGCTTTTAGGAGATTCTGATGGAGAAGCTATTGCAAAAGATGGTTTGCGAAAAGACAATAAAAAAACCTGATTTTTTTCTAGTCGCTATGATTACTTTTTGCAAGTTGTGGCGCTGACAATATTGGTGTCTTTGTCCCATATTTTTACCACCTTAAATTTAGCGAATTTGATAGTGACTTTACTTACTTTTTCTAGTCATGATTTATCTCTTGGTTTTTTTCTGCCCAAAAAAATTAGCACAAGTCCCTTCTGTTGGAGAAACTTTGGAAAAAAATATAGCAGATGGTTTATTGCCGTTGTCTATTTAGGATTGGGGATGTATATCCTGATTGAAAACAACAGCTTTTGACATGCTATGGGCTGTGTTAGGCTAGGAGAAAAAATTATGAAAAAAGATAGTATCTGTCAAGTGGATGTTATAAATCAACAAAATGTTACAACCGCAACGAACTACCTTGAAAAGGAAAAAGTCCAAAAATCACTTCGCATTTTATCAAAATTTACCGATAATAAACAGATAAATATCATCTTTTATCTCCTTGCCGTCGAAGAACTCTGTGTCTGCGATATAGCCTGTTTATTAAATCTCAGTATGGCATCTGCCTCCCACCATCTTCGTAAACTAGCCAATCAAAACATCTTGGACACTAGAAGAGAGGGGAAAATTATATATTATTTTATAAAAGATGAGGAAATCAGAGATTTTTTTAATCAACTAGGATAACAACTATTTTTTTACTACTTTTTCCATGATTATAGGGAGATTATATATGAAATTTTTTGATGAAAATTACTCATAAGAAATACCTACTCGTATCAAATGTTTAAGAAAAAAGTATAATTTAAAGCAAAGCGACCTAGGTAATGCAGGTCAAGTTAGCCAAGTTGAAAAGGGAGGAATTTGAAAGAATTTGTATCTTTTATTTTTTGTTTCATTTATGCCCTATGCTACTGGAATAGTTAGTAGCATAGGGCACAGCTCTTTTATGGACTGATCGTTATTGTTTCAACGGTAGCAAACTGGTTTTTACATAAAGTAATTGATAAACCCAATATAGATCAGAAAGAATTACTTGAAGCTACCGCACAATATAGGAAGTTATTGATACCTGACCTAATAATTAAAGGAGTGGGATTGATTCTGTCCTTAATTCTCTATCCTCCGATTATGATGTATAGTGTTTTAATTGCGGCATTTTACATCATAACTTTAAAAACACTATCCGAAAAAAGAGTGAATAACTAAAAAACGGTGACCAAAGTTAGGTGTATTATTTTTAATGCTTACAGACCTAAACTATTCCCCTATTAAAACAATATTGATTCAAATTTTATGAAATGAATAAGTAGATTTCGTTCAGAAAATCCTTGATATTACGCTGTTTTTAGTCCAACTGAAATCCATACTTTCCAAACCAGGCTTGAAAAAAGCTCGTAAAGCATCACAATTTAGTAAACGTTAAAACTTATTTAAACTTATTGAAAGCATTTCGTATCAAAAATACGGGATGCTTTTTCTGTTCACCCCAAATTTTTGTAACTAGGTGATACTTGAAATTAATACAAATTTGGTTGTTTTTGATAAATCTAAGCAACACTACATGATGAAGTGAAAGGGGATGAATCTTTGATAGTATTCACTTATTGTGAAATATGATATATTTATTAATTAGATGGATGAATACTTCTAGAGTTAAATATAGTATAATAGGGACATACTTTTTTTGGTTTATTTTTTTGTTTGTAGTCGGATTATGAAAGAATATCCAATATTATGCGATAAGATAGAATGTTACAAAAAAGAAAGGGGATGCAATCCGATGAAGAAAGACAGATTAATTGTATTGACAGATGCTGTTCTAGCAATTATTATGACCATCTTGGTTTTAGAGTTAGAAAAACCAACAACACCAAGTCTTGAAGCTTTTTGGGATTTACGGCAAAATTTCTTTGCTTGTTTTCTTTCCTTTTTCTGGTTGGGATCGTTATGGATGGCACTAAACACATTATGGGAAAAGGTTGAGAAAATTTCCTCAGAAATTATTTGGTGGAATTTGTTTCTACTCTTGGAGCGGCAGGAGTTCTCTTTGGAGAATTTCATGCCATCCAAGATACCAGTCTGAATGATGTGGTGGACCGGATCTATATAAATGTCAAGGATTTACCGTTTCAGTCCTTGGGAGCTTTAGCTAATATCCTGTCTGATATTAAGAAGGGACTGATTCAAGACAGTCATATCTGGTCTTTCTTCCAGTCATTTTTCAAACAATATCAGTTGATAATCAGCTTAAATCAGATCTATCAGTTTGTCTATCTTTCTCTGATGGAGATCATGTCCTATCTTCACTTTGATTATTGGAAAAAAACGGCTCGGTCAGGAGCTAGTATGAATAAGGAGAACAAATGAAACGTTTAAAAATGTTATGGCATATTATGCAGGTTACGGGTTTTACTCGGTTTGCTCTGAGTTTTGTGACCTTTGTTTTTGGGTCAGGAGGCGTGCTTTTCCTAGTTGAACCTGCTATCACAAATTACGGAGACGGTCTTTGGTATGCTTTTGTGACTTCGACGACTGTCGGCTACGGGGATCTCCTAGCTGTGACCTTGATTGGAAGGATTACCAGTGTCTTCTTGACGATTTATGGGCTCATATTTTTTGGCTGTTTATCAGCTGTTATTTTTTTAATTATTATACCAATTTAAATAAGGAAAGAGGAGAGGACAAATGACTGCTAATTATTCAACACGGGAATACCGTGAGAAATTATACGATGACCTTCATGTTCGATTGAGAGATACAGCGATTTTGATGTGTGCAATTTTTATTGCCTCTATCGGACTAAATATGAATTCAACAGCTGTCATTATAGGAGCCATGTTGATTTCACCTCTCATGACACCGATTGTTGGACTGGGATTCGGTTTAGCTATTTTTTTGATACGCGTTTAATCAAGCAATCTCTAGAGGTTTTATTGACTCAAGTGTTGGTCAGTTTGCTTGTCTCGACTCTGTATTTCTGGATTTCTCCCTTGTCTTATGCAAGTAGCGAGTTGATTGCACGAACCTCTCCAACCATTTGGGATGACCTCATTGCTATTGCTGGTGGGATTGCTGGTGTGATCGGTTCAAGGAAAAAAGAAGCAAACAATATCGTGCCAGGAGTAGCCATTGCTACAGCTCTGATGCCGCCTATCTGTACTGCTGGCTATGGTTTAGCTAATGGGAATGTACGATTTTTATTGGGGGCTCTCTATCTTTTCTTGATCAACTGTGTCTTTATCATGCTAGCCAACATTGTTGGAACAAGAATTTTGATGAGAAAATCTCCTTTAACTTCATTTAAAGAGCTGAGCATTAAAAATGAGAATTGGCTTGATATCTTTGATTGTATTGTTGATTCTTCCAGCTAGCTATTCGGCAGTTACTCTGACAATAGAACAAGCGCGCAAAAGAAGGGATCAAACAGTTTGTAGGAAAAGAGTTCGCCAATTATACGGTTATTAATCAAGTCTACAAGTCAAGTAACAATGAATTGGTCTTGACGGTTGTTGGAGATCCGATTTCAGAAGAAGAATTAGAAACACTCCACCAAAAAAACAAGCCTCTTACGGTATTCAATCTGTTCAATTGAAAGTGAATCAAGTTCAGAACTCGCCAACATTAGATAGTGAAGCGACCAAGGAATTTTTATGAAAACATTGACAAGTATATTGATCAAAAAAACTCTCTGAAAAAAAGATTCACAAAACGATCTCGTAAAAGAAAATGAAGCAGACAAGGATTGAGGACAATGAACTGAATCGGTTTTTTTACGCCGTGTTTTTTTCTTGTATCTTCCTCTTTCTTACTTATAGCAGGTTGTTTTTTGCTTGAATAAGAAATAAATTAGAAGTTCTATCATCTAAGAAAAAAATGATGAACAAAAAAATCATTTAACTAATGGTGTGAACGTTTAGTGTTTATCAGCTCCATTCTCTGTAATTTTTGGGGGTAAAATCCACACCATTCGGATAAAATTAGTTGAATTTGATTGGAAAAAAAGCTTTTTATAAAAAGCGGAGAAAAGTCTTGATATTACGCTGTTTTTAGTCCAACTGAAATTCATACTTTCCAAACCAGGTCTTAAGAAAGCTCGTAAAAGCTTCACAATTCTCAAAACGTTAATCAATACGATACTATCAACGTTTACAGACATTCAAGAGTATTCTCTTGGATGTCTTTTTATCTACTTTAATTTTACAAATTAGTAATTGCATATAATTATTTGAAAAAAATAAAAATAGTTATTTACAATAAAAAGTGTAAAAAGCGCTTACTCGATTATTGGGGAGGTTAATATTGTAAGATATCTGTGTTTTCTTTCTTAAGATAGGAGGATTTTTAGGAAAGATAAAATGTCAGAATCAGTATATGCAAAGAATCTCAGCATTTCCGCTTCAAGTTTCAGAAAAAAATTATTAAATGAATTAAGCAATGATTGAAATATTAATAATGGTTTATTGGAGGTAGTTAAAAATGAAAGAAAAAAATATAAAGTGACTGGGCAGTTATTTTTTTACTCTCAAATTTACCGTTTTGTTGTTTTTATTTTTGAAAGATATTTCATTAGTCTATGCTAGGTTGCTATTTGTACTTTTTCTTGTTTTTTTACATTATATTTCTCTTATCAAATAAGCATAAAAACATAATGTCATTAATCGTATTCAGAAACTAGAGTGGAACAAAGTACTTTTATTGTTTAGCATTCGTTGCTTTGATGAGACTTACAGTTCATTTGTATGTAAGCATTTTTTTGGAGATACCCAAAATGATGCGTTATTACAAATTTTTAAAAAGATATTATGGGCGTAGAGTTATTCAATTTTTTTATGCAATTTTCGTAGGACCAGTTTTAGAGGAATTAACTTTTTCGTGGTGCAATAATGAATTATTGCTATAATATGAGCAGGAAAGGTTTCATCATATCAAATATATTGTTTGGATTTGTGCATTGTATGAACGAACCTAGTATTGGAATTTTTTTATTAGATCGATTTTTACTGTATAGTTTGTTAGGCGGTATAATGTCTTACATTTATTATAGAACTAAAAAGGATAGAATACTCTGTACTAATTCACATGCTTGCTAATTTTTTGGCTGTAATAGATTTTTAATTATGTATTCTAATTGTTTTTTATTTGTATTTTTTTATGTAAGGTTTTGCTCAAGAGACCACTAATAAATATGACTGGAGTAATGTTGGCAGCTAAAGAAATGTTCTTCAAAATAGAAAATATCCTCCGTGAGCAAGGAGTACTTGAAAAGTTTGAAGAGGAAAATGGAAAAATAACTGGTCATATGATGATTACGATGACGGAAATACCTCCTGAATAATGAAGTTACACTGTCTAAACAGGATCTTATAGATGAAAATATCGAATTATTAGTAGTAGATGGTCAGTTAAAAGGAGTCGTGAAGGATGTCAAAGGCAGTCCGAATGCAGAAATTGTTTATAATGTTAACTTGAGTAAAGCGAACGGATGAAATGACTTTATCTAATCAAGAAATAAAAAAATCCAATTCCATACTAAAAAAATAATATTAGAAAAAAAGTAAAGATGCAAGTCTGTCAATATTTTTGAACATATTTTTGGGATGAAAAATTCGAAGGGTAAGAGAAATCAAAAAAAGGAGGTTCTTATGTGTATAGTTAACCAAGTTAGGAAAATAGCAACTTATATTTGTGAAGCTTTTGAAGACTGGGGTTTGGATGATCCTGTAGAGGAAGGATACCTAGAAGATTATCAGGAAATTTCTGGAGCATCTGAGGAGGAAATTCAGGAGTTTGAGAAGAGAATTGGAATTTCTCTCCCAAATGAGCTTAAGGAAGTCTATCGTTACAAAAACGGCAGTAAATTCTTAGCAGTCCTACCCTGTGTGATTGGCCAAAGAGAAATGGCTTTCTCTTTGATGAGCCTACAAGAGATTGAGTCGATAAAAAAATTTTTTCAAAATAGGGATGCTCTGTTGACGGAATTTCCTGACTATTTTTCAAGCCAAGATGTTGAAGAAATGCGTGATAGCAGAGTTAAACCCTATCTTTTTAATAAAAAATGGCTTCCTTTCGCGGAGTATTGCGATTCTTGTTATCTCATGCTTGATTTTGATCCAGACCAGGAAGGGCAAGAAGGGCAGATAATCTGCTACATTCATGACCCTGATGAAATTATCTATGTGGCAGAAAGTTTTACGGAGCTGATCGAAGGGATAATGGAAGTGATCGTATGAAAGAGGGCAGTATATTGTCCCAAATGTTTCAGAATGGTTTGAGAGAATGAAGTAAAATGGTTTTAGGGACCTGCAATTACTTTGCTCAATTTCAGTAAAAGCCCGAGTGTTGTTTGAATTGGATGGCAACCACTGCACTCTAAGTGTTCATTCAAAAGAATTACTATACTTACAGAGAGCACCTTTCGAGGTGCTTTTTCCTATACCCAAACTAAATCAAAGATAAACAAAAAACCACCCTATCTTCCACAGTCAAACGTGACGGTAGAAAATAGAGTAGCTTTAGAACGTTAACGATTAGTTATCGTCTTTGTGAAGGATGTTTTTCACGCCCTTGATAGCTCCTTCGACAGCTTCTTTTGCGTCTTCAGCAACTTCTTTTGCTTTTGATGCAACTTTTTCAGCAACGCCTTCAGCTTCTGTTTTTTTATCACCGGTTACTTTACCGAGACCTTCTTTAACAGAACCTTTAACTTGGTTTAATTTATCTTCTAATGACATAGTGTCACCTCCGTTAAGTAAATAGTTTTATTAATCTGAATTCAAGACAGTTCATTTAAAAAATTAAAACTATTTAGCTCAGATTAATATAAGTATATGCCTTCTGAAATGGGAAGTCAAATATTCGCTACGGTATTTTGAAAGTGGGAAGGAGTCATGATGAGATAGCAACTAATGATGGATGAATAGGTCCTTGCCTTGTTTTTAATTGAAGAAGCATAGATCTTCCGCTACTTCAAAATAAAATCGTCCAGGTGATTAAGGAATAATATAGTGTAGCATCGTCAGGCTAGAAAATCTAAATGGCTGTTTTCTCCTAGCAAAGTGGAGTAAAAAACAAAAGAAGATGCCACTTTCTGTTCAAAAAGGGACAATTTAGGAGTTTGTTGATTTAAAGATTTTTCGTGTGCTATACTAAAATTGTCAAAGTTGCAACTAGACAATATTTTTTAATCTAATAAATATAAGGAGGTATTCATAATGAATACAAAGATTTTTGGAAGAATTTGATAGTTTAGATAGCGATTTTTCTCTCAACAGTAGCAGGTGGTGGGGTTTTTAATACTATATATATGGGACCGCCTCCAGTTTCAGGTGGTCCGAATGGTTGGGAATACTTCCGTAAGTTGATTGCGCCACTTGAAATGCGAAGTTTCTTCGCAATTTAATGAGTATCGGCTAAATTTTTTTGTTGGTGGAGGATGTTATGAAAATATGCCAAACATGGACTTGCTTTTACTGTTCCTGTTATATTTATTTGTTTTTGGGATTGAAGGCCTTGGTATCTACCTAACTGGAGTTTTCAATGGTGATTTAAGTTTTCTTTATTTCATCTATTTGATTCTCTACTCTTTGCTTCTCATTGGCATTTTATTGTGGTTCAAAAGACAGAAGATAGTCATTCGTTCCAATATACAGAAATGGAAGTGGCACTATCTGGGGTATTTTGCTCTGGTGCTCTTGTGGTTCTTTGTTGAAAGATGGGTGCTGCAAACTTTTCAAGATTTGCTGGTTCCTGTCGTTCATCAAACCAAATTGCCATCCTCCATTTATCTAAATGGCCCTGGTATTTCGGGTACTCTGTTTTTTGTCCTAGCAACTGTTACATCTCCTATGATAGAAGAATTTATTTTTAGAGGCTATCTGATGAATGTCTTCTTTAAAGAAAGTAAGTTTCATTTAGATGTTTTGCTTTCGGGTTTTCTCTTTGCGGCCTTTCATCTGATCCATCAATATCGGGATCCTGTAACCTTTTCTCTTTATTTCTGTTCAGGACTCTTCTTCGCAGCTGTCTATAAGAAAACTAAAGATATCCGGTTGCCCATCTTCTTGCATGCCTTTAGCAATTTTCTCACTTTTTGGAAACCGATCTGGATTTTCATCTTCAATTATATCTACTGGCATTTTCTTGTTAAATAACCTTGTCTCTGTGGCCGGGCGTGAAATGGGAGTTAGAGGAGCCAACTATTGAGCGAGGTTTTCATCATACTTCCTTGACTCTTCCTCTACTAGGCCGTATAATATTCTATATCAATGAAGAAATCACCTTTTGTCATTGTGCAAAAGGTGATTTTATAACGGTAAATGGGAGACACAATGGGATACATTTCTACAATCAAAACAGCTGTTCAGCTCTTTCCTTTCCTGGCCTTTTTGCTGACCTTGCCCTACATGATTTGAATTATCGAAAATATGGTTCGGTCAATAAATTGCGGGTGCTGATTTTCTATTCTTTTATGCTTTACTTGATGACGGTCTATCTCTTGGTGGTCTTGCCTCTGCCAGATCCGAGTAAGATCCATACTAGCTACTTGGAAATGGTCAATCTCCATCCCTTTGCTTTTGTGGTAGATTTTTTCAAGGAGAGTCCTTTTGATCTAGCGCAGACAAGCACTTGGCTTCAGGCCATCAAGCATCCAACTTTTTATGTACCCGCTTTTAATGTCCTAATGTTGATTCCCTTTGGGATGTACTTACGCTATTATTTCAAGTGTGGTTTTAAGAAAACGATTCTCCTAACAGCCCTATTTAGTCTCTTTTTGGAGCTGACCCAGTTGTCAGGTCTCTACTTTCTGTATCCGGGTCCTTACCGCCTAGCAGATGTCGATGATATTATTCAAAATACCACTGGTGGAGGAGTGGGCTATCTGCTCGGTTGGTTCCTGGTTTGGTTATTGCCAACACGAGATGAGATTGACGAGCATTCTTTCCGAGTAGGGACGAAAGTATCTGGTTTCCGGATTGGTCTTGCTTTCTTGATTGACTTTGTGATGCTATCTCTTCTCTACGCGGTAATCGAGCGTTTAGAGATGATTCCTTATGTAGCGGTTTTGGTGCTTTACTTTAGTTTGCTTCCCTTGTGGCGGGGCAAAACCTTGGGAATGGCTTTACTGAAATTCCGCTTGCGTTTTGACAAGAAAAAATGGCTTCGCACCATCTGGCGAGGAATCCTAGTGGTAGGCTATTTCTACTGGATTCCTCAAGGACTGTTCTATTTAATCTCGCTTTTGAATCAGGATTTGACGGACAATTCCCTTTTGACTCTATCTATGATTTTATTGCTCTTCTTTGTACTCTTATTGTACCTGATCCTCACCCTTGCCATCATCTTGCTCAGTCGTCGCTTTCCGTTTGACCGTCTAGCTGGAGCCGAGTATGAGAGTACCGTGCGCGTGAAGGAAGAGCTCTTAAAGGGTGAAACTGAATCGTCAAAATAGAGAGAGTGGGACAGAAATCGGTAATTCGTTAGAATTCGATTTCGTCGTCTCACCTCCGCACAGTTGAGTAGGCTGTAAAAGCTGATGAAATCAGCGTGGTAGAGCCCACTCAACCACTGCGTCTTGCTCGACAATCCAAAAACAATAAAGAGGCTAGGACTTTTGTCCCAGCCTCTTTATTGTTTTATACACGCGGAAAATATCCGAACGTTCCCAGTTGAGAAGGGCGATTTTAAGGCGATTATGCTACAATGGAAGCAAATAGATAGAATGGAGCAGTGAAATGAAAGCAATTATTACAGTCGTTGGTAAAGACCAAAAAGGAATCGTAGCGGGTGTTGCAACGAAAGTGGCAGAATTAGGACTCAATATCGATGATATCTCTCAAACGGTATTGGATGAATACTTTACCATGATGGCGGTCGTATCATCCGATGAGAAAAAAGATTTCACCCAGCTTCGTTCAGAGTTGGAAGAATTCGGTCAGTCTCTTCATGTGAAAATCAATATCCAAAGCGCAGCGATTTTTGATGCCATGCACAATTTATAAGATAGGGGTTGAGAATTTATGGACATTAAACAGGTAACAGAAACCATTGCCATGATTGAGGAGCAGAACTTCGATGTTCGGACCATCACCATGGGGATCTCCCTTCTAGATTGTATTGATCCGGATATCGATAAGGCAGCGGAAAAAGTCTACAATAAGATTGTGACAAAGGCCAAGGACTTAGTGGCTGTTGGGGATGAGATTGCGGCGGAACTCGGCATTCCCATTGTGAACAAGCGGGTTTCGGTCACTCCGATTTCCATTATCGGAGCAGCAACCAGCGCGACAGACTATGTACCCTTTGCCAAGGCGCTGGATCGTGCGGCGAAGGAAGTTGGGGTTAACTTTATCGGTGGCTTCTCAGCTCTTGTTCAAAAAGGCTACCAAAAAGGGGATGAGATCCTCATTAATTCCATTCCTCGTGCCCTTGCGGAGACAGATTTTGTCTGCTCTTCAGTCAATATTGGATCGACTAAGACAGGGATCAATATGACCGCTGTCCGAGACATGGGGCGCATCATTAAAGAAGCTTCCCAAGCAGATCCAATGGGACCAGGTAAACTCGTTGTCTTTGCTAATGCGGTAGAAGATAATCCCTTTATGGCGGGAGCCTTCCACGGTGTCGGTGAAGCAGATGTCGTCATCAACGTTGGGGTTTCAGGACCTGGTGTCGTCCAACGGGCCATCGAAAAAGTTCCCGGAGCAAGCTTTGATGTATTGGCTGAAACAGTCAAGAAGACAGCCTTCAAGATTACCCGTGTCGGCCAATTGGTAGGTCAAATGGCTAGTGAACGTCTCGGTGTTGAGTTTGGAATTGTCGACTTGTCTCTTGCTCCAACACCAGCAGTTGGGGATTCGGTTGCCCGTGTCCTTGAGGCCATGGGGCTTGAAGTAGTTGGAACCCACGGGACAACAGCAGCGCTGGCTCTGCTTAATGACCAAGTGAAAAAAGGTGGCATTATGGCTTGTAACCAAGTCGGTGGTTTGTCAGGTGCCTTCATTCCGGTTTCAGAAGATGAAGGGATGATTGCGGCGGTCCAATCAGGTCATATCAACTTGGAAAAATTGGAAGCCATGACAGCTATCTGTTCCGTCGGTTTGGATATGATTGCCATCCCAGCTGATACTCCAGATACAACCATTGCGGCCATGATTGCCGACGAAGCAGCTATCGGGGTGATCAACCAAAAGACCACAGCAGTTCGGATCATTCCTTATGGAAAAGAAGGCGATATGTTAGAGCTTGGAGGACTTCTTGGGTCTGCTCCGGTGATGAAGGTCAACAAAGCTTCGTCAGCTGATTTCATTGCCCGTGGTGGCCAAATTCCAGCCCCAGTTCATAGTTTTAAAAATTAAAAAATGGCCCTGGAGCAGGATTTTTGCTCAGGGCTTTTAATGTTGGCTGAGGAAGTGAAAGTGAATCGAGAGGTCATCGCTGCCAGTTTCCTTATAAAAAATGATATAATAGAAGGACATAAAAGGAGATCACATGGCGAAAACAAGATTGTTTATTATTCGGCATGGAAAAACCATGTTTAATACGATAGGTCGTGCCCAAGGTTGGTCGGATACGCCTTTAACTGTTCAAGGAGAAGAAGGCATCCGTGAATTGGGGGTTGGTTTGAGAGAATCTGGTTTGGACTTTGTCCGTGCTGTTTCCAGCGATTCAGGTCGTGCTATTCAAACCATGGGAATTGTTTTAGACGAGCTTGGGCTCACAGATCAGATTCTTATACTTTCAACAAAAAGATCCGGGAATGGTGTTTTGGAAGTTTTGATGGTGCCTACGGAGGGGAACTTTTCCGTGGAGTCGTTCCTCGGGTTTTAGATATTGAAGACTACAAGAAACTCAGCCTGGAAGAGCTGGCGAATGGGATTTACCAAGTAGATACAGCCGGCTGGGCTGAACCATGGGATGTGTTGAAAAAACGGATTGTAGATGGCTTTGAGGAGATTGCCAAGGAAGTTGAAGCCAAGGGTGGTGGAAATGCCTTGGTTGTTAGTCACAGCATGACCATTGGTTCCTTTGTGTGTATTTTTGAATCCAGAGATTGAGCTGGATCCAAGGGTTGAAAAATGGTAGTGTCACCTTGGTAGAATACGAAAATGGACAATTTTTCAATCCAGACCATCGGAGATGAGTCATACCGCAAGCTGGGTGCTAACTGGTTAGCAGCCCACTCAGAAGAACTTGATGTAAAAAAATAAGATACTATATATAAGAAGAAAAACAATTGCAGGAGGATAAAAAAATGGCAAAGACAAAATTGTATATTGCCCGTCATGGAAAAACCATGTTTAATACCATTGGTCGCGCCCAAGGTTGGTCTGATAGTCCCTTGACGGAAGCTGGGGAACGAGGGATTCACGAATTGGGGATTGGTCTACGTGAAGCCGGGATTCATTTCCAACAAGCCGTGTCCAGCGACTCCGGTCGAACCATTCAAACCATGGGGATTGTGCTAGAAGAATTAGGGTTAACGGGTAAGATTCCTTACCGTTATGATAAGCGCATCCGCGAATGGTGCTTTGGAAGTTTTGATGGAGCCTATGACGGGGAACTCTTTTTGGGCGTTTTGCCACGTGTCTTTCGGGTTGATGACTTCCATCATTTGAGCTTGATGGAGTTGGCAGAAGGGATTGTCGAAGTGGACACAGCCGGCTGGGCAGAGTCCTGGGAAACCCTTCGTGACCGCATCTTGGATGGCTTTACGGCAATTGCTAAGGATGTCGAGTCTAAGGGTGGCGGGAATGCCATCGTGGTCAGTCATGGGATGACCATCAGTACCTTGATTTACCTGATTGATCCAAAAGCCTTTAAAGAATTGGTCTTGGACAATGGTAGTGTGACTGTTATTGAGTATGAAGATGGCCAATTTAAACTAGAAGCAGTTGGAGATCTGTCATACCGCCAGGTTGGAGCGAAATGGTTAGAGGGAGATCATGACTAAATATAAACTTGCCAAGAAAAGAGAAAAGAAAGTTAGCTGGATCGTGCTCTGCTGTATAGGCCTCTGTCTAATCGGAGCAGGAGTGGGTATTTTCTATTTGAAACCTCAATGGCTTCCTCTGGACTTTGCTGAAGATCAAAAAGTAGAAACGACTACTCCAAAAAAGGTTGAGAAAAAGGAAGAAAAACCGAAGACAGACCTCCCGCAAGTTTCTAGCAAGGATTGGAATCTAGTCCTGGTCAATCGGGACAACAAGTTGGCTGAGTTGAATCCTCAGTTAGTCGACGTTGAAGAAATTAAGGTGGATAGTCGGATCGCAGAACAAACCAAACAGTTTCTAGCGGCGGCAAGGGCAGTTGCTCCTGAGGAGTCCTTGATTTCCGGTTATCGAAGTGTGGAGGAGCAAACAGAGCTTTACAATGAGCGGGTAGCACAGTTGGAAGCTACTGGTCTTTCTCATGAAGAAGCAGAACGTCAGGCACAAGCTCAGGTACAGGTTCCAGGAGCTAGTGAGCACCAGACGGGACTTGCAATTGATATGAGTGCCCCAAATGGGCTGTCCGAAGAGGTAGTACAACAAATTATTGCCTTGGCGCCACAATATGGGTTTGTTCTCCGTTATCCAGAAGGGAAAAACGCGATCACGGGTGTAGACTATGAAAACTGGCACTTCCGCTACGTCGGTGTAGAAAATGCCCAGTATATGGTCAAGCACCAACTGGTCTTAGAAGAATATATTCAAAAGCTGAAAGAAGCAGGTTTATAGTTTTTTTGGCCTAGTATCGGTCTTAAGAATGATTTTTAGCACTCTTGAAAAAAGAGTGCTAATTTTTTGGATTTTTTTCTTGACTTTCTTTTGAGAGGGTGTATAATAGAATCATGGTTTAGCACTTGAGTGTTTAGAGTGCTAAAAACGAAAGAGAGGTGAGGTCATGGTTACAGAACGTCAAAATGAGATTCTCAATCTTGTCGTCGATATCTTTACCAAGACCCACGAACCGGTCGGTTCAAAAGCGCTACAAGATGTCATTCAATCCAGTAGTGCGACCATCCGAAACGATATGGCTGCCCTCGAAAAGCAAGGGTTGCTAGAGAAAGCCCATACTTCGAGTGGCCGAATGCCTAGCCGAGCTGGTTTTCAATATTTCGTTCAGAATTCGCTCGATCTAGAGTTGATTGATGAGCAAGATGTCTACCAGGTGGTGAAGGCCTTTGATTTCGAAGCCTTTAAGTTAGATGATATCTTGGATGCTACGGCCAAGTTACTAGCCCAGATGACGGGCTACACCGCAGTGATTCAGGATGTGGAGCCGACACGGCAGCGCTTGACGGGTTTTGAGATTGTTCCATTATCCAACCATGATGCCTTAGCAGTTCTGACCTTGGATGAATCAAAGCCTGTCACCGTACAGTTTGCTATTCCAAAGAATTTCTTAACCAGTGACTTGGAAATCTTTCATCAGCTAGTTCAAGAACGTTTCATTGGAAATACGGTCTTGGATATCCACTACCGCTTGCGGACGGAGATTCCACAGATTGTACAGCGCTATTTCAAAACGACAGACAATGTCTTGGATCTATTCGATTACGTCTTCTCGCAACTGTTTCAAGAACTGGTCTTTGTAGAAGGAAAGGTTTCATCTTTGAGTTATGCCGATCTTCAGACCTATCAGTTCTTAGATAATCCCCAACACGTAGCCTTGGAGTTACGAGGGGGAATGCCAGAGGACCAAATGACCCAGATCCTGGTTGCAGAATCTCAAGAGAAGGCCTTGAAAAATGTGACGGTCATTAGTCACAAGTTCTTAGTTCCTTATCGTGGGATGGCCCTCATGCATGTGATTGGTCCCGTAGAGATGGACTACAGGCGTGTGATAAGCCTGGTCAATGTTATCGGCCGAGTACTGGTCATGAAGTTGACGGATTATTACCGTTACCTCAACAGCAACCATTATGAAGTAAATTAAGACCAAATGAAAGGGGTGTATGCCTTGACAGAAGATATCAAAAAAGAAGATGTGAAAGAAGAGGAAGTTGCCGAGACAACTGAAGAAGTTGTTGAGGAAAGCAACCAACCTTCTGAGTTAGAAGAAGCACAAGCGCGTGCCGAGGAATTTGAAAACAAATACCTTCGTGCTCATGCTGAGATGCAAAACATTCAGCGCCGTGCCAATGAAGAACGTCAACAATTACAAAAATACCGTAGCCAAGATTTGGCAAAAGCGATCTTACCATCACTGGACAACCTCGAACGCGCCCTTGCCGTCGAAGGATTGACAGATGATGTGAAGAAGGGCTTGGAGATGGTCCAAGAAAGTTTGGTACATGCTCTGAAAGAAGAAGGAATTGAAGAAATTGCAGCAGACGGAGAATTTGACCATAACTACCACATGGCTATCCAAACCTTGCCTGCAGATAATGAACATCCAGCAGACACTATCGCACAAGTCTTCCAAAAAGGCTACAAACTCCATGACCGCATCCTAAGACCGGCTATGGTAGTTGTCTACAACTAGGATACAAAGCCCGTAAAAAGCTCACAGTAAAAATAGGAGATTGACGAAGTGTTCGATGAACACAAGGAAATCTATCTTTTACCCAGAGCTTAGGGCGTGTTCAACTAGGCTACCTTGTCCGAAACGACACTAAACTATGAAAGAAAGATAAGATGCAAGCCGGAGGCTTGCAAGGAAGATATTTCCCGCCGTGGTGAAAGTTTCAGTAGCTTGTGCTACTGAGACAGGGGATTTTTGAGACAGTAGGGCTTAAAAATAAGTGATGAAATCCCGAAGGGAGTTGCTCACGTCCCCACCACTTAAGGGAAATATCAAAAAAAGAAGAAAAATCAACAAGGAGAAAAACATATGTCTAAAATTATCGGTATTGACTTAGGTACAACAAACTCAGCAGTAGCAGTTCTTGAAGGAACTGAATCAAAAATCATCGCGAACCCAGAAGGAAATCGCACAACTCCATCTGTAGTGTCATTCAAAAACGGTGAAATCATCGTTGGTGACGCTGCAAAACGTCAAGCAGTGACAAACCCAGATACAGTCATCTCTATCAAATCTAAGATGGGGACTTCTGAAAAGGTTTCTGCTAACGGGAAAGAATACACTCCACAAGAAATCTCAGCAATGATCCTTCAATACTTGAAAGGTTACGCTGAAGAATACCTTGGTGAAAAAGTAACGAAGGCTGTTATTACAGTTCCAGCTTACTTTAACGATGCTCAACGTCAAGCAACTAAAGACGCTGGTAAAATCGCTGGTCTTGAAGTAGAACGTATCGTCAACGAACCAACTGCAGCAGCCCTTGCTTACGGTTTGGACAAGACAGATAAAGAAGAAAAAATCTTAGTATTCGACCTTGGTGGTGGTACATTTGACGTATCTATCCTTGAATTAGGCGACGGTGTCTTTGATGTATTGGCAACTGCAGGGGATAACAAACTCGGTGGTGACGACTTTGACCAAAAAATCATCGACCACTTGGTAGCAGAATTCAAGAAAGAAAACGGCATTGATTTGTCAACAGACAAGATGGCTCTTCAACGTTTGAAAGACGCGGCTGAAAAAGCTAAGAAAGACCTTTCTGGTGTAACTTCAACACAAATCAGCTTGCCATTCATCACTGCTGGTGAAGCTGGACCTCTTCACTTGGAAATGACTTTGACTCGTGCAAAATTTGACGATTTGACTCGTGACCTTGTAGAACGTACAAAAGTTCCAGTTCGTCAAGCCCTTTCAGATGCAGGTTTGAGCTTGTCAGATATTGACGAAGTGATCCTTGTCGGTGGTTCAACTCGTATTCCTGCCGTTGTAGAAGCTGTTAAAGCTGAAACTGGTAAAGAACCAAACAAATCAGTGAACCCTGATGAAGTTGTAGCTATGGGTGCTGCGATCCAAGGTGGTGTCATCACTGGTGATGTGAAAGACGTTGTCCTTCTTGATGTAACTCCATTGTCACTTGGTATCGAAACAATGGGTGGTGTCTTCACAAAATTGATCGACCGCAACACAACTATTCCAACATCTAAATCACAAGTCTTCTCAACTGCAGCAGACAACCAACCAGCCGTTGATATCCACGTTCTTCAAGGTGAACGTCCAATGGCAGCGGACAACAAAACTCTTGGACGTTTCCAATTGACTGATATCCCAGCTGCACCTCGTGGTATCCCACAAATCGAAGTGACATTTGACATCGACAAGAACGGTATCGTATCTGTTAAAGCGAAAGATCTTGGAACTCAAAAAGAACAAACAATTGTTATCCAATCTAACTCAGGTTTGACAGACGAAGAAATCGACCGCATGATGAAAGATGCAGAAGCTAACGCTGAAGCAGATAAGAAACGTAAAGAAGAAGTTGACCTTCGTAACGAAGTAGACCAAGCAATCTTTGCGACTGAAAAGACAATCAAAGAAACTGAAGGCAAAGGCTTCGATGCAGAACGTGATGCTGCACAAGCTGCCCTTGATGAGCTTAAGAAAGCCCAAGAAGATAACAACTTGGACGAAATGAAAGCGAAACTTGAAGCTTTGAACGAAAAAGCTCAAGGACTTGCTGTGAAACTCTACGAACAAGCCGCAGCAGCACAACAAGCTCAAGCAGGAGCAGAAGGCGCACAAGCAACAGGCAACGCAGGCGATGACGTCGTAGACGGAGAGTTTACGGAGAAATAAAATAGTCCAGTGGACTATTTTATACCGAGCTTGAAAATCGGGGAGCGAGGCGTTAAGAATGACTGTTCACTCTAATGATTGGCATTCTATGGCAATCGCTATAGCGATTTGCCTAAACGCCTAACTAGTAAATGATAAAGAAATCCAGAGGTTGCAACCCAGCCTCTGTTTTTCGGTAAAATAGAGGATGTTGCGTATGAAAAAAGTACTTTGCTTGATTTATCCTAATTTTTCTCTTTATGAGATAACTGCTTTAACGAGTACTTTAGCTCTGTCTTTTGACGTCACGATTGATTATGTCGCTTCAGATCATTCGATGGTGGTCTCTGAGGATGGGGTGCTCTGTCAACCGACCAAAACACTAGATCAAATCTGTATAGAAGAGTATTCTTGTGTGATTTTGCCAGGAATGGTCAATATAGGGCCTGCTCTACAGGATGAGAAATTGATTTCGTTTTTGAGGGACCTTGGTGAGCAAGATATCCTCATTGCAGTCATTTCTTCAGCGCCTCTTTTATTAGCGAAAGCAGGTCTGTTGAAGGACACGAAATTTACAGGTGGAATTTGGCAAAACTTCTTTGATTATTTTGAATTTCTTCCACGTGAGAATTTCCAACCCAAAGTGGTTGTGCAAGATAAACAAATCATTACGGCTATCGGTTTTGCCCATCAAGAGTTTGCAAGAAAAGTGATTCTAAGCTTAGGGTTGGCAGAGAATACGGACAACTATTTTAAAGAACAGAACGAGTATGCTGAAGAGGATTTGATATTTACTCTATCAGACCAAGAGTTTGATCAAGTGAAGCAGAGTATAGAAAACAGCCTCTAAAGCTGTACATAAAAATTATAGAAAGGAACAAAGGTGTTCGCAACTGAACACGGGCTACGGACGGTGCCAAAAAGATAGTTTTTTCTAGGACGCAAGCGTCCGTCGTCAAAACTCCTATTTTGGCTGTGTCCGTTTGACGCCCTTTGTATCTTGAATTATGAACAATACTGAATTTTATGACCGTTTGGGCGTTTCAAAGAATGCGTCTCAGGATGAGATTAAGAAAGCCTATCGGAAATTATCTAAAAAATATCACCCAGATATCAACAAGGAGCCTGGTGCTGAGGAAAAGTACAAGGAAGTTCAAGAAGCTTATGAGACTTTGAGCGACGAACAAAAACGGGCAGCTTATGACCAATACGGTGCTGCAGGGGCCAATGGTAGTTTCGGCGGCTTCGGTGGCGGAGCAGGTGGTTTTGGTGGTTTTGATGGTGCTGGATTTGGTGGCTTTGAAGATATCTTCTCTAGCTTCTTTGGTGGTGGTGCAAGCCGCAATCCAAATGCTCCACGTCAGGGAGATGATCTTCAGTACCGCGTCAATCTCAAGTTTGAAGAAGCCATCTTTGGAACTGAGAAGGAAGTCAAGTACCATCGGGAAGCCAGCTGTCGGACATGTGATGGGACTGGTGCTAAGCCAGGAACAAGTCCAGTAACTTGTGGACGCTGTCATGGTTCTGGGGTTATCAATGTGGATACGCAAACCCCACTTGGGATGATGCGTCGTCAAATCACCTGCGATGTCTGTCATGGACGCGGTAAAGAAATTAAAGATCCTTGTACAACCTGTCATGGGACTGGTCACGAGAAACAAGCGCACAGTGTCAATGTGAAAATCCCTGCTGGGGTTGAAACAGGTCAACAAATCCGCCTCTCTGGTCAAGGAGAAGCTGGCTTTAATGGAGGGCCGTACGGAGATCTCTATGTGGTGGTCAATGTTGAGCCGAGCGACAAATTTGAGCGTGATGGATCAACCATTTACTATAAATTGAACTTGAACGTTGTTCAGGCTGCTCTTGGGGATACGGTCCATGTTCCAACGGTTCACGGCGATGTTGATTTGGTCATCCCTGAAGGGACCCAAACCGGTAAGAAATTCCGTCTCCGCGGTAAAGGAGCACCAAGCTTGCGTGGTGGCTCAGTAGGAGATCAATATGTATCTGTTAATGTGGTGACACCAATAGGTCTAAATGACAAGCAAAAAGAAGCCCTTCGTGCATTTGCGGAAGCTGGTGATATCAAGGTCAACCCAAAGAAAAAAGGCTTCTTTGATAAGGTTAAAGATGCCTTGGATGATTTATAAAATAAAAGAAGATTTGGTTTTTCCAATCTTCTTTTTTTATCAAGAATAACACCTCCGAAACCAAGGGCTTCAGAGGTGTGGCAAAAGAATCAAATTAAACAAGACCTTGGGCAATCATCGCATTTGCGACATTTTCAAAGGCTGCGATATTGGCACCCGCAAGGTAATCTTTACCAAGACCGTAGGTTTCTGCAGTTGTTTTAGCAGTGTTGAAGATGTTGGTCATGATGTCTTTCAAACGTCCATCCACTTCTTCACGTGTCCATGAAAGACGGAGGCTGTTTTGGCTCATTTCAAGAGCAGATACAGCAACCCCACCAGCATTGGCAGCTTTAGCAGGTCCGTAAAGGATGCCGTTTTCTTTGTAGACTTTGATCGCATCAAGGTCGCTAGGCATGTTGGCTCCTTCAGAAACAACTTTACCCCTTGAGCAACCAAGCGTTTCGCTGCTTCACCGTTGATCTCGTTTTGAGTTGCACATGGAAGAGCGATATCATAGTTACCAGCGTAAGTCCATACAGATCCTTCGTAGTAAGTAGCAGTTGGTTTTTCAGCAGCATACTCAGTCAAACGAGCACGACGTTTTTCTTTGACGTCTGTAAGAAGGTCGAAGTCAATGCCGTTTTCGTCGATCACGTAACCGTTTGAGTCAGATACAGAGATAACAGTTGCACCAAGTTCAGTTGCTTTTTGAAGAGCGTATTGAGCAACGTTACCAGAACCTGAGATCACGACTTTCTTACCAGCAAAGCTGTCGCCGTTGGCTTTGAGCATTTCTTCAGTGTAGTATACCAAACCGTAACCAGTTGCTTCTGGACGGATCAAGCTACCACCGAAACCAAGAGGTTTACCAGTCAAGACACCAGCATCAAATTGGCGAAGGCGTTTGTATTGTCCGTAAAGGTAACCAATCTCACGTCCACCAACCCCGATATCACCAGCTGGGACATCAAGAGAAGGACCGATGTGTTTTTGCAATTCAGTCATGAAGCTTTGGCAGAAACGCATTACTTCAGCGTCTGTTTTTCCTTTAGGATCGAAGTCAGATCCACCTTTACCTCCACCGATTGGAAGGCCAGTCAAAACGTTTTTAAAGATTTGTTCGAAGCCGAGGAATTTCAAAATCCCTTGGTTAACTGTTGGGTGGAAACGAAGTCCGCCTTTGTAAGGACCGACAGCAGAGTTGAATTGAACACGGTAACCACGGTTAACTTGAACTTTTCCGTCACGGTCAACCCAAGGAACACGGAAGCTAATCACGCGCTCAGGCTCAGTGATACGTGCCAAGATGTTTTCTTCGATGTATTCTGGATGTTTTTCAAATACAGGTTCCAAAGTGCTAAGGAACTCTTCAACAGCTTGAAGGAATTCCGCTTCATGGCCGTTGCGAGCTTTTACGGTTTCGAAAGTGCTTTGGATATATTCTTTTGCAGTTGTCATCATGTTTCTCCTTTTTTCATTGAAACGAATTCCAGCAGGTTAGCGAACTTACTGGTATATGGAGGCACTGCTGAGAGCAATGTCATGTTTTATTACGTCGATAATTATAGCAGACTTTTTTTGACTTGTAAAGAAAAAAGTTGAATTTTCTGAAAATTTTCACAACTGCCTATGAAGTGGGAAAAAATGGATGTGAAAGGACGATAGGATTGGAAAAATGTCTGATTTTTTCCCTCTATATAGAAAATAAAAGGATAACGTTTAAGGTGATTTTTTCTATTTCCGTACGTTTCTTGCTCTTTTCTGGTTTTCTAGTCATGAATCCTCCTTTTCGTGCTATAATGGCTGTAAGAATTCATTTCAAGGAGAAGAAGATGGTATCGACAAAGACGCAAATTGCTGGTTTTGAATTTGATAACTGCCTGATGAATGCGGCAGGTGTGGCCTGTATGACCACTGAGGAATTAGAAGAAGTGAAGAATTCGGCTGCTGGGACCTTTGTGACCAAGACAGCCACCTTGGAGTTCCGTTCTGGAAATCCAGAGCCACGCTACCAAGATGTCCCACTTGGCTCAATCAATTCGATGGGGCTACCTAACCAAGGCTTGGACTATTATTTGAATTACCTATTGGAGTTGCAAGAAACAGATCCCAATCGGACTTTCTTCCTATCTCTCGTCGGTATGTCTCCTGAAGAGACCCATACCATCTTGAAAAAGGTGCAAGAAAGTGATTTTAAAGGTTTGACAGAATTGAACCTTTCCTGCCCCAATGTCCCAGGAAAACCCCAGATCGCTTATGATTTTGAGACGACGGACCGAATCCTGTCAGAGGTCTTTGCCTACTTTACCAAACCTCTTGGGATCAAGTTGCCACCTTATTTTGATATCGTTCATTTTGATCAAGCAGCAGCGATCTTTAACAAATACCCGCTCAAGTTTGTTAATTGCGTCAACTCAATCGGAAATGGCCTTTACATCGAGGATGAATCCGTTGTGATCCGTCCGAAGAACGGCTTTGGTGGGATTGGTGGCGAATACATCAAACCAACTGCTCTGGCTAATGTCCATGCTTTTTACCAACGGTTGAATCCAGAAATTCAGATTGTGGGGACAGGAGGCGTCTTGACTGGTCGTGATGCCTTTGAACATATCCTTTGTGGCGCGAGTATGGTACAAATCGGAACCACGCTTCATAAAGAAGGAGTGGGGGCTTTTGAACGCATCACTGCGGAACTCAAAGCCATCATGGAAGAAAAAGGCTACCAAAGCCTGGAAGATTTCCGTGGAAACTGCACTACATTGACTAATTTTTTGAAAAGAACTTCCTCGAGTGGAAACTTGGGGAAGTTTTTATGGTTTCTTATCCAGAGACAACATTCTGTTCCTAGTTTTAGAGATTTTCCATTTTTATAGAGAGAAAAAGGTGTACAATGGAGGTGAAAAGGAAGGTGATTTCGATGGGAGAAAGGGATGTGATTCAAGAGGCGAGGACGAAGATCGAAACTCTCCAAACAGCCTTTTCTAGGGAATGCAAAGCCAGTCATGATGCCTTTCGATTTAAAGAAAATCTAGATCAGATGTTGAAAGTTTTATTGAAGGCTCAAAGGATAGACAATCACCTGTTGATCGAGTTGGAGAAGTTTTATCAGACCGCTAGTTTATTGATTGGTCTGAGCGGGTTGCGTTTAAATGAAGAAACCTTTCAATCTTGGCGAGCTTATGATCACTGGCATTACGAGGTTGTGAAGCCTCAGTTACAGGTCTACGGACCGACGGTGGTTTTGTAGTTGATGCTAGCTTTGTGTTTATCCACAGATATTCAAAGGAGGTGTGGGACATGTCTCTCATGCATGATTTTTTCCATCAGTTTTTAGTGTCTCTACGAAATCTTGGTTATTCGCTCTTTTTCTTATTTGAAAAATAAGTGGGAGTGCCTTTATCCCTTTTACTAGTATAGTAGAAGGGATTTTTGATGCAGAATCCTTGAAAATCTGAGGCTCTTGGATTATGATGGAGCTAATAGATGTTAAGCGTTCCTCTTAGGGAATGCAGGAAGCGAGGAAAAAAGATGGCAGAGATTTATCTAGCAGGTGGCTGTTTTTGGGGCTTAGAGGAGTATTTTTCTCGGATCCTCGGTGTAGAAAAGACGACGGTGGGCTATGCCAATGGCCAGGTAGAAACGACCAATTATCAACTGATCAAAGAAACGGATCATGCAGAGACTGTACAAGTTATCTACGATCCAGACAAGATTACTTTACGCGCAATTCTGCTCTACTATTTCCGGGTGATCGATCTCTTGTCCGTTAACAAGCAGGGAAATGATCGAGGCCGCCAATATCGGACAGGTGTCTATTACCTAGACGAGGCGGATCGTCAGGTGATCGCCCACCTGTTTGCGGAGCAAGAAGAGCAACTGGGGCACAAGATCGCGGTGGAGCTAGAGCCCTTGCGTCACTATATCTTGGCTGAGGACTACCACCAAGACTATCTCAAGAAGAATCCTGGGGGGGTATTGCCATATCGATGTGACGGATGCTGAGCAGCCCTTGATTGATCCAGCAGCCTACCAGAAGCCGGATCAAGAAACCTTAAAGGCGAAACTGACAGCAGAGCAGTACCAAGTCACTCAGGAGAGTGCGACGGAACGCCCGTTCCACAATGTCTATGATCAGACCTTTGAAGAGGGCATCTATGTGGATATTACGACTGGGGAGCCTCTCTTCTTTGCCAAGGATAAGTTTGCGTCTGGCTGTGGATGGCCAAGTTTCTCCCGTCCCATTGCCAAAGATGTCGTCCACTATTATCAGGATCATAGCCACGGAATGGAGCGGATCGAAGTTCGTTCCCGCTCAGGCAATGCCCATCTAGGACATGTCTTCACCGATGGACCAAAAGACCAAGGTGGCCTACGCTATTGTATCAATTCAGCCTCTCTGCGCTTTATTCCAAAAGAGGAAATGGAGCAAGAAGGTTATGGTTATTTGTTAAAGGCTTTGAAATAAGAGGGCCTTTCTAGTAGATCGAAAAACGGAGTTTATGATGAAAAATAGAAATTTGTGGTTAACAATTTTTTCACTTTCGGCTATGGTAACTCTGATTGGATTAGGATTTACTGCCTATAATCATTTTGTATTCCATCAACCTTTTATGAATCGGACGACAAAAGGGTTGATTTCGGCCTTTTTCCTAAGTCTTGTCATGGTTGCGATTAGCTTGTCCAAATCAAACGATAAGAAGTGATGATCGATCATATACATGGATCAATCAACTGTGTAGGAGCAGAACAAAGAAGCAGTTCTAAACAATGGCGCTTCTGTCCTGCTCTCTTTTTTCTCTTCTTAAAATTTGTGATACAATGAAGGGAAAGCATTTCAATGAATACTAGGTTTGATGTGGTTTTAGTGGCTCATTGTATAAACCTGAGATGATTAGAGAAGTGTGAGAATGTAAAAGGTACCATCAAGATGCTAGGGAGAGGCCTTTGAGAAGTGCAAGAGAAATAGGAAGAGAAGATGATGAAGAATTGGAAGGATCTCTTAAAGAGATGGAGCGAGCTTGGGAAAGATATCCTCAGGATGCTCAACGACTGGCTTGATATTGGCTTGGGAAAGGTGACCGCTTTTCGCCTGACCAACGAACAGTTTGTCTATGGTTTGCTGATTACAGTATTTGCGGCAGCAAATCTGGTCTTGTGGGTTCAAAAATGGAATGGTTTTCCCATTACAGCGCTAGAAATGCCGGAAGTCGTTGAAAAGCAAGAAGAAATTCATCCAGATCAGTTACCGCATACGGCTCGGATCATGGCAAATGGAGATCAACTCTATCATGACTTGATTTATATGAGCGCCGCCAAGGAAGATGGAAGCTATGATTTTTCTGAGAATTATCACTATGCTCAGGAATGGTTAAAGCAAGGGAATCTGGTCTTGGGGGATTTTGAAGGGACCATTAATCCGGATTATGGGCTTTCGGGCTATCCGATTTTCAATGCCCCTGGGGAGGTGGTTGCTTCGATTAAGGATGCAGGCTATCAGGTGATGGACCTGGGACATAACCATATCCTCGATTCTGGCTTGGAAGGGCTGTTTTCGACTGCCAAGGCTTTTGAAGACGCGGGGATCCAAACGGTTGGTGTCTACCCACATGAGACGCGGGATCAAGCCCCTATCCTGATCAAGGAGGTAAATGGGATCAAGATTGCGATTTTGGCCTATTCCTACGGGTTTAATGGGATGGAATATAATCTAGAACAAGAGGACTATGACAACCGTCTATCGGACCTCAATGAGGAGCGGATGCGTCAAGAAATCCAAAGCGGAGATGGAAGCGGACATGACCATTGTCATGCCTCAGATGGGAAATGAATATGAGTTAGAGCCATCAGAGGAACAAAAGGAGCTATACCATAAGATGATTTCTTGGGGGGCGGATATCGTCTTGGGTGGTCATCCTCATGTTGTCCAGCCTGCTGAGATTGTGGATAAGGATGGGCAACAGAAATTGATTGTTTATTCTATGGGGAATTTCCTTTCCAATCAGCGGATGGAAACCATGGAAGGGATAGACAATGCGCAATGGACCGAACGGGGTGTCCTGATGGATATCACCATTGAGAAGGTAGGGCGCAAGACACGGATCAAAACGGCCACAGCTCATCCTACTTGGGTCAACCGGACGCCAAAGGACAGTTATTCTCCTGAAGGTTATGAACTCTATCATTTCCAGACCTATATCTTGGAGGACTGGATTGAAGGCGGCAAGTACCGGGATCAATTGGATGATGAAACAAAGGCGCGTGTTGATACAGCCTACCAGGAAGTGAAGGAACATGTGAATCTGAATTGGCAATAGGAAGGGAGGATTAAGGAATGGACAAACTGGAGTGGTTACCAATTGGATTTGTTGGACTGATTATCATTATGGTTCTAACAAATCGGATATCAACGATTCGTCTGAGAAAAAATTTAGCCAAGGCTTGGGAGGGGAAACCTTTTTTTATAAAAAATGATAGTGAAGAGAGTTTAGTGGAAACGATGCTTTTGGCATCTACATTCCAGCCAACGGATAGTCAAGTAGATGGTCAAACTTGGCATGATTTAGACATGCATAGAGTCTTTGATCAGCTGAACCATACACAGTCTAGTATTGGGGCAGAGGCCTTGTACCAGAAGATGCGTTTGATAAACTTTCAACCAGATGCATCTTTGCAGGAGTTAGAAGATTTCTTTGAACATCATCCGGATCTTCGTCTGAAGGTTCAGGTTGTTATGAACCAGTTAGGAAAAAAGAACCACAATATGGCTAGAAGTATTGTGGCGAATCCAGGGAAGCAAGATTCGAGGATTTATCTTTCTCTCTATATTTTTTTAGCGTGTTTGCCAGTCCTCTCTCTTTTCTTTCTTCCGTTTTTTCAAATTCAAGCCATGTCAGTCTTGATAGCGAGTGTGACGTTTAATATCATTTTTTCGAGCATTCGGAATTGGTCGAATAAAATGCGCTTGGATCAAGTTAGTTACCTGGTTCGCATCTTTGCTTCAGCGGAAAAGTTGAGCCGTCTAGCGCTACCAAAACAAGAAGCCCTCAAACAGGCTATCCAACCATTTAAGAAGACGAAAGTCATTTCCAGTATCTTACAAAGTCCAACAGGAAGCTCCGAGATGGAAATTATCCTGATTTACCTTAATTTTCTTTTCTTAATTCCGCAGATTGCTCAAATCTATATCTATCAGCAAGTGAGGACTCATCAGAAAGAAGCTCAGGAAACAATCAATCTTTTGGGGGAATTGGAAGTAGCCATCAGCCTTCTACGCCATAAGCGTGATGGTAATTTGGTTTGTCATCCCAATTTTAAGGAAGAAGCTGGGATTAAAGGAAAGGGGATCTACCATCCTTTACTAGCGGATCCGGTTGCTAATGACGTCACTTTTGAAAAAAATATGGTGATTAGTGGGGATAATGCCTCCGGAAAATCCACTTATTTGAAAATGGTAGCCATTAACTGTATTTTAGCGCAGGGCTTGGGCTTCGCTTATGGTGACAGTTTGGAGCTTTCTTATGGACATGTCATGACCTCTATGGATGTCAGCGATGATATCGAGGTTGGAGATAGTTATTTTATTACAGAGAGCAAAACGATCCTCCGAATGATTGAGAGTCTGGAAAAAGTCAGGGTTTTCATTATTTCTTTATTGATGAACTCTTTAAGGGAACCAATACCATTGAGCGAATTGGCTCTGGCTTAGGGATTGTCCGCTGGCTATCGAGACACAATTGCCTGTATATGATTTCAAGCCATGATATTGAGCTAGTTGCGGCATCTGGTGCAGTCAATGATAATTATCATTTTGACAGTCGCTATGTTGACGGGAAAATCGTCTTTGATTATCAGATAAAGCAGGGAGCTGCAGTAACGAAGAATGCGGTCAATACATTAAAAAGCCTTCATTTTCCTTCAGAAATCACTCAAACTTCCCAAGAATTAATTGGACAATATGAAAAGACAGGGAAATGGTCTTTGAATAGAATGTTGAGTGATAAAGAGGAAGGTTGCTAGGCTTTATCAGACCTTCTGTTGTAAAAAATTAAAAGCACATAAAACGCAAACTTCACTTGTGTTTTATGTGCTTTTATTGTTTGATCTATTGGTTATAGACAAGCTTTTCGGTATTGGCTTGGAGTAACCTGATAGTATTTCTTAAACTGGCGATTAAAGTTTGAGAGGTTGTTGAAGCCGGATTGGCTCGCGATATCAATGATTGCCAGATCGGAATGCTGGAGGAGATGGGCTGCTTTTTTCAGTCGATATTGAATGATGTACTCCATACAAGAGAGTCCCTAATTGTTTCTTAAAAGAAATTCATGAAGTGGGTCGGGCTAAAATGGCACAGCTCTGCCAAATGCTCGATCATGAGCTCCTCTTGGTAATGGTTCGAAATATGATCGAGGACCAAACGGATTTTTTCTTCTCTCCGGTAAGCGTCCGTTGAGAACTTCTTCTCGACGATATAGTTGTGAGAGAAGAGGAGATAGAGGAGTTCATTGAGCTGGGATTTAAGTCGGAGTTCATAGTAGGGTCCTTGTTCTCTTCCGTTTGCCATACAGGTTAAGAGGCTCTGTTTGATTTCTTCGTAACCAGGTGATTGGGCTTGAATGCGTCGGACGAATTCAAAAATCCCCATTGTAGAGGGGTTGTAAATATTTTTAGAGTGGCGATATTTTTTATGGGTAATCCCAATCAGGTCCAGATTAAAATGCAGGACATCCATAGTATGAGAAGAACTCTGGATGGGGTGGATGGAGTGGAGGGCATTGGGGCGGATCAAAATAATATCACCAGGCTGACTATTAAAATATTCATAGTCGATATGGAACTGAGCAGTCCCTTCATTGACATAAATAATCTCAATATCGGTGTGCCAGTGAAATAAGATATCTGGCTGGCCATTTTGTGTTCTAATCTGTCTGATTGAAAAAGGGAAATCGCTATTGGGAAAGGATGTTTGGCGGTATAAGGTCTTTGTGTTCATGCCTACCTCTTAGATCTTTTTCGGGAGTAGCAGACGTTTTTACCAGGTGTGTGAAAGGGTCTGCTAGTTACTCATACAGGAAAATCTACTATCTATATTATAATAAAATTGGACCAAAAATTAAAGAGGATTCAGTGGAATTTCTTAAATTTTAAGGAAGGAGGAGAGGGTGATTTATGGGAGAGAAGGCTCCAAAATGATGAGGGAATGGTGTATAATAGGGGAAAGATGGAAAGAGGTGGCGGTATGCTACAAATGATTGCGACAGATATGGATGGCACTCTGATGGACGAGCAAGGAGAAGTGGACCATGAGCGCTTGAGTTGCATTCTGGATCAGCTAGACCAAAGAGGGATTCCTTTTGTCATTGCGACAGGGAATGGCTATAGCCGTATGGCTCATGTATTGGGAGACTTGAAAGATCGCGTCACCTTGGTGCTGGCCAATGGGGCACGGATATTAGAGAAGGGAAAGCTCATCCGAGAGTGCAGCTGGCCGGAAGAGCTGGTGCAGGAGGTCTTGCAGTATCTAGAAGGCCGAGAAGAAGAACTTCATCTGGTCGTTAGTAGCTTATCGGGAGGCTATGCCAAGAAAGGAACAGAGTTTCCTCTTTTAGAGCAATTGATGACGCCTGAGTTAGCAGCTGCTTTTTACAAACGGATGCGCTTTGTGGATGATTTGGTCCATGAACATGGCGAGCAAGTTTTGAAGTTAAGTGTCGTCACGGAGACTAAAAAAGTCGAAGATTTTGTGCAAGAGCTGCGAGAAAAGTTTGGAGAGCGCCTGCTTCCAGCAGCTAGTGGCTATGGAGCCATTGATATTCTGCAACCGGGTGTCAATAAGGCTACGGCCATTCAATTCTTAGAAGAACGCTGGGGCGTGGATGGTGGGCATCTGATGGCATTTGGCGATAGCCAAAACGATCTCGAGATGCTTGAGTTAGCGACCTATTCCTATGCAATGGAAAATGCGGATCCCCATGCGCGACAAGCAGCCCGCTATACGGCGCCTTCTCATCAGAATCATGGAGTCTACGAAGTCATCGAAGCTTACTTGGATGGAAGGATCAGCTTCGACTAGGATCTTATCCTACCTTGCACAGTTTCTACTATACGAATCGAAAGGAGCCTTTATGGCTGTACAATTATTAGAAACCTGGCTGTTGAAAGAACAGGCAAAAATACAGAAGAATTACCGAGAACTGAATCAAAATCCTTTGAGGGAACCCGATATTCTTTTTATAGGAGACTCTATCGTCGAATACTATCCCCTTCAAGAGTTGCTGTTGACGAATCAGTATATGGTGAATCGGGGGATTAGAGGCTACAAGACAGACCTCTTAAGAGAGTATCTAGATGCCCATATTTTCGGTCAAGCAGTGGACAAGGTCTTTTTACTGATCGGAACTAATGACATTGGCAAGGAAATGCCCCTGTCGGAAACCATTGATAACATGAGCATTATCCTGCAGGAGATGGTGCGACTCTTGCCCTTGGCGCAAATCAAACTCGTTTCGGTTCTTCCTGTGAATGAGGGAGAGCCTTACAAGGGGACAGTCTATATTCGGACCAATCAGAAGATTCAGACCTTGAACCAGGCCTACCACGAATTGGCCCAAGGGATGATAAATGTTGAATTTATCAATGTTTTTGATCATTTGCTTGGAGAAGATGGTCAGCTCAAACCGGCTTATACAACAGATGGACTTCATTTAACAATTGAAGGATACAGGGTCTTGAGTAAGGCTCTTCAAAGAGAAATATAACCCATCCTAGCAAGGAAAATGATTTTCCAGCTAGGATTTTTTAATGTCTTCTATAAAACAGTTTGGGGAAACACTCTATTTTGTACTAATTCTACAACAAGCAAAAACCTTGCCCTTATGCGGTTTGTGACTTCTGTTATAAAATAGTTGGCAGAAACAGAACAGATATGTGCTTTGTGTTATGTAATAGTTCCAGGGCATTCAGTGAGCATATTCTTATACAAGGACAATAAAAACGTGATAAATTGATATAGTAAAGTTATTTGAAACGTTTTCACTCTTTTGTCGAATTCAGTTCAAAGACTGACAATTATTTTTTTATTGAAGGAGAGTTATATTTATGACTCAAGGAAAAATTACTGCATCTGCAGCAATGCTCAACGTATTGAAAACATGGGGCGTAGACACTATCTACGGTATCCCATCAGGAACACTTAGCTCATTGATGGACGCTTTGGCTGAAGACAAAGATATCCGTTTCTTGCAAGTTCGTCACGAAGAAACAGGTGCTCTTGCAGCGGTTATGCAAGCTAAATTTGGCGGATCTATCGGTGTTGCAGTTGGTTCAGGTGGACCAGGTGCAACTCACTTGATCAACGGTGTTTACGATGCAGCTATGGATAACACTCCATTCCTTGCTATCCTTGGATCACGTCCAGTTAACGAATTGAACATGGATGCCTTCCAAGAATTGAACCAAAACCCAATGTACAACGGTATCGCTGTTTACAACAAACGTGTAGCTTACGCTGAGCAATTGCCAAAAGTGATTGACGAAGCTTGCCGTGCTGCCGTTTCTAAAAAAGGTCCAGCTGTCGTTGAAATTCCAGTAAACTTTGGTTTCCAAGAAATCGACGAAAACTCATACTACGGATCAGGTTCTTACGAGCGTTCATTCATCGCTCCTGCTTTGAACGAAGTTGAAATTGACAAAGGCTGTTGAAATTTTGAACAATGCTGAACGTCCAGTGATCTATGCTGGTTACGGTGGTGTTAAAGCTGGTGAAGTGATCACTGAATTGTCACGTAAAAATCAAAGCACCAATCATCACAACTGGTAAAAACTTTGAAGCGTTCGAATGGAACTACGAAGGTTTGACAGGTTCTGCTTACCGTGTTGGTTGGAAACCAGCCAACGAAGTTGTCTTTGAAGCAGACACAGTTCTTTTCCTTGGTTCAAACTTCCCATTTGCTGAAGTATACGAAGCATTCAAGAACACTGAAAAATTCATCCAAGTCGATATCGACCCTTACAAACTTGGTAAACGTCATGCCCTTGACGCTTCAATCCTTGGTGATGCAGGTCAAGCAGCGAAAGCAATCCTTGATAAAGTGAATCCAGTTGAATCTACTCCATGGTGGCGTGCAAACGTTAAGAATAACCAAAACTGGCGTGATTACATGAACAAACTCGAAGGTAAAACTGAGGGTGAATTGCAATTGTATCAAGTTTACAATGCAATCAACAAACATGCTGATCAAGACGCTATCTATTCAATCGACGTAGGTGACACTACTCAAACATCAACTCGTCACCTTCACATGACACCTAAGAACATGTGGCGTACATCTCCACTCTTTGCGACAATGGGTATTGCCCTTCCCTGGTGGTATCGCTGCTAAGAAAGACAATCCAGATCGCCAAGTATGGAACATCATGGGTGACGGTGCATTCAACATGTGCTACCCAGACGTTATCACAAACGTTCAATACGACCTTCCAGTTATCAACGTTGTCTTCTCAAATGGTAAATATGCCTTCATCAAGGACAAATACGAAGACACAAACAAACACTTGTTTGGTTGTGACTTCCCTAATGCTGACTATGCGAAAATCGCTGAAGCTCAAGGAGCTATTGGATTTACAGTTGACCGTATCGAAGACATCGACGCAGTCGTTGCTGAAGCTGTTAAATTGAACAAAGAAGGTAAAACTGTTGTTATCGATGCTCACATCACTCCACATCGTCCACTTCCAGTAGAAGTACTTGAGTTGGATCCAAAACAACACTCAGAAGAAGCTATTAAAGCCTTCAAAGAAAAATACGAAGCTGAAGAGCTTGTACCATTCCGCCTCTTCTTGGAAGAAGAAGGGTTGCAATCACGCGCAATCAAATAATTTCTCTTGTCGAAAATCAAAAGTAAACATTGTAGATTTTATGCTTTGATTTTCATAGAGTAAAACCTATTATGAAAAAAGGTCGGAGCCATCCGGTCTTTTTGATTAAAGACAAAGTCTTCCGAAAAACTTTCCTTAGGTGGGGGCGGACGTCAGCGAACTTTGAAGAAGTTCCATGACTAAATCAAGATACAAAGGGCGTCTGCGGATACAGTCAAAATAGAAAGTTCGACGCAGAATCTTTGGATTCTAGGAAGACTTATCTTTTTGACACGATCCGCAGCCCGTGTTCAATTTGTTTGAGCCCCTTCGCTCTTTAATTTCTAGGCTCAGTCTAAAACAGTTTCCCAAACTGTTTTACTCTCAATAATTCCGAGTGCTAGATACACTATTGTTTCTAGCACTTTTTCTCACAGATGGAAAGTTTCAGTAGATGATTGAATAATTCTAACGAATAAAAATTTTTTTCTATTTTTTTATAGAATTTAGAGGGAAAAAAATGAAACTTAGTAAATGTTTAAACATGCTAATAATGCTTAAACATTCTAAAGTTTTTACTAATAATAGTGATATAATTTAAAAAAATGGTATATTAAAAATTGACTTGTATCAATAGAATTGTGGTAAAAATGACACTAACAGAAAGTTTTATAAAAGGAGAAAATGGAAATTGATGGAAAAGCAGTAATAACTAATGTAACAACTGACATAGTAAAAAGTGGAATTGCTTTTAGGATGGGAAAAAAATCAAAACCTATTTTCAAAGATCTTGATGCTAGTGCAGCTATTGAATACAGAACAGCTTATGAAGATTATTTAAAAAAATACAAAGGATAGATATGGGAAAAATAAAAACAATTATTTATAGAAGAGAAAGAAAAGATTTATATTCTTTTTTATGAATCCACAGGGGATATCTTATGCAGGTCAAACGCTCTCATCTTCTGATATTAATAATTTATTAGAAATTGATAGTAAAATTCTAGTTACAGGAACTGGTGGAATTGGTAAATCAATATTGTTTAAAGCATCTTTTTTTAAATTCGATGAAAGTTACAAATTTTATTCCAGTATTTCATTGAATTAAGAAGTTTAAACATTTTAGAGAATAGAGAATTAAATATTTCAGATTTAATATTTAGAACTTTACAATCAAATGGATTTAGATTGGAAAGAAAATATTTTGACGATAGTTTAGAGCAAGGAGCATACATAATTTTTTTAGATGGTTTTGATGAAATTCACCATGATAAGAGATCTTCTATCACAAAAGAAATTAAGTTGTTTTGTGAAAAGATATGCACAAAAACCAAGTTTTTTTGTTTCTTCTAGACCATCAACAGAATTTATAGGATGGTCAGATTTTCAGTGAGGTAGAGTCACTGCCTTTAACTAAAGAACAAGCGTTAAGTCTAGTTAATAAGATAGATTTTTGATGAAACAGCAAAAGTTAATCTTTTTCTGAGGAATTAGATAAGAAATTATATGAAAAAAATATAAATCGTTTGCTTCGAATCCCTTATTATTGACAATTATGTTATTAACCTTCCAGAAAACATGCATCAATTCCTGAGCGTTTAAATGATTTTTTTACGAGGAGGCATTTTGTAACTTTATTTAATGTACATGATGCTACGAAAAGATTCATTTGTAAGGGATATAGAAGTGGTTTAAGTTGTGAAGATTTTTAAACTTGTTTTCTCATATATTTGCTTTAAATCATACTTTAAATGGAGAATATGAGTTTTTCTGAGACACGATTACATGAACTAATAAATGGTGCAAAAGAGAAAATTCAAAGATAAATTTAGTTTTAATGTAGATGATTTTCAGGAAGATTTAGTCCATTCTGTCTGTATGCTTGTGAAAAGAAGGACTTGAGTATAGGTTCTCTCATCGATCTTTTTCAAGAATACTTTTTCAGCATGGTATACATGTAAATTACCCTGATACTACTCAAGAAAAAAACTATTAGATAGATGGCTTAAAGAATCATCAACAATTCAAACAGACTCATATTTTTTTATATGTTGTTTGATTTACAAAAGTGAAAAAAAGTTAAACTCTATTATTTTAAAACCTGTTATGGAGAACATTATTAGTCTCTATGAAAAAGAAGGGTATATTATCTTTTTTTAAATAAATTATTTGATAAATTTTCTATTAAGTATCAGGAGGAAAATGGACAATATCGAAGTATATTGTATATTAAAGATAGATATTTATGTGATGGTATGATATTGTTAACTCGCTTGAATAAATATCAGAATGATAGAAAAAGGATTATGTTTCAAAAAGAAGAATATGCGACTTTTTAGTTCTGAAATTAGAGATGGTATTCCTTTTATGACAATAGATAGAGGGATAGAGCTATTTGGAAAAGAAAAAAATTTTTCGAATATGTTTTCATGGATTTCAAATCAAGTTGAGTTTATTAATAATATTTATGCTACTACAAAGAACTTAAAAACCAAAAAAAGCGAAAAGGTATCTAGCATTATAGACGAACTATAAATATCTTTTTTTGCTATATTTTTAAGATCGGAGTCATCCGGTCTTTTTGTGTTTCGCGTGAATACCAGTAATCATAGAATAGTATTAGTTTTTCCTAGGATATTGTAAGATTTTCGGGTTAGAGAAGGGTATAATAGAACTATCAAATCAAGTGAGGTAGAGAGATGACCGATAGACTTCAATTTCCAGATGGTTTCCTTTGGGGTGGGGCGACGGCTGCCAACCAATGTGAAGGAGCTTATAATGAAGACGGCCGTGGCTTGGCCAATGTGGATGTGGTACCGATTGGTCCTGATCGTCACGCGATTATCACGGGTCAGAAAAAGATGTTCGACTTTGAAGAGGGCTATTTTTATCCGGCTAAGGATGGTATTGATATGTATCATCGCTACAAGGAAGACATTGCCTTTTTTGGGGAAATGGGCTTTAAAACCTATCGTTTGTCCATTGCTTGGTCTCGGATTTTCCCCAAAGGAGATGAACTAGAGCCAAACGAAGCAGGTCTACAGTTCTATGAAGATCTCTTTAAGGAATGTCACAAGTATGGCATTGAACCCTTGGTGACCATTACCCACTTTGACTGTCCCATGCATTTGATTACAGAGTATGGAGGGTTGGCGCAGTCGCAAGATGTTGGAATACTATGAACGTCTCTGCCGGACGCTCTTTCACTCGTTACAAGGGTTTGGTCAAACTACTGGCTGACCTTTCAATGAAATCAATATGATCCTTCATGCGCCCTTTTATGGGAGCGGGGCTCTGCTTTGAAGAAGGGGAGAATGAGGAGCAAGTCAAATACCAGGCGGCTCACCATGAATTGGTCGCTTCAGCCATTGCCACTAAGATAGCCCATGAGATTGATCCGAACAACAAGGTGGGCTGTATGTTGGCAGCTGGACAAAACTATCCTCATACCTCTGCTCCGCGAGATGTCTGGGCTGGTCTAGAAGAAGACCGCAAGAACTATTTCTTTCATCGATGTGCAGGCCCGTGGGGAATACCCAAACTATGCTAAGAAAGAGTGGGAGCGTCAGGGAATCACGGTTGAGATGACCGAGCAGGACCTTCAATTATTGAAAGAGCATACGGTGGACTTTATTTCCTTCTCCTACTATGCTAGTCGCGTCGCTTCAGGGGATCCAGCTGAAAAGGGAGAAAAACAGCGGGCAATATCTTTTGCCTCTCTGAAGAACCCCTACCTAGAAAGTTCGGAATGGGGTTGGCAGATTGATCCCTCTTGGTCTCCGCATCACGCTCAACACCATCTGGGATCGCTATCAAAAAAAGCCGCTGTTTATCGTGGAAAATGGTCTTGGTGCAGTGGATACTCCAGATGAAAATGGCTATGTAGCTGATGATTACCGGATTAACTACCTGGCTGCCCATGTCAAGGCCATGCGAGATGCCATTAACGAAGATGGTGTTGTCCTCTGGGGCTATACGACTTGGGGCTGTATTGACTGGTCTCTGCTGGGACTGGAGAAATGAAGAAGCGCTACGGCTTCATCTATGTCGATCGGGACAATGAAGGAAAAGGAACTTTAGCCCGCTCACGTAAGAAATCCTTCTATTGGTACAAAGAAGTCATTGCGACCAATGGAGCTTCTGTTGAATAAAAGTTTTCGGTACTTGCTGGCCGACTCTCTCCTATAAACTAAAAAGCTTAGAATCCCAACCACAAGCTGGGGTCCTAAGCTTTTTGTATGTAGTTAAGCCAAGTCCTTACTGATTTACTGGTCGTAGTCTAAGACATTGTTCTCGATGACAAACTTAGATTCAGCGGAAATGTTGGCTTCTCCTAGTTGCAACTGAGAACTTCCGTCTGGCTTCATGATGTGCCACTGACCGTCCTTATGGGCAAAAATGGCCTGAAATGTGACGTTATTACTCTTGTCTCGAATAGGTAGAACAAATGCTTGATCAGTATTCTCTAAGAGAATCTCTTCTTTTTTTCAAAGTTATAGATATAAAATTGTCCCAGTTCTTTGTCCCAAACCATGAAGTTCGTCGACTTTTTGCCAGTTTCTCAAACTTATGTCCGAACAAAGGGATTCATTATAAATCTTGTTGATGGTTTCGTTCCGTTTCTTCGTTTCTTCCTCGTCTAGTGTTTTTCTGAAACTCTGCAACCTTTTTTAGTCGTTTGAATGGTTTGTCTGTTTTGCTCCCTGATTTGCTGTCGGTGGATGACTCGCATCATTCTTGCAGCAAACACCCAGGATGACGAGGATGGATACAAGGCTGATTTTAGTTTTGGCATTTTTCATAGATGAGTCTCCCTATTGCTGTCATTGGTCCTATTATACCCTTTTGAAAGAAAGGATAGTCAAGTTCATCCTGTGATGACCTAACATGCAGATCTACCTGGGGGACTATAGGATTTTTATTAGATTTTTCATTGACGAAGGTGCCCTTTTATTTGATAGGCTAGAGGGAATAGAAATGATTTGGAGTTCAAAGGAAAAAAAGGAGCGAGGCAAGTGGCACGGGATTTTATTAATCGAGGATAATAATGATATCCAAGAAATTTTATACAGTCTCTTAAGTGAAAGATCATGAGGTGCTTCAGGCTTTTTCAGGTACAGAAGGTTTGCGACTCTTTCAGCAAGAAAGCATTGATTTGGTCCTTCTTGATATCATGCTTCCTGGGAAAAATGGAGATCAGGTCCTGGAGGAGATCCGTTTGCAGAGTCAGGTGCCGGTCATCATGATGACGGCTCTTGGAGACAAACACCTCATTAGCCAGTACCTCCTTGCCGGTGCCAATGATTATATTGTTAAGCCCTTTAATCTGGACGAAGTGGCGGCTCGGGTGACGGTGCAGTTGCGAAATCACGTCTCTCCGGCACAGGAAGCTCAAGCGTTGCAAAAGCTTTCCTTTAAGAATTTGGTCCTGAATCCAGAAACCTTTGAACTGGAGTCTGGCGAACAGACGCTTCGCTTGGGCAAAAAAGAATTTCAAATTTTTGAGACCTTGCTGGCACATCCAAAGAAGATTTTCACCAAGGAAGAATTGTATGAGGCGGTCTGGGAAGAGGTCTATCTGCCTGGAGACAATACCCTCAATGCCCAATTGAGCAATCTCCGGAAGAAAATTGCCCAGCTAGACCCTAATGAGGACTATATTGAAACCGTCTGGGGCTTGGGTGTTCGCTTGAAAGGAGACAAGTAATGTGGGGATTGGTTCTAATTCTAGTCGTCCTTGTCCTTTCTCTTGGGACTTGGGCTACCTTCGCCTACTCTCTGCTCTCAAAGATTTGCAGGAGCAGATTCAAAAGAAGCTCCAAAATGGGAGTGGGGTGCGGTTAACGTCACGTGTTTCAAAAAAAGAAATGGTCGCCTTGACCAAGCAGGTCAGTGATCTCTTTGATCAGATCGAGCGGACCAATCGGATTGCCTTTCAAGAGAAAAAGACCTTGGATATGGCCATCAGTAATATTGCTCACGATATTCGGACACCTTTGACCATTGCATCGGGCTATACCCAACAAATCATCAAAGGTGGGACGCAGGAAGAGGAAAAGCTGAAGAAAATTGCTTCCAATCTTCAAGTCGTCTCAAAACGCCTGGAATCTCTCTTGGAATACAGACGCTTGATGGAGGGAGCTATTCAGCCTCGGCTTACAGACGTTAATCTCAGCCAAGTCCTGACCCAGCAGTTGTTCCAGTATTATGATAGCTTGTCTGAGGCGGGGATTGCCTTAGAGGTGGAGATAGAGGAGCATCTCCATTATGCTACTGATCCTGAGCTTTGGGAGCGCCTCTTGCAAAATATGCTCAGCAATGTCCTCAAGCATGGGAAGGATCAGGCCCGCTTGACCTTGATGTCGGATGAGGACACGATTCGGGTCGAGCTGCGCAATATTGTGCAACAACCGATCCAGCACTTAGACCAGTTGGCTAGTCGCTTCTACTCAGAAAATCTATCGGATACAGAAGAATCATCTGGCTTGGGTCTCTATATCATTCAAAATTTTGTAGAGATCTTAGGGGGCGACTTGCAACTGGCAACAGAGGCAGATTGGTTTATCTTGACCATTACACTGAGAAAAAAGGCTTGACCACTCGTCAAGCCTTTTTGTTATAAATCTTTGTGTTTGAAAGTAGCGAGTCCTAGGAAGCCGAAAACAAGGATGAATCCAAGAGCAATAGAGAGAGTGTTGTTCGTTGCTGTGGTGCTTTGGACCATGGAATATTGGAATTCCAAGTTTAGATAGTGGAGAATATCAATATCTTTAAAGAAGAGCGCAGGAAGGCTTAAGAGGATATTTCCAACGAAGTAGCCAACGAAGGCTAAGGTGATGGATTGGCTAGCGTAAAGGAGGAAGGAAATGATGCTGACCCAAGCCAGGGTGGAAAGGAACTGAATCAGCACGGTCAGTCCAAAATGAGCAAGGAAGTGCTCTGGCATGGTTCCAAGTCCATTGTAGAGGGTCGCGATCAAGAAGACGAGACCATAAGAAACGAGAAATTGGAAGAGGGCAATGGTCAGGACAACGGCGCTTTTAGCAAAGTAGTAGCTGGTGCGCGAAACCCCATAGGCCAGATTATTCTTGTATAAGTTTTGCGTTAAGTCTGTTCCTAGAACCAAGGTGATGACAATAATGGTAAAGAGGATAGTCACACTGATGCTGGAAGAGTAGTTGGTCAAGGCTTTAAAGCCCGTCCAAACTTCGGTTGCTTGGGGTAATTTGGATTCCGTATTGACGCCGACGTGGCCGGTAGCTCCAAAGATGACTCCAGACAGGATATTGAGAACGAGAATGACTTCTGTAATCCAAAAACCTTTAGAGCGAAAAAGTCTGTAAAAATCTGCTTGAATGGTATGCAACATGATAAATCTCCTAAATGAAATATGTGGGATAAGTAATGCAAGACGGTGGGTTGACTAGTCTACCAAGTCCGTAAAGAATTTTTCCAGATCTTGGCGGGCATAGTAGATTTCGTCCACATCAATATCCTCTTGAACGAGCGCTTTGACAATGACTTTAATATCGTGAGTCTGTCCAAAGATATGGATTTCTCCATCCTTATCGATGACCTTGATACGGTGATGGAGCTGATCCTGGATCAGTTGACTGGCAAGAGCTAGTTGGCTAGTTTTGAGGATGATGTAATCTTCTCCTTGTTCTTCGAATTCAGCCTTGCTAATTTCTTTGATCAGGCGTCCTTGGTCGACAATGCCAAAGCGATTGGCAACCAGATAAAGTTCGGAGAGGATGTGACTGGAAATGAGGATGGTTATGCCGAGTTCATCGTTGAGGCGCTTGATCATCTGACGGAATTCCTTGATTCCGACTGGATCGAGACCATTGATGGGTTCGTCCAAAATGAGGAAGTCGGGCTTGGCAATGAGCGCAATCGCAATTCCCAACCGTTGTTTCATCCCGAGTGAAAAATCGCGGAATTTCTTCTTACCCGTATTATTCAGGCCAACATAGTTCAAGGTTTCTTTGATGACCTGGTCGGGATTGGGGATATGGCGAGCCTTGCAATAGTAAACTAAGTTTTGGTAGGCGGTCATATGCTTGTGAGCCACAGGACTTTCAATGACAGATCCGACCCGTTTCAGGGCTTGCGTCCACTGGGAGCGATTTGTAGAAGCGAAGAGGAGACGCTTCCGTCAGTTTCTTGAATCAGCTGGGTGATGACCTTGATGAGGGTGGTTTTCCCTGCCCCGTTTTTACCGATGAGGCCGTAGACGTCGCCTTTGCGAATGGTGAGATTCACATCATTTAAGGCGTATTGTTGACCGAACTTTTTACTCAAATGGGAAATTTCTAATACTTTTTCCATGGTTTTCTCCTTCGTCCAAATGACTAGTTGTTTTCTTTACACTCTTAGTATACAGCTTGCTTTTCAAATAACTATCAAGCAATTCTAAAATATTTCTAAAAAAAGAGTGGGACAGAAATCGGTAATTTCTGACTAAAAATTCGATTTCGTCGTCCCACCTCCGCACTGATTAGTCATTTTGGGGCTGTAAAAGCTGATGAAAACTCAGCTGTCAGTTCTAGACACCACCTCAAAGCACTGCGTTTGACAATCTGCTCTGACAATCTGCAAATAGTTATCATATTGAGAGGCTAGGACACTTTTGTCCCAGCCTCTTTCATTTTTAAAAACCTAGCGACAAACTCTTTGATAGCTTGTGCGAGTTCATAGGGGTTTCTGAGTATTGAGTAGATGGCCTCCGTCTGCGATTTCTTGATAGCGGCCTTTTGGCAGGAGCTTAGCCAATTTTTTAGAAGAAGCCTGATTGGCCCCATCTTTGCTGCCACAAATAACCAAGCTAGGGAGAGGGCAAGCTTTAACGGTATCGGTTAAATTGAGGCCCTTTTTAATTCGATCAAGATTTGAAGCATCTGTTGTTTATTGGCATCTTGCTTTTTCAAAGACATGTTTGGGAAGTCAGACGAAAAAGAAGGATCTGGAGCCGATAGAGGAGATTGGTGTTGAGTTTGTATTGCGTCCCTGAAAGCACCAAGCCCTTGAGTTGTTGCAAGTCTCGGCTGGAGAGATCGAGAGCGAGAACGCCTCCCTAGTGAGAGTCCTACCAGAATAAAGGGCTCGCTTTCTTGCTGGAGGCGCTCAGTCAATCTTTCTTTGGCCTCTTGGTAGCTTTCGCTTGGATGGGAGAAAATAGCGAAAGATTCAGATTGCAAGGGGGAAAGTGCATCTTGGACCCCTTGCCAAGAGTGAGCATCCTGGCCTAGGCCATGTAAAAAAATAAGTTTCATTCTGATTCCTCTCTAGTGAAATCGAGTGGATAGAGGCCACGCAGGGCATTACAGGCATAGACTTGGTCAGCGACTTCTAAATCCTTCAGCGTTAACAGTTTTTCCTCTACTTGTCCAGTTTCTAAGAGATGGCGCCGGTAAATCCCGTCGAGGATAGGGAGGTGAGCTGGTGGGGTATAGAGTTGTCCCGTCAATCTCCAGGATGAGATTTGCCAATGGTCGTCTCTAGCAAGGTTCCATCTGGCAGATGGAAAGATCTGCTCGTGATCTGACTGGCTGAGATGGTCTCTCTGACTCGTTTTTGAAATAAGTAAAATGGCGTCGCTAAATCGAGCAGTTTTGTCTCGATCAGTTGAGCCTGCAGATAGCTAGCTGGGCAAGTCCTGTCAGCTCCGTGATCAGCCAGCTGGAAGGTCCCCGTTTTTTTGCAAGGCAATGCGGCAACGATAGTCAAGGCTAGGATCCAAATGGGCAAGCTCTTCTTGAAGTTTTTTCAGGAGTTTTGGCTCATCATAAGGATAGGTAAAGTAGCGACTGGCCTCTCTCAAACGGGTCAGGTGTTGCTCCAGGAAGGTCAGCTCTCCTTGGTGGATGCGGCCGGTTGTCAAGAGGTCAAAGCGAGGCTCTTGTCGGTAGAGAACAGCAGACTTTTGCTTGGTCTCCTGGTATTCACTTTCCCATTTGCTGTCCCAAGTGATGCCTCCACCTACGCCATAGATGGCTTGATTCCCCTGCATTTGGAGGGTTCGAATGGCCACATTAAAAATTCGTTTGCCTTTTGGAAGAAGGATGCCGATTGTTCCACAGTAGACGCCACGAGGAGCAACCTCTATCTGTTGAATAATTTCCATAGTGGAAATCTTCGGTGCCCCTGTGATGGAACCGCAAGGAAAGAGGGCCTGGAAGGTTTGGACTAGGTCGACTTCGGGACGTAAGCGACTTTCAATGGTCGAGGTCATCTGCCAAACAGTAGAGTATTGCTCAACCTGGCAGAGATGGGTCACCTGCTCACTTCCAATTTCCGAAATCCGGTTCATGTCATTGCGGAGGAGATCGACAATCATCATGTTTTCTGCTCGATTTTTGGGATCAGCTTCTAGCCAAGCAGCCTCTTGAAGATCTGTTTGGTTGGTGAGACCACGACGAGTCGTCCCCTTCATAGGGCGGGTGATTAGTAGCCTGTCATCTTGTTCAAAAAAGAGCTCAGGACTGATGGAGAGGATGGCCACATCATCGTGCTGGATGAAGGCATTGTAATGGGCCTTCTGTTCTACTACCAAGCGATTGTAGATGGCCAAAGGGTCAGCCTCTAGCTCTTGAGAAAGCTGGACGGTGTAGTTGACCTGATAGGTATCCCCTTGGCGGATATGGTGCTGGATGGTCTCGATAGCTTTTCGATAAGCAGGCGCCTCTACCTCTTCCTGCCAATTGGCTGGAAGATCCACTGCCTCGTAGTCCTCTGGGAAAGGAAGGGTCTCGACCTCCTCATGAATGGTGAAATAGAGGAGATACTCTCCCATGAGTGGTGCTGGGTGGACGGCTAATTTTTCTCAAAAGCAGGAGCGGCTTCATAGCTGACATAGCCTACGGCATAATAACCAGCCTCCTGATAGGCTTCTACCTCTCTCAGAAGAGTCTCTACTTGGTCGAGGTCTCTTGTTTTTAATTCCTTTAGCGGCTTGGTGAAAATGTGTCGCAATCCAAGCTCTTTAAAATCAATAATCGTTTGTTTGTGCATGCTTTGAGTATATCAAAAATAGAGGAAAAAAGGTAGATAAGGAGGCAAGGATTCCTTGCTTGGTCCTCTCTTTCATGCTAAAATAACCATAGAATCTGCATTTGGCGAAGGAGTAGGACCATGAAAAAGAATTCCCTCTATAACACTTCCAGTATTAGTCTTTTTCAATACCTCTTTGCGATTGCAGTGATTTTGGTGCATAGTGGTCGCTTAACTTCCTATGAGCCAGTGCATTTTGGCCTCAAGAGTATCCTTGGACGGCTAGCGGTGCCATTTTTTATCGTCTGTGCCAGCTTTTTCCTCAAGCCATCACTAAGAGATGCAAGGAAAATGAAGGCCTACCTGGTCAAAATCGTAAAAACCTATTTATTTTGGAGTTGTGTCTATCTTCCCTATGCCTGGGTCTTTTTTTCTAGTCTCCATCTCCCTGTCTATCTCTTTCCAGCAGGCGTTCTGATTGCTCTTCTCTATCTGGGAATGTGCTACCAACTCTGGTATATCCCAGCCTTTTTGCTGGGCTTGTTTTTGGTCAATCAATTAGTCAAACGCCTAGGTATGGTTTGGACGGGGGTGATCACCTTTCTTCTATACTGCTGGGGCTTTGATCGAGACCTATTCAGCTTATCTGGACACCACGAGTCTTCTCAAGGGTTACCAGCTCTACAGCAATTTATTTTTTACAGCTCGAAATGGTCTCTTTTACACGCCTGTTTTTATCTATATGGGATACTATCTCTATGATCATTTTCATGCACAAACCTTTAGGGTTCACCGTTGGCGAAAAGCTATCTCTCGCCTTTGGCTTGTTCTGTATGGAAGGCATCATCATTTTTCAACATGAAGGAATCGATAAGAACTTTTACTTGCTCCTTCCCTTTGTGACGGTCTATTTGGTCAATGCCTGCCTGCGATCGTCCTTTTTGAAAAGCTATGATTTGCAGTACTTAAAGCAGATGAGCATGGCGCTTTACTTTTCGCATCCAATCTTTATCGAATGGGCTCGCTATGGCTTTAGCAATCTCCCACTTTCTTATCCAGACAAGGGGCAAGTTGATTTTTGTGGCCGCCTTGTTGGGAAGTCATCTCTTTGGATTGGTCATGCTCTCTTATCACTCTTGGCAAAAAGAAAAGAAAAACAGAAGTCTTGAAAAGGAAGTTCTCTAGAGAGACTTTCTTTTTTATTTTAAGTGAGACTGATAGGTCAGCTGAGGGTTGCAATTCTTTTCCAGTTTGGTTATGATGTAAGGGATTACAAGTAAAACCAAAAAGGAGAAGCGCATGAAGAAAAAATGGTGGCATGATGCTGTGATTTATCAAATCTATCCCAAGAGTTTTTTAGATAGCAATGGAGATGGAATCGGTGACCTCAAGGGGATCATCAGTAAGCTGGATTATTTGGAGAAGTTAGGCATTACGGCTATTTGGCTGTCTCCTGTCTACCAAAGCCCTATGGATGATAATGGCTACGATATATCTGATTATGAGGATATTGCTTCCATCTTTGGCACCATGGAAGATATGGAAACATTGATTGCGGAGGGGCAAAAGCGCGGTATTAAAGATGATCATGGATTTGGTGGTCAACCATACATCTGATGAGCATGCTTGGTTTATCGAAGCCAAGGAAAATCCAAACAGTCCAGAGCGGGACTACTATATTTGGAGGGACCAACCCAATGATCTTGTCTCTACCTTTCAGTGGTTCAGCTTGGGAATTTGATCCGGCTTCCCAGCAGTATTATTTGCACTTCTTTAGTAAGAAGCAACCGGACCTGAATTGGGAAAATGAGACCCTTCGGCAGAAGATTTATGACATGATGAACTTTTGGATCGACAAGGGGATCGGTGGTTTTCGGATGGATGTCATCGACATGATTGGGAAAATTCCTGATCAGAAGATCGTAGCCAATGGTCCCATGCTCCACCCTTATCTGAAAGAAATGAATCGAGCGACATTCGGGGATAAGGATTTGTTAACGGTCGGGGAGACCTGGGGAGCGACACCTGAGATTGCCAAGCAATACTCTGGTCCTGATAATGAAGAATTGTCAATGGTCTTTCAATTTGAACACATCGGGCTTCTCTTCCAAGAGGGCAGCCCAAATGGCACTATGCGAAGAAGCTCAATGTTCCTAAGTTGAAAGAAATCTTTAACAAGTGGCAGACGGAGCTGGGCATGGACGAAGGCTGGAACTCTCTCTTTTGGAACAATCATGACCTCCCTCGGATTGTTTCTGCCTGGGGAGATGACCAAGTCTATCGGGTGAAGTCCGCTAAGGCCCTAGCCATTCTTCTTCATTTGATGAGAGGGAACACCTTATATCTACCAGGGGAAGAGATTGGCATGACCAACTATCCTTTTTAAGAGCCTAGACGAAATCGAAGATATTGAGTCTATTAACTACGCCAAGGAAAGCCTCGAAAAGGGAGTGGAGCTAGACACCATTATGGACCAGATCCGACATATTGGCCGGGACAATGCTCGGACTCCGATGCAGTGGTCCAAGCAACCACAGGCTGGTTTTACAACCGGTCAACCCTTGGCTAGCTGTTAATCCAAACTATCAGGAAATCAATGTGGAAGCGGCTTTGGCTGATCCCTTCATCCATTTTCTATACCTACCAACAATTGGTTGCCCTCCGTAAGGAGCAAGACTGGTTGATTTCTGCAGATTTTGAGCTAGTGGATACAACTGATCAAGTCTTTGCCTACAAACGAGTAGATGGGAAGCAACGCTACTTGATTGTGGTCAATTTGTCTAGTCAAGTCCAGAGCTTTGAACTGGAGGAAGACTATCAGGAGGTCCTCATTAGCAATACCAATGTAGAGCAGGTCAAACAGACAAAAGTATTGGAACCTTGGGATGCTTTTTGTGTGCAATTGACTAGAGCATAAGTTTCTACAAAAAAAGAAGCAGATAGCTTCTTTTTTTGTTCTAGCGGAGACGAGGACTGTCCAATGGGAGGGGGGCAGTCTGTCTGGTAGAAGCCTTATAGTTATTTTTTATAAGGACTATTAGTTCTGGTCAATGGCAAGCGGCGAAAACCCTTGATCTATAAGGTTATAGCTTCTGGCTATACCATAAACCATTGAAAAGCAATTATACAGAAGGGGCTTCTTCTGATAAGATAGACTCAACTTGAATTTTTGGAGGACAAAACATGTCAACTACAATTATAGGATTCCCTCGTTTGGGTGAATTCCGCGAACTAAAATTTACAACTGAGAAATATTTTAGAAACGAAATTACAGCTGAAGATTTGTTGGATGCTGCAAAAGAATTGCGTGCCAAACACTGGAACATTGTCAAAGAAAAAGGGATCACTGAAATCCCATCAAATGACTTTTCTCATTATGATAACTTCCTCGATGCTGCTTTCCTCTTCAATGTGGTTCCTGCATCGGTTCAAAACTTGGACTTGTCTGATCTTGAACGCTACTTCGCTTTGGCGCGTGGTTACCAAGGAGAAAAAGGGGATGTGCGTGCCCTTCCAATGAAGAAATGGTTTAACACCAACTACCACTACATCGTTCCAAAATTTGAAAAAACAACAGAAGTCAAATTGGCTGGTCACAAGATTTTTGATGAGTACCAAGAAGCCAAAGAATTGGGTCTTGATACTCGTCCAGTTGTGGTTGGACCATTCACTTTCCTTCAATTATCAGACTTCGAAGAAGGCGTGAAAAAGCAGAAGACTTCGTGGATAGCTTAGTGGCTGCTTACCAAGATGTTTTTGCTAAATTGGCTGAGCTTGGTGCAACTCGTGTCCAACTGGATGAAGCTGCTCTTGTTAAAGATTTGTCAGCTGAAGAAAAAGCGCTCTTCTTGAACCTCTACAACAAGCTCTTGGCTGACAAGAAAGGTCTTGAGGTCTTGATCCAAACTTACTTTGGTGATGTTCGTGATGTCTACACTGACCTTGTGAACTTGCCAGTAGATGCGATTGGTTTGGACTTTGTGGAAGGGAAGAAAACTCTTGAACTCGTTAAAGGTGGCTTCCCAGCTGACAAGACTCTTTATGCAGGGATTGTCAATGGTAAGAACATCTGGCGCAACAACTACGAAGCAAGCTTGGAAATTTTGAAACAAGTACCAGCTGAAAACATCGTTTTGACAACTTCTTGCTCACTGCTTCATGTGCCATTTACAACTGCCAATGAAGACTTTGAACCAGCTATCTTGAACCACTTTGCTTTTGCAGTTGAAAAATTGGAAGAACTTCGTGACTTGGATGCTATCCGCAACGGTCAAGGTGAAGAAGCTCTTGCAGCAAACAAAGAACTCTTTGCGACTAGAACGTGTCGGAGCAAATGCGGAACTTCGTTCGCGTATCGCTGGATTGACTGATGCAGACTACACTCGTTTGCCAGCTTTTGCTGAACGTGAAGCTATCCAAGAAGATGCCTTCAAACTTCCAGCCCTTCCAACAACAACCATCGGATCATTCCCTCAAACCAAGGAAGTTCGTGCCAAACGTTTGGCCTTCCGTAAGGGTGAATTGTCACAAGAAGAATACGATGCCTTCCTTGCTGAAACTATCGACGAATGGATCAAATGGCAAGAAGAAGTTGGATTTGACGTGCTTGTACACGGTGAATTCGAGCGTAATGACATGGTTGAGTACTTCGGTCAAAACTTGTCAGGTTACCTCTTCTCTAAGAATGGTTGGGTACAATCATATGGTATGCGCGGGGTGAAACCACCAATCATCTGGGGTGATGTCACTCGTCTTAACCCAATCACTGTTAAATGGTCTAGCTACGCACAAAGCCGTACGGACAAACCTGTTAAAGGTATGTTGACTGGACCTGTTACCATCCTTAACTGGTCATTCCCACGCGAAGACATCTCTATCAAGGATTCTACTCTTCAAATCGCTCTTGCGATCAAGGATGAAGTTCTTGACCTTGAAGCTGCAGGCGTGAAGATTATCCAAATCGACGAGGCTGCTCTTCGTGAGAAATTGCCACTCCGTCGTAGTGACTGGTACGAAGACTACCTTGACTGGGCTATTCCAGCCTTCCGTTTGGTACATTCAACAGTAGCACCAGACACACAAATCCACACGCACATGTGTTACTCAGAATTTACAGATATCATCCCAGCTATCGACAACATGGATGCAGACGTCATCTCATTTGAGGCAAGTCGTTCAAACCTTGAAATCTTGGACGAACTCAAAGCGAAACTTCCAAACAGAAGTTGGACCTGGGGTTTACGATATCCACTCACCTCGTGTGCCTAACGAAGGCGAAATCGATCACACTATCGAAGCTATCCTTGCCAAAGTACCAAGCAGAAAAGTTTGGATCAATCCTGACTGTGGTTTGAAAACACGTGGAATTAAAGAAACAAAAGAAAGCTTGATCCGTCTAGTAGAAGCGGCAAAAGCTGCTCGTAAAGCGCTATAAAGCAAGTAGAAATTCCTAAGCTTGCTCGATAGCAAAAAAAGAATTGCTCAATCAAGAAAGGAATACATTTGATGACTAAGCAAACACCGTCGCTCTCCTTTGAGGTTTTCCCTCCAAATCCTGAAGTAGGCAATGCCAAGCTCTTACGTGCCTTGGAAAATATGCAGGAATTAGCTCCACACTTTATCAGTGTGACAGCTAGCAATAATAAATACAATATCAAAGAGACGACGGTTGCTTTAGCCAATCATATTCAGAATGAATTGTCTATTCCGACCATTGCCCACTTACCTGCCATCTATTTAAGCAAGGAAAAAGTAGCAGATACCCTTCATGAATTAGATCAAGTAGGGGTTCATCGGATCTTGGCCCTTCGTGGAGATATTATTCCTGGTATTGAGCCTTTAAAAGACTTTCGTTATGCAACGGACTTGATTGAGTTTATCAAGACAGAAGCTCCTCACTTTGATGTAATCGGTGCTTGTTACCCAGAAGGTCACCCAGATTCGCTAAAACCAAATTTCAGATATTCAAAAATCTGAAAAAGAAAGTGGATGCTGGATGTTCGAGCCTAGTGACTCAGCTTTTTCTTTGACAATGAGCGTTTCTACGATTTTTCAAGATAAGTGTACCTTGGCGGGAATTGATGTTCCCATTCATGCAGGGGTGATGCCAATTCTTAACAGAAACCAGGCCCTTCGCTTGTTGAAGACTTGTGAAAATGTTCATATCCCACGGAAAGTTCAAAGCCATTCTGGATAAGTATGAACATGATCCAGAATCCCTTCGTGCGGCTGGTTTGGCCTATGCGGTGGATCAAATCGTTGATTTGGTCACACAAGATGTTGCCGGTGTCCATCTCTACACCATGAACAATGAAGATGTAGCCTATCATGTCCACCATGCAACAAAAAGCTTTATTTGAACACCAACCAAAGTTTGGAAGTGATTTAATCAACAGTCTAAGCAGGAATTGTAGAGATTGAGAAAAATTTTTCTCAGTCTCTTTTTTACTTGGGCCAATCGCTTGCTAAATGACAACTTTTTTTTTATAGTATTAATATGAAGATTTTGGAGGCGCTTGCAATGAAGAGAGAACTCACGTTGAAGTTATTTGGACCCCCTAAGGTTGTTTTTCCAACAGAAAGACATCCGTTTTTTTCCTTCTCGAAGATGGAGGCTTTATTTTTATTACTTAGCTGTATCAGGGTGAGGTCAACCGTGATGAAATTGCGGGCATTCTCTGGGGGGATAAGGAAAACCAAGTCGCTCGGAAAAATCTACGGAATACTGTTTACCAAGCCAATAAAATCTTTGAAGGAGATGTCATTGTTTCTCCAAGTAGGAGTAGCCTGGCCCTTAATCCTGAGCTGAATCTTTCTTTGGATGTCCAGCTTTTTGAAAGGGATCCGATAAGCAATTTACATCTTTATCAGGGAGATTTTCTAGAAGGCTTCTACGTCAAGGATGATGAGGACTTTGATCAGTGGGCTTCCCGAAAACGGAGCGCTTATAAGCAACTCTATATTGAAAGCTGTTATCAAAAGATTGACAAAGAGGGGGCTGGGAGACCCTGGTATAGAGTCCTTACTCCACCATTTAGTAGAGCTGGATGAATTTGAAGAAAAGAACTACCAGCTCTTGATGGAGTATTATAGAGTTCATCACCAGCTGGGGAAATTTTTTGAGACCTATTACAAGCTGGTGGATTTATTGGATCGTGAGCTGAATGTTCGTCCCAGTCGAGTGATAGAGGAACTGTATCATTCTGTTTTGGAAGCTAAGCGCACCCATAAACAGAGCAATCGTGTGAATGTCCGAGAACTCCCTTTCTTTGGTCGCAAACAAGAACTGTCCCAACTGGAAGAATACCTCTCCTTAGTAGAGAAGGGGGAAGCGGTTGGCCCTCTCTTGGTCATGGGGCAATCGGGAACAGGCAAGAAACGTTTGATGCGTCAATTGGTCTTGATGTCCAATCGCAGTTTTAGCTTTGTCAAGCTGGAAGGCAAAGTCGGCAGTCGCCAAGAAGAAGGAGGGATCTGGGACGACCTCAAAGCTTCCCTAGAGAAAGTGAGTGGGGGCTTGGAAGCTCCTCCTCTAGGAAAAGCGGACAATCTCCCTGCTGTCCGGAAGCACCTTCAAAGACTCAGCCAAGAAAAACCTCTCCTGATTCTGCTTGAAAATGCTCAGTGGATGGATGCGGCCTCATTCAATAAAGTAAAGCAATTGGAGGAGAAAAGTAGCGGGGAAAGATGGCAACTGATTGTTACAGCTGAGGGGCCTTTGCCGGAATTCTTGGTCACCTTCTTTGGGAGTTTAAAAGTCGAGAGACGGTTGTCCCAGCTAGAGTTGACCAATTTTGATCCGAGTGAAAGTCGATTACTCTTGCAAGGGCAACTGGGGCAGATAGAACCAGCCCTGATCGAGCAAATGATGGAGTGGAGTGAAGGTAGTCCCTTCTTGTTGTCCAGCTATATAGAAGAGTGGAAAGAGAAGGAAAGTTTAGAGCCCTTACCTGATATTATTCAAGCCTATCTGTCTCAAGAGCTGGGTGACTTGAGCAGTGAAGAGGAGTCCCTTCTTCATTATTTGTCTTGTTTTCATAAGCCGATATCCATGTCTATCTTGGCCGATTTGACAGCTACAGATCTTTCTGTTTTAACTGCATTATTAGATCCTTTAGCTCAAAGAGGAATCATCTCAATAGTGGAGGAAGGGGAGGATCTCTTAGTCCAATTTTGCAAGCAATTGGTAGCCATGTACTTCTACCAACTCCTGTCACCAGCCAGACGGCGTCTCTTCCATCAACAAATCGCGCAAAAACTGGAAGAAACCTTAGAAGATTCGACAGACCTGCTCTTCTATAAGGAAATAGCTTACCAATACAAGCAGTCCCAAAATCTCTTGCGTTCCTTGTCTTTTGAGCTGACCTACTTAGAAGAAATCCTCCAGTTGGAACATGAACTATTCCCAATATACTCCAAGGGAGAAGAAGGGGGAGTATCAGATGGTGAAAAATAGCCATTTGGACATTTTTGGGGAACTCTCTCGTCTTCGTCGAGAACTGGATCAGCTTTTTTCACGACACCAAAAAGATAGAGACTACAAGTATTTGCAACTGCGCTACTTGTATCTAGAGGGGCGCTACTTCATTCGAAGTGGTGAGTACCAAAAGGGGATTCATGATATTCAAAAGGTCATCTCCTATGCGCGGGAACTCAAACTACTCGACTTTCTTTTAGAAGGGTACCGGCAAATCATTTATTATTGCATTCAAACAGAAAATATTTCTGAAATGGCCTATTACACAGATTTGGCTTTAGAAGATGCGATTCAGGCCAACAACCATGAAGCGATTGCGATTCAGTTACGCTGAAGGGTTTGTACCATTTGATGGTAGGGGATGAGGAGCAGGCGACCCGCCACCTCTATCGCTCCATTGATTGCTTTAGTCTGACCAATAGCATGCAGGCCAAGTATGCCATTCAAATTGCAGCATCTTTAGCCTACCTTGCTGAAATAGAGCAAGTGAGAGGGCATTTTCAAGTAGCTGTCACCCATTTGGAAGAGGTCCTACGCTTGGTGGGAAATCAATCTGTTGATTCAGTCCGAGTGGTGTTTGAAATTGATCTTGGGATTGCCTACTATTGGAAGGGGGATTTGGTCCAAGCCCGATTCTATTTTGACAGGGCTCAAAAGGTTTTGTCCAGTGTTCGCTTTCCTTGGAAGGAAGAACTGCTCGGATTTTATCAATCCTTAATCGCCTGTCATTTCGGGGAACAAGAGAAGGTGGCAACTTACCTATCTCGTAAAGAAGGAGCCATGAAGCAAACGATGAATGCACGAGACAAGGGGATGGTGTATTATCTCTTGGCCTTCTTGGCGGCCCAGAAGGAGCAAGGAGAGCAACTGAATCCTGCTTTGAGCACTTTCTTGAAAGAAGATAAGAATTACTACAAGAAACTGGCAGAGCAACATCTGACTCCGTATAGAGACCGTCCCTTCCTCAAGAGATTAAAAGACCTCTAGTGTAGCTCATCAAATGTCATGAAGGAAGAATGAAAAAAAAAGCTTATCAACACCCAAGGGATGGATGTTGATAAGCCTTTTGTATGTTAGAGAGGTTTTGCATCTTATTTTTGTTGGGACAAGATTTGAGTCAAGTAAAAGATAAAGGTGGCAGCAAGGTTGGAGGTATGGTTGTCAATATCATGAGGAGGAGAAACCTCCACAATATCAAATCCAATCAGTTTGCCACTAGCTGCAATGTGTTGGAGCAGCATTAGGGCTAGTTTTGGATCCACACCAAGTGACTGGATGGCACTAACGCCAGGAGCAGAACCAACGGCAAAGCAGTCCATATCGATAGAGAGGTAGACCGCTGTCTGTTTTTCTAAGAATTGATCAATCCGATCAAGAATGGCCTGGTGGCTCATCCGGAAGAGATCTTGTCCTGTTAAGAAATCAATGCTTGGTGTTTTTGCCACATAGTTGAATAGAAACAGGTTGTTGCTGTGTTCCTGAATACCCAAGATTAAGTAAAGGGAAATCTTTGCTCTCTTCTTTTTGCGTGGTCTGCCATTTGGCGAAAATCCTGTTCCAGAGTTGGGACCAGTTTGGTCGTAAGGACGCAGGTCAAAGTGAGCATCTAGGGTTGATGACAGCCAATTGTTCATCTGATTGCAAGGAGGATTTGAGGCCCAGGTAGTGACCATAAGCCGTTTCATGCCCTCCACCGAGGACGATTGGTTGAATATTTAGCTCCAACATCCGTTTGACAGTTAGAGAGAGGCTCTCTTGCAAATCTTCAAGAGAACGATTGGGGCCATCGATATTTCCGACATCAAAAAAACTGTGACGTTGGTGCCCCAGTGCCAAGGAAGTTTGGCGAGTTGGGTTCGAATAGCATTAGGGACTTTCGACAGCACCGACGCGACCGTTATTGATATAGACTCCTTTATCGCTTTTTAAAACCAAAGGATTCCAAAGGTGACTTCTTCAAAAAGGAGTCAAGGTTTCATCATTCAAATCCAAAAAAACTTCGTCAGCATACCCCATTTGGCTGTATAAGGGATTGTCTTCAATACTGCCTTGGTAATAACTGTAAGTCATTGGGTAATAATCTCTAAGCACGTTACATGCCTCCGTTTGTTTGTATTAGGCTAGAAAGGGAAAGGCTGAGAAATTTTCTCAGCCTTTTTCTGCTGTATCCTTACTGTATCAGTATTGAATGCTTAAGTCAACTGCTTTTTCGATGGTTGCTAAGAATTCTTCACTTTCAACAACGGCAGATGCCTTATTAAGTTCTTCGAAGATTTCGATGTCCTTGTCAAATTCAATGAAGGATACCTTGCTGCGAATCATGTCATAGGCTGGTTTTGTACCTTTACCAAGTTCATGGTTTCTGGTTTGAGATCCAAGGCTTGGCAGGCCGCCATAATTTCAGTAGCAACGATGCGGCGTGAATTCTTAAGGATTTCTGCTGCTTTACGAGCTGCTGTAGTTCCCATGCTGACGAAGTCTTCTTGGTTTTCACAAGATGGGATAGAGTCAACGCTGGCTGGGTGAGACAAGATTTTGTTTTCAGATGCAAGAGAGGCACAAGCATACTGCGTAATCATGAAGCCTGAGTTGAGGCCAGGATGTTTGACCAAGAAGGATGGCAATTTACTAAGCTGGCTGTTGACCAAGCGTTCCACCCGACGTTCAGATACGTTTCCGATCTCAGAAAGGGCAATACCCAAGAAGTCAAATGGTTGTGCCATTGGTTCACCGTGGAAGTTACCTCCTGAGATGACGTGTCCTTCCTTGGTGATGATTGGGTTATCTGTCACAGAGTTGATTTCGATTTCAACTTTTGTTTTTACATAAGCAATAGAGTCCTTGCTGGCTCCATGGATTTGAGGGATACAACGGAGTGTATAAGGGTCTTGGACCCGTTGTTGGGTCGCAACAGTGGTGTTTTTGCTTCCTTCAAGGAGGTTACGGATATTGCGAGCAGTTGCCAATTGTCCACTTTGAGGACGGATGGTATGAAGGTCTTCTTCAAATGGGCTGGTAATCCCATTGTGGACTTCCATTGAAAGAGCACCGGCAATGTCAGACAGTTTGAGCAATTGGATACCATCATAGGTTGCAAGAGCACCGATACCAGTTAGGACAGTTGTACCATTGATCAAAGCAAGCCCTTCTTTGGCGGCCAATTGGATCTTTTCAATACCAGCTTGATTGAGAGCTTCTTGACCACTTAAAAGTTGACCTTTGTAGTAGGCGTGTCCAAGTCCCAACATTGGGAGCACCATATGAGAAAGGGGGGCAAGGTCTCCGGAAGCTCCGAGTGATCCTTTTTCTGGGATATAAGGAGTCACTCCTTTGTTAAGCAATTCTAATAGTTTTTCAACAGTTGACAGACGAATGCCAGAATAGCCTTTTAAGAGCGAGTTGATCCGGATGAGCATGATGGCACGAACGGCATCTTCTGGAAGTGGATCACCAAAACCAGATGCGTGGGTACGAATCAAGTTTTCTTGCAGTTGGACAGTATCTTCTGGAGAAATGCTGACATTACAGAGGGAGCCAAATCCAGTGGTCACACCATAGACAACACGTTTTTCACGGACGATATCATCAACAATTTTACGAGATGCGATAACAGCTTCTTTGGCTGCTTCGTCTAACTCACATTGGGCACCGTGCCGAGCGACGGCGATGACTTCTTCCAGTGTTAAGCTGTTACCATCTAAATGAATCAATTGAGTCATATAAAACCTCCGATTATGAATTGTTCTGTAGAAGTAGATGTGTTTACTTCGGTTTGAATACCAAACGTGAGCCCATTGTCTATTGCTCTTAGGAAGATTGAAAGAAGTCTTAGAGAAAAGAGCTCAGGTTTGATATTCGTAGCTTCTTAGATGGGCTAGGGAGCAAAGAAATTCTTTGCTCCTCCTAAGTTCCCATCTAGTGTGTAAATAGAATTGGTGAGGACTGTTTTATTTCTTAGGTAGTTTATCACCGTGGAAAACGAAATAGAGTCCACTAGCGATCACTAGACCGATAGCTCCCCATGCAAAGTTCATTAGATTGTCCCCTGCAATCATCAAGATACTGATGACAACAGCTAAAATTGGGATAACAGGACCAAATGGCACTCGGAAGGTAACCTTTTTGTCTGGGTACATTTTTCTGAGTTTGATGGCTGCTAAAGCAGTTGGAATGTATTGGAAGAAACGGAAGACAACACTGAAGGTTGCTAATGATTCGAAAGATCCAGATAACAAGAGTAAGAATGCAAAGGCACCGGAAATGATAATGGCTACGACTGGAGCATTCTTAGAGTTTGTTTTTCCAAGACCTGCTGGCAAGAGTTTTTCGTCTGCTAGGGCTGCACCGAAACGAGGAACCATGATGGATTCACCAATGTTTAGACCGGCGATTGAAATGAGGGCACCATAAGAAACGAGTGGAGCTCCGATAGGGCCAATCATTTCAACAAATGCGTCTTGAACAGGTGCACCGGTTTCCATGATACGTCCACCCAGCATAGCGATTGTTCCTGCGATGATCAACATGTAGAGGACAGATACGATACTGATGGATCCCAAGATAGCGCGGGGAACGTTCTTTTCAGGGTTACGCATTTCCCCTGCAACGATGGACATGGTTTCGAATCCGATAAATCCGTAGAAGATGTAAACAGCGGTACTCGAAATAGCACTAAAGAGATTTGATCCACTTTCCAATTGAAGGAAAGGTGTGAAGTTGCCCTTGCTCACGCCACCTGAAATGAAGAAGATAGCGAAGAGAGAGAAGAGGACAATCGGAATTAATTTTGCAACAGTAGCTGTCAGAGTGAACATCTTAGATGTTTTCAGACCGGCAATGTTCATAATACTCAAGAGAACCAACATAACGATACTAATCGGTAGGTTATAGCCTTCGAATGCTGGGAAAGTAATGATGAAGATCTTAGCAAAACCGGCCAACATGGCAGCCCAAGCGATAACGGTAACGGCCCATCCTAGAATCCCGACGTTAAAGCCGACGAAGTCTCCGAAAGCTGCTTTTGAGTATTGCATGGCTCCACCGTTTTTGTCGAAGTAGCCAGCCGTTTCAGCCAGACAGGCTGATAGTAGCATGACGAGAACAGCTACCCCGAACATGACAGCTAGAGAAGCTGGTCCTAAACCGGCATAAATTTTTTGAGGTAAGAGGAAGATACCAGATCCGATTACGGCATTGATACCGTATAGAGTGGCACCGCTAAAGCTGAATTTCGCTTTTTCTTGTTCCTCAATCGACTGTTTATGTGCTCCGTTCATAATGTCTCTCCTTTTAAACATTATTTTAGCGCAGTCCAGATAGCAATCGGTTGCTCCCCAGACTGATGGGGTGAAAACGTGATTGTCATCTCTTGAAGAGGAGATGTTTGTTCGATAAACAGGAGCTCGTGAGTTTGGAGGGAGTAGGATTGTCCCTTTTTCCATTCAAGTGTTAGTGGACAGAGAGCATAGATCCATTGATAGCGACTCTGACTCGTGACACTTTCTTTTGGGGATATAGCACTCATATGCCCCTGATAGGAAGGTTTATAGATGAGATTAAAATCTTGACAGGTCCCTTGGCTAGATACGGGATCTCCCCCGTCAAAGAAGTAGCTTTGAAATGGCTTCAAAACCACTTCTTGATGTTGATGGGTGAGTGTAATCGATGAAGTCAGAGGCATCAAGATTCGGTGGTAGCCAGTGAGATCGGAAAAGTCACTTGTTTCAACCTCTACCGTTGCGGTGGAGAGGCGAAAGTCGAAGGTCCGATCTGGATAACTTCCTTCTTTTTGGGGACAGGAAGAGTTGGGTGGTTTGGCCACCAGACCAAGTAGAAATCTGATAATCTGCGGGGGTAAGATGAAGGATAGTCACCATAGGACGTCCTCTTTCTTAAAAGAGACCAGTGATATTGCCTTGGGCGTCGATATCAATCTTTTCACTGGCAGGAACTTTTGGTAGACCAGGCATGGTCATAATGGTACCAGTGAGAGCTACGATAAAGCCAGCTCCTGCAGCTACCTTAAGGTTACTGATTTTTACAGTGAAATCTGTCGGCGCTCCAATCTTCTTGGCATCATCGGAGAAGGAATATTGTGTTTTGGCCATACAGATTGGGTAGTTGGAGAAACCAAGTGCTTCCAATTCTTTTAGTTCGCGTTTGGCCGCCGGTATTAAGCTAATGCCTTTACCACCATAAACTTTTGTGACAATCTTGGTCAATTTTGTTTCAATGCTGTCTTCTTCGTCATAGACATAAGAGAAGTGGTTTTCTTCTTGAGCTAGTTGAATGACTTTTTCAGCTAGGTCGCGTCCACCAGCTCCACCATTTGCCCAGACATCTGAAATAACAACATCTACATTGCGTTTTTTACAAGATTCATAGACAGCTTCTAGCTCAGCCTCTGTATCCAGCGGGAATTTGTTGATGGCAACGACCACAGGTAGACCGTAGACTTCTTGGATGTTGGCCAAGTGTTTGTCCAGGTTTGGCAGACCATCGATCACGGCTTGGACATTTTTCAGTAGCCAGGTCCGCTTTGGCAACTCCACCATGCATCTTGAGAGCACGAATGGTTGCGACGAGGACAACGGCAGCAGGTTTGAGTCCCGCTATACGGCACTTGATGTCGATGAATTTTTTTCAGCGCCTAAGTCTGCTCCGAAGCCAGCTTCTGTCACGACATAGTCTGCATATTTGAGGGCTAGTTTAGTAGCTAGCACACTGTTACAGCCATGAGCAATATTGGCAAATGGTCCGCCATGGATGATAGCCGGAGTATGCTCCAAGGTTTGTACCAAGTTTGGATGGATGGCATCTTTGAGAACAGCTGCCATGGCACCTCCAGCCTTGAGGTTTTTGGCTGTCACTGGTTGTCCTTGGTAGTTGTACCCGATAATGATGCGATCGAGGCGTTCTTTGAGGTCAAGGCTATTTTCTGAGAGACAGAGAATAGCCATGATTTCAGACGCTACCGTGATGTCAAAGCCATCTTCACGAGGAACTCCGTTTGTTTTTCCTTGAAGGCCATCGACAATATGGCGGAGTTGACGGTCGTTCATGTCGACCACCCGTTTCCAGGTGATGCGACGAGAATCGATACCCAACTCATTGCCATGATGGATGTGGTTGTCAATCAAGGCTGCAAGGAGGTTGTTGGCAATCCCAATGGCATGGAAGTCTCCGGTAAAATGAAGGTTGATATCTTCCATTGGAACCACTTGGGCGTACCCACCACCGGCAGCTCCACCTTTGATCCCAAAAACAGGGCCAAGTGAAGGTTCGCGGAGGGCAATGACCGCTTTCTCACCGATAGCAGAGAGGGCATCCACTAGTCCAACAGAGGTGGTTGTCTTTCCTTCTCCGGCAGGAGTAGGAGAGATGGCTGTCACGAGAATCAGCTTTCCATCTTCCTTGTCCTTTAGTTGTTCCAGTTGATTGCTATCAATTTTTGCCTTGTATTTTCCGTAGAGCGAAATGTCGTCTTCAGTCAATCCAAGTTCAGCAGCAATTTCTGTGATGGGCTTCATTTGGACAGAATTGGCAATCTCAATATCCGATAAAACCATAGAATCCCTTCTTTCTTTGTAGGTATTGAAGTTATAAAGTTGATTGATAGGTTTATGATAGGCTTTCTAAAATAGTTTGGTAAATGTTATCTGCAAGCTCAGAGCCTGTTTGGAGGAGTTCGAGTCCCTTGCTGTGGTATTCTTGGACGAAGTCTTGGTCCTTGATTCCTGAAATGTTGATCAGGACATTGAGCCAAGCCCCCTGAAGTCCAGCCTTGAGATTGAGAGCAGCCACTCCTAAGTCACTCGCCGCATTGGTGTTGGACTTACCAACAGCTTCTTTTGTTGTTTCAAGCGCTTCAACGATGAGCTCCATCATAGAGAAAGGAGATACTGTCGCATGTTTCAAAGCTTTTTGCATGGCTTCACGACGAGCGGCTTTCTCTTCTTCCGTTTCCTTTGGAAGATCAAAGACTGCTGATACAACGTTGAAAGCTTCTGTATCTTTGTCGATGGCTTCTAGTAATTGGTCTTGGAGTTGGGCACTTTTTTCGTGAACCCCTTTGATGTGGTCTTCAAATTCAGCGTATTTTTTCTTACCAATGGTCAGTTCACAGACCATTTTTGTAAGGGAAATCCCGTTTGCAGCAGATAGGGCAGCAGCAGAACCGCCACCTGGAGCTGGGGCATCTGAACCAAGAACCTTGGCAAACTCTGTAATACTTAAGTCAACTAGTTTCATAGAACTCCCTTTCTAACCCAACAAGTGATTTTCCAAGACTTGTTTGCTATAGTCAAAGTCTTCTAATTGCAAGTAGTATTCAGCAGAGTCAATCAGAGCCTTAGCAGGAGCCAGACCAATGAGTTCTGTTCCAGTGATGCGAACTCCGTAGCGTTGTGCTTCGAAACGAACGGTTTCAACGACACGATACAATGGGAATTTTTCCAAGTTGACCATGTTGATTGAGACTTGAGCGATGTTGCGATCTTCTAGCATGACACCGATTGCTTTACAGTATTTGTATCCTCCGCTAGATCCACGAATGACTTTAGAAATGTTGTTGGCAATTTCTAGATCATCTGTGTCAAGGTTGATATTGAAAGCAACGAGTGGCATCCGGACACCAACGGCTGTAACCCCTGCAGTTGGGTGAATCTTGCGTTCACCGTAGTCTGGCTTCCAGTCTTCTTCCAACAGTTTTTCTGGCATTCCTTCAAATTGTCCTTTGCGGACCTTCGCCAAGTTTTTCCGTTCTGGGCGAGTTGCAGCATCTTCATAAAGGAAGATTGGAATACCCAATTCACGATTGATGCGTTCGGCTACTTTATTGGCGATTTCGACACATTCATCTGTTGTGATATCTTTGACTGGAACGAAAGGACAAACGTCTGTTGCTCCCATACGAGGGTGTTCGCCTTCGTGCTTGGTCATATCGATGTTTTCAGATGCGTATTTTACCAATTGGAAAGCAACTTCTTGAATGCTTTCTTCATCCCCAACGAGTGTAAAGACGCTACGGTTGTGACTGGCGTCAGACGAGTAGTCCAGCAGTGTAACACCTGGAATACTTTTTGCTGTTGCTGCTAATCCGTCGATCACAGCTTGATTGCGTCCTTCAGAAAAGTTTGGAATACACTCAACAATTTTTGCCATATGATTACCTCTTTTTATAGGAGAAGGTGGGGAGGAGGAGTCTTTGTATTTCCTCCCCTTTCTCAGTTTTTATTTTTTGATGTTAAAACAATTTTTGTACCGCATCTTTGACCAAATCTTCATCTGCCAGATACGGAATGGTGATGTGGTCTGTTCCTGCATGGAGACGGTTGTATTCGATGGCTGTTTCGATAGCATGATCGTTCCGTGCCCAGTTCCGACGAGCAACCCCGCCCATGGTATCCCAGGCAATCGCAGATTTGATGATTTCGTCGATCCGGTGGCTACCGTCTAGAACGAGACCAAATCCTCCGTTGATGGCCTTACCGATACCAGTACCACCACCATTGTGGAGAGCAACGAGACTCATACCGCGAGCGGCATTACCGGCGTAACATTGAACCGCCATATCGCAAGTAACGTTTGAACCATCTTTGATATTGGATGTTTCACGGAATGGAGCATCTGTACCAGATACGTCATGGTGGTCACGTCCAATCATGACCGGTCCAATCTTGCCTTGGCGAATGAGTTCATTGAATTTCAAAGCGATATTGACACGTCCCATACAATCTTGATAGAGGATACGAGCTTGCGTACCAACGACTAATTGGTTCTTTTCAGCATCGCGGATCCAGTTATAATTGTCGCGGTCTTGGTAGCGACGAGTTGGATCAATCGCTTCCATAGCTGCATGGTCAGTTGCGATCAAGTCTTCATGTTTACCGCTGAGGCAGACCCAACGGAATGGACCATAACCATAGTCAAAGAGCATAGGTCCCATGATATCTTCAACATAAGATGGCCAAATGAAGCCGTCCTTGTCATCCAACCCATTCTTAGAAATTTCCTTGATGCCAGAGTCGTAAACAGATTTCATAAAGGCATTACCGTAGTCGAAGAAGTAGGTGCCCTTAGCAGTCAAATCTTTAATCACTGCGAAGTGACGAGCCAAGGTTTCATCGACCAAGCGATGGAAGGTTTCTTTGTCTTCTGCCAACAAACGTGTCCGTTCTTCAAAGCTGATCCCAACTGGGCAATAGCCACCATCATAAACGTTGTGGCAAGAGGTTTGGTCAGACAAGAGATGAACGTGGACATTGTGTTTATTGACATATTCGAGCAAGTCTACGATATTTCCATGGTAGGCAATAGAAGTTGATTCACCAGCTTCCAGTGCTGCTTGAGCTAATTTCACAGCTTCTTCGGTACTGTCTGTCACTTGACTAATCCAGCCTTGAGAGTGACGGGTTTCAATCCGAGAGCGGTCTACTTCTGCAACGATGGCAACAGCTTTTGCAATTTCAGCTGCTTTCCCTTGAGCTCCACTCATCCCACCAAGACCAGACGAGATGAAGAGTTTACCGGTCAAGTCGCCATCGTCAGGCACACCGAGTTTGAGACGTCCGGCATTAAGAAGGGTGTTGAAGGTACCGTGAACGATTCCTTGAGGACCGATATACATCCAGCCACCAGCCGTCATTTGACCGTAGTTGGTAACGCCCATCTCTTCAGCGATTTCCCAGTCGCGCATATTGTCATACTCACCGATCAAGAGACCGTTGGTAATGATGACGCGAGGAGCTTCAGGTTTAGACTTGAAGAGGCCGAGAGGGTGACCAGATTCAACCACCAAGGTTTGGTCTTCTGTCATGACTTCCAAGTATTTCTTGATCAAGTTGTATTGCATCCAGTTAGCACAGACAGAACCTGTTTCTCCGTAAGTGACCAATTCATATGGATAAAGGGCAATTTCAAAGCTCAAGTTGTTGTCAATCATGACCTGCATAGCCTTAGCAGCAGTGCATTTCCTTTGTACTCATCAATTGGTTTTCCATAGATCCGATCTTTTGGACGGAAGCGATAGCCATAGATCCGACCGCGAGTTTTTAGTTCTTCCAGAAATTCTGGGATCAATTCTTGGTGGAATTTTTTAGGGATGTAACGCAGAGCGTTCTTAAGAGCAATCTCAGTCTGAGCTTGCGTTAAGCGGAAGCCTCTATCAGGTGCACGACGGATACCTTCTTGAAAAGTTGCCTTTTCAGGAAGGACATCAAAGTCAAGTTTGACAGACATAGCAGCTGCAATTTCTTTATCGTCTATAAATGACATAGTAGGAACCTCCTTATGTGTAGACTATGAATTTATATTTTCTTTATTGTATCCAAGAAACGTCAATAAAGAGTCAAAAATAAATTTAATTTTTAATAAAGCAAAAAAAAATGAGGGAGAAACTTTTTGACTTTTTTTTGACGCTTTTTCTTTAGAATTGTAAAATGAATAACAATGGAAATAGAAAGGAATCTTTTCATATGTCTGCTGATGTAATCTTAACCCACTTTAACCAGTTGTTTTGTCCAAATGATTTAGGCCATCCTCTCTATGGAAAAGAGATGGCAGAAGCGCAAATCGTTTCCGATGCTTATATCGCTATTAAGGATGGAAAAATCCTCGCAGTTGGGACAGGTCAACCCGATCCAGAACTGATTGATGACCATACGGAAGTAAAATCTTGTGAAGGAAAAGTTGCGACTCCTGGTTTGATTGACTGCCACACTCACTTGGTCTATGGAGGCAGTCGTGAACATGAGTTTGCGAAAAAGTTAGCGGGTGTTTCTTACTTAGACATCCTCGCCCAAGGCGGTGGAATTCTGAGTACTGTTCGGGCAACACGTGAAGCATCTTTTGACAATCTCTATGACAAGTCTAAACGACTGTTGGACTATATGCTACGTCATGGGGTGACCACCGTTGAGGCTAAGAGTGGCTATGGTTTGGATTGGGAAACGGAAAAACGCCAACTAGATGTAGTAGCAGCCTTGGACCGTGACCATGAAATTGATCTGGTTTCGACCTTTATGGCAGCTCATGCGATCCCGACGGAGTACAAGGGCCGTTCTAAAGAGTATTTAGATCTCATTATTGAGCAAATGCTTCCAAAAGTGAAGGAAGAAAAGTTAGCTGAATTCTGTGATATCTTCTGTGAAAAGGGTGTCTTTACAGCAGATGAGTCCCGCTATCTTCTGTCAAAAGCCAAGGAAATGGGCTTCAAACTGCGGATCCATGCGGATGAAATCGAGTCCATCGGTGGTGTTGACGTGGCGGCTGAATTGGAATCCACCAGTGCAGAACACCTGATGGTGATTACCGATGAAGGCATTCAAAAACTAGCCACCGCAAAAGTTATCGGAAATCTTTTGCCTGCTACAACCTTCAGCCTCATGGAAGATACCTATGCACCAGCTCGTAAGATGCTGGATGCTGGGATGGCCATCACCCTAACAACCGACAGTAACCCAGGATCCTGTCCGACAGCCAATCTCCAGTTTGCCATGCACCTCGGTTGCTTCATGATGCGTTTGACACCAGTTGAGATTCTCAATGCGGTAACTATTAATGCAGCTTATTCAGTAGATCGTGCCAAAACTATTGGATCTTTTGATACTGGAAAACAGGCCGATATCACGATTTACGATGCACCAAATCTAGATTATCTCTTCTATTTCTTTGCGACCAACCTAGTGACAGATGTCTATAAAAATGGTAAAAAAGTGATTTAATCCTCTCGTTTCAAATGTGACCTAAATAGAAAAAATCCCCTCATCAATCGATTCTGATTAGGGGATTTTAGTGCTGAGAAAAGTATTTCCAAAGGGAGTTGGAAAGCTTTAAATTCCAACCTTGACATCTGGGAATCTCTCAGACACCTGTGCAAAAAGAGTGTAGAGTTGTTCTTCAGCGTTCTTCTTATTCTTAATGGCTAGGCGGTGCTGTTTCTTTGGTTTGTCCTTGCGGATGTAGCACAATTGGAAGATTGAGCGAGCAATCCCTGATTGACGAACTCGAGTGACATGTAAGTATAGTTGTTGAACCTCTCGTAAATCAATCGTTTGCGTTCCTCTGAAATAGGTAATCAAATGATTTTTGTACAAGATAACTTTTAAGTCTTGATTGTAGTAGCTGGCTTCATCAGACAGGCGAGACAGATCTCCTTGGAGTTCGGGATAGTTTTGGTGGAGTTCCTGATAGGAAGCAATGGTCCGTTTCCGAACGGAGAAGCTGGCTACGACCATTATGATAGAAAGTCCAGCAAGAGCAGCTGAACCAATTAAGAGGAATAAGGAGTCTTTGTTGTACTCTGTGAGGCTTAAGTAATAGCTGGTCGTCATATTAAGTGACACGACAGAAGTCGGGTCGAGAAGGGAATGGACGTAGTCGCTATAGCCGACAAGGCGACCGTTACGAGACGTATTTTTGCTATCCTTTGCCAAAGGGGCTAATTGCGTTCCTTTTAGTTGATAAGGATCGGTCTGCAGTTCCCCATTCTTCGCTTTATCAATGATTTCTTTAATCGTCGCATCGTCTTTTTTGGCTTCGATCCCTGCAAATTTACCATCATTTTGGTTATCGTACTGGACGATATAGAGGACGTGGCCGTTGTCCACAGTTCCGACAGGTTCTCGTGTAATATCATAGACTTGCATCGTTACAGGGTCCCCAGACTTTTCTGCCTTCGCAAAGCTAGTAGAAGGGTTCTGGCGGCCCATCCATAATGAAAATACTAATCCTGCGAATGCAAGAAAGACAAGGGCAAGCACCAGACCTGACACAAATCCTTTATTGCGTTTTTCCTTCATCATAACGATCTCCTTTAGTTTGATATCTAAAGTATATCATGAAAGGTTTTATGAGACAAGGGGATTTATAGATAGCTGATTTCAAAGGCTTTTTGAGTGGTCTAAGCAAAAAGCTGTTTGTAAAATGATTGAAAAATGCTTTGATTTTAGAAGAGATTTGCAACTTTTTATAAAAAACTATATTTTTTTTAATTTTTTCTATATACAAAAAGCTAAATTATTGATAGAATAGAAAAGAATTGAATTAAAATTTGGTTCGTGTTCGTTCTGTCTTCATGTTAGTGAAACAGAATGTTTATAACCTAAATACTTGCACTGGATTCTAATTCATCAGAATCATAGCTAGAATTTGAGAGGAGACAATATGACTGTTGATTTTAACAGCAAAGCTTACTTGGAAAAAGTGGATGAGTGGTGGCGTGCAGCCAACTACATTTCGGCTGCTCAAATGTACTTGAAAGACAACCCATTGTTGAAACGTGAAGTGGTTGAAAACGACTTGAAGGCTCACCCAATCGGACACTGGGGAACTGTACCAGGACAAAATTTTATCTATGCTCACTTGAACCGTACCATCAACAAATACGACTTGGATATGTTCTACATTGAAGGACCAGGTCATGGTGGACAAGTTATGGTGTCCAACTCTTACTTAGATGGTTCTTACACAGAATTGAATCCAAATATCCCACAAAATGAAGAAGGATTTAAACACCTATGTAAAATCTTCTCATTCCCAGGAGGGATTGCCTCTCACGCGGCACCTGAAACTCCAGGATCTATCCATGAAGGTGGAGAGCTTGGTTATGCTCTTTCTCACGCAGCTGGAGCTGTTTTGGACAATCCAGATGTGATTGCTGCAACCGTAATCGGTGATGGTGAAGGAGAAACTGGTCCATTGATGGCTGGTTGGTTGGCTAATACCTTCTTGAACCCAGTTAACGATGGTGCTGTTCTTCCAATCTTCTACCTCAACGGTGGGAAGATCCACAACCCAACGATCTTTGAACGCAAAACAGACGAAGAATTGGCCCTCTTCTTTGAAGGTCTTGGATGGAAACCAATCTTTGCAGACGTAACAGCTATTTCTGACGACCACGAAGCAGCTCATGCTTTGTTTGCAGAAAAATTGGACGAAGCGATTGAAGAAATCAAGAAAGTCCAAGCAGAAGCTCGTAAAGGTTCTGCAGAAGAAGCAACTCAACCAGTATACCCTGTCTTGATTGCTCGTATTCCTAAAGGTTGGACTGGACCAAAAGCTTGGGAAGGTACACCAATCGAGGGTGGATTCCGTGCTCACCAAGTTCCAATCCCAGTAGATGCTCACCATATGGAGCATGTGGATGCTCTTCTTTCATGGTTGGAATCATATCGTCCAGCTGAATTGTTCGACGAAACTGGTAAATTGTTTCCTGAAATTGCCGAAATTGCACCAAAAGGTGACCGTCGCATGGCTATGAACCCAATCACAAACGCAGGTGTCATCAAACCAATGGACACTGCTGATTGGAAGAAACATGCCTTCAAGATTGAAACACCAGGTGCTATCATGGCCCAAGATATGATCGAGTTTGGTAAGTATGCAGCAGATCTTGTGGATGCGAACCCACATAACTTCCGTATCTTTGGACCAGATGAAACCAAATCAAACCGTCTTCAAGAAGTCTTCACTCGTACAAGCCGTCAATGGTTAGACGTACGAAACCAGACTACGATGAAGCTTTGAGTCCTGCTGGACGTGTCATTGACTCTCAATTGTCAGAGCACCAAGCAGAAGGAATGCTGGAAGGATATGTCTTGACAGGTCGTCATGGATTCTTCGCTTCTTACGAATCCTTCCTTCGTGTTGTAGACTCTATGATTACTCAACACTTCAAATGGTTGCGTAAATCTAAGACACATACGACATGGCGTAAAAACTACCCTGCCTTGAACTTGATTGCGACTTCAACTGTTTTCCAACAAGACCACAATGGCTACACTCACCAAGATCCAGGTATCTTGACTCACTTGGCTGAGAAAACTCCTGAATACATCCGTGAATACTTGCCAGCAGATACCAATAGCTTGCTTGCAGTGATGGATAAAGCCTTCAAGGCAGAAGACAAGGTAAACTTGATTGTTACTTCAAAACACCCACGTCCTCAATTCTACTCAGCTGATGAAGCAGAAGAATTGGTTCGTGAAGGATACAAGGTGATTGATTGGGCATCAACTGTGTCAGCAGATGAAGATCCAGATCTTGTCATTGCAGCTGCAGGTACAGAGCCAAACTTAGAAGCTCTTGCAGCCATCACAATCTTGCACAAGGCCTTCCCAGAATTAAAGATCCGCTTTGTCAATGTGGTAGATATCTTGAAATTGCGTCACCCATCAGTAGATGCACGTGGACTTTCAGATGAAGAGTTCGACAAAGTCTTCACAACTGATAAACCAGTGATCTTTGCCTTCCACGGTTACGAAGGTATGATTCGTGATATCTTCTTCAATCGTCATAACCATAACCTTCGTGTACATGGTTATCGTGAAAACGGAGATATCACAACACCATTCGATATGCGTGTGATGTCTGAGTTGGATCGCTTCCACTTGGCACAAGATGCAGCTAATGCAGCTCTTGGAGCAGAAGCAGCTGAATTCGCAGCTCAAATGGACGAAACAATCGCCTTCCACAATGCTTACATCCGTGAACATGGTGATGATATTCCAGAAGTACACAACTGGAAATGGGAAAACGTAAATAAATAAGTTTATTCCAAAGAAATCAGAAGTTATTCTGATTTCTTTTTTGTACCTTTTTAAAGAAAGAAACTTTGGCTAAGGAACTCACCTTGACAAGAGAAGATTCTTCAATAATGGATAGAGAAATCTGAAAAAATCAATAAAATAGTATATTTTTTTAGATTGCATTGACTTTGCATAAGATAAGGACTAAAATATAGGTGCGGAAACCGCTTACAAATATTAAAGGAGGTCTGGTTATGGGAAGCGACAGACAACAACGTTTTTCTTTACGAAAATATGCAGTCGGCCTAGTATCGGTACTTGTCGGATGCTTTTTTTGTGGGGTGACTGTTTCAGCCCAGGAGCAGGAAGGGCAGGTAGATGTACCCGCTCTTGTAGTCAAGGAAGAAAGTCAGGAGGTGAATTCGACAGTCGGACAGGACAAAGGTTTGGACGGAGCTCATGCAACTGATACTGTTAAGGAGGAGTCTTCCTCGCAAGAGCAAGCCAAGACTAATGGTAAGGACCAGACCAAGCAACCACAAACTACCTCTTCAGCTACTAGCGATCCTTCAAATGAGAACTCAAAAGAAGAGAAGACCTTGTCAGCTTCTGTTATGGCAAGTCCAACAGCTAATCCTGAGCTTGCTACGAAGGACACTCCCAAGGAAGTAGCGAAAGAAACTCTAGAGGATTCAAGTCCAGTCGAGGTCCTAGTTCGTCTGAAAGAAAGTTTCTGATGGGGTTGGAGAATCATCACCAGTCTCAAAAGAAGAGCGTATCGAACAAACCAACCAAGACCACGAACAATTTTTGAAAGAACTCGAAAAGCAATCCATTCAGTTCAAAAAATTGTATGACGTTAATTTGCTCTTTAATGGACTGGCTCTAGAGACGACTTATGGAGATGCTAAAAAGATTCGGGGACTAGCACGTGTAGATGCCCTAGATTATGCTCCACTAGGTCGGACTAGAGTGGAAGAAACACAGCCTGCTCCTGCATCACCGACTTCAACTACGACCAAGGTCAGTGAAGAAAATAGTCTGATCAATTTACAGCCACTCTGGGATAAGGGGATCAAGGGTCAAGGTCAGGTTGTAGCGGTCATCGATTCGGGGGTCGACCCTGCCCACGATATTTTTCGTCTAACAGATATCAGCAAGGCCAAGTACAAGAGTGAAGCGGAAATTGAAGAGGCTAAAAAGAGGGCGGGCATCACTTACGGTAAATGGTACAACAATAAAGTCGTCTACGTTCACAACTATAGTGATATGGATGACAATGTTAAAGAAGATGATCCAATCTCTCACGGTGCCCACGTAGCTGGAACCGCTGTGGGCAATGCCTCTCAACCATCTCCAAATGGTGAGATTATCCGAGGTGTCGCTCCCGAAGCCCAGCTTATGTTTTTGCGTGTTTTCTCAGACACCAAGGGCGGGCAGGTGCAAAATTTCATCTACACTAAAGCAGTAGAAGATGCCGTCAAATTAGGGGCGGATTCCATCAACATGAGTTTGGGAACCGCATCAGGCTCGATTTATGATGTGGGAGAAATTACGCGCCAGGCCTTTGAGGCCGCAAGAAAGGCTGGAGTGACCATTACTGTTGCCTCTACCAATATGGCGACCAATGGCTTCTGGCACAGCAAACCACTTGCAAGCACACCAGATTATGGGATGACAGGAACCCCATCCGTCAATCCAAATGTCATCTCAGTCGCGTCTATTAATAGTCTGACCAAGCATGAGTCGACAGAAGCAAGTCTGACCGTAGAAGCCTTAAAAGGTTCCGTGGACTTTCCTGATGGCAAAATTCCGATGCACTCCTTTGTAGAACGCGATGCCTTTCGGACAACCATCCCTCAAAGCTATCTCCATGTGGAAAAGGGAGGGATCGACCACTACCAAGCTGATAGTATCAATGGGCACTTAGTCCTTACGGAGCGAGGTGGGGAAGTTTCGGATGTGGATAAGGTCAAAGAGCTGAAAAGAGCTGGTGCTACAGGGGTGATCTTCTACCAGACTGAGGAGCAGGGCAATAATCCTGTAGGTTTTGACTTAGAAGGACTGGGGGAACGATTCCCAGTTGGGGTTATTGGCCACGATGCTGGAAGTGTCCTAGCACAACATGCCCAGGACTACCAGCTCCATATTGCCAACAAGTTCAAACGGGTTCCGTACGACGCAGCCAATCAATTATCCGACTTCTCCTCTTGGGGGCTGTCAGCTGATGGCGACCTCAAACCGGATGTCACTCTTCCAGGAGGGATGATCTACTCATCTGTTAATAATGGAGAGTACTATATGGATAGGGGGACCAGTATGGCCTCTCCTCACGCGGCAGGTGCCACTGCACTGGTGAAACAAGCCCTGAAGGAGCGCTTCCCTCATCTCAGTCCAGAACAGTTACAAGTTCTTGTCAAACAGATGACCATGAGTACAGCTATCCCGCATGTGGATGAAGAAACGCATGCCTATTCCTCTGTTCGTCAGCAAGGAGCAGGGGTCATGGATGTCACAGCTGCAGCTCTAGGAGATCTCTATGTAACAGCCAAAGATGCAAAAAGTAGTCTGACACTAGGCAATGTCACAGATACTTTTGAGTTTGACGTGACCATCCATAATCTTTCCAATCAAGAGAAGTCTGTTCGTTATGAAACGACCCTTCAGACAGATCAAGTTCAAGATGGCAAATTCACCCTCCATCCTCGGCTATTAGAAACTTTAGACGGTAAGGAAACGGTCACTATCCCAGCCAATGGTCAGCGGACCATCCATGTAAGGGTTGATGCGAGCAAGTACAAGGAAGAGCTCAGCAAGCAAATGCCAAATGGTTATTTCTTAGAAGGTTATGTACTGGTCAAAGATGCCAGCAACCAAAAACATCTGGTCAGCCTCCCTTATGTTGGCTTCCATGGGGAGTACCAAAATCTGCGTGGCATTGAAAAGCCAATCTACGAATACACAGGTAGCGACAAGCCGTTTTACTACTACAAGGACAAGACCGATTATCCAGATGAAAAGGTCCCAGAAACGCTAGAGCGTCATCCAGACAATCACTTTACATCTTTGATCAGTTATGTCTATGAAAATGGAGAATCCGTAGCAAAAACTCTTGGCCAGGATGGGGATCGCTTTGATGGGGACCAACTTTACTTCTCTCCAAACAATGATTCTAGCTTTGATAGCATCAAGGTCAAAGCCGTCATGCTTCGCAATGTTGAAAATGTCCACCTATCAGTTTACAAGAAGGAGGACACAGCTCGTACTAACCCGATTTACGAGGTCGGAAATGAAGTCCACCGTAAAACAGACTGGAGTTACCGGATTGGGAACCGTAGCGAAGAGTTCTATGAAATCTCTTGGGAAGGTTTGGACAAAGATGGCAAGCAACTCCCAGATGGGCAATATCAATTTATCATCACTTATCGTCCGACTGCTTCTGGAGCCAAACAGCAAGAGCTCAATTTCAAAGTTAAGATTGATAACACGGCTCCAAGCATCGAGTCTGGAAGTGCTCAGTACGATCCAGCAACACGGATTTTCCGACCAGGTAAGGTGATCGAAACTGGTAGTGGACTAGCAGGGACTTATCTGTCCTATGTCAAAAATGGGGAAACCGTGGCCTTGGAACCCCAAGAGGACGGTAGCTATCTGCTTCCGGAAGGGGTGGACCCTTCTACTGTTCGCTATACCATCTGGGATAAGGTCTACAATACCACTGAGATGGACATCGAAGGAAAGAAAGTAGAGGCAACGACTCCGACGAATGAAATAAGTTCAGATGAACAACCAAGTGAGACAGAATCTGAAAAACCAAGGGCTGAAAAGGGCACCTTGGAGGTGGTCTTCACGGATAGCAGCGGAGAAGCCATTTCGTATTATCCATCCGTCGTTCGTTACCAAGTAGTGGATGACCAAGCTCGTGTAGTAGAAGGAGAGTTCAATGCGTCCTACAATGCTGGCACCTTCCCAGACTTACCTTTTGGCACTTATACAGTGAAAATCACCTTGTCTGATTACCATTATGATTGGGGAACAGAGCTAGTGAAGAAGGTGACGGTTTCAGCCGAAAATCCACATCCAAAAGTGACCTTTGCCTTCCATTATTTAGATGAAAACAAACTCACTGTTGGATTTGATCAGCCGGTTCCGACAGGAATAGTCGTAAAAGTGGTGGGGAATGATGGTATCAGTCGCCTTCTCCCACAAAGTATCTATGATTTGAAACGCTTTGAGACCATGTTGATGAACGACTCCTATCGTGTTCATGTGGATCTCCCAGCGGGGTATCGTGCATCGGAAATGATTTCCTTTATGAAGTGAGCAATCAAATCAATTTCCACCTTCTTTCTTTGGTCAAAGACGTTATCAAGCCAAACCCAGAGGTGCATAGTGGGGCGATTGTGGAACCATGGATTCAACCAGAAAATCCGACACTAGAGTTACCGGAAACTCCAGTGACCCCAGACCAACCAACTACACCTGAAACGAAAGAAGTTGCAACAAACAAACCAGTCGCTGTTGGCTATCACACTGGTGGCCAAGCAGAAGTAGCTGCTTCAACGCCAACAAGCAACCTTCCAAAAACAGGACAAGATGAATTGGTTTCAACAGTCCTTAGCCTCTTTGGCATGACCTCACTAGCTTTGGCAGGATTTGTAGCTAGCAAAAAAACGAGAAGGCTAACTGGGGATAGCAAGTAAACAAACTGTTTTTGCATAAAAATTAAATGATTCTGCAATAGATATCATTTACTCCTTACAGGGACTTTCCGCTGTGAGAAAAGTGCTTGAAACAATATTGTTTCAAGCACTCGGGAGTTTTGAAACCTTAGGTTCAAAACTAAGTCATGGAACTTTGAAGAAGTTCGCTGACGTCCGTTCTCACCTAAGGAAAGTTTCTCAGAAGACTTTGACTTCAAACTAAAACGTCCGTTCTATAAAGAAACGGACGTTTTTGATCTTAGGCTGTTTTCTCCACCCAGACACTGCGGACAAAGAAGATGCTGATGAGGGCAAGGGCTAGGAAGATCCCTGCAACATAATAGTAGGGTTGATCGAGAGTTGTTGAACGACCAGAGAGGTTAACAATACCTCGGTAGAGGGCTCCAGCAGTTGCCGTGGCAACAGCTGAGTTCCAAAGATTAAGAGTGATTCGAGAGAGGCCTTTTACCACTAGTTGCAGAGCCACTAGCAAGGCGCCACCAATCAAAGGAATCAAGAAGAGGTAGTGCATGAAGGCAGAGGTTTCGCCAAAACTAAAGTGTTCGTAGATGCGACTTCCGACGAAGAAGAAAGCTGAAATCAGAGTGTACCAGAGGATGGTCTTTCAACCGTTGTTTGATAGGATTAGTAACCGATGTAGACAATGTCACTCACCGCCCTTTCTGAGATAGTACCATTTGTTGTTGGTTTGTTAATAACTTGTCCATTGAAGTAAAGTGTAGAAGATCCCCCCCCGTCTAGGTTGTAGGCTGTTTTAACGCCATAAGACTTCATCACTTCCGCTAATTGGTAGAGAGACAGGCCTTCACTCTCTGAAGTCCGTCCGTCTGACACTACGATAATGTAGTGGTTTTCATCGATGATCCCAATCGCTGTCCGTGGATTAGACGCCATGGATTGTCCTACCTCTGAGTTCGTATCGACAGTAATTTCTCCATCTTCAACCAAGGAAGGTCCGAAGGCAAGGAGATTAACAACCCCGTCTTTGACCAACTGATCTGCAGAGATTTCATCTTCGTAGATAACCTTGAAGGAACCATCTTTATAAATCGCTAAGTCTCCATTGCTAGAGTCTTCGCGAACCGTATCGCGGTAGACCACTCCATTTCGGATGACATAGCCGGTGCTATTAGCACCGTAGTAGTCTCCATTGACGGCTAGAATAGCATGATTCTCAGCTGCAGTGACGGAAGTTTTAGCTGTCACGTTTGTTCCATAGGTATTTTGGGCTAGAGCCGTCTTGAGATAGTCTGAGGAGCTAAGCGTAATATCTGCAATGTAAACCTGAGTGTTTCAACTGTTTTTTCTGTCAGGCTTACCTGGATATTGTCATCGGAGTAACTGGTATCTGTAGTAGTAGCAGTTGCGGAAGCTTGTTCAGCCGCCTTGGTATCAGTGGTCGTAGCTTTGACTGTTTGGATAGCATCGGATAAGACAAAGGTCTTGAGCATAGAATAGCTGAAGGAACTTGTTAGCAGGATGCCGAAACAAGCAGCATAGGTATATGATTTTTTAAAGAATTTCATGGTGGGTAGCAGTCCTTTCCTTGAAAATGATTTTTTTCTGAATCAACCACGAGACGACGAAGAGCAAGAGTCCGACGATCACTTTGCTGAGGAGTAAATGGAGACCAAAGCTTGTATAGAAGAGTCGAATCAAGAGGGTATCGAGAATAAAGAGTCCAATCGCAAGTCCCAAGTAACCACTTCCGGTTCGAGCCACGCTGTCTTTGTTCTTAAAGACTAGACGTTTGTTGGTCGAGTAGTTAAAGATGGAGCTGGCCACACGAGCGTTCCCGTTTGCAAGGAGGATCCGAAGACTAATCGGCACAGCCATCATCACGAAAAGGAAGAAGGCATAGACCAGGTAGTCAACGATAAAGCTACTCAGGGAAGAGAGGGCAAACTTGAACATGTCCTTGTAGATCATGAGACCGTCGCGAATAGGACGGAAGTGGGACCCTTCATTGTCATTGATATAAACTGTTTCAATCGGAACTTCCAAGATGGGGAAGGCCTTGCTAGCTGCGAGGAGCACATTCATTTCGTACTCATACCGTTGACCCTCAATTTCTAACATAAAGGGGATCATGTTCGTCGTAAAAGCTCGAAGGCCAGTCTGCGTATCTGTCACAGCAACCCCTGTTTGTTGCTTGAACAAGAAGCGGGTCAATTTATTTCCAAAAGCAGAACGCAAAGGAACCTTGCCTGAAAAGGCGCGTGCCCCTAGAACCAATTGGTTCGGATTTTCTTGTGATTGATTGGCTACGCGGAAGATATCCCAAACCTTATGTTGACCATCAGCATCGGCAGTGATGACTGTTCCGTATTGCCCTTGCTCTTGAATGTAAGTGTAGGCTGTTTTGAGAGCCCCTCCTTTTCCAAGGTTGGTTTCGTGGTGAAGGACTGTAGCTAGCCCGTCTAACTTTTCAAAAATCGCTTGGCAGTCCTCAGAACTACCATCGTCCACAATGATAATGGAGAAGTCACATTTTTCTCTCAGTTTTTTTACCAGTTTGAGAAGTTTTTGATCGGGTTGATAAGCGGGGATGACTAAATAATTCATAACCGTTCCTCGTTTCTTGTTTGGGATGAAGGTAGTATAACGGCCCTTTCTTAAAGCTAACTGATATCAGTTTTCTTTAAGGAAAGGGAGAGATTTCCTTGTTGTAAAAAAGGAGAGAAAATAATAGAAGAAAAATAAATCTTTTCGAAAAGAATCAAGAGAAGGTATTTTCACTTGCCTTCTATCCCAAAGTCTGGTATAATAGTTTCTTGTGAGCAAACCTCACTTACCCCTTGCAAAGACTTGGGGTCATTAGACCAAAAGGAGGAACATATCAATGGCTAAATACGAAATTCTTTATATTATTCGTCCAAACATTGAAGAAGAAGCTAAAAACGCTTTGGTAGCACGCTTTGACTCTATCTTAACTGACAACGGTGCAACTGTTGTTGAATCAAAAGATTGGGAAAAACGTCGTCTTGCATACGAAATCCAAGATTTCCGTGAAGGACTTTACCACATCGTAAACGTTGAAGCGAACGACGATGCAGCTCTTAACGAGTTCGACCGTCTTTCAAAAATCAACGGTGACATTCTTCGTCACATGATCGTAAAAGTTGACGCGTAAGCCCTAACGAATAAAGAAGGTGACTAATGATTAACAATGTTGTACTTGTAGGTCGTATGACTCGAGATGCTGAACTTCGTTATACCCCTCAAAATCAGGCTGTTGCGACATTCTCACTCGCGGTTAACCGTAATTTTAAAAACCAAAATGGTGAACGAGATGCGGACTTTATCAACTGTGTGATTTGGCGTCAACAAGCTGAAAATTTAGCAAATTGGGCTAAAAAGGGTGCCTTAGTTGGGATTACAGGTCGTATCCAGACTCGTAATTATGAGAATCAGCAAGGTCAACGTGTTTATGTCACTGAAGTCGTAGCGGACAGCTTCCAATTGTTGGAAAGCCGCGCGAATCGTGAAGGACAAGCAGGTGGTGGTTATGCTTCAGCTGGAGGATTTGCAGGAAATGCAGCTCCAAGCTTTGGAGGATCTGAACCATCAAACGCAACACCAAACTTTGGACGTGATGACAATCCATTCGGAGCTAATCCAATGGACATCTCGGATGACGATCTACCATTCTAAGAATGGGTTTAACGAATTAAAACTATAAAGGAGAAATAAACATGGCTCAACAACGTCGTGGCGGATTCAAACGCCGTAAAAAAGTTGATTACATCGCAGCAAACAAAATTGAATATGTTGATTACAAAGATACTGAGCTTCTTAGCCGTTTCGTTTCAGAACGTGGGAAAATCCTTCCTCGTCGTGTAACTGGAACTTCAGCGAAGAACCAACGTAAAGTAACAACAGCTATCAAACGCGCTCGCGTAATGGCTTTGATGCCTTTCGTAAACGAAGATTAAAGAAAAGACCCTTACGGGTCTTTTTTCAGGTCCAGTGGCCCTCTTTTTCATGAGCTTGAAAACAAGAGAGTGAATTAAGACCCTTACGGGTCTTTTTTTTCAGGTCCAGTGGCCCTCTTTTTCAGACCCTTTTGGATCTTTTTTGCGAGCATAGAAATGTGATAGTGAGTTAGGTCCGTGTGAAGCTCTTTGACCTTTCCCAAGCTCTAATTATGCTATAATGATGGGGAGAAAGGTATCAAGGAGCGCAACATGAAGGAAGGTGTAATCATCAGGAGGATGATAAAGGCAGATATTGAGCACATCTCTCAAGCCTTTATCCACCAAGGGTGGCCAGGTAGAGAGGATATCTTGACTAGCTATTTTCGAGAGCAGGAGAATAGAGAGAGGGACGTATTAGTAGCTGAGTCGGATGGATTTGTGGCAGGCTATATCACTATATTGCCTGCTGCCAAGCACGGCCCTTTCGTGGGAGTCTATCCTGAACTATCTGATTTTAATGTTTTTGAACCATTTAGAAATCGAGGGATTGGGAATCAACTCTTAGAGGAGGCAGAAAAAAGAGTCCGGCTACTATCAGAGATTGTTACTTTAGGGGTTGGTTTACACTCGGGTTATGGCCCAGCTCAAAGACTGTATGTCAAACGGGACTATATCCCAGATGGATCTGGAGTTTGGTTTAGGGATCAGCCCTTGGAGCCTTATAGTTCTTGTGAAAACAATGATGACTTAGTCCTCTATTTTTCAAAAAGATTGAACAGGGAGATACAGTAAAAACAAAAACGGATGAAAACTTCATCCGTTTCTTTTTAGCGTCGTTGAGGTGCTGTATTGGCGCTCTTGATATTGTATTTTTTCTTCAAATAGTAGCGGAGGAGAAGAGCACTACCACCGAGTAAGAGCATGAACCAGTTTGGTACACGCGGGTTGAGGAATTGTGGAAGCAAAGCAGTGACCATGAGAATCACAACCCAAAGGATCATCGCCAACATTAGGATAGGAAGTGACTTGGTTAAAGCAGGCCGTTTCATTCCACGTTTAGAAACTTCGTAGTATTGGTAGAAGTAGTAATACATCAAATAGAGCACAGCCCCACCAGCCAAGCTACCAAGAGTCAATGTGAGGAGTCCATAAGTGGTTCCCTGAGGAGCAAATAAGTTCATGAAGGCTGAAATGGCAGCAAAGAGACCAAAGACGAGAAGGAAAGAATCCGTAATCATGAGATGAGGAGCATCATTCTCTTTTGGATGCTCTTTTTCGTAGCGTTCCTGATCACTAAAAGCATTGGCCCAAACAGTTGGCGCTCCAAAGAGAGTTCGCGCCGTTACTCCTTTTGGTTGGTTTTCAAAGATAGTTGGAAGAATCTCTTCAATCAGGCTAGTAGCCTCTTCTTCTGTTTTGCCGTTTTCAATCAATTGGTGTTTAGCGATGCGAACGAATTCTTGATTTTTTTTACTTAATTGGGTCAAATCAAATTGAGACATAAATACTCCTTAGTGTTATTAGTAGGTGTTAGAACCATTTTTTATGGATGAGGTAGACAACGAGCGATCCGGTCATGGCAAAGGCAATAAAGATAATGAGCCAGAAAGCATTAGGTTCTCCGTTGAGGGGGAGATCATTGTTCTTAAAGTTCATGCCATAGGCCGAGAAGATCATGGTTGGGATGGACATGACGATGGTCACCATGGCCAAGGTTTTCATGATATTGTTCTGGTTGTTGGAGATGATCGATGCGAAGGTATCGGTCATAGAGTGGAGGATGTTTCCATAAATATCCGCCATCTCAATGGCCTGTTGGGTCTCGATCAAGGTATCTTCCAACAGATCCTCGTCTTCCAGGTATTTCTTGATGTTACTAGTGGCACTGGTCAATTTCTTGATCACGCGCTCATTAGTTTTCAGGGAGGCCTTAAAGTAGACGATGGTTTTTTCTAATTCCATCAGCTCAATCAGTTCTTCATTACGCGTTGATTTGTGCAGTTGACTTTCAATCTGTTCACTCTTACGATCCAGGGTACGAAGCGCGGTCAAGTAGAGCTCTGCATTTCGATAAAGGATCTGAAAGATGAAGCGCGACCGCATGAAAGTATAGAAATTCCGCAAGCGACGATTGATAAAGGTGTCTAGGAGAGGCAATTCTTCCAAGCAAGTGGTGATGATGGCCTCTTCTGTTAGGATGATTCCCAAAGGGATGGTGACATAGTAGGTCTGATTGTTCCGCTCTTCCTTGATGGGAACGTCTACGATGATCAAGGTATACTCATCTTCGATGGTCATACGAGACATTTCTTCCGCATCGAGCGGTGCCCGTAAGTCGGCAATATCGATGTTAAAAGCAGAAGCGATTTCCATCGACTCACTTTGGGAAGGGTTGACAAGGTTGATCCAGCTACCGGGTTCCAGTGTCTCTATTTCTTTAAATTCAGTCGTTGTTGATAAAAAGACCTGTTTCATGGTGCCTCCCCTTGTTTTTTTACACCTTAACATTATAACAGAAAAAGCACGCTTTTGGATAAAAGAATGCTGAAAAATTTGATATAATGAAGGATAAATAAATTGATGAAAAGTGGAAGAAATGCTCGATAAAATTATCATTCATGGAGCGCGTGCTCATAATTTAAAAAATATTGATGTTGAAATCCCTCGAGATAAGCTGGTCGTGGTCACTGGTCTATCAGGTTCTGGGAAATCGAGCTTAGCCTTTGACACTCTCTATGCAGAAGGACAAAGACGCTATGTAGAGAGCCTGTCAGCCTATGCTCGTCAGTTTTTAGGAAATATGGAAAAACCCGATGTTGACTCGATTGATGGCCTAAGTCCAGCCATTTCCATTGACCAAAAAACAACCAGCAAAAATCCTCGGTCAACGGTTGGAACGACTACAGAAATCAACGATTACTTACGTCTTCTCTATGCTCGTGTGGGGACTCCCTACTGTATCAATGGGCATGGAGCGATTACGGCTTCCTCGGTCGAGCAGATCGTTGACCAAGTTTTGGAATTGCCGGAGCGCCAACGCCTGCAAATCTTAGCGCCTATTGTTCGTAAGAAAAAAGGCCAACATAAGAACATCATCGAAAAGGTGCAAAAAGACGGCTATGTCCGGGTGCGTGTGGATGGTGAGATCTTTGATGTGACAGAGGTCCCAGAGTTATCCAAAAGCCAACAGCACACGATTGAGGTTGTTGTAGATCGGATTGTGATCAAAGACGGCATTCGTTCTCGTCTCTTTGACTCGGTAGAAGCGGCCCTTCGGATCGCAGATGGCTATGTAGTCATCGATACCATGGACGAAAACGAACTGCTCTTTTCAGAGCACTATGCTTGCCCGGTTTGTGGCTTTACCGTCCCTGAGTTGGAACCTCGTCTCTTTTCATTTAATGCCCCCTTTGGCTCTTGTCCAGATTGTGATGGACTAGGGATCAAGCTAGAGGTGGACTTGGATTTGGTTGTTCCAGATGCTAGCAAGACTCTCCGTGAAGGAGCGCTTGCACCCTGGAATCCGATTTCTTCTAACTACTATCCTCAGATGTTGGAGCAGGCCATGATCCAGTTTGGGATTGATATGGACAAGCCCTTTGAAGACTTGTCTCCAGAAGAGCGGCACTTGGTTTTCTATGGTTCTGAGGGCAAGGAATTCCATTTCCATTATGAGAATGAATTTGGTGGGGTTCGCGATATTGACATTCCTTTTGAAGGGGTCGTTACCAATATTAATCGCCGTTACCACGAAACGTCTAGCGACTTTACTCGCAATCAGATGTTGTCCTACATGAATGAATTGACTTGTGTCACCTGCCATGGTTATCGCTTGAATGACCAGGCCTTGTCTGTACGAGTAGGAGGAGAGAAGGGGCTACATATCGGGCAAATTTCTGACTTGTCCATTGAAGACCATCTCAAAGTAGTAGCTGATCTCAAATTAAGCAAGAATGAAGAGACCATTGCTCGTCCGATTCTAAAGGAAGTCAAGGATCGTTTGACCTTCTTGAACAATGTTGGCTTGAGCTATCTGACCCTGTCTCGCTCGGCCGGGACTCTATCAGGGGGAGAGAGTCAGCGGATTCGCTTGGCGACCCAGATCGGATCCAACCTCTCAGGTGTCCTCTATATCCTGGATGAGCCTTCGATCGGTCTTCATCAACGGGACAATGATCGCTTGATTGCTAGCCTCAAGAAGATGCGTGATTTGGGCAATACCTTGATCGTTGTCGAACACGATGAGGATACCATGAGAGAGGCTGATTATCTGATCGACGTCGGTCCAGGAGCCGGAGTCTTTGGAGGCGAGATTGTTGCGGCTGGAACACCTAAGCAGGTGGCTCGCAATAGCAGATCCATCACTGGTCAGTACCTCTCTGGAAAACGGGCTATCCCTGTACCAACGGAACGGCGGGTAGGCAACGGTCGCTTTATCGAATTGACAGGGGCTGCTGAAAATAACTTAAAAGATGTGACCGCACGCTTCCCGCTGGGCAAGTTCATTGCTGTTACTGGCGTTTCAGGCTCAGGCAAGTCAACCTTGGTCAACAGTATTTTGTAAAAAACGCTGGCTCAAAAATTGAATCGCAATTCAGAGAAACCCGGGAAATACAAGACTATTTCAGGAGTTGAGCACATTGATCGACTGATCGATATTGACCAGAGCCCTATTGGTCGCACTCCGCGATCCAATCCGGCTACCTATACAGGTGTATTTGACGACATTCGTGACCTCTTTGCCCAAACCAATGAAGCCAAGATTAGAGGCTACAAAAAAGGCCGCTTTAGTTTCAACGTCAAAGGTGGCCGGTGTGAGGCTTGTTCGGGAGATGGGATCATCAAGATTGAGATGCATTTCCTACCGGATGTCTATGTACCGTGTGAAGTCTGTCATGGACGACGCTACAATAGTGAAACCCTAGAAGTTCACTATAAAGAAAAAAATATCTCCCAGATTTTGGACATGACCGTCAATGATGCGGTGGATTTCTTTAAACATATTCCAAAGATTAATCGCAAATTACAAACCATCAAGGATGTCGGCTTGGGCTATGTGACCCTGGGACAACCGGCAACGACGCTTTCTGGTGGAGAAGCCCAGCGGATGAAGTTGGCTTCAGAGCTTCATAAGCGCTCAACTGGCAAGTCCTTCTATATCTTGGATGAGCCGACAACAGGACTTCATACAGAGGATATCTCTCGTTTGCTCAAGGTTTTGGAACGCTTTGTGGATGATGGCAATACCGTTTTGGTCATTGAGCACAACTTGGATGTCATTAAGACAGCGGACCATATCATCGACTTAGGACCAGAAGGTGGTGTCGGTGGTGGTACCATTATTGCGACAGGAACACCAGAAGAAGTAGCCAGCAACCCAGCTAGCTTTACAGGACAGTATTTGAAAGGGAAATTACAATGAACCAACGAATTACAAATCTACGAACTAAAATGAAGGCGCAGGATTTAAAAGCTGTCCTCATTAACAACTTGAAAAATGTCTACTATTTGACAGGTTTCTGGGGATCAAATGGGACTGTTTTGGTGACAGAAGAGCGCGTGGTCCTCTTCACCGATTCGCGCTATACCATTCATGCCCATGCGACTTGTTTCCCCTTTGTGGAGATTGTTGAAACCCGCAATGAATTGGAAGAAGCAGCAAATTGTCAAAGACGCAGCGATCCAAGAACTTGGCTTTGAGGATGAGATCACAGTTGCCTACCATACCCGTCTAGCGACCGCTTTCTCAGGAGTCTCTCTAAGAGCCTTGTCTGATTTTGTAATGGAGTTTCGTTTGATTAAAGATGAGACAGAAGTAGCAACCATCCGCAAGGCCTGCAGTATTTCAGATCAAGCCTTCCTAGATGTGCTGGAATTTATCAAGGTTGGCCAAACAACAGAGTTAGAAGCGGCAACTTTTCTGGATTTCAGAATGCGGGAATTGGGAGCGTCAGGTGTATCCTTTGATATCATCTCTGCTGCGGGAGAGCGCTCTGCTATGCCCCATGCGACTCCAAGTGATCGCATCATCTCTCCTGGGGATGCCTTGACCTTGGACTTTGGCTGTCTTTACAACCATTACGTCAGTGATATGACCCGGACCATTTATGCAGGTCATGTCAGCGATAAGGAAAGAGAAATTTACGAAACGGTCTTGAAAGCCAACCAAGCTCTCATTTCTGAAGCCAAGGCTGGACTCGGTTTCCGTGAGTTTGATAAAATTCCTCGAGACATTATCGAGGCGGCAGGATACGGTCAGTACTTTACTCATGGAATTGGACATGGTATTGGCTTGGACATCCATGAAGAGCCTTATTTCAGTCAAACTTCAAAAGAAGTTATCAAGGCGGGGATGGTTTTGACAGATGAGCCAGGAATCTACATTGAAGGCCTATCTGGTGTCCGGATTGAAGATGATCTCCTGATTACGGAAACCGGTTGTGAAGTCTTGACCTTGGCACCGAAAGAATTGATTGTGATCTAAGGAAATTTGCAGAGACAGATTTGAGAAATCTGAGCATTTGTGATAAAATAAAGAGTAATATATTTTTAAAAAGAGGTATGAAAACATGATTGAAGCAAGTAAGTTGAAAGCTGGTATGACCTTTGAAACAGCTGATGGAAAATTGATCCGCGTTTTGGAAGCTAGCCACCACAAACCAGGTAAAGGAAACACCATCATGCGTATGAAATTGCGTGATGTACGTACTGGTTCAACTTTTGATACAAGCTACCGTCCAGAAGAAAAATTTGAGCAAGCTATTATTGAAACTGTACCAGCTCAATACTTGTATAAAATGGATGACACAGCTTACTTCATGAATACTGAAACATACGACCAATATGAAATTCCTGTTGTCAATGTTGAGAACGAATTGCTTTACATCCTTGAAAACTCAGAAGTGAAAATTCAATTCTACGGAAGCGAAGTGATTGGGGTGACGGTTCCTACAACTGTTGAATTGACAGTTGCTGAAACTCAACCATCTATTAAAGGTGCTACAGTGACAGGTTCTGGTAAACCAGCTACAATGGAAACAGGTCTTGTGGTAAACGTTCCAGACTTCATCGAAGCAGGACAAAAATTGATTATCAATACAGCTGAAGGAACTTACGTTTCTCGTGCCTAATCAGCTCTAAAATAGGTCTGATAGAAAGGAACTTCTATGGCAACTGAACAATACGGTGAAATCGTCATTGCACCTCGTGTGCTAGAAAAAATTATTGCGATTGCGACTGCAAAAGTAGATGGTGTTCATTCTCTTGAAAACAAGAGTGTATCGGATAGCCTTTCAAAACGTGCTCTTGGACGTGGGGTTTACCTTCGTACACAAGAAGATGGTCAAATCTCTGTTGATATTTACCTTTATCTAGAGTATGGTGTAGCAGTCCCTAAAGTAGCGGTTGCGATCCAAAAAGCAGTAAAAACAGCTGTCTACAATATGGCAGATGTCACCTTGGATGATGTCAATATCCATGTGGTTGGAATCGTGACTGAAAAAGCAGCGAAACCTGATTTGAAAGATTTGTTTAATGAGGATTTCCTCAATGACTGATATTTTATTTGAATCACGTCGTGATCTACGGGAGCGTGCCTTTCAAGCTCTAATGAGTTTAGAGTATGAAGGGGGGTGTTGTAGAAGCGTGTCAATTTGCTTTTACTCATGACAAAGAGGAAACTGACCAGGAAGTGGAAATTCCAGCTTTTCTACTCAATTTGGTATCTGGTGTTCGTCAATCAAAGGATGAATTGGATCAACAGATTGCCCAACACTTGAAAACTGGATGGACCGTCGAACGCTTGACTCTAGTGGAGAAAAACATTCTTCGTTTGGGTGTATTTGAAATTACTTCCTTTGATACCCCTCAATTGGTTGCAGTGAATGAAGCGATTGAATTAGCTAAAACATTTTCAGATGAAAAATCTGCTCGGTTTGTGAATGGTGTCTTAAGCCAATTTGTGACAGAAGCAGAATAAGATAGAAAAGAAACCACCTTCACGGGTGGTTTCTTTTTAAGTATAGAGCTTCGCTTGATTATTAAAAGGAAAAAGGTTGGTACAAAAGTCCGGCCTCTCAATTGACTTTGGATTGTCGAACAAGACGCAGTGGTTGAGTGGGCTCTACTACGCTGCTTTTATCAGCTTTTACAGCCCTACTCAACTGTGCGGAGGTGGTACGACGAAATCGAATTCTAACGAATTACCGATTTCTGTCCCACTCTCTTTTAAACACTTTTGCCGGGTAAAACACTAACAGGGAGAAAATAGCCTGTTGTTTTTACATCTTTTCCTTCGATTTTTTGAAGAAGAAGGTCGACCGTCAGGCGAGCAATCTCTTGTAAGGGTTGCTTGATGGTGGTGAGACGGGGGAAATAATTTTCGATAAAGTAGGTCCCGTCATAGCCAATGATCTTCAGGTCTTCTGGAATGGCAATCCCGAGTTCGTCAGCGATTTTCATCACCAAAATAGCCGTTAGATCGTCAGATGCAAAGATGGCATCCGGTTTTTGCTGGGTCAAGATGGACTTGATTTCCATTTCTTTGCGAATGGGTGAATAATCACTGGAAACATTGATAATTTGTGCTTCTGGTAGGACAGAAGCAAAGCCAGCATGGCGAAGACCGGTTGGGGAATTAGAATTGTCATTCCCTGTAATCATGATAATCTTTTGTGCCCCTGTCTTGGAAAGGGTTTCCGCAGCGAGAACTCCACCAGCGTAGTTATCTGACGAGACGACAGGGATCTCAGGTGATAGGTTCCGGTCAAAGGCGATGATAGGAGCTGCGACCCGGTTGTAATCTTCAATCCCTAGATTATGACTACCAGAAATAATCCCATCTACTTGATTGGCTTCTAGCATTTCGATGTATTCACGTTCTTTTTCCGAATCATGCTCGCTATTACAAATAATGGTTTTGTATCCATGTTTGAACAGTTCTTCTTCCAGTTTATCGATTAATTCTGCATAGAAGATATGGCTGATTTTTGGGAAGATTAAGCCGATTAACTTGGCTGATTTTCCTTGTAGGCTCCGAGCGATCGTATTGGGCTTGTAGCCCAATTCCCTCATGGCCTCTTTAACTTTTGAGACAGTTTTTTCAGATAAATAGCCCTTTTTGTTAATGACTCGTGAAACTGTCGTTGGGCTGACGCCAGCTAATTTGGCGACATCAGTGAGCTTTGCGACCATAGTCTAGTTCGTAGTATGTTCCAGTGGGTGTTCCGGATTTGATCAGGATACCAGTTTGATCATCATGCGGGAAGACGCGACCAGAGAATACCTTTTCTCCTTTGTTGATAAAGATTTCAAAAATCGAGTTATCGATGAAAATTGTAGCAGTTGTCGCTTGATTTTCGATCGGGCAAGTACGAGCAGTTCCAAACTCTTGGGCATACTGTTCGCCAGCTTGGCTACGGTCGACAATGACTTGACCATTTGCAATATCAAAAGTAATAGAAAGTCCTTTGCCTTCTTTATCGGCTAGGAGAACAATCTCACTTTTGCTATTGGCTTCAAAGGCTAATTCTAACTCGTAGCAATTATTGGTTGTTTCCTTGTTTGTAAACTCGGAAGAAGTGGAGCGGAGCTCTTTTACAGCTTCGACCGGATATTGATAAAGTTTACCATCCTGAATGGTTAGCTCTTTGACCAAAGAGAAGGCTCCTTGGTGGTCATAGCGATCGGATGGGTAAGCGACATCTGGTAGACCTAACCAGCTAACCGTTAAGGCTCTTCCATCAGGAGTGTTGAAGCCTTGAGTTGCATAGGCTTCGAAGCCGTAGTCCAAGTTGCGCAATTCAGATACGTCAACGAGACGAGCTTGTTCAGGATCAAAAGAAGCCCCAATCTTATACATATTTGGATAGATATTGTCGTAGTTGAGGACTGCTTTGTCCAAACCTTGAGGGCAATAAAGAAGGACAGGTTGCTCGCCGACGAAGACCAAGTTAGGACACTCCATCATATAAGCTGTACGATCATTGTTGAAATCAAGATCGCCTACTTCAACCCAGTTGGTATAATCGTTATTCACCGCTTTGTAAAGGCGAACGAACCCTTTTTTCTCAAGGTCTTGACCACCGACGATGGCATAGTATTGATCTTTGAATTTAAAAATTTGTGGGTCGCGGAAATGATCGGTAGCATCCTCTGGTTGATCAATGAGGATTTGGTCGATTTTTTCGAGGTTTCCATCCTGGTCTAAGAGAGCTCCGATTTGGTAGGGATGACGGATCCAGTTCTCGTCTCGTACATTTCCTGTATAGAATAAGAAAAGTTTGTCATCGAATTGCATAGCCGAACCAGAATAGGCTCCGTGGCTATCCAAAGGTGTGTCTGGTAAGACTTTAAGACCAGTTTCTTTAAAATGAACTAAATCATCACTTTCCAGTTGTACCCAAGACTTCAATCCGTGAGCGGCTCCAAAGGGAAAGTTCTGGTAAAAGAGAATCCATTTACCATTAAAATAGGAGAAACCATTCGGGTCATTTAAAAGGCCAGTTTTGGGTTCGACATGGTAATGAGTATGCCAAGGAGAATTAGCCATGTTTTCTTTAATTTGTTTCTTTTCTTCTTCGGTCCAGTCTTCATACCGTTTGTACCGAAGTTCTGTTGTCCATTCCATTTGACTCCTCCAAAATTTTTCTTACTTCCATAGTACCGATTTCTATAAAAAAAAGCAAGACTTTGACCAAAGAATTGAGAAAAAATGTCAAACGTTTATCATAAAATATCGGACCGAAAGCTAGATGTGGTTTATGAAAACAAATGAAAAAATGAAAGTTTTTGAAAATACAAAAACCGGATAAGGGTTATATCACATAGTGGAATGGTGTTTAGATAAATGAAAATAAAAAGAGCTTCTTTCAAACTATCAAAAATTGCAAATAAATACCAAAAACTTTCTGCAAAACGGTTGACATATTCTTAATACGTGGTACAATTAAATGCGTAGAGACGGGTGAACCGTTTTCAAAACAATAAAAAATAAGGAGATTTTTGCAAATGTCAAATACAGAAATTGCAAAAAAAGTCATCGATGCAATCGGTGGAGTTGAGAACGTTAGCAGTGTTGCTCACTGTGCGACTCGTCTTCGCGTGATGGTCAAAGATGAAGCAAAAATCAACAAAGATGTTGTTGAGAACATTGAAAAAGTACAGGGAGCTTTCTTTAACTCAGGTCAATACCAAATCATCTTTGGTACTGGTACTGTAAACAAGATCTACGATGAAGTAGTAGCTCTAGGCTTGCCAACTTCATCAAAAGATGAAATGAAAGCTGAAGCCGCTAAACAAGGAAATTGGTTCCAACGAGCTATTCGTACCTTCGGGGATGTTTTTGTCCCAATTTTACCAGCAATCGTTGCAACTGGTTTGTTTATGGGAATTCGTGGTGCTATTGCTCAAGACCAAGTGTTGGCTTTGTTTGGTACTACAGCAGACGCATTTAAATCTACAGATTTCTATACCTATTCAACAATTTTAACCGATACTGCGTTTGCCTTCTTCCCAGCCTTGATTTCATGGTCTGCATTCCGAGTATTTGGTGGAAATCCTGTTCTTGGGATTGTAATTGGTTTGATGATGGTTAGTCCGACACTTCCAAATGCGTGGGTTGTAGCGGAAGATCCTTCTAAGCAGCAACGTTCTTTGGTATCTTCCATCATGTAGTTGGATTCCAGAACTCAGTTCTTCCCGCTTTCTTCGTTGGTCTAATTGGTGCGAAACTTGAAAAATGGCTCCATAAGAAAATTCCAGATGTCTTAGATTTGTTATTGGTTCCATTATTTACATTAACAATCATGTCATTCCTCGCCTTGTTTATTATTGGACCATTCTTCCACAGCATCGAGGAACATGTACTGAATGCAACTAAGTTTATTTTAAATTTACCATTCGGTCTTGCAGGTCTTCTTATCGGTGGGGTTCATCAGTTGATTGTTGTTACTGGTGTCCATCATATTTTTAATCTTCTTGAATCGCAATTAATTACTTCGGATAAAAAAGATCCATTTAATGCAATTATTACAGCTGCTATGACTGCACAAGCTGGTGCGACTTTAGCTGTGGCAGTGAAATCAAAATCTCAAAAAGTGAAAGCTTTAGCATTTCCTGCAACTATTTCTGCCTTATTAGGTATTACTGAGCCAGCAATCTTTGGTGTGAACTTGCGTTATGTGAAACCATTCGTTATTGCTTTGGGAGCAGGTGCTGTAGGTGGTTGGATTGCATCTATGTTAAACCTTGCTGGTACAGGATTTGGTATTACAATTATTCCAGGAACACTTCTCTATCTAAATGGTCAATTATTGAAATATGTATTTATGGTTGTATTTACAACTGCACTAAGTTTCGGTTTGACATATATGTTTGGTTATGAAGATGAAGCTTCATCAGTTCGTGCAGAGGACGAAGAAGCTGGTGCAATTATTGAAGAAGAAACAACTGGAACTGTTCCAGCATCTCTTCAAGATGAAACCATCATCTCTCCAATCGTTGGGCAAGCTGTTGCTTTAGAAAATGTGAATGACCCTGTATTCTCAAGCGGTGCTATGGGTCAAGGGATTGCAGTGAAGCCATCTGAAGGTGTCGTTTATGCTCCTGCAGATGCTGAAGTAACGATTGCTTTTGCAACTGGACATGCCTTCGGTTTGAAGACAGCGAATGGTGCTGAAATCTTGATCCACGTTGGGATCGACACTGTTTCAATGAATGGTGACGGTTTTGAGAAAAAAGTTGCTCAAGGTGACAAGGTCAAAGCTGGAGATGTTCTTGGAACATTTGATTCTGCTAAAAATTGCAGACTGGTCTTGATGATACAACAATGGTCATCGTCACAAACACAGCTGACTATGCTTCAGTAACTCCAGTAGCTACTGGTGCAGTTGCTAAAGGCGATGCGATTATTGAAGTAAAAGCATAATCTAAAATATGATTGCTCAAGGACTGGTTAGGGTATCCTCCAGTCCTTGAATTTTGTTTGGAGATGAGGTTTGGAATGAAAAAGTTGCTCACCTAATGTTGAAACATAAATAAGAGTAGTTTTTTCTTTAAGGAATAGAAGTGAACCGTTTTCCTTTATGATATAATAGAAAAAAAGAGAATTGAAGAAGAGGATTGATATGACTAAATTATATGGAAGTCTTGAAGCTGGTGGAACAAAGTTTGTTTGTGCTGTAGGTGACGAAAATAATAACGTCATTGAAAAGACACAGTTTCCAACAACAACTCCTATTGAAACCCTTGATAAATGTATTGAATTTTTCTCTAAATTTGAAACTCTTGCTGGTTTAGCGATTGGCTCATTTGGACCGATTGACATTGATAAAAATTCAAAAACATATGGTTTTATTACAACAACTCCCAAACCCCATTGGGCGAATGTTGATGTAGTAGGTGCTTTCCGTCGTGCATTAAATGTACCGATTTACTTTACAACGGACGTAAATAGCTCAGCATATGGTGAAGTTGTCGCTCGTAATAATGCGGGTGCACGGATTGAAAACTTAGTCTACTACACAATCGGTACAGGAATTGGTGCAGGTGTCATCCAGCGTGGTGAATTCATTGGTGGAGTAGGACATCCTGAGATGGGCCATTACTATGTTGACAAACACCCAATGGATGTTGAAAAAGAATTTAACGGTGTGTGTCCATTCCACAGAGGCTGTTTAGAAGGTCTTGCGGCTGGTCCAAGCCTGGAAGCTCGTACTGGTATTCGTGGGGAAAATATCGAGCTCAATAGCTCTGTATGGGATATCCAAGCCTACTATATTGCTCAAGCTGCTGTTAATGCGACTGTAACCTTCCGCCCAGATGTGATTGTATTTGGTGGAGGAGTGATGGCACAACAGCACATGTTGGATCGCGTTCGTGAAAAATTCACAGTATTATTGAACGGCTACTTACCAGTTCCAGATGTTCGTGACTACATCGTGACTCCTGCGGTAGCTGGAAATGGTTCAGCAACCTTGGGTAACTTTGTCTTAGCAAAACAAGTCAGCAAAAAAGACTAATCAGGTAAGGCTGAAACAACAAAAAGCATGAAATGCTAGGGGAGGGAGTTCTTCGTCGGGAAGATGGATGAATGACCTTCTCTTTTTTAAGCAAGAGAGGAGAAAAGATGGAAAAAGCCATTATGAAGGATCCCTTCTTTTTGAGTCAAGTATCTGAAGAAGCGACAAAAGAGGATTTATATCTGGCGCAAGACTTACAAGATACCTTACGAGCTCACCAAGATTCCTGTGTTGGCATGGCGGCTAATATGATTGGTGTACGCAAGCGAGTAATCATTATCCAATTTGGTTTGATGCCCTTGGTTCTCTTTAACCCTGTTCTAGTCAAGAAAGAAGGAGTTTATGAGACAGAAGAGGGGTGCCTTTCTTTGGCAGGGAGCCGAAAAACGAGCCGCTTTGAAAAGATTCAAGTCTCCTACCGCGACATGAATTGGAAGCCTCAGCTCATAAGCTTAGAAGGTTTTGTGGCCCAGATTTGCCAGCATGAGCTAGATCACCTGGAAGGGATTTTTGATCTAGATTCAGTTGCTGCTTATTAAGGAATCGATCGAAGAGAATTTGTTGATGAAAAAAAGAATATTTGTTCTATGAACGGGTTAGACCATTTTTTTGGTGTCTCATCCCTATTATCTTTCTTTATTAAAGTGGGTCAACCGCCTCGTCACCCTGCTGATGCCACTCCTTTATGTTTATGTTCTTTGGGCAGCTTATCTGAAAGCTTCCGATATTTGGGTTGTTCTTACCTATCTGTTGGTTCCGGCGTCTGGTTTTATGTTACTGAGTGTCATTCGAAAAGCAATCAATTGGCCCCGTCCCTATGAGCTTGGCGCGTTTCCGCCTCTTATAGAGAGAGAAGGCAAGGGGAGTTCCATGCCAAGTCGGCATGTCTTTTCGGCGGCCATCATTTCGACAGTAGCTTGGGGTGTGAATCCTCTTCTATCGAGCCTTGGTCTTTTCTTGGCTCTGCTATTGGCAGGCGTTCGTGTTCTGGCGGGACTCCATTTTGTCCGTGATGTCATAGTCGGATTTGTCGTTGCACTCCTATGGGGAATTGTCAGTTTTTCTCTATTCGGAATTTTCTGATAGAGGCTGGATGAGAGAAGTTTTTGAATGTAGACAAACTATTGTTTTACATAATACAGCTAGATGATTTTCGAAAAATGACTTTTATTTTTTAGTTATTTAAGAAGATAAAAAACTTTCCGCTGTGAGAAAATGCCTGAAACATAATTGTTTCAGGCATTCGGAATTATTGAGACCTTAGGCTTAATAATTACTCATGGAACTTCCTGGATTGCTGAAATCATCCACTGGATAATTTCACCTAACGTCCGTACTCACCTAAGGAAAATTTTTCTGAAGACTTTATCTTAAATCTGAAACTGCCTAACTTAGTTAGGCAGTTTTTAATTATGTGAGATTTGGTGTTGGAATTTTTGGAAGAACCGTTCACGTTCTTCTATAATAGCTGGACTTGGGTTTTTGAGGGAAGTTAACAAATCAACCAAGTCAGGTGTGACTTCTCGAATCAGCTCTCCCAGTGACCAAATGGCTGTTGCAATATGTATCTGGTTTTGCGAGGTTTCGATGATTTCTAACAGTTTAGGAATAGCAGACCGGTCGTTAGCATTGGCCAAAGCAATGATAGCATTGCGCTGGAGAATATTCTTTCCCCGCCAACTACCAGCGACCATTCCAAATTTTTCCTTAAATTGTCCATTGGATAACTCAATAAAGGGGATTAATTCTGGATGAGCTAGTTCAGGATCGATATCAGTGGCTAATGGATTGTCCAGACCACGGTTGTAGGGGCAGCAGATTTGACAGATATCACAACCGTAGATGACCGTTTTAATCTTTTTACGGAATTCCAGATCCATCATCCCCTTGTCTTGGGTCTGAAAGGATAGGCAACGTCGGGCATTCATAGAGCCATCTCCGATTAAACAAGAAGTTGGGCAGGCTTCTACACAGCGGTTACAATCTCCGCAACCATAGTCAACGGCTTGATCGGGTTCAATCTCTAGGTTGGTGATGAGTTCCCCTAAAAACATATAAGAACCGTATTCTTTTGAGATGACGAGGCCATTCTTTCCGATAAAGCCAATCCCAGCTCGTTGAGCAACCGCGGTATCCACTAAGGCACCGGTATCCACCATGCCCTTGTATTCGAAGTCGGCGGTTAATTCTTCAATCCCTCGTGCTAGGCGGTCTAATTTATCCTGCAAGACATAGTGATAATCAAGGCCCCAGCTATTGGGGGTGAATTTTCCGCGTTTATAGGCCGTCTTCTGAGGTTGTTGTTTTAACTTGTGGGGATAGGCAACGGCAATGGAGATAATCGTTTTAGCAGAAGCTAAACTTAAGCGTGGTTGGATTCGTTCTTCAATATTTTTGTGCTCAAAACCAGAATTTCTGCCTTCTTCCACAGCTAGGCGGAGGGATTTTTCTAAATAGGAAAAATCATCCGCAGTGGTAAAGCCAATTTTTGAAATACCAATGGAGTGAGCCAATTCGATAATGGATTCTTTGAGGTTCATATTCCTATTATAGCGGAAAGCCGGTAAAAATGCGAAAAACGTGCAAAAAATTAAAAAGGGGCTAAAGAGCTTGGCAGGGCTTTCAAAAACAAGTGGAATTTGGTATAATAAGGTATTGAATACAAGGATATATGGAGGCAGGTATGTCACAACCGCTATTTTTACAATCAGTTATGCAGGAAAAAATTTGGGGTGGAACTAGATTACGAGATGAGTTTGGCTATGAAATTCCGAGCGATCATGTTGGTGAATACTGGGCTATTTCGGCCCATCCACATGGTGTTTCTGTTGTTAAGAATGGACCTTATGCTGGAATGGGCTTAGACCAACTATATGCAGAGCATCGCGAATTGTTTGGGAATCGACCAGAACCGGTCTTTCCTTTGTTGACAAAGATTCTAGATGCTAATGACTGGCTTAGTGTTCAGGTTCACCCAGGTGATGCCTATGGAATGGAGCATGAAGGAGAACTTGGGAAACTGAATGCTGGTATATTATTGCCGCTGATGAAGGGGCAGAGATTATCTATGGTCACCACGCCCAGTCTAAGGAAGAATTGCGCCAAATGATCGAAGGAAAAGAATGGGATGATCTGTTAGCGCGGGTTCCTGTGAAAGCGGGAGATTTCTTCTATGTGCCAAGTGGAACCATGCATGCCATCGGTTCGGGTATCTTAATCTTGGAAACCCAGCAATCAAGCGACACGACGTATCGAGTTTACGACTTTGATCGCAAAGATGATCAAGGAAATTTACGTGAGTTGCACATTGAACAGTCCATTGATGTGCTGAACTTAGGGGCTCCAGCGAATAGCCGGCCAGTTGAAGAAAAAGTGGATCACTTGTCGTCTACTTTGTTAGTGGCTAATGACTTCTTTGGTGTTCACAAGTGGGTAGTCAATGGGGAAGTTCGATTTGAAAAGACCCATGATTATAGCTTGTTGAGCGTTCTCTCAGGGCAAGGCAGTCTACAGGTAGATGAGGAGAATTATCCGATTGGAAAAGGGGACCACTTTATCTTAACGAGCGATGTTGAATCTTGGACTTTGGAAGGGCAAGATTTAGAATTGATCGTGAGTCATCCATAAAAAAGAAAGGGTTTGAGTTAAAAGCTGTGGAACAACTCAAGCCTTTTTTATCTGAAAACTATTTTTATGTTAAGTCTTGACTCTGACCTAAGGGGAGGGATTATACTATCTTTGTAAGGAGGAAATCATGTACCATATCAAAGAAGCTGCAGAGCTGTCAGGTGTCTCTGTCAAGACCTTGCACCACTATGACAAGATAGGACTTCTCGTCCCTGTGAAATCTGAAAATGGCTATCGGACATACAGTCAAGAAGATTTAGAACGATTACAGGTGATTCTCTACTATAAGTATCTAGGGTTTTCCTTAGACCAAATAGCAGAACTCTTAGCCGAAGAAAAATCTAACTTATTGCCCCATTTGACCAAACAGTTGGACTATTTGACTCAAGAAAGGCAACGCCTGGATACCTTGATTTCCACCTTGCAAAAAACCATTCAGGAACAAAAAGGAGAAAGAAAAATGACCATTGAGGAAAAATTTACTGGATTTAGCTACCAAGATACTAAAAAATACCATCAAGAGGCGGTAGACAAGTACGGTCAAGAAGTCATGGACCAAGCGCTTGAACGCCAAAAAGGTCGAGAAGAGGAGGCGACAAGAGCCTTTAATCAAGTCTTCCAAGTCTTGGCGAAAAACTTCCAGGCTGGTTTGCCAGTAACAGCATCGGAAAATCAAGAAGAAGCAGCCAAACTTTTAGACGCGATTCGAACGTATGGATTTGACTGCTCTATAGAGGTTTTTGGCCATATCGGCAAAGGCTATGCCTATAATCCAGAATTCAAGGAAAACATCGACAAGTTTGGCGCTGGCACAGCCCAGTACACTTCGGATGTCATTGCCTTTTATGTCGAAAATCAAGCAAAATAAAAAAGTGAGAGTGGGACAGAAATCGGTAATTCGTTAGAATTCGATTTCGTCGTCCCACCTCCGCACAGTTGAGTAGGGCTGTAAAAGCTGATGAAATCAGCGTAGTAGAGCCCACTCAACCACTGCGTCTTGCTCGACAATCCAAAAATAATTGAGAGGCTAGGATTTTTGTCCCAGCCTCGTTTTTTGCTTGGATAAATTTGAAAAGAAGCGGGCAGATCTAAGAGAGCTCGAATGAATGAAGACAATGAAAACTTTATGAAAATTTCATAATTTAAGTTGACAGTCTTGAAAAAAAGGAGTAGAATAACCCCTGTTTTATGAAAAAGAGGCAGGGAATTCCCGGCCTCATGATCTTTTTTCAAGGAGTTTTTTATGTTTTCAACATTGAAAAAATGGTTTATTGGCCGTCCGTTGAAATCTGGTGCAGAAGGTGAAGGAGGATTGCTAGGGAAAATGCAGGCCTTGGCTATGCTCTCTAGTGACGCACTTTCTTCTATTGCCTATGGTCCAGAGCAAGTTATCCTGGTCTTGATGACCGTATCAGCAGGAGCCATTTGGTGGTCCATTCCAATTGGGATTGTGGTCCTGGTTCTTCTAGCCAGTTTAACGATTTCTTATCGTCAGGTCATTCATGCCTACCCTCAAGGGGGGAGGAGCCTATATGGTGACTTCGGAGAACCTGTCTCCCAAAGCGGGGTTGATCGCTGGTGGAAGTCTTTTGGTTGACTATATGCTGACGGTAGCGGTATCTGTTTCTTCCGGTGCAGATGCCATCACGTCAGCGATTCCCTCTTTTCATCCTTATAATCTTCACATTTCCATTTTGTTGGTCTTGCTTTTGATGCTGATGAACCTTCGGGGACTGCGCGAATCAGCCACATCCTTAATGATTCCGGTCTATCTGTTTATTGTCAGTACCATTGCCTTAATCGGCTATGGCGTGATCCAAATTTTGACAGGGCATTTGGCCTATAACGCGACTGCGCATGTTGGCCAAACCATTTCAGGAGTCAGCATCATTCTCTTGTTGAGGGCCTTTACGAGTGGATCCGCTTCCCTAACAGGGGTGGAAGCCATCTCCAATTCGGTTCCCTTCTTTAAGAAACCAAAGCAAAGAATGCAGCTTCTACCTTGACCATTATGGCTTTGATTTTAGGGATCATGTTTGCAGGGATTACCTTTCTCAATTACTGGGTGGGTGTTGTTCCAGCAAAAGGGGTAACAACTCTAGCCCAAATGGCCCAAGCTATCTTAGGGAATTCCCCAGTCGGTCAAGCCTTCTTTTACGTCTTTCAATTATCAACAGCCTTGATCTTGGCAGTCGCGGCTAATACAGGGTTCTCCGCCTTTCCAATGTTGGCCTTTAACATGGCCAAAAACAAATACATGCCACACATGTATATGGAAAAAGGGGATCGTCTGGGCTATTCCAATGGGATTTTGACATTGGCGATTGGCGCGATTGTTTTGCTCTTGATCTTCGATGGACAAACAGAAAGCTTGATTCCGCTCTATACCATTGGGGTCTTCATTCCTTTTGCTCTTTCTCAAACAGGGATGGTCATTCATTGGAAACGCCAATATCAAAAAGGATTTCTCAAGTATTCGCTGGTTAATATCCTCGGGGCTGCTATCTGTTATGGGATTGTCTTGATCCTCTTGTTGTTCCGTCTGAGTGAGATTTGGCCTTTCTTCCCTATAATCGGTCTTTTACTTTGGATGTTCTTAAGTATTCGCAATCACTATGATAAAGTTGCGGCTCAATTGCGTTTGGGAAGGAAGATCGAAAAGACAAATTACGCGGGCAATACTGTCATTGTCCTTGTTGGGAATGTCACTCAGGTAAGTGTGGGAGCTATGAGTTATGCAAATAGCCTAGGAAACGATGTTGTAGCGATGCACGTATCAACGGAAGAAACCAAGGTCAAGGATGCTGAGGTAGCAGAAGAATTCAAATATTATTTCCCTCATATTCGCTTTGAAAATGTCATGACAAGTTACCGGGATATTATCCAACCAACAGTTGAATTTGTCTCAAAAGTAGCTGAGGAGGCCAAGGAAAAAGGGAACACCGTCACAGTCTTAGTTCCTCAATTCATCCCTAAAAAACATTGGCAAAATATTCTCCACAACCAAATGAGTTTGAAATTGAAGTATGCGCTTCGTTGGCATGAAGAAGTGGTTGTGGCAAGCTATTCTTACCATTTGTCTGAATAACTATCGCATAAAGAAAAGATGTCTGCTTTAGAGGTGATTCGGATTAAAAACAAAGTTGCCTAAAACTTTCCTAATGTGAGTGCGGACGTCAGCGAACTTCTTCGAAGTTCCAAGACTAATTATTGAGCCTAATGTCTCAATAATTCCGAGTGCCTGAAACACAATTGTTTCAGGCACTTTTCTCACAGCGGAAAGTTTCAGTAGATGATTGAATAATTCTAACGAGTATAATTTTTATAGAATTTATTAGATTTGTATCAATGAACAGTTTGTCTCCACTTTCAGATGTCTGCTTGAACAGGCATCTTTTTGGATTTTCTCACACGAAAAAAACCACTCGAAAGTCTTGTAAGATACAGCCTTAATCTTGAAAAAATGTTTAAAAAATGCTATAATAAAGAGAACGTTTAAAATTTAAGAAATTTGAAAAGTAAGGAAACTAATGGCTAATTTATTAAAAACAATTATCGAAAATGATAAAGGTGAATTAAGACGATTGGAAAAAGATGGCAGACAAGGTCTTCTCATACGAAGATCAAATGGCTGCCTTGTCAGATGATGAACTGAAAGCGAAAACAGAAGAGTTCAAGCAACGCTACCAAGATGGCGAATCATTGGATGACCTTCTGTATGAAGCTTTTGCGGTAGTTCGCGAAGGTGCCAAGCGTGTCTTGGGCTTGTTCCCTTATAAAGTACAGGTCATGGGGGGTATTGTTCTTCACCATGGTGACGTTCCAGAAATGCGTACAGGGGAAGGAAAAACCTTGACTGCGACCATGCCGGTATATTTGAATGCCCTATCTGGCCAAGGAGTTCACGTTGTCACTGTCAATGAATACCTGACAGAACGTGATGCGACTGAGATGGGTGAGTTGTACTCATGGCTAGGTCTTTCAGTTGGGATCAACTTGGCTGCAAAATCACCGTCTGAAAAACAAGAAGCTTATGCTTGTGATATCACCTATTCAACCAACGCGGAAATTGGTTTCGACTATTTGCGTGATAACATGGTTGTTCGTGCCGAAAATATGGTACAACGTCCTTTGAATTATGCCTTGGTTGATGAGGTAGACTCCATCTTAATTGATGAAGCCCGTACGCCATTGATTGTTTCAGGTCAGACTTCTACAGAAACTAGTCAACTCTATCACATGGCGGATACCTATGTAAAATCTTTGGAAAAAGAAGACTATATTATTGACGTCCCTTCAAAAACGATTGGTTTGTCAGATTCTGGGATTGATAAGGCTGAAAGTTACTTTAATCTTGAAAACTTGTACGACATTGAAAATGTTGCCTTAACACACTACATCGACAATGCCCTCCGTGCTAACTACATCATGATTTTGGATATCGACTATGTAGTCAGTGAAGATCAAGAAATCTTGATCGTCGACCAATTTACAGGTCGTACCATGGAAGGTCGTCGTTATTCTGACGGCTTGCACCAAGCGATTGAGGCTAAAGAAGGTGTACCAGTCCAAGAAGAGACCAAAACATCAGCTTCTATTACTTACCAAAACTTGTTCCGGATGTATAAGAAACTTTCAGGGATGACAGGTACTGGTAAAACAGAAGAAGAAGAATTCCGTGAAATCTACAACATTCGCGTTATTCCAATTCCAACTAATCGTCCGATTGCTCGTATTGACCATCCGGACCTTCTCTACCCAAGCTTGAAATCGAAGTTTAAAGCTGTAGTAGAAGATGTAAAAGCTCGCTATGAAAAAGGACAACCAGTCTTGGTGGGTACCGTTGCCGTTGAAACCAGTGACTACCTATCCCGCCTCTTGGTTGAAGCAGGCGTTCCTCACGAAGTCTTGAATGCGAAAAACCACTACAAAGAAGCGCAAATCATCATGAACGCTGGTCAACGTGGTGCCGTTACCATCGCGACCAACATGGCCGGACGTGGTACCGATATCAAGCTCGGTGAAGGGGTTCGTGAACTAGGTGGACTTTGTGTGATTGGTACAGAGCGTCATGAAAGCCGTCGTATTGATAACCAGTTGCGTGGACGTTCTGGACGTCAAGGGGATCCAGGTGAATCTCAATTCTACCTTTCTCTTGAAGATGAGTTGATGCGTCGTTTCGGTTCAGAACGCATCAAAGCCTGCTGGACCGCTTCAAACTAAGCGAAGAAGAATCTGTCATCAGATCCAACATGTTTACACGCCAAGTTGAAGCAGCTCAAAAACGAGTGGAAGGGGAACAACTATGACACTCGTAAGCAAGTCCTTCAGTATGATGATGTTATGCGGGAACAACGCGAGATTATCTACTCTCAACGCTATGATGTCATTACAGCGGATCGTGATTTGGCGCCAGAAATCAAGGCCATGATCAAACGAACCATTAAACGGATCGTTGAAGGAGCTAGCCACTCAAGCAAGGAAGAACGGATCGAAGCTATTCTGAACTTTGCCAAATACAATTTGGTCCCTGAAGATACGATTTCTGAGAGTGATATTGAAGGCAAATCTGATAAAGATGTGATTGATTACTTGTACAAACGCGCTGAAGAGGTTTATGAAAACCAAGTGGCGAAATTACGTGATGAAGAAGCAGTCAGAGAATTCCAAAAAGTCTTGATCCTTCGCGTTGTGGATAGCAAATGGACCGATCACATCGATGCCTTGGATCAATTGCGTAATGCTGTCGGTCTCCGTGGTTATGCACAAAACAATCCTGTGGTTGAATACCAATCAGAAGGATTCCGTATGTTCAACGATATGATTGGCTCCATCGAGTTTGATGTGACTCGTTTGATGATGAAAGCTCAAATCCATGAACAAGAGCGTCCTCGTACAGAGCACAGTATTTCAACGACAGCGACTCGTAATATTGCCGCTCAAAAAACCGATTTACCAGAAGATCTCGACTTGAGTCAAATCAAACGCAATGACATCTGTCCATGTGGATCTGGTAAGAAATTTAAAAATTGCCACGGTAAAAAACTCTAATCGGATGAAAGGATCAGCCTATGTCTTTTACAGCTACTAGCCCAATCATTGATGAAACAGCAGTAACTTCTCTTTATCTCTTAGAAGGTGAACATTTAGCTCGCAAAGAAGCGCGTGACCGTGAACTAGCCTCTATTTTGAAGGGGGAAGACAAGCGGATTTTGCTTGTGATGGGACCATGTTCATCAGATAATGAGGAAGCAGTGATGGAATATGCTCGTCGCCTTGCAGCCCTTCAGGAAGAAGTTAAAGATCGGGTCTTCATTGTGATGCGGGTCTATACTGCCAAACCTCGGACCAATGGAGATGGCTATAAAGGCTTGATGCATCAGCCAGATACTGCTTCAGAACCTAGTTTTGTAGCTGGCTTAAAGGCTGTTCGTCGCCTGCATCATCGAGTGATCACCGAAACTGGTTTGACAACAGCAGATGAACTGTTGTATCCAGAGACTTACCCATTTGTTGAGGATCTCCTTTCTTATGTTGCCATTGGGGCACGTTCTGTAGAAGATCAAGGCCATCGATTTGTAGCAAGTGGCATCTCAGTTCCAACTGGATTGAAAAATCCAACGTCTGGAAATCTGTCGGTCATGTTTAATGCAATTTATGCTGCACAACATGGGCACCATTTCTTCTATAATGGTCGTTCTGTGGAGACAAGTGGAAATCCATTCGGACATGCTATTCTGCGTGGAGCCTTAGACGCGAATGGGAAAAACATTCCAAACTACCACTATGAAGATCTGCTAGAAGCTGCACATCGCTACCAGGCCTTGGGCTTGCAACATCCATTTATCCTAGTTGACACCAATCATGATAATTCTGGGAAAAAATTTGCTGAGCAGATTCGCATTGTCAGAGAAACCCTTACAAATCGTAGCTGGAATCCAATTATCCATGATGTAGTCCGTGGATTTATGATTGAATCTTATCTAGAGGACGGTCGTCAAGATCAACCAGAAGTATTTGGTCAATCGATCACAGACCCATGCTTGGGTTGGGAAAAGACAGAAAGCTTAGTACGAGAAATTTATCAGTATGTGGCTGAATAAGAGGAGAGGGCTGGAGAAAATATTCTCAGCCCTTTCCTTCTTAAATAGAGTTGCTGATAGAAAATCATTAAAGAGGAAAAGATATGATTGTTGGACATGGGATAGATATCGAATCGATCCAATCCATTGAACAAGCCTACCAGAGACATCCGAGATTTGCTTCTAAGGTATTGACAGAGACGGAACGAGAACGGTTTGACCAATTATCTGGAAAAAGGAAAATGGAATACCTGGCAGGTCGATGGTCTGCCAAAGAAGCCTTTTCCAAGGCTTGGGGAACAGGAATTGGTCCAGTAGGATTTCAGGATCTGGAAATTCTAACCAATCAAAAAGGAGCTCCCTATTTTTCAAAAGCTCCTTTTAGTGGAAAGATTTGGGTATCGATTAGTCACTCAGGCGATTTAGTTTCGACCAGTGTCATTTTGGAGGAAAGAAATGAAAGCTAGTATACATAGACCAACGCGAGCATATGTGGATGTAGAGGCTATTGCCTATAATGTTCAACAAATACAAGCCCATATTCCGAAAGAGACCTTGACCTTTGCAGTTGTCAAGGCAAATGCATACGGCCATGGGGTTGAACCAGTTTTAGAACGTTTATTGCCACTAGTAGATGCTTTTTGTGTCTCCAATCTAGATGAAGCCTTGGAAGTTCGCCAAGTAGCAGGTGAAAAGCCGATCTTAATTTTGGGCGTTGCACCAGTAGAACACGTTGCGATCGCCATCAAAGAGGAAATTCGTTATACAGTGGCTAGTCTCGAGTGGTTGAAAGCATTGTTGGCTGAAAAGTCTGATTTGACTGGGTTGAAGGTTCATATTAAAGTGGATTCAGGAATGGGACGAATTGGTTTTCGTTCGGCAGAAGACTTGCAGGAAGCCATGATCTTATTAAGAGATCATGGAGCAGAAGTGGAAGGGATCTTTACTCATTTTGCTACAGCTGATGAGAAAGATGACCGGCATTTCCAAGGCCAGTTGCAACGATTTAAGAGCTTGTTGGAGCTCTTGCCCTATACTCCTAAAATCGTTCATGCCAGCAATTCAGCAACAACTTTATGGCATGCTGATACCATTTTTAATGCTGTCCGACTGGGTGATGTCATGTATGGTCTCAATCCAAGTGGAAGAGAGTTAGAGCTTCCCTATAGCATCCGTCCTGCTCTGAGTCTGGAAACAGAATTGGTCCATATCAAACCACTAGAAGTGGGGCAGACAGTTGGCTATGGAGCGACCTATCAGACTAGTGAGGAAGAGTGGATTGGGACCATTCCAATTGGCTATGCAGATGGCTGGACCAGAGATATGCAAGGTTTTCATGTCCTTGTTGATGGGCAATTCTGCCCGATTGTCGGTCGCGTATCCATGGACCAAATCACCATTCGCCTACCGAAGGCCTACCCGATTGGGACTAAGGTAGTATTGATCGGAAGGGATGGTGATCTAGCTATAACGACAACGGATGTAGCAATCTATCGAGGCACGATCAACTATGAGGTTGTTTGTGTCTTGAGTGATCGCGTACCAAGAGTTTATCGTCCAACAAAGGAAGACAGTGGGAAGTAAGTTGTTTGTCTTTTCCCAGCTTCCTTTTATAAAAAGTTCGAGATTAAAGAGGTTGATGACGGTGGTCCCAGCCTCCTTTCTTATCTAGGAGGAAAGAATGAACTTACACCAACCACTTTCTGTCCTGCCAGGAATTGGACCGAAATCAGCAGAAAAATACAAGAATTTGGGAATCGAAACGGTTGAGGACCTCTTGCTCTACTTCCCATTTCGGTATGAAGATTTTAAATCAAAAAATGTTTTAGATCTGGAAGATGGAGAAAAAGCAGTTGTTTCTGGAATTGTTGCCACCCCAGCCAATGTCCAGTATTATGGTTACAAGCGTAACCGTCTTCGCTTTACCATTAAACAAGGGGAGCTGATCCTAGCAGTTAGTTTCTTTAACCAGCCCTATCTAGCGGACAAGATTGAACTAGGGCAAACAGTGGCTGTATTTGGTAAATGGGATAAGGCCAAGGGAGCTTTGACAGGGATGAAGCTGTTAGCCCAAGTCGAAGATGACCTCCAACCGGTCTATCGTTTATCTCAAGGGGTGAGCCAGTCAGCTCTAGTAAAGGTTATCAAGACGGCTTTTGAAGCAGGTTTAGACAACTTGTTGGAAGAAAATTTACCCCAGATTTTAATGGATAAGTATCACTTGCTTTCTCGCAGACAAGCGGTCCGGGTTATGCATTTTCCCAAGGATCTTGAGGAATATAAGCAGGCCTTGAGACGAGTGAAATTTGAAGAATTGCTCTTTTTCCAATTGCAACTGCAGGTCTTGAAGGAAGAAAATCGTTCCGTCGGACAGGGAATTGTGCTGGATTGGGATAAGAAGAAGCTAAAAGCTCTTCAAGCTAAGCTTCCTTTTACGTTGACAGAAGCTCAGGAGCGAAGTCTGAACGAAATTCTAGCAGATATGCGCTCTCCTTACCACATGAATCGCCTCTTGCAAGGGGATGTCGGAAGTGGGAAAACGGTCGTTGCTGGGTTGGCCATGTATGCTGCTGTAACAGCTGGCAAGCAAGCGGCCTTGATGGTCCCAACTGAAATCCTAGCTGAGCAACATTTACAAAGTTTGACCTCTCTCTTTCCTAGTCTTAGAATTCTTCTTTTAACAGGCAGTCTAAAAGTTGCGGAGAGAAGAGAATGCTTGGAATTGATTCAGACAGGGCAAGTGGACCTTATTGTGGGAACCCATGCCTTGATTCAGGAGGGGGGTTCATTTTCATGATCTCGGCTTGGTCATTATTGATGAGCAGCACCGTTTCGGTGTAGCCCAAAGACGGATCCTGCGTGAAAAGGGCCAAAATCCGGATGTCTTGATGATGACAGCGACCCCAATTCCCCGGACTCTGGCAATCACTGCTTTTGGAGATATGGATGTTTCGATTATAGACCAAATGCCAGCAGGTCGAAAAGAGATTATCACCCGCTGGGTCAAGCATCAACAGTTAAATTTAGTCTTGGATTGGCTGGTCAAAGAAATTCAAAAAGGCTCCCAAGCCTATGTCATTTCTCCCTTGATTGAAGAATCGGAAGCCTTGGACCTCAAAAATGCTATTGCTCTAGAGGAAGAATTGATTGCTTATTTTGGAGACCGAGCCCGTATTGCTCTCCTTCATGGTAAGATGAAGGGGGAAGAAAAAGAGGCCATTATGCAGGCCTTTAAGCAGGGAGAAATTGACTTACTAGTTTCTACAACTGTAATTGAGGTCGGCGTCAATGTTCCCAATGCTACCGTCATGATTATCATGGATGCAGACCGCTTCGGTTTGAGTCAATTGCACCAGTTGAGAGGTCGGGTAGGGCGTGGTGATAAGCAGTCTTACGCAGTATTAGTTGCCAATCCCAAAACAGAATCAGGTAAGCGTCGGATGAAAATCATGACCGAAACCACCAATGGGTTTGTCTTGGCAGAAGAAGACCTCAAGCTACGAGGCTCTGGGGAAATCTTTGGAACGCGTCAATCAGGTATACCAGAATTTCAAGTGGCCAACCTTATTGAAGATTATCCAATCTTAGAGGAAGCACGAAAGGTAGCTGTTCAGGTGGTCACGACTCCTAATTGGCGAGAGCATCCAGATTGGCACTGTCTGTCTCTACATTTGGAGCAGAAAGAACACCTGGATTAAGAAGTGATAAGAAAAAGAGGCTGGGACAAAAGTCCAAGCCTCTCAATTGTCTTTGGATTATCGAGCAAGACGCAGTGGTTGAGTGGGTTCTACTACGCTGATTTTATCAGCTTTTACAGCCCTACTCAACTGTGCGGAGGTGGGACGACGAAATCGAATTCTAACGAATTACCGATTTCTGTCCCACTCTCTTTTTATCTTTTTTTAAGTTTGTGGACCTATAATCGTAAAAAATAGAAAAGAGGTCCTAGTTATGCGAACTATGTTGAAATTCATCTTGTCAATCATTATCTCAGTCCATCAGAGCTATTTTTAAATCTAAAAGGCGGACGTATCTACCATCACGCCTTCTATCCTTATTCTACCCTTCTATATAGTCTCTTAATTCATAGCCTTTTAATCCGGCATTGAGAGCAATCAGGAGCTTCAGCCGGGCCTTAGCTGCATTGAGCTCTTTGACAAAGAAGATGCCGTGCTCGTGAAGCTTGACTCCGCCCCCATCGTAAGCATAGACAGGTTCCGCAATTCCATTGAAGCAACGGGAAACCAAGGCAATAGGAAGGCCAGCCTCTTGAAATTCAAAGAGTTTCTCAGCTACTTCCTTAGGAAGATTTCCAGCTCCAAAGGCTTCAATGATCAAACCATCCATTTGTTGGACATCTAGTAGGTCAAGGAGTTCTGTTTTCATGCCAGCATAGGCTGAAATGATGGGGACAACTCCCTTGATTTCTTGCAAATCAAAACGCACACGGGGGTCAGCTGTTTTGAAGAAAAGAACTTCTTTTTTCATGACTAAGCCTAGAGGACCATGTGTGGGGGTCTGGAAGGTGCTGACATTGGTGGTATGTGTTTTGGTCACGTACTTGGCTGCATGGACTTCATCATTCATCACGACCAAGACACCCTTGTCTTGTGATTTGGGATCTGCTGCTACTCGGATGGCGGTCAGATAGTTATAGACGCCGTCGCTTCCTAATTCATTGGAGCTTCTCATGGCTCCTGTCAAGACTACTGAAATAGTTGGCAAGTCCATGGTATCTAAGAAGTAGGCTGTTTCTTCAAGAGTATCGGTACCATGGGTAATGACAACCCCATCATATTGGGAAGCCTCTTTCTGAATCTTATGATAGAGTTGTAACATGTGCTGAGGAGTTACATGAGGGCTGGGTAAATTTAAAAAATCTTCTGAAGTAAGCTCAACCCCTGCCAGTGACAGATCAATATGGTTCATGGGGTTGGATGAATTGGTCACGACAGCTCCAGAGTCATCCGCCTGCATGGAGATGGTCCCTCCTGTATGAAGGGCCAAAATTTTCTTAATCATGTGTGTCTCCTTGGAATGTGTGTTATAATTTATTGTATCATAAAACGGAAAGAAAGCAGTCATCATGGAAATAAAAGCGGTCTTTTTTGACATTGACGGAACCTTGGTCAATGATAGTCGAATGGTCTTGAAGTCAACTGAAAAAGCCATTCGCGCCTTAAAGGAACAAGGAATTTTTGTTGGTTTGGCAACAGGGCGAGGACCCTTCTTTGTCCGTCCTTTTATCGAGCGCTATGACTTTGATTTTGCGGTCACCTATAATGGTCAGTATATTTTTACCAAGGACAAGGTCTTATCTGCTTCTCCAATTGATAAGAAGAATCTGCATGACTTGATTGACTACGCAAAAAAACATCGCATTGAGATCGCCTTAGGAACAGAAGATGGAGTTGAAGGCTCTCGAATTATGAGTTTTGGTTTGAGTCCGATTTCTCTATGGTCTGCACGGTTTGTACCAAAAGGCTTTTCGAAGGCAGTTAGTCAGGGCTTCAACAAGGTGGTTAGCAAGGCTGTCCCTCAGGATCAAAAGCAACTGCAACAAATTGCCCAGGGACCAGTTTATCAGGTTCTCTTATTAGCTAGTCCTAAGAACACGCAGAAAGTTGAGCAAGCTTTTCCTGAATTAAAATTTACGCGTTCTAGCCCCTTTGCGACGGATGTCATTAATCCAGACAACTCAAAATTGGAAGGGATTCGGATTGTAGGAGAGGAGTTTGGCTTTTCGATGGACCAGGTGATGGCCTTTGGAGATTCGGATAATGACTTGGAGATGCTCTCGGGTGTTGGCTTATCGATTGCAATGGGGAATGGAACCAGCAGGGTCAAAGAAGTAGCTCAGCATACGACGACCAGTAATACCAAAGACGGGATCCAAAAAGCGCTGGAACATTTTGGCATTATCACGGATCAGTCACTTTTTGTTAGTCGTGACGATCACTTTAATAAGGTCAAAGCCTTCCATCAACTCATGGATGGTCAAACTCAGGAAGAACCAAAGGCCTGGGATAATCAAGAGGCTCTTTACCGAACCATGTTTAAGCAGGAGGAATTGGTTGAATTTATTCGAGCAGCGAGCAAGGATGAAGCAACCTTTGATCGTTCAATCGAAAGCTTGCATCAAGCCTTAGATGAAGCAGCCAATAAGGTTCGTAGCAAGCATCCAGCTGAGATATCCATGGTGGGGCAGGTCGATGCCTTGATTGATACCTTGTATCTGACTTATGGTAGTTTGTTCTAATGGGGGTCGATCCTGAAGAGGTCTTTGAGATTGTTCACCGCGCAAACATGGGGAAGATTTTCCCAGATGGAAAGGCTCACTTTGATGAAGTCACGCATAAAATTTTAAAACCGAACGACTGGGAAGAAAAGTATGCACCTGAGCCAGCCATTCAAAAAGAGTTGGAACGGCAAATCAAAGCTTATCAAAAACACTGCTCTGAAAAAACAGCAGAATCGGAAGAAAATAAAAAGGTGTGAGGAAATTCGTTTTCCTTCACACCTTTTGGTTTTTATAAAGTTTATAAGGTCTTTTCTGTCTCACGAACCACTAACAAATCGACTTTGGCATGGCGGAGAATGTATTCAGATGAAGACCCGACTAGTAAACGTTCAAAAGCATTTAGACCAGTTGCCCCAACCATGATGAGATCAACTCCCTCTGCTTCAGGGATATCAGTCGCTAAGAGGACTTTTGGATTCCCCATTTCAATCACCGAAGCAATGTTTTGGACACCGGCTTCTTTAGCACGCTTGATATACCATTCTAACAGTTCATTAGCTTCTGTTTGGAATCCTTCATACACCTCGGCATCAAAACTAGAGACACTTTGTAAGGCACGTGTATCAACGACATGAGCAAGGGTAAGTTTGGATCCGTTTCGCAACGCAACATTGACCCCTTTCTCAAAAGCGAGTTCAGCTTCGCGAGATCCATCAACTGCAACCATGATGTTTTCGTATTTTTGAGACATGTTCCGTCCTCCTTTACTGCTTGAAAACGTGAAAAGAAATGGAAGAACCCATTTATGTTACCTATAATTATATTTTAAACCTTTTACCATAGAAAGTAAAGGTCAAATCAGATATCTACAGGATTTCATCGAAAATGAAAGAGGTTGCTCAGTTGTACTCCAGATTAACTAGTGGTATAATGGAAGCAGTTTGATAAAGTGAGGAAAAAATCATGAAAGAATACAATAAGTCCGTCAAGCTAGAGCACGTTGCTTACGATATTCGTGGCCCAGTCTTAGAAGAAGCGATGCGCATGCGGGCAAACGGGGAGAAAATCCTTCGCTTAAATACAGGAAATCCGGCTGAATTTGGTTTCACGGCTCCCGACGAAGTCATTCATGATTTGATTATGAATGCTCGGGATAGTGAAGGGTATTCGGATTCAAAAGGAATTTTTTCTGCCCGCAAGGCCATTATGCAGTATAGCCAATTAAAAAAGATTCCGAATGTTGAGATTGATGATATCTATATTGGAAATGGTGTCAGTGAGTTGATTGTGATGTCTATGCAAGGCTTGCTCGATAATGGCGATGAAGTACTTGTGCCAATGCCAGACTATCCACTTTGGACAGCAGCAGTCAGCCTAGCAGGTGGAAATGCGGTGCATTATGTCTGTGATGAAGAAGCAGAGTGGTACCCAGATATCGATGATATCAAGTCAAAAATTACCTCAAACACCAAGGCTATCGTCGTGATCAACCCAAATAACCCGACCGGAGCTCTCTATCCAGATGAGATTCTGTTGGAAATTGTCGAAATTGCTCGTCAACATGGCTTGATTATTTTTGCAGATGAGATCTATGATCGCTTGGTCATGGATGGTGCCAAACACACAGCTATTGCTAGTCTCGCGCCAGATTTGTTCTGTGTCAGCATGAACGGTTTGTCTAAATCACACCGCATCGCGGGCTTCCGTGTGGGCTGGATGGTCTTGTCTGGACCAAAACACCACGTGAAGGGCTATATCGAAGGTTTGAATATGCTCTCCAATATGCGTCTGTGTTCAAACGTCTTGGCCCAACAAGTGGTCCAGACTTCTTTGGGAGGCTACCAGTCAGTGGACGAACTCCTGCTTCCAGGAGGTCGAATCTACGAACAACGGAACTTTATCTACAAGGCTATCAATGATATTCCAGGACTCTCAGCTGTCAAACCAAAAGCTGGTCTCTATATCTTCCCTAAGATTGATCGTGAAATGTACCGGGTAGATGATGATGAGCAGTTTGTCTTGAATTTCTTAAAACAAGAAAAGGTTCTCTTGGTTCACGGACGTGGATTTAACTGGAAAGAGCCAGACCATTTCCGGATTGTTTACCTTCCTCGAGTAGAAGAATTGGCTCAAATTCAAGAGAAGATGACTCGTTTCTTAAAACAATACAAACGATAAGTGTAAGAGAAATCGCTAATAGGCGGTTTCTTTTTTGAATGAATCCAGCGAATATTTTGTTACATAGGGCTAATTTTTCTGAATTGCATATAATTGTAGAAAAAATAAATAATTTTCAGATAATTCGATTGAAATTCCCCCTCTTATATGATATACTTTAGCTGACTATATGCGAGGTTTATTATGGCTAAATTATTAGAAAAAACGAGAAAAATTACATCTATCTTGAAACGTTCTGAAGAACAGTTGCAAGATGAAATGCCGTATAATGCAATTGCCCGTCAACTGGCTGATATCATTCATTGTAACGCTTGTATTATTAATAGCAAGGGAACTCTTCTAGGTTATTTCATGCGCTACAAAACCAATAATGACCGGGTTGAGGCTTTTTTTGACAATAAAAAATTACCTGAAGATTATGCGAAAGCAGCCAGTTTAGTCTATGATACAGAGGCGAATTTAGATGTAGATAACGATTTAAGTATCTTTCCAGTAGAGACAAAGTCTGATTTTCCTGATGGGTTGACAACGATTGCTCCTATTCATGTATCTGGGATTCGTTTGGGGTCATTGATTATTTGGCGCAATGATAAGGAATTTGCGGATGATGATTTGATTTTGGTTGAGATTGCTAGTACCGTAGTTGGGATTCAAATGTTGAACTTCCAACGAGAGGAAGATGAGAAAAATATTCGTCGCCGCACCGCGGTCAATATGGCTGTCAATACCTTGTCCTATTCAGAATTGCGGGCTGTATCTGCAATCCTCGGTGAATTGAAGGGAAATGAAGGGCAGTTAACTGCTTCCGTGATTGCGGATCGGATTGGTATTACCCGCTCTGTGATTGTCAATGCGCTGCGGAAATTGGAGTCAGCCGGTATTATTGAAAGTCGCTCTCTGGGGATGAAGGGGAACCTACCTCAAAGTCTTGATCCCAGATATTTTTGAAGAAATTAAGAAAAGAGACTACTAATGACTAAAGCGTTAATTTCGATTGACTACACCGTTGATTTTGTAGCGGATGAAGGTAAGTTAACGGCAGGAGCTCCTGCACAAGCTATTTCTGAGAGTATTGCCCAGGTGACCCAGCTGGCTTTTGATCAAGGTGCCTATGTCTTTTTTGCGATTGATGCTCATGATATAGACGATCCCTTTCATCCAGAAAGCAAGCTCTTCCCACCTCATAATATCATTGGGACTAGTGGACGGGATTTGTATGGTCCCTTAGCTAATTTTTATCGGGAGCACAAAGCGGATCCACGTGTCTTTTGGATGGACAAGCGTCATTATTCTGCTTTTTCAGGAACTGATTTGGATATCCGCCTCCGGGAACGTGGCGTAGATACGGTTATTTTGACGGGAGTCTTAACGGACATTTGTGTCCTCCATACAGCAGTAGATGCCTATAATCTGGGCTATCAGATTGAAGTAGTCGCGCCTGCAGTGGCGTCGCTCACTCCTGAAAATCACCAATTTGCTTTAAATCATTTCAAACATGTTTTGGGAGCAAAAGTTGTGAATGAACAATTGGAAGAATTGTAAGATTAGAGTTCGAGGAGAATGGCCTAATGCCTAGCCTTCCTCGGACTCTATTTTCTTGCCTAACTACCGCATAAATACTAAAAATATGGTAAAATAGAGGGTATTGAAAAATCATCATTTCACGAAAGGAAGCAAGATGAAAATTACGCAAGAAGAGGTAACCCACGTTGCCAATCTTTCAAAATTGAAATTCTCTCCAGAAGAGACAGCTGAGTTTGCGACAACCTTGTCTAAAATTGTCGACATGGTGGAATTGTTGGAAGAAGTAGACACAACCGGTGTGGCTCCAACAACAACCATGGCGGATCGCAAGACCGTATTGCGTCCGGATGTTGCTGAAAAAGGGACGGACCGTGACCGCTTGTTTAAAAATGTACCTGAAAAGGATAACTACTACATCAAGGTACCAGCTATCCTAGAAGATGGAGGAGATGCCTAATGTCATTCAACCATAAAACCATTGAAGAGTTGCACGACCTCCTTGTCTCTAAGGAAATCTCAGCAACCGAATTGATCCAAGCGACGCTTGACGATATCAAGTCGCGTGAAGAAGCGGTTAATGCCTTTGTAACGGTGGCCGAAGAAGCTGCCCTTGCACAAGCCAAAGCCATTGATGAAAAAGGAATCGATGCAGACAACCTCCTGTCAGGGATTCCACTCGCTGTCAAAGACAATATCTCAACAGATGGCATCTTGACCACTGCGGCATCAAAAATGCTCTATAACTATGAGCCAATCTTTGATGCGACAGCGGTTGCTAATGCAAAAGCCAAAGATATGATTGTCATCGGGAAGACCAACATGGACGAGTTTGCCATGGGTGGATCTGGTGAGACTTCTTACTATGGGCCAACCAAGAATGCATGGGACCACAGCAAGGTGCCTGGTGGATCTTCTAGTGGTTCTGCTGCAGCTGTAGCTTCAGGGCAAGTCCGTTTGTCTCTTGGTTCAGATACAGGTGGTTCTATCCGCCAACCAGCTGCCTTCAACGGGATTGTTGGTCTCAAACCAACTTATGGAACAGTTTCCCGTTTTGGTCTCATTGCCTTTGGTAGCTCACTCGACCAAATTGGACCATTTGCACCAACGGTCAAAGAAAATGCCCTCTTGCTCAATGCTATTTCCAGCGAAGATGCAAAAGACTCTACTTCTGCTCCAGTCCGCATTACTGACTTTACTTCTAAGATTGGTCAAGACATTAAAGACATGAAGATTGCCCTTCCTAAGGAATACCTCGGTGAAGGGATTGACCCAGAAGTCAAAGAAACCATCCTCAATGCAGCTAAACACTTTGAAAAATTGGGAGCAACTGTCGAAGAAGTCAGCTTGCCTCATTCTAAATACGGGGTTGCCGTATACTACATCATCGCTTCATCTGAAGCTTCTTCAAACTTGCAACGTTTCGACGGTATTCGCTATGGTTTCCGTGCGGAAGATGCCAAGAACTTGGATGATATTTATGTCAACACTCGTAGCCAAGGCTTTGGTGATGAGGTCAAACGCCGGATCATGCTGGGTACCTTTAGTTTGTCATCTGGTTACTACGATGCCTACTACAAGAAGCTGGTCAAGTTCGTACCCTCATTATCCAAGACTTCGAAAAAGTCTTTGCGGATTACGACCTCATCCTTGGTCCAACAGCCCCAAGCGTGGCCTTTGATTTGGATTCGCTCAACCATGATCCGGTTGCCATGTACTTGGCTGACCTCTTGACCATTCCAGTCAACTTGGCAGGTCTTCCAGGGATTTCGATTCCTGCAGGTTTTGCGCAAGGTCTTCCAGTTGGTTTGCAGTTGATTGGTCCCAAGTATTCTGAAGAAACCATCTACCAAGCTGCAGCGGCCTTTGAAGCAACGACGGATTACCACAAGCAACAACCCCTTATTTTCGGAGGTGACAATTAATGAACTTTGAAACAGTCATCGGACTTGAAGTCCACGTTGAATTGAATACAAACTCAAAAATTTTCTCACCAACCTCTGCTCACTTTGGGAACGAGCAAAATGCAAATACCAATGTGATTGACTGGTCTTTCCCCGGGGTGCTTCCTGTCTTGAACAAGGGTGTTGTAGATGCTGGTATCAAGGCTGCTTTGGCGCTGAATATGGATATCCATCAGCACATGCACTTTGACCGTAAGAACTATTTTTACCCTGATAATCCAAAGGCCTACCAAATTTCGCAATTTGACGAGCCAATCGGTTACAACGGTTGGATTGAAGTGCAATTGGAAGATGGTTCAACTAAGAAAATCGGGATTGAACGTGCCCACTTGGAAGAAGACGCCGGCAAGAACACACACGGAACAGATGGATTCTCTTACGTAGACCTTAACCGTCAAGGGGTTCCATTGATTGAAATCGTATCTGAAGCAGATATGCGTTCTCCAGAAGAAGCCTACGCCTATTTGACAGCTTTGAAAGAAGTCATCCAATACACTGGTATTTCAGACGTCAAGATGGAAGAAGGATCTATGCGTGTGGATGCCAACATTTCCCTTCGCCCATACGGTCAAGAGGAATTTGGTACCAAGACCGAGTTGAAAAACTTGAACTCTTTCTCAAACGTCCGTAAAGGTCTTGAATACGAAATTGAGCGTCAAGCGAAAATCTTGCGTTCAGGTGGTGTCATTCGTCAAGAAACACGTCGTTATGATGAAGCCAATAAGAGCACGATTCTTATGCGTGTCAAAGAAGGAGCTGCGGATTACCGTTACTTCCCAGAACCAGACCTGCCCTTGTTTGAAATCTCAGATGAGTGGATCGAGGAAATGCGTACGGAGTTGCCAGAGTTTCCAAAAGACCGTCGGGCTCGCTATGTGGCAGAGCTTGGCTTGTCTGACTATGATGCTAACCAATTGACAGCGACGAAAGTCACTTCTGACTTCTTTGAAGCAGCGGTAGCCCTTGGCGGAGATGCTAAACAAGTCTCTAACTGGCTCCAAGGTGAAGTGGCGCAATTCTTGAATGCAGAAGGAAAAACGCTGGAAGAAATCCAATTGACACCAGAAAACTTGGTCGAAATGATTGCCATCATCGAAGATGGAACGATTTCATCTAAGATTGCCAAGAAAGTTTTCGTTCACTTGGCGAAAAACGGTGGTGGTGCGCGTGAATACGTCGAAAAAGCCGGATTGGTACAGATTTCAGACCCTGAAGTCTTGATCCCAATCATCCACCAAGTCTTTGCAGACAATGAAGCAGCCGTAGCTGACTTCAAGTCAGGGAAGCGGAATGCGGACAAGGCCTTCACTGGCTTCCTTATGAAAGCAACCAAAGGCCAAGCCAACCCACAAGTAGCTCTTAGATTACTTGCCCAAGAATTGGCGAAGTTGAAAGAAGAGTAATAGAGAAAAAAACCAGCCGAGAGGTTGGTTTTTACTATCCATAAAATTGTGTTAGAATAGGAAAGATCATTACATATCAACTGGCATTAGGAGGAGTTACATGAACAAATTTTTAAGAGTCTTATTTGTCCTGGTTATCATCGCCATGTCTGGAGCGATTGTCTTCCAGCTCTTCTTTCCATCTTATATGGGAAGTCATTCGGGATATGGTGTTTCTGTCGGTTGGCAGCGGGAGATTGGGATTTGGAATGTGGCAGTTCTTGTGATTCTCATTGCTGTAAATCTCAAATATGATTGGTTTTATCTTCGTACGGTTTATTGGCCTTGATCATTGGTGGGCTTGGGATTGGGACCAATCATTTATTTGCTTATCTTAACTATCATTTGCCAGTAAATGCTATTGGAGCTTTTGAAAATTATCTTCTTGTTCTGGGTTGGATTGTCGGTTGGAAATTAGAGTCATCTCGGTCCGATAATTAAGATATTAACCGTCTGTTTCTTCTTGACAAAGTTTGTGAAAAGGTTTACAATATGGTTGTCGGGTTTCCTGAAAGGGAATTGCAATTCATGGAAAAATAGGAGAATCATATGGAAACAATGAAAGCTGCTCGCTGGCATGGCAAGAAGGACGTTCGTATTGAAGAAGTAGAAGTCCCTAAAGTACAACCTCATCAAGTAAAGGTTGCGGTCAAATTCACGGGAATCTGTGGAACAGACTTGCATGAATACTTGGATGGACCAATCTTCATTCCAACAGAAGAACATGTGTATTCTGGTCAAAAAGCACCCGTTACCCTTGGTCATGAGTTTGCTGGAGAAATTGTTGAGGTTGGAAGCAATGTGACTCGGGTCAAAGTCGGTGATCGTGTGACAATTGAGCCAATTTTGGCAAAACACAACTTAATTGGTGATTATAACCTTGATCCAAACTTGAACTTCGTCGGTCTTGCGGCAGATGGTGGGTTTGCTAAATACTGTGTCCTAGATGGAGATTTAGTCCATGTGATTCCAGATAGCTTGAGCTATGAGCAAGCAGCGCTTACAGAACCTGCTGCCGTAGCCGTTTATGCAGTTCGTCAATCTGCTATTAAGGCAGGAGATACCGCGGTTATCTTTGGTTTGGGTCCAATCGGTCTCTTGATCGTGGAAGCTCTTCGTGCGGCTGGTGCTTCAAAAATCTATGCGGTTGAATTATCTCCGGAACGTCAAGCCAAAGCAGAAGAGCTGGGTGCCATTGTAGTTCGTCCAGAAGAAGGTGAATCAATCGTTGAAGCCATTCATCGCTTGACGGATGGTGGAGCGGATGTGTCTTATGAAGTAACAGGTGTTCCTGTTGTTCTTGGACAAGCTCTTGCAGCAGTTCATAAGGCTGGTGAGTGTATGGTCGTATCTATTTGGGAACGCGAAGCGAGCATCAATCCAAATGAATTCGCCATTCAAGAAAAGACCCTTAAAGGGATTATTGCTTATCGCCACATCTTCCCTAAAGTATTGGAATTGATGGAACAAGGCTACTTCTCTGCTGAGAAATTAGTTACTAAGAAAATCAAATTGGAAAATATTGTTCAAGATGGCTTTATCGAATTAACGCAAGATAAATCGCAAATCAAGATTTTGGTTGAGCCGTAAATTAGTATATTTTATGAATAAAACCAGTCCATTTGGGCTGGTTTTTATGTTACAATTAGGATGTAAATAATATTTGTGGAGGCAACATGTCTACATCTTTCAAAGGAACCTTGATGACTGTGATTGCTGGAATTGCTTGGGGGCTTTCTGGTGTTAGCGGGCAATATTTGATGGCACATGGTTTCAGCTATAGGGTTAACTAATTTTCGTCTACTTTTTTCAGGCATTGTCCTTATTATATTATCTTACGTAGCGGATAAAGAGAAGGTATTAGCCTTTGCTAAAGATAAATCTTCCTACCTTTCCCTTCTCGTTTTTTCATTTTTAGGATTGTTACTAACTCAATTGACCTATTTAGAGGCGATTGCAGAAACCAATGCTGGGACTGCCACCGTTTTGCAGTATCTCTGTCCAGTGGGGATTTTATCCTATACCTGTATTAAGGATAGAGTAGCTCCTACTCTTGCGGAAGTAGCTTCCATGCTGTTAGCGATTGGTGGCACATTCTTAATTGCAACACACGGTCAAGTCAACCAACTGGCCATTAATCCAAAAGGTCTGGCTTGGGGAGTGGTTTCAGCCTTTGCTTATGCTCTGTATATTGTCCTTCCTCTTAATTTAATTAAAAAATGGGGAAGTATGCTGGTGATTGGAGTTGGGATGGTCATTCCAGGAATTCTGATGATTCCTTTTAGTGGTCTTCTTTCTTTTTCTGGAAACTACAGACTGGATACCTTGATGGCTCTTTTTGGTTTGGTTGTTATTGGAACGATTTTTGCCTACACAGCCTTTCTTAAAGGGACCTCTTTGGTCGGAGCTGTAAAGGGAAGCTTATTAGCCTCTATTGAGCCAATTTCGGCAGTTTTCTTTGCCTTTATCATTATGAAGGAGCATTTCTTTATGATTGACTTCTTGGGTATGGGCATGATTCTGTTAGCGGTCCTCCTGATCACTCTAAAGGACTTCATTATTCAAAAAGAAAAAGGAATTCTATAAAAAAGATGCTGGGTGTTTTCCCAACATCTTTTTTACATCATTTGCCAGAAATAGTCGATGATATAGGTGAGACCATAAGTGTAGATGACCAGAGTAATCGGTTTACAGAGAATAATAATGGTCATATAGCGTTTAAAGGTCATATTGGTTAATCCAGCTAGCATGCAGAGAAAGTCCGCTGGACTGATAGGCCAGATCATCATGAAGATGAAGAAACGATCAAACCGCTTGCCTTCGTTGAGCCAGTTAATATACTTGTCGTAAGTCTTCTGGCTGACCATAGACTGGACAAATTTAGGCCCGTACATTCTCGCGAGATGGAAGATGATGGCACAGCCAATGACGATGCCGATGTAGTTGTAGATGGTCCCAATGATGTGGCCATAGATAAAGACACCAGCGACAGATGTTAAGGCACCGGGGATAATAGGCACCACTGTTTGAAGGATCTGAAGAAAGATAAAGAGAGGTGGCCCGAAGATACCTGCTTGGAGAATAAAAGCCGACAAGGTTTCCTTGGATTGGAGAATGCCAGCAAAGTAGGCCCAGATACAGAAAGCAAGGGTTGCCAGGGCCCCAATGATGGAGGACCAATTGATGATTTTTTGGAGGAGAGGTGAGACCTCCCTCAATTTTTTTTTCTTTTGTTATCATAACTCTTCCGCGTATTTTTTTCTTCTACTATACCACGTTTTTGGAACTTTGTAACGTTTTTGTCTATTTTAGGGAATATCAAAGAGATAGAATGGGTCCTCTTACAAAGGGGAGACAACGAAGCAAGTGCAAAATACGTCTATTTATGCTACAATGAAGAGAATATAAAAAATGGAGAAAAACGTGTCAATCGAAAATTACAAACCAGATTTTGCGGTGGAAGCAGCCTATGATCTCACCGTTGCAGACTTGAAAAAACAAGGCATTAAGGCGGTCCTTGTGGATTTGGATAATACCTTGATTGCTTGGAATAATCCGGATGGTACTCCTGAGATGCGCCAGTGGTTGCACGACCTTCGTGATGGCGGAATTCGGGTTATCGTGGTGTCCAATAATAGCCCCAAAAGGGTCAAGCGCGCTGTTGAGAAATTTGATATTGACTATGAAGCCTGGTCGCTCAAGCCCTTTACCTTTGGGATTGATCGGGCCCTCAAACGTTTCCACTATGAGAAAAATGAAGTGGTCATGGTCGGGGATCAACTGATGACGGATATCCGGGCTGCCCATCGGGCGGGCATTCGTTCGATTTTGGTCAAGCCTTGGTTGAGCATGACTCCATCAAGACCCAGATCAACCGGGCGCGTGAACGCCGTGTCATGAAGCAAATGGCCGAAAAATATGGTCCGATTGTATACAAAAAAGGAATTTAATAATGGAAGAATTATTCTGTATTGGCTGTGGAGCGCCCATTCAGACAGAAAACAAAGAGGTTCTAGGCTATACTCCCCAATCAGCTCTTGAAAAGGGCTTGGAAACAGGCGAAGTCTATTGCCAACGCTGTTTCCGTCTACGTCACTACAATGAAATCACAGATGTGCATCTGACAGATGATGATTTCTTAAAACTCCTTCACGAAGTAGGAGATAGTGATGCTCTCGTGGTCAATGTAGTCGATATTTTTGACTTTAATGGCTCCGTGATTCCTGGATTACCGCGCTTTGTAGCAGGAAATGATGTCCTCTTGGTCGGAAACAAAAAGGACATCTTACCTAAGTCTGTCAAGGATAGCAAGGTGACCCATTGGTTGATGGAGCGGGCCCACGAAGAAGGCATGCGTCCTGTCGATGTGGTACTCACCTCTGCTCAAAACAAGAGTGCTATCAAGGACTTGATGGAAAAGATTGAGCAGCACCGCAAAGGCCGTGATGTCTATGTGGTGGGTGTGACCAACGTAGGGAAATCGACCCTCATCAATGCGATTATCCAAGAAATCACTGGTGACAAGGATATCATTACGACTTCTCGCTTCCCAGGGACGACACTGGACAAGATCGAAATCCCATTGGACGATGGGTCCTACATCTACGATACACCAGGGATTATTCATCGCCACCAGATGGCTCATTACTTGACGGCGAAAAACCTCAAGTATGTCAGCCCTAAAAAGGAAATCAAACCCAAGACTTATCAGCTTAATCCAGAGCAGACTCTCTTCTTGGGTGGCTTGGGACGCTTTGACTTTATCAAGGGGGAAAAGCAAGGTTTTACTGCCTTCTTTGATAACGAACTCAAGCTTCACCGAACCAAGCTCGAAGGAGCGACCGCCTTTTATGACAAGCATGTCGGCGGCTTGCTAACTCCACCTAATAGCAAAGAAAAAGAAGAATTCCCGCCCTTGGTTTCTCATGAGTTTACCATCAAGGACAAGACAGACCTCGTCATCTCTGGACTCGGCTGGATCCGCGTCAATGGAGAAGCAAAAGTAGCCGTTTGGGCACCAGAAGGCGTCGCCGTCGTTACCCGCAAAGCTATTATTTAAATTTGAAAGGAAATAGTTTCTTTATAGACTAGGCGAGTGCAACGAGCCTAGAAAGGATACTTTTCGCTGTGGTGAAAGCCTAAGTAGATATTTTACTACTTAGGCGCGGAAAATTTGAGACTTTAGGCTCAAATTTAAGTCATGGAACTCTGCTAAGAGGTCGCTGACGACCGCCGCCACATCAGAAAAGTATCAAAAAAGAAACAATGAAAAAAGCATGACATTAACATCCAAACAACGGGCTTTCCTCAACAGCCAAGCCCACAGCCTCAAACCCATTATCCAAATCGGGAAAAACGGGCTCAATGACCAAATCAAAACCAGTGTGCGCCAAGCGCTAGATGCGCGTGAACTGATCAAGGTGACCCTCCTTCAAAATACGGATGAGAATATCCATGAAGTAGCGGAAATCTTGGAAGAAGAAATTGGTGTGGATACGGTTCAAAAAATTGGACGCATTCTCATCTTATACAAACAATCAAGTAAAAAAGAAAACCGGAAGATTTCAGTTAAAGTAAAAGAAATCTAAGAGACACAGGAGAGCAGGTATATGGCCATTGAACTATTAACCCCCTTTACCAAGGTGGAGTTAGAGCCAGAGATTAAAGATAAGAAACGCAAACAAGTGGGAATCCTCGGAGGGAATTTCAATCCCGTCCATAATGCCCATCTTGTAGTTGCAGACCAAGTCCGCCAGCAATTAGGTTTGGACAAGGTCCTTCTCATGCCAGAATATGAGCCTCCGCATGTGGATAAAAAAGAAACCATTGATGAAGGCCATCGCTTGAAAATGCTGGAACTAGCCATTGAGGGTATTGAAGGGCTAGAAATCGAGACGATTGAGCTAGAGCGTAAAGGGATCTCTTATACCTACGATACGATGAAGTTGCTCAATAAGCGAGACCCAGATACAGACTATTACTTCATAATTGGAGCGGATATGGTGGACTACCTGCCAAAATGGTATCGGATTGACGAATTAGTGGAGATGGTGCAGTTTGTCGGGGTACAGCGACCACGCTATAAGGCGGGAACCTCCTATCCTGTGATTTGGGTCGATGTTCCTCTTATGGACATCTCTTCTAGCATGGTGCGAGAATTTATCGCCCAAGGTCGGACGCCCAACTTTATGTTGCCAAAGCCAGTCTTGAACTACATCAAGAAAGAAGGTTTGTATCAATGACCTATGAAAACTATCTCGGCTTTTCTCGTGAGGTCTTGCTTGAAAAAATGGACCAAATCCTGCCAGAAAAGCGGCTAACCCACTGTTTAGGGGTTGAGAAGGCTGCTCGTGACTTGGCCAAACGCTATGGGGCTGATGAAGAGCAGGCTGGCCTAGCAGGTTTGTTGCATGACTACGCCAAGAAATTATCGGATCAGGAATTTCTAGACTTGATTGATCGCTATAGTCTTGATCCAGAATTAAAAAACTGGGGCAATAACGTCTGGCATGGAATGGTCGGCATTTATAAGATTCAGGAAGATCTCGGACTGACAGATCCAGCCATTCTTCGTAGTATTGAGATTCATACAGTGGGGAGTAGTCAGATGTCAACCTTAGACAAGGTTGTCTATGTGGCAGATTATATTGAACACAACCGGGCCTTTCCGGGGGTAGAGCAAGCACGTGACATCGCTCAAGTCTCCTTGGATCGTGCCGTGGCCTATGAGACAGCTCGCACAGTTGAACACCTGGCCCACCAAGGACTGCCCATTTATCCCCAAACCCTTGAAACCTACAATGCCTTTGTGAAGTATTTGAAAGAGGAGCAGTGAGTGAAGACAGCTTTTATCATTATTGATGTACAAAATATCTTAGTGGAAACAGGTTTTGAGATAGAAAAGCTCCTAGAGAAGATCGCTTATTTACAAGAACAAGCTAGAAAACAGCAGATTGAAATCATCTACATGCAGCATATTGAAACGCCAGAGGCTTTAACTTCGGAAGATTGGCAATTATCTCCTCTGTTGAAAAGACAGGAGAATGAAAAGGTATTTCAGAAGCGATACAATAGCATGTTTAAGGAGACAGGATTAAAAGAATACTTGGATCAACAAGGAATTCAACAACTGGTCCTGTGTGGCATGCAGACAGAATATTGTGTCGATACATCCGTCAAAGTGGGGTTTGAATACGGCTATAAGTTGGTTGTTCCAGAAGGAGCTGTCACAACCTTTGATGGAGAGGGTATTCCGGCAGAAACGCTTAATGAATTTTATGAAAATATTTGGGCAGGACGTTTTGCGGATGTCTTAGATTACAAATCAATTTTTTAAGGAAAGAGGATTACATGAAAGAAAAAGAACTACTTGAACTTGTTGTTAAAGCTGCCGATGAAAAGCGCGCGGAAGACATTGTGGCTTTGGATGTTCAAAGCTTGACCAGCGTGACGGATTACTTTGTCATCGCAAGCTCTATGAATAGCCGTCAGTTGGAAGCTATCGCAGAGAATATTCGTGAGAAAGTCGTTGAAGCTGGTGGCAATGCCAGTCACGTCGAAGGTGACTCAGCTGGAGGTTGGGTCCTTCTTGACTTAGGTGGTGTAGTAATCCATGTCTTCTCAGAAGAAATGCGTACCCACTATAACCTAGAAAAGCTATGGCACGAAGCAAGTGTTGTCGATCTTTCAGTAGCCCTAGCATAAGCAGGTAAACTCAGTTGGAAGCAACTGAGTTTTGTTGGTTAAATTGAAATTCTATGGAAAGAAAGGATGGGGCCCCGTGTTTAGTTAATTTGATAATTGAACACGAGCTAAAAGCTGTGAGAAAAAAAGATAAACTTCATTTATATCTGACGATACGCAGAAAGTTTCCTATTTTATCTTTGCTTTTAAGGCTCTTTGTATCTTGATTTATGGCGACTTATGAAACCTTTGCGGCGGTCTATGATGCGGTCATGGATGACAGTTTGTATGATTTGTGGACGGATTTTTCTCTCCGGCACCTTCCTAAAAGCAAGGATCGGAAAAAATTACTGGAATTGGCTTGTGGGACAGGGATTCAATCTGTTCGCTTTTCTCAAGCTGGGTTTGATGTGACAGGATTAGACCTGAGTGTTGACATGCTGAAAATTGCTGAAAAAAGGGCTACTTCAGCCAAGCAGAAGATTGATTTTATCGAGGGCAATATGCTGGACCTGTCGCAAGCAGGCACTTATGATTTCGTGACTTGCTACTCGGATTCTATCTGCTATATGCAGGACGAGGTAGAAGTAGGGGATGTCTTCAGAGAAGTCTATAATGCCCTCAATGAGGACGGAGTCTTTATCTTTGATGTCCATTCGACCTACCAGACAGATGAGGTCTTCCCAGGCTATTCTTACCACGAAAATGCGGAAGATTTTGCCATGCTCTGGGATACCTATGAGGATGAAGCCCCCCACTCCATCGTCCATGAGCTGACCTTCTTTGTCCAAGAAGAAGATGGCTCCTTTAGTCGGCACGATGAAGTTCATGAGGAACGCACCTATGAAGTTTTAACCTATGACATCTTATTGGAGCAGGCTGGCTTTAAATCTTTCAAATTGTACGCAGACTTTGAAGACAAGGAGCCAACAAAGACCAGCAAACGTTGGTTCTTCGTAGCACAGAAGTAGGTCAGCATGACAGTTACAGGAATTATTGCAGAATTTAATCCCTTTCACAATGGACACAAGTACCTGCTGGAACAAGCAGAAGGGCTGAAGATTGTGGCCATGTCTGGGAATTTTGTTCAACGTGGCGAGCCTGCCATTGTAGACAAGTGGATTCGCGCGCAAATGGCTTTGGAAAATGGAGCGGATCTGGTGGTCGAGCTCCCCTTTCTCGTTGCTGTTCAGTCAGCTGATCATTTTGCCAAGGGAGCGGTAGAGATTTTGTCCCGTCTGGGAATCGACCAATTGACCTTTGGGACAGAAGAAGTCTTGAATTACCAAGCAATTGCGACAGTTTACTCTGAGAAATCATCGGAAATGGAAGCTTTCTTGCGAAGTCTTCCGGATGATTTATCCTATCCACAAAAGACCCAAAAAATGTGGGAAACCTTTGCTGGAGTGGAATTCACAGGGGATACTCCCAATCATATCCTGGGCTTGGCCTATGCCAAGGCTTGTGCTGGGAAGGGGATTGCGCTCAAGCCCGTCCAGCGCCAGGGAGCAGGCTACCATTCAGAAGAAAAAGAAGTGGCCTATGCTTCTGCGACTAGTCTACGCCAGCACAAGGAAGATCAGGACTTTGTCACTAAATTCATGCCCAATAGCCAACTCTTTCAGTCGGCTCCGCAGGTATCTTGGGAGGATTATGACCAACTGCTCCGTTATCAAATCCTAACTCATCCAGATCTGACACAGATCTTTCAAGTCAATGAGGAACTGGCCAACCGGATAAAGGAGGCCGTTCGAAGTACTAGCTCTGTGGAAGAATTGGTGGGAGAAAGTCGCAACCAAGCGCTATACCAAGGCGCGAGTCCGCCGCATCTTGACCTACATCTTGGTAGTGGCGATGGATCAAGCTCTTCCAGATGTCATTCATGTCTTAGGGTTTTCCGCAAAGGGACAAGCTCACCTCAAAGGCTTGAAAAAATCAGTAGAAATCGTGACCCGAATCGGTAAGGAACCTTGGGATGCTTTGACCCAGCAAGCCGATCAGGTGTATCAGCTAGGTAATCCCCAATTGCGAGAGCAGATCTGGGGTCGAGTGCCAGTGAGGGTGGGAGAATAAATGTCTCACGGAAATCTCCTTTGCCCAAAAAATAAAGCTGTTTTGTCACATAAGGTAAGAAGTTTATGATACACGGAAACAGTGTTTATCCCTTGTCTAAAAAATCTTTTTAGACAAGGGATTTTTTTGTTTTTACCAAATTAAGAAACTTTTTACGAATAATTAGGTGGAGAGGGAAAAACTTGTACAAGTTCCTGACAAGTTTTTCTTTTTCATGTATAATAAAAGAAAAGAGGTAGAATGAGGTATGGTCATGGAAGCAGTCGTTTATTCAACATTCCGCAATCATTTGAAGGATTATATGAAGAAGGTAAATGATGAGTTTGAGCCTTTGACAGTCGTGAATAAGAATCCTGATGAAGATATTGTGGTCATCTCTAAGAGCGAGTGGGACAGCCTACAAGAAACCCTGAGACTAGCTCAGAACAAGGAATTGTCAGATAAGGTCTTGCGGGGTATGGAAGAAGTCCGAGCTGGTCAGGTTCAACTCCATGAGATTGAGGGGTAACGGATGTTACTCAAGTTTACAGAAGATGCCTGGAAGGATTATTGTTACTGGCAAAGTCAGGACAAAAAGACATTGAAGCGAATCAATACCCTTATCAAAGAGATCCAAAGGGATCCATTTGCAGGGATTGGTAAGCCTGAGCCCTTGAAATATGACTTTCAAGGAGCATGGTCAAGACGGATTGATGCAGAGAATCGCATGATTTATATGCTAGATGAGTCAGGTGTCGCTTTTCTCTCTTTTAAAGACCATTACTAAGTTTCTAAAAGAGAGTCTTTTTTATAGTTAAACTAGTTATTTAAAGTTTCCAACTCATAGAAAATTCGCATGAATTCCCCCGTTAAAAATAGAAAAATCTAGTCTAATGTGGACGATTTGTGATATAATGTTAAAGATTGAAAATAATATGAATCAAACACAAGGAGAATCCTCATGGGACGTAAATGGGCCAATATTGTAGCCAAGAAAACTGCCAAAGATGGTGCTAACTCAAAAGTATATGCGAAATTCGGAGTTGAAATCTATGTAGCCGCTAAAAAAGGTGAGCCAGATCCAGAATTGAATACTGCTTTGAAATTCGTTATCGACCGTGCCAAACAAGCGCAAGTGCCAAAGCACGTAATTGATAAAGCGATCGATAAGGCAAAAGGAAATACAGACGAAACCTTTACAGAAGGACGTTATGAAGGATTTGGGCCAAATGGTTCCATGTTGATCGTTGATACCTTGACTTCAAACGTTAACCGTACAGCGGCCAATGTCCGTGCTGCTTTTGGTAAAAACGGTGGAAACATGGGAGCTTCAGGTTCTGTATCTTACCTCTTTGACAACAAAGGTGTTATCGTCTTTGCGGGTGATGATGCGGATGCCATCTTTGAGCTGTTATTGGAAGCAGATGTGGATGTAGATGATGTTGAAGCAGAAGAAGGAACAATTACTGTTTACACTGCTCCTACTGACCTTCACAAAGCGATCGTTGCTTTGCGTGAATCTGGTATCGAAGAATTCCAAGTAACTGAATTGGAAATGATTCCTCAATCAGAAGTTGAGTTGTCAGGTGAAGATTTGGAAACCTTTGAAAAACTTTACAGCGTTCTTGAAGATGATGAGGACGTGCAAAAGATCTACACTAACGTAGATGGATTCTAATAGAAATAGACCTTTGAAGATGATTTCTTCGAAGGTTTTTTTCTTGAGGTTTGGAATTTTTAGGAAGGAAAGCAGAGGTCGCAAAAATAATGATATAGTTCCTGGCTATAACTGAGAGAAAAAAATAGGAATTAGACGAATAGGGGAGGCAGTGATAGAATAGAACTATGCTAGAAAGGGGACGAAAAATGGTATCATTTTCCTATGAACATCTAGTGCCCATTCGGCATTACGTGCATCAGCATCCAGAGTTATCTGGACAAGAATACAAAACTACAGCTTATCTCAAAGCCTATTTGGAAAAGCTAGGTGTACGTATTTTAAACAGTGGATTAAAGACAGGTCTGATTGCTGAAATCGGAAGCGGTCAACCAATCATTGCCCTTCGAGCAGATATTGATGCCCTGCCAATTCAGGAGAACACGGGTCTCGACTACCAAAGTCAAAACCCTGGTGTCATGCACGCCTGTGGCCATGATTTCCATCAGGTCAGCCTATTAGGGGCCGCAGAAGTCCTAAAAACTATGGAAGCAGACTTAAAGGGAACGGTTCGGTTAATCTTTCAGCCGGCTGAAGAGACTTCTGAAGGAGCATCTGCGGTATTAGCGACCGGCCTCCTAGAGGATGTACAGGCCATCCTTGGATTTCACAACATGCCGTCATTGCCTGCGGGTCAGTTGGCCCTGCGTCCAGGTGCTATGATGGCAGGAGTTGAAAGTTCAAGGTGACTGTCACTGGGGTGAGCAGTCATGCGGCTCGACCAGATCTCGGTTTGGATACTGTTGTAGCAATCACTAGTATGGTCCAGCAGTTGCAGACCTTGGTCTCGCGTACGGTTTCGCCATTTGAGACAGCTGTCCTATCGGTGACCCATATCGAAGCTGGTTCAACCTGGAATGTTCTTCCCAAGTCTGGTTACTTTGAAGGAACTATTCGAACCTTTAATCCGGATCTCCAGAGACGGCTCAAGGCGGATTTCATTCGCGTGATCGAACAGATCTCCAACAGCACGGGAGTCATGGTCCAATTTGATTGGGGCAAGACACCACCGGTTACCTATAATGATAAGGCTTTGGCTAAAAAAGTCTTTCGTTGGTCCAAGTCTTTTGCAGAAGTTGTCGAGGCCCAGCCATCGACAGCGGGTGAAGATTTTGCCTTCTATCAAGAGAAAATCCCAGGAGTCTTTGCTTTTATCGGATCGAATGGTGCAGCGGATGCACCGGATCTCCACCATGATAGCATGGTCATAGATGATGCTGCTTTTGCAGTATCAGTTCCATATTACGTAGAAAATGCCCTCGCTTTGCTGAAAAAATTTTCAACCAAATGAGACGTGATAGGTAAAACTTATCGCTGCCATAAAGAAAATATAATACCCAAGAATCAGGAATTTTGATATGATGGAAAAAGCTGTTTTTTTAAAGAAGAATAAACAATTTTAGTGAAAAAGGAGAACAAATGAAATTGAATAAATTCGTCAAATATGTTGGTTTGAGTCTTGTGGGTTTAGTAGCAGTTGGGACTTTGGTAGCCTGCTCATCAAAGTCATCAAGTAAATCAAGCGGAAAACGGACCATTGAAGTCGCAACAGTAGGAACAACCAAACCCTTCACCTATGATAAGGACGGAGAATTGACTGGTTATGAAATCGAAGTCATGCGTGAAATCTTCAAAGGTTCAGATAAGTATGAAGTCAACTTTAATAAGACAGAATGGTCTTCTATCTTTGCTGGCTTAGACGGCGATCGTTACCAAATCGGTGTCAGCAACCTTAGCTACGATAAAAACGTGCGGAAAAATACTTGTACCCAAATCCATACGCAAAGAACCCAGTGGTCTTAGTGGTTCGCAAAGATTCAGGGATCAAGTCACTGGATGATATCGGTGGCAAGTCTACAGAGGTCATCCAAGGAACTTCTACAGCGAAACAATTGGAAGCATACAATGAAGAGCACAAGGATAATCCAACAGAGCTCAAATATACAGATGGAACGATTCAATCTATTCTTGCTAATTTGAGCGATGGCCGTTCAGATTATAAGATTTTTGAACGTTTGACAGTTGAAGCTTTGATCAAGGACCAAGGGTTGGATAATTTGGAAGTGATTGAACTTCCAAGTGATCAACAACCATACGTTTATCCAATCCTTGCCAAAGGTGAAAAAGAATTGGAAGCCTTCGTCAACAAACGAATCAAAGAATTGTACGAAGATGGGACACTTGAAAAATTGTCTAAGAAGTACTTTGGTGGAACCTTCCTTCCAGAAGCTTCTGATATTAAATAAGGTTATTTAAAAACATCATAAGGAGAAAGAACATGAAATTAACAAAACTTTTTGGTGTAGCAGCTCTTGCTACCGTTGCAACCTTTGCCTTAGCAGCATGTGGGTCTTCAAAATCATCTAAATCATCTGATAAAGATGGTGTGACAACTGTTAAAGTTGGAGTGATGAGCTTAAGCGATACAGAAGAAGCTCGTTGGAAAGAAGTGCAAAAGAACTTGGATGATGCAAAAGCAAACATCAAGTTGGAATTCACTGAGTTTACAGACTATTCTCAACCAAACCAAGCTGTTCGTGATGGAGATGTGGATATCAACGCTTTCCAACATTACAACTACCTTGAAAACTGGAACAAAGAAAACAGCGCAGACCTAGTTTCTGTGGCAGATACTTACATTGCGCCAATCCGTCTTTACTCTGGTACAAAGATGGAAAGAACAAATACACAGATGTGAAAGACATTCCTGAAAAAGGAACCATTGCAGTACCAAACGATCCAACAAACGAAAGCCGTGCTTTGTATGTATTGGAATCAGCTGGTTTGATCAAGTTGGATACAAAAGATGGGGAATTGGCTACCATCAGCAACATCAAAGACAATCCAAAGAACTTGACAATTTCTGAGTTGGACGCTTCTCAAACAGCTTCTTCACTTCCATCAGTTGATGCAGCGATCATCAATAACACCTTTGTTCGTGAAGCAGGTATTGATTACAAAAAAGCTCTCTTTGTAGAAAAAGCAAACAGCAACTCTAAACAATGGTACAACTTGATTGCAACTAAGAAAGATTGGAAATCATCTGATAAAGCCAAAGCAATCGAAGCCATTATTAAAGCCTACCATACTGACAACGTGAAGAAAGTCATCGAAGAATCTTCAGACGGTATGGACCAACCAGTTTGGTAATTGAGAGGATGAATAGAGAGGTGGAGAAGGTTTTCTCTACCTCTTATCGTGTATAGTAGGAGGAAATGATGTCCAATCCAAGAGAGACAGAACAAATACGCAAATTTGAAAATGATGAGGTGGCTCAGCATTATTTTGAAGTCCTGAGGACCCTCATTTCCAAGCGCTCCATCTTTGCCCAACAGATTGGCTTAAAGGAAGTGGCTACCTATTTGGGAGAAATTTTCACAGCTGCAGGAGCTAAGGTAACTGTGGATGACAGTTACACAGCGCCATTTGTCATTGCTAAATTTGTTTCACCCAATCCGGATGCCAAGACCATCATTTTCTACAACCATTACGATACTGTTCCAGCAGATGGCGACCAACCTTGGACAAGTGATCCCTTTACGCTGTCGGTCCATTACGGGACCATGTATGGTCGAGGGGTAGATGATGACAAGGGGCATATTACAGCACGGTTAACGGCTATTCGCAAATATATCCGTGAGAATGGCGACCTGCCAGTCAACATTACCTTTATCATCGAAGGAGCAGAAGAATCTGCTTCGACCGACCTGGATAAGTATCTAGCCAAACACAAAAAACACTTGCGTGGGGCAGATCTCTTAGTCTGGGAACAAGGGACTCGTAACCAACAAGGGGAACTGGAAATCTCCGGTGGCAACAAGGGGATTGTTACCTTTGACATGGTGGTCAAAAGTGCAGATGTGGATATCCATTCCAGCTATGGTGGAGTGGTGGAATCAGCATCTTGGTATCTGCTCAATGGTTTGTCCAGTCTTCGATATAAAGACGGTCGTATCCTGGTGGATGGCCTCTACGACTTGATTGAGGAGCCTAACGAGCGGGAACTGGCCCTGATTGATCGGTATGCCAATAAAACGGCGGACGATGTGACAGAAATCTACAATCTCCAATTGCCTATCTTAAAAGAGGAACGAAGTGAGTTCTTAAAACGTTTTTATTTTGAACCAGCTATGAACATTGAAGGGTTGGGAACAGGGTATCAGGGACAAGGAGTTAAGACGATTCTCCCTGCAGAAGCTCGAGCCAAGATGGAAGTTCGGTTGGTGCCAGGCTTGGAGCCTAAACAAGTCTTGGAGTTGATCCGTAAACAATTGGATCAGAATGGCTATGAGAAGATTGAACTTATTTTCACACTAGGGGAAATGAGCTATCGGAGTGATATGAGTGCACCGTCCATTCTCAACGTGATAGATTTGGCCAAACGCTTTTTATCCAGAAGGGGTTCTGTGTCCTTCCGACAACTGCAGGCACTGGGCCCATGCATACGGTCTTTGAGGCCTTGCAAGTTCCAATGGTCGCCTTTTGGTATCGGAAATGCCAATAGTCGAGATCATGGTGGGGATGAGAATGTGAAAATTGCAGACTACTATACCCATATTGAATTAATTAAGGAGTTAATCACAAGTTATGAGTAAAGAAATTATCAAACTGGACCATATCGATGTTACCTTTCATCAGAAAAAACGTGAAATTGCAGCCGTGAAGGATGTAACCATTCATATCAATGAAGGGGATATTTACGGGATCGTTGGATATTCTGGTGCAGGGAAATCAACTCTTGTACGGGTCATCAATCTCTTGCAAGTACCGTCAGCAGGTACTATCACCGTAGATGGCGATGTCATCTATCAAGATAGGGTGACCTTGAATGCTGCGGCTTTACGTCAAAAACGCCGAGACATTGGTATGATTTTCCAACACTTCAATCTAATGGCCCAAATGACTGCAGCTGAAAATGTGGCTTTCGCCCTCAAACATTCAAATTTGTCTAAAGAGCAAAAGGCTGAAAAAGTAGCCAAGTTGTTGGAACTAGTGGGACTATCAGATCGGGCGGACAACTATCCTGCTCAATTGTCAGGTGGACAAAAACAACGGGTGGCGATTGCGCGTGCGCTCGCCAACGATCCAAAGATTTTGATTTCTGACGAATCAACATCTGCCCTAGATCCAAAAACGACCAAACAAATCCTTGCTCTTCTACAAGAGCTGAATCAGAAGTTGGGCTTGACAGTAGTCTTGATTACCCACGAAATGCAAATTGTCAAAGACATTGCCAATCGGGTTGCGGTCATGCAAAATGGTGAATTAATTGAAGAAGGTTCTGTTTTAGATATCTTCTCTAATCCTAAGAATGAATTGACGCAAGACTTCATCACAACAGCAACAGGAATCGATGAAGCTATGGTGAAAATCAACCAGCAACAAATTGTTAAGCAATTGCCAGAGGATTCTGTTTTAGCTCATTTGAAATATTCTGGTTCGGTGACAGACACAGCGATTATCAACGATATTTATAAACAGTACCAAGTATCTGCAAATATTCTACACGGAAATATTGAAATTTGGATCATACCCCTGTTGGAGAGTTGGTTGTTATACTGACTGGAGAAGCAGCCAACCTATCTGCAGCGCAACGGGATCTACAAGCGGCAGGTGTTTCTGTTCGTGTCTTAAAAGAAGGGAGTAATGCATGATTGACTTTATTCAAACCTATCTACCAAATGTTTACCGGATGGGCTGGAGTGGCCAAGCTGGATGGGGAACAGCGATTTATCTGACCCTTTACATGACCTTTATCTCTTTTGTGATTGGTGGTTTGTTGGGACTCATTGCAGGCTTATTATTAGTCTTGACAGCACCAGGTGGGATTATCGAGAATAAATTGGTTTTCCAAATCTTGGATAAAATCACTTCCATCTTCCGTGCCATTCCATTTATCATCTTGCTAGCTTTGATCAATCCCTTCACTCGTATGATTGTCGGAACTGGGATCGGTCCTACAGCAGCCTTAGTTCCCCTATCTTTAGCTGTCTTTCCGTTCTTTGCTCGCCAAGTTCAAGTCGTTTTGTCTGAGCTTGACCGAGGTGTAATTGAAGCAGCCCAAGCCAGTGGGGCAACATTTTGGGATATTGTTGGTGTCTATCTTCGTGAAGGTCTTCCAGATTTGATTCGTGTTACAACTGTTACCCTTATTTCCTTGGTTGGTGAAACAGCCATGGCGGGTGCGATTGGAGCCGGTGGTCTCGGAAACGTGGCTATTTCCTATGGTTACCAACGCTTTAATAATGATGTCACCTTGCTAGCAACCTTCTTGATTCTGCTTTTGATCTTCTTTATTCAGTTTATCGGTGATTTCTTGACCAAGAAAATTAGTCACCGGTAAGGATGGGTTAGGTACATGAACATGATACAGAAACATCATTTTAAGCAGGTTGCAGCCTTTGCAGGCTTGTATTTTCTTGCTATTGGTTTAGGCGTCCTGCTTGGAAGTCTGGTTGACCATCGAGGAAATATGTTTTATGCTCCAGCCCTCTCGGCCCTAGTTGGTGGAGGGATCTATCGAGTCTATGTTGAGAAAATTCAACGGACAGGAGCTATTCTAGTAGTTGCTCTTGTGATTGGTGCTTTTTTACTTTTCACTCGTCATGGAGCTGGAGCCTTTCTTCCTGCTCTTGTTGGTGGGCTTTTAGCCGAATTGGTCGCAGGCCGTGGCCACTACCAGTCGAAGTTAGGCAATGCGGTGTCTTTCCTCCTCTTTTCCTTTACGACGACAGGGCCTATCCTTATGATGTGGTTCCAACCAGCTAGTTACCGTTCTTCTTTACTAGCCCGTGGAAAATCGATGGATTATATTGAACGCGTTATGGTACCGTCAAATATGGAGACGGTGAGCTGGTTTTTACTGACCCTTCTTCTTGGAGCTCTGCTAGGTTATCTTCTTGGATACTTGGTCTGTCAAAAACTAAATAGAAATAACATGATGGAGAAGAAACATGCACAATAATTTACTAGTCCTTCAGTCAGACTTTGGTCTGGTAGATGGAGCTGTCTCTGCTATGATTGGGGTTGCCTTAGAGGAATCACCCACCCTTAAGATTCACCACTTGACCCATGACATTACCCCTTACAATATCTTTGAAGGAAGTTACCGCCTCTTTCAGACGGTAGACTACTGGCCAGAAGGGACAACCTTTGTTTCGGTCGTCGATCCAGGTGTTGGATCCAAACGAAAGAGTGTGGTAGCTAAAACGGCTAAGAATCAATACATTGTTACTCCAGATAATGGAACCCTCTCTTTCATCAAAAAACATGTAGGGATTGTTGCTATCCGTGAGATTTCAGAGGTGAAGAACCGCCGGGCCAATACAGAGTTTTCTTATACCTTCCATGGGCGTGATGTCTATGCCTATACAGGAGCTAAGTTAGCCAGTGGGCATATCAGTTTTGAGGAAGTGGGACCAGAACTCAGTGTTGAACACATTGTAGAAATCCCTGTGGTGGAAACTGTTATGGAGGACAATCTTGTCAAAGGAGCAGTTGACATCTTGGATGTACGCTTTGGTTCTCTCTGGACTTCGATTACCCGAGAAGAGTTCAATCATTTGGAACCTGAATTTGGGGAACGCTTTGAAGTGACCATCTATAACAATGACATGCTGGTTTACCAAAACCAAGTAACCTACGGCAAGTCTTTCGCCGACGTGCGGATTGGACAGCCAATCCTTTATATCAATTCCCTCTACCGTGTTGGTCTTGCTATCAACCAGGGATCCTTTGCCAAGGCCTATAATGTAGGAGTTGGGGCTTCTTGGCATATCGAAATTAGAAAAATGGAAAATTAATAGGAGATAAAATATGAAACAAAAACAAGCTTTTACAATTAAGGATGTTGTAGCCATCGGGGTTGGAGCGGCCCTCTTTGTGGTCATTGCGATGATCCCAATTCCAGCGCCAGCTCCAAATACCAACATTCAGTTGCAATACGCTCTTCAAGCCCTCTTTAGTGTGATCTTTGGTCCGATTGTTGGTTTCTTAATGGGCTTTATCGGTCATGCCATTAAAGATGCGATGACTTATGGCCTCTGGTGGACTTGGATCATTTCTAGTGGCTTTGTTTTGGACTCTTTGTTGGTATCTTCCGCAAGCAAATCGGTAACCTAAAAGGAGAAGTGACCAAGAAAGAATTGATCGTCTTTAACGTCGTACAAGTCATTGCCAACTTGCTTATTTTGGGGATTGATTGCTCTGATTGGGGATGTGATGATCTACAAAGAAAGTGCAAACAAGGTCTTCCTACAAGGTGTTGTAGCAGGTTCTGTCAATGCTTTAGTGGTAGCTATTGCAGGTTCTCTTCTCTTGATTGCTTATGCACGGACTCAAACAAAAGATGGAAGTTTGTCTAAAGACTAATCATAAATAAGAAGATAAAGTCTGGGAAACCAGGCTTTTTGTTTACAAAAAAATATTTTTTTACAAAAATGTAAAATATATATTGCAAAATAGAAAATATAGTGTATAATAGAGTTATAAAAACAAGAAAGGAAAAGCCTGTGGCGAAAAATCTCAAATTAAAAATGGCCCGGGTCGAGCATGATATGACCCAGGGGGATCTTGCAGATGCCATCGGGGTGACACGCCAGACCATTGGCCTGATCGAGGCAGGGAAGTACAATCCGACCCTCAGCCTCTGCCTTGCTATTTGTAAGACCTTGGATAAGACGCTGGATCAACTGTTCTGGGAGTAACAGTTTTAATATAGAAAGAGGAAGTATATGAAACAAAAGAAAGAACCAATTGTAAAAGATGAACGGACCATGCTGATTGATGGAAAAATTGCAGGGGAACTTGTTTTAGGAATGACCTGCTTTATTGCCCTATCTGCCTTTGTGAAAGCTAGTATTCTGGACTTAGCCCTAGTAGCCTATATTCCCGAACTTATTCTCTTGATTGTCATGGGAGTTTATGCCTTTGTGAGAAGGATCAGCTCAGGGATCGACATTCGAGATATGTTAGAAAAAGATAGCTGGTTCAGCCGCATCGGGGCAGGCGTCTTATTTGCCATATTTGTGATCGCATCAGATGTGATTGGGAAGCGCGAAATGATGAGCTTTATGTTCAGCCCCAAGTATCTGCTCAAAATCGTTCTTGCCATTTTAGTCTTTGCCCTTTTGACTTTTCTGTTAGAGAAACCACTTGCTCTTATCAATCGGAAAAAACAAAAGAAGATTGAGGCAGAGTTAGAGGAGGAATAGATGAGAATACAATTGATGAACAAACAAATCATAGATGAACGAGAAGAAGGACTGGCCAATAAGGCTGGTGCTGAAACGGCTAGTTTTCTGTTCCTTGCCTTAGCGGTTTTTAGTGTGGGATCTATGTTTACGACCAATCCTGGACTGAGTCCAATCCTGGTCGTGACCTTACTCATTGTTTCAGGATTGTATTATTCAGTTCGTTGTCAACAATTGGGTGTACGGTTTATCAGCTATAGTTACCTCAATCTAATGGGGATTATTACTGTAACTTGTGTTCTCTCCTTATTCATCTGGGCTCAAAATTTTCAATTAAACCAAGCAATCTATCACAATAATCCCTTTCATTCAAAATTTTTGCTGGTGCTTCCTATCACATTTCTCCTAAATCTTCCGATTGTATGGGGGATGAATTCCCTTGTGAAGCTCCTAGCAAAAGTAGAGAAAAAACGCTATGAAGCCTATTTAGACCAGTTGGAAAAGGAAGAGTAGGTAGTTGGAACCTTATTTTCGTCGTGTAAAAGTCTGGAACCCCAGACTTTTATTTTTCAGTCAAATAAATTGCATTCGTTTTCTCGGGAGAGTATACTGGTATAGTTGAATGAAAAATTCTGATAATTTAATCTTAGAAAAGAGAATCTTATGGCAAAACCTATTCGTGTTTTACTTTACTATAAATATGTTCCCATCGAAAACGCAGAACAATTTGAGGCTGATCACTTGGCTTTTTGTAAATCAATCGGGCTCAAGGGCCGTATCCTAGTCGCTGACGAAGGAATTAACGGTACCGTTTCTGGTGATTACGAAACGACGCAAAAATACATGGACTATGTTCACAGCCTTCCTGGTATGGAAGACCTCTGGTTCAAGATTGATGAGGAAGAAAAGCAAGCTTTCAAGAAGATGTTTGTTCGCTACAAGAAAGAGATTGTCCACCTTGGTTTGGAAGACAACGATTTTGACAACGACATCAACCCACTTGAAACAACAGGTGCTTACTTGTCTCCAAAAGAATTTAAAGAAGCCCTCCTAGATGAAGATACAGTTGTTCTTGATACTCGTAACGACTACGAGTACGACCTTGGACACTTCCGTGGGGCTATTCGTCCAGACATCCGCAACTTCCGTGAATTGCCACAATGGGTCCGTGATAACAAGGAAAAATTCATGGACAAACGAGTTGTCGTCTACTGTACTGGTGGAGTCCGCTGTGAGAAATTCTCAGGTTGGATGGTGCGTGAAGGCTACAAAGATGTCGGTCAATTGCACGGCGGAATTGCAACCTACGGAAAAGACCCAGAAGTTCAAGGAGAACTATGGGATGGGAAAATGTACGTTTTTGACGAGCGGATTGCTGTCGATGTCAACCATGTCGATCCAAGTGTTGTTGGAAAAGACTGGTTTGATGGAACACCATGTGAACGCTATGTCAACTGTGGAAATCCTTTCTGTAATCGTCGCATCTTGACTTCAGAAGAAAATGAAGACAAGTACCTCCGCGGTTGCTCACATGAATGCCGTGTTCATCCACGCAATCGCTATGTAGAAGAACACAACTTGTCACAAGAAGAGGTTGCTGAGCGTTTGGCCGTTATCGGTGAGACGCTTGATGGAACTCTTGCATAAGTTAAAAACAGCCTTTTAGCTGTTTCAGATTGAAGACAAAGTCTTTTGAAAAACTTCCCTTAGGTGAGTACGGACGTCAGCGAACTTCTACGAAGTTCCATGACTTAGTTTTGAACCTAAGGTTTCAAAACTCCCGAGTGCTTGAACCACTGTGGTTCAAGCACTTTTTCTCACAGCGGAAAGTTTTTCATCTTCTTTAATGACAAAAAAATATAAGTCATGTTTTGAAAGTCATTTAGCTGTTTAATGTAGCACAATAGTTTGTCTACATTCAAAAACAGCCTTTCGGCTGTTTTTTCTATGGAAAGTCGTGAAAATTTGTGCTATAATTTGGTAAGCGATTACAAAAAGGAGAAAACAAATGTCAGTTGTGTTTTCAATTCGAAATAAAAAGAGTATGTTTGGCTATCAAAAAGTGATGCCAGCTAAAGATGTATTAAATTTGGTGGAAGGAGTTCTTACCTACAGTTTTGAGGAAGCCATGCTTGGTCGCTCTCTCAAAGATTTTCCATCCATAATGTGTATCCGCTATGGCAAGAGTTGCTTGCCGATCATCCTTCGTTATCTGGATCAAGAGCATGCTTATCAGTTCATCCTTGCAGATTTTGCTACCCTTGAAGATTGGCGACTCATCTTGGAATGGCTCAGTGCCCTAGCTCACCAGTTGGGGAATGAGATTCACGATAATTTGGGAACCAGCTATGACGCAGATTCTATTTTCTCTTTTGACTATGAGAACTATTTACTGAAGAACCTACAGAATCTAGAAAAAGATCCAGACCTTCATCAATATCAGCTTCAGGGATTTGCTCATCCTGTAATTTTAGATCGTGAGCTCCTTCGTAAAATCCTAGACTCCGCTCAACCTTTAGAGGAGTTCAGTCAAGTGGTTAAAAAGGTACAATACAGCTCCGCCTTCTTTAGTCAGGTTCGTTTCTATCGTCAGAACGAAACGGGAGGCATTATTGGTAGTTACAGTCTAACAGAAGATACGGATACTGTCTTGCCACGTGTGCCTTTTGTACCTGCTGAGTTTGTAGAGAAGGTCAATATGGATGAAGTCATCGACTGGAAAGTGAACCTAGTGGAAATCACTGGAAATCCTGATATGCCAGAGAGTTATAAGCCGGTGGCTGCTGTGAATTTAGAAGCCCTACTGGATGCTTTGGACTCAAGTGAATTTGACTTGTTGGATGCCAATCAAATTGAAATTAAAAAATTGTCCAAAGAACGCTTGTTGCAATTGGCCCAACTCTAATAAAAAAAGTTCTCAGTGTTGAGAACTTTTTCTTTTAGTTTGATTCATGTGGCAAGATCAAGTTAAGGATGATTCCTGTCATAGCTGAGAGGGCTGTTCCTGAAAGGGTCACTGGACCGAGTTTCAGAATTGCTCCACCAAGTCCAAGAACCAACATGGCACTTGCAATAATCAAGTTGCGCATCAAGCTAAAGTCAACGCGTTCTTTGATCAAGACTTTCAAACCATTACTTGCGATTACCCCGTAGAGAAGGATAGACATCCCACCGAGAACAGAGTTTGGAATGGTAGAAATGAGAGCAGTAAATTTACCAAGGAAGCTCAAGGAAATAGCAATCAAGGCTGCATTTCGGATAACGGAAACAGAAGCAATGCGAGTCATCCCAATAACGCCTGTATTTTCACCGTAAGTGGTATTAGCTGGACCACCAAGGAAGGCTGATACAGATGTTGCAATCCCGTCACCAAGAAGGGTACGATGAAGTCCCGGTTGTTTCAAGAATTGACGGCCACAGATTTGGCTAAGCACGGTATGGTCACCGATGTGTTCTGAAATAGTTACGATAGCGATTGGTAAGATGGCGATGGTTTCAGGACCGAAATATAAGTTGTATTGTTTTAAGGCCCCACCCGTATTGAAAGGAAGATAGAAACTAGGGATTTCAAACCAGTTAGCCTTGAGGACCGGATCAAAGTTCACCAAGCCCAAGCAAACTGCGAAGACATAACCACCGATAATGGCAAAGAGGAAAGGAATGATTTTGAAGAAACCTTTTCCTTTGGTGTTGATGAAGGCGGCAATCAGGAAGGTCACGACAGCAACAAGGGCATTTTTCCAATCTCCCCCTTCGACAAAACCAGCGTTTTTAACGGCTGATCCTGCAAGCCCTAGACCAATGACGATGATCATAGGTCCAATAACAACGGCAGGAAGCAATTTGTCAATCCAGCGAGTGCCTGCTACTTTAACCCCTGCTGCGACTAGTACGTAGATCAGACCAGTCAGGATAACCCCAGTTTGGGCTGCATCGACTTTTCCTCCCATTTCTTTCATCGCCAAAGCCATGGCTGTGATAAAGGCGAAGGAAGATCCAAGGTAGACAGGGACTTTAAAGCCGGTACAAGTCATATAGATCAGTGTCCCAACCCCTGATGCAAAGAGGGCAACGGATACGGGCATGCCCAAGATGAGTGGTACCAAAATGGTAGCCCCAAACATGGCGAAAACGTGTTGGAAACTTAATAAGATTCCTTTTAGGGGTGCCGGACTTTGATCGACATCCAGGAGCAAATCAACAGTTGATTCTTCTTTCATAATAACCTCACTTTTGGGCACCAAAAAAGAGCCCATGAATTTTTTGCATAGCAAGGGCCCTCAGATTATTCATATTCTGTGTCTTTGTCACCTCACAGGATGACATTAAAAACCTTTGCTTCTAAGAAGTATAGCAGAAAAAATTCGTTTTGTAAACGAATTTTTCCCGAGCCAAGAAATAAAAGAGCGAGGAGGGAATCATTGAAGTTCTCATTTTTGTATCAGGAAAGAGGTTAACGATCGACGCAGTGGTTGAGTGGCCCCTCCCACGCTCTAATTCTCGCTTGGACGGGCCTACTCAACTTTGCGGGGGAGGGACGACGAAATCGTCGTTTTAAATGGGAATCGATTTCTGTCCCTCTCCCTTTTCCCGAGCCAAGAAATAAAAAAGCGAGGTAGGAGTTAGTAAGAGTTATCTATTTTCATCATAAAAGAGGTCGACGGTAGACGCAGTGGTTGATTGGTTCATTTTCTTTTACTTTTTGAGAGATTCGGTATCATTTTCTACTACAAAAGGCGAACAAGTAAGCTTGCTTTCCCCTTTGTTAGAAGGAAAGAGGCCGATTTTGTGGTATAATAGGGGCCTAGAAGTAGAATGAAAGAGGTGCACGAAATGCTGTTAGAAGAATTTGATGCCAATCGACAGGCCATTATCAACCCGCAAGACCTACATGGTCCCATTGAAGGATTTCCCAAAGTAGTCATCTCTTGCTTTTCAAGAGTAACTTTTGCGCGCCTTCTTGAAAATTATGACCATGAGGTCATTGCAAGAACCTCCATGGCCAACTTTGAAGTCATTGTTTATGGGATTACGATTGGAGACCAACAGGTTGCTGTCTTTAATGCACCAGTTGGGGCTGGTTCTTGTGTGGGGATTATAGAGGATTTGATTCAATTTGGGATGGAAAAACTGGTGCTCTTGGGACTTGTGGGGTTTTAGATCGAGATATCGAAGCAACCTCCATCATCATTCCAACGGCTGCTCTTCGAGACGAGGGGACCAGCTATCACTATCTTCCGGCTAGTGATGAAGTGGAAGTAAATAAGGAAAGCCTTCCTCTCTTCCAAGCTTTTCTGGATAGTCACAAGGTTTCCTATCAGAAAGGAAAAGTGTGGACGACAGATGCTCCCTACCGGGAAACCATCGACAAGATGAAGCGACGAATGGAAGCAGGAGCCATCTGTGTAGATATGGAATGTTCGGCAGTGGCAGCTTTAGCAGCTTTTCGGGGCTTTGAGCTCTGCCATTTCTTCTACGCAGCAGACCACCTCTCGGAAGAAAAATGGGATATCCGAACCTTATCTAGTCATGAGGATTTAGATAGCAAGGATCGAATCGCGGATTTAGCCATCCAATTTGCGCTCTTATGGGAAAAGGCGAACTAAATGAAAGAAGCAATGATTGAACTGAAGGATTTTTCCTTCCAATACAAGGCACAGTCTGAACCAACCTTGAAAAATCTCAACTTAACCATTTATAAGGGGGAAAAGGTTCTGATTGTTGGGCCATCTGGTTCTGGAAAATCAACGATTGGCCAGTGTCTAAATGGGATTATCCCCAATATCTATAAGGGAACCAGTAGTGGGCAATTCCTCATTCAGGGGAAAGAAGCCTTTGATCTCAGTATTTATGAGAAATCTCACTTGGTCAGTACGGTTTTGCAAGATACAGATGGCCAGTTTATCGGTTTGAGTGTCGCAGAAGACTTGGCTTTTGCTCTTGAAAATGACATGGTGGATCTGGGAACGATGAAAGAGCGTGTGCAGAGTTGGGCAGAACGCTTGGATTTGATGAAGCTCTTGGATCATCGGCCACAAGATTTGTCCGGTGGGCAAAAACAGCGAGTGAGCTTAGCAGGTGTTCTGATTGACGAAAGTCCGATCCTGCTCTTTGATGAGCCACTGGCTAATCTAGATCCCAAGTCGGGTCAGGATATTATTGATCTGATTGATCAGATTCATGAAGAACAGGGGACGACAACCATTATCATCGAACACCGTTTAGAGGATGTACTCTACCGTCCCATTGATCGGGTTATCTTGATCAATCAAGGTCAAGTTCTCTTTAATGGTCAACCTGATGATTTATTGAGGACGACACTGCTGGCTGAAAATGGGATTCGTGAACCCCTCTATTTAACGACTCTTCGCCAGTTAGGCCAGGATATCAGCAAGCTACCGCATTTGGACAAGGTAGAAAAACTACCACTTGGGGATGTATCAGTGGATATCCCAACTCCTCATTTTGAAAAAGGAGCAGAGGCAGAGACAATCCTAGAACTTGGTCATTTGAACTTTGCCTATAGAGAAGGGCAACCCATTCTAAAAGACCTTTCTCTAACCATTCCAAAAGGCCAACGGTTGGCCATTGTTGGTAAAAATGGGGCTGGAAAATCAACCCTTGCTAAGGCGATTTGTGGCTTTATCCAGACGGAAGGAACCTATTTCTCAAAGGGAGAGGATATCAAGGGAGATAGTGTCAAGGAGCGGGCAGAGCGCGTGGGCTATGTCCTGCAAAACCCCAACCAGATGATCTCGACCAACATGATTTTTGATGAGGTGGCTCTGGGTCTTTCGCTTGAGAAATGTTCCAGAGGACCAGATTGAAAGTCGTGTCCATCAAGCCTTGAAGACCTGTGGTCTCTACGAATTTCGTAAGTGGCCGATTTCTGCTCTGTCCTATGGCCAGAAAAAGCGGGTGACCATCGCCTCTATCCTTGTCTTGGGACCAGATGTTCTCGTCCTCGATGAGCCGACGGCTGGTCAGGACCAACGAAACTATACGGAAATTATGGATTTCCTTGATGAACTCCATCAAAAAGGGCATACCATTGTCATGATTACCCATGATATGCAGCTCATGCTGGATTATTCGGACCGGGCAGTCGTGGTCATGGATGGGCAGGTTTTGGCTGATTTGACACCGGCAGAGCTCTTGACCCAACCAGAAATTTTGAGACGGGCTAATCTGAAAGAAACGTCTATTTTTCGCCTTGGCAAATCGACTTGGTGTCGATCCTCTGCCTTGACCCAGTTTTTATATGAATCAGAAGGGGAAGGTCATGAATCATCGCTTAGTCGGCTACCATGCCGGTACTCAGTTTTCTGCATCGCCTATCAGGCGCCAGTAAGCTTCTTTTTCTTATTGTTGGTATCATTAGTCGCCATGTTGAGTTACGATACTCGCTTGTTGTTGGTCATTGGTCTAGGTGCCCTCGCCTTATTTGCACACCTCAGTCATTCGTTTGAGATATCTCCTTTGTTCTGAGTTTTTGCCTTAGCTTTTGCCTTGCTCAATGTCTTGATGGTCTATCTTTTGCCCCTCAATCATGGGGTAGAAATCTATGGAGCAAAGACAGTTCTTCTAGATGGTTTAGGGGCATATAGTATTACAGCTCAAGAGTTATTTTATCTCTTCAACCTAGCTTTGAAGTATGTGTGTACCATTCCCTTAGCTCTCATTTTCTTGATGACCACCCATCCCAGTCAGTTTGCTTCGAGTCTCAACCAGATTGGGGTGTCCTACAAGATTGCTTACTCAGTGAGCTTGACCTTGCGCTATATTCCAGATGCAGGAGGAATACCAGATTATCAAGCTTTCTCGCAAGAAGCAAGAGGGTTTGGAGTTGTCCAAAAAGGCCAACTTTGTCCAACGGGTGAAGGGAAATCTTCAGATGATTTCTCCCTTGATTTTTAGTTCTTTGGAGCGGATTGAAACGATCTCTACGGCCATGGAACTGCGTCGTTTTGGAAAAAATAAAAAACGGACCTGGTACACCTATCAGGAGATGACCACTCGTGATCGCTTGATTATCTTGGGGTCAATCTTCATGGTGATCTTGAGTATCGTCCTGATTTGGGTAAACAAAGGTCGCTTCTATAATCCTTGGAGGTAAGAAATGGCAGAAACAATTTTAGTAACGGGAGCATCTGCTGGCTTTTGGCCAAGCCATTTGTCACCGCTTAGTTGCCGATGGGCATCGCGTGATTGGCGCTGCTAGACGCATTGAAAAACTACAGGCTCTTCAAGAAGAGCTGGGAGAAGCTTTTTATCCCCTTCAAATGGATATGACGGATTTTTCTCAGGTGGATCATGCACTTGCCAGTTTGCCAAAAGCTTGGGAGAGAGTGGATGTTTTGGTCAATAATGCTGGCTTGGCCCTAGGCCTCGCCCCAGCTCATGAAGCAGAGCTTGCAGATTGGTTGACCATGATTCAGACCAATATTATCGGTCTGACCTATTTGACCCGGAAAATCCTCCCCCAAATGGTGGAACGAAATGATGGATATGTCATCAATATGGGATCAACTGCAGGGACGGTGCCTTATCCAGGGGCCAATGTTTATGGTGCTTCCAAGGCCTTCGTTAAACAATTTCTCAAACCTACGAGCGGACCTAGCTGGAAAAACAGAATTCGGTGACCAATATTGAGCCTGGTCTCTGTGAAGGGACCGAGTTTTCGGAGGTTCGTTTTAAAGGAGATGAAAAACGGGTAGAAGCTTTCTATCGAGATGCCCATGCTATTCAGCCTGGAAGACATTGCCAACACTGTGGCTTGCTCATCCAACAACCCAAGCATGTCAATGTCAACCGCATTGAAATCATGCCGGTTTCCCAAACATTTGACCGCAACCGATCTATCGGGGTGATTAGTTTTTACTAACCAGTACGATCCGGTGCTGGTTATTTTTCCATGTTGAGGATAGAGAATAGGAGGGGAAAAACCATGTCAAAAGCCTTAGTGATTGGTCTCAACTGTTTGTGATGTTATGGTCTCATCTGGATCGACTACCGAGTCAGGAAGGAGACGCCCATATCCATGAGCAGACTTGGTCACTTGGAGGGTGTGCCTTTTAATGTCACTTCAGTGCTTCATGCGTTTTTAGGTCAAAATGTTGATTTTCATCTCGCCAGTGGGGACAGGTGTCTACGGGGACTTTGTCAAGGCAGAACTCGAGAGGTTGGGTATCCAGACTCCAATCTCAGTAACCGGAGCAAATGGTTGTTGTTATTGCTTATTGAGTCGGATGGTGAGAGGTCCTTTTATCAGATCATGGAGTAGAATATAGTTTCTAGAAGGAATGGCTCCAGTCTCTGAGCAGGAAAAGCTACGATTTTATTTATCTCTGTGGCCTTGAAGTAGAAGAGCCGACTGGATTGGAACTGATTCAATCTGTGTCAAAAATCAAAGGTCAAGTCATCTTTGCACCAGGACCTCGAGGACTCTTGATTCCCGAGGAGCGTTTGGAAGCCATCTATGATCTCCACCCCATTCTCCATGTCAATGAGGCAGAAGCCAAGGCTTTTTCGGCTTGTGAAGAGATTGCTGATGCTGCTAAGAAGCTCTACCAAAGAACGGGTCAGTTAGTCATCGTCACCTTGGGAGAAAAAGGAGCGATCGCATACGATGGTAGGTTCTACGAGATGTCCGGATTTCCTACAGAAGTTCGTGATACCGTAGGTGCAGGAGACAGTCATCTGGGAGCCTTTTTAGCAAGATCTTTGCAAGGGCTAGATGTGAGGATGCCTTAACCTTTGCTAACTGTTTTTGCAAGTATGCTGTAGTGACCAAGGGAGTTCATTTAGAGCGCCATCACTACCATACCCTAGAGCAAGAGTTAAAAAAATTAGTTTATTCAAGAAGAAGCTGACAAACTGTCAGCTTCTTTTTAGTATCATCTTATAACGGACGCTTATTTGGCATGCCCGCTTTTCTTGGGTATTTATTAGGAGTTTCTTTTTTCCTTTCTACAAGAGTGATATAGCGTGGATCCCCATTAGGCAATTCATACTGTAGATTGTCTTCAACCTTGCTAAAGAGCAGATTGAGGGCATTTTTGGCTTCTTCCAATTCTTCTGGAGCATTGCTGGCCTTGAGAGCGAGGAGACGTCCCCCTACTTTCAGGTAAGGGATGGTCAGTTCAGAGAGAACCTGCATGCGGGCAACCGCGCGGGCAGTTACGATATCAAATTGGGCACGAAAGGCCTTGTCTTGTGCAAAGTCCTCAGCTCGTCCATGGTAGAAATGTACTCCGCTCAAGCCCAACTCTTCAGCCAGCAAGTGAAGGAAATTGATTCTTATTGAGGGAATCAATGATGGTCACATCTAGCTCAGGAATAGGATCTTTCATTGCAGGCTGGGAAAGCCAGCACCAGCTCCGATATCCAAGAGACGGATGGGTTGATTTTCGATCAAACCTTGTAAAATGGGAGCGATAGAATCATAAAAATGCTTGAGATAGACTTCGTCTTTTTCTGTGATGGCAGTGAGATTAATTTTCTCATTCCATTCCACGAGGAGCTCGAAATAGCGTTCGTATTGCTCTTTTTGTCGATTAGTTAATGGGAAGCCAAGGTCGGCTAAACGGACATAAAATTCTTCTGGTTTCATAAGATAATTTTACCACAAAAATAAGGGAAATTTGATATACTGGTACCAAAGAAATGAAAGGAATTCAATAAAATGATTTGGATTATTCTTGGGGTCCTTGTGGTCCCTGCATTTTTAATTGTTGGAGTTTACAACGGTTTGGTGAAAAGCCGCATGCAGACTCGTGAAGCTTGGAGTCAAATTGATGTACAATTGAAACGTCGGAATGACTTGATTCCAAACTTGATCGAAACGGTTAAAGGGTATGCCAAGTACGAAGGAGATACACTTGCTAAGGTGACTCAATCTTCGCCAACAAGTAGCGCAAGCTTCTTCACCTGCAGAAGCTATGTCATAGTGATGTCTCTTTCACGTCAAGTGGCAGGTATCTTTGCGGTGGCTGAAAACCACCCTGACTTGAAAGCTAACACCAACTTCATGCAATTGCAAGAAGAATTGACTAACACAGAAAACAAAATTTCTTATGCTCGTCAATTGTACAACAGTGTCACAAGCAACTACAATGTCAAGTTGGAAACTTTCCCAACAAACGTGATTGCTGGAATGTTTGGCTTCAAACAAGCCGAATTCCTTCAAGTGCCTGAAGAAGAAAAAGCAGTACCAAAGGTGGACTTTAGCGGATTAGGAGACTAATATGCTTTGGACTAAATTGTACAATAAAAAGGAGAACCTGGATTCTCCTTACGTCATACTCTTGGCTCTTATCGGAGCAGCCGTTGGCTACCTCTGGTTAGGCTCTTCACTTGACGGCGTCATCCTAGCCTTAATCATTGGTGGTATCTATGCCTTTAGTATGATTTTCCAATCAACAGAAGTTGTGATGCGGATGAACGGGGCGCGTGAGGTGACGGAAGAGCAAGCCCCTCAACTCTACCATATTGTCCAAGATATGGCTATGGTAGCTCAAATCCCTATGCCTCGGGTTTATATTGTGGACGATCCTTCCATGAATGCATTTGCGACAGGGTCCAATCCTCAAAATGCTGCTGTTGCAGCAACGACAGGTCTTCTAGCTGTGATGAACCGTGAGGAATTGGAGGGAGTCATCGGACACGAAGTCAGCCATATTCGCAATTACGATATCCGCATCTCCACGATTGCGGTTGCCCTTGCTAGTGCCATCACCATGCTCTCTAGTATTGGTGGGCGTATGATGTGGTGGGGCGGTGGCCGTAGACGGGATGATGATCGCGAAGGGGGCAGTGGTTTAGAAATTATTATTCTGATCCTTTCCTTGCTTGCCATCGTCTTAGCTCCATTGAAGCGACGACTTTGGTTCAGTTAGCCATTTCTCGCCAACGGGAGTTCCTAGCGGATGCTTCCAGTGTCGAATTGACACGGAATCCTCAAGGAATGATCAATGCTCTTTTGAAGCTGGATAACAGTGTGCCTATGCAACGAGAAGTCGATAGTGCAAGTAGTGCCTCTTTATCAACGATCCTAAAAAGAATCCGGCTTTCTAAAAACTTCTTATACCCACCCACCCATTGCTGAGCGGGTTGAAAGATTAAGAAACATGCAAAGTCAAAATCCATCAAACAGTGGATTCAGATTGAGACACACTCGTCTTAGAACCTTTCCTTAGGTGAGTACGGACGTCAGCGAACTTCTATGAAGTTCCGATGACTTTAGTTTTTGGACCCAAGGTTCTCAAAATCTCCGAGTGCTAGAAACAAGGTTGTTTCTGTGCACTTTTCTACGGCGGAAAGTTTCAGTAGATGATTGAATAACTCTAAAGAATAAAAAGTATTTATCTTTAGAGAAGTAAATAGAATTGTATAAAAGATAACTTTGTCTTTAAGCTCAATCCACCCAATGGTGGGTTTTTATTTAGTTGTTAAGAGGAGGGTAGTGAAACCAAGGATGGCAAAGGTCCCCCAAGCTAGGGGAAGGCTCCAAATAGCTAGACTAGAAAAGAGAGCTGTCCCAAGTGGCATGGCAAAGCTGACCATCAGTCCCAAAAAGCTAGAGGTAGAAGCTAATTTTTCAGCGGGTAATTTACTCATTAAAAGACTGGAAACTTTTGGGTTGATTTTTGCAACAAGATAACCAAGGAAAGTGATGAGTAGAAGGAAAAGGAAAACCCAGTGCACCAGAATATTTGTCAGAGCCCAAGACAGTCAGCCCACCTGCTATCCACAGAAGGATATGGTGGAGGGTTTGCTTGGAAAAATAATCGTGAGGTGTCAGACTAGCCCAGACCATGCTTAAAATAGTCACTGGCTCTAAGATCAAGAGGGATTGGCTAAAGCTCAACTGAAAGAAGGGGGAGTGAAGCAGTTGCAGATTGTAGATACCAGAGATGGATCCCCCAAGGGCATTGATGAGAACCAATGAGAAGAGCAACTTGCCAAAGTGGTGGACCTCCTCATCTGCAAAAATACTTTTGGCGTTCTGGTACATCTCGTTTGCATGTGTACCAAAGATTTCATTTTACTGGGCTCAATGACGGATCAGTGTCAGCTGTTTTTTTCTCATCAGGAGACAAGTGGAGGACAGGAGAAAAGTCACGGCATTGATCGAAGCGACCAGAGCAAAATTTTGATGGCTGATGGCTAGCAGCCAAACTCCTAGAGCTTGTCCAGAAATCGAACAGACCATACTAAGTAGTTGGTTGAAGGAATAGGCCTCCATCAAATCCTCGTCGGGGATATTCTTTTTCATGATGGGGAGTTGCATGCCTCCGAGATAATCGCTCAAACAATCTGAAACAATGTTTAAAAAGCAAACAATCGAAAAAGCTAGGTAACCCGGAATCTTGGTCATGAGAGCAATAAGGATGAAGAGGATGGCTTGAAGATAGCCAATGCGGATCAACCAGTTAGCTTTTTTCTTCGTGTGGTCAGCCTTCATCCCGACAAAAATGCTAAAGAGGCTAGGAATAAAAACAATGAGATTGGCGATCCCAACTGCCAGACTAGGGTGAGGCATGCTAGCCGCGAAGACCACAAAGACAAGGTTGTATATTGCAGCACCAATGGTATTCAAAAAACGTGAAAGACTGAGTAAGGCAAAGATGGGATTGCGAAATAAGAGTTTCATAAGCTTTCCTCCTTCTGTTTAGCACAAACAATAACTTTTCTTAAATGTTGCACCACCTGCTTGAGAAGAGAAAGTTTCTCTTCTTCTGTCAGTTCTAATTTTTCCTCTTTAACATAAAAACTAGTCTGTTTAAGGAAATAATGAAGGAGACGATTCTTTAGTTTGGTTATCATACTGGACCTCTTTCTTTTCTTGATGATCCTATTATAGACCTCCAAAACAAGAGAAAACAACATGTTGCATATTTTCAACAAAAAGAGGTTGGGACAAAAGTCCTAGCCTCTCAATTGTTTTTGGATTGTCGAGCAAGACGCAGTGGTTGAGTGGGCTCTACTACGCTGATTTCATCAGCTTTTACAGCCCTACTCAACTGTGCGGAGGTGGGACGATGAAATCGAATTCTAACGAATGACCGATTTCTGTCCCACTCTCTTTTCAGGATTCCTTGATCAGTTCTTGCAGGCCCTGTTTGTAGTAGTTGGCACTGTCCTTACAATCTAAAATAGTAAAGACCTGGATGGCCTGCTCCATCTTTTCAAGACCAGTTTCTTTTTCTCCCTTTCGATAAAGAAATTCCCCTTTGGCATAGAGATAAACCGTCCGAAGGTAGGCTTCGTTTTCAGAGTAAAAGTGGTCCTTGATCAGCTGATCAAAATAGGATGCATCTTCAAATTCATTTGAACTAATGGCCAGAAAAAAGCCATTGAGAAAAATAGAGTTGAGGGCAGGACGAGAAGAGTCTAGGAGAAGCTTGAAGTCCTCCCTGTTGACCAATTCTCTGTGATTGTCGATAGAGTTGACTGGAAAAAGAGGAGAGGTCAGTGAAAAATAGTTTCAACTCAAAAATTTCCCCAGACTATGACAGAGAAGAGGTAGTCATAGAGGAAATCTAGTTCCTCTTGGCTAGCAGCCAACTCCACCTCAGGATAGTTGCCAAGCATTTGGGCCTTGAGAATAATGCTGGCTAAGAAGTCTTCTTTTTTGTGATCTTTCTGATAGGCTAGCTGGTAGCTTTGGTACAAGACTTGATCGTGTTCCAAGCTCATGTTTTCATAGTGCTCTTTCAATAATTTGGGAATAAAGGAGTGCTGATCGATCTCTGCTAGATGGGAAAACTCACTGAGGCTGGTTTTGATCTGTTGAAGGGCCTGAAAAAAACGTTGGGTCGTCAGGTCATTTTCTCCTCTTTCAAATCGAGATAGCATAGAGCGCGAAAATTCGCCACCCGTAGCTTCTTCTAATGAGATATGACGGCTTTCCCGTATTTGTCGAAAAACTGCTCCAATTTCTTTCATGCCTTCTCCTCTATCTATACAAGGACCAATGCCTTGGCAAGTGAACCTCTTTTATCCAAGAGATTGTGGGACCCTGGTGTACAACACCAATAGGTCTAGTACTCTGTATCTTTTTCATGATTATAACAAATTTTTGAGGAGACTTCTTGGTTGAAGGGACAGCTTCATGATATACTAGTAGTATCTAGAAGATGTGAGGACAAAAGAATGAATTTATACACGCAAGAAATCCGTAAAAATCCTGAAGGACTGGCTTTTGATCAAGAGTTGGATTTGCTAAAGGATCTGCAAAAGCGCAATCCGGAAATTCTTGATTTAAAGAATGTGACAGCGACAGGTCGAGTAGCTTATGATACAGGTCTTTATGTCTTGGATTACCAATTGACCTATACCATCGTTCTGGCATCCAGCCGAAGCATGGAGCCTGTTGAGATCAAAGAAAGTTATCCTGTGACAGAAGTATTTGCGGAGGATGTAGAGTCTGATGCAGATATCGAAGCTTTAGAAGAGGATTTGATCCTTCCCATTGAAGGGGGCAAGATTGACCTGAGTGAGAGTGTGGCAGATAATATCCTGCTTACTATTCCTCTCAAGGTTCTCACTCCGGAAGAAGAGGCCGGACAAGGCTTTATCGAGGGCAATGATTGGAAAATCATGACAGAGGAAGAGTACCAAGAAGCTCAAGCAATTAAGAAAGAAGAAAATAGTCCCTTTGCTGGTCTCCAAGGTTTATTTGACGGAGAATAGGCTAGGGATAGCATGTTAAAAATTTAAACATAAATTTGGGTCTTTTCTTTGAGGAAAGGCCTTCTTTTGATATACTAGAATTTAGAAAACAACAGAGGGGAGACCTCTGAAAAAAGGAGAAAAGTATGGATACATTATTTATTCCAGGCTGGTTGATAACAGGTCTCATTGTTGCTGTCATTATTGTAGTTTTGCTTGTAAAAGGCTACGTGAACGCTAAACCAAACGAAGTTGTTGTTATTACAGGTCTTCGGAAGCAACGCCACTTACGCGGGAAAGCTGGTTTTATGATTCCCTTTGTCGAACAACGCTCTTATCTTGATATTGAGCAATTCTCGACAGATGTTCGGACATCTGAAGCAGTCCCAACACTGGACTTCATTAACGTCCGTGCCGATGCAGCTGTTAAATTAAAAATCGGTACAACCGATGAGATGATTGCCCGTGCCGCAGAGAACTTCTTGAACTGGAATACGACAGATATTTCCAATTCTGTCCAAGATGTCTTGAAGGAAACTTGCGTGAAGTGATTGGTCAGATGGAGCTCGCAAGATGGTCAATGACCGTCAAGAGTCTCGCTTCAAAAGTGCAGACAACGTGAGCGCCAGACTTGGCTAAAAATGGGTTCAGAAGTCATCGCCTTTACGGTTCAATCTTTCTCTGATGAAGGGGGAGTCATTGATAACCTTGGTATCGAAAATGTTGAAACCATCAAGAAGGATGCCTTGATTGCTAAAGCCAAAGCAGAACGCGAACGCAAGGAAGTAGAAGCGAACAAGATAAACTGGCCAACGACAAACCGCGTCGTACTGACCTTGAAATTGCAGCAAAACAAAAACGAATTA